>Ga0208630_100010_pt1 | contig 490036 bp, 458 predicted proteins | sample LakWasMet32_HOW6_2_FD_183874 | JGI IMG/M metagenome (GOLD analysis project Ga0208630, IMG submission 183874) | Freshwater sediment methanotrophic microbial communities from Lake Washington under simulated oxygen tension - Sediment Metagenome... | ecosystem: Environmental > Aquatic > Freshwater... | reverse complement strand
CCAGGGCGATAAAGGCGATAAAGGTGACCAGGGCGATAAAGGCGACAAAGGTGACAAAGGTGACCAGGGCGATAAAGGCGATAAAGGTGACAAAGGTGACAAAGGTGACAAAGGTGACCAGGGCGATAAAGGCGACAAAGGTGACAAAGGTGACCAGGGCGACAAAGGTGATAAAGGCGATAAAGGTGATAAAGGCGATAAAGGTGAAGATGGCGAAGATGGTGAAGATGCCAACCACGGGAACAATGGTTACGGTAACGGTGATCAAGATGCTCCAGGCGGATCTTGTACCAACAATAACGCTGAGAACTCTGGTTGTACAAACCCGTAATCTGTTTTTAGTTAATTTTGATATTCAAGGGGGCACCAGCAATGGTGCCCTTTTTTTTGGTGGCAGAGTGAAGGAATCAAGATATTTTAATGTCTATGATAAGAGATAAGAAGCTTCGCAATATTCTAAAAGAAACTTTTGGTTACCAGTCTTTTCGTTTTGAACAGCACAACGCGATCACCTCAGTTTTAGATGGGAAAGATACACTGGCGATTATGCCCACCGGTGGTGGTAAATCTTTGTGTTATCAGATTCCGGCCCTCTATTTAGATGGCATCACTTTAGTTATTTCGCCTCTTATTTCTCTTATGCAAGATCAGGTGATGAATCTTAAAGAATACGGCGTTGAAGCAGTTTTTTTAAATTCATCATTGAGTTATAGCGAGGCCCAGAAAACAAAAGGGAAAATACTTCAAGGAAAGATTAAGCTTGTCTACGTTTCTCCAGAAGGAATTCTTTCTCCGCATTTGTCGGAATTTTTTGATCAAGTCAAAATATCTCTTATAGCCATTGATGAAGCTCACTGCGTCTCTCAGTGGGGACATGAGTTTAGAAAAGATTATACTCGCCTGGGTGAACTCAAATTAAAGTTCCCCAGCGTTCCAGTTATTGCCTTAACCGCAACTGCCGATGCTAAAACCAGAGTCGATATTTCTGAGCAGCTCTCACTCAAATCCCCGGAAGTCTTCGTCTCGTCTTTTGACCGCCCCAATATTAAATATATGATCTTGGAGCGAAGTGATGAGATGAAACAACTAAATGAGTTTATCAAGGGTCACCATGCTCTTGATACGGGAATTGTTTATTGTCTCTCTCGCGACAAAGTGGAACGAGTGGCTGCAGCTTTAAGAAAGCTTGGATATCCGGCCGTTCCTTACCATGCTGGGCTTACCCAGCAGGAAAGAGCAAAAAACCAGGGCCTTTTTAACACAGAAGAAAGAATTATTGTGGTTGCCACCATTGCGTTTGGAATGGGGATTGATAGGCCAGATGTGAGATTTGTCGCGCATCTGGATTTACCGAAAAGTATCGAGAGTTATTATCAAGAAACAGGAAGGGCCGGCCGAGATGGGAAACCGTCAAATGCGTGGATGATTTATGGTCTCCAGGATGTGGTGAAGCTGTCTCAGATGCTTGAGACAACAGATGCTGATGAAAGTTATAAAAAAGTGGTCCGTCATAAATTGGACTCAATGCTTGCTCTCTGTGAGACAGGATCTTGCCGTAGGAATTATCTTCTTCGTTATTTTGGTCAAGAAAATCATGAAGCATGTGGAAACTGTGACTCGTGTATGGAGCCGCCAGTCCTTTGGGATGCGACTGAGGATGCGCAAAAAATTATGTCAACGATCTATCGGACTCAACAAGTTTTTGGGGCCGGGCATATTATTGATGTCATTCGCGGTAGTAAGAGTACCAAAATTACTGAAAAAAAACATGATGCTTTGTCTGTCTATGGGATTGGTAAAGCAAAACCGAAAGAGCACTGGAATAGTGTTTTAAGGCAACTACTTAATCTTAATTTTATTTTTATCAAAAACTGGGAGTACCGCAGCTTAGGTCTCAATCAGAAATCGCTGGAAATTTTAACCGGCGGAGCAAAACTGCAATTACGCAAACAGGAGTTTTCTGTCCTGTCTGAGAAAGCTAAAAAGAAAACTTCCAAGTCCAGGGAATCCAGTCATGGTCAGGATACTCTTTTTAATGCACTTAAAGGTTTGCGCAACAAATTGGCCAAAGAAAAGAATCTCCCTTCCTATATTGTTTTTAATGATAAATCTTTGCATGATATGTGTGCACTTCTTCCTCGAAATGATGAAGAGTTTTTAATGGTGCACGGTGTGGGTCAAAATAAACTGGATAATTACGGCAAGGCCTTTCTTGGTCTGATCAATAACTTTTCAAATTAACTGAATTTTAACAGTCACTTGATGGTCTTTACCGTCATCTTGGATAGGTATCTCCTTGCCTTCGATCAGGGCCCCATCTATTTCGATTGAACCCTGACTTTGATTATTTAGGACTCTGATATTATATTTTGATTTCCCTTTGATGTAGCTTATTTCAAACTCCCCCCAGTCTTTAGGGATGCATGGCTCAATCATTAACAAATTGTTTCGGAGTTTAAAGCCTAGGATCGATTCAATGGCACTTCGATACATCCAGCTTGCAGATCCTGTATACCAGCTCCAGCCACCTCTGCCCACGTGAGGGCTTACTCCATAAATATCAGCAGCAATTACGTAAGGCTCAACTTTATATTTTTGGACTCCAGTCAAAGAGGTGGAGCGGTTAATTGGATTAATCAAAGAGAACAGTTCGTGAGCGGTCTCACCATCTCTAATTGCAGCATAGGCCATCATGGTCCAGATGGCCGCATGAGTATACTGCCCCCCGTTTTCTCTGACCCCAGGGACATAACCCTTAATGTAGCCAGGGTCCGCAGGACTCTTATCAAATGGTGGCGTGAAAAGTTTGATGATTTTATCTTCACGATTGATAAGATATTTATTCACCGCCTCGAGCGCGATTCTACCTCTCTCTGGATTTCCTTCTCCTGAGAGAATTGACCAAGACTGAGCAATAGCATCGATTTGGCATTCTTCGCTCAGATGAGATCCCATTTTGTCACCATTATCAAAGTAGGCACGAAGATACCATTGTCCGTCCCAGGCGTTGGTTTCGATGGCATTTTTTAATTTAACGATATGTACGATGTATTTTTCCGAGTGTTCAATGTCATTTTTTAAATCACACAAAGGGATAAAACCTCGCAGCGTTTTGAGCAGAAACCATCCAAGCCACACACTTTCACCCAAACCTAAATTTCCGACTCGGTTCATCCCATCATTCCAGTCACCTGACCCCATGAGTGGAAGACCGTTGTTGCCTACTTTCAGGCTTCTATCCAGTGCTCGACAGCAGTGTTCAAAAACCGTTGCAGTCTCTTTTGAAGTTTCTGGTTGAGTATAAGTTTCGTCATGGCCCTCTGTAAGTGGTGGTGTTTCGATGAAAGGCACAACCTCATCAAGAATTGATTCATCACCAGTTACTTCAATGTAGTAATTCACAACGAAAGGGAGCCAGAGCAAATCATCAGAAAATCTTGTACGCACACCTCGACCTGTTGGGGGATGCCACCAGTGCTGAACATCGCCCTGTTCAAACTGTCTTGAGGCAGCAAGTTTGATTTGCTCTCTGGTAATTTCTGGGTGGGAATAAACCATCGCCATGACATCTTGGAGCTGATCCCTGAAGCCAAAGGCGCCACCCGATTGATAAAATGCTGATCGTGCCCAGATCCTGCATGCCAGAGTCTGATAGGGAAGCCACTTGTTTACGATCATGTCCATAGAGGCATCTGGAGTCTTAATCGTTATGGTATTAAAAGTTTCCTTCCAATAATTCTTTACGGCCTTCAGTGCCTCTTCGACATTTTTTGATTGTTTATAAAATGTGGATAGGTGCCTGGCCTCTTCAGCGTTAGCGCCCTGGCCAATAAGTATAATGATTTCTTTTTCTTCTCCCACTTTCAAACTGAGGTTAGATTGAATAGCACCGCATAGATCAAATCCACCACCGGTTTTAGAGCTTAAATACTTCCTTGAGAGAGCTGCAGGTTTGGCCAAAGAACCATTGCGTCCGATGAATTCTTTTCTGTCGGATGTGAAAGTCACGTTCTCACCACTATTGCTGATAAAGGCGATTCGTTCAGAAAATTCATTGTTATAAGTGTTGGCCGCCAGGATGGATTTTGATTCTAAATCCCATTTGGTAATCAATGTTTGAGGCGATTGGGCCCGTGAAAATCCCAGGACCCAATCGATATAGCTTGTAATGGAGAGTTTTCTTGGTTTTTGACTGTTGTTTTTAATTTTAAGTGAAATGATCTTGACTGAATCCTCAATGGGCGTGAAAACGGTCATCTCTTGCGAGATCCCATAGGCCTCATGGTGAAATTCAGAATAACCTTGTCCATGTTTGACCAGGTATTCACCCGAGTCTCTTATAGGTAATGCTGTTGGTGTCCAGTAAGCACCGCTCTCTTCATCGCGCACATAAATAGCTTCTGATGTTGGATCCGAGACAGGGTCGTTAGACCATGAAGATAAACGATTTTCCCGGCTGTTTACTGACCAGGTATAACCAAGACCAGCTTCGGAAACAATGAATCCAAAATCCTTTTTATTGGCAATCACATTTATCCATGGAGCAGGTGTCCATTGGTCAGATTTTAAGGTGATTACATATTCTTCCCCCTCTTGGGTAAATCCACCAATGCCGTTAAAAAACTTTAATTCCGTTTGAGGATAGTGGGTCCGCACATGATCTCTTTTTTGGGCAACAGGAAGAAAGTGTGGAGGCAATTCCTGGTCATGAGGCCTTCTTCTTAATTGATCAGATAGAGTTCCCTTATTGGCGTATAAGCTCACTCGTGCGACTGATTTTATAAGAATGAGATCTTCGGCCGGAATAAGATCCGATTTCCTGATGAAAATTCCCCCCGGCTTATCTAAAAGAGAATGAAACCCACTAATGAGGATCTGCCTCATCAATTCTTCCTGCAAGTGCTGCATGTAACTAGTCGGGTGTTCGTTTAAAATAACCAGATCAATTTTTAAACCTTTCAATCTTAAATATTCGTGGCCTCTCAAAAGTTGTCTGATCATTTCCATATCTTTTTCATCTTGAATTCTTGTCAGAAGAATGGGGAGATCCCCACTTATTCCGTAGGCCCAAAGTGCGGATTGATTTTTTTTGTTCAACATTAAAATTTCGGATTGAACTCTCAAATACGGTGCTAGATAGAGAATTCTTCCCGCAAGACGCTGATAGAGATGGGCGCTCTCCATTGAGATATTTAAATGACGAAGCTCAATTTGGTTTTTAACCCACCCGAGATTTAATTGGCGAAGGAAGATATGTGGATCGTGGTATTTTTCAGTGACTCTCAATGCTTCTTTTCTTGAATATACCAGTCCTGTTGCAAAGGTTAATCTAGAAGTCTGACGTGGCCTGATCTTTATCCGCTGTCTGAGAGAAAATATCGGATCGAGAACCGCGCCAATCGTTCCTGAGAGGTCTATTTCATTGGTCATAACGATAGGATTACTGACATTCCTTCCACGCCCGATAAATCTGCTTCTATCTGTTTCATGCTGGATTGGACCTACGGGTTCACCATCCAGGTTAAGAAGATGGAGACCCCAGACCTCAGTTTCATGCTTAGACCTCAGTCTTCTGTGAGCGAGAAGGGATTGGGTTTCCGGTAGATACTCTGTCTGAACAAAGAGATTACTAAAAGACGGATGAGCACCATCATCATTTGGTCTGCTTAGCACCACTTCCATGTAGCTAGTTATTTCTAACTCAATGGTCTCGTCGGTATTGTTGGTAAGGCTGATTCTTCTCATCTCGACGTTATCTTCTGTCGAAACGATTACCTCAGTGTGAGTCGCAATATTGTTGTCCTCACGAAGGATTTCGATCTTGTTTTCTGAGAAATGTGTTTCATATTTCCTGGTTTTCCCACCGATGGGTTGAAAACCTGAGGACCACATTTTTTGAGTCTTCACGTTTTGAATGTATATGAATTGTCCCCAGTTATCCTGGGTCGGATCTTCTCTCCACCGTGTTACAAGTCGTTCTTCGCATTTTGTGAAACCAGAGCCGGCGGTAGTCATCATGACTGAATAATTTCCATTTGAAAGAATTTGAGTCCTGGGTGTGGATAACGATGGGTCTGTATAAATTCTTGAAATGAAACTTTCACTGAATTTTGCAAAACTCTCAATATGGGTTTCTTCTGCTCTAGGTTTGCTTATTTGTGCTACTGCCGGGATTCGTTCCTGTAGGAGTAGTTGCACCGCTTTAACCCTTGGTTCCTCATGAAACCTTCGCTGCATAATTGATTTATTGAGGAGATTGTTGATGGAGATTAAACTCATTCCCTGATGGTGGGCCATATAGGATTTGAGTATGATGGATTTTTTGTCTTTTGGGAGTCGCTCTGTTGTATAATCAATTGATTCATAGAATCCGTAACTTCCTAAAACATCCATTTCCTCTAAACTGATAAGATTCTCGAGGGACTCTTTGGGTGATATCATTGCTGCCAACATTGTTGAATAGGGTGAGATGACGAGCTCATCTCGTAGCCCTCGCTTCAATCCGAGACCAGGTATTCCAAATGGACCATATTGATAATTAAAATTTAAATCTCGCGCATTATATCCGGCCTCTGATATGCCCCATGGGATTTTTCGTTGTCTTCCATATTCAATCTGTCTTTGAACGACGGATTCATAGGTTTGGTCGAGAAGTGTTGATTCATACCGCCTCATTACCAACAGTGGCATCAAATATTCGAACATGGTGGCACTCCAGGAAATGAGGGCCCGACTATTAACAACGTTGGTAAGTTGTCTTCCTAGCCGAAACCAATGTTCATCTGGAACGTCACCTTTAGCGATGGCGAAAAAGCTGGTTAATCTTGATTCTGAAGCGAGCAGATCATAATAGGAATCATCTCTGCGGCCTTCGGTGGCATTAAACCCAATGGCAAAAATCTTTCTTTCTTCATCGAAGAGAAACCGAAAATCCATTGCAAGATAGATTTCCTGGCACTGCGAGGCGATTGAGTTTAGTCTATCAGGTAAATCGGTGTGGCCTTCCAATTCATCATGCTCAAATGAAGCCGCTTGCATGATGACACTGTTCATCCAACTCATTACTTGCGAATTCGTTGGCAGTGACAGAGTTTCCAGAAGTTCTTTTGCTTTTTTTAAATCCCCGGTGATTTTCTTACAATCGCATTTTTCAAGATTTAAGTTGATCGAGTTTAGTAACTTGTATGTTTTATCCAAAACTTCATCTTCAATTGGCAGCACTCCCTGCTTGCGAGTTTTCTTTATTGCCTCTGATAAGATGTCTAGTCCATCACGCATACCTGCTTGAGTGTGCGGATTAATATAGGGGCCTTCACTAAGTTTTAAGCAGGCCTGTTTGAGCACCATCAAGTGTCCTGCAAGGTTACCACTATCGACGGAGGAGATATATCTTGGGTGAAGGGGGGTTAGGGTTATGGTATTGTACCAGTTATAAAAGTGACCATTCATTCGCTCTAGTTTTTTTACGGTTGCGAGTGTTTCCTCTATGAGTCCAACCATCTCTCTAAAGCCGATGTGGCCCAGATCATAGGCGGAGAGGATGGCAAGCAATTGAAGACCAATATTTGTTGGTGACGTTCGATGAGCAATGATCGGCTTAGGGTCCTCCTGGAAATTGTCTGGCGCGAGCCAATTGTTATCTGCCCGAGCGAAGGTCTCAAAAAAGTGCCAAGTCAGCCTGGCATATCGGCGGTAGAGTTTAATTTCGTCTTTATTAAGAGGTTCAATGAGGGGTTTGGCCTTGTTCTTGGTCCATCTCGAAGCGAATGGTAACAGGGCCCAGGCCACAAGGAATGGGGAAGCAATGGGCAATGTCGCTGGTCGGACGACGAGAATGAGAAAAGCGCTCAAGGCAGATAAGATTGGGCCGTTTGTTAGTATTTCTCTCCATCCCAGTTCCGATGTCCCCAGCGTTTGAGTCTGAGAGAACGTAACCCATTCCAAAAGTTTCTTTTTGGAGATGGTCATGCGAAATAGAGATCGTGTGATGGCATCAACTTGATCAACTGCCATTGAGGGCATGAAGATGACCATCAGAATAACTTGCCTGATGCGGTTTCTTGCGGCCTCAAAACATGTTTTTAAGTGTTCTCTCCAGCTGCAATCATGCTTTTTGAAAACATCGCCGATTGAAGGGGCATAAACTGGAAATCCCATAACAACTAACACCGTTACTGCCCATGCGAAAGGGTCACCTTTGAGAACTGTCCAGCTTAAAATTAACCATAAAAGAATTGCAGGACTTAAAAGGCTTCTGCGTAAATTATCAAAAATTTTCCACCGTGCAAGGAGAGGGAGATTATTTCTAACCCATTTGTTTTTACTGTTGGGAACAAAAGGCAAAAGCCAAAGTGAAATTTGCCAGTCACCCCGGGTCCAGCGGTGCATCCTTTTGGCGTAGATTTCAAAATTGGCCGGATAGTCATCAATGAGTTCAATATCTGTAGTTAAACCAACTCGAGCGTAACTTCCTTCTAAAAGATCGTGACTGAGTACAGAGTTCTCTGGAACTCGTCCCCCCATAACCTTTTCAAAGGCATCGACTACATAGAGTCCTTTTCCCGTGAAGCTTCCTTCATTGAATAAGTCCTGATAAACGTCAGATACTGCAGTGGTGTAGGGATCTATGCCTGTGTTGCCTGAGAAAATTCTGGAGAAACGGGTTTTTGAAGCGGAAACGATGGATACACTGATTCGAGGCTGAAGGATTCCATACCCAGAAACTATTCTGTTTTCTTTTTTAGAGTACACAGGTTGATTAAGTGGATGGGAAATTGTTCCTATTAGACGACGGGCATTTTGTAGGGGTAACTGTGTATCAGCATCTAAGGTGATGACATTGACAACACTGTTTAAAAAATCGAAATCCATATCCTGGTTAACGTAGGTCGTTGTTTTATCACCTCTCAGGAGACGATTGAACTCAACAATTTTTCCACGTTTTCTCTCCCAACAGATCCATTTTCCTTCTGATGGGTTGTAGAGCCTGGCCCGGTGAAAAAGATAGAATTTTGGATTTGCTCCTCCAGGGTATCTTCGATTTAACTCTTCGATTCCTTCAATCGCCTGAGTTAATAGGTCCTGGTCTCGATCGGTTGTTTCCGTTTGAGCATCGCCAAGGTCACCGAGAATCGCAAAATATATATTGGGGTCTTGATTGGCAAGATATTGAACTTCTAGGTTGCTAATCAATTCATGAATTATGGAGTGGCTTAAGAGCAGACAGGGAACCACGACCATCGTGGTATCTTTGGGTTCAATTCCTTTCTCAGTTTCCATGCGTGGTAATTTGTTAGGAAGTCTCAGGAGACTGATAGCGTAGTTGAGAATACTCAATGAAAGATCGCTGACGGGAATCAAGACGAGGAGAATAATCGACCATGTTATAATCGGAGTAGGGTTTGGACCCGAAAATAAAACTAAGATAGTCGAAATAAAGTAAACCATGAGAAGGAAGAGGGCCCCAAAGTAAATGAATGTAGGGTCTTCATCAATAAAACGGATTATTTTTTCTCTTATGGGAGATTTATACTTAAGAGCTTTCTCAAGCTCGAAGACTCCAAGGTCTACGAGGTAGAAACCGACATGATTCATACGAGTCTCAGCACCGTCAGTCGTCTTATAGATGTTCGCCATTTCAACTGCTTTCTGGCCAACTTGCATTTCTGAGGAGTGACTTCTTCTGGAGATTCTCTCGACTACCTTTCGGTACGAATCCCTGGTCCCTCTATCCATTAGGTCATAAACGCCTGATGGATCCTTTGATAAAATTGGATCAATGAGACTTACGTCTTCAAAGAAATCATGCCAGTCAATTTTAGAAATCAACCTCATACTTGAGATGATGTTTCCAATTGTGACTTGTGTTGCTGCCTGACGATAATGTTCGTTTTGGATTAATTCACTCGAGCTGGTTTGGCACTCCTGTAAGGTTTTCTCCAGCCAGTCAAATGTGCCGGAGATGCTGGGGTCCTGGTCCCTTAGTCTTTGAATGAGTTGAACAATCAGTGGACGTTTATATTTTGCTTTGTCTCCTAGATTCGTTGCGAGATAGGCAATCAGGTCTTCAGGCCTGGTTCCCGTTTTGGCGGCCATCCTTAAAATTTCGTCGGCAAGGACATCTGCTTCTTCTCTTTTTCGCTGTGCCGAGATTATTCCTTCAACCAAAGGCTGCAGTCGTTTGATAAGTGAGATCCTGAACGTGATGGCGGTGGCCCATAATTCACCAATCGTCAGGGGAGTTGTTTTTTGAAAGGCACGTACAAATTTTTTGATTGATTCAAGATCCAGTCGGGCGTCGGTATTTATGACAAAAATGCTGGCAATCGCGTAGACTCGAGGATATCCATCAAACTCACCCCCATGGACCTTTGGGAGTTCGTCATAGAAGTTTTTTGGTAAATCTCTTTTTATGCTTCTTAGCTGCTCTTCAACAATATGAAAGTTATCCAAAAACCACTCTGAAGCCGGTGTTAAGTTTTGGTCAGTCATCTCTTTTGTGAGAACAAGGTAGGCCTCAAGTAGTTTCTCTGAAGAACTTTTCATCTCCGGTAGAAGATTAAGGCCTTTGCTGGATTGTGGATGAGTCTTTAACTGCTGGGCCAATTCAATCGCAACAAGTTCAAGGCGTTCAATGCTCAGGACTTCACTGCCCACATGTTCGTCGTGGATTAAATCAGAGGGGTATTGGCCAAATTTCATTCAACCTGCCAAAGGAAAAAGATTATTGAAGCATTGGTCATTCTTGATCCAAAACATATGCAATAGATCAGTTTTTTTTTCAAACGTCTCGGCTCAGCGCTTTTACATGGCGTTGTGTGTTTTAATAAACTTGTGCATAATAGAATGATGAAGAAATATCTTATGTTTGTTTTGTTCTGCTTTTCTCTCAATGCATTAGCATGTCTGCATTATCCTAATGATTACGCGGATAAGGTGACTGAGCATAAAAAAGAGTTCTTTCTTTTTGGTGGCAAAGGTAGTTTCCATCTCATTGCGAAAACCAATCTTTCTAGTACCGGAAAACTACCCGAGCGGCTCGCTTGGATTTTTCCCCTTCCATCAGTTCCTGTAAAGTACGAAGAAGTTTCACCCCAGATCTTTAAGGAGCTCTATCAATTAACGTCCCCGGCGCTCGATGGATTACGATCACGTTCCAAGTCAGAAGGCATGAATTCTGTTTCTGGTCTTAAAATTCATGATGCCCAGACTGTTGGGCGCTACAAGGTGAGACCGCTTGAGATTCTGGATCCCAACCCAGCAACTGCATCGGCGCTGGATGTGTGGTTGAAAAACAATAATTTAAAAATGATGCCAAAAGAAAAACAACTTCGTTATCTTGTTAAAGGTGCAGTCTTTCTTGTTGTCGAAGCTGATCTTAAGGGGTTGTCTTCGGTTGATTTCAGGCCTCTGCATATTGTGCTTAAGCCCATGAGGCATTATTCATTGCCTCTTAATTTTACTCACGTGGGCAGGGCCTTCGCAGTTGACGTTTATACCATGAATTTAAAGTTATCTAAAGATGACCGATCCCTTGATCTTTCATCTTCGACCAATTTTTCTCTTCCTGATTCTCATTATCCTGAAATTTCCAAATTATTTCCTCATGGAACTGGCCATTTTTATAAGTATGAAGGCAAATTTATTGGAACAAGTTCCGATTCACGTGATCCACTTTTTGATGTAGAATGAGGCATGAAATACTTTTTTTGTTTTTTAATTATTTCCCTCACTCCTGCTCATGCAGGTGATTGGGCCAATGTGAATTCTATCCTTCAATCCGGTCTTTCTGATAAGTTGTTCTCTGGAGCATCCCTTTATGTAGGAAACACCCATCTGGCACTCGATCAGCACTCTGTGGGTGATAGTGATGCCGGGAAAATCTACGACATCGCCTCTCTGACTAAGGTTGTGGTAACCACAACTGCTATCATGATGCTTGTTGAGAGAGGGGAGCTATCACTTTCAGATAAGGTCTCAAAATTTTTTCCTGAATTTGTTGGTGGGAATAAAGATCTGGTGACAATCGAAGATTTAATGCGCCACCGATCTGGACTTCCCTCTGGAGCGAAAGTTGATGAGGCAGAAACTTTAGATGTTTACGTGAAGAGAGTCTGCTCGCAGGACCTCTCTTATAAGCCACTTTCAAAAACCGTCTATTCTGACTTGAGTTTTATTCTCCTTGGACGGGTGGTGGAAATAGTTTCTGGAGTCCCGCTGCCGGATTTTGCCAAACAAAATATTTTCACCCCGCTTAAAATGGTTAACTCATCTTTTAAAGTTTCACCAGCTAATCAGCTTAGATGTGCTCCTACGAGTGTTGCCAGAAATTGCCAAGTTCATGATCCAACTGCTTTTCATTTTCTTCCCGGCAGTATTGGCAATGCAGGATTGTTTTCCAATCTCGAGGATTTATCGCGTTTTGGACGCATGATACTGTCCGGTGGAGAATTGGATGGGGTGCGTATCCTTTCAAAACAATCGGTGTCTAAAATGACCACTGCTTCTGGTCCACGTGGATTGGGGTGGGACTTCACCAGTGAGTTCTCAACTGCACCTCGAGGCGAGATTTTTCCTTTGGGCGTTTCTTTTGGTCACACTGGTTACACCGGGACCACTCTTTGGATAGACCCTCAATCTCAAACCTTTTATCTCTTCTTGTCCAACCGGGTTTTTATGGGAGATGAACGGACCAAAAAGCCTTTTAGTGAATTTCGCAAAAAACTAAGCACAGCAATTGGTAAGAAAGTTTACTCTTCACCCTGACACTATTCTTTTGGTATTTTTTTCTTTTTGGGTTTGAAGGTGTGGACATATCCGATCTGCCCCATGAATTGAACAGAAGCTATAGGTTGAATGTGCTCCATTCTTGAATCCGATCCATCTACCAAGGCATCTTTTACTTTGATATAAGTTCCGCGTGTTGCTGCCTGAAGAAAAACGGAATTCCAGAATGTGAAGCGAAGTTTAGCTTCCGCATGAACTCCACCGCCGGCGACATGAAATTTGTTATCAAGGCCTTCCCAGTTCCACTGACGATCCTGGTGCATCATGACTTTTGTTTTAGGAATCATGAGTCCAGCTCCGGCACCAAAACGAGAATCTATTTTAAATTTCTCTTTCTTTGTTTGATAAAGTCTTTGATTGTAGACGGCACCCAGGCTGACATAGTTATAGCCATCAGAATGTTCAAAATTAAGCCAGGTCGCATCCTTGTTGGCTTTGGCGACACTAAAATCAACCGGAATTTGTTGATCCCACTCACTTGTGGGATGCTCATTGGTCACAACAACCTGACGGTTATATTCTCCGGTCATTTCGTAGGGTCTAGAGTTATCAAAAACTAGCTTCATGTGATCTTGCTTGGCCTCTATGCCCCATTTTTCATTGAACATCACACCAATTTCCATGTTGTATTGGGGAATACTCATTTTGGTTGGATTGAAGTAAACCTCTGGGCTGAAAGGGCTGGGGCGATCTTTTCCGACGGTGTCATGAACTGTAAATGTTCCATCTGCAGTTGTGAACTTTACATCAGTGTTCGAGTGATAGTTCCTGTTATATCCCCACGCAAAATAGATTTCATGGATAAAAGGTTTATTCTTCACCTCACCACTTGTTGTTATTGATTTCATTTGCTCGTTCAAAAGATCGAGCTGAGCGCTATGAGAGGCACCGGCCTGATCCAAGCAGAGTGGATTAAGATTAAAATTTTTGGGGACCATAACCTTGATAGGTCCAAAATGTTTTGGGTCAAACACGTAGGGTTTTTTTACGAACGTATTGTCTTGATCCATGGTAAGTAAGGATTGCTTGAATTCAGCTAACTTTACTTCATTTTCTTTGGTTGCAGATGATTGAGATATTTCTGCATCGAGGCTTGAGATTTCTCTATCCAGCTCTTCATGCGTGAGATTTTCTTCTTCGTATCTTTTTTGTAGTTGTGCAAATTTTGTCTCGTATATTTTTTGTTTTTCCGGTGACAAAACTTTCTCTAAGTCTTTAAGCTGTAGTTCCGCAAAATAATTGTTACTGAGATTTTCTATTTCATCTCGGATTTGTTTTTTACTTAGACCTTGATCAGTTAGTTTTTGAATATAGGATTTTATTTGATCATCATTTAGTTTGCCCTTAACCAGTGCCTGCCTCAGCAAAACTTTGTTCATGATATTTCTCTCAGCATCTTTGGATGCCTCCACGCCCAGCTCTTTCATTCTTTTTTCTTCGTCATTAGGAAGGATGAACTGTTTTTCTTCCGGCGTGGCCTCACGATGGTTTTCTTGCGCCAGTATGGTGTTAGGTAAAAAACACAAACCGATCAATAACAGTTTCATGCCGAGTCCTTAGAGAGAGTTCAATGTGCTTATCGGCTAGAGTCGAATAAAAGTTGATTTTCTTGCTTCGGAATGGCGTAAATTCAGGTAGTTGTCATTTTTGGGAAAAAAAAGGCCTGCTCGAAAGCAGGCCTCTTTTTGATTTTGATTTAATTCAAAATTACTCAGCAGCTGGAGCTTCAGCAGCAGGAGCAGCTTCAGCAGGAGCAGCTTCAACTGGAGCAGCTTCAGCAGGAGCAGCTTCAGGAGCAGCTTGTTCAGTTGTAGTAGCTTCAGCAGGTGCAGCAACTTCTTCTTTCTTGTTACAAGCAACAGCAAGAACGATAAGAGCAGCAGCTAGGAATAAAAACTTAGACATAAAATCTCCTTTTTGTGATTCATCCAATTTACGTATTATAGATGATTCGTAATTCTTGATTGATTATCTTAAATTTAGTCGAACTTATTAGTATGCGCAAGATGTTATCTTAATTATTTTAGCTGTTTGATGGCGTCAAGTTTTTCGCGGCTCAAAATACTGCCGTGCGCTAATAATGAATTGTTTTCTTCCGGCAGAGTGTAAAGGCGAGATTTTGAGGGTAATAAGCCGCCTCGTTAATGAAAATAGGAAACAATTTTTCTTCCGTTTTCATCTCAATATTTTGATTTTGAAAGGTCCTGAAAGGGACAAATTTTCCTTCTATAACCTGGAAATTTTTGCCTTGAAAACCGGAATGAATATAGCCATTTAATTCACCTTTATCATTCGTGGGATAAGGCACATCTTGCGTCTCTTCAAAGAGTTCGACACTACCCTCAAGGGCGTCTTCCGGAGCACTCATTGCACCCAGAATGGAGGTGATTAAACTCAGGGTGGATTCCAATGCATGGGCCTCAACAACGCTATTTGCCACTGGCCCTACTTCCAGAATCAGAGCGAATTTTGACTGGCTGGCGAGGTATTTTAATTTTGGATCCGGGGCACCAATAACACGACAGTCCTTAAATTCCTGGGACAATTTCGAGCATAACGAAAGATTGAGGGGGTTATAATGGGAAACGATGAGGGTGTTTCCCATGGACGCCGTCGTGGTGTGGAGGTCGAGTACCAGGCAAGGTTCACGGTCAATAATCTTTTTAATTTCGTGGGCCCGTTCATGTTCATAGGTTTTGCGCGATTCCTGCAAGTGTTCAAAGGCGCGATTAAGATCTTCATCTTTAAAACGTGAATTCTGTTTATGGGCCTCGGGATTGGCGAAAATAAATTCTAACTTTAAATTGGGAAACTTGTTTCTTAGATCTTGCTGGTAGTGCTGAACAATCTGAATTCCAGTCCACTCATTGCCGTGAGTTCCGCCCACGATAACGACTCGAGATGGTCTGCTCATTTGTTGGCCTCAATCCTTCGGACAAATTCATTAATAATATTGTGGTAGAGATCCATGCCTGCGATGGCGTCTTCAACGTCCACATCAATATTAGGGTTATCATTGATCTCGATAATGTAGGCCTTCTTGTCCCTTTCTTTCAGATCCACTCCATAAAGACTGTTACCAATCTGGCTGGACATTTTAAGTGCAGTCGAAATAACGTGCTTAGGAACTTTCGAAATAGGGAAGGTCTCAGCATCGCCGGACTGTATTCCTTTGGTCACCTTGTTGTCGTGGTTGTAAATTTGCCAGTGACCTTTTGTCATATAGTACTTGCAGGCATAGATCGGGCGGTCGTTTAAGATCCCAATGCGCCAGTCAAAATCCGTATAAAAATATTCCTGAGCAAGAAGTAGGGCGGTTTTTTTGAAGAGATCCTCGGTGATCTTTTTCATCTCTTCCAAAGTCTTAACTTTATAAATGCCCTTAGAGAAAGAACCATCAGGGATTTTGATGATCATCGGGAATCCGATTTCTTCCACTGCCTCTTTGAGTTGCTCCGGACTATTACTGATAACGAGTGTCTTTGGAGTGTTGATGTTGTTTGATTGAAGCAAGTTATGCATGTAGATCTTATTCGTGCATCTCAGGATCGACATGGGATCATCAATGACTACCAGGCCTTCAGATTCAGCTTTTTTGGCAAAACGGTAAGTGTGATGGTTGATAGCAGTTGTTTCACGTATAAAAAGAGCATCAAATTCTGCAATTCGGGAATAATCTTTTTTCTCTATCAGTTCGACTAATACATCACATTCTTTCCCGGCCTTAATGAAATTGGCCAGGGCCTTCTTGTCCGATGGCGGCATGGCCTCATTTGGATTATGAAGAATTGCCAGGTCATAGCGGAATTTTTTCTTGGCCTTGGGCTTGCGCCAGATCTTATTTGAGTATTCATCAAGTGAGGACGCAAATTTATCCTCATCGGCCGGAGTCAGGGCATTCAAACTACCGGCGCGGATACTTTTAATTTCCCACTTTTTATCCCACTCGAAATCAACATGCAGAATAGGAGCGGCGAAGAGATCAAAAATCTGTCTCGCTACATCTTGCAGCTGGTCTTTTTCTGTTTTTCCAAAATATATCGAGATGGTGAAAGATTCAGTTGTGCTTTGCCCTTTAAAGGCTTTTTGAAGGTCTAAATCAAGATCCTCAGTTTGAAGTGAATAAAAAAAAGATTTACTCAAATCATTGATCGCCTTGATGGAAGGGATGACTGAGTGGCCTCGGGCCTCGGCCAAAAGTGAGCAGTAGTAACCGTTACTTTGGTATTTGTAGTTTCGACAGAGGTTGATAATTTTGATTCTTCCATCAGCGTGCTTTGGCGAGTGAAGACTTTCGTCCCAGTTCACCAGGTAGTCCTGCGGAGTCATAAGCTGTTCTACGGGGAAATAAGAGTTCCAGTCTTTTAGTTTCTCAACGATGACAATAATTTTGGCCACGTGCCTTCCAAGTTGTTTGTACTTTAAGTACAATATCAGAATGGAACGCATCTTCAAGGGGGGCATTGACCCTTCCAAAGTAAAAATTCGCAAAGCTAAATTGGCCGACCTGGCACAACTGGTTGCGCTTGAAAACGCTTGTTTTAGCTATGATCAGATGAGTAGGCGCAGTTTTCACTGGATGATCAAACATGCCCGCTCAATCTTTCTGGTACTTGAGTATAAGACTCATTTGATCGGGTACGGGTTGGTCCTTGTAAATAAGGGAACGAGTCTGGCCAGGCTCTATTCCATTTGTACCTTAAAAGAGTTCCAGGGCTACGGACTGGCGACAAAATTAATGAATGATCTGGAAGATAGAACAGCGGATGAAGAGGATTGTGCGTATCTGCGCCTGGAAGTGAAGGCCGATAATAAAGGGGCCATTGGCCTCTATAAAAAGCTGGGTTACGTCAAATTCACTCAGAAAGAAAATTATTATGATGATGGCACCACTGCCTTTTGTTTTGAAAAAAGAATTCGCACCCTTAAAAAACCTCCACGTTTAAATATTCCATACCACCAGCAAGGCACAGATTTTACCTGTGGCGCTGCCTGTCTCATGATGGCGATGAGAACTTTTAATGCTAACTGTGACATGTCCCTGTCAAACGAGTTGCAGATCTGGCGCGAGGCCACCACTATTTTTATGACATCCGGGCACGGTGGATGTGGTCCCCATGGTCTGGCCTTATCTGCCTGGCGGCGTGGCTATAGAACTGAAGTTTATCTTTCGCAAACTTCACCTATGTTTCTGAGTTCCGTAAGAAGTCTGGAGAAGAAAAAAATCATTGATTTGGTTCACAAGGATTTTGTAAAAAAAATTGAAATGACCAATATTAAGATGCACAAGAAGCGCCTGACGCTGGAAGATTTAGAGGCGATATTGAAAAAAGGCGGAGTTCCTATCGTCTTGATTACAACCTATCACTTTGATCAAAACCACGTTCCCCATTGGGTTACTGTCACCGCTTACGATGACGGTTTTGTTTTCATACACGATCCGGATCAGGACTTTGAGCATGAGGGTGTGATCAGCCGAGTGCACATCCCTATACCGGAAGATCAATTCCTGAAAATTTCTCGTTGGGGTAAGGCCAAAGTCTCCGCAACTGTAGTGGTCTACGGAGAGTAAGTCTTAAAGAGTTTTAAGAAACTCAATCAGCTCGGATTTCTGGACCTGTGAATAGATCTCCTTACCGTCTTTGATGAGAATTCTTTCATCATGGCCGGAATTTGAAAGACCTTCTCTTTGTGTATCGTAGAAGTACGCCTTGTTTGATTTCCATTCCTCAGGCGTTTTATCACCAACAGGATACCCCACACATTCCTGATCAAAATCTCTTTTCTTATCAATCGCTTTTCCGGCCACGTAGGTTTTAGGACGAGAAGATGCAACCGTCAGGAGCGCGCAGAGATTGGGAACTGAGTTGTTGTGAAAGTAGGGCCAGCGGGACCAGATTCCTTCCAAGGGAGGTGGCACGTAGCCTTTCTGAGGCTCGACAACAGCATTCAAATTTTTTGAGATCTGAAGTCGGTTTAAGTCATCTGCAAATTCCTTCATGCCCAGGTACCTGCCTGGATCTGTGCCCACATCTATGACGGGTGTTTTTTTGTGATAAGTAACTTTGAAATTTTGCAGCAACTTCGCAGTAGAGAATTTATTGGCCTTGGCCTGATCCCAGCCTTTTTCGTAAGTACCGTGACATTTTTGGCATGATTGGACAAAATGTTTTTGCCCCCGGCGGGCCTTCTCAATATCGATGGACTCAACACCAAAAAACTTTTCATAACGAGGTGGTTTAGTGGCAAAGACCGCTGCTGTGAGGGCCTCGATTTGATGATTGCTGTCCTTCATCCAAGTCTCAAGCTTTCTCAGATCTGTGCCGCGGCCAATTTCATTCCAAAGAAAATTTGTATGAACGGGATTTCCGGAAACAATGGATCCATCGGAGAGCCAGCGATTTTTATATTTTACGTTCCACCACACGGCGGGCTTAGAGTCACTGACCATGGTTGAGAGTTTACTCGGTCGTGGGGATCTGGCAGATCGATCAGTGCGAGTGGCGTAATCATCTTTCTCTCTCTTTGAAAGTGAAAGTGCAACCTGGGCCAGACTTGTATCAAGGCCTAGAGTTGTGGGCTCCTTGGCCCCGATCCATTTCATTGCGTGTTTGGCATTTGCCATCATCAATCTTTCACCTTCTGTTGTTTTCAAAAGATTTTTAAACAGAAAGGAGTTGATATAAGGAGCAAAGGTCTGACCTTGTCTGAAAAATTCATTAGCGCGCGGGAATCGGTTAGTAAGTCCCAGAACTTTCACACCGAAGAGATCCGAGGAGTGACAGGCGGCACACCCAAAAGTGAGGGCCTCTCCGTTCTCGGTATGAATGATGGTAGCACCCATGGGTAGCTCCATTTCCTGGTTACTCAAAGTTGGAATTGGATTGGGTGTTTCGCTCTGGACGGTGGCGGGAAATTCATGAACTCCCAGCCAATTAAAAACGTCCCCCATGGATTTAAAGGGGGAAACAACCCGGGCCATGTCATACAGCACTTTTCGAACTGGATCATTTGGATCACTCTCAAAAAATGTTTTTAATGGTTGATAGGGGATTAATAAATCACTGACGGTGACAGGATAAAAAAGCGCAATTTTTCTGCCTTCGTTGATTCTCTTTTGAAAGGCGTCCGCTTCAAGCTGATAGATATTCTCTCGGGGCTCCAGCACTTCAAATCCCTGATCCCAATTTTGGGCCCAGACTGGGAGAGTGAGAAGCATAAACAATATATATTTACATGATTTAAGAGTTTTCATCTATCCATGATTCAAAACCGGACAGGGCCCGTCAACTGATGTTTTCTAACATCACGAATGGTATTGAGTGTTACAAAAAAAGAAAATTGGTTGGTTGACGGAAATTAGCGATTCATAAATGATGGGTGCGAAATCATCTAGCCATGATTTCAACTCCCAGATCTTAAAAAGCCATCGTCTTGACCGCGATGGCTTTTTTTTTGACTAAGAAACTTTTTTCACTTGTCCCTGAATCCTCTGAAATTCTTTTTGGATCTTTGCTGCCTCGAGAGGATATTGATAATAACCAGCGGCCCCTGATGCGGTCTTGGCGTGGGCCTTGGCCTTCTCGGGAGAGATCGCTTTGGCCATGATCATGGTTTTTGTCGTTGGCATCTTTGCCTTGATCTGAGCACACAACTGATTCACAGCTTTAGGATTTGCGTCATAGTTGAAGACCACAATCTGAAAACCCTTATTCTTCAGGCACTGATTGAGTTCAGGGAGAGTCGTGATGACTTTATAGGCAAATCCTTTAGGGAATTGCGCCTGAGATTTTTTAAAAAAGTCGGAGCCAAAATCAAAGAGAATAACAGGAATATTTCCCGCAGCGGGTGGAGTAATTTTTGAATTAGTTCCGGCCGACTTTACTGGAGGTAAATCTTCCGCAGACGCAGCTTCAGCTTCACCTTCTGGTGGAATATTAAATTCCAGCTCAGAAGCAATATTGGCCAGGTCTTCTTCCTGCTTTAATTTCTGTTTTTTGAGGGCGTTAAGATCCAACACTACCGTTGGCTTATCGTCTTCGTCTGCACCCGACATGGGAGCTCCTTCGTAAGCAATGATCTATAAATCTGCCATCTTATCGTCCAAATGGCTTAAAACCTTAACATAAATCAAGACCCAAAAACCAAACCTAGAGAAAAGCTCAAGTTTCTCAACTAAAAACCGATAGGTTTGGTAAGGAAAGGAATGTAAGCCAATGGCACTGGATGATCTAGACCTCGAATTCGAAGACGAAGACGAGATGAAAAAGAAGAAAAACGACGCCGTCCATCAGGATGTTGATCTGGAATTCCAGATGCAAGAGAGCGAAGTTAAGCCAAGACCTACCCGTCCGGGTGGGCCACCTCCTGCACAACCAGCAAGACCGTCAGCTCCACAACCCATGGGACAAGTTAAAAAACTTGATGATGCTCGTGTTGCTCAACAAGTAAGGCGTCCAGTCGCTCCAGGATCAGCAGCTCCTCGTCCCATGGGAGAAAATACTTCTCCTAGAGTCGTAGGAGCGAATGCGATGAAGGCCCAGCCACAACAAGTGGTTGAAGGACATTATGATCTGGAGAGTGAAGAAGTTGTTCAATTAAGAGAAAGAGCTCGTAAAGCAGAGTTTGATGCAGATGTTAAAGTTCAGGTTGCTGAGTTTAAGACTGATATTCTGAGCGAGCTGCTTAGCGATATGAAATTGATGGATCATCAAGTTAACCAATTACTCGTGCGTATTAATGCTAAACACCCGGATATGAAGCAAGAAGTGTTAATGATCAAAAAGATCCTTGCCGATTTCACTGCAAAGAAAAGAAAATAGGATCATCCATAAACTAAGGATGAACCGTGTCATATTTATTCCTCATTATTCTCATTATTTCTCCCGTCTTCGCAGGCCTTGATAAAATTCAAATTAAAAATCTCGACCTCAATTATCAGTACCCGTATGGAACAGGTCTGGTGGAAAAAGTCTCCGTGGGCGTGTCGATTAAGTCACAGGCCACATACCCGGTGGAAATTTACAGAAGGGATGATTCATTCGAAGTTCTTTCCCCTTTTGTTGATTTTCAATGGATGAACCCGATTCCTTTTTTCCATAACCTGCAAAAGGTCTCAATAGAAAAGTTCAATTTGAAAATTGATAGAAATGAGCATTTCCTCAAAGGTGAGTCAGTTCAATTTGCAGGAGAGAAAACAGAGACTTTTGTATTTGGAAAATATGATCTGAACTGTGCAGGTTCATCCCTATCGCTTGACGTGGTTGAGCGCTTGAAAGCGGATTGCCTGGATAAAATGGAAGCTTCAGTTGCACATATGGAATTGCCTCTGCAGTTTCTGTCTGAAATAGCTTCTCAATTACCGGACGTTCCGACTGAAACCGGCGCAGAGATTCCCGCGAATGATTTTTCACTCTCGGTTTATAAAGGAGACTTTTTCTCCTATATGAGAATCAAATATGTGGTGCGCGCTTACCTGAAAATTTGGGGGCACCTGCAATATGAAGACGAAGGAAAAACTCTTGCCATCAGACTGGATTCAGTTAAATTCGGAGTTCTGCCGGTTACGCCATTAGTATTTGCAGAGCTTGCCCGCCAGGTGAATCATCCAAGAGTTAGTATTAACCCGCCATGGATTAGAATCCAGTTAGGAAACAAATGAAACCCATCGTAAAAAATATTGTTGGCATTGAAAGCCTTTGCATTGAAAACCAGAATCCGGAAACGGCAGTGGTCATCCTTCACGGTTACGGCGCCAACATGCAGGATCTCTTTCCGCTATGGGAAATGTGGGATAATGGAAATTGTAATTGGTATTTCCCCAATGGGATTATGCCTTTGCCTATGGGGTATTACGAAGGCCGTGCCTGGTTCTCAATTGATATGGAGGCCCTGGACCGCTCAATCAGAACTGGTGAGTTTAGAGACATGGCCAAAACTGTGCCACCAGAACTTGATCTGACGCTAAAACAATTAGAGCACTACCTGCGTGAACTTTCCAAAACTCATAAAAAAATTGTGATCGGGGGATTCTCTCAAGGGGCCATGTGTGCCTCTCATCTCGCCCTGATACCAGATTTACCAATCACGGGTTTGATTCTTTTGTCAGGCAATCTGCTGGCCGAGGAGCGGTTTCCTAAGACTGCTAGAGGTATTCCTTTTTATCAGTCCCATGGGACCAAGGATCCTATCCTTCCCATAAAAGGGGCGCAACTTTTAGAAGAGAAAATGAAGGGTTTGAACTTTAACGGATTTCTGCATGTCTTTGAAGGCGGTCATGAGATTCCCATGAAGGTGATTCAGGAAGTGAAGACTTTTTTGTCTGGCCTTTAAAGCTCATTATTTTTTATGAAATAGCAGTGCGTTTACCGTTTTCTTGGTTGAAATACTAAAACTCTCAGACAGAAATTTAAATTCTTTGGTGATTTTCTTGTCCGTTCCCATGGATGCACCCAGATATCCTGCAAAGATGTCTCTTATTTTCCATTCATGCTTTTTGGGATCAAGGGCGGCCGGGTCCCTTAAAACGTAGCGGTAATCGGGAGTCGTCGTAATAAATTCATAAGTCAGAGTCATGAGAAAAGGAGCTACGAAGGCCATCAGCTTTTTTGTCCCCGTGGCCTTAAGTTGTAGTGAGAGATGCAGAGGAACATAAAAATGATAGAGGCCTCGGTTCAAATTCGCCTTAATGGTCCGGGGAAAAAACTGGGCATTAGTGCTGGAATAATCAAACAAAGAGTTCATGGTATCAATCGTAAGACTTAATAATTCTTTATTGCGAATGAAAACGGGCCCACCACGAATATCGGCCTTATCCAAGTAGACCAGATGTAGCTTGGCATGAGTGGTGTCTTGAAAGAGCGTGGCGATCATTTGAGCGGCCACCTCAGGGAGAGTGTAGTGCTTTAAAGTAAAATCCCACAGGTTGAAATTTTGATTTTCTCCCACCAGGAATCGATTCATTTCATTTTGAAGATTATTTAAATAGATCTCTGTATTTTCTTTGGAAAGAACCTCAATAAGATTTTTTTTGAAGGCGATAAAAAGAAATGAATTAGTGTCTGGAAACATCAGGTGGGGGTCCAGAACTTTCACCATAGATGAAACAGAGTCCCGGCAGTCGGCAAGATTGTTCACCGGCATATAGCGCTCACAACGCTTTGCGATTAGTGAATAAAGAATAAAATTATCATCGAGATCACTCTGACGAGGTGCAGAAGAGGATTGTCCGTAAAGAGAAAAGGCCGCGGCCAGAGTGAAAAATGTGATTAAAACCTTTTTCATATGAGACCAAAATAGGCCGGTAAATGATCATGGTCAATATTTAAAAAATAGCGCAGCGTGTTTGGAGTTTAACTTATGATTTTTCCTTGGATAACAATTTAACTATCTCGTGGTTTGGCCTATAATATTATTCAAACATTAACCTCAAAAATCAGAGCTTATTTATGTCACTCTCTCATGATTATTCATATGTATCTTCTTCCGATAATTCTTTTATCGATGGTCTGTACACTGACTACCGCAAAAATCCTGAATCTGTTGATACTTCGTGGAGACAGTTTTTTAAAGGTGTGGAGTTTGCTCTCAGTCAGCCGCAACTTGCAGGTGAGCCGGCAGTAGCGACTTCAACTAATCTAGGTAAAGAATTTAAAGTCTTCCGTCTCATAGACGCTTATAGAACTCGCGGACACCTGATCTCGATGACCAACCCCATTCGCGAGAGAAAAAACCGTTTTCCTCATTTAGATCTGGAAGATTTTGGTCTCACGAGTGCAGATCTTGAAGAGTCTTTCGCTATTGGCGAAACTGTTGGTAAGGCCAACGCCAAGTTAAAAGACATCATTACCCACTTGAAGTCTGTTTATTGCCAGAGCATCGGTGCAGAGTTTATGCACATTAATGATGTTGAAATTCGTGATTGGTTTCAGACAAAATTTGAAAGCACGGTAAAAGAAAAAAATCTCACTATCGAAAAGAAAAAACGCATCCTGGCCAAATTAAATGAAGCCGTAGCCTTTGAAAATTTCCTTCACACAAAATATGTAGGACAAAAACGTTTCTCCCTTGAAGGTGGAGAAAATACTATTCCTGCCCTAGATGCCATCATTAATACCTCTGCTGCATTTGGTGTTGAGGAAGTTGTGATTGGTATGGCCCACCGTGGACGCCTTAACGTTCTGGCCAATATCATGGGTAAAACCTACGAATATATTTTTAACGAATTTGAAGGTCAGGCAACTCCGGATCTTACAATGGGTGACGGAGATGTGAAGTACCACATGGGTTACTCATCTCACGTGGCGACCACTGGTGGTCAGCAGGTTTATTTAAAACTTATGCCGAACCCTTCGCATCTTGAAGCCGTCAGTGCTGTGGTTTTGGGTTACTCACGAGCTCAGGGTGATACTCTCTATAAAGAAGATCCGAATAAAATTTTACCGATTATCATTCACGGTGATGCGGCCCTTGCCGGTCAGGGCATTTGTTATGAGACGGTTCAGATGTCGGCCTTGAAAGGGTATAATGTTGGTGGCGCAATTCATTTCGTCATCAATAACCAGATTGGTTTTACAACGGATTTTGATGATGCACGGTCTTCTATTTATTCCAGTTCAGTGGCGCGAGTTATCGATACTCCGATCTTACACGTAAACGGGGATGACGCTGAAGCTGTTGTTTACGCTGTAGAACTGGCTTCTGAATTCAGAGCAAAATTTCACAAAGATGTTTTCATCGATATGGTTTGTTACCGTAAACATGGACACAATGAATCTGATGAACCGCGCTTCACTCAGCCCGCTTTTTATAAATTGATCTCTCAGCATGCGAATCCAAGAGAAGTTTATAAAGATAAACTGATTGAAGGAAAACAGATTGAAGCTCAGCTCGCTGTGCAGATGGAAGAGCAGTTCAAAAACTTACTGCAAGACCGCTTTAACATGGTTAAGCAGAAGCCGCTTCCATATCTATATCAAAAACCTGAAGAGCAGTGGCAGTCATTCAGAAGATCAACTCCTAAGGACTTTGATTATTCTCCTAAAACTGCGGTTTCAAAAGATGTACTCGAGAAGAATCTCAAGGCCCTTACTTCTTTGCCGGCCAATTTTAAAGCGATTCAAAAAATTGAAAAGCTCATGGAAGAAAGACAGAAACGCTGGACTGATGATCAGTTTGACTGGGCAATGGGAGAACTCATGGCCTATGGATCTCTTCTTCAGGAAGGGATTTCTGTTCGTATGTCCGGGCAAGATTGTATTCGCGGGACGTTCTCTCACCGTCATGCAGGTGTTGTTGATGAAATTAATAATACCCGTCATCTGTTTTTGAATAACGTTGCTGAAAAACAGGGTAACTACAGAATTTATAACTCTCTTCTTTCTGAGTATGCGGTTCTTGGTTTCGAATATGGCTACTCACTAGGATCACCAAGTTCTCTTAATATCTGGGAAGCTCAGTTCGGAGATTTCGCCAACGGTGCTCAAACTATCATTGATCAGTTTGTGGCTTCCGGTGAATCGAAGTGGCAGCGCCAGTCCGGTATCGTGATGATGCTGCCCCATGGATATGAAGGTCAGGGACCAGAGCATTCAAACGCTCGCCCTGAAAGATTTCTTCAGCTAGCGGCCGAATGGAACATGGTTGTGGCCAACCTTACAACTCCGGCCAATATGTTTCATATTCTACGCCGTCAGGTAAAATGGGACTTTAGAAAACCACTGATTATTTTTACGCCGAAGTCACTCCTCAGACACCCTGAGTGCGTTTCAACTTTGAAAGATTTTACGGAAGGAAGTTTCCAGGAAATCATTGATGACTCTTCGGTCAACGCCAAAGACGTTAAACGTCTTGTGATGTGTACGGGTAAAGTTTATTACGACCTCAAGGCCAAACAGCAAAAAGATAAACGTAAAGATGTCGCAATTGTACGTCTGGAGCAGATTTATCCAATGCCTGAAGAGCAGAGTTGGAAGCTTCTTGAGAAGTATAAAGGTGCTGAGAAAGTTTGGGTCCAAGAAGAGCCTAAGAATATGGGGGCGTTTACCTTCTTGCGTCGTTACGTTCAGTTCGATGATTTTAAACTGATTGCTCGTAAGTCATCGGCGTCACCGGCAACCGGTTACGCTAGTGTGCATGCGGCTGAACAGGCCAAGATTGTGAATGGCGCCTTTGCTGAAAAAATAGAAACAGTTTAAGCAGTTAAAATAAGGATAAGTTATGGTTGATGTAAAAGTTCCTAGTGTTGGAGAGTCTATTTCAGAAGTGACCATCGCCAGCTGGCTAAAAAAAGATGGCGACATGGTGAAATTGGATGAGCCTATTTGTTCGATTGAATCAGATAAGGCTACACTTGAGATTTCTGCGCCTAAGGCCGGAAAACTCAAAATTTTGAGTCAAGAAGGCGAGACTGTTGCTATCGGAACTAAAGTCGCTGAAGTTGATGAGACAGCGACTGCCGGTGCTTCTGCTGCTCCAGCAGCTTCTGCGCCAGCTCCTAAAGCTGAAGCCAAACAAGAGACAAAAGTTTCTGGTGATAAGAATTTCCCTTCACCTTCTGCGGCCAAGATTCTTGCCGAGAAAGGTGTGGATTCAGCAAGTGTTCAGGGATCTGGAAAAGATGGCAGAATCACCAAAGCTGATGCTATGTCTTCTTCAGCCGCTCCTGCCTCAGCGCCGGTGCACTCTGACCTTAAGTCCCTTGCTCAACAAACTATTTCCTCATCATTTTCCCGCGAAATTCGCCGTGAGAAGATGTCGGGCCTTCGTAAAACGATTGCGAACCGTTTGGTGACTGCAAAAAATACTACGGCCATGCTCACGACTTTTAATGAAGTTGATATGAGTGCAGTGATGGAAATTCGCAAGAAGTATAAAGACGCCTTCAAAGAAAAACATGGTGTTGGTTTGGGCTTTATGAGCTTTTTTACCAAGGCCTGTACTGCCGCTTTAAAACAATTCCCTGCAGTTAATGGCATGATTGATGGAACAGATCTTGTTTACCATAATTATGCTGATGTGGGTGTGGCGGTTTCAACTCCAAGAGGCCTTGTGGTTCCGGTTATCCGTAATGCTGAATCCATGAGCTTGGCGCAAATTGAACTTAAAATTATTGAACTCGCAACTCGCGCCCGAGACGGCAAACTCACGATCGATGAAATGCAAAACGGCACATTTACCATCACGAACGGTGGTATTTTTGGTTCTATGCTTTCAACTCCGATTATCAATATCCCGCAATCTGCTATTCTTGGAATGCACAACATTGTTGAGCGTCCAGTGGCAGTCAACGGTCAGGTTGTGATTCGTCCAATAATGTATCTGGCGCTTTCATACGATCACAGAATTATTGATGGCCGTGAGTCGGTTTCTTTCCTTAAAGCTGTAAAAGAAATGCTTGAGGATCCTTCACGTTTGTTACTTGATCTTTAATTAGGATTTTTATTATGGAACAGTTTGATCTTATTGTTATTGGTTCAGGTCCCGGCGGATATATCGCCGCTATTCGCGCTTCTCAGTTAAAAATGAAGGTTGCGATTATTGAAAAATACAAAACTCTTGGCGGAACATGCGGCAACGTAGGCTGTATTCCTTCAAAGGCTTGGCTTGACTCTTCTGAGCGCTACTTTGAAACTCTTCACTCTCATGATGTCCATGGAATTGAAGTCAAGGACGTGAAGCTCGACACTAAAAAAATGAGTGCACGAGTCGCCAAAGTAGTTAGTGAACTAGCGACTGGTGTGGCGTTTCTTATGAAAAAAAATAAGATCACCGTTTTTGAAGGTCATGGATCATTCAAAGATAAAAATACCGTAGTCATTAAAGGTGAAAAAGGGACTCAGGAAATTCAGGGCAAAAATATTATTATTGCTACTGGCTCTAAGCCCTCAACACTTCCCAATGTTAAAATTGATAAAGAACGCATCATCACTTCTACTGAAGCACTTAAACTTCAGGAAGTTCCAAAACATTTAATTGTTATTGGTGGGGGAGTTATTGGCCTTGAACTGGGCTCCGTTTTTAAACGTCTTGGTGCCAAAGTCTCAGTGGTTGAATTTGCTGATTCTGTTATCGCTACGATGGATCAGGATCTTGGCAAAGAGCTTCATAAAGTTCTCAAAAAAGAGGGCATGGAGTTTTATCTGGGCCACGGAGTCACTGAAGTTACCCGCAACGGAAATGAAGTCACAGTAAAGGCCAAGGCCAAAGCTGATGAGAGTGTGATTGAACTTAAAGGTGATTATGTGCTTATGGCCGTGGGTCGCCGTCCTTACACTGATGGTCTGAACCTCGAAGCTGCGGGACTTAAGGTTGATGAGCGCAGTCGTATCCCCGTTAATGATCATCTCCAGACAACTGTTTCTCACATCTACGCAATTGGTGACGTGATTAAGGGCGCCATGCTTGCTCATAAAGCTGAAGAAGAAGGCGTCTATGTTGCAGAATTGATGGCCGGCCAAAAACCCCACATCAATTACAACCTTATTCCTGGTGTGGTTTACACTTGGCCAGAAGTCGCCGGTGTGGGTCCAACTGAGCAGGAATTAAAACAGAAGGGTGTTCAATATAAAGTGGGGAAATTTCCCTTCATCGCATCCGGAAGGGCCAAGGCGTCGAACGAAAAAGATGGTTTTGTTAAAGTTCTGGCTGATAAAAATACAGATGAAATTCTTGGTGTTCATATGATTGGGCCACGTGCTGCAGATATGATTGCTGAGGCGGTTGTAGCGATGGAATTCAGAGCTTCGGCCGAAGATATCGGAAGAATCTCACACGCTCACCCAACTTATGCTGAAGCCTTCAAAGAGGCGTGTTTGCTGGCAACTGAAAATAGAGCGCTTAATCTTTAAAGACTGCTTTTTGTCTGCTTGAGATAATGAGAGGGATGAAGAAATTTTATCTCTCTCTCAGACATCTTTCGTGGGGATTCAATATCTAATTGATTGTCTCTGACTGAGATTGTTTCATTTGAATGCACAAGTTCCACATCTTTTTTCTCGTTAAAAACATGCTGAATTGCCATCACGGTACCTTTCTCAACGAAAAGGCTGTTGGTATCTGTCAGGGGACTTCTGACCACACTAAATTTAGCATCGACACTTTCAAAAAGAGTATCAGCACTCTTCACCATGATTTTCTGGACTTCATTGTGATTGAGGTGGGTAGAAAATAAAAATTTAGCTGATCCCGAAAAGAGGTGAACCAGAATTGTTTTCGACGAAGGAAGATATTCAAGTGTGAATTTTGATTTGGGACTGACTCTGAGCCAGCTTCCATCAAATAATTCTACCGTCATGAAAGAGTTATCCTGGGTCAGGTAAGAGCCGTCAGTTTGAACTGCTTCCTGGGCCTTCACTTGATTGAGTGCATGCGGGGGAGCAAAATTTAAATAAGTGATTTCACCTTCGGCCTGGGTGATTTTACCCAGCTTAAAGGTGCCCGCTTGGGACAAGAGGGGGAGGAGGATGGCGCAGTAAATGATTTTTCTAAACATGATTAGATTTTATCTGCAGGTGCTTACTTTGCCAGCATTTTCTGGCAAAACCTCGTTTTTATTATTTTTTGACTATTTTTCGCAACTCCAAGTACTCGAAATCTTGATTGCTTATGCATCTTTTTCTACGATTTTACATTCCGATTTAGAATGCTCCTATGAAGAAGCTGGTGCTGTTTTTGTTTTTGATGATGCTTGCCTCTTGTAATGAGAACTTTCGTTATGACGAGGATGACAGCGTTGTATCGGGCACTGTGACTACCATTTGGTCAAACTTAGGAATTAGCAGCGCCCATGCACAGGTTCAGATCCCGGCAGAGATTCTGGATGAAGCTTCTGCGAATTATCTCATAGGTGATTTTTTTACAAACGTTTCAGGTTCTGATTACTCCGCTCTTGTGACCACTTCTTTGTCTGACGTGAACACATTTGTTGCTTCGGTAGGTTCATTAGTTTCTTCCAACGCTGACGAATACACTGATGCAGACTTTGTTCATGGCATGGGAATTTCTCTTGGTTATTCTTCCAGTAAAAAACTTGTTTCAGTTTTATTATCTCCAGTCACGGCCGCTGGGGGCTATTACTTTAAAGACCCAGCTTCACGGCTTGTGAGTTTTTATAAGATGGCGTTTATTCTAAGTAGCGTTGGCGGATATAAGTACCGACAGTCCTATGTGTTTAAAAATGGACGGCCGGTAAAGGAGGACGTGGATTATGCTAGAAGTGCTGCCAGCATTAAAATCACAGAGGAGCTGGTGAATGATTCAACTCAATCAATTTCGGCACTGAAAACTAAACTTGTTACTTTTCAGAGCGAAGTCAGATCGAATCTTTATCAGTCCGAAGAAGAGAGTGCTGTGGCGATGTATTTTAACAATTATTATGGAGGTTATTCCGGGCTTGATCCCATTCAAAAAACGATTCTAGAGTCTACAGTATTACATGCTCTCAGGGCAGATGCTGCCCTGAGATCAGCGATGGTGAATCTTCAAGATGAATTCCTGGACTACCTCATGGTGGCGAGACCTGCGACCTTACAAAACTTTGGAACTCTCTATGAGCTTGAGGATGGGATGCTGATTTATAATGCAGTTGTGGCCATTACTGAGCAGCTCGTAAGTGCTGGATCCATTCCATCAGATGCGGTTATCCCAATATAATTTAGGCCGCCGCCTGCATTTCTGGCTGACGCTTATTCTCCAGCCACTTTTTGATTTTGTCCGGTTCGTCCACAAAATACAGACCAAACTTTTTCCCACTGCAGGTCGTGAGCGTAAGTGTGCCGAAGGGTTGTCCGACTTCGGAGACTTCGATAGCGACGAGGTCTTTATAGGCATAGGATTTTTTGTAATTTAGCCAATTCACTGAAATAGAGAATGATTCCTCTTCAAATTTTACCACATGAGTCAAATCATAAGTGATGAAGCCCGTGATCATTGAGGCCAGACAGCCGCCCAAGAAATAGAGGCCATCCAAGGCAAAGTTAACGGGTCCGAGTTTCATAAAGAAATAACACTGTAGCGCGTAGGCACAGACGATAAAGGGCACGACCTTCACCATATGATCCATGTGCTTTTCTCTTGTGACGCAAAAACCAGTGTCTGTCATAATCGACCGCCTTGATTCTAGGCTTTTCGGAAAATGCGGGAAAAATTCAAACCCTTAATTCCCGACTGAAATGCAACGACTATAGGTGACTAAAATTACGGCCTTTCCCTTTGTCTGATTCCCTTAAGGGCGTTAGAATAGGCTATTAATTTTTCACTCAAACTTCAGGAGTTCAAAGTGTCAGAAAAGAGACTGGATTCTTTCAAAACCCGCAAGACCCTTAAGGTCGGCAACAAATCTTATGATTATTTTTCACTTAAAGCGGCCCAAGCTGCTGGTGTTGGTGACGTGGATAATCTTCCTTATTCATTAAAAGTTTTGATGGAAAACCTTCTTCGAAATGAAGATGGATTTACTGTTTACGGCGAAGACATCAAGGCCATGGGTGAGTGGACTAAAAATAAAAAATCAACTCGCGAAATCAATTATTATCCTGCCCGAGTTCTCATGCAGGACTTTACAGGTGTTCCGGCAGTCGTTGATTTGGCGGCCATGAGAGACGCCATGAAAGCAGTTGGTGGTGACCCTCAAAAAATTAACCCACTCGTTCCAGTAGATCTGGTTATCGATCACTCACTTATTGTTGATTACTTCGGCGATAAGGATGCGTTTGAGAAAAATAAAAAATTAGAATACGAAAGAAATGCTGAACGCTACAACTTCCTTAAATGGGGTCAAAAAGCGTTTAAAAATTTCCGCGTAGTTCCTCCAGGAACTGGGATCTGTCACCAAGTAAACCTAGAGTACCTGGCCCAAACTGTTTGGACAAAAACTGAAGACGGAAAAGAAATTGCTTACTGTGATACATGTGTTGGTACGGATTCACACACCACTATGATCAACGGACTTTCAGTTCTTGGTTGGGGTGTTGGTGGGATTGAGGCTGAAGCCGCTATGCTTGGCCAGGCCGTCACCATGCTTATTCCTGAAGTGATTGGTTTCAAATTCACTGGTAAGGCCAAAGAAGGTGTGACTGCCACAGATATCGTTTTAACTGTGACTCAAATGCTTCGTAAAAAAGGCGTAGTTGATAAATTCGTAGAATTTTTTGGCCCAGGTCTAAAAGACATGACTCTCGCTGACCGCGCGACTGTGGCGAACATGGCGCCTGAGTACGGTGCGACTTGTGGATTCTTTCCAATCGATGAAAAGACTATTGATTACCTTCGTTTCTCTGGCCGCGAAGAAGACCGCGTTCAGCTAGTGGAAGCTTACGCTAAAGAGCAGGGCTTCTGGAGAAATGACGCTAAAGATCCTACTTATACTGATTCTCTTGAACTTGATTTAGGAACAGTTGTTCCTTCACTTGCTGGTCCTAAGCGTCCACAAGATAAAGTGGCTTTGACTGACTTGGCTTCTGGCTTCATGAAGGATTTAACTTCTGAAACTGGTTTCAAAGTTAATGCTGATGACGTGAATAAAAAACAAAAAGTAGACCACGCGGATTTCTCACTCACTCACGGGGACGTGATGATTGCGGCGATTACTTCTTGTACCAATACATCGAACCCATCAGTTCTGATTGGTGCGGGTCTTGTGGCGAAGAAAGCGAATGCTCTTGGTTTGACAGTGAAGCCATGGGTGAAAACTTCCCTTGCTCCAGGCTCTAAAGTTGTCACTGATTATCTGGAGGCTGCAGGTCTTCAGTCTGAGCTGGATAAAATCGGCTTTAACCTCGTAGGTTACGGTTGCACGACTTGTATCGGTAACTCTGGCCCGATTAACACAGAATTTTCAAAAACCATTAAAGATGGTGGTCTGGCAGTAGCAGCAGTTCTTTCTGGTAACAGAAACTTTGAAGGACGTGTTTCTCCTGATACTAAGGCCAACTACCTTGCTTCTCCGCCACTAGTTGTGGCCTACGCGATTGCTGGGAACGTGAAGATTGATCTTTCTAAAGATCCAATAGGTAAGGGCTCTAACGGAAAAGATGTTTACTTAAAAGACATCTGGCCTTCATCACAAGAAATTCAAGACGTGATGGCTAAATCAATCACGCCGGCGATGTACAAATCTCGTTACTCTGACGTTTTCTTGGGAGACGTAGACTGGCAGAAAGTTCCTGTAAAAGAAGGCGAAACCTTCGCCTGGGATTCTAACTCTACTTACATCAACAATCCTCCTTACTTCAAAGGTATGAAAAAAGATCCTGAAGCAGTTAAGGATATTCACTCAGCAAACGTATTAGGACTTTTCGGTGATTCAATTACCACCGATCACATTTCTCCAGCTGGATCATTCAAGCCAGAAACTCCGGCCGGTGCGTACCTGGTTTCTCGCGGCGTGAAGCCTGCGGACTTTAACCAGTACGGTGCTCGTCGTGGTCACGATGAAGTGATGACTCGTGGGACATTTGCCAACATTCGTCTTAAAAACGAAATGGTTCTTTCCGGTAAAGAAGGTGGAGTGACTACATACGTGCCGACTAAAGAAGAGATGACGATTCACGCGGCTTCTATGAAGTATCAAGCTGACGGCAAGCCTCTCGTGGTTTTTGCTGGTAAAGAATACGGAACAGGCTCAAGTCGTGACTGGGCAGCGAAGGGAACACGTTTACTTGGCATCAAAGCGGTTATCGCTGAGAGCTTTGAGCGTATTCACCGTTCTAACTTGATCGGTATGGGTGTTATTCCTTGTGTCTTCACTGATGGCCAAACCCGTAAATCTTTGAACCTTGATGGAACTGAAGAAGTCACGATTCATGGCCTCACATCGATGAAGCCTAAAGCAGTTCTTGAGTGCGAAATCAAACGCAAGAACGGGGAAGTGACGAAAGTTAAACTTCAGTCTCGTATCGATACGGCCAATGAACTTGAGTACTACAAAAACTCAGGGATCCTTCACTATGTTCTTAGAAATTTGAACGCTTAATTTTTTAATTCATTAGAGATTCCCCCAGATTTAGGTCTGGGGGAATTGTTCCATTGCCACTTATTGTGGCAAAAGACTCATTGTTTTTCGCATATTTTACAGCCCTCAAGGCGTTGAAATAATTGGTTTTTCATCGTATGACAATCTAAAGATGTTCTTCCATTTCATCTGCAATGATACACTTATCCTCATCTAGGTCTTGGGGACTTCATTTCATTTGCAGGGTTAAGATTATTAAGTGAAAAAATCAATTTTTAATTATTACACCAAGCTTTATTCATATATCGCGCACAACAGGATCATTAAAAATGATCTTGATGAAAGATATATTCATTCACATCTAGTCTGCACCCTGGCCACAGGATTTTTAATGTGGGCCTATGCTTTGGTCGCCTACTTAACAATTTCTAGTTCTGTTCCATGGATAGTTGGCCTCTTGGCCAGTATTGTTCATGCGCTTTCACCGCTTTTATACAGAGTAAATAATAACCGAAATTTAAACACTAATATCTTATTGGCCTCTGGCCTTTGTCATCAGTCGGCATTTGCTTTCTACTGCGGGGGGTTTTCAAGTAATGTTATTATTTGGTTTGGACTCCTTCCAATCCTTGCTGGTCTTTTACGTGGGCAAAGAGGAGTTATTGTTTGGACTGCAGTCTGCTCCACTGTGACTGCTTTGTTTTTAGTCTTGAAACTGGAAGGGTATATATTCCCTAATTTAATTTCACCTATCGGATTACTGTTCTCTCAGGCACTCATCACTTTTGGCTGGATTTATGCTGGCGCAGTGATTGTCTGGGTGTTTTTATTTCTAGCAGAAAATCACGATAGAATTATTGAAAGTAAGAAGGCAGGGATTCAAAATTTACTTTGGATTATCATTCACGATATTTCTAATCCCTTATCTGTTGTCATTGGAAGGAGTGAGATGCTTCTGGAGTCGAATTTACCACAAAATGATTTAGCTTCTGTGCAGAAAGTTTCTAGTAATGCGACCAATATTGGAAAGATTATTGAGAATGTTAGAGATCTGTACTCCATGGAACTGGGCAAAACCCGAATCGTATTAACGGACGTAAACTTAGTAGAGTTGCTGCACACTCTCAAAGAATCTTTTTCCGACAAATTAGCTAAGAAAAGAATTAAACTCAATTTGATTTATCCTGTTGCTCCAATTGTCTTGCGCACAAGTGCAGATTTGCTTCTTAATCAGATCCTGGGGAACTTGCTTTCAAATGCTATTAAGTTTTCGGAGGTGGAGAGTGAGATCGCAGTTCAATTGTCAAAGACGAAAGAATCCATCGTTATAAGTGTTAAAGATACTGGGATAGGCATCCCTGAGGATTTGCTTCTTAAGTTATTTGAAATTGCAGAAAAGACCAACCGGAAAGGTACGGCCGGAGAGTCTGGGTCCGGGTTTGGACTTCCAATTGTTAAGGCCTATGTTGAGAAATTAAATGGTAATATTAGAGTCGAGTCTATTGAGGGAAATGAAAAGGATTCTCAACACGGTACTACGTTTATTTTAGAGTTTCCTAAGTTTTAGAATATTATGAGTCCTGGCCTTTATGGCCAGGACTTAAAATGATGACTAAAGACTTCCGTCCGCGCATGGATCTCCAGCGGAAATTATTATAGTTCTGTTAGCGAGACAATGCATGTCTTCACAAGCTGTAAATGAGACATAATCCTCTGTAAGTCTAGGATCGGTTGCTTCACAAACAGTTTCGCCCATATATTTGTAGCGAGACTCTGTCACTTCTACATATGAGAGATTAATCACATCCATTTCAGCTTCCACAATGTCTACTTTGACTGATGGATAAAGCTCCAATAATTTCTCGATTTCGGATGTTGTTTCAGCTTCATAAGTAATCTTGCTCGCTTCTTCCCAGCCAGTGTTGGCGAATGCGGTCATCGACATTAAGGTTGCGAGGCCAATGAGAAAAAATTTCATAAAAGCACCTTTATAGTTTTGTACAAGAATGAGGAGTGTTTCCTAGACCACCTGGTCCAAAAAAAGTGTCACCGTCTTCGTCGATATTGATACGAAGATCACTTTGTAGGTAACCACCAGCATTTTTGCATTGGTCTTTCAGTTTCCCCATAGCAACTGCTTCAGTAGGTCCAGAGGCAATCATGTTTAGCAACACTTGGTTGTCTTCAACACAAAATGCTGTGCAAATAGTTTTAGAGGAATCGGCCATAACTGATTGACCGTTCAAGATAAAAGCAAAGATAAAAAGACTGATTTTTTTCATAAGATTCTCCTGCTAAAAGTTTAAAGTATTAATTCAAAGTCACTGGTACACATAAAGCTTTAATTGTTAGCCCTTGATCAGTGAGTACTGTTGATTCAATCTCCGGAGCTAATTCCATTTGGGTCTTGTTATAACCAACGGCAGTGCCATCAAAGAGAAGTGTGATCGTCGTTTTGGCGCCTGGAAGTGGTCTTGTCCCATTTTCGTCATAGTGTGAGTGTCTAACCTGAAGGGAGATGACTTTTGTTTCATAGACGTAGGTGGTTGTTCCTGGAAACGTGCGCGAATCTTTTACGACCATACCGGGATATGATGTTTTAAACGTCACTCCATCCAGTTCTCTGTAGGTTTCCACGTCACAATTAAAATATTGAGCGTGTGCCATGGTGGTGGTTAATAATAAGATTCCTACTAGTGCAGATTTCATGAACTTTCCCTTTTTAAATATTTGAGCTTCTAATTTTAATGCTCGATTTTTTTGTTCTTTAGGTCACTTTTTCTTTACTCATCAATTCACAGGCCACATCGATGATTAGTGCTAATTGTTTGGGCAATCAAGTCTCAATTCAAGGATTTGGCATTCCATTGGTGTAACAATGACTTCTGCTTCGCCATTTAACAACATAGTTTCTGTAAGTGTGCCTTCTTTAGAAAAATTACTGTATTTCAAGGTTGTTTTAAACCCGACATTACGCCCGTCGACTTCTTCTGTAGCTGAAGACTCAGCCACTCTTGTGTGTCGATCTACTTTTTTTATAATAGTGTCCGCAAGATATTTTTGCTTTTCTGTTTCTTGAAGCATAACAGCTTTTCCATTAGGGATCGCACAGAGAGCATTTTCATCACCAAGAATAGTCAATGACACTATTCCTCTTTCTTCATAGATTTTTGGCTTACAAGTCACAATCCCAGTGTAAGCAAAAGCTGAAAAGCTTCCAAGTGCTAATAATCCGATCAATAATTTCTTCATTTTTAACTCCTAAGTTTATGGTTATTTAACCAATGGTTTAAACCGTTTTCTCGTTTATATTTCTTTCTTTTAAGTGATCAGCGAAGTTCAAAGATGTCTTTTCGATCCATTGCTCAGGTAAGGATCAGCATAAGCAGAGATTGATCCTAAGGACAATAATCCAATTAATAGTTTTTTCATAAGCTCCCCATGTTTTTATCTAGTATTTTTGAACTTTTTTTCCATCGATTTTCATCACGTTTAATCAAATGAGTATTCACAAACGATAGCCTTATAGTTCACAAAATTACCATCGACTGTTTTCTTTTGTATCATCGCAGTCGCATGTGCACTGAGATGACCAGTTGATGTAGGAGAATCAATTAATAATCGACAAACATTCGTTGGACAGAATTTTTTAAAACCGGAATATTTTGGAAAATCATTAATTGTCGTGCCACCGTTTATATTTTTATTTGTGAATATAATCTGATCGCCTTTCTTGTCATCAAAACGATCAGAGAGAAACGCGACTAAACCAAATGGGCCGTCCGTAAGATTTCCCGGTGAGTACTGAAATATATCCTGGTAGAATCCTAGGCTAGGCGATAGATCCTCTTCAAAAGAAAACTTACATGTAAAGTTTGCTCCGCTTGCAAAACTTGAAGTTACGTATAGAAATGTAACAACCGTTAAAATTATTTTTTTCATAAATATCCTGTTTGTAAATAAACCTCACCATCCATGGCGAGGACTTGTGTCGTTTCATTTCACAATCATTGATCTCTACATCAGCTGCTTGGTTGAATTTTGTTATTTATGGATTACGTATAAAATATGCCTTTTCAGATTCGAAAACGTGTTTGAGGGCGTAATGCCTTGTGTTGAAGCATTTATTCACCTTTTGTTTGAATCATTTTAGCCAGTTAAGCCATAAATGAGTGGCCTTGGAGATCCTCGCTAGTATCTAATATTGTGGGGGATATTTTATGCATGCATTGATCACGGGGGCCTCATCTGGAATTGGCAGGGCCATGGCCTTGAGCCTGGGAAGTAAGGTTACTAGACTGATTCTCGTTGCCCGAAGACAAGAGCTTTTAAACGAATTAAAGAGTGAGCTTGTGCTTCTTCATCCCAAGCTTGTAGTAGAAGTTCTGGTTTATGATGTGAATGATCCTGAACTTATCCCCGCCATTGAAAAAGCTTCTGGAAAAAAAATTGATATCTTGATTAATAATGCTGGGCTCGCCATTGGTAGAGATAAGGTCGACACTTCCAATTTTTCTGAATGGGAGCAAATGATTTCGACTAACGTGACGGCCAACTTTAAGATGGCCCACTTGGTGGTGCCATGGATGCTCAAGCATGGCGGCGGAGATATTATTAATCTTTGTTCCGTGGCCGGATTCTTAACTTATCCAGGTGGGGCCGTTTACTGCGCCACTAAACATGCTGTTCATGCCTTTACGCGCGTTTTGCGTGAGGAGACGGCCGGGAAAAATATTCGAGTCATGCAGATTTCTCCTGGAATGGTAAATACGGAATTCAGCACTGTTCGCTACAAAGGGGATAAGGCCTTGGCGGATAAAACTTATGAAGGCATGGAGCCTCTGGTTGGTGAAGATATCGCTCGCATGATGCAATTCATGTTGGATCAGCCTCGCCACGTGGTGATTGATGAAATCGTGACTATGCCAACGGCGCAAGGTTCTCCTACTACCGTAGTGAGGGGATAATTTTGAAAGTCATCGATGCTATTTGCGCCACATCCCTCGAAGTGAAAAGAAAACAAATTCGTTTTGATGAATCAACTGGGCTCATTACTGAAGTAGGGGACCTTAAAGTTCCTCGTGATCAGCTGGATTTTTATTACGATGATTCATGCTTGCTCTTTGCAGGGATGGGAGACGTGCATATTCACGCTCGTGAAGATGTTTCTGGAAAAAATAATTACAAAGAAGATTTTTTATCTGCTTTGGCAGCGATGAAAAATGGGGGAGTCACTCACGCAGGGGACATGCCCAATAACCCGATTCCGCCCATCGATAATGCAAGCTATGAAGCCAAGTTTCACTTGGGCAGTAAGGCCCACCGCTGCCTGTGGTTTTATGCGGGCATCGGCCCCAATACCCGACCACTCTCATACGCAGTTCCTTACAAAGTTTATATGGGGCCTTCCATTGGTGAGCTTTATTTTAAAGATCTCAAAACACTGGATGAAACCTTGTCCCATTACCGCGGTCAGCATGTGAGTTTTCACTGCGAAGATCCGGAAATTTTAGAAGCCCATACCAAGGAAGCGACTCACCCTGAAAGACGCCCAGTTGAAGCCGAAACGGTGGCGACTCGAGATGCTTTGATGCTGATTGAGAAATACGATTTAAAAGGTAAGCTCTGTCATTATTCATCTGATGAGGGTCTAAAGCTTATTCGCAAGGCCCGTGCTCGCGGTGTGAACGTTTCCATTGAAGTGACTCCCCAGCATCTGTATTTTGATCTGGAGCACCTTGAGCCGGCCCGTATGAAGGCCTTTCAGATGAATCCACCCATCAGGCACCAAAAAGATCGTGAGGCGCTAAAAGCAGCTCTTAAAAATGGTGAAATTCAATTTTTGGCCACAGATCATGCTCCTCATACTTCTGAAGAAAAAGAAAAGGGAACCTCTGGTCTCACGGGACTCGATACCTACGCAGGTTTTGTCACTTGGCTCTTGGCCGAAGGATTTAGTCCTGAGCTGATCGCCAAGGTCACGGCAGAAAATCCAGGGGATTTTCATAATCAGTTTATGGAGTCCTGGAAAAATCTCTCCTCCGATTATGCTTCATTCGGACAGGGCCTGGGTTATCTTAAACCTGGATTCAGGGCAAACTTCACCGTCTTAAATATTCACTCACCTCAATTAATCACCGCTGATCAGTTAAAGACCAAGGTTCACCATAGTCCTTTTGTCGGGGTGACTTTTCCAGGCCGCCTCATGAGCTTATTTATTCAAGGAAAGAAGATATGAAAATGGCCTTATTAATCTTAGGTGGGCTTGTTCTTTTGCTCGTCGTGGTTCTCGGCTGGTGTGGTTATCCTTGGAGCATCAATGAGAAGGTTCTCAAGTCAGAAGTTGTGCATGTTGAGCCCGAAGGTATGGTTAATAACGAGGAATTCCCAACAGTCATTAAAGTTCAAACTTGGAATCTGAGTTTCTTGTTTGGTGAAGGCTCCGAAGGACCTGGCTATCAGATGCGAGATAAAAAGTTTTTTGAAGACCAGATGAATCACCTCGTGACTGAAATCAAAAACTCGGCCCCGGATATTATATGTCTGCAGGAAATTGATTTTGAATCTCACCGCAGCTTTGATCTCAATCAGGCCCAGCTTCTGGCGGTTAAGGCCGCTTATCCTTATGTCGCCGAGGCCGTGAGCTGGCACGCCAATTATATTCCCTTTCCTTACTGGCCGATTGAGCATCACTTTGGTCGCATGAAATCTGGTGGCGCGATCCTAAGTAAATATCCGATTTTCTCCCATGAGCTCCATCTCTTGAAAAAACCGTCGTCTCAGCCCTGGTGGTACAATATTTTTTATCTTCACCGCTATTATCAGCAGGTGGAAATTGAGCTGGGAGATAAAAAGGTAAAACTTATCAACGTGCATTTGGAAGCTTTTGATAAGGAAGACCGAAAAGGCCAGATCCTCAATTTGGTGGAGAAAATCAAGAAAGACAAAATTGATATCGTTGCCGGGGACTTTAATATGGTTCCGGCCAGTGCCGCTAAAAAGGCCAGATTTAAAAATAGCACGGACGATTATGAGAATGACGAGAGTTATAACCTGATGCTTAGGTCGGAGCTGCTTGAAGTGATTCCTGAAAATATTTATGCTTTGGATGAGGCCCGGTATTTTACTTTTCCGGCCTCTAAACCGGATCGCCGCCTGGATTATATCTTCTACAATAAGTCCCTTAAAATGATAAAGGCCGAAGTTTTACCTTCGGCCTTATCAGATCACTTGCCCCTGAGAGCAAGTATTCAAATTGCGGAGCCTAAATTTAATCCATATTCACAATAAGTTTTTGACCGGCATAGATCGTTCTCTTTTTCATAGCATTGATTTTCATCAAAGTTGAAATTGGAAGATTGAACGATTTTGCAACTTTCGTCAGGTGATCACCGTGTCTGACTGTATAAATCGCTTTCTGAGTGTCAGGAAGAAGAATTTTTTGGCCAACCACGATTTTTCCGCGCTTAAGCTTGTTAAGCTTTTTAACCTCAGATACTGGCGAATTAAAGAGACCGGCAATTTCTGTGAGGCTATCACCTTTTGTCACTTTATACGTTATAGGCTTATTGGTTGTTTTGACCTTTGGAGTTGAGGCCAAGCGAGTAGAGACAACTTGCTCTTCATTAGGAGCAAGATTTAATTTCTGTCCAACTTTCACTTTTACTTTCCAAGATTTGAAATTATTAACTGAGGCCAGTTTTCTTGGAGTGAGGTCATATTTACGTGAAATTGAAAGGAGTGTTTCTCCGCGTTTTACACGGTGAATTTTTGGAGTTTTAACACTTGCAGTTCTACGGTTAATCTCTTTACGAGATTCCGGCTTAGTAAGTTTTGGAACTTTGATTCTGGCAATGTTTGAAACGGGAGCAATTTCATTGATGTTATAAGAATACTTGGTTTTTGGCACACGAAGCATATAAGTACCAACAAAGCTTCGTGGTGTACTGCTTCTTCTGAGTTCGGGATTTAGTTTCTTGAGGAGCTTGTAATCCACACCCAGACGGTCTGCAACCGCATGAAGGGAGACGTTCTTTTTAATAGGAGTCAGTTCAGTTAAATCAAAAAGACGGTAAGTCTTCTTTGGAATTTCAAAACCATAGTGTTTAGCGTTCTTCATCACGTGCATTGCCGCTAAAACTTTAGGAACATAGTTAATTGTTTCTGAGGGAAGATGTTTATCATTTGAAAGCTTATAAAAATCGTGAGTTCCATGTTTCATGATTCTTCTCATCATGCCGTTTTCACCAGCATTGTAGGCCGCTAGTGCCAACTCCCAACTAGAAAAAATCTTGTGAAGATCTCTGAAGTATTGGGCCGCTGCGTGAGTTGCTTTAAAAAGATCCTGACGCTCATCGAGTTCGTGAGTGATTCTCATTCCGTAGCGTCTGCCAGTGGCACGAATAAACTGCCAAGGACCAACTGCTGAAGCGTGAGAGCGTGCGCCGAGGTAATAACCAGACTCGATAAGGCCTACAAAATAAAGTTCTTTTGGAAGTCCGTATTGAACAAAAACTTCTTCAATGTGGTGACGGTATTCTTCACCGTTATTAATGAAACGCTGGAAACGCTCACGGTTTTTATTAGTGAAGTAATCCACCCAAAATTCCATGCGTTTAGTTTTTTTATTTTTGAGAAAGTTACGAGCGTAGGGAATGGCATCTGATTCTGAACCTGGTAGTTCTGCATCAATTTCGGTACTTCCAATCTCTTTAGTGATCTCACCATCATCAGCATTGGCCTCGGCCATCTCATGGGTGTATTCGCCAGATTTTGGTTTCTTGGCCAGAACCTCTTCACGGTTGATATCAACCGTTTCCATTAAAGAACTCATCTCACGAGATGGATCTTTTTTCATTTGTCTCTTCATTTGGGTACAACCCAAAAGCAAAACTGCTGAAAGAGACAAAGTGGAGTACAATGAAATTTTCTTCATGAAATGAACCTCTTGCGCTATGACATCATGTCAGACTATTTTTATTCTAACACCCTACGTCTTCATTGCAAGAATTCTCTAGCGGAAAAATCATCCATTTCTTATAATATTTTTATGACAGACAACCAGCTTAAAAATCCTACCATCATTGGTTTTAGGGAATGGATCTCCCTTCCGGCCCTTCACCTCACTGCTCTGAAGGCGAAAATAGATACCGGAGCAAAAACTTCAAGTTTGCACGCTTTCGGCATCAAACTGGTGAAACGCGGGGGGAAAACCTTCGTGAAGTTTAATGTTCATCCCATCCAAAAGAATCTCGATTTGGTCGTGGCCTGTGCCGCCCCGTTGATTGACCGCAGGGTTGTTACGGATTCTGGTGGTCACAAAGAATTAAGATATGTGATCAATACGACCATTCATATTGGTGGCGTGAAAAAAGTGATTGAACTGACTCTTACCAATCGGGAAACGATGAAATATCGGATGCTGCTAGGAAGAGAGGCCCTGAAACAATTCTATATTGATCCGTCTCAATCCTATTTATTGAAAAAAAATCAGAAACAAAGAAATTATCTTAAAGATATTAAGCAGGGTCTTCATTTGCTCAAGGATAAAGACGCTTAAAGCCTTCATTGATCTTGGAGGCCAAAATGAAGTCATTCTCGTGCAGGTTATTGTTGGTGTGAGTCCATATTTCAATGTCACAGTGCCCCCAGCCCAGTGAGATTTCTGGGTGGTGTTTTTCTTCTTCCGCAATTCGTCCGACTTCATTAGCAAATTCCAGGGCCCGTTTAAAATTTTTAAATTTAAAACTGCGTTTGAGGCGTGAATCTTCATGGGTTAGTTCCCAGTCAGCCCCAAGGTCCTTCAGTAGTCGTTTTTTTTCCTCGATCGCCAGAGGCGCAACGTAAGTGGAACACGGGACGCATTTTTTATCTTTAAGATCCATGGCTTTTCTCCTAGACTCGGAAAAGTATCCTTTAATTCTCAGGAGTCGTAAATGCGTTCCCTTATTATCTTGATGATTCTTGTCGGTTGCTCTCATAAGGTCAAAATCGTCGCACCACCCGCCCACTTGAGCCGCGCGAGTTTTGAGGCCTTTGGAAAAGAGGCGATGGTGACTTCCCAAGGTGAGGCAACTTCCCGGGCAACTCTTGAGACTATGGCCAAGGGTGGAAATATTATTGATGCCTTTGTGACGGCTTCATTCACAATTTCAGTTGAGCGTCCCCAGTCCACCGGAATTGGTGGCGGTGGATTTTTACTTTTCCATAATCAAGCAGACAAAAAAGTTTATGCTTTTGACTTTCGTGAAGTCGCGCCCGTTCAATCTAAAGCGGGAATGTACTTAACTAAAGAGGGTATGACTCAGCCCCTTTTGTCCCAGGAAGGTGCTCTGGCAGTGGCCACTCCCGGTTTAGTGGCCGGCCTCTATGATATTCACAAACGTTTTGGGAAGCTTCCGTGGAAAGACATTATCCAACCAGCCATTGATCTGGCCCGCAACGGATTTCCGCTTTATGCGCATCTGCACGTGGCATTGCAAGACAGAAAAGTTCTACTGGCCGCTGATAAAGAGGCGAAAAAAACATTTTTAATGCCGGACGGCTCTGTTCCCAATTTGGGCACGATGATTGTTCAGGAAAATCTGGCCAAGACTTTGGAGTTGATTGCAGATAAGGGACGGGACGCGTTTTATAAAGGTAAAGTTGCTGACGCCATCGTTAAATCCGTCAGAGCTAAGCGCGGAATTCTTGCTCTAAAAGATTTACGTGATTATCAAATGAAAGAGCGAATTCCTGTTACGGGATCTTATGAGGGATTAAAGATTTTCTCCATGCCGCCTCCAAGTTCTGGTGGGATCCATGTGATCCAGATTTTAAAAATGCTTGAGCCCTATAACTTAAAAGGAATGGGACCCCAGTCAACTGAAGCCGTTCACCTGACGGCCAATAGTATGCAAAGAGCGTTTGTAGACCGCGCGACTTATTTGGGAGATCCTGACTTTCATGCGGTTCCAGTGCGTGAGCTGCTAGATGAAAAATATCTGAAAATACTTTCTAAAGAAATCAATACCAAGACGGCCCTCAAGGCCGAAGGGTTAAGACCTATACCTTTTCCTTATGAATCCAGCGAAACCACACATTTTTCCATTGCTGATAAAGAGGGCAACATGGTGGCCTCAACTCAAACGATCAATGGCTGGTTCGGCTCTGGTCTTATGGCCCAGGGAACAGGAATTATTCTGAATAACGAGATGGATGATTTCGCTCAGAAAGTTGGAGCGCAAAATCTTTTCGGTGCCGTTGGGGGAGACAATAACCTCGTTCAACCTAAAAAAAGACCACTCTCGAGCATGTCTCCAACCATCATCACTAAAAATGACAAACCTTTCATGGCACTTGGTTCTCCGTCTGGAACCAGAATCATTACCTGTGTTGCTCAGACAATTCTCAATGCAGTGGAATTTGATATGCCTTTATTTGAAGCCGTGGCGGCGACTCGAATTCATCAGCAGTGGCAGCCCGATCTTTTAAAAATTGAAGCACCTTATCTTTCTAAAGATGTTGAAGAGGCACTCAAAGAGAAAGGCCATCAAGTTGTCCATGAAAAATTGGGCTGCTCAATCCAGGCGATCAAGAAGCAAGGAAAAAAATGGGTTGGCGCCAGTGATCCAAGAGGGGAAGGATTGGCGATAGGGTATTGAGGTTTCACTTCCGCCGGCGGAAGTGATTATCCCTACTACTTTTTAATAAATGCATCGTTGGTGTCCAGGATCTTCTGAACTTCCGGTGGCATACTCTCCCTTAATTCAACTGCCTTGCTCTTTATGTGAGGATGGTAACTGGCCAATTTTTCCGTATCCTGCACACAAAGTGCCCTTGCCGCTGTGGCAACTGATTCATCATGGGCACAGACCTGAAGTTCGCGTGTTAAGGTCTGGGCATTATTTTCGTCTTTAAATGCTTTCTCCATAATTGGACCAAGCTGCTTGGCAAATTTCATTAATGACTTTGATGGTGTATGAGGGTTAGATTTCATATCCTCATTAACTTGTTTCTCGCTAGGAAAGGCATCGTGAAATGCGCGTATTTCGCTGGCAGTAATTGCTGCTAAGTCATTCTTTGCAGTAGGAGTTAAATCATCTCTATCGGTCATCATTTGTTGCGCCATCTCTTTTTGTACTGACACCATCGTTTGATTACGAGAGGGGTTTGCTGAGTTTTGGGATAGTAAAGCTTCATCTTTTGGATAAAAAATGAAACTTGTAACTACCAAGGCACTTAGTGCTGCCAGGAGATAATATTTCTTTTTCATAAGTCATCCCTCACGGTTGTAGAGTTGCCCATGTCAGGTGGACCATGTACTCCGTTCATAGTGCCGTTTATATCGAATGCAGCATTTTGAACCATATTCGCATTTGCCTGAGCTTGTTGCCTTTCAGTTTCTGTGCATGAGCTACAAGTGTTCGCAATGGTCAAAGAATAGATATAGTCGATAGCATATGCCCCCCAAGGAATAACATCACAATAGTTGACACCATCCGGACAAAGGCCATGTAACTGGCCGCATGTATGGTTAATAGGTGCAAGGCCGTTATACCATCTAAGTATTTCTGAAGTGAGTGCTCCATCCGGACAGTCAGAATGCCGAGCTTCGTGGACAATGGTTATGGCCTGAGTAATTGCGTCGTATTGAGTATAGATATTTCCTAAATTAATGACTCCGATATGCGAAGAATTAATATCTACGTTCCTATTATTTATTTGGATGCGTACATCATTTGGTTGGTTTATTAGAGCGGTGTACCAGATGTAGACACTGCTGTTAGCAGCAAAAAAATCAATTTTATTCATCAATGACAGAGGATTCAATACTAGCCGTGTTCTATAATCCGTATATTGTGATAAAATATAATTTACTCGCCGCTCAAGATATTCGACGACATCAGCAGTTCTGTTTCCGCCAAAAATCTCGGAAAATCCTGCAATTTTACTACCGTCAATTTGTAAAGACTCAAGAACATCGTTACTGTTTTTAACGGATGTTCGTTCAGCTGATGTTAACTCTGAATCTAAGGTTACATCAAAATTTACTGTAGTGCCTCCACTTGTCCCTCCTGTGGTTCCACCTGTAGTACCGCCCGTGGTTGTCCCGCCTGCTGTCCCACCCGTTGTATCTTGCTCTTCCTGAGGAACGGGATCAGATCCGCCGCCACTATCACCGCTACATGAAATCAATGTTAGTGATAAAACGAAGAGGGGCAGGATTTGAATAATTGTTTTCATCGTTCCTCCTTGAACCAGTGAAACCAAATTCACTACGTTCATTTGAAATGTTTGCAGTTGGCCATGTGTATTAAAGTTTTTCTAAATCAAGACGTATTGAATCTCTATTGTCTTGCTTTATATCCACAGAATAATTTGCATTTTCCTTAACTCATCTTGTTCACCTCAAGAATTGAATAGAGATTTTCAAGCATTACGGCCGGCACTTGTATTGCTTATGTATTCCTTGTCATTTGAACTGAATTGCTTATCAAGGAGAGATGATGAAAAATAAAAACAAACTTAAAAAGTTTCTGCCCTATGCGATGGGCCTCTGTATGTTGACCTTTATTGCAAGTTGCGGAAGTGATGATGATAATGACTCAAATCCAGCCCCAGCACCAACGCCTCCGCCTCAGCAAGAGGAGCAACAAGAGGATGGGACTTACTCTGCCACGCTCACACCAGTTGGAACTAATACTCCTGCCTCCCTTGTGGTCGGAGGTACAGTTAACATTACTGTCACTGGGGATGAAATAATTGCTGATGTTGCAGTCACTGGAGCTCCAGTGGGCGTGCACTTGCAGAATATATTTACCGGTAATGGGTGCCCGGATAGTGTAGATGATATTAACCAGGACAATTTTGTTGATTACGTTGAAGGTATTGCTCGCTTTGGTAAAATTCTCATCCCACTAGATGGTGATATTGAAAGTCAGCTAGGAGGATTTACTGAGTTTCCTTCTGCAGACGCAAGCGGAAGTTATGTCCCTCCTTATTCACAGTCAGGATCTTTTTTCAAAATGGCGGCCGATCTGAGATTACCGGATTTAATTGAGGATGATGAGATCGTTAAGCTACAACCTGATGAAAAAATTAATCTACATGGACGTGTGGTAGTTATTCATGGAGTGCCAACTGACCCAGCTCTACCAGGGACAGTGGATTCAGTGATGGGCCTGCCTAATACAGCGACCATTCCTATTGCCTGCGGTGTGATCACTCGTACTACAGGCGGAACTTCTGGCGGAACTACTGGTGGCACAACTGGTGGCACAACCGGCGGAACTACTGGTGGCACAACCGGCGGAACTACTGGTGGCACAACTGGTGGCACAACCGGTGGCTCAACAGGTGGAACAACAGGTGGGACGCTTCTTTAAATATTACTAGGAGAGTTTAATATGAGAAAAAAACAACTGACGAAATTTATTTCATTCATGATGACTGCAAGTTTTCTTTTAACACTTGCTGCCTGTCAGCCTGAGAGCTCTAACGGACTTACTGATTCAGCTCAGCTAGAGCAACAGCCCGATGAAGGTTTGTATACTGCTGATCTTCTTCCTCTGAATCCCAGCGTAACTGGAGTTAGAAATTCTTTCGATGCTTTAGGAGCAGTAATACTTAGTGTGAGCGGTGATAACGCATCCGCCACGGTAAATGTCATTAGTGGTCCGGCGAGTATTGCACATCCGCAGTTCGTTTATATTGGAACCAGATGTCCCATCGATACGGATGATACAAACGCGGATACTTTTCTAGATGCGGCCGAAGGGGTTGCGGCCTATGGTCAAATTATTATTCCACTTGATGACGATTTGAATTCGCAAGATGCAGGGGCGGATGGTTTTCCACTTTCAGATGAGACTGGTGCGTATCAGTATTCTAAATCAGCTTCGCTTGCGAGTTTGTTAGCAGATCTGAAATTAATAGATCAAGATTTGTCGGATTCTATTACAAAATTACATCCAGGTGAGGAAGTGAACATCGCTGGGAAAGTCGTTGTGATTCACGGGGTACCAGAGACGACTGTTCTGCCAGATACAGTAGGGACTATTCAAGGGGCCCCAAATACAACAACTCTGCCTATAGCTTGTGGGGTCATTAGACGTGTTGGTGCTGAAACAACTGGCGGAACAACTGGTGGAACAACCGGTGGAACTACAACTGGCGGAACAACCGGTGAAACGACTGGCGGAACAACCGGTGAAACGACTGGCGGAACAACCGGTGAAACGACTGGTGGAACAACTGGTGGAACAACTGGTGAAACAACTGGTGGAACAACCGGTGGAACTACAACTGGCGGAACGACCGGTGGAACAACTGGCGGAGCACTATTTTAAATTATTTTAAATAGGGACAAGACTTTGGTTTTGTCCCTATTTTTTCATCGCTTGAATACTTGGGTCTAAATGCTGCTGCCAAATAGGACCTGAGGGAGACGGCAAGTGAGACTTGTCATAGAGAATCCCGCGCGCCTTACCTAGCTCAACAACCTGGAAATTTTTTTCATCTTTGGCTTTCGAGACTTTTTCTTTGACCCACGAAAACATTCTATCAGGTGACCAGAACATCAGATTTTTGTGTGGCTCTTTGGGTGAAGCCCAACTTGAACCGCTAGTCATGAGCTTCAGGAGATTCACTTTTTCTGTAGTCAGTGGTGGACCGGCAAACTTTAAAGGGATGCTCACAGTCTGTGACCATGCGTCTTTAATATCCAAATCCATGACACCGGCCACTTCCAGAAAACTTGCTCCAAAGGCTGAACATCCGGCCCCCTCAGCGTAGAGTGGGCGATTGGCCAAACCATAGTAGCGGCCAACATCTTTTTCGCGGTACTCTTTTAGATATTGAGAGACTCGGTCACACTGACCTTGATTAAGATGAAAGCTCACAAAATTAATTCGCTCGCCGTCTTCGGAGAGTTCTTTTATTTCTTCTTCAACATTTACTTTTTCTTCCAGGCCACCTGCAAAACTATGGTAGAGAACCGCCAGGCCTCGGCTTTCGATCAAGAGTTGATTAAGGTAATCAAAACGTTTTCCCACCATGCCAGTGAGTTGTTTTTCTCCACCACACTGAACTTCAACAAACACATGCCCCATAAAGCGCGACTGAAGACTCAGGCGATTTTTTAAAGCTGACAGCGCCAGATTGGCAGGTGTCGACCAATCCATTCCCAAAGGTGAGGGGATAAAATAAAGGGTCAGCTTGGGTTTGGTGTCGGCCATAATATTCGAGGAGAGAAGGGTTAAAAGCAGCATCAGTTTTTTCATTTTATCATTCTCCCTCAGAGCTGAATTTGGAGCAAAGGGAAAATACTTTACAGACCCGTTCAGGCAGGATTTGATGATAAAAAGGAATTTTGCTCCATGCAACAGATTGCTCTCGCGGCTTTGGCGCTCCTAGTGCCATTTATTATCATTAAGCTTGAAAAAAAGGTCAAACCCATTCAGTGGTTGAGCCCAATAGTCTGTTGTTATGCTTTGGGCATCCTCTTGGGGAATGTGCTTGGGCCTGCTTGGGATCCCGCTCTTGCCAGGACACTTTCTGAAGTCAGTGTGATGCTGAGTCTTCCGTTGTTACTCATCTCCGTTGATCTTCTCGGGTGGTTCAAGCTCGCCAAAACCACCATCATCTCTTTCGTACTGCTGATTGTTTGTGTCATGCTGGTTAGTTATGTGGTTGGAATGTTTTATAAAGATCATGACCCAGAAGTTTGGAAGATGGCGGGGATGTTGGTTGGAGTTTATGTTGGGGGAACCGCGAACCTTACGGCCATCGGAAAAATTTTAGGCGTTCGGGAAGATGTTTTTGTTATGCTGAACGCTGTTGATTTGGTTTTTGGTGGCATCTATTTATTATTTATCATGTCGGCCGGAGTTAAAATTCTGACCCGAATACTTCCTGCCTTTAATCATGAGGGGCTGGATGAGGGCGAGATGGATTTGGTCCATTGGCGGGAATTGAATTTAAATAAAAAAACTCTTCATTCCATTTTCCTGCTGCTTTTGTCGGCAATGATTGTAGGACTCTCGGTTCTGGTTTCTCGCTTGTTAACCGGCGAGGAGGTCCCCAGCATTATTATTTTAGGACTCACAACTCTGGCCCTGATCTTTTCTTTTAATAAAAAAATCAGACACTTCGAGGGCTCTCAGGAGTGGGGACAATACTTTTTAATGGTGTTTTGTGTGGCTGTGGGGTCTCTTGCCAATATCTCGCAGCTGGTTTCTGGTAGCTCCTGGTACTTTCTGTTCACGGGCCTTATTATGTTTGGCAGTATTCTTTTGCATTTTCTCTGTTGTTTTTTTCTCAAAATTGATAGAGATACGGCGATAATCACCTCCATGGCGGGAATTTTTGGTCCAGCTTTTGTGGCACCCATGAGCCAGGTCTTAAAAAATAAGACCATCCTGGTTTCTGGAGTGACGACTGGTCTGATGGGAATAGCCGTTGGGAATTTTATTGGCGTAGCTGTGGCCTACTTAATTAAATAACGGGAGAGAACAAGTACGATGAACTGGGAACTATTTGGAATCGCCCTCTACATTCTTTCGATGTTATTCGTTGGAATTTGGGTTTCGAAAAGAATTAAAACTGAGGATGATTACTTCCTTGGTGGAAGAACTCTAGGCCCGTTCTTGGCAACTTTTTCTATCTTCGCGACTTGGTTTGGCGCTGAAACTTGCATAGGTACCGCTGGTAATGTCTATAACAACGGTCTGGCCAATCTACACGCGGATCCTCTTGGGTATACGATTTGTCTTTTTATAATGGCGATCTTCTTTGCGCGTGTTCTTTGGCGGAGAAAAATTACAACCATCCCAGATCTTTTTCGTAATCGTTTTTCTCCCGGAGTTGAAAAACTTGCTGCCATTCTTATGATCCCCGGAAGTATTATTTGGGCAGCTGCTCAGGTGCGTGCATTGGGACAAATTATTCATGCGAATACGGATGTTGGCGCAACCATGGCCGTCACGGCTGCGGCAACAGTTGTTATTGCCTACACTATGCTAGGCGGACTCCTGGCAGACGCTTATAACGATCTGATTCAGGGAATTGCCGTAATCATCGGTCTATTTTTTCTTCTAGGGGCTTTGATTATTGATATGGGCGGAATTGGACCCGCACTTTCATCTATTCCAGTTGCTAAATTATCATTTGTTGGAGGAGAGGGCGCATCGTTAGGCCTTTTAGGTAATCTTGAATTATGGATGGTACCAATTCTGGGATCGCTTATGGCGCAAGAATTGGTCTCCCGAGTTGTTGCCAGTCGCTCTGAAAAAGTGGCCTTCAATTCTACACTTCGTGCGGCTTCAATTTATTTTATCGTCGGGTGCGTGCCAGTCTTGATCGGACTTCTTGGCCATCAATATATGACTGGGTTAAAAGATACAGAAACACTTATGCCTTTGCTTGCTAAGGCGCATTTGCACTACGTTTTTTACATTGTTTTTATTGGAGCGTTGGTTTCTGCGATACTTTCAACAGTAGATACAACTCTGCTTTCAGCTTCCGCACTCGCAAGTCACAATTTGATTTATCCCATTTTTAAAAATCTGAATGAAAAACAAAAGATGAGAGTCGCCAGAGGTGGAACTCTCGTTTCTGGAATTCTGGCCTATTTGATTGCCTTTTCTTCAGAGTCCATTACTGAATTGGTTGAGACAGCTTCAAGTCTTGGTGGACCTAGCATACTTATAATCACTATTATTTCTTTGTGGGTTAAAGTTGGCAATTCGGCGAATGCTGTTTTTGCAATGGTGATGAGTATGGTGGTCTGGGTAGTAACCAGTTTCTTTGTTGAAATCGAATACCCGGTCATTTTAACTGTTGGAGTCTGTGCTCTCAGTTATTTTATATCAATACCATTTACCAAGAATGTAATGAGTGAGGTGCCGGGTTAAGTAGACCCAGCACCAAATTGACTTATGTTAACGTTGTTGGGGCAGAGAAATCTCTATCCATAACAGTCTTTCTCTTATCTGCCTTGGCATTTTCGATCGCCTGAAGACAAATTGTTTGGATTCTGATGGTCAATTGATCAATCGCTTGAGAAGAAGTTGAAAGACCGGCCTCGTCTTTGATCATTTTTTTAATTTTTGACGCAACTACCAAAGCTTCACCGATATTTGGATTTTCAATATAGAAGTTAAAATCCTTACCCATAACAGTCTTGCGACCAAGTTTTTGAGCGTGGCTTATAGCGTCACGACAAGCTTTTACAATATCTTGGTTAACAGGTTCGAAAAAACCTGCGGAAGTATTAATGTCTCCCTTCTCTTTGATGAATTTTTTAACTTTAGAAATCACGATCAGGCTTTCCATAATGGCCTCCTTACAATTCAAAAAACATTAGAATTGTCTAACTATGCTTGAAAGGGCCATCTTGGGCAAGACGAAATCGTGGTCTTCAGGATTAATTGTTCTCTATACAAATAAAGATTCATGAGTTACTTTTTTTATCTCAATTTTACCCACTTCCCCTAGGGATTTTCGATGGATGACACACAACGTATTGTGATGACTGGAATTGGATTAACTGCCCCTAATGGCAATTCTCTGGAAGAATTCAGACAAAATCTTTTGAGCTGTAAATCTGGAGTAACTCACACAGAAATTCGCTACATGGGAAAACAGGCGGCCGGTCTTTGTGATTTTGATGAATTCAAATTCCAATCTAAAAAGATTCGTCGTCGCGGAACTCGTGCCGGCAGTATTTCTATTTATTGCGCTAACGAAGCCATTAAAGATTCTGGAATCAATTGGGAGTCAGTTGATAAGTCCATGGTTGGCGTCTACCTCGGCATCACAGAACACGGTAACGTTGAAACTGAAAATGAAATTTTTGAAATGCACCAGAATAACCTTGATTGGAAACTCTGGTCTCCGCACCATAACCCGCGAACGGTATCAAACTCGCCGGCCGGTGAAGTGACTTTAAATTTAAACATAACCGGCCCTCATTATACTTTGGGCTCAGCTTGTGCTGGTGGAAACGTTGGAATTATCCAGGGAGTTCAACAGCTTCTCCTGGGTGAGGTTGATCTCGCTTTAGTGGGCGGAATTTCTGAATCACCTCAGACTTTCGGAATCTTTGCTGCTTTTGCTGCTCAAGGTGCCCTTGCTCACAACGAAGACCCAACTCTTGCTTCACGGCCACTTGATAAAAACAGAAACGGCATCGTTATTTCTGAAGGTGGATGTGTTTATGTTTTAGAGCGCCTCTCTGCTGCTAAGGCAAGAAATGCTAAGATCTACGCAGAGATTGTTGGCTACGCTATCAATTCAGACGCGACCGACTTTGTGAATCCAAATAGCGAGCGCCAAGTTGAATGTATGCACAAAGCGATTAAGAGAGCAGGACTAAAAATTTCTGATATCGATATTGTAAATATGCATGCTACTGGCACTGGTACTGGTGATATTAACGAATGCCGAGCTGTTCGCGAAGCGTTTGCTGATTCCGATAAGACCTTCATCAACTTTACAAAAGGTCACATTGGCCATTGTATGGGTGCTGCCGGCGCACTAGAGCTTGCAGGGAATATTCCTAGCTTCACTGACGGTGTTGTTCATCCTGGTATGAACGTGACTGATCTTGATTCTGATTGTGAACTAAAAAATCTCGTCTTCAATGAACCTAAGTTTATTGGAAATGTTAATTATATTCTTAATAACTCATTTGGGATGTTAGGAATTAACTCTGCACTAATTGTTAAAAAGTATACTGTTTAAGGAGTACTGACCCATGACCGCAGCCAATGTTCGTCAAATCGTATTAGACATCATCTCAGATATCGCTCCAGATGAGGACGTGACAGTTATTGATGATAAAAAATCTCTTCGTGAACAACTTGATTTAGATTCTATGGATTTCCTTGATATCGTAATGGAACTCCGTAAGCGTCATAAAGTTGAAGTTCCTCAGGAAGATTATCCAAAGTTAGCAACTCTTGATTCTTGTGTTGCTTATCTTTCTCCGAAATTCGCGTAAATTAAATTATGAACTACGATGCTATTGTCATCGGTGCTGGGATGTCGGGCCTTGCGGCCGGCATCCGTTTGGCAATGTTTGACAAGAAAGTCGTAATTCTAGAAAAACACACCATCCCTGGTGGCCTTAATTCTTATTATCAACGTCGTAATTTTGAAAAAGGCGGAATACGCCAGTTCGACGTTGGTCTCCATGCCCTGACCAATTATATTAAGAAAGGGGAGAAGGGGAAACCGTTCTCCAAGCTCCTTAAACAACTTCGTCTCTCTTATGATGACTTTAAATTGTGCCCACAAACTCATTCAAAGATTTTGTTTCCGAATATCGAATTGAAATTTTCAAATGATTTTGAATTACTTCAGAATGAAGTGAGTGAGAAATTTCCTCATCAAATCGATTCTTTTGTTAAGTTAGTCGAAAAGGTTCAAAGTTTTAATGAACTTGATTTATCCATTGGATATTCTTCTTCCAGATCAACGTTGAAAAGTTTGTTCTCAGACGAACTTTTGATTGAAATGCTTTTATGCCCACTCTTGATCTATGGTTCTGCGTGGGAAGATGACATGGATTTTGCTCAATTCGTGATCATGTTCAAATCTCTTTATTTTGAAGGCTTCTCTCGTCCAGAGGGCGGCGTGCGAACTATCATCTCTCTTTTGATAAAAAAGCTCGAAGATGTTGGTGGCGAGATCAGATTCAAGGCGGCCGTTAACGAAATCCTGACTAAAGATGGAAAAGCAATTGGCGTCAATGTTGGCGGTGAAGAACTCTTTGCTCCTGTTGTCCTTTCAAGCATTGGTTATCCTGAAACTGTAAGAATGACTAAAAGCCTGGAGAGTCTGGTGACTCCACGTGTGGGGGCGATGACTTTTCTTGAAAGCATTTTTGTTTTTGATAAAAAAATTCCGCTGAATCAGAACGAATCCACGATTACGTTTTATAATGATGCCGCTAAATATTCTTACCGGCCGGCGACTAATTACTTTGATGCCCGCTCGGCGGTGGTCTGTTTCCCAGATAATTATGAATCTCTCAAAACTGAGGGAGAGGGGACAGTCCGTATCACCTTTATGGCAAACTATGCTCAGTGGAGAGAACTCTCCCGTGAGGGCTATGATGCTAAAAAAGAGCAAGTCAGTGAATCGGCCCTAGCTTTGATTAACAAGCTTGCTCCGCAATTTGATGGAAAAGTTTTATTCAAAGATATTTTTTCCCCTATGACCATTGAACGATATACCTGGCATCTAAACGGCACAGTTTATGGCTCCATTGATAAAACTCGCGACGGCACAACTCCTGTTCCGGGGCTTTTTATTATCGGAACCGATCAGGGATTTTTAGGCATTGTGGGATCTATTCTCTCCGGCATTTCGATGGCCAACCTTCATGGTCTTATGGGCCCGGGAACTGAAACATGAAATTTAACCATTTAAGACTTCATTCATTTGCTTATGAAGAGCCTGAAGAGTTTCTCACCACAGATGAAATTGAAAACGAGCTTTCTGCTCTTTATGAAAGAGCGAAACTTCCTGCGGGCAGACTCGAACTCCAAACTGGAATTAAGAGACGCGGCTTTTGGAAAAAAGGCACTCCGCCGAGTTCAATTGCGACCAAAGCTGCTGAGAAAATCCTTCAAAATTTTCCACGCGAAAAAATTGATTTATTACTTCATGCCTCTGTTTGCAGAGATTTTCTGGAACCGGCCACGGCGGCCAAAGTTCATTTTAATTTAAAACTCTCTCCTCACTGCATGATTTCAGATCTCTCTAATGCCTGCCTGGGAGTACTCTCTAGTATTCTTATCGCAGGTCAAATGATTGAGCACGGAGTGATTAAGACCGCTCTCATCGTTTCTGGCGAAAATTCGGGACCTCTTTTGGAAGAAACAATTCGCCATCTCAAAACGGATCCTCTCATGGACCGCAAACGCATCAAACCTTTCATTGCCTCTCTCACCATTGGCTCGGCCGGTGTGGCAATTTTAATTACTCATGAATCTCTGGCACCGAAATCCCCTAAGGTTTTAGGTGGCTCTACACTAACTGATTCTTCTGCCGTGGCGCTTTGTCAGGGGGATGGTTCAACTCATGGACTCATGATGGAAACCGATTCTGAGGCCCTTTTGAAAGCGGGGATTAAACTCTCAAAAGAAAATTGGAATAAGTGCCTTTCGGTTTTAGACTGGAAAAATTCTGATGTGGATAAAATCATCCCTCACCAGGTTGGCACCGCTCACCGTTATGCCATGCTGACTGAATTGGGGTTGCCTCTTGATCGCGATTATCAGACCTTTGAATTGTTTGGAAATACTGGCTCTGCAGCTCTGCCTCTTACATTAATAAAAGCCTCTGAACATAATTTCTTTAAATCCGGTGATAAGGTTGCTCTTTTAGGCATCGGAAGTGGTCTCACCAGCACTATGCTGGGATTGGAATGGACATAATGAACGATATGAAAAATAAGATAAAAGATCTTGGCCTGGATGGTGTGTATCCGTTTCAGTCGCACTTTCTTCAATTGGGAAATAATAACAATCTTCACTACGTGGACGAAGGAACGGGCCAGCCGATCCTTATGCTACACGGGAATCCGACGTGGTCTTTTTATTATCGTAACCTTATTCAAACTTTTAAGCCTAAGTTTAGAACAGTTGTGCCGGATCATATGGGGTGCGGTCTCTCTGATAAACCGCAGGATTATGAATACACTTTAGAAAATCATATTCAGAATACTTATAAGCTCATTCGGTTTCTTGATTTGAAAAATATTATTTTGATTGTTCATGACTGGGGTGGAGCGATTGGTTTTGGTCTCGTGACTCGCTACCCGGAATTGTTTGATAAAATTGTTATTTTAAATACTGCGGCTTACCCAAGTCCGCACATCCCTCAAAGAATTAATTTACTCAAACAAGGTAAATTTGGTGAGTGGCTGACTCGCAAACTAAATCTTTTTGCCTGGCCTGCGACCTTTATGACAACTACCAAGCCACTACCTAAGGCGATTAAGCAGGGTTACCTCTTGCCTTATAATTCCTGGGAAAATCGTGTGGCAGTTGCGCGATTCGTGCAAGATATACCAATGGATAAAGACCATCCTTCCTATAAGACCTTGAGTGATATTGAGGACAAGCTAAAAACCCTCAAGCATCCGAAACTTATTTTATGGGGTGGAAAAGATTTTTGTTTTAATCAGAATTTTTTTGAAAAATGGGTCAACATATATCCAGAGGCCGATGCCCACTGGTATGCCAAGGCAGGACATTATGTTCTTGAAGACGCTTTAGATGATGTGAGTTTAAGAATCTGGGATTTCATCAAATAATATGAACATTGCTCACCGGATTGCCGAAACTTCAAAAAGAATCCCGGATAAAAAGTCGGTTGTCTTTTCGGACAGGCAATCTGACGGAACCTACAAGTATCCCTTTTATACTTTTAAAGAATTTGAAGAGCGCTCTAACCAGTTTGCTCATAAGTTGAACAAGGCCGGCATCGGTCCGGGAACACGAACTCTTTTATTTGTTAAGCCTTGTCTGGATTTTTCAGTTATTACCTTTGCTCTTTTTAAGATCGGCGCGGTTCCGGTTTTGATTGATCCTGGTATGGGAATTAAAAACCTTCTTGCTAGTATCAAACAGGTTAAACCAGAAGCGATGGTCTCCATCGGCCTGGTTCATTGGATCAGACGGTTCAAACCCTCTTATTTTAAAAATGTGAAAATAAAAGTCTCACTTCAGAAGGTCGGATTTTCTACCACCTACATTTATGATGGACTGGAAAAAGAAGATAAAACTTTTCCTATTTATCCGGCCAATGACACAGACTATTCGGCGATTCTTTTTACTTCTGGTGGGACTGGAATTCCCAAGGGTGTGCTTTATACCCATGGTATTCTCAATGCTCAGACGGATGCTCTTCAGAAAATGTTTTCTCTAGATGAATCCCAGTGTGATCTTCCAGGCTTTCCGCTTTTTGCCTTGTTCACCCTGGCGATGGGGATGACCTCTGTGGTGCCTGACATGGATCCCACAAAGCCTGCCAAATGTGATCCGTATAAAATTGTGAAAAACATTTGTGACAATAATATTACCTTCGTTGCCGGCTCTCCCTCAATCTGGGAGAAAGTAGGGAAGTATTGTCTTGAAAAAAATCTCAAGCTCCCAACAGTTAAACAAGTGGTGATGTTTGGCGCACCTGTGAGATCGGAAATTCATGAGATGTACAAAAAGATTCTTACCATTGGTGATACCTATACTCCCTATGGGGCAACTGAATCTCTGCCGATCTCTTTAATCTCAGGGACAGAAATTCTAAATGGTAAAGCGTCCCTGACAAATGCCGGCGCAGGAACTTGTATTGGTAAGGCCGTCCCAGGCATTGAGATAAAAATCATACCAGCTTCGGATATTCCAGAGACCAGTTTTCATGAAATGGGAAATGGGGAAATCGGCGAAATCATCGTTTCAGGACTGCAGGTGACAAGCGGCTACTTTGATATGAAAGAAGAAGACCTGAAGGCCAAGATCACCGTAAATGAAAATCTTTGGCACAGAGTTGGTGATATTGGGTATCTGGATCAGAATCAAAATCTGTGGTTTCTAGGGCGAAAAACTCACCGGGTAAAAGTTGACGAGTCGACTACGCATTACTCAATTCGCGTCGAAGCGATTTTCAACCAACATCCAGAGATTAAGCGAACGGCCCTGATTCAAATTTTAAAAAATAACAATGTAACTCCGGCCCTTGCCATTGAGAGGCATGATGGTCAGACTCTTTTAAGCGCTACCTTTAAGGCCCAACTTGAAGCCCTGGCCTTGAGTTCGCCCCATACTCGCATGATTCATGATTTTTATTTGCATCCTTCATTCCCGGTGGATGTCAGACATAATATTAAGATTGATCGAACCAAACTTTCGAAGTGGGCACTTCAACAAGGCTAAGAGATGTCAACGAAATCGCAGTTTTATTTACAACGATTATCCTATGTCCTCATTCTGGCCATTCTTAGTTTAGTCTTCGTTTTACCATTTGTGATTCCGATCATATTGGCCGGAACTATCGCTCTGGCCCTCTATCCTTTTCAGCTCAAACTTGAAAAGATGAAATGGAGCAAGAACACAGCAGCAGCCTTCATTACAGCTATATTTACTTTCGCTATTTCAATCCCTTTTATGTTCTTTTTAGCCAAGGGAACCATTCTTATTATTGATCTCCTTGAGCGATTTGCATTGGGAGAGAAAATTGAAAATCAAGGGCTTCAGAAAGTATTTTCAGTCATTAGAAATGATGTCATTGATAGCATATTGACGTATTTTTCTCAGTTTCCGTTAGTGAGTTTTTTGACTGAAGAAAAAATTAATAGCTATTTCAAAAGTGCAAATATCTACCTCTTAGAAGTATTCAAAAATTTTGCCATTAGTGTTCCTTCACTGGTTCTTTTTTTTGTGATTGTGATTTTATGCACTTTTTCCTTTTTGAGCGGGGGAGCGGGAGTCAGACGGTTTTTTCAGAAACTTTTTGGTTTTGATGATGTTAAAATGGATGAGATCGTTGCCATCTTTCACAGGAATTCAAGACAGATTTATTTCTCTAATATTGTGACCGGAACCATTCAATCAACCCTTATCGCGACCGGCGTATATTTCGTGACGAATGCCGATTGGTTTTTGGTCTTCTTTGTGACGCTTATTTTTTCTTTCATTCCTGTTGTTGGCGCAGCTCCTATGGGATTTCTCTTTTCCCTCGTGGCATTTTTTCAAGGTAACACCACAGGGGCGATCATTTTAATCGTTTTGTCTCTTTTTGCTGGCGTGGTGGATAATTTTCTTCGACCATGGCTTGCTTCTTTTGGTGAGTCAAAAGCTCCGGCCATCGTCTGTTTTGTTTTTGTTATTGGCGGTGCTTTGCTCTTGGGTCTTCCAGGTCTTTTTATTGGTCTACTGGTGGCACTTGTGGCCTATGATACCATCCCGCTTTTCTGGGATGAACTTCACTGAAATAGAATAGGTTTGATGACTTGCTGATGAAGATTATCCTCATTCAGGTAGTCATATCCATAAACGATGATTGGTTTCTTTTCATTTAATATTTCAACTCTTGTGCGTTTGATTTTCTCATCCATGAAACAATAAAAAGATTCTGCCTCCTTTGGCAAAAGTGTATCCGCTTGCTTATGTCCTTGGACGTTCTCAATGACATCATTTGAAGCATTTAAAGTGAGTGGTAGAATCTTTACGTTCTCAAGAACGTATTTGTTAAGCATTGAAAAAAGAGAGTTGTCTGTTGTATCGATGAGCTCAATCATTCGTGAGAAAGACATGATGAATTTTTCAAAAGAACTTGTTTGAGATTTATTAAATTCTTGAAAGATGGTTGCGGTTTTGATGCCGGTATCAATTCCGAAATTGATTTGTATGACAGTTTTATTATCTGCAATAAATGACTTGAATTGATTGATCCCTACTTCGCTAGAACTCAAAAGTGAGAGTACTGACTCATTTTCTGATGGCGTTAGTCTTATCTTTTGTGGCAGAAACGCATAATCCAGAACACATTTGATGACCTTGTCACCGCAGCCCATCTCGCGAAGGGTGTTCTGGATAGTTTTTGCAATTAGATCCTTGTCTCTTTTTAAAACCAATTCAAAATCATCATTTTGTAATTCAAACGCGTGAAGAGTTTTTAGGATTACATCGAAATAATTTTTAAGGCTATTGTTGTCGATGGTGACGTTCAGGTGATTAATTGAAGCGAGGTCCTCAACTTTTTTAATCTGGTCAGCATATTTTCCATCAACTGAGAGCAGAATCGTGCCTTGAATGTTATTCAAGTCGCCTGACATGTTTATTGAATTGGTATCGATGAATTTTCCATTAAGTAGAGCGTTCTCTGCGATAAATGACTTATGATTCATTCCAATGAGACCAGAACTAAAGTAATGAAATGTGATTTTTTTGAGATGGTTATTCATTGAGTCTTTGTCTGGGGCCGAGATTGAATGAAACACGCTTTTTGACTGTGAATCCTCAAACTGGCGTGCGGCCTGCGAAACTCTTGGGGCCGATCTTTTTCTGATGATAAAACTGTTACTTTTGAAACTTAGCTTGTTATCTTTTGGACCATGCACACCGATGGCAAGTGTTCTTTCTGCACCTAGATGAGTCGAATACTCGCAAATGTTAGAGCTAATAAATTCTGTAACAGCTTCAGTGAAATACATGCCGCCCCAAGCATGAATATAGTCCAATCTCACGGCTCCCGAATTACGGCCAACGCCCTTTAATTCCATTCCAGAAAGTAAAATGTTTCTTGAAGCCCCCAGATTGCTAGCACCACCCATTCCAATCAGTAGTTCCGCAGGTAGTATCGTTTTTCCGTGATAGCTTTGATCAAATAAGTCTTCATTCGCAAAATAAGTCTCTGCTGACGGGCAACTTTCCAGGAGGAGTGGGGCAAGGTCGACACCATTAACCTGGCCCCTACCCGTTGCAGGACTTTTACGGGCCAATTCAAAGAAGTAATAATAGCGGGATGCCTGTGAACCTGAGATTTTTGAGAGTTTATCTAAGAAACTAAGATTATGAGAATAAAGTGGGGCTTCAGCAGGGTCTGTACAGAGGAGATAACCCTCCATTCTTTTCGTAATTACAGGTACATAGGAGAAAGGAGCTAAAATCATATTTCAAACCGTGAATAATAAGTATAATTGTTTAGATCATACACATTTTTTAGAGTTGGGATAATAATGAAGTTTAATAAAGATCTACTTTGGATTGAACAAGGCGCTAAACTCCTCCTTATGGGGCTTGAGGACAATTTGGTTTTGGTTGTTACTGGGCCACTTAAAAAAGAGCTTTTGGATAGTCTTAAGCAAGGGCTTAAAATTGAGTGCTCTCTCCCTTCTGATGACTTAGCAGCATTTAAAAATTTGCTTTCCGAAGCGAACCTGTTGGATGAGTCTCAGGAATTCAAAGGCGAAATGAAAAATTCTGAACCTGTTTCTTTTGGTGATGGCAGCCAAATTGACTTTATTGATTTGGCCACTAAGGCCGAACAAGATTTTAAAGAATACGCAGTTTTTGCCAAATATGCTGATCCGACCGCAGTGGTTGGCCGAGGCGGGTACGATGATGATACCGCGCCAGCTCCAACAGGCACTTTAATGATGTGATTTTTTTCATCATCCACTGGCGTATATCTCCCTACTCAACTTATTTTATCACCATGCTACTTGAGCTGATGAAATCTTATCAGGTGGTATTGGTTGATTGTTTTGATAGCGAGGAGGATCTTCGCAACCATGGCGAGTTGGTTAACAAGGGCTTCTACACCCATTTCCTCAACGTTCATCCTCAAATTGCCCCCCACATACTCAAAGAGAACATATTAAACCTTAAAAGTGACTGGAACCTTGTCATCTCAAACTCCAGTCGCAGGGGGCTCAAAGAGGGAATAGAAATTTCACAAACCTTGGGTTGTAGCCATTTTCTCTTTGAGCATCTGGGGTGTTTTACAGACCAAGCCTTTACACCCGAGACTTCAATGATTGAGAAGTTAAAAAAGGTGGATCAAGTCATTGTGCCTTCAGAAATCATGCAGCAAGCTTTGCTTAAATATTTGCCGGACAAAAAAATTCATGTCAGTTATTTAAGACCAATTTCAGAATATTTTAAGCCCCTGTCAGACCCACAAATCGTCATTCACAACAGGCTTCTGTATGCCGGTAAGTTTCTAGGGTCCAAAGGTATAATGGATTTTGCCAAGAACAATAGGATTCTTTTTGATGAACGTGATCTTGAGTTATTGGTTGTCGGCTCAGGAGTTGAGGCTACTGAACTCCATGAATTAGCAGCTAATTACCCCTCCTTACAAGTGCAGCCTACCGTCAATCCCTTCGATCTGATTCAATTAATCGACTCATCTCTCGCCGTGGTAGTACCATCTTTATTTGAGTCTTATTCAATGATTGTAGTAGAGTCCTTACTTCGCGGAGTTCCTGTGGTTTGTCACAGAGCTGGTATTGCTGTTACGCTTGATGGGAAAATTCCAGGTTTATATTTTCTTGAAAAAAATCAGACCCTAACTCCAGAAGTTCTAGAACAAATAAAAAGTTTTAGCGACCGCGCTAAACTTCGCAAGTTGATGCACATGTTTTTAGCCTCTGATCAGCATGTTTTACTTGATTTGATTAAAAGAGATCATGAGCAACATTAGTTTCATCCTCTGTGCAAAAGCATTTAAAGAATCCATGACTCAAGTTGTGGAAGGTGTTCAATTTCATAAGAAAATCGGCGATGAATTTCTTCTTGTCACCAATGACTGTGACACATCAAGTTTTTCACCCAGTTTCCTGAAGCATTTTGATCAGGTCCTATTTTCCAAAATCAGCGGTTGCGGCGAATCTCGACGAATAGGGGTAGAAGCGGCTTCCTGTGATCTCGTTGCGTTTGTTGACGACGATACTTTACTCCTAGAGAACTGGAGAGTGGAAGCTGAGAGGTTTTTAGAGATCCCTTCTGTTGCTTTCTTTCACGCTCAAGGCGTTGGTGGATTTGTAACCATGCTTGACTCTGAACTATTTAACACATTTATTTTTTACACTGATACAGCAGGCAGTGTCTTTCGAAGGGCGATAGTACTTGCTGTCGGAAACTTTGATTCAGAAATGGCCCGGAGTGAAGATACAGACATGGCGACAAAAATAATTTGCCAAGGCCTGGATGCTGCTGTTGGAAGTGTTGTTATTCGTGATCTCGAAGCAACCACTGTTCCCACGATTCTAATGCGCTTTATTTTCACGCTTAAGCCCGAAGCGAAAATTTTCTTGAGAGCTGGCTTTAGATTAAAAGTTAAAAACGTTTTTCAAATACCAATCATGCTCACAAAAATGGGGCATCGGTTTTGGTCTCTTTCGTTCTATCAGCTATGGATTAGATTTTTTCTTGTGTTTAGAACTCAAATTAGCGGTACCGATGGTATGTACATAAGAAAGAAGCGGCAAGTGAAGGTCCTTGTTGCAATGAATGACGACCTCTATCTTCTTTCTGACTCAGTCAGAATCGTGTTTGGGGTCGAGAAAATACGGTTTATTCATTTGGACAGTACGAGTAGCTTCTATGCGCCAATGCGAGAGACTGAAATAAAATTCAATCCCAATTTTATGACGATCAGTATCCTAGACTCCTCGTCAGACCTCAAGTCTGAAATGCTTTTAACAGGCCTCATTCGCCCAGTCTAATCTCTTAAGAATATTTTTATTTCGTTTAATGCTAGATTTCTAATGTCATCCGTTTCCTGCAAGATTTCATGATGACCATTGGGGAAGCTCACTTTCCTGCAATTGGTATTCTTTTGGCAAAATGAATTCTGCCGTCCCGGCTGAACAATTAAATCCAGCCCAGATTGAAATAGTAAAACTGGAATTTGAATTTTACTTGCCAGTGTATCAATTTTTTTAGTGGTTTTGAGTGACTGACTTACCCAACGAGATGTCGGTCCACCCAGCGCCAACTCTGGCGAATCAACAAAGAGTGCCTTGGCCATGTTAAAGCGCGCCTCACTATGGGTGACTTCATTCTTTTCAAATGTGTCGGAGCTGGCAATATAGGGACCGCGGTCCGGAGCATACTTCTTACCCTGGCCAGCGAGAACCAGAATGTTGGCCAGCACTCGGCCAATATTTTCTTTGTAGGGTTTCGTATTGATTTCCATCATTGGGCAAGAAAGTACCGCCTTCTTAAAAGTCGCCTTACCGTAGCTCAGGTAGAGAGTTGCAATAGTGCCGCCCATTGAGTGGGCAATTAAATATCGGTCTTGACCGGTTGTTTCAGGAATAACCACTTCATCCAGCCAGCCCGAGAAGTCCCGAGCATAGTCGATAAAAAATTTAACATATCCCTTATGGGAGTCTGAAAGGAGACGCTCTGAAGCCCCCTGACCTTGGTGATCGAGGAGGTAGATATTGAATCCAAGATCTTTCAGATCATAGACAAGTTCAGCATATTTCTGAGCTGGTTCAGTGCGGCCAGGAAGGATGACCAGTGTTTTGTTATTGGACTTAGAAGTAAAGGAATAAAAATTGAGTTTTAGTCCCTGGTGATTGATGAAAGTTCTCTGCTGGGCCTGGGCAAAATAAGGGGCGACGTTTTGTTGCCAGTTTTCCTGAAAGTCTTTCTCAGGGATGGCATGTGTGGCCTGGGTCAAAAAAGCGAAGAATAAAATCACCCATGTTTTCATCGTAAACCTCATTTATTTCAAGCTACCAATCTGGACTAATGAGGGCAAGGACATTATGATTTGCAGATGCGCATTCTCGTGACCGGTGGTGGGGGTTTTTTAGGAACCTATATCATCAAAGAACTTCTTAAAAATCCAAAGTACATCGTGACCAATTTTTCTCGTCACAATTACTCACATTTGGAGGATTTAGGTGTTCCTACCATCAAGGGCGATCTAAAAAACCCCGCCGACGTTGAACGGGCCCTTTCAAAAGGCTTCGATGCCGTTTTTCATGTGGCCGCCCTGGCCGGAGTTTGGGGCCGCTACCAGGATTACTTGGACATTAACTACCTCGGTACCAAGAATCTTTTAGAGGCAGCTGAGGGCCACAGGGTCAAGCAGTTTGTTTATACCTCAACACCCTCAGTAGTTTTTGGCAAAGAAGACCTCATGGGTGTGAATGAAGATCAGCCCTATCCTAAGGAGCATCTGACTCCTTATGCAGAAACTAAGACCATGGCCGAAAAGCTAGTTCTCCAAAAAAACAACGGCAAAACATTTTTAACTTGTGCTATTCGTCCTCACTTAATCTGGGGACCCGGGGACCCGCATCTGTTTCCGCGTGTGATTCAAAAGGGCAAAGAAGGTAAACTTCGAGTTGTGGGTGACGGAGAAAATCTGGTTGATATTATTTATGTCGAAAACGCCGCTCTCGCCCATGTCCTGGCCTTTGAACATTTAAAACCAGGCTCCAGAGTTTGCGGTCAGGCCTATTTTGTTGGGCAGGAGCGTCCTGTGAAACTTTGGTCTTTTATTAACGATATTCTGGGCCACATGAAAATTGAGCCTGTGATGGGCTCTATCGATGTTCAATCCGCCTACCGCTTGGGCTGGTTACTTGAAAAAGTCTTTAAAATGGCCGGAATTCAAAAGCCTGAGCCGCCCATGACTAGGTTTGTGGCACTGAACCTTGGGAAGTCTCATTATTTCTCCCATGAGCGGGCCAAACGTGATTTCGGCTATTTCCCACGGGTTAGCATCGAAGAGGGAATGAAAAGAACCTTTTCTATTCGGGATCAACTGAAACTTGTTCCATAAAATTTACATGAATTGGGCACGATCTACTAAAGTGCTCTAAGCTAGGGACTATGAAGCTCGCGTTTACCTTTCTATTCATCTTGATGAACCTCACGTCTTCGTGGGCGTGTAATATTGGTGAAAAAGAACTCATGGTTAGGGTCGCGATCCTTAAGGGGGACCAGGCCCAGCATTTAGCCTTTACTGGCCCAATCTTACCTCCCATTGTTGGTGAGTCATCAATTACAAAAAAAGATTTTTTAAAGCTTATTGATACGGTCAAAAAAGTTTATGTTCCTATTTTTAGAGATCTTAAAATGAATTTTAAGATTGAACACCTGTGGGATGATAAACAAGAAAATGCTTTTGCCGGGGTAAGAGGGGATGACCGATATGTTATTCTTTATGGCGGTTATGCTCGCCATAAATTGATGACTCCAGACGCTTATTTATCGGTTATCTGTCACGAAATTGGTCATCATCTGGGTGGCTTTCCTAAAAAAGTGGGCGGCAGCTGGTCTTCGTCGGAAGGGCAGGCCGATTATTTTTCAACACTCAAATGCATGAAGAACGTCCTGAAAGAAGATTTTCAAAATGAAGCTGCCGCTGCATTGTTGAATCTTCCGGAAGAAGTAAAAAAACAATGCCGATCTCAATTTAAGAATCAAAATGAATACCATATTTGTCTCAGATCAGCGAAGGCCGCCGAAGAGCATGGAGACGTAATTGCAGATCTAGTTGATAGAGGTGGCAATAATATGGTTCATTTGACGACACCTTCCGAAGAAGTTGTTGCGCAGACCAATCTCAGACACCCGTCCCCTCAATGTCGGGTTGATACCAAGTACCAAGGTGCTCTTTGTAATGTCTCGCCTCTAATTGCACTTGATGACGAAGACGAAATGAAGGGAACTTGTCACTTAAACAACTTCACGATCGTAGGTAACAGGCCTGCCTGTTGGTTTGTTCACAAAAAGTAGCGAGAAAATTTCTTCGCAAGTTCAATTCCCGGTCGATCAACCCACTTCCAGGCAAAATATGAAAGGCCCACAAGAAAGAGTGTACTGAGAATGTATACTGTCGCCGCCAGAGATAAATCTAAATGGGCATTCCACCTTATTCCCAAATAAGAGGTCAGGCTCGCAAGAACCAAAAAATGAAGTGCATAAAGTGAGTAGGAGATATCCCCTAAGCGCTGGATGTATTTCATGGCAAGAATGTCCCTGACTCTTGGCGCCTGCAAAAGAGCATACATTAGAAAACCTGCACCAATATTTCGCACATAGGATTCATAAGGCCCTTTTAAATCCGACAAATAAAAGCCAGTGAGGGTGAGAAATCCAATAAGGAAAGGATGAGCTTTGTGAGCAGGAAGACGGGTCAGAAAAGCCCCGATCATAAAACACATGAGACCCTTCCATGGACTCACAACAAGTGCCAGGATTAAAAATGGCCACATGGATTTCTTCCACCACCCAAAAAATCCCAGACAGGTAAAAAGAATATAAGAGCTGATTAACTCATAACCAATAGTCCAAAGATTCGGATCATAGGTGGTTGATGATTTAAAATTAAAATACACACTGTATAGAGACTGCTTTAGAGCTTCAAAAAAATCTGGTTCAAAATTTAAGTACCGGCCAAGCCAGGCAGATTGAACGATCTGCGCATACTCGTTGTTAAAGATGAGACCTAGCTTCATCGCGAGGTAGGTCGCGAGTATTGAGAAAATCACTGGAGGCAAAAGACGAAAATAACGTCTCAAGGACTGGTCTAAAAGATTTCTCTTATAGGCCTCTCCACTTAGGTGGCGGCTTTTCCAGGCCAGAACAAATCCAGAATGGACAAAAAACCAAGACACCGCCAGATCGGGATTTAAAATATGGTTTATCCACGTGTGCTGACCGAAATAAAAAACGGGATAAAAAATCAGTAGAAAATGATGAGTGTAAACCCAGAAAGCAGCTAGTCCCCGCATTCCCTCCAGACCGTGTACCCGATCACTCATAGGTTTTTGGTAAACGTCTTAACAACATTTTGATCAAAGTAATTCGAGCTCATGCCCGCATCTACGATCACGGTAGAGGCATTGATACCTGAACTTTTTGGGGACAGAAGAAAACAAACCGTATTGGCGACTTCCTGAGTGTCCAGTGCCTGATTACGTAGTGTCAGTTTTTCGGCAAAAAGATAATTGTCGATATAGTCGGGAATACCCGCTGAGGCGGATGTTTTGAGTGGTCCTGCACCCACGGCGTTCACCCGAACGTTGGAAAATTCGGAGAATGATTTTGCCAGGAAAGGAACGGTGGCATCCAGCATCGCCTTAATCGGGCCAAGGTAGCCATAACTTGTGGCCTTGGTGTTTGAGATCGAGATCGTGACGATCGAAGCCTCGGCCGTAAACAACTCTTTTATAGCGTGTGAGACTTCGACAAACGAGAAAGAGGATATTTGCGCCGCTTGCAGATAATCTTCGCGTTTGGTTTCAATGAAGGGTTTGACTCCTTCAGAGAAATTGGCAAAGGCCAGGGAGTGAAGAAATCCATCAAGGGAGTCAGTGTGTTTTTTGATTTCGGACGGAAGACTTTTAAGGTGGTCCTTATTTTCAACATCACAGACCAAAACGGCCGATTTAGGGAAAAGTTTTTTGACAGCTTCTACCTGGGAATCGCTCTGGACCGAAAAAATACAACGAGCACCATTTTCAATCAGGGTTTTTGCCGAGAAGAAGGCGACACTCTTTTTATTAGCGACACCGGAAATAAAAAAAGTTTTGCTCGTTATATTTAAAAAATCCATTAAACGTCCTGGTTTTCAACTAGTGTTGCGGCAAATTCAATCGTCATAACAGTTTTATTGTTAGCAGTGATTTTACCTTTCATGAATGCCGCGTTGGCGAGCATTTCAACAAAGTCCACTGTGATCATGAGTTCATCACCGGGCTTGGCCATATTCTTAAATTTAGCACCCTGAATTCTGGTCACCAGAGCAGTCTTGCTGTTCCCTGCGCTTTCTCCACGAAGAGACATTAAGAGGGCGCCAGTCTGGAAGACGGCTTCGCACATCAGGACACCCGGAAATACAGGAGAGCCGGGGAAATGGCCACGAAAGAAGTCTTCCTTACCTGTCAGAAGTTTTGAGGTCGTAATAGAATTTTCAGTTCGGTCTACAATCTTTTCGATGAATAGAAAGGGATCTCTCTGTGGAATATTAGCTAAAATTGTTTCAAGCATTAAGGCCTCCAGCAATATCGAGAGTGGCACCTGTGATGTAAGAGGCTTCTTTAGAAGCAAAGAAAAGAACCGCATGGGCGACTTCTTCGACTTTACCAAAGCGCTTCATAGGAACCTGAGATTTATATTCTTTCACCTGCTCTTCGGGTAAATCTTTAAGGAGCTCAGTTTCAATGAATCCCGGGCATACGTTATTAATCGTAATGTTTCTTTTTGCCACTTCTTTAGAAACAGAAAGTGACATGGCAATTTGTCCCGCTTTAGAGGCCGCATAATTGGCCTGACCAGGAAGTCCAAGTTTGCCACCAACAGATGACATGTTAATGATTCTTCCGTAACGATTCTTCATCATCGCCAAAACTGCAAAACGGGTCATGTTGTATGTCCCTTTTAAGTTCGTGTCGATGACAGCATCCCAGTCACCTTCGCTCATGCTCGCCACAATGTTATCACGGCGAATGCCGGCATTGTTGACCAATACTTCAAGCGACGGAAAGGTTTTTTCTAGATCGTTAAAAAAAGCTTCAACTTCGTTGGTATTAGAGACGTTAAATTTTTTTAGAATAAGTTTTTCACCATACTGGGAATATTTATCTTTGAAGTTATTGGCAGCATCATCGTTACCGGCATAGGTAGCAATGACAGTCGCGCCGGCCTTGAGGAAATTTTCAGTAATTCCTGCCCCTATACCGCGAGTTCCGCCTGTAACAATGACGTGTTGTGATTCAAAATTATACATTTTGTGTTCCTAAGTAAGATTCTATTGCGTTTGTTTGGATGACGCCATAATTGGCGGCCCCAAGCCATCCCGACATGATTATCCCCACTGAGCCCGCATGAAATAATCCGGGAAGAGTTTTATGTAAGTTCATAGAGACTTCCAGCCCTTCAAATTTTGTTCCAAATGAAGAGCCTTTCGGATGAAGCGTGTACCTTTCCACAGTTAGTGGAGTCGCGGCTTCGATTATTTCTAATTGGTCCCTGATGTCCGGTAAAAAAGCCTCAAGACCTTTAAGGGTATCTTCAATCATGAACTTTTTTTCGTTTTCATATTCTTCTGGGGACAATTTTTTCCAGTCATCATAGTTGCAATTGGTACTTGAAACGATGGCGACTCTGGCCTCAGGCTCTTGGGGACGAGATTCTTTTGGATAATACACTGAAAAAGTTCGTGAACTGACTTTAAGGTCAAGTAGTCTTGCTGGGTCATAGGTTGGATAGTTTGATGTAAAAATCAAATCTCCAATATGAGGGATGGCGGCGCCTTTTTTAAGGCCCATGTAGACCTGACAGCTTGATGAGTTTAGTCTTACTGCTTTTGTTTTCGCTATATATTCTGCAGGGAAGTGTTCCTCACCTACAAGATTGAGAATCGTTGTTCGGATATTGGCATTGGAGAGGATTGCCTTGGCATTTATTTTTTTTCCATCCAGGATGATGCCGGAAGTTTTGCCATCTTCTACTACGATCTTATCTACTCTGGTTTGAAGTTTTATATCGACATTGTTCTTGAGCAATTCATCCTTCATCTTCGAGATAATAAGATCTGTTCCACCTTTAAAGGTAAAAACGCCCTTGCTCATAAAATTTGAGAAGACGATACCGTAAGAAATAGCAGGATCATCCAGAGTGGAGCCGTTTGCGTAAGTGATGGGCTCCATTAGTATTCTGGTGACGTCATTTCTACCTGGGAAAAACTTCTCGAAGAGTTCACGATTGGTCATCTGAGAATTATCAAAGAAGTTCATGGTGGAGAGATATTCAAAAAACGCTGATACTACAGAAGGTGAGATGCCGAATTGTGTCGTAAGCACATTGGAGTAGTGTTCCTTGGTAAAGTCTGTCTGAACTTGGAATTGTGGATTTACGAAGCGCACGTCCTTGAGTTGGACAATACGATCAGCTATATCCTTGTTCCAGTATTTGCGGCAGGTTTTGATCATTCCTGCTGGAAACCCGTGCAGGGAGATATCAAAAACATGTTCACGGTTTTGGCGGTAAAACCAAGTGGCGAATCCACCCAGCTTATTGTGGGATTCGAGTAGCAAGACTTGATGGCCGTTGCGACCCAGTATGTTGGCAGCAGTCATCCCGGCCAGACCAGAACCGATGATGATGACATCATAGTCTTTGGTTATTTTGTCTTGAGTCTTGAACAACATGAGCTCGTCCTGCGATGCATTAGTAAGTCGTGTTTAGGTCTGAAAACATTAGACGAATATCTCGAAAAAGTCATGGAATCCGTTACAATAAAAGAAATGTCTAAGTTAAAAAAGGTGCTATTGATGAATTTCTTAGGCCACATTAAAAGAACCATTGGACTTGATTACCGCTCACTCGCTCTCTATCGCTGTTTGATGGGACTTATAGTAATTGCGGATGTTGTTTATCGACTCCCGGATTTAATCAATTTTTATACAGATGTGGGACTCGTCCCTCGTGCCACGTTCGTTTCTGAGATGGGTATGCCTTGGTCCTTTTCGTTTCATCTGGCCAATGGATCTCTCGGTTTTGCCATCGCCATGTTCGCTTTGCATTTTATCTTTGGACTCATGTTGGTCTTTGGTTTCAAAAGCCGCTGGGCGATGATTGGCGCCTATATTATGACGGCTTCTGTTCACAACCGGAACTGGTTGGTTAACAATGGCGGGGACGACATTTTAAGGGCGATTCTTTTTATCTCGATTTTTCTGCCTCTAGATCGATGTTTTTCACTGGATTCAGCTCTGAGAAGAGATAAAAAGCCACTAGGAGAAGTCCACGTTTCAACTTGGGGATGGATGTTTTTTCTTCAGGTATTTGTGATTTATTACGTCAGTTATATTCTTAAAGATCATGCTATTTGGCGCACCGATTTTACCGCCGTTTATTATTCTTCGCGCTTAGATATTTTCTCCACCACCTTTGGAGTTTGGCTCAGGGATTTTCCTACTTTTCAAAAATTGACCACGATCTTCACCATTTACCTTGAGTTCCTGGGGCCACTTATGCTGGTCTTCGCAGCAGTGTTTGGAAGGTTCTGGTGGGTTGCCCGGCTTTTGGTGGTGCTGCTTTTTTGGGGCCTACACATCGGTATTATCGCCACCATGAACATTGGGGTTTTTCCCTGGACCTGTTTGGTGATGTGGCTGATTTTTCTTCCCACACCATTTTGGGATAAAATTATTGGGTACTACCGCTCAAAAGGTTTTGGTAAATTAACTCTTTATTTTGATGGAGAGTGCCGATTTTGCGAAAAAGCGGTGTTGATTCTGAGGGAGTTCTTCTTACTTTCGGATGTCACTATTAAAGAGGCCCAAAGCGTTCCTAAAATTAATCAGGCGATGCTCAAAGAAAACTCCTGGGTTGTCATAGATCAGCACGGTAAAAACTTTTTTCACTTCGCCGGAATGATCGAAGTCATGAGGCATTCTCCCATCCTGAAATGGTTTATCCCTTTATTTTCTCCTGCCTTCATTTTTTCATTCTTTAACAGAACTTATAAATGGGTTGGTTTCAACCGACAGTCCATGGGCCGCTATACCCAATATCTTGAATTTAAATCCCAGAAAAAAGACATCACATGGCTTAAGTGGATCTATCAGGCATTGGGGGGATTCATGTTCGTGACTCTTTTTATGTGGAACCTCACTACCATTAAAAAATGGCATATCCAGGCGCCATTTTTCCAGGACGTCACTCGCTGGTTACATCTCTATCAGGAATGGAACATGTTTGCTCCTTTTCCCAAAATGGATAACATCTGGGTCGAGATCCCGGCGACTCTGGGAGACGGCTCTGAGATTGAACTTCTCACAGGGGACCGTGACATTTTTAGCATTAAGGATCAAAGATTCTATAAGTTGATTCCCAATGAGCACTGGAGGAAATTTTATCTCAATCTTTCTGAGCGAACTGATTATGCCCGATACTATGGCGGGTATCTTTGCCGTCAATGGAACGACAGAAATGTTTCATGGGTGAAGGACACGACCTTGAGAAAAATGGAGATTATCGTGTACTCGCAGACCAATTTGCTTAACGGTGAAAAGGGCGGGATCTCCCGCAAACTGACCTGGAAGCATTGGTGTTTTGACGAAGATTACAATAAAGAAAATCCAAAACCGGCGAAGAAAAAAGTAAAAATTAAAGATGACCGAATTATTTTTCGGTCATCTTAGTGATATCAAAATCATCCCCGGCGAGCTCTGGATGCTCGACGAATTTCTTGCAAATCTTTTTCAGTCTTTCAGTCGGTTTATCTTCCGGTAATTTCATTAAAATAATTTCACAGATATCTACTGCCTGGGTGAAATCTTTCTGCTGGAAAAGGTTCCAGGCGCTGAGGTAGAGATTATGAGTTTCTGGATCCAGAGTCATTGGATGCCAGCCATGAAGAACTTCAAAAATTGAAACGGCAGTGGTTTTCCCTTTCACAATGACCTTGTCGATAGGTCTGACTTTGATCTTGGCCCGATCAATCCGCGCCAAGGTATACTCTGAGATGAGGATGTTGGCGCCGTAATACTTACACAGACTCTCCAGGCGGGCCCCAAGATTCATGTTATCTCCAAGTGCTGTGTATGAGAAAATTCGATCAGAGCCCATGTTCCCCACGTTACATTCACCAGAGTTCAGACCAATACCAACTTTAAATTCCGGGCGTCCAAGTTTGATAAATTCCTGGTTGATGGAGGGCAGAAGTTCCATCATTTTGATCGCACCCTCGACGGCATATTGGGCGTGGTTACCGATTTCCAGAGGTGCTCCCCAGAAAGCAACAATCGCGTCCCCAATATATTTATCAAGAGTTCCTCTGGTATCAAAAACAATGTCGGTCATCCTTCCCATATATAAATTGAGGGAGTGGGCAAGTTCAGATGCCGTGAGTCCCTCGGAAATCGAGGTAAAGTCACGTACGTCGGAAAACAGACAAGTAATGTCCCGCTTGAAGCCACCTACATGTAGTTTCTCAGGATCTTTTAGCATTTCGTCTACGATTGTGGGTGCCACGTAACGTGCAAAGGTTCCTTTGATTTGTTTTTTCTCTTTACTGGCCTCAGAGAATCTAAGGAAAGTGTTCCAGGAATACGAGGCACCCAGACAAAAGAAACAATAGAAGAGTTTTAGCTCGTAGCCTTGGGGCAGAAAGTAAAAGTAATCGGCACCAAAAATACTTCCGATAATTAAGATGATGGCAAAAAGATCTAGGAAGGCACTCCCAAGTCTCTGCACTCCAAAGAAGATAAGCATTCCTGCCAAGAGCAGATACAGAGAATATTTAACTGAGTCATTAGATGGTTTATAGAAATATTTGTGAATGAGCATGTTGGCCATGTTCATGTGAGTCAGCACTCCCGGAAGTTTTGCGTCAATAGGTGTAGGTCTTAAATCGTGGGCCCCCAGAGCAGTTGATCCCACAAAAACAATTTTTCCTTTAAGCGCTTTGATCATTTTCGGATCATTAGGCTTTGCATGGAGCAGGTCGTAGAGATGGACAGTGGGGAAATTATCAATGCCGCCAAGGTAGCGGATTTTAGTTTCTCCACGGTTATTTAATTCTAGTTTTCGACCATCTACTTCCAGCTCTCCAGTGCCGTCATCAAAGATTTTCACTTCGTGTTTTTTTTCAGTGTAGGCTTCCCAGGCATTAAATCCAAGGGAGCCAAAATAAATAGTGTCCACGTTCAAAACCAAAAGTGATTGTCTGAAAATGCCATCCGGATCTTCATAAGTCGCAATGGAGGCAAGTCCTACTTCTGAGCTGACAAATTTTTCGATAGGAAAAGTATAACGACTGATTCTGTAGGCATGCATATTCATATCTGATGAGCTTCGAGTCAGAACTGTGTCATTCAGCATCTCTACTGGAACTTCCGAAAATGAGTCTTCAACGCTAGTACCGGTGGTGTAGGCCAAAAAGACCCTGTTTCCATCGGCCTGAAAGTTTTGAAACGAGGTTGCCAGTGTATCATCGGGCGAGCTTGGGCCACACACTGGTGCCTTTTCAGGATAGAGAATATCAAGGGCAACGACCTTGGCCCCAAACTCCTTAAGTTTATCGATCATCTGGGCGTGGACAGTTCGCGGTATTGGCCAGACTCCGAGCTTCTCAAGCGAGTAGTCATCAATTGTAACCAGGGCAACTTCTTTACTTATATTCTTCGGATTTATCTGGTTTCTCATCCGGTAATCGTAAAAGCGGCTTTCAAATGAGCTGGTATATTCTAGAAATTTATTCAAAACGCTGGAATCTTCGATATCCCGCATAAAAAGGGATCCAAAAATGCAAAAGACAGCAAAAAAGAAAATGACGAAAAGGCCCAGTGAACGAATAGATTTCGTGATGAATTTCAGCAACACTTTTGATACCTTTGACTAGAATGATTTAAATCATTTTAATTGTATCTTTCAACCGGAATACTCGCAATATGAAGCTCGACGAACTTAAAAATTCTTTCCATGAACATGTTAGAAATCTTCAAGACAAGATTACTCAGGAAATGCGCAAACTGGATCCTGATTTATCCATGGTTGAAGACCTGTGGCAGAGGCAGGACCATGCGGCTTCCCCTGGTGGTGGCGGGATTACCCGGGCGTTTCAGGGAAAACTTTTTGAAAACGCCGGGGTTAACACGTCGTGTGTTTTTGGAAAGATTGATCCTCAGTTTGCTAAGCACCTGCAGGGAACAGGGGACGAGATGTGGGCGGCAGGAATCTCGCTGATCATTCATCCCCGTAACCCAAGAATCCCAACGGTTCATGCTAATTTTAGAATGATCCATCAGGGCGACAAATTCTGGTTTGGTGGGGGCGCAGATTTGACTCCGTACTTTCCCTATGAAGAAGACTTTGGTGAATTTCATGGGGTTTGGAAGAAGGCCGCTGGTGGTCAATATGATTCAATGAAAAAGACCTGTGATGAGTATTTTAATAATGCCCACAGAGGAATAGAAATGCGCGGTATCGGGGGTATCTTTTTTGATCACTTCAATACCGGCAACGCTTTGAGCGACATGCAAACGGTGAAACATTTATCTGAACATTTTATTGAAAGCTATTTTCCAATAGTTAAAAAACGAATGGAGGAGAATTGGACTGAAGAAGATGAAGATTTTATGCTTCATCGTCGTGGCCGCTATGTTGAATTTAATCTTTTGCATGACCGGGGCACGTTGTTTGGACTTAAAACCAATGGGCGAGTTGATTCAATTTTGATTTCACTTCCAGGACGCTGCAAGTTTAGTTATCAGTACAAACCAAAACCTGGAACTCCTCACGAAAAGATGTGGAGTTATTACACTCCACACGCCTGGTAATTTAGACTTCTGGGGCCAGGTAAACTTCAATCTCTTGGTGAAATTCATCTCTGAGGATTGAACGAATCGCCTCAAGTGTACCGGTGGTTGAACTTGGGCAAGTTCCGCAAGCACCCTGATATTTTACAATCAGTACATTCTCTTTAAAGTCTTTTACGACCAAGTCTCCACCATCACCCTGGAGACCAGGTCTGATTCTTTTATCAAGAATTTCCTCAATCTTTTGCATTTCCGGAGTCAGGTGGGCACGACGATCGGCCTCTGGATCAAAGACTTTGATATTTGGGTCATGGTCTTCAATAAAGCTTTCGATACAGGTCTGAACTGCGGGTTCAAGAGCTTCCCAGTCTTCAAAGCTGAATTTAGAAATGGTAATAACATTTTGGAAAAAGTGAATCTGATCTACACCGCGCAAATCAAAAAGGGCAGCTGCCAGAGGCACCTCTCGGCAATCCTGTGGAGTTTTAAAAGATATTTTACCCTCGGTAATAACATCCTGGCTCAAGATGAACTTCAAGGCGTTAGGGTTTGGGGTCGGCTGAATAGTGATTTCTAAAGGTCCGTTTGTCATAGTTTGTGTTTCCATAAAATTACTCGAAAAAACTTTTTACTTTTAATATTGCATCATAAAGCTGATCAATATCTGCCTGGTTGTTATAGATTGAAAGTGAGGCCCGGCAAGTTGCCGGCACACATAAAAACTTCATCAGTGGTTGAGCGCAGTGGTGGCCCGTTCTAATTGCCACACCTTCTTTATCAATAAGTGTCGCGATGTCATGGGGATGAAGACCATCGATGCCGAAAGAGATAACTGAAGCCTTATTTTTGGCCGTTCCATAAATGCGCAGTCCAGGGATGGAGCTAAGTTTTTTAGTCCCATACTCTAGAAGCTCATCTTCGGCTTTTTTAATCGTTTCAATTCCTACCTGGTTTATGTAATCCACGGCGCGGCCCAGACCAATCACAGCTGCGATAGCAGGAGTTCCCGCTTCAAACTTATGAGGGAGGCTATTGTAGGTTGTCTTCTCGAAAGTCACCACGTCAATCATATCGCCGCCGCCCTGATAGGGAGGCATTTGATTAAGAAGTTCTTCTTTTCCATAAAGGACACCTACACCAGTCGGGCCAAACATTTTATGGCCAGAGAAGGCGAGGAAGTCAGCGTCCAGGTCCTGTACATCAACTTTTAAGTGAGTGACCGCTTGAGCGGCATCAACAAAAAATTTCGCACCGACATTATGGGCCGCCTGAATCATTTCTTTAATGGGATTTATTGTTCCCAAAGCATTTGAAACAAAGACGACACTGATCATTTTAACTTTTGGTCCAAGAAGTTTTAGGTACTCTTCAAAAATGATTTCGCCGTCGTTATTTATAGGAATAATTTTAATTTTTAATTTTTTTTCTTCGGCCACTATCTGCCAGGGCACAATGTTTGAGTGGTGTTCCATCTGGGAAAGGAGGATTTCGTCCCCCTCTGAGAGAAAATTTCTCACGTAACTTTGGGCGACGAGATTCACACTTTCAGTAGTTCCCTTGGTAAAAATCACTTGTTTTCGGTCAGGGGAATTGATGAGTTTTGCTATCTTGTCACGGGTTGATTCAAATTTGGTGGTGGCATTTTCAGACAACCAGTAAAGTCCCCGGTGAACGTTGGCGGTTTCCTGACGATAGTATTGGTCCATTTCATCAATCACGATTTTGGGCTTAAGCGTAGTTGCCGCACTATCCAGGTAGGCCAGACGTTTACCGTTAATGGTCTGTTCAGCGACAGGGAAATCTTTTCGAAACGGATTCTCTTTCAGGATGCTCATGCGTGGCCTCCCAATTGAAATTTTGTTTTTAAAGATTCACTGACTAAACTTTCGACTTTTTGGCGAATGACTTTATTTTTAATCTTATGCACGATCTCCAGGCCAAAACCATAGGCCAGAAGAGTTCTCGCTTTTTCGGCCGGAATACCACGGGCCATAAAGTAGAAGACTTCCTCGTCTGAGAGCTGGCCGGTAGTCGAGCCGTGGGAGCATTTTACATCGTCAGCAAAAATTTCCAGTTGAGGCTGGGAATGAGCTTGGGCCTTTTTAGAGAGAAGTAAATTTTTATTAAGCTGTCCTGAAACAACCCGCTGGGCATGAGGGTGGATGTGGATTTTTCCGGTGAAAATTCCTTTTGAGTCCCCGTCCAGAATACCTTTGGCAATTTGGCTTGATGTAGTGTCGGCCGCCTTATGTTGAATCACTGTGCTGATATCAGAATGCTCACTGCCGTTAGTCAGATAAAGGCAATAGGATTCACCGTTGGCACCAGAGTCCAAAAGCTCAAGATTGAGATTTCTACGATTCAATTTGCCAGAAATATTTAACAGGACGTTTCTGTAGTTCCCATCACGTGCCACAAAGGCCTGTGTAGAAGAATGAAACAGTGCCGTTTCTCCACCGTGGGAGAGTTGGATGTGTTCAAGCTGGGCGCCGGAACCTATATGAATGATAGTTTCATTAAGGACCGCATGAGATACGGCATGGTCATAATTTTCTTCAATTACTGAAGCCTCAGAAAAGGCGAGAGCGTAGATGATAAATGTCGGAGCACTTACTCCGGACTTTGTTACAACATTGACCAGTCGGATAGGCTTTTCAATTTTTGTTTTTGCTGCAATTTCAATTACCACACCACTTTCTAAAAGACCGTGATGAAGGTTTGAAAGGGGATTAAGATCTTTTAACTCAGCAGATACAGCACCAAAAGCTTCAGAAATGGTTTTGATCGATATGCCTTCTACCAAGGGCATAGGATTTTTAAAAACCCCATCCAGAAAGACTAAATTATTGAAGTCAGAATTCAGATACTTTTCAAACGATACAGACTCACCTTCATAGGCAGACGTTTCAAGAGCATTCAAAAAAGTTGAAAGGTTAGTAAACTTGTAGGCTTCCAATCTTGTATTTAATTGATCATTTTTTTTAAACAATTCCAGATGAGTCTGTCTGAAGTCATTCATCGGACCTGCAGTCATTTGAATATTCTTGAGGGCCAGGGCGGCCAGCGCTTCAGTGTTCATTAGTGAACTCCGGAAATTAACCAGTCGTAGCCTTTTTCCTCTAACTCTAGCGCCAGAGATTTATCGCCGGACTTGATGATTTGTCCCTTATAGAGAACATGGACATAATCAGGTACGACGTAATCGAGCAAGCGCTGATAATGAGTCACAAGGACAGTGGCATTGTATTTTGTTTTAAGGGCGTTTACACCTTGAGAGACAATTTTAAGGGCGTCGATATCTAGGCCTGAATCAGTTTCATCCAAAAGTGAAAGACGAGGATTTAAGATCGCCATTTGCAGAATTTCGTTCTTTTTCTTTTCTCCGCCAGAGAAACCTTCATTTACAGAGCGCTCTAAGAAAGATTCATTCATTTCCAGGAGTTTGAGTTTTCCACGAAGATGGGCAAGAAAAGCTGCATCATCCATTTTTTCCAGACCCTGATGTTCACAGATCTGGTTGAATGATTCTTTAAGGAAAGTAAAATTTGAAACACCTGGAACTTCAATAGGGTACTGGAAGCCGAGAAAAATCCCTTCTTTCGCTCTCTCTGAGGGTTCCAGATCAAGTAAGTTCTTCATCTTTCCGTTGATTTCAAAATTGATCTCGCCACCAGTGACTTCGTAGGCGGGGTGGCCGGCAATGACTTTTGAAAGAGTCGATTTCCCTGAGCCGTTGGGGCCCATAATCGCATGCACTTCACCTCTTTTCACTGTGAGGTTAATGCCTTTTAAAATTTCATTACCGTTGATAGCTGCTGTTAAGTTTTTAATTTCGATCATAATTATCCCACACTGTTTTCTAATTTCATTTCAATTAATTTTACTGCCTCTACCGAAAATTCAAGTGGTAGAGTTTTAAAAACATCCTTACAAAACCCGTTTACAATTAATGACACAGCTTTTTCTGCCGTGAAGCCTCGGGACTGAAGATAAAAGATCTGATCAGCACTGATTTTTGAGGTCGTGGCTTCGTGCTCTACAGTGGCAGTATTGTTTTTGACATCAATATAAGGAAAAGTATTGGCCGCACACTGGTCTCCGATTAACATTGAGTCACACTGAGAATAGTTTCTGGCACCAGTGGCCGATGGCATGATTTTCACCAGACCCCGGTAGACGTTTTGGGATTTCTCGGCCGATATCCCTTTAGAGATAATGGTCGATTTGGTATTGGCGCCAATGTGGATCATCTTGGTTCCAGTGTCGGCCTGCATGTAATGATTGGTGAGAGCGACAGAGTAAAATGCTCCCTGAGAGCCTTCACCAATGAGTACACATGATGGATATTTCCATGTAATGGCCGAACCAGCTTCAACCTGAGTCCAGGAGATTTTTGAGTTCTTGCCTTTGCAGTGTCCACGTTTAGTAACGAAATTATAAATTCCGCCTTTGCCTTCTTTGTCTCCAGCGTACCAGTTCTGGACGGTAGAATATTTTATCTCGGCGTTATCAAGAGTGATCAGTTCCACAATCGCCGCGTGGAGCTGATTCTCATCTCTCTGAGGGGCAGTACAACCTTCCAGGTAATTCACGTAAGAGCCTTCGTCAGCAATAACGAGTGTTCGTTCGAATTGACCTGATTCTTTCGCATTAATGCGGAAGTAGGTTGAGAGGTCCAGCGGACAAGTCACGCCTTTGGGAATATAGACAAAAGAGCCATCAGAGAAAACAGCACCATTGAGTGCCGCATAGTAGTTATCTGAATAAGGAACCACTGTTCCTAAATATTTTTTTACCAGGTCTGGATATTTTTCTACAGCTTCCTGGATTGAACAAAAAATAACTCCGACTTTTTCCAGGTCTTCTTTATGGGTGGTTCCGACTGATACTGAATCAAACACAGCATCTACGGCCACTCCCATTAAACGTTTTTGTTCCGTCAGAGGAATTCCCAGTTTTTCGAAAGTTTCTAGTAGCTCAGAATCGACTTCTTCCAGGTTTTTGTAGACATCTTTTTTAGACTTAGGTTTTGAATAATAATAAATATCCTGAAAATTTATCGGTGGGATTTTAGAATACTGCCATGTGGGGTGCTCTAAAGTTAACCAGTGACGGTAAGCTTTCAGGCGATATTCAAGTAGCCACTCTGGTTCATTCTTTTTGGCCGAAATAAGCCGAACAATGTCCTCAGAGAGTCCCTTTGGAAATTCTTCGCTCTCAATGTCGGTGACGAATCCATATTTATAATCAGTGGCGAGTTTATCTTCTATTTTCATAAAACGGCCTTGTTTACTATTGGACAGTTTTCAACCTTTTTCTCAGGAGTTCTTTTGAGTGCTAACAGGTTGTCTTCTGCCAGGAGTTCCTGGAGAGAAAGAGAACTGAATATATTGAGTACGTAATCATTAAGTCGCTTAATAGGCTGAGAAATATTGCAGGAATGGAAAAGGTCACAGGGACCTTCATGACAATCCATCATGAAGCTTTTGCCTTCAATCAATTCTGCTAATTCAATATATGAAATTGAAGAAAGGTCTCTGGCCAGCGTGTAGCCGCCTTTAACCCCTTTGTGCGAGTGAAGGAATCCCGCCCCGTTCATCTGCTGCATGACTTTGGCAGTGGTATCAAAGGGCAGCTCATACTGATCACAGACTTCACGGGCGGTGGTGAGGTCGGTGGTGTCCTTATCCTGCATCAATTTGAGTACCATCAGGGCATACTCAACTTTTCGATTGATCTTGATCATATAAATACGCCTATTTAAGCCTTACATCGTTCTTTTCACGGTGATGCTAGCTTAAATAGGGCGAATTTGCACCTATATTATTCGTAGATTTGCTCGGGAGTGGGTTGGTCAGGGGCATCTTCTTTGGTCAAGAAGTAACCAAGCACGCCCAGAAGGGCTATGAGAGCTGCTACCTTAATCATCTTAGATTTCTGATCTTGTTGGTTGGGCTGAATGACCGCTTTGCCCGGATTGGTCTTTTCTAGCTTAGGACGGGGTCTGTCTGCTTTTCGTTGGGTTAAGGAAGGTGAGGATAATTCACTTTGAGGTTTCTCATCCTTGACCTCTTCCAGATCGATAGTGATGGATTGGACTGCCCCAAAGGCAAGGGAGAGAAACGTTTGATAGGGAACTGGGGTATTAGGTGGAATCTTTTCGCCCTCAATTGAGACCCCATTGCTACTACCAAGGTCTGTGACGAAGAAATTCCCATTTTTGACTTCAAGCAGGCAGTGCTTTCTGGACATTGCCTCATGCTGAATAACGACGTCACATTGGGGTGAGCGACCGATAGTGCAGCTTTCTTTATCAATTTTGAAATTTAGTCTTTCTCCGTTAAGGAGCACAATCGAAAGATTCATCCTGAAATTATAGGATGGGGCGAAAGCCTTGGCAATCGCCCCATATGGAGACTTAGAGTTTAATCAAGGGGAGTGAACCAAACGTCCAGGATTTCAGCTTCGCTTACTTTGCCTTTGACTCTGAATTTGAACTTACTAGACTCACGAACACGAGCTCTGTTATCAAATTTCTTCTGGTCTCGAGTTGAGTAAGCAAGACTTATAGACTCAACACCTTTAGATCCAAGAGAGTGTATTTCTTCTTTCTCAGATAAACCGTTTGAGTTTTCATCCTTCCAGAGTTTTAAAGAACCCCAGATTTTGTCTTTTTTATTGATGACTCCATTTTTATCCGAGTCATGAAGTTTTAATGATTCAAAACCGTTGTCTGAAATACCATCTTGTCCGAAAAGTTGTGAGGCTTTCGAAATTTCGCTCTCACCCTGTCCAAGTGATGCCAGGAAGTATCCAGGAGAGCCAGCTTCAGGCCAGTTTACACGGCTACCTTCTTTTAAACCGTGAAGTGGGAACAATGAAACACCATTAAACTTCGGGTAGCTCTTATCAAAGAAAAGCATTAGAGGAGAGTAGTAACCACCGCAGAACCCTTCAGCTCCTGGGAATTTGGCCACTACAGTTAAACTCATATTACGGTTAACTTCATCATAGGCGTTAATTTTATCAGGCAGCGGTTTGCCGCTTGATTCTAAATCTCTTCCCCCTTGGAAGTATTCGACTACCGGTGCAGGTAATGATGCACCATTTTTAGGCATCTCGTAAGTACCTTTAGAGAGCTGAGAATTTGCTTTTACCCAACTGGTAGAAGCGAGCGGAATCGCAACCACAATATGATTGGTGTGGGCCTTAATTTCGGCTGCTGAACTTTCAGTACCGGCAATTGAGAGTTTAACTTTTGCGCTTTGATCAGGCAGCATGGAAGGGAAATAACATTTCACTTCAGGTTTTATTTTATAGGAACTATCAAAAGCATATAGACAGGTTACTTGTTGGTCTGGGTGAGATCCCGCAATCAGGTTTCCTTCCAAAGGACGAGCGGCGTAATTACAAAATTCAGACCCATGACTTCCTCCGTTACAGGCCGGATTTTTTGTGCCTCTCCAGTCAGCAATAGAGTACGTGAGGTTTATGTTTCCAGGCAGCGAGCAATTAAAGTTGCGCACTCCTGCTGTGGACATACTTTGGCCTGGTTGAGCTGGACACGGAAGTGTTACACCATCTGCCGCGTAGGTAAGATCGGCAGGAAATTTAACATCAAATTGGTCTGAACCAACACCAATTTTGATTGTTACATCCTGGTCTTGTCGCAGCTGGACTTCGGCTGGATAGGCACGAAGATTTGTTCCGAAACAGTAAGGCATAACCTTAATTTCAAAACATCCTTTCTTTCCGCAGCGACTGACACGCTTACTTCCTACTGGTGGCGAGGTTATATTGGCAGCGCCATCCGGAGCTGTGGCAATCTGAGCAAAGCTATCAGCACTTGCGGCAAAGATAAGGGCGATTATTAAATATTTCATTTTTCCTCCAACGTTCAATTTGCTTAACTCTATTTTATGGCACTCTGGTAGCGAACCTTGATCAATTTGTATTCGATGGTCGGTGTAGACACGTTCTTCCTTGTAAATACAATGGATTGAATCCCTGACATTAAGACGTGCGCCCTTTCAAAAGATAATTGACCGCCAACTATAGTTGCAACTGACCTCATGAGGACAATTTTTGTGTCCGGAGAGTTGGGTGCTGGGCGCTCCAAGTGATAGCGGATAAGTTCAACAGGGGTGATAGAGGCCAGATTATCGCTCCCTGGGATGTAGGGCATGTTTTCTATTAATTTAGCCGATGAATTGATAATGAGATTAGAAATGTTTGGATTAATAGCACAGTCTAAATTTTGGTCTGGACGACAAATGTTATAGGTGTTTTTTAGCAGGTTCGGGCGGCTGGCCACGGGAGTAAATGTCATGTCAATTTCATCGGGATTAACTACTCCAACCAGTTTCATCTGTCGCGTGGTCGCAAAGTCTGGGCCAGTCACGTTACAAGTCCCGGCGGGAGCAGGTGTAAAAGAATTTACAGTAGAATTACAGTCGTAAAAAGAATTTGCTGACTGTAAGAGAATGATTCGGTTTTTCACCCAAGGGGACTCAGGTTTAACGTCTTTACTTATCCCGGTCGTAGAATCAACTACTTTTTCATAGTTCACGCCAAGATAGTCATTAGTTGAAGCATCAAAAGTCATGGATGGATCAATTCCAAAGCGGATCATTTCATCCGATCCACCTTTAACCGCTAAGAAAAAGATGGGCTCAGAAAGCGTATTGTTTGCGGGGATTTCCATGGTGAATTTTCGAGAGCAAGCGGCTGCTGGCTTACAGTATTCATTTTGTGAGTAAACAAAAAAAGGAAGGTTGTCGTCGTCCTTAATATTAATATAATTGAATGTTGGGGCAGCATTGGCGATATCTCTAACTAGAACTTTGGAAGCACCATATCTGAGAATAAGATCCTGAATGTTTTCTGTCTGGATTTTAGACTGACGATCTGTGTAGTTCATGACCCCATAGATCACCATACCTAGAACTGCCGTAAGTGCTAAGGCCACACTCATCTCGACCATGGTGAAGCCGGACTGTAAGACGGATTTTAAAAATTTCATGGGCCTCTCACAATAAACTGGTACTGCTTAAAATTATTAGGGTAAAGCTCATCATGAGTCATTCTCACCGTAATAAAATAAAGTCCTCTGATTTCAAGAGTGCCAATTGTCATAGGCGAGACAACATAACCAAGTCTGCCAGGGCAATTGGGATAATTAGCAATTGGAATAAGGCCATCTTTGACCCAGCACATTTTAAGGCTCGCTTTGACGGCCTCAGCAGTTGAGTTGTTCAGCCAGCTTGATGTCGCCTGAAAATCAACTTTCTCCATAATGATATTGGATCTTACGGAATCAACGATACTGGACAACATATTTTCCATGGAGACGTTTTTGTCAGTAACTGTTTTTTGCCGCTCTAAATAGTCGAGCCCTTCCATGATGGTGAAAATCCCGGCACCCAAAAGGGCAAAAGAAACCATCACCTCAACCATACCAAAGCCGGCCTGTTTTTTTAGCCAATTCATTTGACTGTATCCTTTCTAGAATCTTCTCTCATGACCCAACGTAAGTAGCGTCTGACTTTTTGTGAAGTCATTGTTGGAAATTCAGGAGCGATTCCAATATCAGGGTCAGTGGTGGTCCAGGTAAAGTTGTTTGGTCCGTTGGTGACAAGTTCTTGAGAACTACATTTTTTTATTTTTTGCTCGAGGTCAAAGTCTGCAGCAATATCTTTCATGGTTTTGTTGACTAGATCATTCGCGGTGGCGCAGAAAGTATTATCAGAATTAAGTTCAGTTAAGACCAAGTCTCTCGCCATGGGAGTCCAGACACTATGCCAGCGAATAGGCCAGACGTTTTCATTGATGACAAGGTCCCTTACAATGAACGTTCCGATAATATTGAGTGCTTTAGTTCTGTCTCCCTCAATGGTTAATTTTCGACAGGCGTAAAATCCGTAAACAAATTCGCGGGTTTTACTAATGAAGCAGTCATTGACCACAGACTTGGTGAGTTCTTTGTCAGTTCCTTTAATGGAGCCTGATAAATTTGGGTCCGTTAAAAACTTATGGTCTGGCAGAGAATCGTGATTAGTAGTATCAACATTGGCCCCGGCAGGAGCATTAGCATAGTTCCAGGCAAAGTTTGTACTTCCCGACATATCAAAATCCCAGTCGGCAAAGCCCATTCCGCCAGGGCAGCTCATTTCCGTAATTTCTTCCGGGTCATCCATTAAAGAAATATTAGAATTATCATAAGTATTTTTCCAATCAGAGAAGTTGTCAAAGTCGACTAAGTTTCCATTGTTTTGTTTTTTGAGTCTGATGAGTTCAGACGAATCCACCACTTCAATTTTAAACATGAGTGTTTCAAGGCCATAGTGGAAGCCGGTAAATTCAATCAGAGGATCAAGGTTCAAGAGAGGAAAAACAGTTTTCCATTTGTCAGTGATGGAAGCCTTAAAGATTGACTGGTTAATAATATCTTTAGAGTTTGAATTTTGAAAACCTGTGAGACTAAGAGTGATTTGGGCGTCCCCAGCAGCAGCAATGGCGGTTCTGATGGTGTTCAATTTATTTCTTAGAGTGGATTTACCGCTGATATAATCATCGTACTTGTTTTGCTGATCACACTGAGGGTCAGTGGTATGGATACAAGTAATAGTTGCTGTGTAATCTGTCGGGAATGGCACAACACAATGAGCGATAGACCCTTTGTTGTTCTGATCACACTTATCCAAAAGGTTTTCTGTTTTCGTTTTATAGCTTGAGTACTCAGGCAAACTTCTTAATAAATGACCAGCGGGAATGACGTCCTGGTAAGTGGCTTTAGTTGAAACTGCAGCATCCAATAACGCAATAGAAGTATCCAGCATGGCAGTAGTTAAATCGTATTTGGCCAAATCGATTTTGATTTCTACACTCGAGCTATTTCCCATCGTGGCAAGAAAATCATTGTCCCCGTTAACAAAAAATCTCAGCGAGCCGATAGATTTGACCCCGTTGGCCGGTGTTGGAACATTCACAATAAATTTCCTGGCCGCTGTATCAGGAGGATCTGTTACTAATGCTGGGGCATTGATCGAAGGTTTAAAGCGGTTTCTTTTGGTAAGGCCCGTTTTAAATTGCACGGTGCCTGGTGAAGAACTTTGAGAATCTGCAACTTCTGAATAGGCCAGGAGAGTCCCGTCATTTACACTTGGCGTGGTTTTGACTTTGGTGTCCTCGATACAATTCTCCAGATCCTGCACGTTCTGGCTGTTGGTCGCATCGTATTTAAAAATATTAAAGAGACCTTTATCTTCAATGGCGTCTAAACGAAGACCACCCATGATTCCCCGGAAGGTTTCGTAGCTGTCTTGTTTTGATTTATAGGGATCTCCCCGGTCTGTGAAAGTGTAAGGAGTGCCATCGGCATTTGAAATATCCCCAGTTTTGTAGACGCCAGGTTTATAGTCAGATCCATTAAATGTACCAAGAGTTAAGCTGTCGTAAAAAATGGTACTCTTATCTTTGTTGGTATCATCGGCCGGCAGTTTAAGGCTTCCAGCAAGATAAACTGGTCCGTAAAATTCGTTATACTTTCCGGCATCAAGATCGTCGTATTTAATCAGGGCAAAATTATGCAGACGTCTCGGGTAGAAGGTATAAAAAGTCGTGGATTTAACCTCGTGGTGTGCGAGGCAAGAAAGGGGCAGAAGCTTCATTTTGGCTTCGATTGAGATTCTGAGTTTTACTTCGTCTCCTGTACTTCCCACATCATTTTTTGCAATTTCAATATCCACATGTTCAAAACAATTCTTCGCTCCCTTACTGATGGTGTAGAGGGGATGCACGTCAGACATATTGGTGAAGACACTTTCAGGAATTCTGAATTTCATTGTTTTATCAGCTGGAGCCACATCCTCATATGTTAGGGTGACTGCAGTTTTTGGAGTTGGGGGCTGGCGGCGAGCGTGGTTTAATCCGATGATAGTGATTGGGCTTGTTCCCCCAGTGTTACCAATCGTCTGGTTGTCCCAAAGAATTCGTTCAAGGTTACCTTTGAATCTTACTACGTCTTCCATAGGAACAGTGGAAGCACAGCTAGTAGAGTTGGCGATAAGCATATCCGTTTCCACAAACCCATCGGTAACCGCACCGGCAGTAATACACCAGCGTTCACGAATGCCGTGAACGATATAATCGTTTAAACTCCCAATAAAAATTCGGTACTGAATGGCCTGCTCTGCTTTTTTCTTACCGTCTTGTAATTTAGGAATGAGATTGACTGTGAGATAACCAATGGACGCCAGGGCCCCAGTCACAATAACTAAGACCATAACCAAAGACATACCCAACTGATTTGAAAGCATACGTTTCAGTATTTTCATCGAACTCCAAGTTGTTAAGATCTCATTTAATCATTATACTTAGTTTATGTGCAATTGTTCATTTTGTTTATAGATCCAATAATTTGCGGGTATGCTTAATTAAGTAAGCTGAGAATAAAACGGGGCAATCCCGACAGGAATTATCAAGTGAGTGTACGGTTAGTTTTTAAACTAGTTGATGGGCAGAATATATCGACCACCGTCGACAAAAGTTCGTTTACGGTGGGCCGCTCGTCCAAGTGTGATGTGGTTATTCCCAATGAAGGTCTCTCAAGAGAGCACTGTTTAATTGAAATTGATGGGGGAGAAATCTTCATTACTGATTTCGGTAGTGCTAATGGGGTCTTGATTGACGACCAAAAAATTCCGGCCAATCAGAGAACTTCCTATAATCCTTCGTTCTCGCTTTCTTTGGGTAGCATTGAGGTTGTAAAGTTTGATGTTGAATCACCCCGGGATTCACTTGAACTGGACTTTCCTGACCGTTCTGCTCCGGCACAATCTTCAGTTTCATCTCAATCGGCCCCGAGAGAAAATGTTGTTTCCAAACAAAAACTGGCTGCCGCTTCTGGCAGCGCGCTTCATCCCGGTCTTAAAGGCATGATCTTTATTGCAATTGTGGCAGTGGGGTATTTTTTATTTCAAAAAATAACTGGCGAATCAGAGTCAGAAAATGATGAATACTCACGCATGCTGTATGAATCCAAAATGAAAGGTAAGGCCAACGATGGAAGTGTGGGCACCCGCAACTTCTAATCGATTCTACATTCTGTCCGGCGCTTCAATTCCCAATAGTGAGAGACCCTTCTTGAGTGTCTGGGCGGTGGCCTTTGAGAGCATCAAACGGGACGAGCGAGTAGCTCCTTCCGCTGATCCCACTGGGCATTCAGCATAAAATCCGTTGTAGGCACGAGATAAATCGTAAAGATAAGCAGTCAGAATGGAAGGCTTGTATTGCTCAGTTGCTTGTTGAACCACATTATGAAAATTCATCAAAGCTGCTACCAGGTCTTTTTCCTGCTGAACTTCAACTTTCATTTCGGTTGACCCGGGAGCACCAAGTTTGGTCAACATCGAATTGATCCGAGCGTAGGCGTATTGAATGTAGGGGCCAGACTCTCCGTCCAACTTTAACCATTCCTGCATATCAAACACAATTTTTTTGGCCGGATCAATGCGGGTCATGCCGTATTTAATAGCACCCTTAGCAACGATCTGAGCGGTCTTTTCAATTTCTTCCGGTGACCATTCGTTTATGTAGCGGGCCAGATATTGTTCTTTGATCATCTGGACCATTTTCTCGATCAAGGTTTGAAGCGGAATAATATTTCCTTTACGTGAGCTCATCGCTCCATCAGGAAGTTCTACAAAGTCATATTGAAGATGTTGGCATTTTTTGGCATTTTCAAAACCCATAAGCTCGAGCACTTTAAACACCTGCTTAAAGTGATGCTCCTGGCGTTTATCGACCACATAGAGATTTTTTTCGATGTGATAATCCTGAAACTTACGACGGGCCAGTTCGATGTCTTTTGTCGCGTAAAGGCCATTGCCGTCGGTTTTGAGCAGCATACAGAAGCCGAGCTTGTAGGGCTCCAGATCAACTCCGATGCAACCCTTGTCTTCAATGAATAAACCTTTTTGATAATATTCACGGGCCAGTTTAACTGAGTCAGAATCCACTTCAGATTCCCAGTACCAGACATCAAATTTGACATCCGCCCAACGGTAAACTTCGTTCATGAGTTCAATCGACCACTCACGAGTTTCTTTCCACAGGTCGTAATACTCGCCTGACTTTTGTTCCAGTTGTTTGAGGATTGCTGTGAGTTGCTCACGGTTCTGGGCCTCTTTATCAGTGCCTTTTTCTTCTTCTAATTTATTATGGGCGGTTGAATACATGCTTCCCAGCCAGGCACCCTTACGCTCAGCGGGAACGGGTTGTTGGTTATGGTAGTGCATGTACCACAGGCATTTCGCCACGTGGGTACCGACATCACCTGGAAAAGTGGAAGCAATAATATCAAATCCGGCGTACCGGTGAAGGCGAATAAGTGAGTCACCATAACAAAGGTTTCTCATGTGCCCCACGTGAAGCTCTTTATGAGTGTTGGGCTGAGAGTATTCAATCATGGTTTTAGGCATATGCTCGGAGAGCTTCTGCTCAAAATATTTTCCAGAAACAATGGAAGGAACCAGGTCTTGCGCGATTTGATTAAAGTCAAAATAGAAGTTTAAGTAGGGACCCATGGCGACTTTTTTAAGCACGAACTTGGGCAGATCAACCAGGGCCGCTTCCAGAGCTTTTGAGGCTTGAGCAGGATTGGTTTTGGCCTCTTTAGCGATAATGAACAAAGGAAAGGCGAGGTCACCAGCTTCGCGGGTTGGAGTCGCTCCAAACAGGGGATAGGCCTTCTCCCAAGGGAAATCTAGTGAAAAAGCAGCTTGAATGCCCTTTGAGAGAGCTTGGGCCAATTCCTTACGAAAACTGTCGTGAAAACAAAACACCGGGTAGTCCTTAATTCATGAGTTAAAAAGACGATACGTCTATTAATACTATTTAAGGTAACACAAAATGCATACCAAGTTGATGCTTTTCTGCATGCTGCTCGCACCCCATTTACTTGCCGATAGTGGCGAGAAAGTCCTTAATGGTTATGATCCCAAAGTAGATATTATTTCTGAGAATTATGAAGCCGGTCCCTTTCTCATTTATGACTGCGTGGAAAAACATTATACCTGTGTACTGGAAAGTTATTTTAAAGACTGTGGCGAGAGACGGACAAAAGATATCCACGAAAGAAAACTGGAGCTAAGTTGTGCTCCAATTTCTGAACATCTGAACAAAAAATCATGCTTTCAAAAGCAACTTTTTATGGTTTCTCAAAATCATGGAACGAAGTTTTGTGTGGGGGAAGATTGGAAACAAAAAGAGATTGATTTCTAATCGATTTTGACTGACATGAGCATATGCTTGCCAATGTGTTGGATAGTGAAAAGCTCACCGCTGGCATGAAAGCCAACCTTATTATAAAAACCCATCGCTTTTTCGCGGGCGTTACACCACAAAAGTGCACATTGATTTTGTTTGATGACCGGAAAAGCTGTTCGTAGCAAAGACGAACTGTGGCCCTGTCCCTGGTACTCAGGCAAAGTTGCCATTCCGCGTAGACGATATTGATAGGCTTCTGGGAAAAGTGGGTGTTTCTCAAAATAGAACGATGCGACACTGACTAGTTTCTTGTCCACAAAGGCGCCCAGATGAAAGGTCAACTCGTCATGATCACCCTGGAACATACAATCTTCCACGGTTCCACTCGGCCGAAGCATTTTCTGGCGGATGGGATAGGTATCAATAGCTTTTATTCTTAAGACTTCCATTTAGGAAAACAAGATAAGGTCTGTGGACTGTTTTGAAAAGAAATTAAAAGAGTGAAACACGAATCAAATGTTCCAGACCCATCTTTCCGACCGTTTGAATGAAAGCGGAAAAGGCCATATTCGGAATGGGAGTTTCTGGACCGCGCCAGTCAGTTTTTAAAGTCAGCAGACAAAACTTTCCAACTTCTTTAACTCCGATCGTGCCTTTTAAGTCTTTGAGAAAACCATGATCAAAGGTGAAGGGATAGTGACCTTCTTTGGTGATTCGGGGAATTTTGAAGCTTAAATGCATCGGAAATGGCAGCAACAGATGATCAATGACGAAATTCACTTGTTCATTTTTCTCATCATATTTACTGGTTTTAATGAACTCAATATAACTTGAGTAGTTCTCATATAAGGAGAGTTTTCTCATGGTCCTGGTGCAATTCCGGGGATGAACACCTGAAACAAACAACATCATTTGTTGTTCTTTATCTGTCGGTGAAGTGACTTTACCTACTGAAATAACAACGCCATTTAATAAATCTTCGGTTTGTCCTTCAGAAGGCGCGTAAAAAGGTTTAAGCTCCTCCAAAATAGGTTTTTGAAAAGATGCAGGCAAACTCACTTTACTTTGAGCAAAGGCAGGGTGGGAAAGTATGACGCTCAGGGCTAATAAAATTTGATATCTCATCGTTGACCTTGTGTTCTGTATAACCTTAATCTTATCCTATTGATTTTCCATCAAGCAACTGTAAAGGATTTTGACTATGGCAGTCGAAGAAGTTAAACGCAAAAGTTCTAAGGTCAAAGAAGCACTGATTGAAAGCAAAGATCAGCGCTGGCATTGCCGCAACCGAGTCACCTTGGTTTTCGGAAGTAATGACATTGAAGATCTCGATACCTATGTTTACACCAAAGATTCTCTGGAATTCAAAACAGTAAAATTTCACCAGGCCAAATCCAAGGCAGTGGAAGAAATTCTGGATAACAGTATTGATGAATTCTACCGCGGACACGTAACTGAAATTCACGTTGATCTGTCTCAGGATGGAAAAATCGTTTCTGTCCAGGATAACGGAATCGGCTTTCCTCTAGCGAAAATTCCTGACGTTTATACCGAATTCAGAACTGGTTCAAAATTTAAAGATGAAGAAGTTGATGATAAGGGCTTTTTGTACAGAACTTTGGGACAAAATGGTCTGGGTGCTTCAGCAACATGTCTGACTTCTGATTATTTTAAGGCGACTGTTCGTCATTATAACTCCAAAAAAGAGCAAACTTTTGAGTTTTTGGACGGCGCTTTAAAAATCAAAAAAACACCTGAAAAAGCTTTTAAAGGTCCTTCAGGTGTGAGAGTCGAGCTGACTCTTGCCAAAGAAGTTTATAAAAATCAAGTCATTGATAAAGAACTTCTTCGTAAGCGAATTATCGATCTTGCCTATAACAACCCAGGTCTTACTTTCTATTTTAATGATGAAAAATACATCTATAAGAAGGGCCTGTTTGAATTAGCTCAACGAATTGACCCGGCAACCGCCCAGCTTTTTGGTGATGAGGCTTTCGAATACGAAACGACTAATATCAAGGGCTCAAAAGTTAAAGCGAAGTATGACCTTCACTTGTCTCTTTGTTTTGACAGAAAGTCCGATGATAAAGAGAAGATGATTTCTTTTGTTAACTCGACTCCTACTTATGATGGCGGATTTCACCATGACCGTATTAAGCGTCTCTTTATTAATGCTGTTAAAGATAAGTTAGAACGTACCGCTAAAAAAGATAAACTGACTCTGGTGGATAACGATGTCCTGGCCGGTTTCACTTTGATTATTGGTATTGTGATGCCAAATCCAAGATTTGAATCTCAGACCAAACGTAAGTTAGTCAGAGACACACTCCTTGAAAAGGCCCTGGAAACTTTCATGGCCGATGGTATTGCTAAGTTCATGCGTAAAAACCAGGAGCTTTTGGATCATATTCTTGAGCGTGCTCGTTCACGTCAGAGACTCATGGATCTTAAGGACGCTTCAAAACTTGCTAAAAAAGGCAAAAAACAGAGAGTTGAAAAACTTCTGGATGCCAACGAAAGAAAAGATAGAACTAAGTGCGCTCTCTTCATCTGTGAAGGGGATTCGGCCATTGGTGGTCTGCGCTCGGCGCGGGATAAGTTGTATCAAGGTGGAATTGCACTTAAAGGTAAGCCAATGAACGTTTCTCAGGCTTCGATCAAAGAAGTTCTGGAGAATCAGGAATTTGCCGACATCATGAGTTCAGTTGGTTTAGTGATTGGCCAGAAAGCTGATCCTAAAGAGCTACGTTACTCAAAAATTGTTTTCTTAGCAGATTCTGACGTCGATGGTGGTCATATCAATACACTTTTGACGAACTTCTTTTTCACGTTTTGGCCTGAGATGTTTGAGATGGGCATGATTCAGATTGCTAAAGCTCCACTTTTTGAGGTTGTGACGGATAAGGGAACAATTTACTGCGAATCAACTGATGAGTTAGAAAGACTTAAGAATAAAAAAGAAGTCAAAATTAAAGAGATCATGAGAAACAAGGGTCTTGGTGAAATGAGCCAGGAAGCCTTTAAATATGTTCTTGCACCGAAAGACTTTACTAAAATTTCTGTTAAAAATATGCCGGCCTCAAAAAGCATGCTTGAAACTTGTTTTGGTAAAGAGTCTCAACTCAGAAAAGATCTTTTGATTGATTCTGATGAAATTGACATCGATTTAACTAATATTATTGCCGGTGTTAAGGCCGACAAAAAGAAAGCAGCTAGAGAAGCGAGAAACTAAAACATGAAAGAGAATAAATCACTTCATTCAATGACCACAATTCCGCTTGAGAATTTGGTTAAAGACGAATACAAAACTTATCAGATTTATACGCTGATGGACCGCGCGATCCCTTATCTTCAGGATGGTTTAAAACCTTCTCAGCGCCGTATTCTTTTCACTCTTTGGAAGAATTCAAACAAAGGTCTGGTTAAAGTAAGCTCTTTAACTGGTCTCGTTTTAACCCTTCACCCACATGGCCCGGCCTCGGTTGAGCAATCAATTGTTAACCTTGCCCAGGATTACACTTTCTCGAATAACTATCCTTTAATTGATAAAAAAGGGTACTTCGGGGAAAGAATGGAAACTCAGGCAGCTGCTGCCCGATATATTGAATGTAAATTAGGTAAAGTCGCTGAGCTTTTACTTTTTGATGATATGAACCAGGTTGAAATGGTTCCTAACTATGATGAGAAAGTGATGGAGCCAGTAGGGCTTCTTCCTAAACTACCTATCATGCTTTTAAACGGAGCTGAAGGTATCGGAACCGGCTTCTCTTCAGTTATTCCTAGTTTTAATCATGATGACATCATTAAATCCATGATCTCATTTGTTGAGACTGGCAAAATCAAAAAAATCAAACCTTACTTCCGTTATTACACTGATAAAGTGGAAATGGATGAGAAGGGAAGAATCATCACCCGCATGAGCTTTAAGCAGGTGGGCGAGAAGATCTTTATCACTGAAGTGCCGAGAGGCTACGATGCTCAGAAGATTTATCGTCACCTGAATAAGCACATGGATGCTGACTTCTTAAAAGATTACATCGATTCATCGGTTGATAACATTATTAATATTGAATTGATGTTCAAACGTGGTCAGACTCCTTCTCTGGAAGAAGTTGAAACAACTATGGGTGTCGTGAGTTCAATTGTGCCGAACTACACACTGATCACGCAAAAAGGTGTCAAAGTTTTCCATACAGTGGAAGAGATCCTTGAAGTGTTCACAGTCCAGCGTGTGGCCGTCACTAAACGCCGCTATGAACTTCTGATCTCGGACTATGAAGACCGTTTGATGAAGAACAATGAGATCATCCGCTTTATTAAAGAGAAGCATTACGCCATTGCTGAAAAGAAAGCTAACCGTAAAGATTATATCGACTACCTCTCTAAATCGAAATTCCACTACGCTGAATACCTGGCGGACATGGCGATTTACCGTATGACGAAAGAAGAAGTTGAAAAGCGTCAGCTCTTAATTAAAGAAGAAACGTCGGCACTCGCTGATTTTAGAAAAGTTCTTAAGTCTCCAGAGCTTCTTAAGAAGAAACTCATCGAAGAATTAACGGAAGTTGGTAAAAAACTTTCGGCGATTATGGATGAAAAAGAAAAAGATAAGAAAAAGGCATTTTCTAAAGGTGGAGCTGCAAAACCACCAAGCAGAACCAGACAATAAGTTTTAATTTAAGGGCCCTTTCGAGGGCCCTTTTTTTTATTACGGACGAGCTTTCTTCCATTCTACAATCGCCGCCTGAAACTGATTGGCAATGGCATCACACTGAGTTTGTGTTCCGCAGTTGTGTCGGCCTTTCACTTTTGTGACTAATTTAGAGTTTGCTGGAGTCGTGAAGTTGACGAGTGTTTGAGTTAAGACCACATCATGGGCCTGTTTGTAATCATTATGGGCATGAGGTGGATTCTGAGTGGTGTGGCATCCAATACAATTTGTGCGGGAAACTGGATAGACGTTAAGGCGGAAAGACTCTTGCGAGGCCGCTAAAGTTGGATCTTCAATAATTCCCGTATCAATTTTGAGTTCCTCAAAAGAAAATGAGATCTTATCCCCATTCAGACCCTTATCTTTAATTACCAGCATGGCGTAGTCAGAGAGTTTACCAATCGCCGGCGTGGCGACTTTATCAACAATTGTGAAAGCAGAATGCTGGGGGTTGTAGGATCCATTGACTAAGAGTTTTATATTCTTCACTTTAATGTCAACGGCAGAAGTCACAATTCTTGGATTTTGAAACTTATAACTATAAGGATCAAAATCAATGAGATCTATTTTGAAAAGAATTCCAGGAACTTTAAGTGCTTCTGATATGTCATAAGTCAAAGTGACTGCCGTGAGGTCAGCTGCTGTGGTTCCAGTGAAGGTAGCGTCTGAAGTCACTACAACTTTTTTGATCTTGGTGCCGTCTTTGCGCTCTCTTAATTGGAGCGAATGTGTTCCGGTCGTTAGGTTGAAAGTATTATTTTCCAGCTGGCGCCATTCCCATTCGTTAGTTACCGGAATTTCCCATTCTTTAATGCCCGAACTGGTGGTGGTGATATTGGTATAGAATCCATTGTCACTTGTATTAGGTGCATGGACCAGGCCCCAGATGCGGTAGTTCGCACTGTTTTGTCTGACCACAAAATTTAATGAAGCACTTCCCGCATTGGGATTATTGTTGGCCAGAGTTGTGTTCCCATTATTGGGAACAGAAATATAGGTGCCATCTACTGATGAAGCGGACTTGACCATCGGTGGATTCAGCATCGCCGCGTCCACGTTGAGATTAATCACGTTTAGTTTGACGCCGTTTTGGGAAACAGCAAATTCTTCACTGAGAAATTTACTTTGAGCTGTGTAGACATTGGTATCTACTGGTGCCTCTTCTTCGGGAGGAGTACCTGTTGCTTTGATGGCCTCGTTCCAGTCAGAAATGGCCGCTTCCATTTCCAGCGCATTCTCTTCACAGTCGCCCCAGCAGTTGTGATTATCTTCTCTGAGTTTTTTGACCATTCTCGATGAGGGGATATTACTAAAGTTAACTTTGAAATTTGCCACGATAGCATCGTGGGCAGTTTTTAAGTCATCCGAAGCATGAGCAGGCTGCTGGGTCGAGTGGCAGCTGACACAATTGGTTCTGGTAATGGGATAGACTGTCTCAGCAAATGCCTGATAAGAGCTCGCTGCCGATCCGCCGTAGACGTTACTTTCAAAATAAAGGGCCGTTGGTGAGGCAAACGGGCTACCACAATTGTTGTAAACAACCATAATGGCAGCAAGTGATAAAATAGTGATGGCCTTAAAAGCGTTTACACCCAAAGCATACTTCCTTAGCGAAGCTTATTAAACACAAGGTACTTGTCCAGATTATTTCTGAACGGATCTTCTCCAACAACTGATTCCAGCATGCCTTCTTTCCCATGGAGTGCCAGGTAATTGGCCACCATCGCTTTTGAAAGGTTCACCACTGAATTACTTGTGAGCAAGGCCGAGTTTTCGACACTTGAAGTAGTCGTTCTAAAGTGTCCGATCTGTCTTTTGCCGGCCGTTCTTAATTGTGGTCGTCCATCTTTTTTGAACACCATCATAAATGAAGAAGAGCGCTGACCTGAGTCTCCGGACCAGGCAAATTTGCCTCGGCCTCCAGCTGTATTATCAATGGTGGTATTGGCCGCAACCCCGCCGTCTGTTAAGACAATAATGACTACATCTTTTTGTTTTCTGGCCGCCAGCTCAACAATTCGCCCAATGACCTGGCCGACTTCTAGGTCTTTTTGTTCGCCGGTGGCTCGTTCACCTGTGTGATAGTCATATCCACCCATCTCAATTGTGGCCGCACCTACAAAACCATCCAGAACCATTTTGGCAATGGTGGCAGACTTGCGCTGATTTCCGTCTCCCGCGATATTAGGGAAAACCGCTGTGACCAAGGGATCAAGGGTCGGATCTAATAAACTTGGAACAAAGGTTTTCACTTGCGCCGAGGTTTGCTGGAAGCCGCACTGGACGATGGTTTTAATTTGATCCGGAAGAGATCTGCGAGAGATGGCCTCAATCTTTTTATCACTCATGCGAGAAACAGTATTTAAAATTTTCTCAACCTTGGTTGAAGAGCTATTAGCAAAAAAACCACCCAGGCTTCCGATACTCACAAGATTAGTGGCGTCTTGAGGAGAGTTTATTTGTACCGGCTGGATTGAAGGATTCACTGACTCAGCTGGGGAGCTGGTGTTACCACCAGACTCAGTTTGGCGAGTGCCTGCAAGCTGACTGAGTTGTCCTTTTGCTCCCGCCTTATTCAGCCAATACAGAGGATTGGTTTGATTGTTACCTGTATCATCATCAGTAGAGGTACAGAAAATCATTCCTTCGCACTTGGCCCGAGTTGTTGCCTGAGTTACTGATTGAATCCCGCGCAGCATGCCCGAGTCTGAGTGAAATACCAGGCCCAATTCATTATTAGTCATGCCACTGAGATTCGGGTGAAAATTTGAGGGAAGTCCCAGGGACTCATAACTGGGAAGATGATCTGACTGACCTCCCATGCCTCCCACCATGACGTTAGAGCCTGCAATGTTTCCTCCACCGGCCAGATCAATGATGACCACCGGGGTCATGCCTGTTCCTACTGGAGCGGGACAATTGACCGCTGCGTGGGCGGAACTACTGAGAACACTCAGCACACTAGGCGCCATGGCAATGGTGCTCATGCCTAAAAAGCCCTGGGCCAGAAAATCCCGACGGCTCTTTGGGGTATGCCCTTCGTGAAGCATCGGTTTTAGTTTTTCATCATCTTTTTTATCAGTCATATGTTTCCTATAAAAGTGTGACGTGAGCGCTTGAAAGCACTGCCGTACACACACCTTTAATGACGTTTCTAGTTGTTGCGGCCGTTAAAGCTTCACCAGCAAGAAGGTCTTCTATGAGTTGGTTAAGTTCATCAACGGCAAGATCTTTATCTTGCGGGGAAATCATCCCGCCCCAGAAAGCTTCAATCACTTCATCAATCAAAATATCACGACTGGCCTGGCCTAGGGCCTGGGCCGGTGTTCCACCGAAATTAATAGTGGGCCAGATTTCTGATCGTAATGTGACTTGTTTGCCGGCCGGGATAGTTGTCGTATCCACCAGGACTTTGCAATATTCTGCTGCAAGTTTGGTGATCGCCAGTTGATGCGAAGGAAGAAATACTTTGATGTCATTATCAGTCGGAAGTGTGGTGGCGACTTGGTTATAGACCGCTCTGACTGCAGTATTCATCACACTCACGCCAGTCAGCTCACTCATAGTACCAAGAAGCTGTTCATGACTTTTCATGCCTTCAGAAACTTGGGCTTCGTTAATGATCTGCCCTTCATCTTTTTCATCTTCAACAAGTGGTGGAGGTGTGTAGCTATTGTTGGAAGAAGTTCCCCCAATCTGCTTAGTATTAGTGGGCACACATTGGGTAAATACACCCATCAGTGTCACGAGAAGTCCCGCTGCAGTCAGCTTTACAATGAGTTTATGATTAGTTTTCATTGACTACACATCCTACAGAAGTCTTAGCAATTAAATCTTTCATGCTATATTTGTTGTTTGATTCAAACTCTGTGGCGAGTGCCGTGATTTTTGTGACGTCGTCAGGGTTAACGGCGTCCTTCATACACACCAGTTTGAAAACTTTGCGGGCCATGCACTGAGAGAAGGCCTTACTTTTAGCAAACATCATTCCTATGCTTTGGGCGCCGGAGCCTGAGGTTGCTCCTCTCCATCCCACGGAAGCGTTTTGACCTGTGGCCCAGAGATTGATCCACCCATCATTAGTTGTAACGAACCCTTGTGGGAAATAATTATTCTGATTCATTTTCCCTTGAACCTGGCCAGGTGTGTAGGCGAGGCGTCCACCTGTAAAATTGTAGTAGGCGTAAGCGCCTCTGAGACCATCTTGACCGGCGTGGCAGCCGACACATCTATTTTTATACGTTCGACTGTCGCCACCGGGGTTTCTTTCCACGTCACGCGCTACTCTGAAGTCTGGAATCGTAATATCGTGGAGGTCTTCGTAGTCTTTACAAAGATAATTCATAAAAATAAATCGATTGACCCGTCGATTGGTTCCGGCCGAAAAATAGTTTTCACCCGCGTTTCTGGTGGTTGTGACACCTGCGATACCAGCTGCCGGTGTGCCTGTGATGTCAGATTGTTTTCGCACAACTAGGGTGTCCCTGAAATCCAGATTTTGAGTCTCTGCATTTCGGTAGTGATTGTTGTCGGTGTTTGAATAAACCGGAAGTGTGGCATCATCGACAATATAGATAATGTCATCATAGAGAATTTTATCAAAGGGAGTGTCGTCCCGAATCACACCGAGAATGGTTGCCACGTAATCGTTCATGGGAACTCGTGGAGTTTGGTCACGGTTAGACCAGGGCTTAATCCAGTTTTTTAAAGTGATATTATAGAAAGAGGGATTTTCCATGGCGATTCTGGCCGCTGCTTCTGGGTCCCCTTGAGAGATAGCTGCACTCATATCGTTCAGGACATCCTGCTTAGGAGGTATACCGGCCAGACGGTTATGCAGTTTCCACGCTTGCTCCCTCGGGCCTGCCATCAATTGCAAACTGAGAGTTGTTAAACTCATGACTAAGATTATCTTTTTCAACGGGGGTCTCCTGATTAGGAATCTCTTAACCTGATCGGGAATTAAAAAGAAAACTGATGGAAATCATTTTGGATTGCTTTTGTCGGGTACTGTGGTGGTCTCATATTTTCGGGGTTTTGACCGACTAGGTCTGCATGTTCAAACGTTATATTTGGTCAGCCTTGATCCTTATCGGGTGCATCGCTGTTGATCAGCTCTCAAAATCATGGGCCCATGGGCTCTCCACTCTCCATTTTAATCAGGGCTTCATCATGGGGATATATGCTGATCTTCCCGCGAGTCTAAGAATTGTTGCTTTGGGTGCTTTTGCTGGATTTATTTTTTTTCTTTATCTTTTTTTAATGTACATCATTCCTTCCAGTGCCAAATGGGTGAAGTTTGGCCTCTCGTTTTTAGTGGGGGGGATTTTTGGCAATGTGATTGATAAAATTATTTACGCCCGCACGGTGGATTTTATTCCGTTTGGGGTTGGTTCTTTTCAAGTGGTTTTTAACCTGGCCGACGTTTTCCAGTGGGTAGGGTGCTTACTTATTTTATGGATGATTTTTAGACGGGATAAGCTTATTTGGTTTCCCGATAGCTCGCGCCAGAATTATTTAATTAATCCCAGAGAGCAGATTCGCTCTGCATTTAACTACGCACTTGTGGCCTTCTCTACTTCAATCATGCTGGGCATTTTTTCTTTTGCCTTTTTTAGAACGCTTATGGTGAGTGCAGAATTTCAAGGGCAGCACCTGATGCTTTCCTATTTTTTAACCTACTTGGTTTTGACTCTCCTGTTTTGTTCCATGTCTTTCATTACCGGACTTCTTATCAGTCACCGAAGTTCTGGACCTCTTTATGCCTTTGAGCAGTATCTGGATAATTTGATGAAGGGCAGGGATAAAAAATTGGTTTTGCGCGACTCGGATAACTACAAGCATCTGGAAAAAGTCGCCGATAAACTAAGAGTGCATTTTATCAATGATGACGATCAATGATTCGCGGCGTCGCTGTAAGAATCTAAAAGTAGACAATCATTTGAGTTCTTTGATCAAATCTTAGGATTGTTCAAGGAGAACCATATGAAATTTTTATTCACCCTCACGATGTTTGCTTCTCTCGCTTTTGCCGGAGATAACGACAAACTTCATACCCCAAAAAGTTTTAATGTTGCTGGAAGCAAAGTCGTTTTCGCTGACTTTACTGAAGCTACTTATCACATCACTTACGATTTAAATAAGAAGAGTGCCAAGGTTTTGGCCGAAATCAAGCTGGAAACTTCTGAAGCAGGATTCCCGGTTTTTGATTCTGTCGTAGCTCCAACTTCTGTTTTGTTTGATGGCGCAAGTGTTTCAGCTGTTGAAGCTAAAACTCCAAACTCAGAAACCACTCTTCGTTACGTGAATAAGCTGGTAGAAGCTGGCCATCACACATTGAGTGTTGAGGTTCCACTTTCTACTCTGGTTGAATTTTCAGATGCTGGAGTTAAAAGTGCCTTTTGGACTTCTGACTTAAGTGAGAGACAATTTTTAGAGCGCTACATGCCTGCTAACTTTGAGTTTGATCAGGTGAAAATGAACTTCATCGTTAAGTTCATCGGTGCCAAGACTAAACACACGATCTATACCAACGGTACTGTGACTGAAGTTGATGCTAATACTTTCAAAATCAGCTACCCGTCTTACTACACAGCTTCAAGCATTTTCTTCCACGCTGTGCCGGAAGGGGCGACTACTGAGCAGCGTTTTACCCTTAAATCAATTGATGGGCGCGAGATCCCAGCAGTGGTTTATTTTGCGAAATCTTCTTGGGCGACTTCTCTTGATAAGTTAAAAAATAGGACGACTGAAGTGTTCCATGAATTAGAAAGTGACTATGGTCCTTTCCCACATCCTTCAATCACTGTGCTTCAGGCCGGTATGGGTGGAATGGAGTATTGCGGAGCTACCATGACTGATTTCTCAGCTCTTGGGCATGAGCTTTTCCACTCGTATTTCGCTCGTGGGGTTATGCCTGCAAACGGTAACGCTGGTTGGATTGATGAAGCTCTGGCTTCTTGGAGAGATGACGGCTACCAGACTCTTTCGACACTCTCTGGCTCTTCAGGTATGTCTTCACACGCTTATTACACCAGAACGACTGATAAAGCGGCTTACTCATTTGGTGAGCGTTTCATGAGCCTTTTAGATGGTAAATTTAAGACTAAAGGTGGGTTAAAACCCTTCATGAGACATATGGTAGATAAAAAAGTTTTCACACCATTTTTCATCGAAGAGTTCATCAAAGAAATGTCTGATTTTTATGGTGCTTCTGTTGAAGGTGAATTTAAGCAATATACATTTGGAAAAGATAACTTCGCTCCAAACCTTAAAGCGAAATCTCCTGTTCACCGTAAGATGACAGTTGAAGAATTGCAGCAGTATCTTTAATTTTATTTAAGTTTGATCTGATGGCGCCTAACCACGGCGCCATCTTCTTTGTGAAGGCATTCGCCGCTAGCTTTTAGTTCAATCACAATCTTGACGTTTTTTCCTGGATCACTATTGGCCGGTTGATAGCGATTGGCAGCTACCATTGCAGAAGCTGCACCAGTACCACCGATTTCATATTTATTTACCAGCGCATTCTTGTCTTTTAGCTGAGGAATTCTTTTCTCTTCTGTTGAAGAGACACTTGGGTACATCACCGATGTGGCCTTGTAGTCATCTCGGTTTAAGTGGCTTTCAGCATCTGGACGATCGTAGTAGGTCGGAATGTGTTGCAGGCCCAGGAAGTGTCCCATTTCGTGCAGGACGACTGTTCTTAAGTCAAAGCCCTCATCAATTCCGTTATCAAGAACATCGTAAGTAAAGGCCATAGAGCCGGCCTTATAGTTAATGAGAATGTCTGCTTCAACAATGCTCACATATTCACTGGCCGTACCTACGTTATAGCGTCGTCCAAAAAGTTGCGTGATGGCCAGAGCGTCGTCTGAAACATCGGCCGGCCAGGTTGTGGCCTTGTACACTCCGAACACGCCGTCCGTATCATTGATGTTGTAATTGTTGTTACCAGGACTGCCCATGGCAAAAAAGGTTTTCTGGCCTGCTACTGCAGTTTTCCAGGCAGTACCCATTTCAGTGATGTTTGATATTTCATCGGCGCTAAAATCAGTCGAAATATGAATTGTTTTGGGAAAGGTTTTATTGGCCCAAATAAAGGGGGCCTCAGCGTTGATAGTTTTACCGGAAGCAGAACTGCCCTCGGTCACATCAGCGGACGGTGTGCATGCCATCAGAATTAATAACGAAAATGGTGCAACCAGCGATCTCATTAAACTCCCCGCTCAAATGCCGAGCTAAAAGCTTTATCGGCACTTAAGGGGGGAATCTGAGAGTCTTTTTGGACTTATTTATTTGATTTGGCGTGATCCGCAAGGAACTGGTCTAAACCGTTTTTAGTTAAAGGATGGGCAAATAACCCCTCGATAACTTTGTACGGGAGAGTGGCAGTATCGGCACCCATCATAGCGCATTCTTTAACGTGCTGAGAGTGGCGTAGAGAGGCGGCCAGGATCTTGGTTTCGAAACCATAGTTATTAAAAATCTGACGGATTTCTCCAATCAGATCCATCCCAGTCTGACCTACGTCATCTAAGCGGCCAACAAAGGGAGAAACATAAGTTGCGCCGTTCTTAGCTGCAAGCAGGGCCTGGTTGGCCGAAAAAATGAGCGTGATATTGGTTTTGATGTCATTTTTTGAGAAATGTTTGCAAGCAATCATCCCGTCTTTCGTCATGGGAAGTTTGATGACGATATTTTTATGAATTTTAGAAAGTTCAGTGCCTTCCTTGATCATGCCTGGTGCGTCCAAAGCAATGACTTCGGCCGAAATCGGACCATCAACGATCTCTGCGATTTCTTTGATCAAGTCTTCATTCTTTTTTCCAGACTTGGCCACCAAAGTTGGGTTAGTGGTCACTCCATCAACAAAGCCCCAAGCGTAGGCAGCTTTGATTTCGTTAATATCTCCAGTATCAATAAAGAATTCCATATAGTCTCCTAGAAGAGTCAGGTTATTAAGTCTTGGTTTCCGAGCAATTCGCAATCATAATAAGAAGCATGAAGACATTTGGCCACTTAGTTTGGGGACTATTTTTTTGGGGCGCGGCCCACGCGGTGACGGTGGTCCCTAATTTGCCTGATGAAGGGGTTTTGGGGCCGGATAACCGTGCTGCAATAGATCCAAATGTCGACTACGAGCGCTTTAGTGGGCGGGTTTCGGACAAGGATGACTCTTCCAGAATCTTTAAAGTGAATGTGGAAAACAACAATACCAAGTTTTTCCGGGCCGGCGACCAGGTTGAGTTCAAGGTGAACCTGCAGGATAAGCGCGAATACTGTAAGGCGTTTGTGCGAAACGTAGAAGACTTTCATTTCACTATCTACGTTGAAAGCCTGGCCCCTTGTTATTCCGATGAAGAGTACTTTCGTCGCGGAACAGTTTTAAACTTTTACTCAAAACAATTGGCGCTCAGAGTTTTTGAAGCTTCAAAATATCGTGAGCAGTTAATTGTTCGTAAGGAAGATTTTCTTAAGCAGCTTAATGGCATCAACCATTTTATCTGGACCTTTGATCAGCAGAAAGTAAAAACTGCTGCGGACTATGATCAAGAGATCAACAAACTTCAGCGTGAAAAAAGAAAAGCTCTCGATGACATGATCACACTCAAGCAAGAGCGTCTGATTCTTCAGAACGAACTGATGAGAAAGCTTAATGAACTTGATGAATCACTTTTGTTCTACCGGGTTGAGCGCCAGGAGCTCATGACAGACCGCTGGAATCTTGATCATGATTCCGGTCTTCCGTTCGGGCAAAGACCGCAGGACATGAAGAAGACATACCGGGAATAATCCCCTGAAATAAACTTCGACAAGTTAAATTGTTTGGTCAAAATACTCTAATTATTTGTATACTCCAGGCCTATTTAGGGAGTCATTCATGGATCAAATTCTCATCAAGCAGCGTGAGCTGGCCCATCATCAGATATATCAGACTTTTAATAATCTCGAGTCTATTCAGCACTTCATGCGTTCTCACGTTTTTGCCGTTTGGGATTTCATGAGCCTCTTAAAATCCCTTCAGCGCCACATTACTTGTGTGTCCTTGCCCTGGACTCCTTCGACATATCCGGCAGAAATGGTGAGACTGATTAACCAGATCGTATTGGGTGAGGAGAGTGACCTTGATCAGCATGGTAACCCGACTTCTCATTTTGAGTTGTATTTAAAGGCGATGGAGGAAATTGGGGCTTCAACATCTGAGGTGAGGGACTTTTTGGCGACTATGGATCTTTCTCAGATACCTGAGAGCGCAAGAAAATTTGTGACTCACAATCTTGAGGTGGCCCAACATGGTCATGTCGTGGAAGTCGCGGCCAGCTTTTTTTATGGCCGTGAAAAATTAATTCCGGATATGTTTGAAACAATCGTTGCGACTCTTAAAAAAGAAAATATCACAGCACCTACGTTTATCTATTATTTAGAACGTCATATCGAAGTTGATAGTGGCGAGCATGGCCCCCTGGCCTTGAAATGCCTTGATTACTTAACTGCTGATGATGAGAAACTTAAATCCCTTGCTTATAAAGCTGGCTTAGAGGCCTTAGAGCATAGACAAAAGCTTTGGGATGATGTTCTCGTTAGTTCTTTAAGTAAGTTTTAAGGAAAGCGCTGACTTTCGTTGGCATCACTACCGTTTCATTACCTTCGCTCATTTCATATTTTTTGAGTGAGGTACAGTTGCCTTTGCCATCATAATCCTGCTGCCCTGAAGATAAAATACCTTCGACTTCACCCGTTTTAGCATTGAATACACCTGAGCCCGAATTGATAGTGAAGGCATCAAGGTTACTGGTAAATGAATCTTTCATGACTTTCAGAACATAGGCATCTGCTGCAATTTTTGTAGGCAAGCCACTGGGGTGGCCTATGAGGACCAGAGGATCATTAACAGAAACAGATCCCTTAGACCTGAGTTTGGCAAAGTCGCGGCCAGTGACCGGACGAGCGAGCTTAATCAAGGCGTGATCAATACCATTTTTCAAATCCATCTCTCTGAGCACCACTTCTTTGCAGTCATAGACGTTATCACTACTAACTGTTACTGAGGGTTGATTTTCCTTTGAGGCCTTGAAATCAAAAACCCAAGCGTATTCTTTGCAGGTTGACTTCGCCAGGTCATAACAGTGGGCAGCGGTCATAATGAGATCTGGCGCCACCAGAGTTCCTGAGCAGTTAGCAGCACTTACTTGGTTGCGAAATCTTTCCTCAGGGCATAGCTTAAACATGTCTCCCAGAGATTTTCCGGTAATGACACTCTCATTTTTGGCGGTGGTGATATTAGTTTTAAGGATCATGCCGGCAGTTGACTGTGCCAGCTGCACAAATAAGGGGTTGGTCACAGCATAGACATCCATCCGGTTGTCATCTCCGTATACGGCGTCAGGATTGGCGTGAACGTTTAAACTTATAAGAGCAAGTAGGGGGAGATATTTCATTATTTCATCCGGCAGTTTTTTGTAATTTTAAATTCTTCTACTTCATCCAGGCGAACGATGTCCAGATTGTTATTAGCTACGTAGTCCAGGATTTGTTTTGTTGCATCAGCTGAACTCTGCTGAATGTCGTGCTGAAGGACAACCCCGCCCGAAGTTGGTGCAGTGATGTCTTTTCTGACTTTAATTTGAGTCGATCTGCCAGCTGAATTTTTGACCGTCTTATAAGTGATGTATTTTCCGCCCTCATTGGAGGCCTTAAAGTTGCTTGTGACCTCAGCTCCTGTCATACCTGGAACCCAGTCGCTAGAGTCAATGTCCCAGAAAGCGAAATGAATACAGTTATCCCCCATGAGCTCTCGGGAAATTTCTTTTAAGGTGTTCATATGATGGTGATCCGCCCGCTGGCCATAGGCCGCGTAGGGGAAGCGGTAATAAAATTTATCAAAGCTATGGCCTGCGCGCTTATAAAGAGCTGCAACGTCGGTGAATGATTTTTTTACCCGAGCTTTCCATGTGGCTTTAGGAATATTATTGGAGTTGTCATGAGTGTGACCATGGGAAGCAACAATATGACCTTCATCCAACATTCGTTTGACGAGGGGAAAAGTTTGTTCGTTGACGTTGGAAGTAAGGATGAAAAATGTCGCTTTGGCGTTGGCATTTTTTAAAGCATCGAGAATTTTGGCAGTATGAACGGGATGAGGCCCGTCATCAAAAGTGAGTGCATACTTACCACTCTTATAGAGCGAAGGGGCCCCATACTGGGTATAACCTCTGTCCGTTGATGAGTAGGTTCGGTCTTCCGGATAATGGAAGAAGGCCGAAGCCATTATCGGTAAACTCAAAATAGTAAGTGCAAGTACTGATTTCAGCATAGGCTTCCTGGGTTTAATAATGGTGAAATTATAAATCGACTTACACCCTGAGCATTCATTCCTTGTAAGCTTTACCCGGCCTGTATAAAGATCATTCACTCGCCTTAAATTCCCCTAAATTCCAGCTTTTAGATGCTATTACTCCGGAATAAATGCCCGGCCTCTCAGTATTTTTGGATGTGATACAATAGGATGATGAAACGGACCTACCTTCTGCCCGTTATATTCCTTTTATTTAGCTTCTCTTTTTCCCTGGATAAAGGGCGCGATGGTTTTCGTGGTCTTGCCAGTGCCTGGAATGTTGTTCCCTCAAGATCTTTATCTGGTTTGCATTATGTCTTTAAAGGTTTTGAGTACAACGACCTGGAAGGATCAGTTCGGGTCTCCGGACCGGTGATTGAGATTACTCAAGGGGTTCACGCTGGATCCAAAGTTTATCCTGATGGCTATTCACTAGAAATGGATCAGGAGGACTTTGAAGAAGAGCAGCTCTTGGCCCAGTCCATTTTTCAGGCGCGGTCTGGGACGGGGAACACAGTCGGAACCGCGTTCTTGGTGGGACGTGATCTGGTTCTCACTAATCGCCACATCATGGGCATCAAACCCAAAGAGAAAAAATGGAAGTGTGGGCAGTTCTCAATTCTCCTTAATCACAAAGAAGAAAAAGTTGAATGCGAAAAAGTGCGCTACTGCAGCTCACGTTTTGATTTCTGTGTTGTGCAGATGAAAAAAATGACTAATGGACAGTTCATTGGCTCTGAAGTGCGCACACTGAGGATGGCCCGACAGGTTCAGGCAAGTCAGCGAATTTCTCTTCTTCATATAGGTAATGCAGCTGGGTTGGGTCTTCAGGCCTCACGCGGTCAGGGTCTCAAAATTTCCGGGGGAGAGTTTCACCATTACGTTCCAACTTTGGGCGGCTCGTCTGGTGCACCACTCATTGATGAGAAGGGACAAGTGATCGGCATTAACTGGGCCCACACCGGCAAAGACTTTGTGGATGATAGTTCATTTAACCGCGGAGTTCTTTCGTCAACTATCTTCAATGAGCTTAAGCATACTCATCCATACACGCTAAAAGAGATCAGAAGTTTTAAATCTTGGTTTCGTCGCGAACAAAAACACCGTCACGTCAAAGTCGAATCTCGTCTTCATTCCCGAGTGAAGTAGTCTAATCTAAACATGAATCGTGTAAGAATTTAACAGAAGCCTAGGTCTTCCTGACTTAGCTACCATTGATCATAAATAAAAAAACCAACTTGGAAGGTTTTTTCTCATACTTTAGGAGGATTTATGTTTCGTTTAACAATGATCTCTTTGATCGCATTTATTAGTTTAAATGCTTTCGCTCAAGAGAATTCGGTCGAAGGTTTTAATAGCCGCTTTAACCTGGTTAAAAATGACCAAGGCGAAGTAACGGTTATTAAACTTAAGCGCGCTACTCGTTTTTTCACTATCAAGCCGTTCATTGAGCAACTAAAGAATGATCTTCTTGGCCAGCAAGCTGCCTTGAAGAACATGTCGGCCGCTGAGCTTGATGATATGATGATTGAGCTTGGTATGAACCCTTACGCTTTGAACTTCGAAGCTGGTTCTGAAGAAGCTAGAAATTTCAGAGATTCAGTTCTGAACGTTGCTAACATTGATGTTGAAGCAGCTTTCACTGAACTTGATCAAAAAGATTTCTGGGCAGAATTTCAAGCTCGTCTTAACGAAGCTATGCTTTTCTTAGATCCAACTGTAGTTGCGAATCTTAATGATTCACGTTTCTTTTACAAAAAAGCTGTGACTCATAAAGTAGTTGTTTGGGCGCTTGAGCAAGCTAAGAAGCGTTTTTCAAACATCCCTGTGCTTAACATTGCAAGTTTCGTGATCGTTCGCGTTCACGACATGATGCTTGAGCAGCGTCACTTTGCTCACAACATGCTTCTTCACTACTTCGAAACAGTGAAAGAAAACAAGCTTGGGATGACTAAGTTAGAAGTAGATCGTGCTGTTTCTTCTATTTATGAGTACCGCATTGAAGCTACTAACTATTTTGAATCAAACAATGCTAATGCTAACTGGGCAAACTACGGTATGAACAAGTTCTTCATGATGGTTCGTGCAGGTAATGCTACTGTCACTGGTTGGACTGATCCTCTTTCAACTCGTGCATTCTCTGAAATCAAAAAGTTGAACTTTGCTTTTGCTTCAGTTTCTCATGAAGGTGTTCGTAAAATTTACCACCTTAACCACAAGTCTCACATGTTCTCTATGAAACCTTCTCTTGCTTATAACTACGCTAAGCCTAAGCAAGTGAAACAACTTCGCTCGCTTCTTAACATTGGTGGAGTTGCTATCGGTTTCTTGAAGCTTCCTGACTTTGTTAAATCAAGTGCAGAGCAGTTCATGAAATCAATCTACGTTCAGCAAGTTAGAACTGAAGGTGCCCTTGTTGGTTACTTCGAGTCTACTGGTGATACAGCGATGATGAAGACTGTTTACGCTCAGAGATCAAATCTCTATATCGTTGAATAGTCCTAAGCTTTAATTCTTCTGATTCTCGAGGGCCACCGTAAGGTGGCCTTTTTTTTGCCTAACTGCTTGATATTAAGAGTAGGGTCTAATTAAAACTAAGTAAAATGATCGGGTTAGCCGATAATTATACATTGTTAATAAATAGGCCGGAGCCTTACTTGCTAAGAATTTTAAATCTCTTAATAATTTTCCTCTCCCTGAGCTCATGTAATGAGAAGTTCAGAGTTGAGTACGGGAATCTTGCCACCGATGTTTTTGTACCGGTTCCCTTCACCTCAGTTTGGAAAGTGGGCACTCCAGGTTTTGGAGACGCTGATCTCACTGTGACACTTCCACTTGTTACGGGCTACCTCTATGACTTTACTGTTGATTGGGGTGATGGCTCGGCGGTTAGTACGGTGACTGCTTTTGATGACGCCGATATCGATCATTCTTATGCTGCTCCTGGAGATTATACCATCACGATACTTGGAGTAATGGAGGCGTGGAGTTTTAATTGTGCAGGGGACACTGGGAAAATTACCTCCGTCACTGATCTTGGAAATACTCGGGCACTGAGCTTAAAAAATGCTTTCGACTGTAGCAATAACTTAACAAGTTTTGCTGGTGGCAACACCTCCAAGGTCACTGACATGAGTTATATGTTTTATTATTCTGATGCGATTACGACTTTAGATGTTTCGAGCTTTGACACTTCCAAAGTTACTAATATGGAGGGGATGTTTTTTGCTGTTGGAGTTTTAACTAATCTTGATCTTTCAAATTTCGACACCTCTCAGGTTACTGACATGAGCTGGATGTTTGCTGAGACCTGGTTCCTGGCCACTCTTGATATATCAAGTTTTGAAACTTCGGCGGTAACGGAAATGGACGGCATGTTTAATAATGCTCAAGGATTAACGAGTCTTGATTTGTCACATTTTGATACTTCAAGTGTTACAAATATGAGTGAGATGTTTTTATGGGCGCAAAATATTGTGACTCTTGATGTTTCTAACTTTAATACTTCACTGGTCACAAATATGGGAAGCATGTTCTATAACATGAGAAATGTCATTTCACTCGATCTTTCCAGTTTTAATACTTCAAATGTTACAAACATGGAGTGGATGTTTGCCAGTACCTGGGACTTGGTGACGATTAATGCCACCGGATGGAATATTTCTGCCGTTACAAATTCTGTAAATTTTTACGGAGGCGGAAATCCTGCTCTCGTTGTTACCTGTAACCAAGGTGGGCTACCTGCGACTGGTGCTTTATTTGGTGAAGCATGTTTTTAAAAACTCTTAATCTGAAATTACTTATTCTCGCTCTACTTGCCCTCATGACAGGTTGTAACCCTGATGCTTTTAAAGTTAAGTTTGGAAACGTCACAACGGGTGGATCTACGGTGGTGGCCACCTATCGTGACCATTTTCCATTGGTGGCGCGGCAGTCTCCGACAGTCACTTCACTGAGTGATGGGAAAGTGTTGGTCGTTGGTGGTCTAAATAATAGCAGTGGTGATGCCCTTGCTACGGTCGAAATTTTTGATCCTGTTCTTAATATGTGGGTAGCGAAAGCTTCCTTATCTACCGCCCGCTTTTATCATACCGCCACTCGACTTGCGAATGGTAAAGTGGTGGTTGCTGGTGGGTATGACACAAACTGGGATGCTTTGAGTTCTGTTGAAATTTATGATCCCGTATCAAATACCTGGAGTGCGGGGGGATCCCTTAATTTTGCCAGAGGTGAATTCACCTCAACTCTTTTGAGTGATAACACAATTATTGCTGTCGGTGGTTTTGGTACGACCTATTTAAAATCAGTCGAAATTTATGATCCCACAGCAAATAGCTGGACAGTGAAGGCACCACTAACAACTGAGAGGCAGTATCATACATCAACACTTCTTGGTGATGGAAGGCTATTGGTTGTTGGTGGTAAAAATGCTGGCGCAACACTTAGCTCAGTGGAAATTTATGATCCCGGTGGCAATTCTTGGGCAGCGGGCCTGCCACTTACCGCCCTTAGAAGAAATCACACCGCAAATGTTTTGCCCGACGGGAAAGTCCTGATTGTCGGGGGATATGGCGGTGCCTGGTTAGCTTCAACCGAAATATTTGATCCCAGTTTTGATACATGGGCCGCAGGTCCAGCACTTACAACTGGTAGAGAATATCAGGCAGCGGTATCCCTTTTGGATGGCAGAGTTGTTATAGCTGGTGGGTGTGTTGCTGGCGTAGGAACTGCCACGACTGAAGTTTACAATCCATTATCTGGCACATGGTCTGTTGTTGATTCTATGGACTGGGGGAGATGCGATGATGGCATGAATAAGGCGGCCCTGCTTGATGACGGACGCATGATGGTATTTGGTGGTTATGACTCCGGCGGTAACTTAATTGCTACACCTGAATTTTTTGATCCAAATTCTGATACCTGGTCAAATGATCTCCTCACTATCGGGCGCACTTTTCATACGATGACTGTTTTAGCAGATGGAAAAGTTTTAGTCGTCGGAGGACGAAGCGGAGATAGTATTGGAGTGCTATCCCTTGTTGAAACCTATGATCCTGCCTCAGAGACATGGACGGTTAAAACTTCTCTAAATGTTGGTCGAGAAATGCATACGGCAACTCTTCTTGCCGATGGTCGGGTCCTCGTGACCGGTGGTTATAATGCCGGTTATTTGAACTCTGCAGAGGTTTATGATCCGCTGGCAGATTCCTGGACCTTAGTTCCCGCCATGAGTGTCACCAAACAAAAGCATACGGCCTCTCTTCTGGCCGATGGAACTGTCCTTGTCGTAGGGGGAAGTAACGGTGGCGGAGCAATGACAACGGTTGAAGCCTACGATCCTGTTGGAAATAGCTGGTCATTAAAAACGGCCATTACTGGCGGACGCCACTCACATACTGCGACAGTTTTAATCGATGGAACAGTGTTGGTTGTTGGGGGCAGTGGACCAGGCTTTTTAAGTTCTGCCGTCTTGTATGATCCAGGTGGTAATTCATGGACCGTTAAGACTGCACTTACCACTGCAAGAGATGCCCATACTGCAACATTATTGGCCGATGGAAGTGTGCTGGTAATCGGTGGGTCTGGGGGAGCGGGAAGATTAAGTTCCATAGAAACATATGTACCGCTCGCAAATACCTGGACGGTTGGGTCTCCACTTTCGAGTGCCCGTGACGGCCACTCGGCCACTCTTAGAAATGATGGAACAGTGGTGGTTGTTGGTGGTTACGTAACGGGCACTGGGGCAATGTCATTGGTAGAATCTTATGACCCCACTGATGACTCCTGGACCACGAATACCCCTCTAGTCGATACTCGCTTCCGTTCAAAAGCTGTCCTCCTTGGTAGCGGAAAAGTCTTTGTCCACGGTGGCTGGGGTCCTTACGGATTTGTGCCGTTCTGGGAGCTGCTAGATTAAGCGTCCAGAATCTAGACATATGTATGAAATCTTGACCTCAGACCCCTCTAAAACTCACCTGATCTTGGCAGCCCCTTTGCAATTAAAGAGTTACAAACTTAACCAGGGACTTACCCGTGAAACTCTTTATTGCTCTTTTGGTGACTCTTTTCTCACTTAGCTCATTTGCTCAAAAAGCACACCAGGTGAGTGGAAACGTCATTGATCTGGGAGACATGAGAGGGAAGAATAAATTTATCTTGAAAATAGATGCTGGATCGCCCGAAGAATTTAAAGTGAAATTTAATTATAAGTATAATTTTGTATCTAAAGAAATTGGAAGTGTCTTTGTTGGCCCATCAGGAGATTTAGGTTTTAGCACTCGTTCAGTTTCGTCTGAAACTTATGAAAATAAATCTAAAATTGTTTTTGATATCGGAGAGTCGAGTGTCACCAGAGGGGATTCCCTGGAAGTGATCATTGAAATCGATCGTCCTAACAAAAATATGCATCACCTGAATGTTGTAGTCTCGCTTAAAGACGCTAAAGGAAACATCGTTAGTGGTGGACGTAAACTCCTGGGCCTTTTGGGACGTTCTTATAAGATTTCTGAAGAGGCCTGTGACAAATAACGCCTTCTCCTTACCTTGGTGGCATCAGAACATCTGCCATACATACAGGAACTAATATCCCATTCCTCACAGTGGCATCAGGGCAGTCTTTACAATACTCAATTGTTCCATCCTCATTCACCGTCGGGCCACTTAACTGGAAGGTGAAACTTTTATGGGTTATTTGAGCACCTGGTTTTCTGAGTTTCATGAGAAACTTCGCAACTCGAAATGCAGTTACTGGGTTGAGGGAAGTTAGTGCGTATGCGGCGAGAAGAATAATACTGGTCTTTTTATTTAAATAACGTCCAAAGGAGAGTGCTTGTTCTTTTTTGAGTCTTCTCTGGCCAGAGAGATTTACGAGCCGACCAAAGTCTTTACCTAGATGTAAAACTTCTTCTTCACCATTCTCTTGTGTAATAACAAAAGAATAATAGAGAACCCATCTTAGCTCATCATCGTTATCACTTGAGCTAACATAAGCGAAGGGGTCCATCTTTAATGAGGTTTTCAGTCTATCTACAACTTCTTTTTTTGCATCAAAAGTTTCAATATCGATATTGTCCATTTTGGCAGCATCATAATTGGGATTTTTATAAGTCTGACCCAAGACGATGGCCTCCTTAAATCCGCCGGCGAGTTTCTCAAAGTCCGTGTAACAAGTGACAAGTAGTCCAGAGCACCATGTACTTGAGAGAACAAAATTCATAAATGGATCAAGATCTGATAAAGACGATTTGTATAAAGTGATTTGAAGAGATGCCGTGATGCCGCTGTCTTTGATCATTTTTCCAATTTTTTTCCGCAGTGGATTTAATTCCAATTCGCTCTGGCAAGCTTTGGGAACGTCAGATCTTGTTTGGTGGCGATCGATATGCAGAAAAATCTTTTTTAATCCACATCTTTTGAGTTCTGCAAGTTTTTCTGGAGTAAGTGCTAGTCCGTTAGATAGCATTTGAACTGTGACACCTTTATTGGTGATATAAGAAATGATTTCTCCTAACTTAGGATGTAGCACCGGCTCACCACCGGCGAGAGTAATAGTGGAGAGCTTCCTTTGCGAAAGCGCAAAATCAATTTCTTCCATGAGTTCAGGCACGGGTTTTGTCATGCCGAATTTATCTTTATAGCAGGCCTTGCACGAGATGTTACATTGCTGGTTCACTTCTAAGACAACATGAGGAACGTTACTCCCTTCAAATGGCATTCTAACTAAAGTTGTCATGATCGTTTCCTTCGTTGTATTTCAACAATGATACGGGCCTTCATTATGCGCACCAATATCCCCTGTAATTGCTACAGTCCTTCTTGTTCCAGTTATTTTAGAGGATTACGGGGTAGTTGATTAAGATCAGTTTTTTAGTTGAATAAATGATCATGACCGGGATCATGATTTTAGAAATGACGAAGCTTTTTTTTCATTTTGAAATTCTCATCCTGCTCGGCATAGGTCGTATAACCTAGTTTGGAGTAGAGTTTAATCGCGCGCTGATTATCCCTTTTTACATTTAGATGTAGTTCGTGATGGGGGTAATTAAGTCGGCAAAACTCTTCGGCCTCAGTCATCATTTTTTCGGCAATGCCCATTCCCCTATATGCGGGCAAAAGAATCACGTAACAAAGATAAAGGTCGTTATCTTTTGGTAGAAAGGCAATATGCCCAATAACTTCACCCCGAAGCTTAAAGAGAAGCGAAGAATTTTCGGAATCTTGTGCAAACAAGGCCTCCCATTCATCCTCACAAAAAGGATATTTAGATTTGGGGGAGGCGAGTTTAAGATCGTTTTTGTTGGCGTATAGATGCTTTATCAGGCCAGCTTGAAATGGTTCATTAACAACGACTTCAAGCTCACCAGTCACGCAGTTTTTCTTTTTACAGTTCCTATGATCAGGACAACAATTTGGATGGCAAAAAATGATCCAAGAAACAGTGCCCCACCTTCAGAAAATCCATAAGAGTGGAGTCCTGAGGCCAGAATATAATTCACGCCAAACCAGGCCATCATTACAGTCATGAAGGCTCCTGCAACGAGAGGAACAAATCTTTGTGGTGGAATCCATGTGGTAGATTTACCGTGAAGGATGGCCATATAAACCAGAAGAACGATGAGTGACCAGGTTTCTTTTGGATCCCAGCCCCAGAATCTTCCCCATGAGTAGTCGGCCCAAACGCCACCAAGAATAATTCCGGCAGCGAGAAGAACTACACCAAACTTCATGCAGGTATATACCAAGTCCACTCCATAGCGGTATTCAGCACTGCTGACTTTAAAGAAACGATCGCGAATCATAAGTGCATTGGCAACGACCCAAGAGAGGGCGAGGGCCGCGTATGAGAGAATAATTGTTGTAACGTGAGTTGAGAGCCAAAAGTTATCACGTAACACTGGGACCAGTGGAGAGATTCCAGCGTCCAGCATGCCGTTTGCAAACTTCATCATCAGCAAAGAAAGAATATTAAAACAGAGGCCAGCGATAACGAAAGCCACTTCTTTTCTGAATAAAGTGATGATGCAGGCAATAACTAGTGCTCCTGCGCCGGAGAACATCACTGTCTCATACATGTTGGTCACTGGACCTCGGCCTGAAATCATGACCCGCATGGTGATCGCTGTCAGTTGCAGGCCTATAGTGATGGCAGTGAAGATGGCACCTGGCCATTTGTTCTTCATGGCGACCAAGAAGGCAATTGCCAGCAGTGTCGCTATCATCGCCCACATAAATAGGTTCATTTTGAAATAACGAAGCTCTAATAAGTAACCATCACCTTTAACTTTTAAGAATTGATCTTTGGCCTCGGCAAACAAGAAATTAACGGGATTGTCAGATTTTTCTCTGACCGCTGCGATTCTTGTTTCGGTCAGGAATTCACCCAAAGAAATAAACTCAATGTCATTTTCTTTAGCGATAGGAACTGTCCAGAGTCTGGCCTCGACAATCGCATTATAGGCATCCAGGCGCTGCTTAACTTTAGTGATTTCTTTTTTATAACTATTATTCTCTTTGGTTTTGGCCAGCTCTGTGTCGAGAATACTCATCTTGGTTAGAGCTTCATTCACAGCAATTGAATGCTCGCTATCCTTAATGCCGAGAATTTTTTTAACATCAACGTGATCAACTCTGACCATGACCGGCAGTTCCAGCGGCATACCGAAAGCTTTAAGCGAGAGTTTGCAAAATGCTTCAGTCGCCGAGAGATCATCGACTTTTGACTCGCCGGTGATGAACTTGATGGTATCTGTGGCCAGGACATAGAGGGGCTTAATCCTTCCACCAGAGCGTGTCGGGTAAGACTCTAAATCGTTGGTGCAGAAGTTCATTTGTGCATTTGCACTAAATGAAAGTAGGAAAAGTATGGCGGTAATTAACTTACCCATTTTTTGCTCCAGGTTTTGCGAGATGTTTACGTCTCAAAAAGTAATGCCAGATGGAGCCCAGTACTAAAAGTAGTGAACCCAGATATTTCCAGGGACGGCCTGGATCGAAATTCACACTCAGGACACTTCCGTAGGGGCCGGCCTGAGTTTGAAAGTAAGATGCCTGATAAAAAGTCATGTCCTCATGCTTGAGTGGATTATTCATAAAAATATGATGTTTACTGGAGCCCTTGTTTCCCTTAAAAAGAGTCACATAACTCTCAAAGCTCGCAGGTGTAGATGTTCCCGGGTCCGTCTCCATCTTAAATTGATCCAGTACCAACTCATAAGGAAGAGTGATGGTTTTTTTGCTAATTTCAAAACGAATGCGGTCGCTGCCTTGATTATAGGCCGAGGGCTCAGTAGAGGTGACCCAGAAAGTCTGACCTTCTATTTCAACCTCAATAGCCTTCATGTCCCCTTCAATAATTCGGGAATTCTCATGAATTGGTTTTACGTATGTTGGAACCATGGTGGCGTAGGCATCGGCCCTGTGCTCAAGCAGACTGACTTTGAATCCCATCCATGGCAGTGCTACTTCCTGATTCAGATCAATGGGCCTTCCTTCCCAAAGAGAGGTCTCTTTGTTGAAATAGGCGACGTGTTTACCAAATAAGAAGAGGTGGGGAGATTGCTCGAAAAGTTTTTTACTGAAAATTCTAAAGGGAGATTTCTCATTAAATTCAAATTTATCGTTCAGAGGCAAGGGAGAAACTTCCGGAAGGAAGAAGACCTTTTGTCCCATAAAATCCACTGCCGCAACGGTTTTCCCGCTGGATATTTTTTTCTTTTTAATGTCTGAAGGCTGGGGCGAGATGCACTCTGAAGTTTCGCCGTTCCAGATAATGACTCCGTCTGGAGTGTTGGTCACAAAACAGGCCGACAGATTTGAGGGCATATAGTGCACATTCAATGGCCCAAGCTGTAGGGTATTAGTGAAGTCAGACATAGGATGAAGGCTGAGAGTAATGAACTCACCAAAATTATCATTAAAAATACGAAATTTTGAAGTGGTCTGAGTCTCACTCGGAATTTTGGCCGGAATCCAGGTGGTTTCATTTTTAGAAAAAGGCAAAAACGTTTTTAATTTGATGCCTTCGTATTCAACGTCAAGGTCTTTGGGGCCAGCAACGAATGGCAGATCAATTGTGACTTCTTTACCTTTTGATGGGAATTGTATCTTAAACTCATCATCTGGGAGTTGAATCTGACGGGAAACCTCATTAGGCGCTAATGTGATGTTTCCATCTATTCCTGACTGATATGTGATGAAAGAGCCAAGAAAGATAATAATCAATCCAGAGTGAATCACATAAAAACCATACAGGTGCTTGCGAGGCGGAAGTCGAATGAGTGTGGCAAAAAAGATTGAGAGGAACATGCAGAATTGTATCAGCATGAAAAACGTGGCTTTATAGATGAGTCGATTGGCGTACTCTGTCCCGTGATAGGACTCCATAAAGGTTCCATAGCCGAGGCAAATGGCAAATAAAGTAATAATAACAACAGCGAATTTAAGGTTACCGAAGAAGTGTTCTATCTTCCGATAATTGCTAGTAAGTGTGTCCATAAGTGGGAACAATTTCTCATGAATTACACAGTCCAACAAGCCTTAGATCACACTACTTATTACCCACAGCGTCCCATAAATAAGTGGTTGATGGAGGAGATAGATCTTAAGTGAATGGGTTCCCAGAAATTTCAAAAAGGCAGGGGCCTTAAGCGGTCCCAGATGTCTGTTTTTTGACAGGTAGGGGCCACTAAGAATTCCCAAAAGAACGGCCCAAAACCAAGGATAAATAGGTATGAAATCCATGGAAGGCCGCTGGACGATGGAAGAGACCCATTTGATGTCATAACCGGCGCCGTATTGGAGAAATAAAATGATCAGCATTAATAAAAAGGCCAGCTTTCTGTGATTTACCAGAAGTGCACCTAAAATGGAGCCCACCAGGATGCACTGAAGAGTTCCAAAGAACACCCACTGGGTGGGGAAAATAAAATAAGTTGCGATACTGACTGCCAGTGCGGAGAGGCCCAGTTTGAAGGATCTTTTTCCTAAACTCTTCCAATTTATAACAGGGACATGAGCGAAGTTAAGTGAAGCCCCGACACAAAATAAGAAAGTAAAAGCAATGACACGGGGAAAAACGTACCAAAAACCTTGAGAGAAATCCCAGTCCAGCATGCCTAACATTTTCATGTCGTAACAAAGATGGAAAATAATCATCCAGATAACGGCCAGGCCACGGAGCGAATCTAAATAACCTGCACGCATCAATTTAACTCCGAGAAAAAGATCATCACCGGTCCAAGGTTTGTTAATGTAAACTGGCCTTCGCTGAAATTAGACAGACCCAGACTCGAAAGAGGATGGAGATCAGTTTCATTTTCAAGCGGGTACAGGCATGAGCCTAATAATTTAATTCTAACACTCTTTATACTGGCCAAAGAGAAGGTCCCTTTATAACTGACTGGCCATTCTCCGCTGCCAACACACGTCAGAGAAACTGTTCCATCTGCCTGGTAAAAGTAGACTTGTGATCCGGGGCTTTTCTCGAGGAAGCGTAAAACTTCCCCAAAATTAAAGATCTCATGATCTCTTCTTCCCCCTAAAAATCCCCAACAGTGGAGAACCACCGGCCCCGAGGTTTCAAAAAAACTTAGCGCCAGGGATAAGTCAGAGGCTGCCTTCTGGGGTGAAAATTGAAAAATATTTTCGCAATTCACAATTTCCTGATAAGAGTCACCGTCACCGATCCATATATCCATGCGAGCGCAAAAATGCGCTCCACCGTCGACACAAAGAAGGGGATGGGCCAGAAGGGGCTCCGGAACTTTTGGGCCCATGGGTCCAACTAGCGTCCACTCTTTGGAGTTTGCGAGGGAAATAGGAAGTTTCATCGGGGAGTTTTTTTCCTTTATATTCACTTTCTCTTTAAGCTATCTTAGCTCTTAATTCTTTTAATTCCTAGGAGGGAGTGTGGTTGTTATTAAGTCCAAGCGAGCTCAAGAGCTGCTCACAAAACCACGAGCCATCGATCAGTCCCAGCTGTCTAAAATGAGAAAGTACCCGAGCGATATTTTAAGTTTATGGGCCAATATTGAGCTAGAAGGTCAAAACGTCAAAAATTTGTCGTTTGCTGGAACGTTTCAGGATCATGTGCAAGTTATGTTGGAGGCGCTGGCCGCCCTTCTGAAGGGTCGTCCCTTAGCACTTTTGGAAAAATTAAGCTTACGCGAATGTGAGGCCTTTTTAAGGGACAGAAATTCGGAATTGGCACTGGAAAATCTCTCGGCTGAGGATGAGGAATTGTTCAAGAAAATTTTCCAATGGTTGCGCTATTTTCGCCACTCCCAGGCCCCTCAGGAATACCATTTTGCCTCTCATAAGACCGCCTTTAGGAATTTAAAACTGGTGGAGAAAATCAAAGAAATAAAAGCCTTTTTAAACTCCTTTGAAGTGCAGAAGATCTATCAAGATGGGGTCCCTCCTGAACTGGTTGATGTTGATGATTTGACGGTCTATATCCAGGCCCCTTATCAATCGGAAAATGACCGCGCTCTGTTCGAAGAGCTACATATTTTGGGCATTTCAACCTTTCAGGAAGAGAATTTGAATTTCATACCTGAAGCCTAAAGCAAGAAGACTAAAATAATATGTTTGATTTATCGATTTCCTTATCGATACAATACATCAAGACTGAATTTGTAAATTATTAAAGAAGTAAAAAATAATGGAAGATAAATCATCACTAGTTTTTAAAGAAGCCAAAAAAGAAGAAGAGGTCGTCAATCTCTCGAAGTTTGATGTCCAGGCGTTCACCGACACCCAGGATTTTTCCTGGAACCTAGACAACATTAAAAAAGAGATCAAGACTGGCTGGAAGCTCTACTCTGTCCTGACAGAGAACGAGATCGTCGCTGCTGTCCTTATCAAGAAGGACGGAGAGACGCTTCATACCAAGAATACTCCAATCAAAATGGCGTTTCAGGGCAATGGCTTTTCCCACCAGATTAAGAATTTTTACGAAGAAGAAGCTAAAAAGTTTCATGTTCGTAAGGTCATAAATTATTGTCCGGTTGATAATTTCAGAATGATCGCTCTCAACGAGAGTCACGGGTATAAAAGAACCGGCAATTCATTTGGAATCAACCAGAACATTATTGAATGGGAAAAGAATTTATAACATTGTCGATAATTAACACCGGAGGATTTTATGGCCAAGAAGACAACTAAAAAAGCAGCTCCTAAAAAAGCTACTGCTAAGAAAGCAGCTCCTAAAAAAGCTACTGCTAAGAAAGCAGCTCCTAAAAAAGCTACTGCTAAGAAAGCGGCTCCTAAAAAAGCTACTGCTAAGAAAGTTGCTGCTAAAACAACTACTAAAAAAGTTGCTGCTCCTAAGAAAAAAACTGCCCGTAAGCCAAATGCAGCTTTCATGAAGCCGCTTAACCCTTCTAAAGAACTTGCTGAGATCGTTGGAGCTGCTCCAATTCCTCGTACAGAAGTAATCAAGAAAGTATGGCAATATATCAAAAAATATAACCTTCAAGACTCTAAGAACCGTCGTGCCATCAACGCAGACGAAAAACTTAAAGCTGTTTTCGGCGGAAAAAAGCAAGTTACTATGTTCGAAATGACTAAACTTGTTTCTAACCACCTTAAATAATCTCTTCGATTTTATTTAAAGCTGTTGGCCACTCCTCGGAGTGGCCTTTTTTTTTGGGGGGCAATTGAAATTTAAATTAGATAGATCTGACTTTGATGAAACGCTCAACTTTATCTTTGCCAACCAGGTTTGATGCCTCCTCAGATTCCATGAAATTTTGGCATTTCATAGTTGGGTTCCCGTGGGGGTAGGAATTCTTGCCACCATAGAAAAGCAGACACTGGTCAGTGTAATAATAAAAATACTCAGGGAAATTATTTTTAAAGTGCGTCAGTATCGCGCGCCTCTTGCCGTGATCAAGAGAAGAGAAGATTTCGTCAGGTAACGGGTCGAGGGTCTTTAACCTTGTCAGAACTTCTTCCCGCCGGTCCACAGACTTGCTGAGTTCAGAGAGACGATTCCAGGCGTAGTTAAAGAGTTCGCCTTTGGAAGGGGTTTCCAGCAGATAGATGGTATAAAAAAAGTCGGTTAAGGCCGGATTAATTTTACCTTGCGCATTCAGTATTTGGTAGGCCAGTTCCCGATCTGATGGTTTGTCAGGTTTATTCAACTTCACGGTTGTCCACCGATTAAGAGAAATCAGGCAGTCCGGGTGCATGGTCTGGTCGATTTTTTTGAGTAGATCGCCCTTGGTTCCAAGGCGGATATAATCAATTTCCAGTTTCTCCCAGGTTGCCTTGAGGACGAACTCTTTCCTGCAGTAGAATTCACTTAATGGACTCTTGAGTGACACTTCCAAAAAACTCCAGGTCGATATCGCTTTGTCGGCCAAATCCAAAGTCATTTCGGCCAGCTTGAAGGCAACCTCGGGGTCATTTTTGTCTACTTCCCAGAAAGCTTTAAGCTCCTTCCAGCAAGGGTCGGTGTTTTTCAGGCAAGTTTTTAGGTAACGTAGACCAATTTCCTGACGGTGAAGTTTAAAGACATCATCCGTTTTGAGCCCAGGCCAGGCGTAAATAGATTCTATCTTGTGGTATTGAGCTTTTTTAATTTCGCTTTGAGTAAGAATCTGTCGTCCATAGCCATCGGCCATCTTGGCGACCATTCCCTTCCAAGGCTCAAGTCTCTCTGAGGGGCGGATATCCAGGGCATGAGCGAAAAACTCTTCATAGTTCCCTTCCTGAGTCAGAACTTCTAGGTCCGGCAAGGTGTAATTACTCCAGGCGGGTCCAGCGGCGCAAAAGAATGAGAGGATAAAAAGTAGACCAAAATGTGTCATGTAATCATTCTAATCTTCATTCGCTGGAGTCGTCAATTTTGAGTGAAGACGATTGGGGTATTTAGGGGTAAATTATAGCCATTCATTCAGTGGAGGAATTTTGTGGCCAACCTTGTGAGCGTACCAAGTGTAATAGGTGTTCCCGTTGTAGTTAAGAAGGTATCAAATGATTGGGTCATCTCTTTTTATGAAGAGTTTGAATCTTTGATTTTTAGTCAGAACGATCTTCGGCCTGAAGTCAGATCCCTTATCGACTTTACTCTTGCTCAGAATCCTGGAAAAGGCTTTAGAAGGGAAGTGGTCATCAATGCATTTCCTCTTTTGTGTGCAGTAAGACCGGAAGAAAAATGTCTTTATATTGGTACTCGACGACTCTCCCGTGAACTGGCGCTATTAAAGTTGCATGATGTGGCACCAGTCCTTAACGATCAGGAAGTGGATAAACATTTTTTCAAGCTTAAAGAACATATTGAGAAGATTTCGTCTCTTTCATCAGTTAGTTTTCCTTCAGAGATTGAATGGGTCACAGCGACCCAGAAACTGCCTTCTTTTTTAAAAAAAGAAGAGTGGAATGATGTCTCTGACGAAACCCAGCTTATCCTCAAACAACTCGTTAAAAAAGTTGGCGAATATAATTCAAGTCTTTTTGAGAAAGTTTCTGATTATGGGCTCACACTTGTGGCCCAATACGATTTGATCAGGGTTCACTTGTTGAAATTTTTGGCCCTCTTACCTTCTCTTGACCATGATCGATCTGGCTCGGAGGTTAAGCGCAATCTTTTGGAAAGTTTACGCCGGCTAAAAGCTGATTCTGAACTTCTTACCCAGAACAAAAAACGTGGCTCACGCACTTTGCCTTTTTATCTCTCTTTTGCCTTCTCTTTGACTGCTTTCATTTCGACTTATTTACCGGCACAGCTTTTGGCGTCTATTGTCCGCTATTTTGTCCGGGCCATGGCCAGAAGATTTATTGCAGGTGAGAGCATCTCATCCTCGCATAAAACACTTCGTGACCTACGTCACTCAAGACGTGAGGCGACTCTGGATCAACTGGGAGAGCTGGTCGTTAGTTCAAAAGAAGCTGACGAATATTTTGAAAAAGTCCTGCAGCTCATTCACGGAATGAAACAGCATATACCTAAAGGGGAGAAGAACTCCGCAGGTATCTTTAACGCTCATGTCTCGATTAAAGTCAGTGCCCTAAGCCATGACTTTAAACCTCAGGCCTTTGAGGCGACATACGCTAAAGTGGCCCCGAGATTGAAACGCATCCTTATGGAAGCCGAAAGAGAAGATGTTTTTATTAACGTCGATGCTGAACATTACCATTATCGTGATCTTGTCTTGCAGATTTTTGCCAAAGTACTCAGAGAGACACCTGAACTTAAGAATTATGCCCAAACCGGAATTGTGGTTCAGGCCTACTTAAGAGATGGCGCGAGTCATCTTAATGACGTTATTTCTCTCGCGAAGAGCAGAAATATTCGTATGCCTATTCGCCTTGTAAAAGGTGCCTATTGGGACGCTGAAACCATTGAAGGGGAAGCTCATCAATTTACTCCTCCTCAGTTTTTAAATAAAGAGGAGTCCGATCTACACTTCAGGCAACTTGTGCACATGGGACTTGAAAATAGTCAGTGGATCCAGCTTGCGGTTGCTTCACATAATCTCCAGGACCATGCTTTTTGTGAGGCCTTGAGAAAACTGCGTTTCCCAAATGCTCCAATGATTGAGCATCAGTGTTTGCATATGACATATGAGGCACTTTCCCACGGACTGGCCAATATGGGCTGGCCTACACGTAACTATATGCCTATCGGAAACCTTTTAGTCGGCATGGCTTACCTGGTGCGAAGAATTATGGAGAATTCATCCCAAGTGGGAATTCTCTCGATCATGCGCTCTCATCAAAAGTCTGCGGGACTTATTTCTCCTGTTGAAGTTCATCTTCAGAAAAAAAACACCTCATCTTTGAACCTTGATTCATTTGTCACTCAGCTCAAGAGCGATTTTAGTCCTGTTAGACCCCTTCGTTTGTTTCTAAATCATGAGCTTGCCTCGCTTGAAACTGAAGTTTCAGCTTTGGAGAAACATTTCGAGGAAAAGCAAAGTGAATGGTTGAAATCTCAACACACGAAAGTCTATTGCAGTTCTCGCCCCGAGTTAATTATCGGCACCTATCAAGAAAACTCTGCCGAAGATGCTTTGAAGGCCATCACCGATGCTGAGGGCGCACTCGCTTCAAACTGGTGGAGTAAACAATCTCTATGTCTCTACCGTGTTTCGATTTTACTTAAAGCCGCTGATCTTATGTTACTGCGCAGAAATAAACTGGCCGCCCTCATGATGTATGAGGCGGGTAAAACTAGAACTGAAGCACTCGGTGACGTTGATGAGGCGATTGATTTTATTAATTATTACGCCCGTCAGGAAATTCAACTGCAGTTAGGTCAGCAGAAACTCACTAATCGTGGAGTCTTTGGAGTCATCGCTCCCTGGAATTTTCCTCTCGCTATACCTTGTGGCATGACTGTGGCACCCCTCTTGGCCGGAAATGCGGTTGTTCTCAAGCCAGCTGAGCAAACACCATTAGTTGGTCAAGAACTTTATAATATTTTGATTGAGGCCGGTGTTCCTCAGGGAATTCTTACTTTAATTCAGGGAGACGGAGAAGTAGTGGGAGCTCCACTTGTGAAGCATAACCGCGTTGCAGGCATCGTTTTCACAGGTTCTAAAGGTGTCGGCCAATGGATTTATCGTGAGGCCGGTGGAAAAATTCTCAACCATTATCACCATCAGTTTCCGATGCAGAAAAAAATCATTACTGAAATGGGCGGAAAAAACGCCATTATTGTGACCAATAATTGTGAACTCGATGAAACTATTTCGGGAATCCTTTATGCGGCTTTTGCTCATGCTGGTCAGAAATGTTCTGCTGCTTCGAGAATCATTGTTCATAGGGAAGTTAAAGAGGCGCTTGTTTTGCGTCTCAAAGAGGCGGTACGTGATTTAAAAGTTGGATCGAGTTTAGATCCTGCAACTTCTGTTAACCCGCTTGCTACAGAAAATGATCAGGCTCGAGTAAGAAAAATTGTTGAAGAGGCCAAGGATGAAGTTATTCGGCATAAAGGGACGATTCTTATCGACCGTTCTTTTGAAAGACTTGCTGGATTTTGTGTTGGACCTGTGGTGCTTGAGATTCCTACTCATCAGGCGCTTAAAAAAGATTCCTGGGCGCAAAAAGAAATTTTCGGCCCCGTTATTCATGTGATTGAGTTTGATTCATTGATGGAAGCTGTTGAGCTTTTTAACTCCACTGAATACGCATTAACTGGAGGGGTCTATTCCCAGTCTCAGGATGACATTGATTTTCTGCTGCGTTTTTTGCGGGCAGGGAATATTTATATCAACCGTCCAAATACCGGGGCCCGAGTCGCAATTGAGCCTTTTGGAGGCTTTAAGCTCTCCGGTACTGGACCTAAGGCCGGCGGTAGTGACTATCTTCCCCAGTTTCATTTTCCGCTAAGTAATCTTGAGGTTCATCCTCATCAGTCAAAATTTTCTCCATCTTCCGGCTATAAGCTTCATGTTCCGAGGCCGTCATTAATTAGTGTTGCTGGCCGGCTTTCTCGGTTTGGAAATTTTTCATCTGATTTTATGAATCAGTATGAGCTTTTTATGGGCGTTATCAATGAAAGAGAGAAGGCCGAGTTATTACAATTTATCAATTGGACTAAAGAGCATCTGAATAATTATCTCAACAGCAAGCATCTCAATCATGTGATTCCTGGTCAGCTGAGTTACAACGATAAATCTTTGGTTAAGGAAGCTGGCCTTTTTGTGACTGTCTCAGCACAGCCAAGTTTCAAGTCTGTTTGTTATATGATGGGTGCCTTGGCCCTTGGTACTGGCCTTTCAATTGCTTGTACCACCGCCGAAAGTTATTCCACATGGAAAGGGATTCTGGACTTGGCTTGGAAGGCCGGCTTTTCTAAAACCAATTTGGATATTTCTCTTGTAAGTGCTCATGATGTATCTGAACTTTTGGCAGAGCCAGGTTATAGTTTCGTATATGCCGGGCATTTTCAAAATTATCAACAAGAGCTTTACGCTAATATACTGGGTGGTAAATCACTTCAGACAAATATGCGTTTAATTCTATCAGAAAATGATGGCCAACTTTTATTATCACCTTCCTCTGTTTTAGATCTTTTTGTCTGGACTCGATCAATGGCCGTAAACACCATGAGACATGGGGCACCACTGGAGTTGAATACATGAAAATTCTTGTTTTAGGTGCCGGTAATATGGTCGCGGCGATTCTTGAAGGTCTAAAAAATGAGACGGATATGTCTCACTTTTATCTTTATTCCCCTAGTGGCAAGAGCGCCAAGGAACTCGCCGCCAAAGTCGGGGCGAATTTTGTTTCAACTCTTGATGAAATTAATAATCCTGCTTGGGTCTGGATTGGCTGCAAACCGCAACAATTGAAGGATCTGGCCAAGTCCATCCAGGGTAAATTCCCACAGGCGACATTTGTCAGCATGCTTGCTGCCCTCAAAGAGTCTGATCAGTTAAATGTTTTGGGGGCGCAAAAGCTTATCCGGATCATGCCAAACCTTCCGGTCAGATTTAAAAAAGGTATTACCTTACTTTCATCTTCCTCGGCCCCGGCAGAATTGAAACAGATGAAAACCTTATTCTCAACAATCGGGCTTACTCAGGAAGTGAGCGAAGATGAACTGGAAGAACTCACTTTATTAACCGGTTCAGGGCCGGCCCTATTTTATGAGTTTACAAAAATATTGGCAGCGAGTTTTACCTCTTTGAACGAGGAGCAGCGGGAGAATTTGTCCCGTATGGTGATGATTGGTTCTGGTATGTCAGTTGGGTCTTCGGAGGAAAATCTCTCTCTCATGATCGATAACGTGACTTCTAAAGCAGGTGTCACGATTGCCGTGCTTAATGAGTGGCGGGCCTTAAAGCTAAACGAATTGATTCAAAAAGGAATAGTTGCTGGAAAAAATCGCACCAGTGAGATTACTCAGTCTCTTCGTCAAAGCTAAAATCTGCTTTCTCTTGGTTGAGCGCTTTATAAAGTTCACTTTCGCAGAAAGTTTGCTGGGCGTAATTCAGACAGGCGTTTAAGTCTTTTTCTTTTTTCTTGGTGTCCAGCATTTTCCTCATCTTCTTATTCAGAACCACCAGGTGCTCCCGGAAGAGGTCATCCAGAAAAGGACAAGTACAGCTTTGATCGCATTTATCAATCAGGGTCTGTATCTCAGGCTCATTGTCGAGCATTGCTTCAAGATCGTCTTGAACAACTTCCATCCGCGGATGAATGGTTCTTAAAAGTAATGAAGCCTCATCAGTATCCGGAATACACTTTATAGGCGCCATCTCTTGATCAAATATTTTAGTCAGAAGCTGGGTTGAAAGGATGATCTCGCCATGTGCGAACTCTTTGGCCGCCTGTGGTTTTGGAGGCGTTTCAAGTGAGGAACAAGCGGTCATGAGGAGTAGGAGAATGATTTTTACGGGCATACAGTATTTGTTCCCTGATTCATTTGAGTGACTATCTCATTAAGTGTACACACTCTGCGTCTGTCCTGCTTTAAGTAATCCATAATTTGTGGCATAGCATCTGCCGTGCGCTGATGAATGTCATGGAAAAGTAATACGCCTGCATCTCTAGGGGTTTTCTTCATTAAAGCAAGCGTTCTTGAAACAATTTTGTCAGGAGATTGCGCCATCCAGTCAAGCGTATCAACGTTCCAGAAAACGTGAATCAGGCCATTGCTTGCGATTTTTTCGCGAATTGAAGGGGAGTTAACACCTGCGCCGTAAGGGAGGCGAAAAAACTTGATATCAACACCCTGAGATTTTTTTAATTCTTTCACTGCAACAGTTATTTCTTTCTCAAGACCCGAGGCCCCTACTTTTGTCAGTTGTTTATGTGTATAAGAATGGGAAGCAATTTCCATTCCGCCATCTCTGATTTTTTTGGCCATGTCGGGGTTGTTCTCAACCTGACTGGTAAGTTGAAAAAAAGTCGCCTTTAGTCCATTCGTTTTAAGTAGATTGAGAATTTGTGAGCTGGTGTCATTTTTGGGACCGTCATCAAATGTGAGTGACCAGACTTTTGCAGGAAACTCATTGCCTGTAATATTCCCGGCCTTTAAGGAGCTGGGATAAAATTTCGGACTTAAATCTCGCAGGTTTGATTCCAGCATGTATGAGAGGTGCTCAATATTTTTATCAAATACCTGATACTGGTTGGACGAATTTAAAAAACTAATCTCTTTTTCGATATCAAGTTTCGAAAGGTTTTTTTTCATCAGGATTTTATTATCGTTTTTAATTTTAAGATGCCCTTTAAGATTTTCCAAGGCCAGTTGATGAAGGGGCGAGATCTGAGAAAATTCATTGATCTTAGATCTCATGGCGAGTTTGTTTTTAAGGTCAGAACTCAATGCCTTTTCGTTTTTAAAGGTTTCCATTACGTCGATGATTTCATGCTCGACTTCCTCAATTTGGGCCCTCACCGCCTGTAATTTGAGATAGGCAGGCCTCTCATACATCTCCGCAATGTCGGTTGATTCGATCTGCTCATCAAAAAGGATCAGCTGTTTCTGGCCAATAACGTGGTAGAGGTGAATTTTAGTAAGATTCTCTTCTAGTTCCTGCAGTAGCAGACCCTGATCTTCGGCAATAGAAGCGGCCGAACGGGACAACTTGATCGATTTGTAGGCACCACAGGCACTTACAATGAGCAAAAGGGGCAGCAGTTTCATTAGGGGGCGTTTCATGTAAAGGCCTATCGGTCCCTCGATGGAATTACTTGAGTTAAATAGTTTTATTTCTCGGGTACTAATTGCCTCTCAATGAGAACTATTGAATTTTGGCCGGATATTAGGGATACTTTAATGGGAGGTGTCCTATGCAAGACATCCGATCAGTGCTCTCACAGTTTCATTCAAAAAAGAAAAAGAAGGATTCTGACGTACAAAAGTCAGGCACAGGGCCGCATGCTGAAGCCTCAAGTTCAGAGATACCGGATATTTTCTTTGATGATGTTCTTCAGAAGATTAAACTCACCCGTCATGAAATAACCGCACTCATGTTTCTCTACCGTCAGGTTTGGTGCCGTCCTAACCTGTACCGGTCTCATGGAATTGGACCTCTTAATTCCTATACTGAGATGGCGGCCTTCCTTCATATAACCACTGAAGAGCTCGCTCAAAATATCAGATCCCTTGAAAACTACGGCTTCATTGAAACTGTTCGTTCGGGCCAGTATTTTGTTAGAAAATTTTTTACTGAAGAACTGGACACCAAGTTCGGCCAAGACTACGATCAATTCTTTTAGCGAGTAGGGGACTTCTCTGCCAAGCATTCGTCTTAAAACTCTTGCGAGTTATTATCATCATGTAGGTTATGTCTGGGATATTGGCTGCGATCACGGTCTATTGGGGCTATCTTTCATCGACTATCCGGGGATTAAGCAGATTCATTTAGTTGATCCATCGATTGATGTGATCAATGTTCTTAAAAACAAGCTTATTGATTCGTATATTACAAAGCAGCCTTTAATTTCCGTTCATAAATTAAAAGGACAAGACGTTACTCTCAATCCGGAATCTAAAATCATTTTTATAGCTGGTATGGGCGGAAAAGAAATTGGAGAAATTATCACTCATCTTTTGCCGCAAATATCGGCCGAGGATAGGTTAGTGATTTCTCCTCATAGAAATATCCTTGAACTAAGAAAACAACTTCACTTAACTGATCTCAAGTTAGTTGATGAAATCGTCTTGAAAGAAGAAGGTCAGTTTTATCAAATTATTTGCCTTACTAAATCCTCTATAGGGCCCAAGGTTTCAGTCTACGGATCTAAGATCTGGACTGGACCGAGTGGCGAGGAATATCGGCAGCATCAAATAGGAACCTTTAGTAATCATCAAGATTTGGCCTCCCGAGACTATGTCACCCACTTAAAACAACTATCTCACTGATTTTTATTGGCTAAAGAAATTCTATGGTACAATTAGGGTATGTCTGGAAACCATCTGTTCTTCTATTTTGGTGATGACGAGGCCTATTTTCGAGCACTCCAGGGTGAGTTTCGAAAACATGGCAAGATTGTAATCGACTTCAAACGCATATACGAAAAAACCGAATCAAAAATCCAGACATTGCTGGTGACTGTTTTTACTCAAAAGCCATCTTGCGTGTTTATCGACTTTTCAAAAAATACTCAAGACTATCTTCATCTGGCTCGACTCATTTCCCGTACCCCCCTTGAACAACCGGTGGTGATGGTGGGTCTTGTGGATTATCTTTCTCCACCCGAAATTTTAATGGAAAGTATCTCTACCGGCGTTCAGCTCAATTTTATTAAAAGTGCCGAGACCTTTGACGTCGCCTTTAGTGTTGCCAGTTTGATTTCTCCCCAAACAGCTACCGAACATGGTTTTGCCAACGCTGCTTTAAAAGAAGAATTTGAAACAGGAGTGCTGTGTAAAGTTGGTTTTGTGAATAGTGAAGGTCTGCATATTGAGACCGATCATAAATTAAGTAAGGGTGACCGGGTTATCTTGAAACACCACTGGCTTGAGAAGAGGGTTGTCCCTTCCAAACATGTTTTTGTCAAAGACACTTCTGAATCAAATATGTTTTACCAGTTTAAGTTTAACGCTGACTTAGATTTTCTTTTTGTGGACGACTTTCTTCCACCTGAAGGGATGACCGAAGAAGTGATTAAGGCCAAGCAAGCGGAGAGAGACGAACTCATTCTTTATCACAAAAAACAATTAAAGCGCTGGGTGGATGATAATCTGTCTGATTCGTTGGAGAAAAAAGCCAAAGTTCTGGTGATTGATTACAAGTTTCATTTTTATCAAGATCAGACTCGCACCGATAAACATCCTTATACTATTCGTTGTATTCCTTTTTTCAGTGATGTCGCTGCTGAACTGAACCGATTCCAGCCTCAGATTATCGCCTTTGAACTCGAAAAAGGGGAGACGGCGAAGAATTCGATGGAAGGTCTTCGCAAGCTGATCAGCACTGTCATGACTTCGTTTCAGCATTTAAATCCATTCATTATTGTTTTTAACTCAGAATACTCTTCACCGGATTTACAGGCGGCCCTACAGTACCCTCAGACACTTTCGCACCCTGATGAGCTTTCTCCTTCACTTTTAATCAAACTAGCCGATGTCCTTCAAAAGAAAATTACAGAAGCAGTTCAGCCCAAGGCGAGTAAAGATAATTTGCCCAAAGTATTTATCAAGAAAAACCACTCGTCTTCAACTGCCACCATCTTAAAACCCATAACCGTGATTAAGATCTCTGAGACTGATATGGTGATTCAGAGTGAGTTTCCTTTTGCACCCGGAACCAATTTACATTTTCTTGAGCCGGTTGAGATGTTTGTGCATATCCTTCCAGCGGCAAAACCTAGTGGCAAAATCCCCGAGTATTATGGGTTAATTCATAGTATCGGTGAGTCAAATAAAAAAGAATTACGCCGCTATGTGAATGGACTGTTTTTTAGAGACCATGATGCTCTGGTTAATGCGGAAACCAATGAGTTTAAAAAACTCAACGACTTAAAACTCAACGAAAAAATCACCAGGGAGCTTAAGGAGAAGGAAGAAGCGGACAAGCTCGAATCCGCGGCCGTAGCCGAAGCAGCTGAAAAAGACAAAGGGCCGGAAGTTACTTAACCCCCATCTTGCACTTTCAAGTTCCCCGTACTAAAGTCTTTTACATGAAACTACTCAAAATCATTTCTGTTGTTTTTATCATTTATTTTGTCAGACGATTTATTCAGCTCTACCGAGCGATGAAAAAGATCCAGGAAGCCCAGGCGAACATGCCACGTCAGCCCCAGAACTCACCTAAAAACTCTACCATTAATGCTGACTTTAAAGTGGTGGACTAAAGCTTCTTAATTCTTTGTTTTAAATCATCTAACGCCGCTTCGGTATGATGCTTGAACGATACCTCCACCAGTTGTTTCCACGTATTTCGAACTTCCTCATCTTGGGGCAGCATCATTTCTTCGGCTTCACTCAAAGAATAGAGTGAAAGATTGATCCCTCGTTTATGCATCTTTTTCTTAAACAGGGCCCAGAGGGCTTCATGTGGGGACAAATTCGCAGTTTTATAGGTCAGCTGCCAGATGTAAATTCCCATAAAAAAGACCAGTAGTAGGGGAATAAAGGTGAACATCCATTCACGCTTAAATCTCAGCTTTTCAAATAGGGCATCTTGTCCGTAGTAATCCATTTCCTCCAGCCACTGATAAAATTTAAAATCCCATTGAGCAATCCATTGTTGCCAATCATTGTAGAGCTCAAATCGGCGTCCAAAATTTTTTATGGCCGAAAAAGCCACCGGATTCACCTGCTGCATATAAGCCTCACCACCTAAGCGGATTCGATCAGGTGCAATCCATCCAGTGGGGTCTATCCTTATCCACTCTCCGTTGTGAAGCGCCTCAATCCAGACGTGAGCATCGTTTTGAGTTACCAAATAATACCCGGCAAACTTGTTATAAGCTCCGCCCATGAAGCCTGAAACCAGACGGGCGCGAATTCCTTTAGCTCGAAGGATCTGAGCGACTGCGGAAGCATAATGAGAGCAGAAACCAATTTTTTTATTCTGCATAAAATCTAAAAAGTCTTTAACTTTCCCCGGGGAAAGAGAATAGCTGAAAGCTTCACGTTGGAAATAAAGCTGAATATCCTTTTGCAAACCGGGCAGATCACCAGACTGGAAATGCTTTTGAATCCAGGCCTTCTCATCAGTACGCAGACCAGTTGAATTTTGATCAGGCCTATCACTTACTTCTGATGGTATTCCTCCGGCCTCTCCTATCACCTGATATCTCAGTGTAGGTTGCCAGCGGTTTTGCGACAAAGAGCGATTCGAGTTAAGCTCCACACTGCCTTTTGCCGTAACAAAACGGGCCGGGTGATCAAGTGCAAAAAAGAACTCCTGCTGCTTGAATACTCGAATGCTCTGATTGATTCCAGTGCCTTTGTCCCTTACCTGACCCGAAATAAAGGGCCGTTGATACATGTCCTGAGGCATAACGGGCCAGTTCCAGCCATCTGTGAAGCTCAGGGTATTACCACGCCAGTAAAGATCATCAGAGGGAATGAGGCCAGCAACTGAGGCCTGAAAAACAGGACTGTCATTAGAGGCGAGGCTCTCTAATTGAGCAATGTTCACTTCAGGTGTATAACCAACTTCGCCATTTTTAGGAGTTCCTTGTCCCATCTGAAAGGGATTCATTATTCTGGGAACAAAAAAGAATAACAGTGCCGTCAGCGGCAAAACCCAAATGAGGGTTTTGAGCAGATCAACAATTCTGGCCTCTAACTTTAAGTGACCATAAAAATCTTGGATCAATATAAAAAAACTCGCACCGAAGAAAAAGACGTAAGAGAGATTTCTCTGAAATAAGGAGCCGGTTGAGATAAGTAAAATCAATCCGAAAAAGATCATGTACCGATCGCGTTCAGTTTCTTTTTCTAAAAGCTTAATGGTCACTACTGAAGTCAAAAAATTGATTCCGACTTCAGGATCAATCAACTTTCCGTAGGTCAACCAGTAGGCCGCAAAAAGACCAAGGGTGACCACGTTACGTATAAGATGATTTGGCCTTTTTTTGAACCAAACCATCAGGGCCCCCAGGAAAACCAGCACAACAGTAAAACTAGTCAGAGTTTCCTGCATTAAAGAGGCAAAAATGAGCAGCAGGATTGATTCTTTAATTTCACTGCGGATGGGTAACTTCAGCATAAGGCGAGCACCTTCAGACATTCTCGCAGATGGCCTGAGTCCTGACCATTAACTCTAAGTGAAAAGGGAATATCCCGTCTCTGGCATTCCACCATCTGGGTCGCCAGAGTTGAGAGATAGTGCTCTTTTAATGCCATCTCAGTTGGGGGACGAAATTCCAGCTCAAGAACTGGAGTTGTCTTTTCTTCTCCCTCCTTGATTAACAGATCTCCCGACCTGGCATAATGTTTCCAGCTTATTTTTCGGGATTCATCATTATCATAGGCCCCCAAACCACGGAAATCATCAGCGCCTTTTTTATCCAGCGAGCTCTCCCCTTCCAGACTATTACCTGACAAAGAAAGATCGGCCAATGGCAGAAGGGTAGGGTAGACGAGAGTAGTGAGATTAAGAGGGAAATAGATCCACACTTGATAGAGACCAAAGGGATTATCGGTTTTGACCTGAAGATATTCCCATTTGTAGACTCCCCTTTTGTCGGGAGATAACTCACCTTCACTTCTTGAGCTTCCATCTTTTAAATCACTCAGGGCAAAATCACCGCGGTCACTTTCAAGTTGAATGCGCCAATTCCAGGGCATTTTAGGTGCTGTTTTCCAGAAGACGCTGGCCCTGACCTTGCTCCCAGCGTGGCCAGGAGAGATCACAACATTGTCCGGTTTAAGCCGGTAAAGGTGAAAGTGGGATTGTATCAACCAGATGAGATTAAAACTGAACAAGAAAATGGTAAAAATAAGGAGCAGATTATTGCTGTAACCCACGGCCATGAGAAACATTAAAAAAATAAGTCCATTAAGGTAGCCACCCATTTTGGTGGGAATAATATAGACCCGGGGCTTTTTTCTAAATTGCTTTCGAATCCACTTCTTCATTCTTTCACAAATGGAGTTTGTTTTAATATTTCCAAGGCTCGGGCCTGTTCCTGGCCTACGCTCAATGAGTGATGTGAAAACATGCGGTGAGCGGCCACAAAAGGAAATATGTGCTGAACATCATCAGGGATAATAAAGTCGCGGCCATTCAACCATGCCCACCCACGAGCGGCTTCCAATAAATCCAGGCCAGCACGCGGACTTAATCCAAAAAAATCTTCTTTATTGCGGGTTGAGTGTAAAAGGTCCGTAATATAGTTTAAAAGCATATTTGACGCTGTGACCTTAGTGATCGCTTCTTGCCAGACCTGAAGCTTATGGCGATCCAGGAGTACTGATAATTTTTCGAGCTTATTAAGTCTTGATCCACTTGCCAAAAGGTTGAGCTCTTCTTGTTTTGAGAGGTGACCCATGGATATTTTAAACAGGAATCGGTCTAGTTGTGATTCCGGTAGGGGATAGGTCCCAAACTGCCCTCTTGGGTTTTGAGTGGCAAAAAGACAAAAGCGACCGGGTAAATCGTAAGTCATCCCATCTACTGTTACGATTTTTTCTTCCATCGCCTGAAGGAGCGCACTTTGAGTTTTTGGAGACCCGCGATTTAGTTCGTCTGCAAGTATCAACTCACCAAATATTGGTCCTGGCTTAAAAACAAATCTTTCCGATTCCTTTTGAAAGATAGAAACACCGAGAATATCGGATGGTAATAAATCACTGGTGAATTGAATACGCCGAAAATCAAGACCAGTGGCCTTCGCAAAATATTTAACCAGCGTGGTTTTACCCATTCCCGGAACATCTTCTATCAAGACGTTTCGATTCAGAAGCAAGGCCAGTAAGGATAAACGTAACTGAGTTTTGTTCCCGGGCAGGAAGCTTTCCCCAGCATTCAGAAAATGATTAAGATCAATGTTTGCGCTCATAAAATGATGGTAGCACGCCATGAATTTTTGTCATTTGATAAAGTTTCAACCACTTGCTGAAGGGGTCAAAATCCTCTTAATTTTCATATGTCCTTGAATTTTTAGTACTTGAGCAAAATACCTCTGGATATCTTTAAATACCTTTATGATCACTCCTGTCTGAAGAATTGTTATAAAAACGAGGGGGCCCATTTTGAATAATAGTAACTCTGATAAATTCCACGATATTTTAATTGCTCAGTATAGAGAGCTCATTCACGAAGCCATTTTAGAAAGTGAAACAGAACATAAAACTCGAATGGATATTGGGAAACTCAATTCGAAGCTTCAAGTGATTTACAAAGCCGCTCAATACGATGGTCTTAACGAGTCAGTAATTGGGGACCTGATCGACCAGGCAATTCCAGCGACAACCATGTCTCACGCAGCTTAATTCTGAGGAATACGGGGAACGAAATGGATATTGATCAGGCGATAGGATTGATTAAAAATGCCGTGAAACACACGGGAAATATCGATCAAAAACATATTGATTTAACTCTCATACCGGCCGATCAGCGCTCTCTGTATGAAAAGGCCTTGGCGATTTCCGCCTTGGCCATCAAAGATGGAACAATCACACGGGATGAATTTTTAAGACGGGCCCATCTAGAAGGTTAACGAACCTTGGCCTTGGCTATTTTCTTAGCAAATAATGTGGGGAAAAAGCGTTTTAGTTTCACGCCCAGTATTTCTTTTCCACCAATATAATCTTCATATTTTTTAGCTGCAATAACCGGGATAGCACGTTTGGCGAATTCCGCCGGTGTTATCCCTTGGGCATTGCTGTCATCGTAGACTTTGGTGGCGACACCATTAGCACCTAAAGCATTAAAGGAAATGTCTGTACTGACGAATCCGGGACAGATGATTGTCACAGCGATGTTTTTCTTTTGCATCATCATTTCGGCACGAAGTGAATCATAGTATCCGTGTAAGGCGTGTTTTGAGGCGGAATAACCTGTTCTATAGGGAGTTCCAAATTTTCCAACAAGGGATGTAATCACAACGAACTGACCTTGGTTTTTGGAGAGAAATTTCGGTAAAAGTGCCTGAGTTAAAGCGACATTTCCAAAATAATTAACTTCCATCAGGTCCCGGTAAACTTCAAGCGTGGTTTCCTGGGCCAGTGACCGCTGGGATAGGCCCGCATTAAGCACCACCACATCAATATGTCCAAAAATCGCCTGGGCCTTATCAACAGTGGCAGCGGCATTCTTCGTATCGGCCAGATCAAATGGCAGGATCCGGGCCTTATCTGGGTGGGCCAGCTGAGAGCATACAGTTTCCAGTTTTTTTTCATTTCGGGCAGAGAGAATAACCTGGTGACCAAGGAGCGAAAGTTCACGTGCTAAAGCTTCGCCAATACCTGAAGAAGCACCAGTAATCCAATAAACGGCCATGAGAAATCCTTTGAAATAGAGATGGGTAGATTATAAGTGATTTTGAGGATTTAGAATGACGCAATGCACGATAATCTTTCTTATCGTGCAGGCTTTTGGGGTATCTCAAACCTGAATTCTGAGCCACTCTTTGGCCCCGATTTTATGTGAATTTTACCCTTTATGGCCTCGACTGAATCCTTCACCACACTCATGCCAATTCCGCGTCCAGAAAAATCCGACAATAACTGAGCGGTAGAAAATCCAGGATCAAAAATCATTAAATGCAGCTCTTCTTGAGTCATTTTCTGAACATCCTCAGCAGTCTTTAAACCTTTTTTAATAAGTGTTTCCCGGACCTTTTCCACATTAATGCCAGCACCGTCATCCTGGATATCAACTACGAAATTATCATTCTGGTTACTGAACCGAATAAGCAATTTTCCCTGAGGCTTTTTGCCTAATTGTAGCCGCATTTGTGGTGCTTCGATTCCGTGATCAAGGGCGTTTCTCACCATATGAACAAGGCTCTTTGAAAGCATATCAAAAATAGCAGAATCCATAGTGACATCGGCGCCCTCAACAACAAAATCCACTTCCTTATGCAGGGCCAAGGCCGTCTCCCTGACTGTCAGTGAAAGGCGTTTAACCAATGAAGTGCAAGAAATCCGATGGGAATCAATTTTATGCGCAGCTTGGTTGGCAATTTTTAAATCCTCAACCAGCACTCTGAGAAAATGATTGAACTTTTTGAAGGTTGAAACTAATTCAGCTGATACAACGATATGACCTTGCTGAACTTTGTTCAGTAGATCTTCATAAGCATGGGCAAAATGATGAACATGTTTTGGTTCAAAAATTCCTGCAGAGCCTTTTAAGGTGTGAACCAATCCAAAAACTCGGGTAATAACACCAGCTTTTGTTAGATTTTTTTCCAGATCCAAACAATGTTCATCCAGCTCATTTAAAATTTTGTCCGCTTCTGCTGCAAAACCTTTAAGAATTTCACTTTCCAATGAGCATTCCTAAGGTACATCTTAGTGGCTCTGCGGCCCCCCAAAGAAGCTGATCTCCACAAGTAAAAGCATTCAGGTAATCATCTCCCAAAGTCATTTTACGAACGCGTCCAATGGGTATTTCAAGTTTACCTGAAACAGCTGCAGGTGTGAGTTTGCTGAGAGTCTCAGATTTATTATTCGGGATGAGTTTGACCCAAGGATTGGCCTCAGCAATCAATGACTCTATGGTTGAGAGTTCTACAGTCTTTTTCAATTTAATCGTGAGTGCCTGTGAGTGGCAACGTAGGGCCCCAACTCGAACACATGTTCCATCAATCGGAATAACTTTTTGAGTTTGTAAAATCTTGTTAGCCTCAACTTGCGCCTTCCATTCTTCTTTGCTTTGCCCGCTTGGAAGTTCTGAATCGATCCATGGAAGAATATTAAGTGCCAATGGGTGACCGAAATTTGTTTTAGGAAACTGATGAGAACTGATAAGCGAATTCGCTTCTTTCTCCATCTCTAAGGCCCCTAAGGCCGGGTTGGCAGCAAAAGTTTTACCGACAGTCTCCATTTGGGAGAGAAGTTCCAGCATATTTTTAGCCCCTGCTCCGCTTGCGGCCTGATAAGTCATGGAACTCACCCATTCAATTAAATTGGCCTTGAACAAACCATGAAGGGCAATCAGCATAAGAGAAACTGTGCAGTTTCCCCCTACAAAATCTTTCATTCCCTTACTTATAGAATCTTGCACAAAATCGCGATTTACGGGATCGAGAATAATGACGGAGTCAGAATTCATACGAAGAGTGCTTGCGGCATCGATCCAAAAGCCTTTCCAACCAGCATTTCTGAGAGCGGGATGCATTTCAAGCGTGAACTCTCCGCCCTGACACGAGACGAGAATATCCATTTTCATAAGTTCTTTCAGGTCGATAGAACTTAAAACTGTGGGATGGCCATTGGTAACGGCCGGTGCCTCTTCGCCCCCCTTGGAAGTTGAGAAGAAGTAAGATTCCATTTTAGAGAAATCATTTTCCGCCTTCATTCGCTCCATTAATACAGAGCCAACCATGCCACGCCACCCGATAAAACCAACTCTTTTCATAAATACCTCTCTCTAAAACCATCACTAAAAAACAATAAAAAGTAAACTTGGAAAAATCATTTTATTTTCATATCATTTCAGAGTTGAGCAAACTCTCATCGCACCCAGGAGATAAAAATGAAACCTTCTCTCATTGTTTCTAAATTTGGCGGAACTTCGATGGGTGATATTTCCTCCATGGACAGAAGTGCCACGATCAGTCTTGAAAGAAATTCTACGATGGTTGTGGTTTCGGCCACTTCAGGAACCACTGACAAACTTATTCAGATTGCGAAACTGGCCTCCTCTGGTCAGTCTGAAGAATGTGCCAAAATAGTGTTTGGAATTAAAGAGCGCCACCAGGCCATGATGAATGAGATCCCAAAAAACCTTAATGGTCTGGAGTTGCTTAACAGCTACTTTACCGAGCTGGATCTTCTGGTTCAAAACATCTCGCTCCTTAAAGAACTAACTCCCAAGGCCCATGATCATATTTTGAGTTTGGGTGAGAGAATGTCTTCTTTGATTTTTAAAGAAGTGTTGAAAAATAAAATCCCAAACAAGTCTGTTGTTCTCCTGGACGCTCGCTCAATTATTAAAACCGATTCAAACTTTGGTAAGGCGACTCCCCTGATTGCAGATATTGCCAAGAATTGCCAGGCGCTAAAACCCGACACTATTTATGTCACACAAGGTTTTATCGGTTCTGATCACGACGGAAATACAACTATTCTGGGCCGCGGAGGCTCCGATTATTCAGCTGCTTTATTTGCTGAGGGCCTCAGTGCCACAGTTCTGGAGATCTGGACTGATGTGGCAGGAATTGCAACCACTGACCCGCGCCTGTGCCCAAGTGCTCAGATCATTCATGAAATCAGCTACGCCGAGGCGGCAGAGATGGCCCAGTACGGGGCGAAGATTCTTCACCCCGCTACGATTGCTCCAGCAGTGAGAAAGTCTATTCCCGTTTTTGTTGGATCAACCTTCGATAAAGATCTTCCAGGCACCTGGATAAAACAAAATGTAGAAAATCGTCCGGCAGTGAGGGCCATCACTAAGCGCGCCCATCAGGCACTTCTCACCATCTCAAATCCTAACATGCTTAATGCCTACGGCTTCATGGGCGAAATATTTGGCCTGTTTGGAAAACACCGCATCTCTGTGGACTGCGTGACCACCTCAGAAATTTCAATCGCTGTTACCGTTGATCAGGTGACTCTTGAGAACCAGAAGTTCATCAAGGATCTTGAATCCGTTGGCACCATTGCAGTTGAGACGGGTTACTCATTAATCTCCCTCATCGGCAATGACCTCTTTACCCAGGCCAACCTCGCTAAAAGCATTTTCTCGTCGGTAGATGAGGCTTCCATTCGCATGATGAGCCTTGGTGCCAGTTCATATAACTTTAACTTCCTGGTCAAAGAAGAAGAGTCTACCAGCTGTGTTCAGAAACTTCACAAGGCCTTAATTGAAGGCAAACGATGAAAATTGCTCTCTTAGGTAAAGGCAAGACGGGATCAAAAGTTTTAAATAACAAACACCATCAAGTGATTGCTTTTGATTCTAAGAACCCACCGACTTTCGAAAAACTAGAAAGCTTCGATGCCATCATCTCTTTTTTGCCGGGAGACGTTTTTAAAAGTTTCATCCCGCTTTTGATTGAAACAAAACTTCCTGTGGTGACGGGTTCCACTGGTTTTGAGTGGCCAGAGAATTTGAACCAAATCCTGATCGACAAAAAGATTGCCTGGATCTACGCTTCTAATTTCTCTATGGGCATCGCCGTGGTGAAACAGATGCTGAATAAACTCTCCCTGGCCAAAAGTATGTTTCCCAATCACCAAACCGCTATCCATGAAATCCATCACACACAAAAAAAGGACTCTCCCAGTGGGACCGCCTTGAGTATGGAAAAATGGATGGATGAAAAGTGCAATATCACAGCTGAGCGTAGCGGAGATGTGATTGGTTTTCATCAACTCACTTTTGATACCGGCAGTGAAAAGATCTCCCTGACTCATGAAGCACTCGATCGGCAGTTATTTGCTGACGGGGCGTTATGGGCAGCCGAGTACTTATCAAAAAATAAAATTTTAGGCTTAAATAACTTCCAAGAAATAATAGAGAGGACCTTATGAACGTCAGTAACTACACTTTATGGACTGCAGTCGTCACTCCCCTGACTCACACATTGAATGTTGACTACAGAACTTTAAGCTCCCTGGTTCATGATCAAGAAGATGCTGGTAACGGCCTCCTTATTCTTGGATCAACAGCTGAGGCGCTCAATCTCCCTCTGGAAGAAAAAAAGAAAATTGTTGAGCATGTCCTTGCCCTGAATCCAAAAACTCCCATGATGGTTGGAGTCGGTGGACATCAATTAGAAGAAACTCTTGAGTGGATTCATTTTTTGGAAACAAAAAACATTAACGCCTACCTGATGGTGACTCCCCTTTACGCTAAACCGGGCCCGATCGGTCAATACCAGTGGTTCAAGACTCTTATGGACGCTGTTACCAAGCCAGTCATGCTCTATAATGTTCCGGGAAGGACTGCCGTTGCCATGGCCCCTCAGGCAGTGGAAAAACTCTCGACTCATAAAAACTTCTGGGCGATTAAAGAGGCCAGTGGTTCAGTCGAAAAATTCAAAGAATATCTCAAAGCCGCTAATGGTAAAGCTGTTTACTGTGGGGACGATGCTTTGATGCCGGATTTCGCTCTCGCAGGAGCAGCTGGACTGGTTTCTGTTGCTTCAAACGCCTGGCCGAAAGAGACAAACCTCTATGTTAAAAAGTGTTTGAATAAAACATTTGATGATAAACAACTTTGGACTGAGGCTTCAAACAGTCTGTTCGTTGCTAGTAATCCCGTTCCAGTCAAACGCTTGATGTTTGAGAACGGAAAACTTCAAACCCCTTTTATGGTGGCCCCCCTTAGCCACGAAGACATGGCCGATGCTGCTCCAGTTTTGAAGGCCAATGATCAGGTAAGAAACTGGTTTGAAAGGAACTCTAAATGAACTGGCAAGAAACACTCGATCTCTTAGAAAAAGGTCAAGTCCGCGCCGCCATCAAAGAGAACGGAAAATGGATCGCCCAAACTCAAGTCAAAGAAGCAATTCTTGCGGCCTTCAAAGCGGGAGAGCTTAAAGAATTTGCCGGTGGCTTTGTGGATAAACACAATCTTCCAGCGCGGGAATTTAAAGTTGAAGATAAGGTCCGGATGGTGCCAGGTGGATCATCTGTTCGGCGCGGGGCCTACGTGGCTTCGGGAGTTATTATTATGCCTCCGGCCTACATTAATGTGGGCGCCTATGTTGATTCGGGAACCATGATTGATTCCCATGCTTTGGTTGGCAGCTGTGCTCAAATTGGAAAAAATGTTCATTTGTCGGCCGGTGTTCAAATCGGTGGGGTGCTTGAACCTATAGGACAGACCCCGGTCGTGATCGAGGACAATGCCTTCGTCGGCGCAGGTGCCGTGATCGTGGAAGGAATTCAAGTCTCTGAGGGTGCCGTCATTGCTCCGGGAGTGATTCTCTCAAAGGGAATTCCCGTTTACGACTGTGTGAATAACAGAATCCTGGCCCCTGGAGAGCCCATTCCCCCTTTGGCAGTGGTTGTTCCGGGGACTCGTCCCTTTTCCAACAACGCTTGGGCCAAGGAGAACAATCTGCAGCTTCAATGCGCTCTGATTATCAAATATAAAGACGCCAAAACTGCCGCTTCTCTGACTCTGGAAGATCTTCTCCGCTAGTATTTTCGATATGGAAAAGGGGCCTCATGGGCCTCTTTTCCAAAAAACCTGACATTACTCCTTTTTCAATCCCATAAAAATAAGTAGACTCTCCGCCATTAACGAAAGGAAGTCACACATGCCACAAATAGGTCCTATTTCTGCTTTCATGAACCACCACTATCGCCACTTCAATGCCGCTTCTATGATGGACGCCGTCCATGCTTACGAGAAGCATTTGGATTCTGGTGGAAAGATGATGATCACCCTCGCCGGTGCGATGAGTACCGCCGAACTTGGCCTGTCTCTGGCCGAGATGATTCGAAATGGCAAAGTTCACGCGATCTCTTGCACAGGTGCCAACCTGGAAGAAGATATTTATAACCTGGTGGCCCATGACCATTACGAGAGAATTCCAAACTGGCGCGCTCTCACGGCCGAAGACGAACAAAAACTCTATGACCGCCACTTAAACCGCGTAACCGATACTTGTATCCCTGAAGAAGAGGCGATGAGAAAAATCTGGGCAGCAATGGCCCGGGAGTGGAGTGAGGCCGAGGCAAAAGGCGAGCGCTACTTCCCTCATGAATATTTTTACAAGGCGATCAGAAGAGGTGATTTGCTAAAAGACGTACAGATTGATCCAAAAAATTCATGGATGGTTGCCGCTGCAGAAAAAAACTTACCGATGGTCGTTCCAGGCTGGGAAGATTCCACTCTGGGAAATATGTATGCTTCATTTTGCATGAAAGGCGAAATCAAAAATGTTCACACTGTCAGAACAGGCATTGAGTACATGACCTCACTTGCTAACTGGTACATGGAAACTTCAAAAACCAGCTCAATTGGTTTCTTCCAAATTGGTGGAGGTATCGCCGGTGACTTCCCTATTTGTGTTGTTCCTATGATCAGACAAGACCTGGAGAAAGAGGACGTAAAACTTTGGGGTTATTTCTGCCAAATCTCTGACTCAACGACTAGTTACGGAAGCTACTCGGGAGCCGTTCCCAACGAAAAAATCACGTGGGGAAAACTCTCTAAGAACACACCAAGCTTTATCGTTGAAAGTGATGCCACGATTGTGGCCCCTCTGATGTTTGCTCACATTCTCGGCCAATAGAAAAAAGACCAAAAAAAAGGGCCCCTGCACGGGCCCTATTTTTGGCGACATTCAAGCCAGAAATCCTTCTCTGGTCTGTAAAATCATCCTTGATTCTTAATTGTTGCTTCCCTCCATTCTAAAGTTTCCTTAAGAATGTGGGAAATGTTCTTTTACTTACTTTTGCTAACTTGTGGCCGTATAGGACCAGAATGTAAGATTTTTTTAGAGATGAGGGACAAAACTGACTTGAAGAAGGGTCTCTAATTAGTCTAGAGACCCCGATGTGAGAGGATTTCAAGCTTGAGGGCTTGAATTGAATAAGTTCTTTTTAAAGAAGTTATCTGACGTTCAATATCAGCGGACTCTTTTTTCACTAGAATGGATATTTTTTTATCAACTAGTGCTTTGGCCTCTGCACTCAATTCGGTATATTTGATCATTTTTTTCTTATGAACAGTTGTCCCGTTTTCATTAACTTCATACGTGTAGATAAGGCCTGACTCTTTTAAATCCCTCAACGTTTTGCTGTCTGTCTCATTTTTTGTCAGATAGGTGATGAGCTCACCACTTGGATCTTCAGCAGAAGCTTGACCGTTGCTGGCCTGTGACTTTATCACAAGTGAGGTTTCCCCCGTTTTCCCAACCAAATCCCTGCCGGCGGCAGCGTTTGAGTTTGATGATGGCTCTCTCAATTGGCCTTGGGCCAGAGTGTTGCCACCACCGGAAGCTGAGTGACCACTGGTTGATCCGCCTGTTGCCTGAAAGTTGGTAGAGTTTGTTTTGCCACCAAAATTCGAAAACCCTTCGTCTTGTTCTTGTTTTGATTCCTGATAACCGCCACTCTTTGAAAAGCCTGATGAATTATTGTTTGCGACACTATTTTTTTCTTTATTGAGAAGCTCTAATTTTTTTTCGAGAGCTTCGAATTGGGCCTTGAGTTCCTGCGTTTTTAATCTTTCTTGCTCAAGCCTCAAATCAGAGATTTCCTCCTGCCCTTTTTTGGATTCAGCTCTTAACCTCAGAAGCTCTTTAGCATCGGCATCACTGATATTATGTAGAAAGCCATCAAGTTGTTTCTGATCTCTACCTTTCATCGAGTTTTTAAGCTCCTCACGAACTGGGGAAACCTGCTCTTCATTGCCTGCAAATTCCTTCACTTCGGCCGTCTTCGTCGTAGGACTTGCAAAGTTATTGGCATACTGGGCTGTAGGCTGAACGGTATTATTCACAGGCATAATGTTTGTTATCTGCTCCGAAATATTATCAAACTGACTTTGTACGGTTGATTCTTCTTTATGGGTAGTATTACTTGTTCCAGAACTAATTGTTGGTAGTTGTTTCCCGCTATGACTTGGACCTTGCCCCATTAAGTCCTCAAACTGAAACATCCCGCTGGCAAGTGAGTCGCTTTCCCCTGAAGACGAAGTCCCTGAGCTTGATAACTGCCCGGACGAAACGCTGGCATACGCCGCAGAGCTTGCCACTTTTTCCTGTTGCTCTTTAAATTTTGGATCAGCGACCATTTCTTTTGCCCAGGCCGTGAACATGTTTTTTTGTTTGCCAGGGTTCATATTGATTTTTCTATCTTTGAAATCCGAAGTTGTAAAAGGGGCGTTCGAAGTAAGACCACCAAAAACCGACTTCGAAGGGACCTGGTTTTTGTTCATACTACAAAGAAGAAGATTCAAAGCAAGTTGCTCTTCTTTGGTTTTCTGACTTATAAAATCCTTACCTTTCAAAAGTTCTACCATGTCATTGGTATTCACTTTATATTTCAAATCGGCGGGTCTGGCGCATACAGCTTCGGCCAATTTTTCCTGAAGGCCTTTGCAGCGATCAGTAAAATGGTTCATGAAATCCCTATTTCTCTGGGCCTGTCTCACAATTCCTTTATCATTTTTTGTCAGATTCCCCTGTGCTTTATTAAAAAAATCTGCGTCCAATAGAAGATTCTTCAGGCCCGGATGAGTTGTGAGACCAACTTTGAATACATTTTCTCTGACAGAATTAAAGTTTCCATTATCAATCGAGTCAGTCAAAAGCTTAATCGTAGAGTTATTTTTTTTGTTGTGTCCAAGTTTTCTTATAACTTTACTAACGATCTTCGAATCAGTCCCCTTCACAGTTAACATTTCCTCAATGGCAGCAAGAGGAGTTTTTGGGTAATTCTTATTCTGTAGAGACACATCAAGCAACGCCTTAAGCTCTTTATCTCTGACGATGATTCCAATCATCTCATCGACAATCCCAACTTCAGGCAAGCCTTGAGCGTAACCAAATCTCACCTTCTCAAAATCAGCTCTTTTAAAGTCGATATGATTTATCTTAAAATCAGGAAGACCAGTAAGACCCGATATTGTATTTGGAATATTTATTGGGGTTGTATCAATATCATTTACCAATGCCGAAAAATTACTATTAAAACTGTTGCTTCCACCACTGAAATTATTTCCCATGGAACCCAATAGTTCGGCTACCCTTTCATCTTTGCCGGCAGTCGTGCCATTCTTTTCACAGGTTGCATCAATTGATTTTTTAAAGAGCGCGGGGTCTACACAAAGAACGTTGCCAGAGATCTTTGCCTCTTTTCCGCTCTTTTTTTCTTTAAGGGCCCATGCCATATTGTCATAGAACTTAAGATCCTCATAAAAAGAGGCATACTGATTCAGGAAATTACTTCCGGCGGCTTTTAGAATGACGTGGTCCATTTCTTCAACAACATTAGTATTCCGAGATAATATATTTTCCTTGTTTAATTTTGTTTTGGCGTCGAAACAATCGCAGTCCTCAGTAGAGAATGGTTTATATGTTGGGTTATTATATGAGACTACATCGTCTAAAACTTTGATTGAATTTGGAATATTGTCGTCACAAGTTTCTTTCTGAGCATTAGGGCAGAGGTTTTGTATTTGAATGGGCCCGATAAATTCACTACCGGGATCCTCAGAGGCATACCCGCCATTAATGATTTTGTGTCCTTTCTCTACTTGCTCATGAGTGAGAGTATTATCATCTATATTAAATTTATGGTTTTTACTAACTACACGTTGAGCGAAATTCGTAAATTCTTTTTCAAAAGCATCATTACACTGATTCAAGGCTTCATCTGGTTCATTACTCGCGCCAGCAATCATTTCTTTCGTTTTGGATTTTAATTGAATTAATGAGAGCTCTGAGGATTTTCTGGACTGAAAGTGGTAATCGATGAAATCACTAACTTGACGGTCAGTTGTGAAACCGCCGTTGACCATTTTCACGAGTTCTTTACAAAAACCGACGAGATTTGATTCATTTTTGGCGCCTTTTTCAGGAACCTTCGCCAAGGCGGAATGAACTGTGAACATGACTAAAAACAAACAGAATATTTTACGAACCATAAATCCCCCCACCCAAATAATGGATGTCATTCCATTTCGGTCATATTAATTCAGATAATGAGTAAAATATAAGAAATGATAAGATTAAGAGGTCAACTGGCTGATTTTATTCATAGACGGAAAAAAGTGAGGGCGCCACTAAGGGCGCCCTAGGCAGTTAATTTTTGGCAGATGCAAGAACTTCGGCCCTCAGGTCTTTGCGCAGGATTTTTCCCACGTTGGATTTAGGAAGCTCTTTGCGAAATTCAATAGTCCTAGGCACTTTATAGGAAGTGAGATTTTCACGGCAGAATTTCATCATCTCTTCTTGAGTCAGGCTTTCATCTTTTTTCACAACGAAAACTTTCACGACTTCACCAGACTTTTCATCTGGAATACCGATCGCAGCACATTCAAGAACTTTAGGATGCTGACTAATAACATCTTCCAGCTCGTTTGGATAAACGTTAAATCCTGAAACGAGGATCATATCTTTTTTACGATCTACAATTTTAGAGTAACCCTGCTCGTTCATGAAACCTAAGTCACCTGTCTTAAAGAATCCATCCTGAGTCATGACCTTGGCGGTCTCGTCCGGACGATTATAATAGCCGGCCATCACTTGTGGGCCACGGATACAGATTTCTCCGATCTCGCCCAAAGGCATGGTCTTTCCATTATCATCTTTGATTTCAACTTCCGTCGAAGGAAGTGGAAGACCAATCAGTCCATTGTAATCTTTCAGAGTCATTGGATTAATACAAGCAGCTGGTGAAGTCTCAGTTAATCCGTAAGCCTCAATCAGAGGGCGACCTGTAACTTGCTTCCATCTGTCTGCAACAGACTTCTGAACTGCCATTCCCCCACCGAGAGAAACTTTCAGGTGAGAAAAATCTAACTTTTTGAATTCTTCATTATTAAGAAGACCATTAAATAAAGTATTAACACCTGTAATCGCCGTAAATTTCCATTTTTTGAGTTCTTTAACAAACCCTGGGATATCCCGCGGGTTAGTAATAAGAACGTTCAAGGCCCCAACGCTGTTGAAGATAAAGCAGTTCGCTGTGAGAGAGAAAATGTGATAAAGCGGCAGTGGCGTGATAATAATTTCTTTCCCATCTGTGATGAGATTTTTAATCCAGGCCCGCGCCTGCACCATATTGGCGACGATATTTTTATGAGTCAGGATAGCACCCTTTGCAACTCCTGTTGTTCCGCCTGTGTATTGTAAGAAGGCGATATCATCAAGTTTAACATCGGCTTTTTTAAATTTAGAAGCGTCCCCTTTGGCGACACACTCTTTGAAATCAACGGCATTGGGAATGTTGAATTCAGGAACCATTTTCTTCACGTTCTTAATGACAAAATTAACGATGTAATTTTTTGGAAATTTAAGCATGTCTCCGATCTCAGTCAGGATGACTGTTTTAACCGGAGTATTAGGCAGAACTTTTTCAAGCACGCTGGCAGAGTTAGCAAAGATCACGATCGCCTTACAGCCCGCATCTTTGAGCTGATGCTCGAGTTCCCTTGGAGTATAAAGAGGGTTGACGTTGACGGCGATTAGACCTGCACGCAATACACCAAATAGAGCGATGGGGTATTGAAGAATATTAGGCATCATGATGGCGACACGATCCCCTTTTTGGAGGTGGAGATCATTTTGCAAATAGCTGGCAAATTTCTGGCTTAGGACATCAATCTGTGCATAAGAAAGTGTCGTTCCCATATTGTGAAAAGCTGGAAGATTTTTGAATTTAGTAAAACCGACTTCAAGTACATCATTGATAGATGAATACTCGTTGGGATTAATTTCATACGGGACTCCAGCGTCATATCCCTTGTGCCAAATCTTAGTCATTGTTCTCTCCAATTTATTAATACAAACCATTATAAGATTTTAATCTTATTGACTTAGAGTATTATTTTTCGATTTCTGACTAGAATTGTTTTTTCTGTAAGACCATTCTCACGGCGGCAGGCAGGATTTCGCTGGGGATTTCCATAAAATTCTTGTGGGGGACAAAGCCGTAATTGGCGTAATACATGAAATAGGTGATGTTAAATCCTGCCGTAGTAAGTTCTTTTTCAAGATCCAGGCTATCTAGAATTCTTCTGACAGGCTTCCATTCTCCGAACATCTGCCAAAGCACATTATTTTGGTCAAACATAAAACCATTTGGAATAAAAAGCTTCTTTCGGTGAACCATGGTTTCTGCCACAAAAATGCCATCATTGGTTAAGTGATCTCTGACGAGTCTCAGATAAGAAGATCTTTCTGCGTCTGAGGTCAGGCAATGCAGAAGATGTGAATCAACGATGAGGTCATACTTTTCCGGAAAAGCGACATCAGGATGAGTCACATCTGCTTCAATAATTTGTGGATTAAAACTTTCTAAGGCGTAAACTCTGCTCGCTTGCTCGAGGGCAGAAGGTGAGAAGTCGACCAGGGTAACATCGGCCCCCAGTCTGGCGAGATGCAGACCGAGTCCCCCGCGGCCTGAACCGAGCTCCAGGACTTTCATGCCTTGCCAGTCTTTATAAGTCAGGAATTTGCTTTTGCATTCCAGCACGTAATGGGCAAGGCCCTTGGTGGACTGCACTACATCCGAAATCAAATCCGATGGACCGCGACCGCGTTCTGATTTAAATGAATCTTCGTAATACTCCTGCAAACTCATAAAAAAAGTGTAAGATACTTAACCATGACAAAGCAAAAACATTTTTTTCTTTTACGCGGATTAATTCGAGAAGCTAAACATTGGGGTGACTTTCCAGACCTCTTGGCCAAATCTCAGCCTGATGCACGTGTCTCGACCATTGATATTCCCGGTGCGGGCGTTTATTTCCGCTCCCCTTCCCCACTTTCAGTCAAAAAAATGGTTGAAGGAATGCGTCGGGTTTATCTCGAACAAAAGAAAGAGGGGGAAGAATGTGTGGTTCTGGCGATCTCTTTGGGCGGAATGATTGCGGCTCAATGGCTCAAGGACTATCCCCAGGATTTTGAACAGGCCATTCTCATCAACACCAGTTACGGCGGAATTTCCAAGCCACTGGACCGACTTAAGCTCGGGGCGCTGATGTATCTACTCAGAGTCCCCACCCTTAAAGGTCGGGCCAAAGAAGCTCATATCCTCAGACTGGTGAGTAACCATAAAAATGTTTTTGATAAAACGCTTAATCTTTGGGAAGAAATTCAAAAAGAGCAACCAGTAAGTCTGACCAATACAGTTCGGCAGCTGGCCGCCGGAGGCCTCTTCCGAATTGGAAACTTCAGGCCGACTCTACCTATCCTCATCCTCGCCTCAGTCCATGACCGCATGGTCAGTGTTGATTGCTCCAGGGCCATCGCCAAAAAATGGGAGTCGCCCATTTTTGAACACCCCACTGCTGGGCATGATCTCACAGCAGACGATCCACAATGGGTAGTGGATAGAGTCAAAGAATTTAATTAATCGATTTAAGATTAAGTTTCAGCCCTTCGAGCGTAGAAGTTCTTTCAACTTTGACAGTGGTGGGAATTGACTGAACGATGTATCTGCCGTTCTCAATAACCACTCTAAATATTAGATTTCTGGCCGGAACCTTCTGGCCTGGATCGATAATAGAAATGAGTCTCCCTTCACCAATATCCTGCTCCTTAAGCTGGGCCTGGAGGTATAACTCCAGTGCTTTGGGGTCAGAACTAAGTTCTTTAAATTGAACTTCAGAGGCAGCTACCAGTTCCTGCGATAAGACGAGCTGCCCTTTCAATTCATTTTCACTAACAGCTCCCGACCTGACGATAACATCTTTACTTATTCTTGTAGGTGACGAAATCTTGTTCTTATCAATACTGTTAAGCGCATCGTTGACAGCACTTTGACCTTTAGGGGTATTCCCGATAGTCCCAGATGCAGCAAATGAAGAACTGGAATTGCCAACGGATGGTTTCAGTGGGCCACTGCCTGAGTTTGTCTGATTAGTATCTTTGCTAAAATTTGGTGCTTTGTAATTATAAGAAGAATATTTCTGTTTCTTTACTTTCTGCGCTTTTAATTCAGCATCAAGAAGCTTTTGTGTTTCAGCAATTTTCCTCTGAAGGTCGGAAGTCTGAAAACTTTCTTCGTTTTCCTCAAGATAATTTTTAACTTTACTGAGCCCTTCTATTTTCTCTTCTTGGGATAGATCTTCATATTCCGGCAAGGCACTTATCACACTTTTATTTGCCGCCAGTTTTTCTGGAAGAAAGGCAACGGGAGTGTCCTGAAACGAAGGGGTAATCTGTCCGGGATTTAGACTTGTTTGATTCTGAACGATAGATGGGGTCGTGAAAGTTTGCGGATCAGGCAATTTAATAGGTCCACGATTTTTTTGTTCATTCACTAAGTGGGTCCCTGAGACTATCGCATTATCTTCAGCTAATGTTTTAGCTAGATTCTCGTTCGAGCCCTTGTACGCAACACTGTTTTTACTGAGCCTGCTGCCAATTTTCTTGCTCCACAGACTTTTGTAAGATTTATCCTGAGCACTGTCTTTTGAATATTTTGCCACGCTTTCAAAATTAGTTTGAGTAAACTGCCTGGCAGTACCCGTGTGATTATAAACTTCTTGCTCGTCTTTCATATCTGTAGTCTTAAGGAATTCTTTTCGGCAAACTTCGTTCTGTATGCTGCCGCAATTCTTGGCAGCAAAGGCCGGGTATTCTTTACAGCTATCTTCATTTAATTTATTGAACTTTTCGATATCTGAGAGTTCAGGTTCTGAGTCTTCAGGCTGAGTAAAAAGTTTATCAAACTCCATTTCTCCCCTTGATTCACTCACCGAGGCGAGATTGTTATAGAGGATTTCACAATCGCGCACAGCTGAGAACAGAGGCAGTTCATTGTCCTTTTTCGTTATGGGCGGAAGATCAGTAGAGATTTGGATGGCAGTATAATTTTTAATCATTCGCTCACAGAGGTATTGCTGAGAACTTTGAAAATCACTGTCTGTCAGTTTTGGCTGAACGGATTTTTTCATGAACTGTATATAGGCATCAAGTTTAACCGCACTGGAATCTCTCACCTTAGACTTAAGAGCAACCTGCTTCAAGTCTTTGGCCAGCGCCATTCTGGCCTCGTCTTGAATGGCCATTTTGGCGATGAGGGGATTGGATCTTAGGAAACTAACCCTCTGTCTATCAGCTTCAGTAACGATTTGAGCAGGAACTTCCAAAAACTTCGCCACTTCTCCGTCCGGTGTTGCGGCCAGGGCCTGCATAAAGGCATCCCCCGGAACTCCTTTCTTTATCAGAAACTCAGGATAGCTAATGCAGTTTTTCGGGCTATACTGAAATTCTTGATTTTTGGATTCAAGTACGGATTTATTCACGTTATCAAAACTCTTGCAAATACCGTTATCTTTAACACCCTTGCAATCTGATAGCTCAGAAACGCCGGCAGCAGCACCCAAAGCAAGGGCCTCATTAGATTTCAAATATTCAAGTTTTTCTTTATCAAACCCTTCTAAAAAGTCATGAAGTTGGCTGGTCGCAGTGGTGCAGGTAGTTCCGCTGGTTAGAATCGTAGGTGCTTCGTGAACATCTTTAAATAGACCTGAGGTCTGGGTTAATTTGATGTCGAGATCCCAGAGACCAGTGAAGGCAGCACAGCCTTTAGTATCATATTCCTTAGGCTTTGGCCCTGGTTGCTTGACTCGAATTAAATGACATTCAATTTCGTTGAGTTTCTTATTTTTTTCCCCAGCAGGTGAGTAGGTCTCAACCCACGCTTTGGCCGATTCAAGTTGAACTTGTGCCGCCGTCTTATTGTTGTTTTTGGTAATGGAATCACAAATCGCCATGTACTCTTCAGATTTTTTTGTGTCATAGGCAATTTGCAGATCATTCACTTCCCTAGCAAGCCCGGAACAATCTTTTTTTGCTTTTAGACACTTTTCATAATTCGCTGATTTTTTTGCCAGGCTAATAGCTTCAATATCTTTTTTATTATCAAGGTGTTCCAGAATGTTCTTATTAATTTTCCCTGACATTTCCGAGGCCGGGCATCCCACAACCTTGGATTCATTCTGTTCTGAATCAGGAAACAAAAATTCTTTTTGGTATGCAGCTCCATGAATCATGTCCGTGTAAACGGTCCAGAAGTGAGACTCACGCTTCTCTTTGAGACTGGCACGGTATTTTTGGATTTCAGTTTTTGAATCTATCGTTTCTAAAAATTTGTTGTAAGACTTCTCTTCCTCAAAACATTCACATCGCGCCTCCTTTTCAAAGGCGAGGCATTTTGAGTCAAAGAAGCTATTTACAAATGAATTCAACTCACCATCATAAGCACAGACTTCCTCAGGCTCAGTTGCAAAGGCCAGGGGTGAAATGAAAATCACACATAACAAGAAAAATCTCATGGTAGACTTGTCGGTTTTTTTAGGAAAAAAATGAGTGAATCTTTAGGAATCTGGGATAAGTTTTTTAACCTTACCCCAGATTTGCGACTTAATTCATTATTTCAAAGTATTGTTTAAGCTCTTGAGAGTCGATTTCCGGTCAATGGTCTTCACATTAATCGCGCCATTGGATGCCTGTGAAACATGGAACAAGATATACGAGTCCGGACTCTCCAAAGGATCTTTGATTTTGTAGACCATTGGTCCCTTGATCTGTTTCGGATCTATCTGCTCTGCCAGGTATTTTTTAAGTTGATCAAGGTTTCCTTTGATCTTCTCATACTCTTCATGGGTCTCAGGAACTACTTCGCTTACTACTAGACCTGACTGTAGAAGGTTTGGATCAAATACACCTTTTTGGAAATTGATAGAGGCTTCGCCCTTAATGCTGGCAGGACTGCGGCCTTCTGCATCAGTTGCCACAATGCCACTTCTCTCTTCATTCGTTTTAATCAGGTGGTCATTAATGGCATTGGCGGTCTTGTTGCCACCATTAATTTTAGCAGTCGCATTGGATGAACCACCAGATGAAATAGTCGAGGAAGCCGACTGCTGGTTTCCTCCTGAACTATTGCTAGAATTCGTATTGGTAGAGAAGCTAGGTCCTGAAGTCTTCTGACCAGTGCTTTGAGCAACTGAAGTTTTATTTCCTTCTCTGACTTTCTCAATTTTTTCTTCAAGTTCTGCAATTTCTTTAGTCATTTCCTCATTAACTTTGTCCAATTCTTTGTCCACTTCCTTAGCTTCAAAAGGAGGGTTCTCCTGAGACGCAATAAACTTCTTCACGTCTGTTAAGCTTTGTTTTTGCTCTTCAAATGGTAATTTCTCAAAATTAGGAATCAGATCTTTTGGTCCCGAAGCACCAGCAAGTTTACTTGCATCAAATGTCGGAACTTCTTTGGCGTAATCGGGAACCTGCTGGCCAGGCTTTGATTGAGCTTCACTTAAAGAAGAAGCTTCATTTGAATTTTCCTGAGAAGAAGCATCTGTTGCGGCAACTGGATTATTTGTCACTGGTCCAGGCAATCCTGGATATCGAGAAGGGGCATTCGGACTACTAAATATTCTTGAATTGTTTGCAATTCCTGCTGCATATTCACCATGATCATCACTTCCCATGATGGCCTGTTTGCTAATATTGGGCCAAACCTTCTCCATCCATTCATCTTGAAAAGCATGATCTTGTTTTGAATCATCTGTTCTATCTGCAATACGCTGCCAACCATCTTGATCGATGGTCTCGTTTAAACCATGTTCTTCAAATTCTTGAGAATAAGTCGCAAACTCACTTGTTTTCTGAAAACTTTCCCGGCATTTCTTGAAGTCACCATCTGAACAATTATTATTTTTGTGTTCAGCATATTTCCCGCAATATTTATCCTTAAAGGTTTTAAATCCCTCAAGCGATGGCTCGCCTTTAATTGAATCATCTCCCAGGCTATAAATTGGAGATAGCTTCAGCGTCTCAGACAAATCTGTTGTTGCTGTACCTTCGTAAACGTCTCCAATACAAGATTTGGACAATTCTTTTATCTTCTCCATGTCATCAGTATCAGCATCATCAGAACTATTTTCAAGTTCTGGCAATTCATTGGATAATTCAATGGCGGTAAAATTCCTGGCCAATTCGCTACACACTGCCATTTGGGAGTTATCCACTTTCTCCCTATATAAATCTTTAAAGTCACCCTTCATAAAATCTAAATAACCTTTAAAGGCTGCAGCTTCCCCACCGGCATTATTCTTCAAAACATTTTTTGCCATTTCCTTTAGCATTTTCCCAAGCTCTTGTTTATACTGACCTCCCTTGGCAATTACGGCAATCATAGGATTGGCCTGGAGGAATTTGAGAGCCTGAGAATTATTCTTCCGCAAGTTTTTTTCATCAAGCGCTTTTTCTGGATCCTTCATTGTCGCGAATTGTTTTAATAATTCAGGACCTGGCATTCCCTTATATGTGGCATATTCATTGTATGTGATACAATCATCGTCATTTGGAGTTAGTTGCTGTTTAGTGTTTTCCTGAAGGGTGGTGTTTTTGTTTTTGAACTTTTCACAAACAAAATCATTTTTGTCGCAATCTTGGTTCCTTGGCGTTGGAATTCCCTCTCCCCCTGCATGCAATTTCTTATGCTCTTTAAGCAGCTCTTTATAGGCACTCACTACTACTGAACATTTTCCTTTAAGTCCTTTTTGAATTATATCATCAGGCTTTAAACTTCCACTTATGTAGTGATCCCAAAGTTGACCAAGCTGCATTTCCGACTGACTGATTGCTGCGCCACTTTCTTTTTTGTGCTTTATAACTTCAATAACTTTCGCTCTTGAATCTTCTTGGCTAAACAAGTTCTTAGCAAATCTACAACTAAGAGCTTCCAGAGCATTAATTTTATTTTCAATTACCGCCACACGTTTACTGTAAAAATCGGGTCCCAAATAATTCGCTTTGAGATTAATAAAACTTTTCTTTTTCAGTAAGTTTTCATTGGCTTTTGTTTTTAGTTTTTCAAGATCACTAATCTGACTTGGGATTGTCTCAAGTGAGAAGTCTTCCACAAAACCAGAAATAAGCTGAGGGCCGCAGCCAATTGGCTTTTTATCATTTGTTAAACCCATCACTTCTTCTTGGGCTGCGGCTTGAGTGGTTACTATCTCGTAAACGCGATCATACTGTGCGGTATAAGGTATTTTCTTTTCTAATATCTTTTTTTCATATTCGGATTCACCCCTATCAAGATGATATTTTGTGAAAATATTTTTTTTCACACTTTCAGTGAGACATTTGCATCTGTTTTGCAGGAATTTACTTTCAAGGCACTCTTTCGGTGCAGAGTTAATAATAAGGCTTAGCATCTGATCAAGACTTGACCCGGAATTATTGCAATACGCTTCCTGCCCCCAGCTCGGCAGCGAAATAGTTAGAGACAAGATGAAGAATAAAGAAAAAAGTTTTTTTGTATTCACGTGTAGTTCTCCACTATCCTTATCGGAAATAAGCTCTTTATATTGAGTATTGTAGGAGACCGCCTCTCAAATCCTTGATACTAAAGGGTGAATTGCGGATTATTAATGACTTATGGCCTGTTTATGGTTACTACTTTGCCCACATTTTGAGGCTAATCGATTATGAAGACCACTTTGCCCCCAAACCACCAATGGGTTGAAACTGAGGATGGCTCCCGCACTTTATTTTCTGAATCCTTTCAGGAGGCCTGTCACTCGACCTCGGGGGCGATTAAAGAAACTCTCCTTCACTACATTGGTGGATGCCAGATCCAGCACAAACTCCAGACTCAGGATAAACTCACGATTCTTGAAGTAGGTTTTGGTTTAGGCATTGGTTTTTTGACGACTTTTGATGTGCTTAAAGATTCAAAGAAGCCGTGGTCATTTATCTCCTTAGAAATTGATCAACAACTGCTCGAATGGTTTCGTGTGGAAAATCTCACTCATCCTTTTTTAAAAGACCTCAGATGGAATGGACAAATTCTCGAATGCCAAAATGATCAAATTCATTTAACGATTCTTTGTGGGGACGCCAGAAAAACTCTCCCGGAGTTTGTTGAAACTCAAGCAGTCAAATGGGACGCCGTTTATCAAGATGCTTTTTCTCCCAAAAGAAATCCCATCCTGTGGACAAAACAGTGGTTCAGTTTTTTAAAAGACCACGCGGCCTCTGAAGTTATGCTCTCCACCTATTCGGCCAGCTCCTCCATTCGTAAGAGTCTGCTTGAGGCCGGATGGTCTCTGCATAAAGGTGAAAAATTTGGGCCTAAGCGCACCAGCACCCGCGCCTCATTAACTGGGACCAGTGACCCGGATATTCTCTTGCAGCTCGAGCGCTCTCCTGTTCCTGCACTTAGTGATGACAATATTGATTCATTTCTGTCAAAATAGATTCATGAACACCATCACTACTTTGTTACCAATCAAATACCCTATTATTCAGGCCGGCATGGTCTGGGTCTCCGGCGGAAAACTGGCCGCGGCTTCGGCCAATGCGGGGATTCTGGGGGTAATCGGTGCCGGTTCCATGAAGCCGGATTTACTCGAGCACCATATTCTTAAGGCCAAAAGTCTCACCTCACATCCTGAGCGCCTGGCGGTTAACGTTCCTCTCTTGTACGAAAAATCAAAAGAGCAGTTAGAAACTTCCCTCGCTTTGGGAATTAAAATATTTATCACTTCCGCAGGCTCCCCCAAAACTTATACCAAATGGCTCAAAGATCAGGGGACAACGGTGATTCACGTCACTTCAAGTCCTGAGCTTGCCAAAAAATGCGAAGCCGCTGGATGTGATGCGATTATCGCCGAAGGCTTCGAGGCTGGCGGCCATAATGGTCGGGATGAAATTACCACCATGGTGCTAATTCCTCAGGTCGTGGATGCGGTAAAGATTCCCGTCATCGCTGCCGGTGGCATTGTCGATGGTCGAGGCATGGCAGCGGCCATCGCCTTGGGTGCTCACGGTGTTCAGTTAGGGACTCGTTTTGTAGCAACGACTGAATCCAGCGCTCATGAAAATTTCAAACAGGCCATCCTCAATTCAAACCCTGCCAGCACGATGCTGATGATGAAAAAGCATGTGCCGGTCAGACTCATGAAAAATTCTTTTTTTGATGAAATAAAAAAACTGGAAGATCAGTCAGCTTCTGAAGAAGACATAGTTAAGCTTCTGGGTCATGGCCGCGCCAAAGCGGGTATGCTTGAGGGCGACATGATTAATGGAGAAATTGAAATAGGCCAGGGATGTTCAATGATCCACGACTGCCCGAGTGTCGAGCAAGTCGTGAACCAACTTATAGCAGACTACAATAAAACATTATCCTTAACGAGACCGCTCTAGAGCTGCGATACGATCATCCAGTGAAGGGTGAGTCGATAAGAATGACATCAAGCCTTTCTTAGATGAAATCTTCATCGCTTTTAACTGATCATTAGAATCATCAACCAGATCAATTTTCTGCTGCAAACGTCTAAGGGCCGAGATCATTTTATGTTTGCCCGCAAACTGCGCTCCACCCTGATCGGCACGAAATTCACGAATTCGTGAGAAGTAGGCCACCACAAACATGCCCAAGAAAGAGAACGCAATTTCAAAAACCATAACGGAAATATGGTAAGCGAACCCTGATGCTACCGGACGGTCATCATCACGATCACCAGATAAAACATTCTGAAGCGCGAAAGCTGCAATACGAGCAAAGAACATGACAAATGCGTTCACCACACCTTGAACCAAGGCCATGGTAACCATATCCCCATTGGCAACGTGAGCAATCTCGTGGGCCAGAACACCTTCGACTTCATCAACTGTCATTTGCTGAAGAAGGCCCGAAGACACAGCCACCAGTGAATTATTTCTAGAAGGTCCTGTGGCGAATGCATTGACTTCAGGGGACTGATACACACCGACTTCAGGCATCTTAGTTAAACCAGAAGCGCGCGCCAGAGCGTGAACTTTTCTCACCAACTCCGCATACTGACCGCGCTCATCCACAATCTCCACACCCATCATCCGTTTGGCCATGAACTTTGAGAGCATGAGTGAAATGCCCGAACCTACAAAACCCCAAACCAAACAAAAAATCATGAGAGAAGTATAATCAAGGCCCGCAGCTGTCACGTAGTGATTCACACCCAAGACACTCAAGACGATGGAGACAGTTACCATCACCAGAATGTTTGTAAGAACAAATAAGAAAATTCGCTTAAACATAGTTAAACTCCAAATTTTTATGCAACATCAATAAGATAATATTGTTTTTGCTAACGTCAAGGTCACCAAAGCGCAAAACTCAACAATATCAATACTTTGACAAATTTTCTGCCTGTGTTTGAATGATTAAATGAAAATTTATTTATCACTGCTCCTACTTCCTGCGATGGCGTCGGCCTTTACCGCGACTTCACAACAAAATTGCACTTCCGTCGACCATAGAAACAGCACTCTAGGTGAGGTCAGAAACCAACAGAATGTTTCCTGGTGCTACGCTTTTACGGGCGCCGACATGCTGGGACACGCCTTCAATGAATCTGAAAAAATATCTGCTGCTGATATCGCCATTGGCTACAACGAAACACGGGTCGGTCTTTTTGTGAGGTGGCTAGATTTAAATCTGTTGAAAAGAAAAAATCCACTCACTCGCCTCATGCCTCATCAAAATGGGTTCAATAAAGTTTCGCTCATCAACGCCATGAAAGATGGTATGTGCCCGGAGCGCATTTTTCCCTCGGAAGCCTGGACAAAGATCACTCGAACGGCAAATGGGATGACTCAAACTCAGGTCCCACTGGCAGAAGCGATGTTGGAAATTTCTGCGCTTCATGACATCAGAGACTCCCTCACTGCCGAAAATATCCCTTTTTATTACAGCTTCAAAAACGTCGACGCTGCAGGCTTTGTGCAGCTGCTGCAAAATAAAAAAATTGAGAAATTTTACTCTTCACTTCGTAAGGCGGTCTGCCGTGATGATCGCCGTCCATTTGAGTACAATTGGAAAGTGAGAATGGTTTTCAAAAATCCGAGAATTTTTTACCGGATTTCTGAGCAGCTTGAGGCCGGCCGTTTAGTGGGACTTGATTATGACTCCCGTATTCTCAAAGACGCCTCCAACCGGGGCTTTAAACTCTCAGAGCTCCACACCTCCCCCTTGGTTGGGCGCCGCTGGAATGAATCTGAGAAGACTTGTGAGTACCTGGTAAGAAATAGTTACGGGGAAGACTGCAGTGTCCGCTATGATCAGAGCTATGATTGTGAATCGGGGAATATTTGGCTCAGCGAGTCAAACATTTACTCAAGCATGACCAGCATTGTTTACATGCAGAACTAAACTTTCCTTACCCCCCTTGTCGAGCCATTCACTCAAATGTTACGCTTTGAGTCTCTAATAAATTCAAAAAGGATTAGCGCATGTTCAAACTGATGTCGCTGGCTTTGGTTGTAGGTCTAACTGGTTCAGTCTGGGCCACTTCTTCTTCAGTCGTTGAAGAAACTCTTTATCACGATTTCCAAAAAGTGATTCAGTCACAAAATAAACTTAAAACAAAATCATTCGTTGGTTTCTCTTCTTTTGATCAGTCACTTTTTGTGGATGCTCTTTGGGACCTTGCCGACGAGAACTCTCCGGCGGCTTTGGAATTTTTGAACAATGAAATTCCCCTTCATTATGACCTGGTTCAAAAACTTCGTTTGGGAATTTTAAGAATTAAATACAAGCGCGCCCCTTATCTTCCTAATGAATTGAACAATGAACTGGCGACTGCTCTTCAGTCACCAACAGTTGATTTAAAAATCATTTATTTGATCGCCGCTTATGAAGATGATCTTGCTCGCTCTGGCCACACAGACATCATTGATCTCGCTAAAACCCACCCACAATATTTTGACGTTAAAGACGATCAAGAAACCATGAATGATCTGACGGAAGATATGGTGGCAGATCTCTACCATGAGACTCCAGATATCACGACCTATATGAACGGAGAGTACGTTAAGAGTGTTAAGATCTTCATGTTCTGCCGCTCAAACCGCCTCTATCCGTGCCTTATGGTGATGAAGAACGTCCATGGTGAAGCTGTAAGAATGGAAGACGGAACTCTTTGGTCAAATCCTTCCCTTGCTTCTTCGGCCAAAGGCCTTCCAAGTTATTCTCGAAATGGAAATACTCCGCAGGGTATTCATACGATTGATTCAGTCATGCCTTCGGCCGATGCCCAAATGTCATTTGGAAAATTTCGTCGTCTGATTTTGAATTTCATTCCAAAATCATCAAATGAAGTTTTAATGAAAAGCCTTCTCCCTGCCTCTTCGCAGGAGAGTGACTGGTGGAGATCAGCTGTTGTCTCTCGTGACATGGGAAGAAACCTTCTTCGCATCCACGGAACAGGCAAAATCAACGTCGACAAACAAACTCCTTACTACCCATTCATGCGCACCAGTGGTTGTATCGCTCAAAGAGAAAACACCTACGAAGGTGTCACGTTTCAAGACCAAAGAAACCTTCTTGATTCAGTCATGAAGGCGATGGATCTGGCAGCGACTTATGAAAATGAAACTCATGCTAAAGGGATCCTTTATCTGATGGAAATTGACGATAAGAACGCCCCGGTAACTCTTGAGGACTTAAGCCTCAGAGGAATTGAATAATGAAATGGTTTTTCTTGTTGTTAGTCAGCTCTTCACTCTTTGCCTCTGAAACCAAAGGTGTTCAGGTACAGGGGAGCTGTCAGATTAAAGTTGTCCCAGACCGTGGGACCGTGAGCTTTACAACAGAAAACCAATCCAAAGATCAAAAGGAAGCGGTTAAAAAAACTAATTCCCAAATGAATGATCTCAAAGAAAAAATCCAGAAGCTTAAGCTTGAAGACATTGAACTCAAAACTACCAATTACACCGTCTACCCGGTTCGTGAATACGAAAAAGACCACTACGTAGACAAGGGAACTAAAGCGAGCATGACGATTGAAGTGACGACGTCAGAGATATCTCGCTTGGGTGAAGCAATGGTAGAGGCCTCTAAAGTCGGCATTCAAAACGTTGGCTCAATGGTCACTTTTTTATCACTCGAAAAATCTCAAGCCGAATATTTGAAATGTCTGGATATTGCCTCCAATGATGCCCGTAAGAAGGCAGACCAACTGGCCCGTAAACTGGGCTTTAAAGTCGGGGAAGTTCTGAGCGTGATAGAGTCACCTATGCTTCAGCAGCAGCCAACTCCTTATCCTGAGCGCGCGATGTTTGCTAAAGGCGCCATGATGGACGCAGCACCGGTTGTATCTATCGAGGCCGGTACTCAGAATTTTTCTACTAACATTCTAGTGACCTTCGAAATTAAATGATCACAAAACAACTCCCTCAATACGAACTTCTGGACTCAGGTCTGGGAAAAAAATTAGAAATCATCTGTGGCATCAAGGTCTCTAGACCGGCGCCTCAGGCGATCTGGAAGCCGCGCTTAAACGCCAATGAATGGGCCCTGGCCAGCTCCCAGTGTATTCGCACTAAAGATGGCGGCGGTAAGTGGGAACACAGAAAAGAGCCTTCCCCAACGCTGGCACTGCCGTTTGAGTTGGATGGCAAAAAATTTCAGTTCCGTTTGAAGTTCACTTCTTTTGGTCACTGTGGAGTTTTCTTTGAACAGATTCCGGTTTGGATGTGGCTCTATAATGAAGTTAAATTCTTAAAAGAAAAATTAGGTCGTGCTCCTAAAGTGATCAACCTTTTTGGGTACACCGGATGCGCCAGCCTAGTGATGGCAGCTGCCGGTGCTGAAGTCTTTCACGTGGACAGCTCTAAAGGTGTCCTCGATTGGGGCAAGGAATCTCTGGCCCTCAGTAAACTTCCGGCCGCAAGTGTTCGCTGGGTGCAAGAAGATGCTCAGGAGTTTCTTAAACACTCATTTAAAAAGAATTTTACCTATGACGGAATTCTCGCTGATCCACCAAGTTGGGGTCATGGGGCCAAAAAAGAAGTCTGGGATTTTGAAAAAAGTATTCACGTTCTGAGTGAGCTCATGCTCTCAGTGCTTAATAAAGATAACAGCTTTTTGTTTCTCACCAGTCACACTCATGGGGTTCAGCCTGAGGCCCTCAGGAACATGATCTATGACCGCCGCTGGAAAGAAGTGGTGCCGGGTGAATTGGGCGTAAAGCATCAGAATGATGAAAGAATTTTGCCCGCGGGCATCTACGTCACGGCCAAAAGTTACTAGATAAAACCACTTTACTCAAGTTAATCCCCCCTAGCTCCGATAAGCAGCTCATGCGGATTTTCCTCACTATATCACTATTCATGGTTGCCAATTCTTCCTGGGCCAAGACCGTTCCTGCGACCCATGAGTCGCTGGAAAACCTCATGGTCGATACCCGTGATTCCTTCTTCCAAAGTTCATCACGAATTAAATATCTGCAGCATACACAAACCAAAATGCAACAGAAGCTGGCGCGGGAACTTAAAACCACACCAGATAAACTGACCAGATCCTTTGTCGAAGATCAAGGCCGCATGAATTTGCTCTGGGCCCCGGGCTGGATTGAGCTCCAAACAGAGTTCTACACCACTCTTCACCAGGAAACTCTCCATCAGAGATGGTTAAGTAAAACCAAAAACAAAAAAGTCTCTGCCTACGGAAAAAATCTTGCTGACTCAATGATGTATCATTTAGGAAAATACAGCGGGGTTAAAGAAGGACGGCTCTACAATCGCTGGAATGACATCTCCCTGACTAAAGAAGGTAAGAAAAAAAATTACCGGATCCCTTATTTTATTTTTGGAACCAACACAACTTCCCTGCTTGCGATGGATGCCCATACCCCTTACGAGCAACTTTTCCCTAAAGAGGCCCAGGCAACACTGGGGAACCCCAGCCTATCAACATTTCTCAAAAATGCGGGAACAGAATCCAGGGAAGACAATCAACTGCTTGCTGAGAAAATTCAACTTAATCACAGAATTTATATTCGCGCCGTCGCCAATGCCGCCAAGACCATTGCCAGTGTTCACTACCTGACTGGTGAGTTTTCTCTGACGCAAACAGAATCAAAAGTCGCCGCTTTCGTGGAGGGATTTTGTGATGGCTGTGGCCCTAAAGAAAAAAAAGATTATATCACTTCGGCCATCACTTATGTCAAAAAGACCAAGGGTACTTTATCTCAGGAGTACACGGGTAGTAAGCAAGTGGTGGAGAGTTTTTGTTTTGGCCTGAGAAGTAATCTCTATATGTTTGATGAACCGGTAAAAAAAGAACCCATCAATGCAGGATATAAAGAGGTCTATGTTGCTGTTCAGGATAATACAAGAGTAGACCAATCCCACATCCGAACGCAGATGCTGATGATCAAACTAGAGGCGATCAGAAAAACTATTCAGGAACACGATTTGGGAGTTCTTTTTCTCACGTCTAGCCTGACTCTACTTACTTCTGATCAGCAACCCACAGGAACTGTCCTGGGCTGCAGACCTGAAACTCTCGCGCAAGATATGGGTGCCGTGAAAAGGGCCATCACTGAAGCGAGAAACAATGTCGAAAAATATATTTCGATTATTAATCAAAAAATCAAGGGCTCTACTCTTAGTTTGAAAACGGCACAAGAAACTCTGGAATACTTCACTCAAACAAATATTTCGGCGACTTCAGAGGCCGTCATGACCTTCCCGCAAGGAATTGGGCACACCATTGATAGTGTGCTGGAGTTAGACCGAGACGTGAGACGAAGAAAACGCATTGATAAAGTGGTTGCTTGGGGAGGAACGATTATCGGTGTTGGGCTGACGATTACTGGGATTGGTGCACCTGAAGGTGTAGCACTTCTGTTAACAGTTGCAGCGATGAGCAAAGGGGTTATATCGGGTGCGTACAATCTCTACCGCTCGCAGCAGGAAAAAGAATTTCACAAAGAAATGATGAACGCCAAAAGAGGTCTGGGAAATAATTTTTATCTCGATGGAAATATGGCCACTCATTACAACGATTATAGAAGTTTGCGTATCGCCTATATCCTGGATTTTGCCGGCGCCATTTTATCATTCGCCAAGATTCATAAGATGGCACTTTCTAAAAACGGAGGCGATCTAACTAAGACCCACACCTTTTTGCAGAAATGCATGAAGACTCTTAAAGACACTGGAAAGGATGTGGTCGAGGGCGAACTGGCCGAAGTCGTTTTAAACGCCGCGGTTCACTAAAGCCCTTGTCGGTACCACTCAGTCAAAATCGCTGTTGTCGCATTAGAGACGTTCAAGCTTTCCACTTCGCCGGTTCCAGGAATGGATAAAAGACCGTTCATATTTTTAGTCAGTTTATCCGAAAGACCCACGCCTTCAGCACCCACAAAAAGAATCGTCTTCTCAGGAAACTTCGTTTTATAGAGCGACTCACCGGCGTGACTTGAAGTTGCAAGTGTCTTGAAACCCTGTTTTTTAGCAAGATCTAAAACGTCACTCCAATTGGAGATATGAATAGCTGGAACACTTTCTGCTCCACCTTCTGAAGTTCTATACGCAGCTGCGGTTAAGGCGACTGGAACTTTCGCTTCATAGATGATTCCCGTCACACCAAAGTGAGCACATGAGCGCATAATTGCACCAAGGTTATGGGGATTTTCAACTTCTTCGAGGGCAATAATTAAGGACCTTCCACTAACTGCCAGAAGTTCTTTGACCGCGGGAATTTTCTTGGTTTTAACCACCAAAAGAATGTCTTCGTGGTGAGTGGCACGGCTCAATTTATCCAGCTCTTCGCGCTCAACCACATGATAGGCAAGCTTATGATCGACGCAGTAACGGACTAAATCTTTAAAATCAAAGACCCCATCGCGGGTTATATAGGCCCGAATTACGTCTTCAGGGCGTTTTTTGAACAGAGTTTCAGCAGCATGACGGCCGTAGACCTTCATTTCCAAGTTTTTTTTAGTATGTATCATATGGGGGCTTTTAACACGCCCGCTTCTTAGTGTATAGAGAAGCATGTCAATTTATACAGGATATCTCGCCATTCATAAGTTCGAAGCCGAACTGGAAAAAGAGTTTGAGATTAAAGGGCTTAAAATTGCCCAAAAACTTGATCGCTTATATCTACTCGAAGGGAGTCATCCGGCCATGATTTGGGCCCAGATGACGGCCTTTGATTTAGAAATAATCAGTATTGCCTCCATCAATGACGGGGTCAAAAAACTTAAGGCCTTAGGCCGCAACTGGGGACTATTTACGGTGGGCAATCACCGACGGGCCCAGCTGATTCAGGATGAGCTGCCAAAATATAATCAGAAACCTATTCCGTTTCGCCACCCCTTGCCTACTTCCCCTATGGGGTTTTGGACTTTGCTGGCCCCGGACCAGATCCTGGCCACTACCAAAACATCTTCTCCTTTTGCATTGGGTGAGATGACTTTCACTGAAGATAAAGTCATGCCGCCGTCACGGGCCTACTTAAAGCTGTGGGAGTTTTTCACGGTCTACGCTCCTGAGGCCATCAGCGGCGGAACGGCCATCGATGTGGGTTCATGCCCAGGTGGATGGACTTGGGTTTTGCGGGAGCTTAATTTTGATCACACCATCAGCGTCGATAAGGCCCCCATTGAAAAACGCATTATGGATCTCGGAAAAATAACTTTTAAACAAGAGAGTGCTTTCGGACTGGATCCAAAAGAATTTGAGATGATTGATTGGTTCTGCTCAGATATCATCTGTTACCCCGAGCGCCTTTTAAATCTAGTGAAACGTTTCATGGAAGCGGGCAAAGTCAGAAACTTTGTTTGCACCCTCAAGTATCAGGCCGAAACAGACTGGGAAAGTACTCTAAAGTTCCTGGAAATTCCCGGTTCACGCATCGTGCACCTTCATCACAACAAACACGAAGTCACTTGGTTTCTTAAAGGAGTCCAACCATGAAATATTTTTCCTTTGAGAAGACCCAACGTCTCAAACTCACGCGCGACCTGACAAAACATATTAAACGCGGCAATCCCTGGGTATTTTCTGACGCCATTGAAAAACTTAAAGTCGCCGAAGGCTCTTACGCGATCCTGATGAGTCACAAAAATGAAGTGCTTGCTCATGGATTTTATTCTCCAAGCATTAACCTCGCTTACCGGGTTTTAAACGTCGGTGACAAAAAATTCACTGACACTGAAGTCGTAGCGAGAATGTCCCGGGCGATAAAAAATAAAAAACACCTTCTGACACTTGAAAATAAATGTTTCAGAGTATTTAACGGCGAGGGCGATGAGCTCCCGGGTGTGGTGGCCGATTATTACGCTGGTGTGGTGGTTTTAAAGCTCGACGGAACTGCGGCCGAAGCTTTCTGGAATAAAGAGCAAATTGCCAACTACTTCATGGAACAAAATATAATTCCTGTTAAGTGCGTCTACTATAAACGCAAAAACAAAGAAGAAGATAAAGGTGTCATTCTCGCCGGAGAATGTGACAACCTGACTGATTTGGAATTTCTTGAGCACGGGGTAAAATTTCGCACTAACATTGTGGACGCGGCTAAAACCGGTTTTTTCCTGGACCAAAGAGAAAATAGAAACTTCATCAGAAGTTTTGCTAAAGACAAAACGCTTCTCAATCTTTTTGGCTACACAGGTGGCTTTTCGGTCTATGCGGGGCTTGGTGGTGCGACGAAAGTCACCACTGTCGACATCGCCCCTAATGCCATCAAAGCATCTGAACTTAACTGGGAAATTAATCTTCTGGCCAGTGAGATGCATGAAGGGATTTGCACCGACGCCTTTGAATTTGTCAAAGAAGCCCAAGAGCAGAAAAAACTCTGGGACATCGTCATCACCGATCCTCCGAGCTTTGCCCCCAACCAAAAATCAGTGGATACAGCGAAAGACGCCTATACAAAAATTTTTGCAGACTCCATGAAACTAGTCAAAGACGGCGGCTTCTTTGCGGCCTCAAGCTGCTCAGGCCACATCAATACTGAAATGTTTTTGGATCTGGTGCAAGAGGCCCTCTCGAGTTCAAAACGCAGAGGCAAAGTCCTTCTGGTGAAAGGACAACCGGAAGACCATCCATATCCGATGGCGTTGCCGGAAATGCGCTATTTGAAATTTGTTTTTCTTCAGGTTTTTAAAGACTAAAGATCCTGCCACCAGGTTTTAATCTCGTGGGCCAGGAATTGTGGCCCATCCACATGAAACGCGTGGCCCACAGTGGGATCAGTGCACAGAACAAACTTGGCACTGGTGAGATGGGCTATGTCTTGAGAGCACTTGTAATAGGCCAGACGATCTTTTTGAGCAGCGACTACTAACATGGGTAGAGCTGGAAGCTGGCCCGGTTTAAATTTCATGGCGGCCAAAAGTTGATTAATCACATTTGATAGCCGCATATTCGCTTCCAAGCCAATTTCACTCCACCTAGGTAGAATTTTTTCAGAGAGGTCAGGACGATTGGAGCAAAGTTTTAAGATCGCTTTTTCTTTTTTCTCACCCTTGGGTGCCAGAGCTATCTGAATAAAGCCATACAACGCCTTTGGCATTAGTCTTTTAAACATAGGTGAGACACCGGCGAGACTAGAATTAATCATTACGAAGCCGTGAAAATCGTCCGGGTAACGAGTCACCCAATCCCAGGCAACCATTCCCCCTAGGCTGATCGCAATAACCAGTCTTTTTCTCTTAGGATTAAATGTTTGGTGGCTTCGGGCCTTGTCCACAATGCCTGAAATGCTTCTTGGGCTTTTGATCTCCAGATGTTTGCCAGCTCCAGGCAAATCCACCAAATGAATTTCAATGGGACCTAAGGACTTTTTAAGTTCAGTTAAAAAATCCTCCGACCAGTGGCGGGACTCTTTCGTCAGACCAATGATAAGATAAATATCCAAAGTGTTGTCTTGCTCAGTACTCATGAAGTGATTTTACTCGATAACGGAGTCAGGTAAATCAGTTTTTTTGATCCAGGTTGATTTATAAATAAGCTCTTGATCAGTGTAGACAAAAACCAGGGCCCCAGCTTTAAGTTTATTAATCACAACCTCATTCATGGATTTGTCTTCCATGCCCCAAAATCTTCCAGATTCGTTGGTTGAAAACATCAGGCAGCCCTCCGAGGTCGAGGCAATTCCACTCGAGGCCTGATAGGCCCCCATTCCTCCGAATCCATGGACGACCACTGCCCGCGAGAACACATTTGAGTTAAGAAGTGGGTCATGGCCTTTAAGTCTCAAGGAATAGCCATAGGCCCCCTTGTAAGTCACGTCCGTCGACATGAAGCCCACCGATGACATGCTTGAGCCAGAAATATTCGAGAAGGTATCGGCCAAGCCGTCTCTGTTAACGTCGGAGTTGTAAGCGTGAGAGGTCCAATAGTTAATAATGACTTCACCAGTTTTGATGTCCATTAAATAAAAACGCCGAAAGGTAGAGTGCTTAGAGAAATCCACCACGGCCAGCAAGGAATGATCTTTAATTTTTCCGGCCTTGAGCAAGCGCTCTCTGCCTGAGACGGCCAGTCTGAGAACATCTTTGTCTAAAAACTCAGCTTCGGGAATCTTTGCCAGCTGAGCTGGGGTTAAGGGTCTGGCATTATTGGTAGCATATTCACCGAAAAGATCAGGAATAAAAGGGCTCATGACCCCATCACGTTCATCGTTAATGGCAGCATTAAAAAAATATCTTTTTGATTCAAAATCTGAATTGAGTTTATCCCAAAGATCATCAATATGGTCCAGGGCAAAGGCAGGCGTAATAACGCAAACAAGAGAGAGGAAGAATAAGATTTTCAAAAATCACCTCGCTAATAGGCTATATTAGAGCAAACAGGTGATGGGAGAGACGGAAGTGAAAGAATGACAGGGAGGTGTCTAAAAAATGGCCGCCCAGGGTTACCGGACGGCCCGGACCGCTTAGTGAGCGACGTTTAACTTAAAGTAATAATTAGATGTGGCAAAAGCACATGAATCGTCTTTTTTAACCACTTCTACGTTGGTCAGAGTTTTCAAAATTTCTTTAATAATTCTCACGTTCAGGCCGCAAGCAGGATTAGAGTAGTCACCTTTGATTTCAACTGATTCAACACTTGTACCTGTGATTTCAGGAAGGTCATAAGAAGCGCGAAGGCTTACAGGCTGCATAGACCAGTTACTAGAGATTCCACCCGAACAACTAACGTCAATATTAGTCGCACCCAAAAGCTCGAGGTATGACTCTGTCTGGTCTTCAGCATATGAGCAGGCGTAATAAGTCTGATTTCCACCTTGATTTCCGAAATACGTAAAAGAGAAGTTGGCCGCAAAAGCGCTACTAGAAACTAAGAGAGCTAAAAGAAGAGCGGTTTTTTTCATAAAATGCCTCGGTTAAAGTTATTGGGAAACAGGACAAAGTTTTTTAAAGTTATGCCAAATCTGGGATTTGAGAAAATCCACGTCGACCTTCAGCTGATCAGCGGCCCGGATATAAATATCATGAATATCCAGGTGCTTTTGATTATCAGTCTCAAGAAACAAATGCTCTAAAGGAACAAAAGGCAGAAGCTCCCTAATTTGCGGAGAATTGTCGAGCGAGAGTCCAAAGGAGAAATAACAATTCGGATGAAGCTGCAGCAGACTTTTCATCAACTCTTCGTTTCCTCTGAAATCATGAAAGATCCAGGCCATGATTGGTTTTTGTTTTTTCAACACTTCCAAAAAGTCAGATCCGGACCTGACGTTGTGAAGAACCAAAGGAAGCTTATAAGTTTCAGAGAGATTTAAGTGCCACTCAAAAAGGCTCTTTTGCTGCTCAAGGAACTCCGGGTATCCGCGGTCAATGCCGGTCTCCCCTATTCCCCAAAGGCGACCTGCCTTAACCATATTTTCAATGTGGCCTTTAAGCTGCTCGATTTCTACTGAAGAAACGTCTTCCAGCCACCACGGATGAATGCCCGCACTGGAGAATTCTTTCGTCGTATTTTCCAGACGAATTTCTTCCATCGACAAACTTGCGACTGAGACAAAAGCCTCAATCTCAAGTCTGCTATGCGTGTGAATATCCAGGTACGGCAGAGATTTCAAAACTATGGCATCTTGTGACAAAAGATTGAATGAGAAGCGTAATTGATACGATCATTCATATTCATTAAATAAAAACTGCGCATCGAGAAAGACCCTTTACGAATCTGATCGAAATAATAACCAGTCTCCATTCTTCCCTGCTGAGTGTGCATTTGCACACTTCCAGAACAGTTTAGATTGTCCTGAGTAGTGTTATTGATTTGAACCTGAACTGAGTTACCGAAATTGAAAATCGTTGGGTAAACGTAAACCTGAGCGGAAGCAGAAAAAGAAACGACAGACGCCATAACTAAGAGGAAGGTTTTCATAAGGCTCCTTTTTTCTTATTTTTTACCTTTTCTGACTTGATAAGTCCAAGCACCATTGCTATTTTGACTCCCCAAGTCTTAAGAAGGATGTTTTATGTCGTTTGTCCCGAAAGAAATTGAAGATTACTGCATTCACCACTCAACCGCCCCTTCAGAAGTGGCCAAAGAGCTGATGAATTTCACCCGCGCTTCAGTTCACGGGAGCAATATGCTGATCGGTGAGATGGAAGGGTCAGTGCTTAAATTTCTGATTAAGCTAGGAAGGGTTAAAACCATTATTGAACTTGGAACCTATACCGGTTATTCCGCCCTCATCATGGCCGAGGCGCTGCCTGAAGATGGCAAAGTCATCACCATTGATGTGAATCCTGAAACTTCTAAAATTGCTCAAAGTTTTTGGGATAAATCTCCTCACGGAAAAAAGATCAAACAAATTTTGAAACCCGGTCTTGAAGCCCTGGCAACACTTGAGGGAGAGTTTGATTTATTTTTTATTGATGCCGATAAAAATAATTACCCCAATTATCTGGACTGGGCCCTCAAGCACCTCTCTCCCAATGGCCTCATTGTGACTGACAACACTTTATGGTCGGGAAAAGTTCTCACTCCCGGAGTTGATAAACAGACGGACTCCATCCGTGAGCACAACGACAAGGCCCGACTTCTGGATGGTTACGTCAAAACCCTGCTCCCCATCAGAGACGGCATGTACCTCATTCAGCGGGCCTAACCTAGAAAGTTCTTCCCGCGGGAGATTCATTTTTCAGATCTTCCTGCTGCTCTTGTCTGGTCGCGTCCTCAATGGCTTCATGTTTTTTAGCACCTGCGTCCCAGTTTTGATTTTTAGTGGAGCATGAGATCAAAATTAATACTGTCAAAAGACGCGTAAGATATTTCATATTCCGCCTCCCTCATTCTCATCATATCACTAACTTTTCCCGGCGTTGAGCCAGCTGAGTCTAAACCAAGCTGATCAGTACAACTTAAAATCCTTTTCTTGATTCAGGGTCCTCGCTTAATGTCCTACTAAGTAAATGGGGGTTTCATGAAATTATACTACGTGCTCTTTTTACTCGTGGTTGGTGGATTTATTTTTATGCTCTCAGCTCAGAACCGCGGGCCTCGTCAGGCACAGGAAGAAGCTCCCATGGTGGAGCAAATAACCAGAAATACTTTTCGCATTAGAGTGGATATCACCGGGCCAGAAAAAGACTCAGTGGCCGACATTCTTTGGTTTCAAAAAGCGGCGGAGCTTGCCATTGAAAAAAAGATACCTTGGTTTAATGTTCTTGATCAGACTATGTCTGCCACGGCAGTAGAAGGGGTCATTCAGCTTGAGCGAGACCCGATGAAAGCTGAGTATGACGCTAACGAAATACTCAGCCTGCAGTTGTCAGAGGGATTTGAAGAGTAATTATTTCTTTTTCTTTCTCTCTAGAGACTTAAACCTTTTACAAAATGTTATCTCAAATTCGTTTTTATTGTTCTCACAACGACTCGTCAGGGTCTGTGCCGCAAGTTGCTGCTCGGCCAGTGGTATGTCCTTTCGATCGTAGAGAATCAAACAACTCCCGAGGTCACTAGGACATGCTTGTCTCAAAATTTCAGGGGTGGCCTTCCCCTTGGTTGAAAACCATTGAACATGGTAAGCGAGCCGGCAGGTATAATCATTTCTTAGTTTGCAAATGATTTCCCACTTTCTGAGGAGTTCAAGGTTTAAATCAGCACGACCACTTCTTTCGATGAATGGTTTGAGATCACGGAAGGCAATTTTTGATAAACTCGGTCCCGAAGCTAAAAGTTCAGCATCGATGACTTTCTCAAGTCCTGAAGAGTAAGACCCAAGGAAGTCAAGGCTCTCAATTTTTTCGATCAAATGAAGATTTCTGGAAGTAATGTCCATGGAAGCGTAAGTATGAAGCAGAAAGGATACGAGGACAAAAGCTCCTGCAGCAACAGCATTAAATTTCTTTTTAGAAAAATAAAACCTTAGAGATGAAAGCGTTGAGTAGATGGCCCCAAATAAAAACAAGACAATAATAAGAGACGCCCGTAAAAACCAAGGCAGATAGGTTTCGGCTTCGCCGGATTCAGACAAAAAAAGAAAAACAAAAATGAGAAATCCAAATGCCACTAAATACGTCTTGCCTTTCTCCTTTACGGTCTTCTTCACATGATAATTTTGTCTTTGCTGCACAGACTGGACATAGTTAGGCAGAATCCCAAAGATAAACAGCACTGATGACCCAATGATCATGACCCAAGTAAGGAATTCATGGACTGAAGTTCGGTTAAAGGTTTGGGGGCCATCACTAACCAAGAGGAATTCCAGCGGTTTGGTGATTAGCTCCAAGTTATAAAGGGAAAGAAATAAGATTGCCAATAAAAGCATCAAGGCAATTTTAAAAATATTAAGCAGCCCATGGGCCAAAACGATATGAAACTTTTTGACCGGGGCAAGCAGGATCCAGTCCAGCGATGTGGGCAGGTACATGACATTGTTAAAATAGGAAACCAGAGGAAATAAAAAGAGTAAAACGATCACTGAGAAGATAGATTTTGTATCGGATTCGATCGGCAAAAACTGAATTGCTGCCACTATCACCAGTGCAAAACCAAAAAATTTTAAAATTTCAATAGTTGTTTTAGGTATGAAAAACTTAAGTAACTTATTCATTTTGATCCCGCTGACTGTAGTAAATATATAAATCTTCAAGGGTCACAGCTCTTTTGTCTTCCAGAAGTCCCTGAAGGGAGCTCGGATTATATGAGCCATTGGGTAAGATATAAGAATTTGATCCATCACTGTTGATCCCGGACCAGATACACTCAGGGATATTGATCAGTGGATGATCAGTCCCGTGGCTTCTGACTTTTTTAAAGTTGGAAGGAATATCCAGTAGCGCTGTTTGAAACTTGATTTTGCTTTTCGATAAAAATAAAACGTCCGTGCAGTGGTGCTGAACTTCGTTCACGATATTGGTGGTCAGAATAACCGTGCCACCTTTTTTGGTATAATCTTTTAAAAGGGCTATGAAATAGTTTCTGGAATAAGCATCTAAAACCGAAGTGATCTCATCGATCAAAAGCAGCTCCGGGTTTTGCGCTAAAGCCGCCAGCATCACGATCTGCATTTTCTGACCGCGGGAATACTCTCCGAATTGTTTATCCAGATTAATCTTCACTTCTGCCGCTTGTTTATAGAATTGAGCCAGATCAAATTTATCAAAAAACTTTCCATAATCAGCGATAAACTTTCTCATGGTCAGAGGATAATCAAAACGAATCCTCTCCGAGACGTGACCAATTTTATGTTTGAGATGATCCGGATTATTTTTGAGTGATTCCCCGAATAATAAGCACTCACCTGTGTCTAATGTTTCATGCCCCATCAAAATATTAAGTATTGTCGATTTACCGGAACCGTTCTTCCCAAGCAGCGCTGTAAAAGTACCCTTCTTGATTTGAAAGTTCACGTCGTCCAAAACTGAATTCTGATGAAATGATTTAGATAGACCCTTAACTTCAACAATGTTCATTCATTTTTCCCACGTTAATTTGATCAGCATTCATTATAAGCGAGGATGGCAATTCGATGCCTTAATTCTTGTAACGCACTGGTTAAGGTGCTGTTTATTTATGAATTGCCCCTAGGTCTGGTGCCTCAAACCTTTGCCCATTCTAAATATAATCTGCTCAGCTTCCCAAACGCTTAAGGCCGCCACTACAAACATCTGTGGTAATTGCCCAGGGAGGGATTTTTTGCTGCTCTATCTGCTCATCACTTTAATGAGTGTGCCCATTTCATTGGCCGTACCTCTGAGCATTCAGGAACAGTGGACCAGTGTTTCTGACCCTCTTATCATGAGTCGTAATTTTGAAATTCGTCTCATGCTTCTCCCCATGACTGGCAAAGTGACCTCCACTCAAAAATTCTGGTCCGGAGATTATTGGGCCTTAAATAAGGGCATCATCAATCGCCGCTGGAACGCTACAACTTTGGGGAACACACCGCCCCCCACTAGAGATCAGGCCAGGGGCTGGACAATGGATCAGCTCAAACAACTCTCTCCTTCAGAAAAGTTTGATCTTTTAAATGCCCGCTACCACTACCCCCTTAGGCGTGAGGTAGAAAATTATTCTGATTACAATGCTCAGTACTGGGAAGGCATTTGCCACGGCTGGGCACCAGCGTCCATGAACCACAATGAACCAACCGCTAAAACGATTAAAAATCCCGACGGTCTTTTAATTCCGTTTGGTTCAGCGGACATCAAGGCCGTACTCAGTTATTTTTATGCCTATCCCTACCAGGTACTGAACACTCATCAAGTGGGGCGCCGTTGTTATAACCCCCGTGACCCAACAGATCCAAATTGCAAAAAAGATTTAAATGCAGGGGCCTTTCACATCATCCTGACCAATAAGATTGCGCTGGATAACGAAGGCTTTATTGCTGACGTCGCCCAGTCGCAAGAAGTCTGGAACCACCCCATTATGCAATATGAATCTAGAGTCATCAGTGACAGGCGTGGCGCCGGACCTAATTCGGCGCCTGGAACCACCCGAACTTTGGGGCTCAAAACAAGAATCACTTATGCTGATGAGGCTTCAAATTACTGGGAGGCCGGAACCAGAAAGGTCGATAGCCTCTTGCTGAATTATTTGCTGGAGATCAATGCTTACGGAGAAATTATCGGGGGTGAATGGCAATCAAATCAAAGACCTGACTTTCTTTGGTTAAAAAGCCGGCCCGCCAGATTTGCAGGAAATTACGTCCGACTAAAAGAACTTTTAAACGATTAATTGTATTTTTTTCAACAAATCCCCATCCGAAACAGATTCACCCTATGATTGCGAAATCAAATTTAATTTCGTTGGAGGATCTATGAAACTTACACTGATCATGTCTCTTTTTGCTTTAAGCTTCTCTGCCCTGGCACAAAAAGTAGAAATCAATTCCACTGATGCTGCTTCAATTAATATTGCTCAAATTGAGCGCGCCATCACCGTCAATTCGGCAAATGGTCGCATCAGCGTGGTTGAAGTCGATAATGGCGGGAGTACTGACATCGGAAGTGCTGTCTATCCATCAGAATTGTTAGTGACGTATTTTCAAGATGGTGAAATGAATAACGTGCAGGCCACCTTTGACTTAGGTCCTATCTACAGTTTGAAAGCGGCTACTATGAAAGATAAAAAGACTGTCGTGGTTGATGTTGAAGTCAAAGACATGCAGTTAAAAACGATTGCAAAGAGAATCACCGTGGATCTAACGGATCTGGTGAAAAAAGCAGCAGCTCCTGAAATTACTGTGGGTGAGTTTGAAACACAAACACTCAAAGCAAAAGTTATTCTTTCTGAAAAACTAGGCGACCTTTAAGTTTTAGTGAAATGTTCCATTTTCCCGCTGTTGATGGCCATGAGGGCCGCTTCAGCTTCTTTGTTATATTCCGGAATTCTTGACTTCGGCAGAACCACATCATGAGGTTTAACCGTCGCATTTTTACCGATCACCACATCGCCAAAGATACACGCACGCAGCCCGATGGTCACATTATCGTGAATGACAAGTTTGTCGATGATCAGCATTCCTTTCATTCCATAATGGGCAACCAAAGTGGCGGAGCCACCAATCGTGACATAATCCCCAAGCTCGATCAGACAAGGATCTGAAACGTTACTGGTGTTAATCATAGTTCCCTTGCCAACTTTCATTCCCATCATCTGAAAATAAAGCTTATTAAGAGGCGTCGGTGTAATGAAATCCAGAAATGTATAACGAACCAGATAATGAAGAGCGTTGTGGTAATACCAAGGAATCACCGAGAGAGAAAACCAAGAGTCCCGGTGTGGTTTTACTTTAAGCGGCAAAAGTTTATTCACTAAAGGAACAACGAAAATAATCACAAACCCGTAGAGAAAAAAACCGGCCGCCATAGACAAACCAAGTGCCACGCTATGAATAACCGGATGCAAACTTAAAGTAGCCTGGGAAACCCAATTGAATAAAAATATGCCCGGACTCAGAGAGATCCCCATGCACAGAACATAGAGCACACCTATGGGGGCCATGAGTCCCATGAACATTGGTGTGCGGAATTTTCGAAGTAAACCCTCGGCAAGACCGGCGACACCTGCACGATCAGATTTAGTGGTATTAACATCCAATTTTTCTTTATTCATTTTGATATTATAAAGCCTAAAACCACATTTACTAAGGGATTTTTTCCCCTCTTCCCCCCTGATAGGGGCAAATGCTAGAATAAAGCCAGAGTGTTTCAAACGATGAAACACGAACGAAGGACGTGTTATGACGAAGGATATGATCATAGACGTAACCAACATCTGCCTTGGTATTATCGCTATCTTCTGGTTTAGCGTAGTTATGCTTCCCTACATGCAAGTGACCCCATAGTTTTGGGACCATTTTGCTCCTGATTTCTGGCCCCGGTGGTGCCACACTTCCCTTCAGTATTGTAGATTGAATTACTTAGCTTTGGCATAAGACTGGCATCAAGGTGCTTGAGGTTTAGTTGCCAGAACAGGAGGTTCTCATGAAACTAATAGTACTTTTCATAACACTAATGATCTCTTTGCCTTCACTGGCACAAACACAATCCCTGTCATTTGGACCTGACCTGAAAGTACCCCAAGTGTCCGTGAGAAATCCGATCCAAACCAATCTTATTCGCCTCTACATGCGCATGCCGTCTGAAAGACGAATGATCGCAGGTGTTAAAGAAAAAAGGACCGGTTGGTTAGATGGACTCAGAGAGCGTCTAAAAGGAACATCCGGAAAAATGAGGATTTAAAAAATTAATCATTATGTTATGATTCTTGTATGTCTTTTTATGCCGTAGATTTTGGAACATCCAATTCACTCTTGAGTTATGTCTCGGAGGATGGAGAAATACGCCCTATCCAGCTCGAGCCTGGAAGTAATGTCTTGCGCTCACTGCTGTACACTCCGGAAAACAACAAGTGGTTTTTTGGAAATGAAGCGGTCCAGGAATATGTAAACCACGAAGGTGAGGGTCGCTTTTTCAGGTCGATTAAAAAATTTCTGCCGGAGCCAAGTTATAACGGAACGATTGTGTTCAACCGGAACATGAACATTTCAGAAATGGTGGCGGTTTTTTTAAAAGAAATGAGAGAGCGCGCCAACAAAGAAACGGGCCTCAAAGTCGATCGCCTGGTCCTTGGGAGACCGGCACTTTATTCACTGGTTAAAGAACAAGACCAGTTAGCTGAAGATCGTATGCGCAAAGCCGCTGAGATTGCCGGCTTCAAAGAGATCATTTTTTGTCCGGAGCCAATTGCGGCGGGGCTGGATTATAATTCTGTCTCACAAAATGAAAAGATTGTTTTAATTGCAGATTTCGGTGGTGGTACTTCAGACTTCACCCTCATGAAAATTCATCAAGGACAATACTCCCAGGAAGACATCCTGGGCCTGAGCGGGATTTTCTCCGCCGGGGATGCACTTGATGGAATTATGATGAAAGACTTCATCTCGCCTCATTTTGGATCAAAGTTTGAATATAAAATCCCAGGCGGAAACAACATTCTAAAATTCCCTAAGAATCTTCTGACCAAGATTTGTTCTCCCGCCCACATCACTCACTTAAAAGAGAAAGATACCTGGGAGTTTTTGCAGCATATTGAAAAATTCGCACTCTCTGACGATGACTCCCACAAAATGCAGCAACTCTTTACATTGGTAGAATGTCAGTTGGGTTTCCCGCTTTTTCATGAAATCGAAAAAACAAAAATTAAGCTTGGTAAAAATAGCTCCGCCGATTTTCAATACACTTTCCCTGGCATTGAGATACACCAGCCAGTACTTAAAAGTGGCTATGACGGAAGTGTCACTCCGGCAGTCGAAGAGATTATCTCCACCATGATGGAAGTCTTCACCCAGTCTGGGCTTGCGCCAAGTAATGTGGACGAAGTGATTTTAACCGGAGGAACTTCCCAGTTTCCACTGATTCAGGCCCAGCTTGAAAGCATCTTTGGGAAGAAAAAACTCTATGAACACAACATCTATCAGTCCGTGGTCAATGGACTTGCTCAGTATGCAAAAAAACTGCTATAAGTTTTTATGTCTATAGACGTTATCATCCCTACTTATAACCGTGCCTCTTATCTGGAGCGAGCGATTCAATCAGTTTTGAATCAAACCTATCAGGATTTTACATTACACATTGTGGATGATGGCTCCACGGATCAGACCAAAGAGATTCTTTTGAAGTATGTGGGTCATCCCAAAGTGGTGATTCACTTTCAGGAAAACCAGGGCGTGAGTGCCGCCAGAAACTTAGCGGCCAGGAACTCAAACTCTCCCTGGATCAGTTTTTTAGATTCTGACGATGAGTGGCTCCCAAATAAACTTGAAAGCCAGATGCAATATCTTCAGAAGAATCCCGCTTGCCAGTTTTTACACTCGGAGGAGATCTGGATCAGAAACGGCGTGCGGGTCAATCCCAAGGTTAAACATAATAAGGGCCCGGAGAATTTATTTGAGCGCTCCCTCGCCTTTTGCCTGATCTCTCCTTCAACAGTCATCATGGGCCGAGACCTCTTTAATCAGCACGGGCAGTTTGATGAGTCCTTTACCGTCTGTGAAGATTATGATCTGTGGCTTAAGGTTCTGGCCTCCACCGAAATCGGTTTCCTTCCAGAGTACCTCACTCAAAAATACGGTGGGCATTCTGACCAACTCTCAACTCAGTTCGTGGCGATGGACTACTGGAGAATTAAATCCATGGTCAATTTACTTGCATCTAATATCGAACAGATCAAAAAAGATCTGATCGTGGCAGAAATTCAAAGGAAGGCACCAATTCTTTTGAAGGGCTATCAAAAGCACCAGAACCTCGAGCGCTTCGAAGAAGTCTCACAGATGGTAAAAGATATTCTGATTTAGATTTTTCGAGCGGCCGGTTTTGGTGGGATACCAAAACAGCATTTACCAAGCTCACCATTTCGGAAATCCAGAAGCACATGCTTATAGACCCGGTCCAGATCAGGCAGACCTTTTTGTTTGATGCAACCACGGGCCTTGGCAATTTTCTCCAATGCTTCTTCGACACTGATATCCGCTGAATCTAGTTTATAGCGCGCCAGGAACTCAGGAGTTTTGGCCTTAAGAAAATATTTGATAATAAAAAGCGCTGGAGTTTCCTCACCTACGATAGCGTCCGGAATAGCGTGAATGGCACTTAGCCACATACCATGTTCTTCTTTTTCAATGTTTGGTGGCATGACCCCAGGAGTGTCCAGAAGCTCAAGATCCTTATCAATGGTAATCCACTGCTGTATCTGAGTTTGTCCGGGCTTATCAGCGACCTTAGTGGCTTTCTTGTTGGCGAATTGATTGATGATGGTGGATTTTCCGGTATTAGGGAGTCCAATGATCATGAGTCTGAGTTTGCCTTTTTGCTCCGTAATCTCCGGATTACATTCAAGGCGTTTGTCTTCAACAATTTTTCTCGCCAAAGTGATGACTTTTTTAAGCGACGGTTTATCAAAACAATTCACAAAAATAAAAGGGGTGCCCTGCTCAGTGAACCACGTTTCCCACTTAGCAATCATCTCAGGATCAGCAAGATTGACCTTGTTTAAAAGAATGAGTCGGCTTTTATTGCCTAAAGTTACATCCAGAACCTTGTTGCCTGAAACCAGCGGAACTCTGGCATCACGAATTTCTAAAACGATATCAACAGTCTTGAGTTTTTCTTTGATTTCTCTGAGTGCTTTGGCCATGTGGCCAGGGTACCAATTGAAGGCTGCCTTATCTGGTGGAGCGCCTTCATCTTTACGGTTATGATTAATCATTTTGAATTCTACCCAAGTCTATGGCACACGACGTTAATATCAGTAGATGTTTCTATAATAGATATAACCGATTAGCAACGCTATCATGACCAAAAAGCCTATTCGCTGTGGCCAGGTTTTGAGATCCAGAAAACTCCCCTCACCTTTGTAGAAACCAGCATCCAGAATACACAGAGCATGCACAACTAATCCAGGCCAGAAAAAAGCATAATAGCCGCTTGCCACGATTCCCGCCCAAAAGATTCCTGGCATAATTCTGCCCTTCATCATCTGGCCAAGACCGGGTAGCATCATGCTCCACAGAGCTGCGAGTGAATTGCTTGCCTTAAAATCTACTGGATTTGTACTATTCAATGGGAATCTCCTGATAATCAAAAGTAGCATATATTTAGCAAGCTTGTTAAGTTAATCACGGTGCCCATGGAGGTTTAAATGAAGAAGATTATTCTAACTATACTGGTTCTATTTTCTATTGTTGCCTGTCAGGCCACAACCCCCGAAGAAGCGAAAGAGGCTTATTCAATGGTTCAGTCTGGTAAGGCGGTCTTTATCGACGTGAGAGAAGAAGAGGAAATCAAAAGTGGCATGGTTGAGAAAGCCATCTGGATTCCTTTGTCGAAGATTCAGGCCGATGAGAATTGGAAAGAAGAATTATTAAGAACTTCTAAAGATAAAAAAATTTTCCTCTACTGCCGCTCCGGCAATCGATCTGGCAAAGCGCAAAGTATTTTAAAAGAAAAAGGCATTCCATCCGAGAACATCGGCGGATACGAGGCACTTAAAACCATTCTCCCAACGACTGGGACCAAATAGAATGCTTTTTATTTCACCACAATGGGCCTTGGCGACGGGAATTCTTTTATCCTTTTTTATTTTTAAACATGAAAGATGGCAGCTGGCCGCAAAGTCATGGGGTGCAAAACTTCTTCAGTTCAGCGTGATCTTACTGGGTACATCCCTGAACTTTCATTCAGTATTAAAGCAAGGCGCCTCTGGCGTTCTTATCACTTTAGTCAACATCGCTTCGGTCTTTTTACTCGGCTCATTAGGGGCAAAACTACTTAACTTAGATAAAAACCAGAGTCTCCTGATCACTATGGGAACGGCCATCTGTGGCGGCAGTGCCATTGCCGCCTTGGCCCCAGTCATAGCGGCGGACTCTCTGGCGGTCACTATTTCGATTGGAATTGTTTTTTTATTAAATGCTTTATCTGTCTTTATTTTCCCACCCATCGGTGAGTGGCTTGCCCTTTCACAACAAGATTTTGGTCTATGGTCGGCGCTCGCCATACATGACACGAGCTCAGTTGTGGCTGCGTCCAGTCTCTATGGTCAAGAAGCACTGGGAGTCGCAACTACCGTTAAACTCACTCGCGCCCTGTGGATTATCCCCATTACCCTTTTTTTTAGTCTCATGGCCTCAAAAGAGACAAAAAAGAAAATGACAATCCCTTGGTTCATAGTAGGTTTTTTAATCATGTCACTGGCCTTTACTTTTATTGAACCACTTCATCAATTCAAGTCCCCTTTTTTGACTGTATCAAAGCTGGGGTTCGCCCTGACTTTATTTTGTATCGGTCTGACATTTGATCTGAATAAAATAAAAAAGGTGGGCATAAGACCCTTTGTTTTTGGGTCGAGTCTGTGGATTATTGTGACGGTGTTATCTTTAATTTATGTCAAAATGGATTAAGGAAAAAACTTAGCAACAAGAGCGACGTGTTCCAACTCTTCCCGGGCAATTTCAGCAAACATGTGGGCCGTTAATGGATCCCGCTGTTTGAGAACCTCAGCAAATCGCAAGGCCCCAATCCTTCCCCGCTCTTCAGCATCAGAAATATAAAAAGCAAAATCTCGTGCCGTTTTGCACTCAGCAAAAGAGTGATAAAGATTCAAGCTGACAGGAGTGGCACCAACCTCCTGGCCAAGTTCTGCCAGACGTTTTAAAAGCCAGGATTCATGTTTGGCCTCCTCTTGGGCGACCCATTTCCACGCACTGACAAGTCCATCGGGGGCATCAGTAAATCTTTCTGCGGCTTCAAGAAACGCGTAATGTGCCTGTCGTTCGGCAAAGGCAATAAGACGTATACGGTCTCCTAACCCCTCAAGAGTTTGAAGGGGGCGTACACGAGGAGCAATACCGATATGATAAGGTGACCACACATCTCTAGAGTAATCTGTGCAATATATGAAATCAAACAGTTAAAGCTTAAGTCTGAATTCCATATCCCATTGATATTTTACAAAACATTGTTAAAAGTCATGATTTTTAATGCTCGACATGTTATATTGGCTTCAATGAAAACTGACCAGGGGCATACTTTGAAACCAAGCAATACGGACTGTGAGAAGTGCGAATCACGTGGAAAAGGCATTTTTTGCGAACTCGAGACACTTGCTCTTGGTGAAGTGAATGAGAGAAAAGTAACCAACACCTATAAAAAAGGTCACACTATTTTCTTTCAAGGTAATCCTCCCTTCGGTCTTTACTGCGTAAGAAATGGAAAAATCAAAGTTTCAAAAATCGGTAATGATGGCAAAGAATCAATCATCAGAATCGCATCAGGCGGAGATGTTTTAGGCCACCGTAGTCTATTCAGCGATGAAGTCTACACGGCAACTGCCACTGTGATCGAAGACGCTTCCATCTGCTTCATTGACAAAAAATTCATCTATAAAGAAATTCAGGACCAACCAACAGTTGCTCTGAATTTGATTCAGAAGCTAAGCCGTGAAATGGGTTCGGCTGAAGCCAGAACAGCTTCTATGTCGCAAAAAAACGTCCGTGAAAGATTGGCCGAGCTCCTTCTGATGCTGGCCAAAACTTATGGCGTAGAAGAGAAGGGTCGCACAAAACTAGAAATCAAGCTGACTCGTGAAGAGATCGCCTCAATGGTCGGTACCGCCAATGAAACCGTCATCAGATTCATTTCTGAATTCAAAGATGAGGGATTAATTGAGCAAGACGGGAAGACTATCTATGTTACAGACAAAGAAAAGCTTCTTGAGTATGCAAATCTAAATTACTAATTTTCATGATCTAGAACATATTTTTTGTATTTTTCTTCATCTATTATCCCTATATGAATGAAAAGATTAAAAAACTCTCATCTGAACAGATTAAGTTTTTAAAGCAAAAATTCCAGTCCCTTAAATTCAATAACGATTTTAATCTCGTTTATGAATCCCAAATCCCCAACACTGGGATCGTCCTAATTGACGGGGAGTTAAGTCTAATTCGTAAGAAAAAATCCTTATCCATTAATAAACCTGGGATAATGCTGGGTGTTTATGAACTCCTCAACAACGTCCCTACCGCCCACGGCTGCATGGTTCTAGGCAATACAGAACTTATCATGATCCAGAAGTCTGATCTTATGGAGGCCCTCTCCGATAAAGACTCCGAGCTCTATCACATCATTAAAGAAAACATCGCTTAACCAACCAAAACTGATATTAATCATCTAAGATCCAGACCTATCTTAGGTCCCAACCGTTTTCACAGCGCTATCGTCAATTCATAAAAAGATCCAAGGAGGATTTATGAAAGCACTCGCAGTGATAATGACGGCCAGTTTATCTTTAAACGTTTTTGCTATTTTGCCAGAAGTTGTTGAGGCACCTATTGACCACGTGTTCGTGCCAAATGGATTTGATAACAATGATCATGTAGAACTCGTTGTAACAGGAAAATTCCCTAATCCTTGTTACACTCGTAATAAATATGACGTTAAAGTTAAAAACGACGTTATCAAGATCGATATAACTTCTCTTTCAATGGACGACCCTGCTTACACAAAATGTGAGCCACTTAAAATACCTTTCACTGAAGTTGTTGATGTTGGTAGTCTCCAGGGTGGTGACTACAAAGTGATCATTAATGAAGGTGGTAAATATGAGCAAAAAGAGACCATCTCTATTGGAACTGCCAGCTCGGACAGTATCGATGATAATATTTATGCCATGGTAGACTATATTGAAACTGGATTTACCGGCGGAGCTTCGGGAGATGCTATTTTGGTTGCTCAGTCTCCAAGCCCCTGTCTGACTTTGGACAGAGTGGAATACCTTTCGAATAATAAAGATGCTTTGTCAGTCTTGCCAATTATGAAGAAAGTTTCCTCGGACTGCCCTGAAAAAAGAGAAAGAATTGAGATTCCAATCAAGTTCGATCCTTCTAAATTCAAATTCGAACAGATATTATTATTTGTGAGAACAATTGAAGGAAGATCAGTTAACACAATTATTGCTCGCTAATTCTTAACTGCCCGGTCCCTGTGGCCGGGCAGTTTTATTAAAAAATATTATGCTAAAAAAAATTCTTGGTCTTATTGCATGTCCGGTACAAAAAATCCTTAAAGGGTTGGGTGCAATACTTAATCAATGCCCGGGCAAGGATGAGCTTAACCAGCTAAAGCAGTCCCCTATCAATAAAAGTTCTTATCCTAAAAAAACCAAAAAGAATTCAATTCAGAAAAATCAACCCGACCACAAAAAAGATCACAAACCTAAGGGGTCAGTGAACACTGACAGTCAGATTTTTAACAAACCACGCAAGTAGCTCACTATTTTTAATCTATTTTTTTTATCAGAATTTTAGGAATAAAAGATTTAATACCTGCACGGCTACCCATCGTGAGCCCCTTGTTAGACAAGGTCGCACAGGCCGAAGCAAGTCCTAACCGAAGCATCTTCTCACAGCTTTTCTCACTTAAAGATCCCCCTGCCTTAACTAAAGCATAGGCCATAGCACCCACCATGGAATCTCCCGCACCAACCGTCGAGAGAACTTTAACTTTAGGGATTTTGCCAAACCAGCAGTGATCCTTCGTAACCAGCAGGGCACCACCTTCAACTGAAGAAATACACTGAAGAGGGATTAAGTGAGAGAGCTTTCTCGCCTCTCTCAAAACATCGGTGATTTTAGTAACTTTTTTTCCGGTCATTTCCTGAAACTCGACCAGATTAGGTTTAATAAAAAAGGGTTTTGAGACCAGCACCTCTTTAAGAATTTTACCCGGCACATCCACAAAAACAGGAATTCCTTTATCGTGATAGAGATCCAGAAGTTTTTTTATAAATGATGGAGCAACTCCGGACGGCAAACTGCCGCCGATCACTAAAAGTGCGGGCCGACTATGCTCAAGAAAATGGAGAAGCCCCATGACTTCTTTTTTCTGAATTTTGGGACCTGGGAAACTGAGTCTCGTCTGCTCATGACTCTTTTCCAGGGAGATTGTGACATTGGTTCGAGTCTTATCCTTTATAGGAATGAAGTGCTGAGGGATCTCTTCTTTTTCAATCAAAAAGGATAACTCATCTCCTGTACTTCCTCCTAGAAATCCCGTCGCCAGAACCTTTCCACCTAAACGGTGCACAATTCGAGCGGCATTAATCCCGTTACCACCAGGCAGGCGCATTTCATGGGAGACGTAACTTTTTTCATTGGCCACAAGCTCAGAGACAGTTCCGCTGACGTCGAGGGCCGGATTGGGGGTGAGGGTGATAATCATAATCTTAATTTAACATGTGACGGACTTGAGGAATAGCCCCCTTTGAGGCTATACTTTAAAAATGACTCAACCGAAACCACCCCATATCTTCATCAGTCTAAAGTCCTTCGTAGTCGAGATGTCGGCCCTCATTAGAAGTCCGGTCTTTATTCTCTTAACAATTCTTGGAAATTCTCTGATTGGGATATTTAGTCTGTTATTTTATTTCCTGGAATATAAGGTCAATCCCAGAATTCTAAGTTTCATGGACGCCCTGTGGTGGGGTTTTGCAACGGCCACCACCACTGGTTATGGAGACATCACCCCAGTCACGCTTTTGGGAAAACTTCTCAGTATTTTACTCATGCTCACAGGTCTGGCATTGTTTGGAATGTTTACGGCCCTTTTCGCAGAAACAATTCTGATCAGCACAAAACAAAATCGCCCTTAGATTCTTATTCAATGAACCAGCACTTTGGTCTTGCTAACTCATTCCATCCAGCAACCAGGGTGTCTAGTCGGCACTGAATTGATGGATATCCATAATTCATTCTCGTCGCTACCGTCTGGTCACAGACATCCAAGCGCGGCGCAGACTGCCTGGCAACTTCAGCATAAATCGATGTCAAAGCGAGTGCGGCCCCAAGAAACTGTTCTTCATTGACCCCAAGATCTTTCAGACAACCATAACTGGAATAATAATCAGATTGCCCTTCAGTAGAGGACCATCCGGTGCGGGACTTGAGAGGTGGACCACCCAGGAGGTGACCTAATTCATGGCACAGTAATAAATTAAGAGTAGCAGGGTTCATTTTGGGATGAGAAAGCATACCGCCCCAAACAACAATTGAAACCAAAGTATTCTCTTTAACAATCTCTGCATTAACTCGAGGATTAAGAGTTTCCAGGCGGATCATGATGTCATGATCTGAAGGCAGCTTCGGAAGTACCGTTGATTCAAATCTACCTACGGTATCTTCCATTAACTTCATTTCAGAGGCGTTTAATTCAAGTTTCTCCAAACTTAGAGATTCAGACAGACAAGCTGCCTGAATCCCGATGGAGCTTAGAATTAAAATGAGTACTGAGACAATCATTTCAATCCTTCCAGATTTAAGACTGTATTATAAGATTTACCGTCCATTGTACGTACATGGATAAGTGGCTCTTTCGTTTTAAGGTTCGAAAAATCAAGCTTAACAGCATAAGCAACCGGCATCATTTTCATTGGGCAAAAACTAGAAAGCTGTTTCATCACTGGCAGAACTGATAAAGTATCTTTGCCATTGCTTACGACATCGACACGATCAAGATCTATACAGTTACTGTAACGCCACCCCTGGAGAACATATTCATTAGCACCTCTCTGTTCAACCTGATCGATCGCCGCATAAAGATGATCATCAATTGAGTTAGAGGTCGATTCTGAAATTGTTAATGATTCAGTGAGTTTATCATTTACAACGATGTCGTATGTTCCGCCCTGAAGATTTCCAACTGAAACAACTTCTTTAAAAGGAACCAACATCATTGGGCAAGCAGCTTTCGTATCACGACGAATAGCACTTACTTCAACTTCGATCTGGTCACCTTTAACTTCAACTGAAACAGTGTTTCGAGAGTAACAAGGGTTAGGAAAATTACCTGTCACAACAACTTCAACTGAGTCATTGCTGTCAAAGCCGCTTGGAACATACAAATGTTTAACAGGTGCAAGTGTTACTTCTGCTTTAACCTGTGACATTGATGCCAATAAAATCGCCGCAAAAATCATTTGTTTTTTCATAGATCCCTCCATTGTTTCTTGAATGAACTATAGAATGAACAATAGGGAACGAACCTGATCTACTTCAAAGGAAAACATGTTAATAATCATGTTTTCCAATCAAGTACGGTTCGTAATAACCAAGGGTTACCTTAGAATAAGGATATTGGCGGTAGAATGTTTTACTTGGTACTGCGCAAAAGAACTATCAAAAACAGTCGCGACTCCGTGTTTGTTTCGACTCGCTACCACGACCAGATCGGCCTGTGATTTGAGGGCATAATCGGCGAAAGCGGCCTTCTCGTTAGCATCAAAAAGGCATCTATAAGTAACATTAGTATGGAGGGGTAAAAGTTCTTCTTTCACTGAGTTTAGTTTCGCCAGTATCGCCTGCTCAATTCTTGGTCGCTCTTCTTCCAAAGGATAAGTCAGAACCGACAACTGCAAACCCCGACCATACCAGATCACTGGTACCACATGCACCATGTGAATTTCAGCGTCCGGACTTAGATCAATATTTTTCAATTGCAGTAGTGCCCGATGAGTTTCTTTTTCAAGACTCACGGCCACCACAACTATTTTTGATCTCATGCTAATTCCCCTTAGCTTTGTTTAAGAAAAATCATCGTCGCCTCAGTATGTTTGTTCACATACTGCGCGAAAGAACTTTCAAAAAGGCCTCGTTTCTGTCTGGTAGGAACGATGACAAGATCAGCATTATTCTCTTTAACGTAATCAGAGAAGGCTTCTTTAGGTGTGTCAGAGAAAAGGCACTTGTGAAAAATTTTCCCGGAAAATTCTTTGGGAAGAATGTCATGCGAGCATTTTGACAGCAATGCCAGCACCGACTCCTCAATCGCCTTACGGTCCGCTTGAACCGGGTAGATCAGAGGAAAATCACTCAATACGCTGGTATAGTTCATAGTGCTAAATGCGTGCACGAAATGGATTTCAGACTTCGCCAGAAAATCCATGTCACGCAGGGGTTGAAGCATCTCAAACATCTCGCTCGAGAGTCCAACGGCAACAACGACTTTATTAGCAAACTTCATATTAGCTCCTTTAATTTATAAGTAAGAGGAAGATTCTTTTCAAATTGAGTCATGCTTGTGAGAGTTGTTTTAGCAATATTAGATAGGGCCTGTGACGTCAAAAAGCCTTGATGACTGGTCAAAATAACATTGGGGAAAGTCATAAGGCGAATTAAAACGTCATCATCTAATACTTGATTGGACAAATCCTTGAAGAAATAATGTTCTTCTTCTTCATAAACGTCCAGTCCTGCTGCACCAATGTGACCGGACTTGAGAGCGGAAATTAATACTTTCGTATCGATCAATCCCCCCCTGCTGGTATTAATCAGGAAAACGCCCTTTTTCATTTTTTCAAGAGCACTATCATTAATCATATGTTTTGTTTCCGGGCTCAGCGGAACGTGCAGGCTAATGATATCGGCCTGTTCAAGGACTTCATCCATTTCTGAATATTTGAATCCAATTGTTTGCGCAAATTCCTGATCTGGATAAAGGTCATAGGCCAGAACGTGACAGCCGAATCCTTTCATAATTTTGATGAAGACTTTACCAATCTTTCCCGTCCCGATGACCCCAACAGTTTTCCCATGAAGATCAAATCCAACCAGCCCCTCAAGAGAGAAATTTCCTTCTCTCACGCGGTTATAGGATTTATGCAGTTTACGGTTCAAGGTCAGAAGTAGTGCCACTGCGTGTTCGGCCACAGAATAGGGAGAATATTCGGGAACCCTTACCACTTGAAGTCCCAGTTTCTTTGCCGCCTTAAGATCAACATGATTATATCCTGCAGAACGGAGGGCAATCAGTTTAGTTCCATTTGAAGCAAGTATGGTGAGAACTTCTTCGTCCAAGCGATCATTAACGAAAGCACAAATGCAGGGGTACCCCTCAGCGAGGACCGCCGTTTTAGGTGAGAGTTTACCTTCGAAAAAATTAAACTCGTGACCAAAATCTTTATTGGCCTCGCAAAAGTGTTCTTTTTCAAAAGAGTGAGCATCGTAAAAATAAACTTTCATTTTCGCCTCCAGACTTTAACCACTTCCACCATCAGTACGGGAATGAGCGCCAAGCCAAATAAAATTATATGTACGTCTAACGGCAGCGCCTTGATCTTAAAAATCTCCACTAAAATATCAATCTCCTGCATACCAAGCTGGAAGGCCAGAGGGATGAGGACGGATACCAAATGATAATAATTCAATTTCAATTCAAAGAAGGTTTTGGTTTCACTTCTGCATGAAAATGACCGGAGAAGGACAACATAAACCAGAAATGAAAAACTTAAACTTCTCGCAGCTACCAGGTCTTGTTGTTTCAGACCATAATAATAAACCCCAAGGCACATAAGGGTAATCAGAGCACCGACAAGAATCATCTCTTGGTAAAAATGCCGATCAAAGAATGTATTGGAAGAGGGTCTATTACTGTCTTGCAAAAAGTTTGCGGGGACTTTCTCGGCAGCTAAAGCGAGGGATGGTAAACCGTCCGTCACCAGATTTACCCAAAGAATATTGATCGGTAATAAAGGAATCGGCCAGCCAATAATTGTTGCGGCCAAAATGAAAAGGAGCTCGGCCATATTTGTTGATAACAAATACTGTAATGCCCTTTTTATATTCCCATTAACGGCCCTGCCTTCCTCAATAGCATCTACAATTGTTGCAAAGTTATCATCTGTTAAAACAATAGACGAGGCCTGACGAGCAACCTCAGTCCCCCCTCTCCCCATGGCAACGCCAATAGAGGCCGTTTTTAAGGCAGGTGCATCGTTGACCCCATCACCAGTCATAGCAACGACATGCCCCTGTGCTTTAAGTGCATTCACCAGGTTCAATTTATTTTCTGGCGAAACCCGCGCATAGACGGCAACTTGTTGACTAATTTCTTTTAATTCATTTTCAGATAATAAATCCATCTCTGGACCCGTCAAAACTCTTTCGTCCTGCCGTTTAGTTATTTGCAGCTCAAAAGCAATCGCGCCAGCTGTTTGTGGATGATCACCGGTAATCATGATGACTCTTATGCCCGCCAACTGACACTTTTTGACCGCATCGATGGTCTCGGACCTCGGAGGATCTGCCATTGCAACCAGGCCAAGAAACTGAAGAGAACTCTCTGCTTCTCCCTCAGAAATATTTTTATAATCACAGTATTGAACTTCTCTTGAAGCAAAGGCGAGAACTCGCATGCCTTTTTTGGAATAACTTGAGACTCTCAAACTGAGTTCCGAAGCTTGTTCGGTGGTCAGAATGCATCTTTCGATAATGGATTCAGGCGCTCCCTTTGCGTAAATAATATTTTGATGACCCGACTTTACCGCAACACTCATTCTTTTTCTGTTACTCTCGAAGCTCCACTCAAACAGTCGTGGGTTATTTGCCTGCAAGGTTTGGATGTCTGCTCCATCATTTCTGGCATGCTCAAGCAAAGCAATTTCAGTTGTATCCCCGGAGCCTTCCCCGTCTAGCGAAGCATTATTGCAAAAAACTACTGAATGAATAAAGCGCTCTGACAAATCCTCCACAGGCAGGAATACTTCTCTGACTTTCATTTTACCGGTAGTGAGTGTGCCGGTTTTGTCAGTACAGATGACATCGGTGGCACCTAACGTTTCCACTGAATCCAATTTTCTGACCAGTGCCCTCTTCTTGGACATGCGGCGCACGGCCATGACGAGTGCAATGGTTACAACTGTTGGAAGGCCTTCAGGTATGGCCGAAACTGATAAAGAAAGTGCAGACATCAGGACATCAACCATGTCTCTGTTTTGAACCACTCCTATGATAATAACCAGGGCAATGACAATTATTCCTACCAGCAGTAAATTCTTGTTAACAATTTCTAATCTTAATTGAAGTGGAGTACTTTCCACTTTTGCCGTTTCCATCATCTCAGCAATCTTTCCAATCTCAGTATTTCGTCCAGTCGCCACAACAACTGCCTTACCCGTACCTTTGCTAATAGCGGTACTGGCATAAAGCATGTTGCTTCTATCTGCCAGGGGAGTATCCGGTTTAATCAGGTCAAATTGTTTTTCGACCGGAAGTGACTCGCCGGTAAGGATCGCTTCGTCGGCCGCTAATTGCCTTGCAGACAAGATTCTGGCATCGGCCACAACGTAGTCCCCTGCTTCAAAGACGATAATATCTCCGGGGTAAATATCTTCAGATTCAGTCGTAAGGATTTTTCCTCCCCTCAGAACCTTGGCCTTAGGAGAAGTCATTGAACTTAGCGCCTCAATAGAGGCTTCAGCTTTTGATTCCTGAATAAAACCAGTAAAAGCATTCAGGATAACAATGCTTAAAATCGCCCAGCTATCCAGGTGCTCTTGCAACATGAAAGCTATTAAAAAAGCAATCAGTAGGACATAGACCACAGGATTCTTAAATTGTTTTAAAAATATAGACCAGCGGGATTTTTTCTTCTTAACTACAATGGAGTTGGGTCCATAGGTCTGACGCAATCGAGTCAAGTCTGCTTCTGAGAGACCGCTCTCAGCATCCACTGAAAGCTCAGTGAGTAGACTGGAGCTCGGGAGAGACCAAGGTTGGTATTTTATTTTTGTCATGGAGGAAGAATGAGTAAATTGCCTTCAAAAATTTCTAGCAGCCGCTTGGTAGTAGAACCAATGTAGACGCGTTTAAGATTACCCTCGCTGAATTTCTTCAAAACGACGACATCAACTTTATCCTGCTTTAATATTTTCTCTATAGGATAGGCCAGTTTTAATTCCTTAGTCGGTTCAGTTCGCACACTCGTATTATCATTGGGATTCGCATAAAGCTCTACTTCATCTTTCAAGCGTGCTGCAACCTTTGCGCCCCCTCCCTCGTTTCCAAATGGTTCAGGAAAATCCATCCAAAGCGAAATAAATTCGGCTTCCTGGCACTGAAAATTTCGATAAAAATCCAAAGTTCCCAGCACCACCCGGTCCATCTGTCGGCTCTCATCTACAAGCCCCGCAATTTTTCCAAACTTAATCGGTGTTTTAACAACAAGTGCAGCCAGGGGCGTATGGGAAATTACTTTGGCAGCGTTGCTACCTAAAAGTTGTTTTAAAAAAGGTTTCCGACCATGGCCCATAATTAACAGGTCATGGTTCCCCTGATTGGCCAGATCCAAAATTACGTCATCAACCTGTCCTTCCCGGTAAATCACATTGGCCTTACATCCGCATCTCGCTATTTGTGCCGTTATTTTTATATCAATTGACTGCTTGAAGTCAGATAAGAAAACATCACGGTAAGTAGATTTTAAACCGTCACTTAAAACGTCATCCAGATGTAGACCCAGTTCGGAGACATGAAGCAGATCAATGCTACCACCGTTGCGCTTTTGCATCTCACCGGCCGCTTTCAATGCCTGATCAGAAGACTCGGAAAAATCAGTACAGACGAGTAAACGTTTCATGGTGTAGAGCTTCATTTTATTCCTTACCTGAAGAAATGCTACCTTCAGAAAATCTAATGTTTAATGATAACTATCAGCTTTTCAGTTGATCTTGCTCTTCTCAAATAGAACATGTTCATCCTAAAATTGCAGTATGAAAAAACTATCTTTGCTTATGCTCCTTGTTAGCTTTCTCTCTGCCAATACCGCAGCGGGACAACCACAGACGTCCTCGGAAATTGAAGTTCTGGCAAGAATTCAAACCTCCGGAAGCGCAGTCAGTCTGGTGCGTTTAACTGAGGGGGACGTCATTCCAAGTGTTCTTCAGGACAAAAAATTGGAAAAAGTTATCGCATCACTCGAACCGGGCACCGACGCGCTGGTTAAAGGGCACATCAGTTATCAAGCGACAACAATCGAGGGCCAAACAAAACTTAAACCTCTCTTTATCATCGAATCCATCAGTCCAGTCTCTTTGAAAATGCTAGGACGGGTCAAAGGCTTCAGCGAAAATGATTTGGCTTCAACGCTCATTCACAACCAAGAAAAAAGTTATTCACCCGTGACAATTCCAATTAGTACTGAGGTTGCGTCGGCCATCACCCTGACCACCACTGTGCTTCTTATGCAATCTCTCACTGCAAACCCTTCACAATCCCATGGGGAACACCAACTTAATACCGGCATCTTCCTGTTTGCGGGAGCACTCGCGACAGGGGTCTTTATTTACGAGCAGATCACCAGCAGTAAATAAGTTGATATTGAAAAGCTCAAAGATTATGATTAATTCACTTCAAATAAGACTTAGAAAATAAAGGCTTAACATGTTTAGAAATTCAGCGATTCTTCTCCTTGTACTCATCTCGAGTTCAATTTTTGCAAGCCCAGTGTTGCAGATGAATAAGGCCTTCATCGCTTTATCGGATCTCATTCCCTATATCACTGACCGTGATAAATTTATGGAAAAGAAGAACGAAAAATTAATCGGGGAAAAAATCTCCGAACTCCAATCCGCATTCCGTAGCGCCAGACACGACACGGCAATCAAAGAAGATCTTTTTGCACCTTCTTATGCTGTCATCAATGAAAATATTTCAGGAAACTTAGAAGCATTTAAAACTGGTAAAAAAGATTATGCACGCTGGAGACTTAAAGAAGTCACATCCCTTTGTCTTGATTGCCACACCAGACTCCCAACGACACACACGTCAAGTTTTCAAAGTGGTGAGTTGACGATTGATAAATCAAAATTTGAAAACATCTACAATCTGGGAATTGCCCAGCTGATCGTCAGACGCTATGCAGATGCCAAAGACAGCTTTATCCGCTCGATTCAAGACAAACTGATCAAACAAGAAATGGCGGAGATGATTCTTCCTTTCAAACAAGTGATGCTGATCGAGGCCAAAGTTCTTAAAAGCCCCGAGAACCTGACAGCATTTTTCAACGAGTATGTTAATAAAAAGAATCTCCCTGAAGATGTACGCCGCTCAGTTGTTGAATGGTCAAAACGTGTTGACCACTGGAAAGGAAATAAACTTCTTCGCGAGGGTCTGAAAGACGACAAGGTTGCCAAAGCTTTCATTGAAAAAGAGCTTGCTCCTCTGAAGAAGAAAGCTTTCTACAGTGGTGGCTACGACGTGGACCTTTTGATTGCATCTGGTTTACTTTCAAATTATTTCTTTGAGAACCCAACATCGCCACTAGCTCCAGAAATTAATTTCTGGCTGGGCTGGTCTGAAAAATATCTCAAACGTGAGAACTTTTTTGGCTCGGGCGACTTGTTTCTTAAGCAATGTATTAAACGCTATCCAACCAACCCTGTAGCACGCAAGTGTCTGGATGAGTATAAAGACAGTGTTGAATTCGAGTTTTCGGGATCTGCCGGAACGAATATTCCACAGGATATTCAGAAGGAACTCGACGGATTGGAAAAGCTTATCAAGTCTAAATGAGTAATAAAAATTTCAGGATCTATAAATCTCACGGGGGCGTAGAGAATTTCTCTAAAAAGAAACTCTACTCCTCTTTAAAACGGTCAGGGCTGCCTAATAAGCAATGCCAATTAATTACTGACAAGGTTACAGATGAAATTGGAGAAGGCTCTAAGACTCGAGACATTTTCCGTAAGACACTCAGGCTCGTCAATCAAAGCTCCCATGTCGCTGGTATTCATTACTCTCTTAAGAAGGCCCTGTTTGATTTAGGTCCCACTGGCTATCACTTCGAATTGTTTGTTGCTAAGTACTTTGAGGCGATTGGATATAAGACCAAAACCGCCCAAACACTTAATGGCCGCCTGGTCACTCACGAGGTTGATGTTATTGCCACCAAAAATGGAAAACGCACACTGGTCGAATGCAAATTCCATAACAGAGTTGGAATTAAAAACGACATTAAGATCGCTCTCTATGTTAAGGCCAGAAGAGATGATCTCAAAGAAGGCAGCGATGGCAAAAACATTGAAGCCTTTTATCTCGCCAGCAATACTGCCTTCACCTCTGACGCCATTACTTATTCAGAAGGATCAAACCTTCATCTTCTTGGTGTCAATGCTCCGGCCGAAAAACCATTTCTTGAAGAAATAAAAACGCTTCAGTTGTATCCGATTACCAGTCTGAGAAATCTTCAAAAATCAGTTAAGAGAGAGCTACTCTCACAAAATATTCTATTGGCCAAAGAGATTCCAGGTCAGATTGAACTCCTGAATCGAATGGGGATGGATGTTCGTGCCATAAACCAGTTGTTGTCAGAAATTGAACTTTTGAAAGAGCATAAAATATGAGCATACATTTCTGGGGCGCAACTGATGAAGTCACCGGCTCCATGACATTTTTGGATTTACCAGAGGGAAAAATCCTTATTGATTGTGGACTTGCTCAGGGCACACCGGAAGTTGAAAAAATAAACGACATTCCTCTGCCTTTTTCACCCAAAGAAATCAGTGCCGTCATCATCACCCATGCTCATTTGGATCATTCGGGTTATCTGCCAAGGCTGGTTAAAAAAGGGTTCCGAGGTCATATTTATTGCACTCCCCCAACTGCCAAACTCATGCGAATCATTCTTCTTGATAGTGCAAAACTTAATGAAGAAGGTTTTTACGAAGAAGAAGATGTTGTGAAAACCCTTCAAATGGTCAAAACCCACGAATGGGGCGAAAAGTTTGACCTTCTCGGAGCTTGGGCCTCGTTCTTTCCAGCGGGACATATTTTGGGCGCCTCTTCTGTATTAATCAAAGTTGCTGGCAAAAGAATTATATTCTCAGGAGATTTGGGCAGAACCGATGACCCGATACTGCCGCCCCTGATCCCTTGCCCCGAAGCTGATGTGGTTGTGATGGAATCAACTTATGGTGGCAAAACAAGATCTGGAAACATGGAGAAAGAACTCCATAGTTTTCTTGTCACTGTCGCCAGAGAACAAAGAGTGGGGATAATTGCCAGCTTTGCTGTTGCCAGAGGCCAGACCCTTCTGACTCTTATTCATGAGTTTTACAAACGGCATCCAGAAGAGAAAATCAGAGTTGTCATGGACAGTCCCATGATGAAAGAGGCGAATAAGGTTTATCAACAATACGCTCACCTCACGAACCTTAAAGAAGAAGTTTTTGAAGCCTTAGACAATATTGACGCCATCGATTTTCAAAAAGAATGGCTCTCATTAAGAAAAAAATCAGGTCCTCTGATTATATTAAGTTCCAGCGGAATGCTTTCAGGCGGCCGAATTGCTCGCCATTTGTATAACTGGCGTGATGATAATAAGGCGATTCTTTTTTTACCAGGCTACCAAGGCAAAGGTACCCCCGGCAGGTCCATGCTGGAAGGAAACAAGCAGCTATTAGGACCTGACGGAGATGTCTTTGAGTGGACCGGCGAGGTTTGGAGTTCTGAAGCTTTTTCTTCCCATGCAGATCAGAATGACCTTCTCAATTGGGTAAGTGCCAACAACGCTCATTCACAAATCTATCTTCTTCATGGGGAAGCTCGCTCCAAAATAGCTTTTAAAGAAAAACTAACTGAGAAAGGTTCAGAGAAAGTTGAAATCCCTATTAGGGGAAGTGTTTTTAATTTATGACAAACACCAGAGCAGAGCATTTAAACAAAACATGTGCTTGTCAGACCCTTGATTCAATCCAGCTGCGTACCCAATTTGAGAGGGATCCTCTCCTGAAAGGAATTTATGATGAAATTCTTCAGTCAAGGCCTAATCTTTTCTCCACTACTTCTGTTTATCTCAGTTCAAAGCAGCTGGCCGAGATTGAAGAGCTAATCACGGTCATTGAAGAAACCATCAAGCTCCCAAAATTTCAAACTCTTGCAATGGGCCGCTCCCCCGCAATTTCCCATGCCGATCACGGACCTCAAGGTGTCTTCATGGGCTATGATTTTCATATGAGTAAAACCGGCCCCAAACTCATAGAAGTGAATACCAATGCCGGTGGAGCACTATTAAATTTTGAACTGGCAAAGGCCCAACAACAATGTCAGGTTAGCGAAGAGTGTCGTAATACTGATACGGAAAAAAAATGGAATGCTCTTTATAAAAAATTCTATGACATGTTTATGAAGGAATGGAAGTATCAAAGGCCGAAGCAAAATCTCAACCTTATCGCAATCGTTGACGATGGACCCGAGGAGCAATTTCTTTATCCGGAATTTCAGCTCTTTGAAAAACTTTTGGCAGATTTTGGAACGAAGGCCATTATCGTTGATGCTAAGGATCTGCAATTTCGGAACAATCAACTTTGCTTTAATGATAAAGTCATCGACATGGTTTACAACCGATTAACAGATTTTTATCTGGAGGAGTCGGCCCATGAATCGATTCGCCAGGCCTACGAAGCGGGAGCAGTTGTTTTAACCCCATCCCCTCACCATCACGCACTTTTTGCCAATAAACTGAATCTTGTGACTTTAACCGATGAAAAAACTCTTGAAGAGTTTTCTATCTCCCCCGCTGCCAGAGAAATACTTTTAAAAGGTATTCCCAAAACGGAAGAAGTTACAGCTCAAGAGAGTGAGTCACTTTGGGAGAGGCGAAAAAATCTTTTCTTCAAGCCCATTTCCGGATTTGGCAGCAAAGCGGCTTACCGCGGGGACAAGATCACTCACAAGGTGTGGGCCCAAATTCTGACAGCGCAGTACGTGGCGCAACAGATTATTCCCCCTAGCGAGAGAGTGGTTAAACAACTCGACTCAAATATTGAGCTTAAGGTAGATATCCGTGCTTATGTTTATGAAGGAGAAATCCTTCTACTCACTTCCCGACTCTATTCAGGGCAAACCACAAACTTCCGCACCTCAGGGGGCGGTTTTGCCCCTGTGTTCATCATCGACTCCCTTTAATGCGAAACAGGTCTCAAAATGAGAACCGGAGCTTTCGTATGATTAAGTTGGTAATGAATGAAACTATCAAAAACTGAAAGTTCTTTTTCTGCCAGCAGGACTACCAGATCAGCTCCCATTTCGTTGGCGAAATGACAGAAGCCTTTTTTGAGATTCTCGGAAAAGACACACTCAGTATTGATATTACCGGTGAGACCGAGCATCGAGAGCTCAGACTTAATTTGATTTAATTTCCCCAAAACTGTTTGTTCTATTATGACTTTGGCATCAGCAGAAGGATAAAGAGGTAGATTCAATTCAGGCAGAAACCTATAGTCAGTCACTCTGGATACATGGGTCAGGTAAATTTCGGCATTTTTTAAAAACTCAATTTTGCCCAGACTCCTAAGGGTTTCCTCGTCTTCGCCAAATTTTATTCCAATCACAACACGCTTGAAACTTTTCATTCACGCCTCCTGAGATTTGATCACCAGCACGTTACTATGGCAGTGTCTGCTTACATAATAAGCAAAGGAGCTTTCAAACACTCCATGGGTAGGCCGCGAGGCAATAAGCACAAGGTCCGCCTCCACTTCGTTTACATAATTGGCGAAATCTTTTTTGGGATCATAACCAATCAAACAATCAAAAATAACTTTTCCGGTGTATTGATAAGGAACCACCTCGGGCGCCATCGCCCTCATTTTGGTAATAACCGCAGCCTTAATCGCCTCAAGGTCTTGATCGAGAGGGAAATTTACATTAAAAGACAGGCCATCACCGTAATCCATTTTACGAACCATATGCACCATATGAATTTCACTGTCGGCCAGAAAATCCATGCGGTGAATGGGTCGCAGTAAATCTATTTCTCTGGCAGTATCGACAGCAATAATCGTTTTGCGGGGAAATCCCATACGTCCTCCTCGGGGCGAGACCTAACAATAGATTAGAATGAATGAGTGAAAAGCGTAAATGACGGGAAACAAACTAAGGTGTGACCTTCGTCATATCCTGCTATTCGCCAGTGGTCTATCCTGTGAAATGAAACAAGGAGGCGTTCATGAAAATAACTATCTTAGATAATGTGCGAACAAGATTTATCAAAATACTTTCTTCGATTGGAACCTATCTTAGTCAGGAAGTAACAGAGAAGGGTCAGAAATACTTTCCCCAATTACGCACAAAGTTCGTAAAACAACATCATCCCAAAGAGGCTTACGAACATAAGGGCTCGGGTTACAAAGGCAAAGGCAGCATCAATACTGACGCCGCTACCTTTAACCAGCCTAGAAAAGATGTAGGTGCTGGCAGAAGACACTAAGGCCTAGGATTCAAATTCGGTAGCTCCGAGAATATCGGACGCCTTCCAATGGGGAAGATCCTGAATCAGTCCCGATAAGAGCTGATCAAATTTATGGGTCGCCATCTCGCAGCGTTTCGGGTCAGAAACGCCTTCGGCCGTTTCTCTCCACTCAGGGGAGAGCGCCAGGCGACTCCTTAAAGCTGCAGAAAAAAGATCCAACCAAGTCGGAGCAGTAAAAGTAAAATTCAAAGCAAGCGCATCGCCTTCGGCCTCAGTAGAGTGCCAGGCCCCGCGTGGAACAAATAACAACGAACCTGATTTGAGTTCAAAAGATTCTGCCTCCTCCGGTATTTCTTCCGGCATCGGTGAAGATAAATAACTCATCATCTCAGGGTGCACTGGCAGTCCCATAGTATGTCTGGTCAGTGGATTGGCCACCTCAAAATTAGGAGCGATTTTCCATTTCTTTGTTCCATGAACTTGAAGAACAAAATTAATATTTTGATCAAAGTGAGTCGCCGTTCCTTTACCATTAGGAGTGGCGTAAATAAGACAACGCCCATAAGTCAAAGCAGACAAACCTAGATCCTTTCGCAGCCCCTGCAGAAAATCCTGCAAAATTGGGGTGATATTTTGCGCCTCATTAAACAGAAGACCCATACCATTATCAAATAATTTCTGGGCGTCCTTAGGGAAAGTATCAATGGAACTTATTTCATCTCTAATGTCTGGTAAATGGGCCTGAATGGCAGAAGGCCAGGACTTAAGAAGGGCGTCCAGTGAAGACAGAAATGGAAGCTCGAAAATTGGCCTAAGGGAATCATAATTTGTCTGTACGAGGAAGGGAGAATTAGAGTGATAGGCTTCAAAAAAATCAGTGATATGCTGGGTGCCAATAAGAGTCTCAAGACATGTTTTCATTCGTAATTCCTAAAATAAAATGAATCTAACACAGTCAACTGGGTTTTAAAACACTGCATCAAACAAATAGATTAAAGAGAAAAATTGCATTTATTTATCAGGTTAAGTTGCTAAAGTAACAGGATGGCGAAAGACAAAGACGACGAACAATCACTTTTTGGCTCGGACACATTCACCAATAACCTCATCAGATCCATGCAAGATGGCTTCTCCGTCGTTGACGTCAACGGCTTTCAAGTTTATGCCAATCCCGCCTTTTGCCAAATGACTGGATATTCCCTGCATGAATTAGTGGCAACCAAAGCACCCTTTCCTTACTGGCCTCCCGAAGAATATGAACATATTGCAGCAGCATTCCAGGAAACATTGGCAGGAAATTTCAAAAATTTTGAAATGATCTTTATGAGAAAAAATGGCGAGCGGTTTCCGGTTATCGTAAGCCCCTCTTGCGTAAAAGACGATCAAGGCAAAATCCTCAACTTCACGGCAACCGTCAAGGATGTCACAGACCTAAAGCGCACCGAAGATGCCCTTAAGACAAGCGAAAAACGTTTTCGTTCACTAGTAGAGAATTTAAGTACCGCCGTTGTTGTCCATGGACCCCAGACAGAAATTCTTTTTGCCAATCAAGCGGCACTTAAGATCCTTGGTCTCACAAGCGACCAAATCCAGGGGAAATCTGCCATGGATCCACGCTGGAAATTCATTGATGAAGACGGGGAACCTCTCCCTTTAAAAGATTATCCAGTCAACCAAATCATCTCAACCAAAGCTCCGGTAAAAAACTTAGTCGTAGGAGTCTTTCGTCCCGATCTGGGTGAAAACAAATGGGCCATTTGTAATGGGCACCCAGAACTTGATGAAGAAGGACATTTATTACATGCCGTCGTCAACTTCACTGAAATTACCGAGCGAAAGAACCTGGAAGAAAAGTTATTTGAAACCAATGCTTTTCTCCAAGCGGCGATTGATCAAACTCACGTGGGTATATCCATCGCAGTTGCGCCAAGTGGATCAATCAAATTTATTAATGAGGCGGGATGCTTAATCATGGGGATCCCGACCGATATTCGGCCGGATAAAATTGATCTCTTAAATACTGGCTTCACACGGTATACTCTCGAAGAAGAGGTGTTACCTAATGAAGAAATCCCGATGAAGATGACACTTAGGGAAGGGAAAAAAAGTATTAAAGAACTCATCCTTAGGTGGCCAGATCGCCCTGACAAAGTGGTCCTGGTCAACGCCACTCCCATCTTTGGTAAAGATGGATCCGTTATCGCTGCCATTACGGTATTTCTCGACATCACAGATAAATTTAATCTTGAAAGAGACTTAAAAGTAGCTCTTGAGTCTGCCAAAAATGCCACTCTAATCAAATCTCGTTTTCTGGATATTGCCGCCCACGAGCTGCGCACTCCAGTCAGTGCCTTTTCGCTTTTAATTCAGTTGGCGCAAAAGAAACTAGACCAAGGGGGCCAGGTTGAACCCAATACCTTTGTACGGCTTCGAAAGCAAGTCGATCGTATTTCCCAACTGGTGATTGATCTTCTCGATGTTTCTCGCCTTGAGCGAGGGGCGATGAAACTAAAAATTGAACGAAAAGATATTGGCTCCCTTATGACTGATTGTGTGGAAGACATAAAACTCCGATCACCTCAACGTCATTTCAAAGTCATCATCCCCAATGGGACTCCCATAGAATGCAATATTGACGTAGTCCGAATATATCAGGTTATTTCTAATCTTCTGGATAATGCCACTAAATACACCCCGGAAGACACTCTGATCGAGGCTTCGGTCCAAATAAAACAGAAGATGGTGCAAGTCTGTGTGACTGATCATGGTCCAGGAATTTCAAAGCAACAGCAATCAGAAATGTTTCAACCATTCACCAGAGGGTCTACCGAATTAACGGATCCCGCGGGCGGATTAGGACTGGGACTATTTATCTGTAAAAGTATTATTATGCTTCATGGCGGAAGTATGGACGTCAGCAGTGAAATTGGCGATGGTAGTACCTTCACTTTTAATTTACCGTTGTGAGTATGAATATGATTAAAACCACCATCCTGATCATTGAAGACGATGAAGACATCCTTTTTAGCCTTCGAGATTATCTTGAATTAGAAGACTATCGTGTGCTCACCGCTGGAAACGGGCTTGAGGCCCTTGAGCTACTCAAAGAGACAGAAACTCCTAACCTCATTTTGCTGGATATGAAAATGCCACTTATGAACGGATGGGAATTTGCGGCTGCTTACACAGAAAAATTCACCCAAAGAGCACCCATTATTGTCGTCACTGCTGCTGCAGATGCGGAACAAAGGGCCCGGGACGTTCAGGCGGTCAGCTTCGTGGAAAAACCTTTCAATCTCGATAATTTGCTGGAAAAGATTAAAATTCATTCAAATTAATTGCGTTACCCAATGTGAATCCAATTACTTAAAAAACACTCCTTTATATATTAAAAGAGTCTTGTTAGTATCTGGCCTAAATTTTACTAAGGATTTAGCGCTTGAACTTGGATATTCCATCTGAATTGGTAACACCTATTCCTTTGCCATTAAATCGACCTGAAAGTCATTTAAAGGCACTCACTTTCTATCAACAAGAACTTAAAAAACATTTGTCCGAAGATGTTTTTAAACGTGCCCCTAGTCGTGCTCTTTTTCTTGTCAGTTTTTTATCCATTAATATTTTGTTGGTTTATTTCGTCGTTCACTTTGATCCTGCCTGGTACTTTAAACTTTTAGCCGCTTGTGCCATTGGACAGTTCAATGCAGGCCTGGCCTTTGTGGCCCACGACACTCTTCATGGATCAGTTTTTAAAAACCGTTTCATGCAGGATTTAATTGGAACAATTGGTTTTGCCCCTTTTTTAGTATCGGCCACCTACTGGCGTTTTTGGCACAATACCCTTCATCATGGAAACACTCAGCTGATATACAAAGACCCTGATGCTTTTCCTACGCTCTCAGTTTATAAGCGCAGCAAGTTTATGAGGGTGGTTTTTGATCTCGCTCCGGGTTCAAAAAACCCTTTGAGTTTTCTCTACTTTTTCTATTGGTTTTCCTTTCAAGCAGTTTTAAATCAATCTTACATGCGATTTAAAAATAAAATGTGGAGCAACATGAACCACTCAAGGGTAACAAAAGAATTTGTTCCTTTGTGCTTACTAGCGGCCGGCTACCTTTACTGGGTGGGTTTCAGCAACCTTTTGTGGTTAGTAGTTATACCCGTTTGTATTCAAAACTACGTGATCTTGAGCTATATCCTTACCAATCATAATATTTCTCCACTGACCAAGATTAATGATCCATTGGAAAACTCTTTGACTGTGACAACAAATCCTTTGAATGATTTTCTACATTTGAACTTCGGTTATCATGTAGAACATCACTTGTTTCCAAGAGTTTCCAGTCGTCACGCTAAAAAAATTCATGTTTTACTTAAAGAGATGTATCCGGGGAAATATAAATCTATGCCCAAATGGAAGGCGCTTAAATATCTTTATCAAACTCCCAGGCTGTACAAAAGCTCAAATGAGCTTATTCATCCCAAGACACTCAAGACCTATCCTACAATATAATTTGACCAGCGAGGGATTTGAGCGGTAATTCCACGATAAATCTGGCACCACGGTCAAGCTCACTCTCCACACGGATGGAGCCTCCGTGGGCCTCGACGATTTGTTTTGTAATAAACAGGCCTAATCCAAGTCCGCTGATGTTGCGGGAAGATGTGGCGCGAACGAATCGATCAAAAATGAAGGGAAGTTTATCCGGAGCAATTCCTGGCCCCTGATCCTCCACCATGAAACAAACTTGATTATTTTTTTTCGTCAGAGAAACTGAGATTTCTTTACCAGGGGCGTATTTAAGAGCGTTTGAAACAAGATTCACGAAGACTTGTTCTATTCGGCTTTTATCCCAGTGGCCAACAATATTTTTTTCGATATTGGCCTTCAAAGGGCAACCAGCATCTAAAAAAAGTGTGGCGAAGCGGTCCAGCGAATCTTCCAGAGCTTCAGACAGATCTAAATCTTCAATCTTGATGCCCAATTTACCTGCATTAATTCTCGTCACATCCAATAAGTTCTCTACTAAATCTGTAATGCGATCAACTTGTTTGGTAGAGACACTCAATGATTTTGAGAGCTTTGCCACGTTAGGTATAATATTTTCTGCCGGCCTCACTTCACGAGTCAGCATCTGAAGCTGAAGTTTTAGAGAAGTTAAGGGAGTTTTGAGTTCGTGAGAAGCAATGGAGAGAAACTCATCCCGAACAGCAAGTGCTAATTTCAAGTCCTCTTCCATTTGCTTGCGCGTCGTAATGTCACGCGAGATTGTGATGATACCTTTGATCAGCGGATTCTCTAACTGATTGAGAGCTGTCGCCTCCATCCACGAGTAACTTCCGTCCTTATTTCGGTATCGGTACTGGACAGTAATGTGCCCCTTACTGCCTTGAGTGAGGCTTTGCAGAATGGATACGATTTCATCTCTGTCGTCAGGGTGAATGAGTTCAATGGTATTTTTTCCAATGAGATCCTGATTGGTATAACCATGAATCCGAAGGGCCGCAGATGAGTTGTAAACCAGGCTTCCTTCTTTATCCAGGACACTGATAATGTCCGGCGAAAGATTAGTGATGGCCGATAACATTTCCTCACTCTTTTTAAGTAAAGTCGCAGCCTCCAGGAGTCTGGCTTCACGGTCAATAACATCAATGGCGTAAGAGATTGTACTCGCTACTTTATCAAGTAACTGAACTTCAGATGAGTTAAAAAAATCAACGGCGGACGAGTAGATGTTTAATGAACCAATAACTTTTCCATGAAAGCTGATCGGAAGAGCAATACTGGAGGCAAAACTGCGAAGAGTCGCTTCATCACGCCAGAGAGCGTAGCTAGAATTCTCTTTTATATTATTATTTACAACCGTTTTCCCTTCACGAATTGCTGTTCCTGTTGGTCCAAGCCCTTCCGGAATTTCTGGATTGGTACTGATTTTGAGAACTCTGGTGAGATATCCATCTTCATGACCGAACCACGTCACCGGCCGGATCCATTGTGATTTCTCGTCAGCAAGTCCAATCCAGGCCATGCGAAATTTTCCATCCTCTACAACAATCCGACATGCCTCTTGAAAAACCTCTTTTTGATTTCTAGAGTGAATGATCATCTGATTAATTTGTGCCGTAACAGAATAAAGCCTGGATGTTTTTAACAACTCGTCTTCAAATTTTTTACGTGAGGATATGTCGGTGATCATTCCACTCCATAAAACACTACCATCCTCCAATTGCTTGGGTTTGGCGCTGCCAAGGAGCCACTGAATTGATTTGTCGGTGGTGGTGACCCGAAACTCGAAATTCCATGGCTTCAGAGTCCGGGCCGATTCCTGGATTGATTCCCAAAGACCTTCCAGATCATTCGGATGAACTATGGCAAAAATGGTCGATGCATCTTCTTTTATATCTTCCGGATCGATTCCAAAAATGTCTACCATTCCTCGGCTACAAAAAGGAAAACAAGAGCGCCCATCCGGAAACAGACGGAATCGATAAATGATGCCGGGGATATCATCGGCAATTTCTTGTAGGGTTGCTGGGGCCGGGGTACCCATGATTTTTTTACTCCTGAATTCTCTGTAAAAGAATGCCGCTCTGTGGGATCATTTGTAAATGAAACTTATCTTATTTTTTATTTTGGTTTTTTCTTCCAATCTATGGGCGAAGCAGCATGTTGGCGCCATGGGATTCGAAGCTGGAGTGGCACGATTGAGCGATGGAAGTCACTCAGCCATTGGCCCCTCATGGCTCTTCCATTTTGAGTATCAAGTGGATCCGGTTGTCGGTTTTTTTGGACAGGCCGGAAACTCAGAAGCTCAGGACGGTTCAGACCGCTTTAAGCAGAGGGCCTTTAACGGGGGCATTCTTCTCGATGTGCTTCCGGTGCTGGAATTTCGATTGGGTGTGGCAACGACGGTTCTGGAAATTGAGGATGAAGATTCAACAAAAAAAGAAAGAGAAATGGGCCCCCTGGCCGGCGCCACCGTTTACGTAACATCTGGAATCTGGAAAATTGGTGCATCGGGCGAAGTCATCAGAACTGGAAGTCTACAGAGCGCAGCAATGAGGTTAATGTGTCTCATTATATTTTGATATCGTGCAAATCACCCATAATGTTTTACCATCTTTAGAACCAACAAATATAAGTGAGTACACCCATGGATATCGATCTCGTTCGATTAAATTTAAATCAAAACGGAATGACCGTTTTAAAAATCATTATTGCCCTGATCATGTACGGGGTCGCGCTCAATTTAAAAGTTGAGGATTTTAGGGCGTTAATTAAAAACCCCAGGGGGCTGGCCGCCGGATTTCTCACGCAGCTAGTACTGTTTCCTCTTATCGCCTACGGGTTGATCCTTTTAACGGGTGTGAGACCAAGCATTGCTCTAGGCCTCATCATGATTGCGGCCTGTCCAAGTGGAAACCTCGCCAATCTGGTGACGAGTCTCGGAAAAGGCAATGTGGCCCTCTCGGTAGGTTTAACCTCCAGCGCCACCATCCTGGCAATGGGTGTGACTCCGTTTATTCTTCTCTTCTTTGGAAAACTTGTACCGGGCGCGGGCGCCTTATTGAGTGAGATTCATATTGGTACAGGTGAAATGCTGGAAGGTGTATTTATTCTGCTAGGGATTCCCATGATATTGGGAATGGTCACGGCAAAATTGTTTCCGATCTTCAGCGAAAAGTTTCAGCGAATCATGAATAAAGTTTCAGTCGTGTTTCTGCTAGTTTTTATCCTGGGTGCCTTGATCGCTAACTATCACCACTTCCTGGCCTTCTTTCATATGATTGTAGGAATCGTATTTGCCTTGAACCTCTCAGTGATTTTAGGCGCCTACTTTGTGGCCAAATTAATGGGCCTCTCTGAGTACGATGCCCGGGCGGTCACGACGACCATGGGAATTAAAAACTCAGCGCTGGGTCTGGCGATGGTTTTCCAGTTTTTCCAGGGCATGGGAGGCATGGCGATGATTGTGGCATGGTGGGGAATAAGCCAAATTACCTTTGGATTAGTTGCTGTTAAAGTGTGGAAATGGATTGATGCAAGAAGGGTTTTAGCATGAAAAATATTTTAGTCACTGGAGCTTCAGGGTATTTAGGAAGCCTGCTTATTGAAAAACTCTCCAGCGAAAAAGAGAAGCTCGGAATTGTAAACCTAGTTGCAACCGATGTAAGACCTCTCAACAAACATCTGCCCAATGTTGCTTTTGAAAAATTAGACGTGCGCGAAAAGAATGCGGGCGAAATTTTTAAAAAATATAATATTGATTGTGTTGTTCACCTGGCCTCAATCGTAACTCCCGGAAAAAAATCCAATCGTGAATTTGAGTACTCAGTAGACGTTGATGGCACTAAGAATATTTTAAGCGCCTGCCTTGAGGCAAAAGTTAAACGAATCATCATTTCATCCAGCGGTGCCGCCTATGGGTACCACCCTGAAAATATTAAACCTCTGGTGGAAACCAACCCCGTTCGTGGTAATTATGAGTTTGCTTACTCCCACCACAAAAGATTAGTGGAAGAAGAGCTCCAGATGTACCGGGAAAAACACCCGGAACTAGAACAAACCATTTTCAGGATTACGACAATTCTGGGAACAAACGTTAACAACCAGATTACGGACTTATTTAAAAAGCCGGTTCAAATTGGAATACCAAACAACGAAATTGGCTTCAGTTTTATCTGGGATGTGGATGCTGTAGATTGTTTTAAGCACTCTATTTTCAGTGACAAGACCGGCATCTATAATCTTTCGGGCGACGGATACGTTACCATTGCTGAGAGAGCAAAGGCCCTGAAGAAGCACGTGCTCTATATTCCATCAGTGGTGTTGGAGAAGACGCTGCTTGTGCTTAAGAAACTGGGGCTGACCCAATACGGGCCCGAGCAGATTCTTTTTCTGAAGTATCGTCCGATTCTAGACAACAAAAAGCTCAAAACTGACTTTGGATTTATTCCTAAGAAGAATTCTCATGAAGTGTTTGATCTTTTTGTCCAAACACTTCAAAAGTAATTATTTTTGTTTGATCTGAATAAGTGTGGGCTGCTCACCTTCAACATGCCAGCTTGGAAAGTTTGAGTTGGCAGTGTAAAGAGTGCCATCTTCTTCGATCTCCACGTCTCTGGTAAAAGTTGTGCGTCTTGGAAACGGGATGAACTTCCAGGTTTCAGTTTTTATATCAAATCCATAAAGAGCGTCGGACTGATTGCCGTTGACCCAGACAACGTTGCGTTTTTTATCTACGTTAAGAGCGTAAGGAGTCTCGCTCCCTTTGGGATTCACTGGTAAATCAAAAGTCGTGAACTTTCCGTCTTTCGGTGAGTATTTTGCAAGCTTAGATTCACCAAACGAAACAATCCAGATATTTCCCTCAGCATCCGTGCGCAGTCTTCGAGGCCCCCAAAACGGTGTTGGGATCATGGTGATTTTTCCCGTAGCAGGATCAATGCTTCCAATTTCCTTGGTATGAAGACGCGTAAACCACACCATGCCATCCGGGGTTATATCCAGGCCATAAACCAGGGGTGCTCCGGAAGAGACGCGGTCAATCTTTAACCATTTATTTAAAGGGATACCCCAGCCAATAAGCTTGAAAATGATCCCGATATTTTTTGTGATGATCTTCTCTTTAAAATTTCTGGCAGGGATGTCGTAGAGAGTGAACTTACTCGTAGCTCGGTCAAACTTCGCCACCTGATTAGAAAGGGCCAGGGTAAACCAAACATTATCCTTAGCATCAACCCTGATCGTATGTGGATAAAATCCTTCTTCCATTTCATGCAGAGTGAATTTTTTTGTTTTCGGATCAAACTCAACTAAACGTCTCTGGGCCGATGGCGTAATAAAAATATGTCCATCTTTTTGAGATTCTGCCAAAGAATGAGCGTTGGAAGTACTGTCGTGTTTTGGGAACTCTCTCAATCGTCCTGAGATCAGGCCACCCGGCTCATCACCTTCCCGGTGAGGGATTTTGTAGACAGCAATCATGTTAGTTACAGGGTCAATTTCATAAATCCTGTCCTGAATGTTGTCTCCGACATAAATCATTTTATTTTTAGCAATCAGCATGTCATGGGTTTGAGACATACTGTCCCCTATGGGCCATTCCGTGATGGTTGTACCAGCGAGTGTTTCGGGCCAGGGTGCACTCTGGGCCAGAAGCTTTGGGTTGTCTCTGAGTTTTTTGTAATTTTCGACCAGGACCTTTGGTAACTTTTCCTGCAGATCCGACGACAATCTCGATCCATACCCAATCATGCGACTAATTACCGCCTTCCAGTCCTCTTCCGTGCGACCCAAACGAGTGAAAGCATTTCCTTGCTGATGGCAGAATCCACACTGCATTTTAAAAATAATTTTATCCTCAGCATTCCCAACATCAAGAGCACCTAACCACACGTTGGCCGGCTGCTGATCGGCCAGTTTAAAAATGTCGGTTTCCAGGTTCATCACCGCCTGAACATTTTTTTCAGCCTTTTTGAGAATGATTTCTTGATCGACGTATTTCATCTTACGCAGGCGATACTTTACACCGGCGCGATCCGGGAGATTAACCATGCCTTTGCTATCGGAGAAACCAGTAATGCTAGGAGCAGCAAACATAGGGATATTTGGTTTTTGGTAACCGTCATCAGAGGTGTCTGCCGGAGCTGGATCGGCCACGGACTGAGTAACCATGACTCCAGCTAAGGGCTGACCCATTTCACTTTTTACTTTTATCGTGGCGGCGAAGACATGGGATTGAATAATGAAGATACCGACAATAACGATCAAGATTGAATTCATAAGTCCTTTCACATTTAATTTTACATGTAAAAGTGTAGTATTCTTGATTTCCTCCTACAATATCAAAAGTTAAGACTCATTTCTTAAAGCGAATCACAAACTTCGAGTGCCCTTCGTCCAGCAGATAGATTAGCTCTCCACCGTGATTCTCAATGATGCCCTTAGATATGCTTAACCCCAGACCAGTACCTTTCCCAACTTCCTTGGTGGTAAAAAATGGTTGCATCATTCGGGCAGTAACCTCGGGAGGAATCCCTCTTCCGCTATCAGCGACGGAAATGCACAAGATTCCATCTATTTTTTCGACTTTTATTTTAATCCATTTCTCGGGCAGATTGGTTACTGCATCAAGAGAATTTGCCAGAAGGTTCATGATCACTTGAGAGATTTGAATTGGCCGGCATAACAATTGTGTTTCGCCGTCTCCTTCTACTGTGACTGTAATGTCATTTCTTGCCAGCCGGGCATGACACAAGTCCAGGGTGTCCTGGATAATCTTACCAGTGGCCGTCTCAACCATGGGGTCTCTGCTGGACTCACGGGAAAATGTTTTTAAACCCTTCACAATTTTATCAATACGCAGACATGTCAGATCTATCCTCGTTAGCCCTTCATCTAGCTCTTTGAGGTCAAGATCACCGGTTTCCAGCATTGATCTCAGCATGGCACTGCGGCCAGCGATAATGGTCATGGGGTTATTAATTTCGTGTGCAACTCCAGCTGCCATTTCTCCGAGTGCAGCCATTTTTGCGGCATTTATAATATGAACTTTCTGAAGATCAATGGTCTCCTGCATATTTTTAATACTAGTCAGATCTTCCGCAAATCCAACATAACCGATGGGATTACCGAAACTATCCTTAACAATACTGACAGACAGGCGAACGGGAACTCTTTCACCATTTTTTTTAATATAGGTCCATTCATCAGTTGGGCTGCGGCTTTCTGATGCCATCGTAGAAAAAGTTTCGAACCCGCTTGGAACCACACGATTAAGCTCTTTAGAAAGCTGCTGGGCCTTACGAGCAACCTCAGCTGGGTCATGAAAAATTATAGGTTTGTGGATACCAACCAACTCTTTGGCCTCGTAACCTAAAATATTTTCTGCCGCTTTGTTAAAAGTCGTAATCGTTCCATCTTTCAAAGTAGAAATAATGGCGTAATGAGATCCATTAAGAACTGCGCTTCGCCAGCTTTCAACTTCCAGCGCATGCTCCTCTGAAGATTCTTTGGTGAGAACGACCCTTCGAAACTTTAAAATAGCGGCAACATACATCATGACCAGACAAGCGAATACAATCCAGGCCATGACATCGACAAAGATATATCTGGGTTCAGGAAGTACGGCGGCCCTCACGGCCCAGTTTCTCCCCCCTACCGTTACAGTCTCCTTCATCCAGTCAGATTGATTTTTGAAACGTCCATCAACTTTTCTTGTATCTCTGTGAATCAAGTCACCATTCATGTCTATAATTTCAAGCACCAGGCGAAAGTCGACAGATTTTTTCAGAAATTCAATCAAAGCTTCAACATGAACTGGAGTGAAGGTCCACCCCACAAGCTTCTGCTCTCTCTCTATTTCTGTTTTTGGTAAAAGCCCACCTCTATAGAGTGGTAAAAAATAGCCCATAAATCCGGGTCCCGGATTTTTCTGCACAAACTGGATAGGGGCCGTTAAGGTCGCTTCACCAGTCAGCATTGCCCGTCTTAGGGCTTCACGTCTTTTGGGTTCAGATCCCAATTCTAACCCTCTCGCTTTGTAATTGGGCTCAAGAGGCTCAATGACTTCAACAACAAAGGAGTCCTGATGAGTCTCTGGACCCACTTTTTTGATTTCAAATCTTGCATCAAATTTTTTCCGCTCATGAAGGTATCGAGCTAAATCCTGAGTAGGTACCCGGCGAATAAAACCATATCCGAGGGAGCCAGGCATATTGGTAAAATAGTTACGGTAAGCAGAGTAATCATGAACGATCTTTGGGTCGGGGTAAAATTTCGAAGCTAAGTAGACGCCCCCCATGCCCTGAAGACCATGAACGAAAGTATTGATTTTCTCTTTTAAAATGAAGGTGGCCTTATGAAAAGAAATTTCATTATTGGCAGAAATTCGGTCTTTTAGTGTCTGGTTAAATTTAAATATACCAATACCAAAAATCAGTACCCCGATGGCAATGGTTAAGCCTACAAACCAAGGATTGTTAAAAGACGACTTCTTAAACATAGACATAATTCTAACCACCTTGGGTCATTCTCGTCACGCCTCAAGATTCCTTAAGATCAATTTTAAACCAACAGGGGACTAGATAAGTCTGGTAAATTTTACAATTCCCCCCCTTAAATTCATGAGTCATATACTCTCCCCTCACGGAGAAATTATGACTATTGAAAGGCCTCTAAAGCTAGGGCTTCTAGCACTTTTTGTGGCGTCTCCAGTATTGGCAGGGCCTGCGGTTCTTAGTCTCCTTGAGACCACACGATGGAAAATCACGTTGCCGACCTATACCACTTCTGAAAAACGCCTGGTCTTTGATCAGGCCAAACTCATTATCAACGATGTCTATGTCCACAAAGACCTCAAACTCAAAGACTTTGGTGCTAACCCAGCACCAGCGCTCAAAGTGATTGAAGACAATCTTGAAACGAGCACTGACTATAATTTCCACAAAAGTATGTCCGACATCTTCACCACTTTCAGAGACAAGCACACCCTCTATAACCTACCCCGCCCCTACGCATGTTATAACAACTTCTTGCCCTTCAATCTGAGAGAAGTACTGGATGATGAAAATAAACTCGTGCTTGCCGTAAGCTCGCTTGAAATAAATGATCAGATTAGAAAACTTTTAAAAAAACCTTTAAGTGTGATTCAAGGTGACGTGCTTGTCTCCTATGACGGGCTCCCAGTCGAAGAAGCGATTAAAAAACATTTACCGGAAGCCTTTGGTGCCAATGATGCTGCTGCTCGAAGAGGCGCCATCGATGCTTTAATTTTTAAACAACATGACCTTAGCTTTTTGCCCGAAAAAAACAGCGTCAAACTAGAATTCAAAAACCGGTTCGGAAAAATATTTTCCCAAGACCTGCCTTGGATTACACGAACCAAGTGGGATTGCCTTTCAGAGGCTTCATCGAATAAAAACTTTCCTAACTTCAATAAAAAGAAGAAACGTAAAAAACTTTTGGGCGGTGAGGAAGCCGAAGAAACTATTTTCTATTCCAAAGTTGTATCAAACCAATACGGAGATTTTGGGTATCTTCGCCTGTCTAGTTTTTCGCCGGAAGTATTAAATGCAGATGAGATCATCCTAAAATTCAAAGATATTCTTAAAAATGATTTTGCCAATACCGATGGTCTTATCATTGACGTTCGGGGCAATGGCGGTGGCGAGGTAACCATAGCTGAAAGAATGCTTCAGCTGGTGAGTCCTAAGAGAGTTGAGCCCATGAATAAAATCCTGAAAGTCACTGACGCGAATTTGCAGTGGCTCGAGCATACGGGTCCCAAAGACCAATTCACCCTCGCCTTTTATGAGGCGAGACAAATGGGTGAGGCCTACACCCGCCCTCTGCCTCTTATCGCTCCAATGGAATTGAACAATTTGGGTCAATTTTATTTCAAACCAGTAGTGGTCTTCACCAACTCTTACTGTTACTCCTCGTGTGACGTGCTGGCGGCCCAAATACAGGATAATAAACTAGGGACAATATTTGGAGAAGACGAGACAACAGGAGCAGGTGGGGCGAATGTTTTTAGATTAAGTAAGTGGCTAGAGGATCTAGGTACTAATAATGGCCCCTTCGAGGCACTACCGGCCGGCCAGGATATCATGTTTGCTTTCCGACAAACCATTCGCGGCGGAATTAACGAAGGTAAGTTAGTTGAGAACGAAGGCATTAAATCCGACAGAATCCTGAGACCAACCATGTCTGATTTGTATAACTATGATGCTGACCAACTCAAAATTATCGGAAAATTTTTAAATCAACAATCTCCAAGTTATTCTTCTTGGGCAACTCTCCCAAGTGATGAGCGCCAGGATCTTAAAGCTGATGAAATAGCAAAACTACTCATCAAATGGGAAGACGCCTCTACTATCACTTTTAAGCAGAATCAAAATCTCTTAAACACGCTGGATGTTGAGAATAATAAACCTGAAGGCCAGTCGTTTATCCTTCCAATAAACACTCAAAAGCTGACCTCAGGGAGTCTGGAAATTCTGGGATCAAAAGCTAATACGCCTGCCTTTAGAAAGATCTTCCACTACCGGGTAGTTCCTACGAGCACTCTGGTTAATGCTCCTGTGGCCCTTACCCCAGATAAATTTGCTTTTTATACCAAAGACGTTGCTCCCGAAATGGGTTGGAATGCAAATGGAAATGGGTTGCAGGTCGGTGACGGCGCCCTTTATGGTGACAAGCTTCACACGGAAGCCTCACTCTTTATCACTCCTCATAACGACTTTATCCTCAGCTTTTTGGCCGAAGTGAACACTGAAGCGGATTGTGACATTTTAAAAGTGGTTGTGATTAGTGAAGGCCAGCAAATTACAATCCTCGACAAACTGAGCGGAACAATTCCTTTGAGTCAGTACAAACTAGACTTGAGTGCCTTTACCGGCAAACAGATTGAAGTGCGGTTTGTTTTTGATTCAGATGAATACATTGCCGCCCAAGGGGTTAGTCTTTCGAATATAGCACTGGGCCCAATCTAGCGATAAATCCTGGACAACTCTTCAACATTTCAAAAACCTGAATTTAAACACTTGTTTAAATTCAAATCCTAGCGTATATTTTCAAACAAACGTTCTAATCACTCGTTTCAAACGCAGGACAATATATGAAATTACGGATACTTGGATCATTTTTACCCCTTCTGGCCTTATATTCATTACCCTCTTATTCCGTCACCCTTGATGAATATCTGCAGCAAGTTGAATTGAAAAACGGCATCATCAGGGCAACCAAGATCTCCTCAGATGCAAAAGAGTTACGCTTAGATGAAGGAACACTTTTCTTTAGACCCTCTTTCTTTTTAACGGGCGAATACTATGATGACCAACGCCCAACCAACGCTCCTAGCTTTCAGGGTACACAAACTATTCGTCATACTTTAAAAGCGGGGCTCGCCCAAAACCTGAGAACAGGTACCAGAGCATCAGTTGGATACAACTACTATAAGACTCAAATCAACGGCGCCAATCCCAACGTCCTGCCCGATCGAATGTTCTTTGATGTGGCCCCAAGTTTTGAAATTTCACAAAGCTTATGGAGAAACTTTTTAGGAACTGAATTCGAGGCACAAGAAACGATTCAAAACGAACAGGCCAGTGCTGCCAAATTCCGTGAACAATATGACCGCAAGTTATTACTCACCCAGGCCGAGAATGCCTATTGGAAGCTGTATTTTACTCAAACCAGTTTAAAGGTTCAGAAAGAAAGTCTGGAGCGGGCAAAAAAATTAAGAGACTGGAACGTTCAGAGAGTGAAGAGCAACCTGGTTGATGAGACGGAACTTCTACAAGCGGAGTCGAATTTACAGACCCGAGAAATCGAGCAGCAAGATACCCTGACTGAACTGGATACTGCTTTGAGAGATTTTAATTCAATCAGAGAGAGCGAAGGCCAGGTCGAACTCAACGAACCATTAGAAAAAGTTGATGAGCTGATCTTGAATGCAAAGCTTCCTCACAAAACCGCCATGAGAGAGGACGTAAGGTCGTATCTTGCGAATCAGAAAGTAGCGGCTGCGTCTTCAGAATTAGGGATTCAGCGAAACCGTCCCAATCTTGAGCTTTACGCCAACTACTCCCTCAACGGAAGAGATGGCAACTCCTACAGCGAGGCCGTTGATATGGCAGGCACTGCCACCAGACCACTGACGGTTGTCGGTTTTAGATTTACGACTCCCCTCGATTTCTCTTCTTTGAATGGCTACAAAAAAGCCTATTCACAAGAAGTCGTTGCTTCTGAGATGGCGTACAAACGAAAGTATTATGAAGTGGAGCGAGAGTGGGAAATTCTCACTGAGCGCTTCAAAAATTTCAAAGAGCGCCTTCGTTTGGCCCAAAAACTTGAAAAAGTTCAGGAGCGGAAATTTCTTCAAGAAAGAAAAAGATACCAGCAAGGTCGAACCACCACCTTTCAGGTTCTTCAATTTGAACAGGATTACTTCAACACTCAATTAATCAAACTGAGATTCGAACGCGAACTCATCACTACCTATAATCAATTAAAGCTATTTTCTGGAGCCTCTCATGAGTAATAAAGACAATAAAGGCTTCTCATTCGCCAAATTATCCATCAATCGCCCGGTCTTTATCACCTGTATCGTGATCGTATCGATGATTGCGGGCTGGCTGTCGCTGCGCTCGCTGCCGGTAGACTTATTTCCCGATGTGACATTTCCGGTTGTGACAGTCACCACTCCCTACCCTGGTGCTGGTCCTCGTGAAACAGAAATGCTCATTTCAAAAATCTTTGAAGAGCAGTTCGCTACAATTTCCGGGGTTAAGACCATCAGATCCATTAACCAGGAAGGCGTTTCAATTGTTATCGCTGAATTTAATTTTAAAACCGACATTAAATACGCTGAACAACAAGTTCGTGACAAAGTTAGTTCTGCAAAATCCAAACTCCCCGATGACGTGGAAGAATCAATTATCAGAAGAGTTGATCCATCAGATCAGCCGATTGTCACAGTTGCTCTTACCGCCGATCTTTCAGAAGCTGAGCTTTTTGACCTGGCCGACTTAATCGTCAAACCTAAATTTGAACAAATCCCCCAAGTAGGACTGGTTGAGATCATTGGTGGTCGTCAGCGCGAAGTCAGGGTGGAACTTGATCTTAATAAAATGAAAGAGCGTCAGGTTTCCGCGATCCAAGTAGCGAGTGCTCTGGGCAGAGCAGGATCCAACATTCCTTCGGGAAAGATTGCAGTCTCGGCCAGTAAAGAAACTGTTTTCAGAACTGTCGGTGAATTTCAATCGTTAAAAGAAATGGAAAATACCATCGTTCAATTTCTTGGAAATGATGTGCCCATCGTTTTAAGTGATGTGGCAACAGTTCACGAAGGACTCAAGGATCAAAAAAGTATTGCTCTCGTGAACGGGAAGCACTCTTTGTTTCTCAGTATTTTTAGACAAACGGGTGCCAATACAGTTGAAGTGGCAAATAACGTTATTAAACAAACTGCGGCCTTAAATGAGATTCTCGCTAAAAGAGGCGACAAGGCCAAACTCACTGCCGTAAGAGACGGATCTAAGGCAATTAGTGACAATATCTATGACGTGAAAGAGTCTATTGCTATCGGGATTGTCCTGACAATCATCGTAGTCTTTTTCTTTCTAGGGTCCTTCCGCTCAACCATCATCACCGGCCTGGCGCTGCCTAACTCCTTGTTGGGTGCATTCATCCTTTTGGCCTTTGCTGGTTTCACTATTAACGTGATGTCACTTTTGGCACTCTCCTTAGCAGTAGGTCTTCTTATTGATGACGCCATCGTGGTGCGGGAAAATATTTTCCGCCACCTCGAGATGGGTAAAGATCCCAAGACTGCCGCCATTGATGGAACTAACGAAGTGATGCTCGCCGTAATCGCGACCACTTTTACTGTTATTGCCGTATTCGGACCGATTGCCTTTATTTCTGGAACGGTCGGACAATTTCTTAAACAATTCGGGATGACTGTTTGTTTTGCCCTCATGATATCCATGTTTGATGCCATCACTATTGCTCCCATGATGTCTGCCTACTTCGCAGGAAAAGTCGTGCCTCATGGACAGGGTCCTGACACGAAAACTTTTTATGGCAAGACCTTTGGCCGCGTTCTTCACTGGTTTGATCAATTTCAAACTAAACTTGAAGACCTCTATGTCGCTATTCTTCGCTTCACGCTTAGAAACCCGCTAAAAGTTATCGGTATGGGGATTGCGATATTTGCTCTGAGTATTTATTCACTTAAATTCGTACCTAAAACTTTTATCTCGGCGCAGGATCAGGGTGAGTTCTCAGTCAATTTGGATCTTCCACCTGGAACTCCTTTGAATGAAATGGAGAGAGTCTCTCTTCAGATAGATGAAGTCATCAGAAAGCGCCCTGAAGTTGCAGCAAGTGTATTAACTGTAGGAACCAAAGAGGGCGAACCCAATAAGGCTTCCTTCTACGTACGGCTTGTTGACTCTAAAAAGCGCAAGCTCAACACCATAGAGTTCAAGGCCTTGATCAGAGAAGATGTGAAGCCATTCGCTTACGCCAACGTCACTGTCGGTGACTTTGATCAGGTCGGCGGAGGTATGCGTCCCTTTAACGTCAACATTCAGGGCAATGATGAAAAAGAACTGGCCAAGGTAGCAACCGAAGTTTTTAACAAACTAAAAGGTCACCCTTCACTGACTGGTGTGGATTTAAGTTACCGTCCGGGTAAACCTGAATTTCAGATCATCCCTGATCGCGAAAAAGCTGAGCGCATGGGTGTTTCAACCAACATACTGGGAATGGAGCTTCGAACTCTGATGGAAGGCCAGACTCCCGCGGTTTATCGCCTGGAAGGCGAAGAGTATGACATTCGAGTGAGACTGCGTGAAGACCAACGAAACCTTCAAAAAGAATTCAATCGCATCGCAGTTCCCAACATCAACAATCGTCTCATCCCACTTACAAGTGTAGTAAAAGGGGTGGAGACAACCGGGCCTGCGAACATCACGAGACAAGACCGCGCCCGCTACTACCAGATTTCCGCAGACATTACCCCGAACGGCCCAGGTATGGGTGGGGCGATGGCCGAAGTTAATCGAATATTCAAAGACGAAGTTAAATTACCTGAAGACATGAATTTTAAATTTGTTGGTCAGGCGGAAAATTTCGGTGAGATGATGCAAAGTATGGCGATCGCCTCAGGTCTGGGTATTATCTTTATCTACCTTGTTTTGGCCTCATTATATGAGTCATTCATCACACCCTTCACCATCATGTTGGTTCTGCCACTAGCTATGTGTGGAGCTTTCTTTGCTCTCTTTATAACAGGCGCCAGTCTGGATCTGTTCTCTATGATTGGTTGTATTATGCTTCTGGGAGTTGCCACCAAAAACTCCATCATCCTGGTGGATTATACCAACCAGCAGACTAAAAATGGAATTCCACTCAAGGAAGCGATTCTGCTTGCCGGTAAAAACCGTCTTCGTCCGATTCTTATGACTTCTTTTGCCCTTATCGCCGGTTTCATACCTATTGCAGTGGGGTTGAATGAGGCTTCAAGACAAAGAACTTCTATGGGGATCGCTCTTATTGGTGGTTTGATCAGCTCTACACTTTTGACTCTGATTATTGTTCCTGCCGCCTATACTTATATTGAACGCTTCCGTTTATTTACTGAAAGAATATTCAGCAAAATTACGGGCGCTGACTCCAGCATGTATTCAGAGAAGGAGGACTAATGGTTATCCATAAAATAAAAAAGTCCGATCTCTCTGAGTTAAATACGAAGCAGCGGATTCTCGAAGCATCAATGAATCTCTTCGCTCTCAAAGGATATGATGGGGCCTCCATCCGTGAGATCGCTAAGCTCGCAGATGTAAACGTCGCATCCTTGAACTATCACTTCAAGAGTAAGGAGAATCTAAGACAAGAGTTGATGGAATTTATTGTGGGGGATTTTAAAAATAAAATCGCGACACTTCCAGAAGTTAAGTCGACCGCTGAATTCGCCGTTCAAATTTATGATGCTCTCAGCGAAGACAGTGCCAAATGCTTAAACCAATTCAAACTAATTCTCGAATCCAACCAGCATCCTTGCGAAACTGAAGCCTATCCAGTTGGATATGAGCAATTCTCGGCCTATCTCTCTAAGGAGCTGGTAGCGACTGTTCCGCTGGAAGAAAGAATGTGGCTGATAAACGTCGTGTTTACCTATGTGGTCCACACTGCTGTGATGTCTGCAACTGGTATTGGTCAAAAAGCGGTTGAGAAATTTTTCCCTAAGAAAAAAGCTTCCATTCCCCATTACATAAGTCAGTTAGTTGAATCGTTGGTCAGAGACCTGAACCAACGATACAAAAAATAACTTAATTGATTTATAGGGAAGGATAATCCGTATATCCCTTGCTGCCCTTAGCATAAAGGGTTTGAAAATCCGTGTCATTTAACTTGTGTCCCTCAGCAAACCTCAGTGGTAAGTCAGGATTTGAGATGAAAGGCACACCAAAAGAAACCGCATCGGCGTGACCTTCACTGATGATCTTCTCAGCACTTTCTTGTGTGAATTTTTCATTAGCAATGTAAACACCGCCAAAGGCTTTTTTAAGTTTAGGTCCCAGACTGTCTGGTCCCTGAGATTCTCTGGCAAAAATAAAGGCAATTTTACGTTTTCCAAGCTCGCTTGCCACATAGGTAAAAGTGGCTTCCGGATTTGAATCAGAAATGGAGTGCGAATCTCCTCTTGGAGCAAGGTGCATTCCCACACGATCAGCTCCCCAAACTGAAATCACTGCATCAGTGACTTCAAGCATGAGACGGGCCCTATTTTCAATTGGTCCACCATATTGATCAGTCCTTTTATTGGTTCCATCTTGCAAAAATTGATCTAGCAAATAACCGTTGGCCCCGTGGATTTCAACTCCATCAAAGCCAGCTTTTTTAGCATTCTCTGCACCTTTTCTATAAGCTTCAACGATCGCCGGGATTTCATTAGTTTCAAGTGCTCTAGGAGTGACGTAATTTTTCTCAGGGCGAACCAAACTCACATGCCCTTGGGCCGCGATAGCACTTGGGGCAACGGGCAGTTTTCCATCCAGAAACATGGGATCAGAAATTCTTCCCACATGCCAGAGCTGCATCACAATTCTTCCGTCTTTGGCGTGTACCGCAGAAGTGATTTTTTTCCATCCTTCGACCTGGGCTTCAGACCAGATACCCGGTGTATCTGCATAACCCACACCCATAGGATCAACCGATGTCGCTTCAGTAAGAATCAATCCTGCAGAGGCCCTTTGGGTGTAATATTCGGCCATCAAAGCATTAGGAACGCGGCCTTCAGGTGTAGCTCGGGAGCGAGTCAAAGGCGCCATAATTATTCTGTTTGGGAGGGTAAGAGCGCCGACTTTTAGTGGTTGAAATAATTTAGACATGAAATTTACCTTATAAAAAATGGAGGAGATGGATGGATTTTAACCACCGAATCCCAGCTTTGCACACTGGTCCCTTAAACTCTCGGGCACATCTCCATAGTGAATAATGCATCAATTAAAGATACATTATGGCAAAACAACTTCAAATGCAACTATAAAAAGTACATTTTTGTAAAAACAACAAATCTATGTTAGGCTAATGCCATGGTTGACACACGTTTTTCTGTTTCAGTACAAATTATGATTACACTGGCCTATCATTCAGATGAAATGATGAACTCTGAAGCTTTGTCCAAAGTCTTCAAAACTAATCCGACCTTTATTCGTAAATTAGTTTCCAATTTAGTGGAAGCCCAATTAGTTGACAGTTTTCGTGGAAAAAACGGCGGAATAAAAATTGCCCGTGATCCCAGCGAAATCTCCTTAAAAGATATCTACGTGGCCTCAACCGAGAAAAAAACTTTAGTCTCCGCCCATAAAAAACCGGCCGTTAAGGCCTGCCCGGTGAGCTGCTCCATGGACAAAATCTTCTGTGATATTGTTGACGGGATCGAAACTTCGACGAAAAGTTATTTGTCTAAAAAATACTTAAGTGACCTACTGAAAAAAATCTCCATTTAAGTCTAGAGCCTTTCATTAAAATAATCTTTGTAAATCTGTCGAAACCCCGCACTTCCGGTAAGAGCTCTCTCCCCTTTGAGCTGCTCCAATGCATGCTGTTTGGCAGATTCATTTTCAATTCGACTTAAATGGGAAAAGCCAATCATAAAAGAAAGATGCTCATCAGGCACCAGGCCTTCCTTAGAAATCGCGGCCCCCGCCTTGAGTCGGGCGAGAAAGATTTCAGCCTTTTCATCATCTTCAAGTTTGGAATTCATGGTCAGGTTAAGTAGAAAACCTTTCAGACCATCATCTTTTGAAGTTCGCATGAGCTTGGAAAAAATTTGGACTGTTTCTTGCGGATTTTTCACCAACTCATCCAGCATCGCCTGCCGTTTGAGAATGTTGTCTTCCGTATATGCAGGACTAGAAGCATGAAACTCATTGAGTTGATTAATCGCTCTGACTTTTTCTGCCGCTAAACCAGATTTTTCTAATTCATTATTTGAGTTGGTTATTTCTTCTTTGAGAATTTTAATAGACGCTGGGGCCCGCTCTGAAGAAGAAGATTTAATCTGAGTAGTTACATACTCCTGAAGACTCTCCCCCAGAAAGAAATAACTACAGAAGGCAAAAAATAGGGCAAGACCAATAACCCTTTTCCAATTCATGCGTTGATTATCACACACTGCAATTTTCCAAGGCACTGTTAACTGGCATTAAAGACTTAACATCTTGATTTTCTGGAGGAACGATATAGATCTATCGCCAGGTGGTGCCAGCATTTAAAATGGGCACATGAAGTTATTCGCCCTTATACCTTTACTCCTGATGGTTTCTTGCCAGGAGAACCTGCGTTCTCGCTCACTTATCGATGATTCCATCAGATCTCCTGCAGGCACTAGTAACGGCACTCCGAATACGCCCACCATTCCAACAACTGAAGTCTCCAATAAACTTCATCCCCGTTGTCAGTCATCTTATAGATGTTTGTATGCCACCATGCCAGTTTATGACCAGGATGCCACAGGGCTTGAAAACTATATTGGAAACAAAATTGGCGTTGCCAACTATAATGATCCCGGGCTTTGCGCACCAACATCGGCGGCGATGATTCTTCGAGCGGCCCTGAACGAAAGAAATGGCCAAACCAAACTCAATAATTCATTTTTAGAAAGTGTGTCCTCAAGACCATGGTATGAAACCGTTTATCAAATCGGTATAGACGCCTCTACTAACTTCGTAAGCGGCGGGACTTCCCTCTATGGAATCTATTCCTCATTTGATTCGTATTTTCAAAAGACTGTGGCCCAAAAAGGCTTTTACCTGACCCTGCAAAGTTCCTGGGCACAAACCGCTTATGTTTCAAATCAGGACATCATCAATTTAATTCGAACTAAAAAGCCTGCATTCTTTACGGTGATAGATGCGCTCCAAAAACATGAGGCCACCATTGGTGGAATAAAAAAAGTCTGGCATCAAAATGCTGGCAACGTTCACGGAGTCGTGATTAAAGGTTTTGACGGTGATCGACTTCACATTCAGGACCCGTGGGGCATGGACCATTTTGCACGGCTTGAGCATGAACACTTCGCACAATCCTCGCAAGGATCCTCTGAGATTAATGGAGTGTTTAAAGGATTTACGAGTAATACCGGTCATTTCATGGGCCGCTACGGGCAGGAGAGGAAAATAAAGCTAACGGGAATGATCGCACTCAGTTTGGATTAGAACGTTTTTTTCACATAGGCCACTAACTGATCTAGCGCAATCCCCCAGCCTTCCTGAAAGCCCATTTCTTCATGTCTCTTTTTATCTTGGGCATCTTTATGAATACAGACTGCAGAGTACTTAGTCCCACTCCCATGGGCCTCAAGCATAATAAATGCTGTAAAGACTAAACCAGAACCAGATTCATGTTGGGCCGCCGGTCTAAATCCCGGCAAAAGTGCGTCGGTCCAAACCAGTTTTTTATTTTCAACGACTTCTAAAAAGCATCCCACATTAGGAACCTTCATCCCCTCTGGTGACTCCATGGTAGTGCTGAAGAGTCCGCCCGGTCTCAGGTCCATTTCACACGCAATAGTTTTCCAAGGTTGTGGGCAAAACCACGGCATCAAATGCTCAGGAGTCGTCCACGCTTTCCAGACCAGTTCAACCGGAACATCCACAATTCTTTCAAGTTTTAAGTCTAGTTCAGGGTTTATTTTCATATTGGCTTCCTTGGATGCTTAATTATACGAAAAAACCATAGATTTTAAATTGCCCTCTGCATCCAGGATGAAATAAAGTAGTTAACACATGTACAAACTCAGACATTACCAACAAGAAGCAGTGGATAACACTGTCAGATACTTTCAAAGAAAACGTGATCCTGCGGTCATTGTACTACCTACTGGTGCCGGAAAAAGTTTGGTGATTGCAGAGCTGGCCAAAATTGCCAAGGGCCGCGTGCTGGTTTTGGCCCACGTCAAAGAACTGGTTGAACAAAACTGGGAAAAATATAAAAGTTATGGATTAGAGGCCGGAATATTCTCCGCCAGTCTTGGAAAAAAAGATTGGGAGCAAAAGGCAATTTTTGGAAGCATTCAGTCCGTGGCCCGTGCTCCGAATGAATTTTTTAATGGCTTTTCATTGTTGATCATTGATGAATGTCACCGAGTGGCCGAAGAGGGTGCCACTCAGTACCAGGAAGTCATACAAAAATTAAAAGAAAACAACCCAGGCCTATGCATCCTTGGCCTCACCGCTACTCCTTACCGCATGGGGATGGGTTGGCTTTATGAATTCTCAAATAAGGGAGAGATTAAAACCGAGCAGAAGCGCTTTTTTAAGCAATGTGTTTATGAACTTCCCCTGAGCTACATGATAAAAAATAAGTTTCTCACTCAGCCGGTAAAAATCGATATTCCCGTCACCTGTTATGATTTCTCCGAGCTGACTGAAAAAAATAGAATGTACACCATGGCCGAAGTCGAAGAGCTGCTCAAAAATCAAAAGCGCCTGACTCCCCTTATTGTGAATAACATTGTGGATATCACCCAGCGCTTTGATCGAAAAGGGGTAATGATCTTTAGTGCCAGTGTCAAACACGCCCAGGAAATTCTCTCGTATTTGCCGGAAAGCGAAGCCAGACTGGTAGTGGGTGATACAGATATGGCCTCACGAGATCAGATCATTGAGGACTTCAAAAATAAAAAATTTAAATACCTGGTGAATGTCTCGGTTCTCACCACAGGATTTGATGCCCCTCATGTGGATGTCATCGCCATTTTGCGCCCGACTGAATCCAATAGCCTCTATCAGCAGATTGTGGGCCGAGGCCTGCGCTTGGGGCCCGGTAAGACTGATTGTTTCGTGCTGGACTACACTGGAATGGGACATGATATCTTTACTCCTGAAATCAGCGATAAACGCCCTTCAAAAGAAACTGTTCCGGTTAGTATTGAATGTCCTCAGTGTGGGCTTGAAAATAGCTTCTGGGGGCTAGTGGACTCTGACGGAAACGTCCTTGAGCACTTTGGAAGAAAATGTCGAGGGGCCAAGCAAGACCCGGCGACAATGAAAATTACTCCCTGTGGTTTTCGCTTTCGCTATAAACTCTGCCACGCCTGCGGCGCAGAGAACGATATCACAGCTCGGGAGTGCAATAAGTGCCAGGCGACATTGATCGACGCAGATGCAAAACTTAAGCAGGCCAAACTTTCAAAAAATGCCCATGTCCTCACACCTGAGAAAATTACCTTCGATGAGCGGCTGGATAAAAATTCCAATCCTTATCTGGAAGTTAGATACTATGACTCTGACGCCCAGTATGTAAGTGAGGCCCATTTTTTCAGTAATCCCTCATCAGTTAAGAAATTTAATATTAATTTTTTAAGATCACATTTAAAAATGCCGGAGCTGGCCATTGATATCAAAGGCCCTCAAGACGTAATCAAAAACCAGAAACAACTGCGACTTCCTTCTTTTATCATCGCCCGCAAACAAGATAAGTTCTGGAAAATTACGGAAAAGGTTTTTGCTGAGGAGCTTTAAGTTTGCGCCACTCTATGGATAGGGAACTCCAGTTCAAAGCAACTGTGAGAAATCTCTTTGGCGACTCTGAGTGTACCACTGTGATTCTTCGCCACGGACAGACTGAAACTAAGACCCAGACCCGAGCCTTTACCAATCTCTTTTGTCGTGAAAAATGGCTGAAAAATCTTTCCTAATATTTCATCGGGTACACCTGCACCAGAGTCACTAATCAGAATTTTAATCTTGTCCTTGGTGGTCTTGGCCTCAATTTTAATCCATTTGTTCTTTGATACTTCGGCTGCATCTGCGGCATTGTTAATCAAATTGAGTAAAGCTTGAGACAATTGAACAGCTCTCGCATCAACCAGAAGCCCTGTGGGAACTTCGAGGTTAATGACAATCCCTTTCTCTTTAATTTTAGCTTCACACAGGATAAGGGTGTCATTGATTAAGTTTTTTATATCGACATGGCTAAATTGTTCAAAATCATCACTAGTACTCAGACGTCTCAAGCAACTGATGACGTTGGCGACCCGTTCAACATGGCGGTCAATTGTATCGAGGTAGTCAAAAATTGACTCTTTAGTAATCTCTGCGCCTTTGTTGAAAAGCCTTCTTAAGACATAAGATTTCCCAGAAATAACTGCAATCGGATTATTAATTTCATGTGCCATACCTCCGGCCATCTCACCAATTGCCGCCATTTTTGAGGCCGTCATGGACTTTTCCTGATTCTCTATTTTCTCAGTTATGTCCCGACTGATACCCACAGTGAACAGAACCTTGTTGTGGGGACCGAAGATAGGTGTCTTCAAAGTTTGAAATTTTCTGACGAGTCCGTCAAAGCGGACTACCGGTTCACACTCGATGAGTAACGGTTTTCCAGAGTCCCAAACTTCCCTGTCATCAATAATGTATTGGTTGGTGAAGTCCGGGGAAACAAAAGGGGCGTCAATCATCTCTTTAAGCTGATCATTACTCAGACGATAATAATTCTGGAATGCCTTATTCGCCCAAACAATTTTTGAGTTTTCACCCTTTACTAAAATTAGATCGGCGATAGAATCCAAAATCTGCTCGAAATAGTATTCATGTTTTTTAACATCAGTGACATTGGTGGCAAACAGAAAGAAGTGATCATCCTGTTTTTTGACTCTCCATTTGAACCAGAGCACAGACTGACTATCTGGACTAATCCAGGGCAAATATATCCCATCCTCTTTTAATGCTGCACGGATAAACGATTGAAGTTTCTTCCTATCTTCTTCGACAAGACCGATAAAAGGATCTTCGCTGATTTTTTTGGCGCTCTCGTTGGCGTAGACAGTTTCGAATTGCGAATTCAGTGTCCATGAGTGAACAAAATCAAGATCATCGAAGGCTGGAATTATTCTTGGTTTTGACATAACAGGGATATTTTAAAGTATTTCACTCAAATGGGTAAATGAATTTTAACTTAATCTTCAATCGGAGATAAGTCGCCATTTTTGGTATTTTGAATATGGGACTTGGCAATGGAGTTGGTATGAATCAATCTGCGGGCAAGAATTTCAGCACAAGATCGGTATATATCCATTCTCAATTTGTAATAAACGGGCTCGATCATTAAGTTTATGGTGTTGGTGTCAAAAAGCATCGCCACAACTTTGGTATTGGCCACCACACTGGCACTGGTAGGACTGTAATCAACAAAACTCATTTCTCCAAAGACGTGACCACCACCACACAGTGAAACCACCACTTTGTCGTCGATAACAATGTCGACATTGCCATTGATAATAAAAAGTAATTTTGAATTATTGGTATTTTGTTTTATTAAATTTTCACTCGGTTGATACTTTTCAAAAGTGGCCATGTTGGCCATGGTCACTTTATCAGTCTCGTCAAAACGAGCAAAGAAGCCGATCTTATTAATTAATTCGAGTTTCTTTTCTAGGGTAACTTCCATGGGGCCTCATCTTATATTATTTCAATGAGGACATTATCTCCCTAGTGAAGAAAATAAACAAATGCTTAATCCACCCACCCGCTTTTAGGGTGGAGGCGTTTTGGACTGTTTTTTAGCTTTTAGCCTCTTGATTTGCTTCAGAACCGCTTGGTAAGAACAATCCAGGGCTTCCCAAACTGTTTCTGCTCTCTTATCGGCATGAATAACTGCACCTGGAACGTTCATGTGGATCTTTGATCGATACAACTCATGGTCACGCTCAATCTTAATAAATATGTCATTAGCATTTGGAACAAGTCGCATTAATTGACTTCTTGTTGTTGTGATTAATTCAGACATAAAATCCTCCTTATCCTAAATCTTCATAGCCGTTATCCCAAAAGTGCCCATGTTTGGGCAAAAGAACTCTGAACTCCTCCCAGTCATCGTTCTGATCACTCATGGTTTGTTCTAAGACTTTTTTAAACTCGTCAGCCTTTTTCTTTGCCGACCTTGTTAATAGATTTCCCTTACTTTTAAATAATTCTGAATGAGAATTATCGGCACTTAAAATTTTCATGAAAACCCCTCCTTGATGTTCATGGATTAATTTTTTCCCGTACCATAAAAATAATTTCTCCAAAAAAAATGTCAAGATTGAGGGAAAAAAATTATTAAACTCAGTCGACTCGAGTGGTCGGATATTTCCACCTATTTCTAGCACTGCATATCTACAAGACCTGAAAACTGCCCTAGCCTCATGCCATGAAGCTTCTTTGTTTGCTACTCATTGCATCTTGCAGCTCTTACTTTCCGCCCATACGAGGCCAGTACACCCTTTCCACTTTAAAACACTTCATGATCTCTAATATGTACGTCAATCCCTCCAACCTTTTAAAAGAAAATGGCCAGATCCTGATTCAATACGACGTGATTGTAAAAAATATCGACCAAAAGCCTCACAAGATAAATCTCAAAGATAGTTCAATAAGGTTTAACGAAAAGAAATTTCCCATGAATTGCTCGAGATTTCTGCAAAAGGATCAACAATTTGATTTAAAGAATGAGGAACAAACCAGGATTGTTTGCCTTGGAAAGGTCGAGAAAATCCAAGGAAGCAAAAGTGATTATCGTTCCATTATAGAAATCCCGCTAGACCAGGATATTGCGAAATTTGATTATCTCCTTCGGGCGGAGGACTTTGAGTGAAGAAGTTGAACGTTTTTATTTTCAGTTTGTTTCTCAGCTTCAGTGCCATGGCACAAAACTGGGACAGCGTCGTCATTGTGGCCGGAACGTTCGGAACAATTATCAGTAGTCAGTATGCTGTTTATCAGTCACTGATCAAACGCGAGCTTAAGGGATGGGCCAATAAAGAAACTGGTACCTCGGTTAAACTTGAAAATCAATGTGGGATTCAAACCGAGTTCCACTTGATCGGAGATTACAAACGAAACTACATCATGATGGCCGTAAGTAATCATTCCGGAAAACAAGTGGCGCTTAATTTTAGGCAGGTCAAGTTCACCATCAATGGAGATCGTGTGCGCTATCCAGGATATTCATATCAGGTTGCCGATGAGATGGTGAATGATGGTTGGTGGGTACTGGCGAATATTCCTCTGCCCATGAAAGATGAATTCGCAAGTTATGAACATCTAAAAGTCGAAATACCAATTTTCACAACCGGCTCTAAAGAGTCTTGCACGATCGTCACAGAATTCAAGCGATCGGCACGCTATCCAAATGAAGATGTGAGTTTTAACTATTTTGAATTTATGTTTGATACAGGGCCCTCGTTAACACAAACAGGAAATGTTGACCGATTGGGGGATCCAAATATTATTTGGGGCATGGATTTTAATTGGTATTTCTCGGCTATGCATGGAGTCGGTATGGCATTCCAATGGGAAAGTGATTTCACATCTAATGGAAGTATTTTTAGTGGTGATTTTCACTATGTATATCGCCGTTTTCTCACCCCAAAATTTTCGTTTAACTTTGAGCCGGGTGTTGGGTATCAGACATTAGTCCAAGACTATAATAATTGTTACCGTTGTAACCAGAACCTCTCGAGTACTTTAATGGTCGACTATCGCCTGATGTTTAACTACGTGCTGGGAACTTGGAATATGGCCGATGTGGAGATCATGAATTTCTTCATCGGCGCAGGAGTTGTTCATCAGTATGGATTTAGTGGCGAGACCAATGGTTCAAGACTGGGGCTACTGTTCAGACTCGGTATGGGATTTTGATCAAGCAAAGATTTGTATGGCCTAACTCAAATTCTTCACGTACAATGAAAGTATATCTGTTTTCAACTAACTGCTTTTAGTTCCTATCTCAGATCAATTTGACCTAAGAAAATTTATACAAAATCCTATTTCCCCCTTAATTCAAAAAATAAACATACAAATACAGCTATGTCACATCTCAGTGACATGTTTACATCGGAGGCTCATATGAGTCAGAAAATTTATGTTGGTAACTTAGGTTACTCAATTAGTGACGCATCTCTTTCTACAAAATTCTCACAATTCGGAACTGTTAGTTCTGCTAAAGTGATTATGGACAGAGATACAAATCGCAGCAAAGGCTTCGGCTTTGTTGAAATGTCTTCAAGCACTGAAGCAGCAAATGCAATTCAGGCGCTTAATGGTACTGACTTTGACGGACGTCAAATGAATGTTACTGAAGCCAAGCCTATGGTTCCGCGTGATAACAAACGCTACTAATTAGCTAAAAATGCGATACTGATCTTCGGGTCAGTATCGCCTCTTTCCCGACCCCATCCTCAGATCCCATTCAGCCACAAAACTTTTTTAAGGACTAATCATGAAAAATGATCCGAAGGCATCAATCGTAGCGAAAGTTGATGTACGAAAAGTGAAATACACGAAACCAGAAAAGCTAGGCATTGATTTCGCAAATGAAATTGATATTTGGGCAAAGATGGAATTCAAGTCAAGAGAACAAGTCAAACGACTCCGCCACAATGGAACACTTGACGGGCATAATGTCCTTCAGGATCTCAACTCAATTGTTTACGCAATCCGCGAGAAGTTAGATTAGTTAATTATTCTGTAGCTAGTTTCAACTCAATAAAGCTATTAGCTCCAAGATTGAACTGCACCATCGTCCCCTCTTTAGGTCTCAAGGTATAATCATAATCGGTAGAGGTGATGACGACCCCAAGTCTGCTTCCTGATGCTAATTGATATTGCTTGGGCTCAAGATCAAATAACATTTGGTAATTTTTACCAGGAACCAAAACTTCACCTTGAGTGAGGTCTTGATGATTTTGTGGATCTGCCCATCCGCGAGTAATAATTTTACCCCGGCCAAGTCTATCGTATTCAACAATGGCGATCGTGATGTTCGCGGCCTTGCGGTTCAAGACTGAAAGATTCAAGCTAACCCGCGCCGTCCCTGAAATGAGAGTTTTCTTTTCAAGTGAGGCAGTCAAGAAGACTAATCTTCCCTCGTTCTTCTTGTTCGGTTTCTCAACCAATGATTCAAGTTTTTGGGTCTGTCCTAAGTCAGTAATGGTCAGTGACTTATCGGTAGCTACTGAGTTCGACAGTGAAGCGTCCTCTCCAAAGTAGAGACGTTGCTGTTGAGTATTTTCGTGAGGCCATTTCTCTTGCACCATCAAACTGCCATCAGCGAGTTCAACTTCCACTTGAGGTCCGTCGGTAATTCCATTTTCTTCGCCCTCAAGAAAGTGATCAAACCACATCTGAAGTTTTTTTGGAACTCCATGGCTCCAGGTCGAACCATGGCCACCACGGTGAAGAAACATGCGTCTTGGAGCAACTCCTTCGAGTGCATCCCATAACTGAATGGCATGTTTTTGTTTCACGTTCCAGTCCGACTGACCGTGAATAATAAAGGTCGCGGCTTTGATATTTTTTGCGTGGGACAGGTGATCTCGGTCTTGCCAAAATTGTGTGAAGTCTCCATTTTCTCTTCCCATGGTTTGAGTCAAGCGCTCAAGCTCGCTGGTGCAGTCACCTTTTCGCATAATGAAGTAACCCAAGACATCTGCGTCTTCACCAACATAGCCACCAGGATTGACCACTAAACCATTGGCGCGGTAATAATCATACCAACTGCTAATCGCCGCGATTGGGACGATGGCCTTAAGCCCCTCAACTCCGGTTGTTGCCACCATGATGGGCAAAGTTCCATCATAGGAAGTCCCAGTCATGCCAACAGAGCCGTTGGCCCAGTCTGCTTTGGCCTCTGAGCCATCCTCGTAGAAAGCACGAGCTCTGCCATTGAGCCAATCAATCACTGCTTTGGCAGCGAGAGTCTCGGCCATGTCCCCAACGGTGGGACAGCCAGTGGAGCGGCCTGTGCCCACACTATGAGCGCTGACTTTGGCATATTTGGCAGCATCAACTATGGGAGCAGATTGATAATCACGTAGAGTTTTATTGAGGCCGTCCAAAGAGAAAGCTTTTAAAAGGGCTTCGTCCTGGGGCAGAAGATCCATGTCAACGTTATGCATGGGGCCATCGTTGCCACCTAAAGCGTACGGAGAAATGTGAAAAATGGATGAAAGTTTCTGATCTACTGAGGGTCTATCGATGGAAACATAAATCCGGTCCAATTTACCATCGCCGTCAGTATCAGTTGGGGATTCGACATAAACCACTTCCGAGACCATGAAACGCTCTAAAAGGCTGGCAGAAGCAGCGAAGGCACTAGTTGCACAAAGGCCAATGGCCATCGCCAATTGAATTTTCATAGAGATCCCCTACCTTAAGATTCGGTTGATCTCTAAATTTTAGACTTTTCAATTGTATGATGGCCAGAGTTAACATTTAAGACAGCATGGGCTTAGTGATTTTAAAGTTAACTTTCACAGGCACACCGGCGGAAATCATTTCATACACGGGGGAAAAATTGATTAATTCTCGAAGTGTCGCCTCAGAAGCATCGGTTTCCACTTCAAAATTAATTCTAATTTCCTGAAATCCTTTTTTGACTTTATCAGATAATCCTAGAAACCCATGCAGATCAATATCTCCCTCATAAGTAGAATGAAGATTATTGATGGCAATGCCCTTGGCCGCTCCGTGATAAACAAGCGTAGTCGTCAAACAGCTGGAAAGTCCCGCCAAAACATACTCCACTGGATCCGTGGCCTTATCACTTCCCAAAAGGATGTCAGGCGAATCCGCTTCTAGTTTAAAGCGAACATCCCGGTCGCTATACTCCTTGCCTCCACCAAAAAAAGGTTTAATTTCAATCCTGTTGTAAGCACAATTCACCCACTCATTACCGGCCCGAAATTTGAATTTTGCCAGACTAGGCGTGGCTTTAATGGCATTGACCGTCTCATTCAAACGATCCAAATTCACACCATTCAACTCACTGGTGCCTCGGCCTGGAACTGTTCCTTCAATTTGTGTTTCCATATGAACCTCCCGGTTGCACAGACTTCAACAAGATTTTACGCCCCACCAGGGAGAGCTGCCAACTTTACCCATAGATTTTTAGGTTTTCTTATACTTTACAGCACTGCTATCAATACCTAATATTAGTAGATGATTAATTACGACCCCCACCGCTGGTTAGACCATTTTTTTGATTACAAAGGATCATTGGTCCGAGAAATTTCCGGACGTGTTTTCCTGTGTACTCTGTGGGCGGCAGGAGTCGTAACCTTTCACATTTATGTTTCTCCCATAGGAATTCCTTCCATTATTCACACACTGATTGGTGTCGCCTTAGGTCTGTTGTTGGTATTCAGAACGAATGCTTCTTATGATCGTTTTTGGGAAGGCAGAAAACTTTGGGGCGGCATTGTTAATGAAACCCGCAACCTCACAAGATCTTCTGAAGCTTTCCTGATCAATGCTCCGGATATCAGAAAAGAAATCTCTCTATGGACCATTGCTTTTGCCTACGGGGTTATGCATATTCTCAGAGATAAAGCGAGTTTGGGCCCAGTTCACTCAGAACTAGACCCTGAAGAAGTGGAGAAGGCCCTGGCCTCGGGACATCCCGCTTTATATGCGGCCAAAAAAATAAGTTTACTGCTTCAAAAGGCTAAGGCCCAGGGACACATCACCGAATATGCTCAGGCGACAATGGATCAGAATGTACAGCAGTTAGTGGATTACCTCGGTGGGTGTGAGCGTATCCACCGCACCCCACTACCCTTTGCCTACGTAGTTCATCTTAGGCGGGCACTGGTTATTTATTGTTTCTCTCTTCCCTTTGCGCTGGTGGATCTCTTTGACTGGAAATGGGCCGTCATCCTCGACACTCTTTTCTTGTCCTACGTTTATTTTGGGATTGAAGAAATAGGAGTCGAAATTGAGGACCCGTTTGGAGAAGATGAGAATGACCTCCCATTAGAGGCCATCTGCATGTCTATTTCAAAAAACACTCGTGCTTTCCTCACTCTCTAAAGAATGATCAATCGTGACCTTTATTCGTGTCGTATTATTGGTCTCATTGCTTTCCATTAATCTATTCAGTGGATCAGCTGTCGATTCGAGCCAATAGGTTCCTGAAGGAACATCTGTCACATCGATCCATTGACCATCTCGGGTATATTCATAAACATCGGCCCATCCAACACTAATGCCCTGAACCTGAGTCCCACATGAGCGGTAGCGGCGATAACTACTGAATCCTGATAAACTTGAATTATAAACCGATTCGTCGATCAGACAAAAACTAACCTTCTCCGTTCTGGCAATAATACTCCCCACTCCAGAAGTATCAATTATTTCTCTCAACTTATAATCGGAAAAATCGTTGAAGTGAGTATGATTATGGGTTGGATGATAAATGAAAGTTCCGGCAAAGACCGAAAAATAAGTTCCATGAGTGGTATAAATACGTTGATAAACTTTTTGAGTGCTGCCACTGATGGCACCTCCTCTAAGCTCCATTCGCCCCTTACCTACATTGGCCACACCATTGGAGAAACGAAGAAGGACTCTCCCAGGAATAGTGGTGGTATCTATATGATTGTCATAGAGCGGATAGGTTGCAGTTTTAAGATCTGGTAAAAGGGAATGGGCCTGGGCAAGTGAAATAAAAAAGACAAAACTTAATGGCACCATTTTAAAAATGTTGAACATGCGATCCATCCTTGTTCTAGTTGAAAGTTAAGGGCTATAGAGCAAATGACTTTTGCTACTCTTACTGCGCTTTACAATTCCTTTAGTGGTCAACTGACCAATTGCCGCCTGTACTTGAGACGGAGTGGCCCCAGGATTTCTTTGAAGATAAAGCGCCGCTACTCCTGCAGTGTGAGGGCTTGCCATAGAGGTCCCACTAAAAGATTGCATCGCCGTATCAGATGAGTGGTATCCCGATATGATGGAAACACCCGGTGCAAACCAATCAACACAATTTCCCCAGTTGGCCCAGTTGGGTCTTGTATCGTAAATGTCGGTGGCACTCACCACCATCGCTTCATTCACTCCGGATGGAGAAGAGCGACAAGCATCTTTACTTGAATTTCCCGCCGCCACTGCTGTTGAGACACCGGAAGCAATCATATTTCTGATGGCCGTATCAAAAGCAAAATTTTTCGGCCCACCAAGTGAAAAATTAGCGACTGAATTGGCCGGATGATGGCCAGTAATCCAATCAACCCCAGCAATAAGCGCACTATAATAACCTGATCCATTACAATCAAGGACTCGCACTGAAACAAGTTGTACATCCTTGGCCACTCCATAAGTAGCGCCACCAATTGTTCCGGCGACGTGAGTCCCGTGTCCATAACAATCACTGCCATCTCCACCCAGCCCATCAAAACCAAAACTTGCTCGCCCACCAAAATCAGTGTGAGTATAACGGATACCGCTGTCCACCACATAGGCAGTAACACCAGCGCCATTGGAAGAATAAACATAATTACCATCAAGAGGGAGATTGCGCTGATCAATCCGGTCCAGGCCCCAACTAGCTACGGCACCAGCACTCGGTCGTGGTAGGGATACTTTAATGTCGCGCTCAATTCGTTCTATCCGACGATCTTTTCGTAATTTGATAATGGCCGAATCTGAAAACGTACCGGCAAAACCTTGAATGGCATTTTTATAAAGAAACTCAGGTTTTATGCCGTGATCACGGGTCACAATTTTCGGATCGACTTTTTCGTTAAGAGTGACGATCACTCTTTGCGAGGCATAAAGATTAAGGGAGAAAGTAAAAACGATGACAGAGAGCATGAATTGATTGAAGGACATGATGGCCACCTCATACATGAATTAGTCTTGTATTACTATTTTCATTGTATCGAAGTGGTGTCATCAAAAGAAAAGCTTAATTACAGTGGTAATTAGTATAAGAACAGTTGTTACCATAGGCATCACAGACATAGTCATACTGGCATTCAGCTGGATTATTGGAAGCATCCCACAGCATCAGAGCCGTCACACCGACGACAACAACAATAAGTGCGGCGCCAACAATCAGGACAGTCCCAATCCAGGCAGCACCTTGATTATAATGACGGTTCATCAGCTCACGGGTCATGGACTCAACTTCCTGCGGAGAAAGTTTCTGGGTCTGTGCCAGTTTAAAAAACTGCTTTAAGTCTGCGGCAGCTGCTTCATCTTTAACATTAGAAATTAAAAACATAATCAATTCATCATTGGTTAAACCCTGAGCGCGTAGATTTGATATTGTGTTTTGAAACTTACCCATTTCCTGCTGGAAATAGTCTTTATCTTTCTGGTCCCATTCCACAGAAAGAGAATAATTCAATTCATCATAAGCAGCTTTGAGAGAGCCATGAACACCACTGTCGGCCTGGGCAGAAAAAATCGCCAAGCTAAGTACTAAAGCGAGAAGTCTCAACATATAACCTCCAAAGATCCCGATATTAAAAGAGTCACCTGATTATGTGACAAAATCAGAGCCGTCAACGGGGCATGAAACTTAGGAGGCCAGGCCAAATAGGTTCCTTAAGGAAAAGGGAATATTTACAAACGAACGGACCTGAATATGTCTTTGTCGTATTTTGCATCCCTATGAAAAAAATCGTGTTTGGGCTCTGTCTCACTCTTTCACAAATACTTTATGCCCAAGGCCCTGCCCTTGATCTGGCCGAACTCAATCTAAAAGACCAATTGTTAGTCCAGGAATTAAGTCAAAAACTTCCTGAGAGCTTTGTCACCAGACTTTCAAGCACTATTAAAATTAAATCCCAAAAACAAATCCTGCTTAATAGAAAGAATAAGCGAGTCGCCCTTTATAATGACTTCACTAAGACCATCTCTATTGCTCCGGAAGTTTTCGAAAATAGAACACTACTGCAAAAGACCTTTTATCACGAGCTGGCCCATACTTATGAGATGAATGGTGAAAAAGTTCATAAGATTGCAGAATTCCAGATAACCGCGGGTCTGCATAAGCGAGGAATTTTTCCGAAGTTTTTAAAGCAGAGAAACTTTCTGGAATCCGCATCGGCCGATGCCTACGAACATAAGAATGTTTATGAAGTCTTTCCCGTAAATTTTGAATATTTTATGACTGACCCAGACTTCCAGTGCCGCAAGCCCCTGCTAAATTCCTTTTTTTCAAGGTACTTTAACTATAGCCCTTTTGAAAAAAAGGCCTGTCAGATGGTGAACAAAGTTCCCGTCTCTATCAATAATCTTTTAAATTATGTTCCAATGGATTTCTCTCAGCTTTATGAAGTTCACTATCTCTTTGCATCTAAAGGTGAAGAGGCGATGAGCCGCTTCGGCCACTCGATGATCAGACTTGTTTTCTGTGCCCCAAACAAAACTCAAAAAGATCAAAGTTGTCTGAAAGATATTGCCCACCACTGGGTAATCAGTTTCCGCGCCAACGTCCAGGATATTGAAATTAACAATATCAAAGGCATGATGGGCAAATACCCATCTGAAATTTTTATTTTTCCCATGGTGGAAATCATTCGAGAATATACTAAAGTTGAGCTGAGGGACCTCATCAGTCTTCCTCTCAATCTTAACGAAGAGCAGATGGAGCGATTCAGGCTCAATGTCCTGGAGACAAGCTACGCCTACCAGGGTCGCTACCGCTTCTTTACCGTCAACTGCGCCACAGAAACATTAAATTTCCTACAAGCGGTAATGAACGAAGATGAATTGTATGAGAAACATTCCATTACCCCTATCTGGCTATACAAAAAGCTCAAGAAAATGAATCTGTCCCGACCAGAAGTACTTGCCGACGAAGAGACGGCAGTCAAAGAAGGCTACATTTTTAAGGCCAAGGAAGACGTCCTCAATAAATCATTTGAAAAAATCCAGGCCCTCACTGGAAAAAAAGATCTTAAGCAGTATCTGGAAAAGACATCCCCCCTTCAGAGACGCGGCTACTTTGAGAAAGCAGAGCTTTCAAGCATGGAATGGGCTTCTGTGCTTCTTATTGAAAAGCACATCTTTGAGAAGGCGCAGAAAGAATACATGGAAAACGTTGCCCAACTGGTAGTGGACTCTCTGGATAAAAAGGAGATACCGGAAGCAGTTAAATACCTTGAGACTCTGCGCCACAATGTCATTGAAAACAATTCAATCCGCTACGACTGGAATGGTTACGGTATCCCATTTGAAAAAGATTTTGTGGAGCCTGCCCTACTTCCAGTTAATGTGACGAAGGAAGACGGTGTTAAGGCCCAGACATGGATTGAAAAGAATTTCCCAAAAGAAAAAGCACAACTCGACTTGATAACTGAAAACGTCGCTAAATTTGCGAGAGCAATGAAAGACTCTATAGGGAGGTCTAAATGAAAAGTATGAAGAAATTTATCTCGATGATCCTGCTTGCGGTAGTACTGACTACTACAATCAGCACACCAAAGGCCAAGGCCGCAACTGATCCATACGCAGCTCTGGCCTCGGCCACAATAGCAGCTTATGTTTTAATCGCCGTTGGTGGAACTCTGGTTATTGCAGGCGTTGTATGGACCATCCAAAAGGTCGCCAGTAAAGAAGTTGCGATTCAGGAAGCTAAAGACGATGCCATGATTTTTCTCGCTAATGATGGACAAGCGCCGAGCTTGCTGCTTGAAACTATCTTTGCTTCAACTCGCGAAAAGCTGGCAGAAAGTATGTCAGAAGAAGAACTTGCTGAGTTCACCGATGTACGTCTGGCAGAGATGATGATTTCTGGTGTTACCGCTGAACTTGTTGAATAAGAAAATATTCAGGCTGCCCGAATGGGCAGCCTGATGTCTAAAGTTATGAACTACTTCACGTCAAAGCGGTCTAGCATCATCACCTTGTTCCATGCCTTCACAAAATCATTGAGAAACTTTTGTTTCCCATCTTCGGCGGCATAGACCTCTGCAATCGCCCGAAGTTCCGAGTGAGATCCAAAAATAAGATCCACCGGTGTCGCTGTCCATTTCAACTCACCAGTCTTGCGGTCCAGACCATCGTAAATCCCTTCCGTCTTTGACTTCTCCCATTTGGTGGACATGCTGAGAAGATTAACAAAAAAATCATTACTCAATGTGCCTGGTCGACTCGAGAAAACACCATGCTTAACTTGTCCAACATTGGCGTCAAGAACTCGCATACCACCCACAAGAACAGTCATTTCAGGCACAGTCAGTGTCAGCATGTTGGCGCGATCAACCAGCATTTCCGTTGGGATCAAATAATTGTCTTCCCCGTAATAGTTGCGGAAGGCATCTGCTTTTGGCTCTAGGACGGCAAATGAAACAACATCAGTTTGCTCTTGAGAAGCATCCATGCGTCCTGGTGTAAATGGCACCTTCACCTTTTGCCCACCGCCCTTGGCCGCTTGCTCAACTGCTGCGACACCACCCAGGACAATCAGATCTGCTAGTGACACTTTTCTTCCACTCTTTTGAAACGCTTTTTGAATTTCCTCTAAACGGCCGAGAACTTTAGTAACCTCATCCGGGTTGTTGACCGCCCAATCTTTTTGAGGCGCAAGACGAAGGCGTGCTCCATTGGCGCCACCACGCATGTCTGTACCACGGTAAGAAGCAGCAGAGGCCCAGGCGACTCGAACAAGTTCAGAAGTGGTTAATCCAGAATTAAGAATTTTATTTTTAAGTAAAGCAATGTCGCTTGCTCCAATTAGCTTGTGATTAACAGCAGGGATAGGATCTTGCCACGGCATGATCTCCTGAGGAACTTCCTTACCAATATAGCGCGTACGAGGTCCCATATCTCTGTGAGTTAATTTGAACCAGGCCTTAGCAAATGCTAGTTCAAATTTCTTAGGATCTTCCTGGAAACTTTTCGCAATTTTAAAATAAGCGGGATCCATTTTGAGTGCTAGATCGGTGGTAAACATAATAGGTGCGTGTCGTTTATTTTGATCGTGAGCATCTGGCACCAAGTCTGACAATTCGCCGTCTTTTGGAATCCACTGAGTAGCTCCCGCTGGACTCTTAGTCTTGACCCACTCATGGTTTAAAAGGTTATCAAGGTATTGAGTGGTGAATTCAGTGGGAGATCCCGTCCACGCCCCCTCTAATCCACTGGTGATTGTGTCACCACTGTGACCCTTGCCACACTTGTTCTTCCACCCCAGACCCTGCTCTTCAATTCCAGCGGCGGTAGGTTCTGGGCCAAGACATTTATCCGGCTTGTGAGCACCGTGAGCTTTACCAAAAGTGTGTCCTCCCGCGATCAAGGCGAGAGTCTCTTCATCGTTCATCGCCATGCGACCGAAGGTTTCACGAATATCTTTTGCTGCTAAGAGAGGATCTGGAACTCCGTTAGGTCCCTCTGGGTTCACATAGATAAGTCCCATCTGAACGGCGGCCAGTGGTTTGGCCAATTGCCTGTCGCCCTTGTAGCGCTCATCGGCCATGAATTTTTTTTCAGGTCCTCAGTATACTAAGTCCGCTTCCCAGTCGTCCATGCGGCCACCAGAAAAACCAAGAGTTTTGAATCCCATGGATTCCATGGCGACGTTTCCTGTCAGAACCATCAAGTCGGCCCAGGAAATTTTACTTCCATATTTTTGCTTGATCGGCCAGAGCAAGCGCCGCGCTTTATCGAGGTTGGCGTTGTCGGGCCAGCTGTTAAGAGGCTCGAATCGCTGCTGACCTCCACCTGCTCCACCGCGTCCATCCAATGTTCGGTAAGTACCTGTACTGTGCCAGGCCATACGGATAAAAAATGGACCGTAGTGACCGTAGTCTGATGGCCACCAGTCTTGCGGCGTCTTCATTAATTTTTCAATATCACTTTTTACTGCCTTCAGATCGAGCTTTTTAAACTCCTCTGCATACTTAAAATTGCTGCCCATCGGATTGGACTCGATGCCGTGTTGGCGAAGCGGCGTGAGGTCAAGTCTTTCGGGCCACCAGAACCGGACAGGCTTCGTGTCTACCGCGGTCACTACTTTTGCTGGCTGACGCTTTTCAGTAGCGCAGCCAAATTGCAATGAAGCCACGGCGAGCAGTCCGACTGTTGTTAATCCTACTTTAAACATAATGATTCTCCCTTATACGTGTGCATAATTCTGATAGAGATATGTTAGAGAGAGACCTGAGATAGATACAATCGATTAAAACTATCGACTTGATAGGCACCGACTATTATATCAAACTAAATGATTAGGGTCAAAATGCATAAGGACATATGGCACAATTCATTATAAGAATGTTGCCATGAATACAAAACCTCAAGAAACAACGACTACACCGCCCCAAGAACATGAAGAAGTGGGTCACGTCCATGGACCTAACTGTAACCACGGTCATGCTCGATTAGAGCCACTTGTAAGACTAACCCCAAAGGTTGGACGCAATGACGATTGTCCATGTGGAAGTCTGAAAAAATTCAAAAAATGTTGTGGTAAGTGATTTATAGATTTCAAATAGAGCTTTCGGACATTGAGCGCTCAGTCTATGAGACGTTAGATTTTCGCGTGGCCCAGCATCCTTCAGAGCACATGCCTTACCTGCTGACTCGAGTCCTGGCCTATATCCTAAACACTCAGGAAGACTTAGCGTTCTCGGCAACTGGTCTCCATGATCCCGATGCGGCGGCGATTAGTATCCCCGATGCATTCGGCGGATTTAAACTATTAATTGAAATCGGCAGTCCCAGTGCTCGCAAACTCCATAAGGCGACAAAAGTTTCTAAAGCGGTAAAGGTCTACACTTACAAAAACCCTGAGAAGTTTATGAGTGACCTGAGGGAAGAAAAAGTCCACCGGATCGATGAAATTGATTTTTATTCTTTTACGCCGGATTTTTTAGAAGAACTCTCTCAAGTAATCAAACGTGATAATCGATGGGGTGTGTTGTTTGATGACGGAAGGGTTACTGTCCAGATCGGTGAAGTGTCGATTTCAGGGGAATTAAGTTCAAATAGTCATTTAGTTATAGGTAGTCCTTAAGATTTTTTATCACTTCATGGATTTCGTCCCTGACCTTCCTGTAAACGGAGAGAGTTTCCTCCTCACTAGTCATCTCTTTCGTTAGGGCCGGAGGATCTTGAAATCCCACATGCACAATCTTGCCACCTGGAAAATAAGGGCAGCTCTCGTGAGCATGATCACAAACAGTCACAACGTAATCAAACGTGACTTTGGGAAGCTCCTCCACCGTTTTAGAAAAGTGAGATGAGATATCGACTCCAGCTTCTTTCATGACTTTTACCGCACGCGCGTTCATGCCATGTTTTTTCGTGCCAGCTGAATAGACATTAAATTCATGTCCCCAGTATTTTCTCGCCCATCCCTCGGCCATCTGTGAGCGGCATGAGTTGCCTGTGCAAAGGAACATTATATTTTTTTTACTCATAAACAAGACACTCCTGAACAGCGTCTTTGATCCCTAAGAGTCTTTTCTAACTACTGAGCACTTTAAATACATTGAGCCAAATCCATCAACCTTACAGGCGATATCATGCCCGTCGACTGGTTCATCTAGAAGTCTGATATTTTTTACTTTTGTTCCAGACTTTAGGGTATCACTGCCCACTTTAAGATCTTTTGTCGTTCTGACGGTATCACCAGATTCTAGTTTGACACCGTTGGCGTCTAAAAACTTAGGTCCAGCAACTACCTCTTGTACTTCAGCAGCAACTTCAGCTGACCACTCATGGGCACACTCCGGACAGATCCAAAGATTTCCATCCTGGTAACCATAAGGTGAATTACATTTAGGACAAGTTTGGCCTTGGTCTGACATTGGGATTCCTTGGTAGTTATAAGATTTGTTCTACCCTAATTTTCATCATTTGTCATTGCATTCTTAATTATAAATGTAAGTTTGAAAATCGTTCGTTAGGTCAGTCGAGAAGAACAATTCCAACTCTTTTTGGAAGATCTCGGTTGTGATGGTCTTGAATTTATATTGTTCAAAAAGGTGTGCTAGAAAAGTTATCATTCCACCTTTATCACTGAATTTATAATCCAAATAAGAAATGAAGGCTTCGCCGTGGGAATACCAAACAGTGGTATGCCTTATATATGGCGGCAAGCTATTTAGTTTGAGTGAACAATCAATAGCTTTAGCACAAGGCAGACTTAGCCTTTGATAATCATGCGTAATCCATTCCGTCACTGCTTCATCAATCCAGCTGGATCTTCCATCAGCAGGCATTACTCCCCTTGCAAAATAGCTATGGATAATTTCATGCTTAAGGTCTTCAATACCAGACGATGTGGCCCCATGATATTCCATTCCCCCAGGACCTTCGGATATGTGGATTAGTAATTGCGGGTGAGGCCATGCAGCAATGTTCTCCTCAAGTTCTTTTACTACTTTTTCTGTCTCTTTTTTCGCACGTTCCAAAATATCATCTTGAGTAGGATCTTCATTCGTATAGATGGTCACTGGGATTTCTCGTCCAGTGGATGATAAAATATTAAATGTTAATTCACGGTATTCGTTTTCGGGTACGATATGAATATATGCTGAGGAAGTCGAAAAATAATCTGGAAATTGAATCTTAAAATAATTCCCGCTTTGATAGGTCACATTTCCGTTGTGATATATCTTGTGCTGAAGACTAGAATTCTTGATCAAAAGCTCTAGTTCGGTAGGGAACTGATCAAACTCTAAATTAGTTACGGCCCATATTTCAAAAAACTCTCTGTCCATCAAATCAGACAAACTGAAATCAAAATCTAGTTTTTCCTCTTCGAAATCAATTCCACCGGCGAATTCTGCAATATCACTCTTGACCACCAAGACATGGTGTCCTTGCGGCAGTAATTTATTTAACACTCGAACTTTTGTCTCGGCCATTGGAGGTATAATTTCAGACGCTGAGGATTTAACATTATTAACTTTTAGGTCTTGAATCTCTGTTCTAATATCAAAAATAGGATATCCAGCCTTGTCTTGATAAAACTCTATTCTGGACACCACCGATGATGTCCGTTTCTTAAAATCAATATCAACTTTATAAGTGGCATTAGTGAAATCCACGAAAACTGCCATGCCACTCTTATAAGCAAAATCAGGTGGTGAATTCTCAATGGCAAAAACATTCATTGAGATCATTAAAAAAATTATGAGTTTTAAAATCATTATGATGATCTCAATGGAAGTTAAGTAATAGATCAACCTGAGTACCATATGGAATGTCGCCAATGAACCAAGGTATATAAAAATGCCTGGGCTAAACGAGATATAAATGTTTTATGATATTAACAAGTTATCTAAAGCGACATCCAAAGGTGCTGCTTATAGACAGATTCCTTAGCGCTTATTGAATAATTTCAAAAGGTTAAAGGCAAGCTCTTCAAGAATTCGTTGAGCTCGATTTGAGAGGATAAAAAGACTATTCCTGAAGATATCCCATTATCTGTGCACGTGCCACTTGGTAATCCTTTTTAATATCTGCATAGCGGATTTTTGCTTCCACAATTCGTTGAAACGCTTGAAGAACATCGGGTGAGTTTTTAATACCTCTCATATACTCGCTCCAGATACTTTCATAATACCGTTGGGCTACTTTGTTATTTTCTTCCGCAGAATGAACAAGATCATGATTTAAAACATAAAGCTGATATGAATTTTCGTAACCCGATTGGATTTCTTGCATTCTTTGCTTTTTCACATATGAAAAGGATATGGATTTATAGGCCTGCGCAACTGAAGTTGTTCTAGACTGTAATCCATCAAAGAAAAAAGACAGTTTTACTCCTAACATTTCACCTTGATTTCGATCCATTTCATTGGCCTCTTCAAGAAATTCAAAACGTCTGACCTTAGAAGCATAGAGATCGAATTGAGGACTCCACCATCGTGAGGATGCTGTGCTTTCCAATTCGGCTGATGATTCAAGTGCTTTAAGCCTTTTAATCTCTCTATGATTGTCTCCGTTGAATCCCCGTGATTGGAAGTCATCCAAACGATGACCTGGCTCATGCATATTAAAAGAAGGAACTTCATAAAACGTATCAAGTGGATGGTTAAGAAGTGCGGCCATTTCACGCATATGATTAGCCAACACTATTTTTGATCTTCTTAAGTCTTGATCCAGCTGAATATTAGTTTGATTGAAATCTATCTCATCGGTTTTGGTCGCAAGATTACTTCTGATTTTCTTAAATGCAGATTGGAGGTTCAGATCATTCAGTTTAATTGCAGACTCCAAAATATTAATAACCTCTTTTTGATATAACATCTGCCAGAATAAATTCCGCGCATCGGTTAGAGTGCCAAACTTTGAGCCTTCGAGTTCAGCTTGGGCCCTGTCCACATTGGCTGATCGAAATTTTTCCTGAAGATAGTCTCTGCCCCCATTAAACACGTTTATTGAAGCAGTTGCACTCATATAGCCATATGAGTTTGTAATCTGGTTAGCAGGTGTTCCGTCCGTATTCTCCGAGCCGAGATTAACTTGCAATCGAGGCAAAAAAGATCTTCGTAAATATCCTAGTTCGGCCTGGCTTGCTTGAATTTCAGACTTGCTTCCTAGAATGTTTCCGTTTCTCGTCTCCACTAGTCCAGGTAAGTCTTTTTCCTCAAGCTTAATCGTTTCTGACCAAGCCAAAGAAGGCATTACAACTAAAGCAAAGAAAATATATCGCATAAATTAATCCAGGTTATCAAATCCAACAAAGAGCTTTTCCGCCCCTTTCGAGAATGTGACGTAGATATTGAAAGGCTTCTTTTTTTGCTTAGGAATCTTTCCTATCAAATGATCTCCATGGTTCTGCAAAGCGAAAGCATCTTTGGTTTTGGCTTTAGTATTATCTACGACTCCTTTAGCGCCCTTAGAGATACCTTCAAGTTTTGATTGGGCCATTTTGAGATCATATAGATATAGGCGAATAGTACCATCTTCTGAACGAACTATTTCGGCCTTCATAACTGCGGGGTTATTTTTATTTTTGGCAAGCATTTCAGCTTCACTCACTACATTGCCAAGAATACCACCATACTTAGCAGGCTCAACGGGCATCTCTCCATGTCCCTCGTGAGCAAAACTGGAAAAGCATAAAAGCAGTGCCAAAAATAAAGTTAACAATTTCACATAAGCTCCTTATTTAAATGTTTGTTTTTTTCATGATGAAGCCATTTCAAGCTCGACTTTTTGCCGAAATGGTAAAAGATCGTTGGTGTCACAACTAGATCAAGCAGCGTGGACGAAAGCACCCCACCGATGATGACTACACCAACGGGATAGAGAATTTCTTTGCCTGGTTCACCGCTAGAAAGTGCAAGTGGGATAACCGCCAGGATAGAAGGGACCGCTGTCATGAGCACTGGAACCATTCTTTCGAGTGTTCCACGAATAACCATTTTCTCAGAAAATTCTTCACTTTCCTCTTTCATCAAATGCAGATAATGGCTAATCATCATGATGCCGTTACGGCTGGCTATGCCGCACAATGTAATAAAGGCTACAAGAGTGGCGACAGAAAGAACTCTTTCAGTGATGAAGATGGCCACAATACTTCCAATGAGCGCCATCGGAACGTTCAACATAATTTGAAGCGAGAGGATGGTTGATCGGAAGTGAATATAGAGCAAAAAGAAAATCGCCAGCATAGAGAAAATGCTAAGTATGCCAATCATCCTAGAAGCGCTCTGCTGGCTTTCAAATTGTCCACCGAGTTTAATATAGTAGCCCTGAGGAAGTTCGACATCTCTAAGCTTAATGTTAATATCGTTAACTACAGATTGAAGATCTCTGTCGGAAGTGTTGGCAGATATAATAATTCTCCTCTGAAGATTTTCTTTGTTGATCATATTGGGGCCCGTGCCTTGGTAGATATCCACCACATCTTTAGCCTTTACATAATCGCCACTTGGAAGAATCTTGACTAAGGTATTTTCGATAGACTCAGGTGTCGCACGAGATGAATCATCCAATCTGGTGAAGATGTCGAAAACCTTTTGACCTTCAATGATTTTGCCAACGGTATCGCCATTTAATGCAATCTCAAGTTCCGAAGTCAAGTCCCCAACATTGATTCTGTTAATTCCGCTTTTCTCCCTATCAACAACCATCTTTAGCTGTGGAACAGAAATGAGTGGCTCAACTTGAAGATCAACTAAACCGTTTGTTCCTTCAAGGGTGCGGCTGATTTCGTTAGCTAGTCTTCGTAGTTCTGCCAGGTCCTGGCCAAATACTTTAATCGCTATTTGGGCCCGTACTCCCGACAACAGGTGATCGAGTCGGTGACTGATGGGTTGGCCAATATTTAAGAAAGTTTCCGGATCTGAATTCTTTATTTTTCTTCGTATATCTGCAAGAACTAAAGGTCTTTCTCGGCCGCCCTTCTTGAAGTCAACATCGATCTCGCTGTAATGTACTCCCTCTGCGTGTTCATCAAGCTCTGCCCGCCCAGTTCTTCTGACAGTACTTTTTACTTCTGGAGCGGACAGTATGATCTTTTCAATTTCATTGGCCCTACGATCGGACTCATCTAATGAGATTCCTGGCTGATAAAGAACATTTATGGTTGCCGTACCTTCATTGAATTCAGGTAAAAAGTTTTTCCCCATGAATGGAAGGAGTGAAAGTGCACCTGCAAGCAAAGCAAGACCTCCAAATATAACGATATATGGGTGGTTGAGGGTCTTGCGAACAACAGTTTCAGCATGCTTTTTGATGAACAAAATAAGCGCTGAATCTTTCTCATGTGTAATGGCTTTAAGATTCGGTAGCAAATAGCTACAAAGTGCCGGTGTAAGAGTTAGAGATACAACTAGCGAAGCAATTAAGGAGACAATATAGGCAATTCCCAAGGGAGCAAAAAGTTTACCTTCGATTCCATCTAAGGCAAAAAGCGGGACGAAAACAAGGGCCACGATAGCAGTTGAAAAGACTATTGAGTTTCGAACCTCTGACGATGCTTGATAAATAACGACCATCGCGTTTTTCGGATTAGGTAACTGCGAATTTTCTCTCAAACGCCTAAAGACGTTTTCCACATCGACTGTTGCATCGTCGATGACTTCACCGATTGCAATTGCTAATCCGCCAAGTGTCATCGTGTTGATCGATAGTCCAAAGAGCTTAAAAATGAGCGTCGCCACAATAAAAGAAAGTGGAATGGCGGTTAGAGTAATAAAAGTTGTTCTTACGTTGACTAAGAATGCGAATAAAATCAACCCGACTAGGAAGATTCCTTCAAGCATAGCTTCTTGGACGTTATTCACGGAATTCTGAATAAAGTGGGCCTGCTTAAAAAGATTTTTCTCTAAAATAATCCCTGGAGGCAATGTCTTTTGAAGATCATCCGCAAACTGATCGATTTGTTTTGTCAGGGCAATGGTATTTGCACCAGGTTGCTTTTGGATGGACAAAATGACAGCTGGGGAGCCGTTGATACTGCTTTTACCTCGCTTGATACGACTGCCAATTTTAACTACTGCGACATCTTTTACGTAAACAGGTCTTCCGAGAACCTGGCCGATCATGGTGTTCTCGATGTCCTCAATGGATTCAGCACGCCCGATTGGACGTATCAGGAGTTCCTTTCCTCCGGCGTCCAAGAAGCCTCCTGTGGTGTTTTGGCTAATCGAAGAAAGTGCCTGTTTAAGGGTACCGAGATCAATTCCCATCTTAAGCAATTTTTCACTCGAAAAAAGTATCTGGTATTGTTTTACGTCTCCGCCCATCACAATGACCTGACTAATACCAGTGAGGCCCATCAGTCTTGGTCTAACAGTCCAATCCGCAACTGTTCTAAGTTCCATGGGATCAACATTATTCTTTTCTGCGCGCAGACCTAAGAATTGAATTTCCCCCATGATTGATGAAGTTGGGGCCATGATAGGAACAATTTCCTCTGGTAGCACATCTTTTGCAATCTGCAGCCGTTCAGCGACAAACTGACGGTTCTTATAAATATCAGTGCCCCATTCGAATTCAAGATAGATAATTGAAAGTCCAATTCCACTTGAAGAACGAATTCTTTCCAGACCAGGAATACCGTTGAGGGATCTCTCAAGTGGAAGGGTGATTAAAATTTCAACTTCTTCAGGGGCCAGACCCTGAGCCTCGGCCATAATAGTCACGACTGGCCTATTGAGATCAGGGAAGACATCTACAGGGATTTTGTACGCAACGAATCCGCCATAGATGAAAGTTGCAATCGCCAAAATAACTACAAAGAGACGATTACGAAGTGAAAATTTAATGATCCAGTTAAGCATTTAATTCTCTAATGATGTTGTGAATGATCGTCAGTTGAAGCGGGAGCGCTATTTTTAAATTCCGTTAAAGGAAGAAAATACGTGACCACCTTCCCTGACACCCCACTACGAATGGCGTTAACCTGAATATTTTTAATTTTTTCAACTTCAGGAATGTGACATTCGAAATAATCAATTTTTGATGTACAAGAGACATCCTTGAGGTTTTGCCCAGAACCAACCTTCATTAAGACGGTTGAATTTTTTGTTGTAGGGTTTTTAAAACTAATGTCTAACAAGTAGACCCTTGCCATATGTGATTGCAAAAGAAGTTCAGTGTGAAAAGCCCCAGGCATGCGAATGTGCCCACCATGGGGGCCAGGTTTAGTTTCTCCATGCGAGAAAGCGTAAGAACTTAAAAACAAAGATAAAATGATATATTTCATAATTTGATTCTCCTACATCCTAGTACGTTTTAGGACCAGTTTTTGTGACAGCCTAGGCCACCTATGGAAAATTCGATGTCACATGTCGGCTTTGGAAGAGTTCGTAGCCATGCAGCCTCAACACAGCCACGTGTCATATAACTCCATGTCATGTGATTGATGCTACGTTTTAAAGCTATCTTGTTCGGAGTTGTCACAAATTGGTCCTTTAGATTTGTATTAGAGATAACTTGATTTTATTGGAAATATAAATGCTGATCTATCTTATTATTCTAATAGCGCCTTTGCTGGTCTTCGGTCAGGAGGATAATCCATTTGCAGACGTAAAACCCAAAGAATTAAGTGAATCCCAGGTAAAAAAACAATGGGCCGAGCAGCTCTCAGGAGAAAACTTTGGTTATAGAAAAGAGATAATGCTTGAGACCGGAATCAATAACAAAGGCGAAACAGCGGGTAGACATTCGGTGGGCTTTGAAGTCTTAAAAAAGTTTTCCTCCGACGTGAAGACATATGGGGCATTAAACCTTCAAGGTCGTCTGGTTCGTCGAGATGGATTCATTGGATTTCCTAACGACATGGAGGGAATTGACCGCGAAGGCTGGTTTACAGAATATCACAACGCATATTTTGATTTTTATAATGTTGCTGACCCTTTACTAAGCGAGGAAGGAAAATCAAAAAACATTGGAAAGTTTAATGCGAGGATGGGGAGATTTTATGTTCCCTTCGGACTTAACCTTGCAACAGATACACACGGAACTCTTCTTCAACTTTCAAACAATGAAAATTTTGGGTTTGAACGTGATTGGTACACAGGCTTTTGGGGAAATATTAACAACGACCTCCGCTATGATGTCTTTTATCTTGCTGGATCAGGCTATGATCTAAAATACCAAGGCCAAAATGGCTTGACGGCAGCAAGATTAAGTCTCGGCAATATATACCTTAATGAATATGGCCTTGAAGGTGGCATATCAGGGATTAGTGGAGAAAGACTTTTGCCTCATAGGACAGTGGTAAAGACTTCACGAGGTGGGATAGACGGAAGATACAGAGCAATAGTCCCTAAAGGTCTTTTCACTTGGACTAGTGAACTCTCAAGTGGGAAAGATAATGATGAAAGCGTTCTAACCCAACTTCATCAGGCCGATTACTTATATTTTTCCCGAAATTGGGGTGCCGCTACTCAGTACCGTTGGTTCAAAAATCAACGGTCTGCACTTCTTGCAGAAGTGACTTGGTACTTTCGAAATGATGTAGCAGGTTCAAACCTACATTGGATAAAATTAAACTACCAACGAGATATTGAGCAATCTATAGGAGATAAAAATGATGTCTGGACGACACAATATTATTACTACTTTTAAAATAGTAATAATGACATTTATTATTCTAAGTTCCCACACTATTTGGGCAGCTATCGGATGCACATTAACTAACCCAGCAGAAGACTTAAAATATCTATTCCCAAGTATGACTTCATACAAAGAAGATTTGAAAGAATTCCCACGAATCAAAGACGGACAAAAGTTGTTCGCAGATTTTAAAGAGAGACTAGGAAGTGACCTTGACCCTATTTATGAAAGCTTTGAAACTCCCTACACCATTTACAACGTGTTTAAAGGCCAAGAGAAATTGGGAGTAGTCCATGGGGTCAATGTTCCAGGAAAAGGTGGAGTAATCCAGATTTTCCTATCGACAGATCCAAAAAGTGGAGACATCAAAAAATTCTACTTCCAAAGATTAGAAAGTCCCGCGGCACAGGTCTTAAAGAATCCAGACTTTAGGAAACAGTTTGAAAATCTCAACTTAGGTGATTTCTACAAGAATGATTATTTTAAAGCAACTAAAAAAGCAAATGAGAAAGATAGAGTCGGAAAAATTAAGCCTCCAAAAGATTTGGACTCAAATAGTAAACATGATTACGAAGCAACAATAAGAGGATTAAGAAAAAATCTTATCCTTTTAGATTTTTTTGTTTATGATCGCAGATTTGAGCCTTTTTTTGAAAAGGCTAAGGCGATTATGGGGGATCAAAAATGAAAACCATTTTCGCAATTTGCGGCGTCATACTTATTGCCGGAGGCGTGTTTCTTTATCGGAATATGCATGCGCCCAAAATTTTTGGAGATTTCATTAACGCTCCTAAAGTCAGTGTTCTGGAAGTTATTGAACACCCTGAAAACTATCTTCACAAAACAGTCTCAATAGAAGGTGATATTTCAGGTCAATGTACCTCAATGGGATGCTATTTCTTCTTTAATGTTGGAAATAAACAACTTCGTATAGACATTGCACCTGTTGCCATGCATGCCCCTAAAGGACAAGAAGGTAAGAAAGCTCGTGTAGAAGGAAGAACTGTTCCTTACGATAAAGGTTATCAATTTTCGGCAAGTGCCGTGGAGTTTTTAAATGAATAATGCATATGTATTTCCGAGATATGTTGTCTTGGCGCTAAAAAATTTAAGGCGCCGAATTGTGCGTACCATGCTGACCGTCGCAGGTGTAGCTCTTGCAGTTGCAGTTGCTGTTTCGCTCGGCGGATTCATGCTTGGCTATCGTGGAGCAATTGATCGAAGTATAGACATGCTCGGATTTCAAGTCATGATCATGGCAAAAGGGTGTCCGTATGAAGCTGCAACGATGATGTTAAAAGGTGGAAGTGGTCTTCTATATCTACCGCAAGATACATATACCCTTGTCAGAAAAGATCCAGACATTCAAAGCATTACTCCTGTCTTTATCGGCATTGCTCAAAAAGAAGGAAGCGGAATTCGTGGCAATGACAAAGCCGAAAAGAATTTCAGTATCATTAGCGGCGTCGAAGTAGAGAGCTTTCAATCGATGAAACCATGGCTAAAGATGAAGACTGGTTCTGGCCATGATGGAGGAAGATGGTTTACTGACAGTGCAACTAAGGAAGTCGTCATTGGCTTTGAGGCAGCGGAATATGAACAGCGAAAAGTTGGTGATACTTTCTATGTCTCAATTACACCTGCCGGTGGGGTAGAACCAGTAAGACATGAATTTAAAGTCGTCGGCATTTTGGAAAGAACTGGAACTCAAGATGACGGGACAGTTTATATGCCGATAAGTGCCGCGCAAGAATACTTTAACAGAAAAGGTGAGCTCACAATTTTGGGAATCAAACTTAAAGAGTTTAATATGTTCAAAATGAAAGATTTTGAAGGACGATGGCTTAAACTTCCTTCCGTTCAAGTGGTAGGACTTCAACAAGTAAAGAATACACTCATAAACCTTGTTGCAACAGCTCAGACAATGATCGCAGCAGTTGCCATTATTGCAGTTATTGTTGCTCTCATTGGTGTGATAAACACTATTCTAATGAGTGTGTATGAAAGAACTGGAGAAATCGGAATCATGAAGGCCCTGGGTGCTAGAAAAAGTGACATCTTTGAACTGATCTGGCTTGAAACACTCATGATTTGTATTTTTGGCGCCATCGTTGGATCAGTCATTGCTGTAGTTGGTACAGGTGCTGTTGAGACTGCAATAAAATCAATCACAAATCTTGGTGTAAGTGGTTCAATTGTTCAAATCACCCCATCAGTAATTGGTTATGCAATTCTGGGTGCAGTGATCCTAGGCTTTTTTGGAGGACTCTATCCTGCTTGGAGAGCTGCATCTATGCGACCGATTGAAGCCATTCGTGAAGGGGGTGCCTAATGAATACAGAAACAATTATTGAAGCAAAAAATCTCAAACGCTTTTATCAACGAGGAATCGAAACAGTAAAAGCACTTGACGGCGTTGACATATCTATCAAGAAAGGTGAAATGGTTTCAGTTTTAGGACCTTCTGGATCAGGAAAAACAACACTCATTAATCTACTCTCTTGTCTTGAAGCACCCTCAGAAGGAACTCTGAAAGTTAATGGGAAGGACGTGGCAGGGCTTTCTGAAGACAATCTCGTTGAAGTAAGAAGGGGTGTGCTTGGATTTGTTTTCCAACAATTTCACCTACTGCCAACTTTAACAGTGACAGAAAACGTCGAGCTTCCGCTGCTCTTCTTAGGTAAAAAACCTGATCCGAAGCATACACAAAATGTTCTTGAGATGGTTGGCCTTGGAGATCGTAGACTGCATCTGCCAAAAGAGCTTTCAGGAGGCCAAATGCAAAGAGTGGCCATTGCAAGGGCCCTCATTATTGAACCTCAAATATTAGTCGCCGATGAACCTACCGGAAACTTGGATAAAAAGAACAGTGAAGCGATCTTCGATCTTTTCAGAAAACTTTGCCGTGAAAAAGGTCTCACCATATTAATTACTACTCATAACTTGCATTTAGGTTATCAAGCTGACCGAATTTTTACTCTTGAAGACGGAAAAGTTGTGAACATTGAGGAGAGAAAATGAATTTTATCCAAGACCGGGCCATGACTGAACTTTTATCTGGTCTCGGGGCAGGTCTCATAGGAATGGGACTTGGGATAAAGTTTTATCAACCACTCAAAAGGTTCTTACTTCCTATGTTTGTATTTGGAATTGTTTCTCACTCCATTGGTATGTATGCAACCAAACAAATAGATAAAAAGGATTCGGAGGTTTCTTCTTTAACGATGGCACTTTATTACTCTTGTTGGGTTCTACTGTTAGTGATGATCGCCTATTTTATCATTACTCGTATTAGAGAGAATAATATCCAAAAACCCTGAACAAAGTCAGATTATATTAAGTAAATGAATGTTAATTTTGAACAAAGGAAATAATCTTATGAAAAACTTACTAATGATCACTACATTTCTATTCCTCACTTCATGTGCTAGTCATTCCCTAATGAGAGGGTCTGTCGCCATGAAAGTTAGCGATCGCGAAGCCCACGTATGCATGAATGATGATGAGGCAAAAGTTGGCGATAGAGTTATGGCATTTTTTAATGATTGCCAAAAAAGAAACACAGTCGATGGAAAATCTGGGGCCTACGGTACGCCTTGTGTGAAAACAGAACTTGGCAAAGGAACCGTAACCAAAATTCTTAACGAACATTACTCGGTCATTCAATTTGATGAAGGTGTAAAGTTTTCGGAAGGAAATTTCGTCGAGAAGATAAAATAGATGGATGACATTTGTCTTAGTCATGTTCATTCTACATGTTCAAAGTTGAGGGCAATTATCTCAAATCAGGCTTTATAATTTCATAGTTAATTGATTTAGCGTAAGATATGTCGGACTGGGTCGGACCGAAGAGGTTTTGGCCCAGTTCACTTTATTACTTTTAAAAGGTTAACAGGCAAATGCCCGAACTATCCGAAGTAATACTAACAAATGAAAATCGATTAATGGATTCGAGAGGTTATTGATCTACAGAGCGATTCTTGCGATTTTTGTTTTCACGACAGTTCATTTGAGTTCACGGCATTTCACGAGTTGAGCACCCATGGTATCCATGAGTATCCCTACTCCAGTTTATATCAACATTTTAATAAAGCTATTCAATTTCCCTTTCTGATAATCTTTAAGATTTTCATATCCCATAGACTTATAAAAATTCATTTGTTTTTCTTCATCATCAGTAAGGAGCATATGTGTTCTCACATGAGAATATCTGCTTAAGGCCTGATTAATTAGCTTGCGTCCTATTCCTTGATGCTGAAAATTTGGATTCACTAAAATATCTTGGAGATAATGGATTGAGACGTCATCAGACATTGAACGTAATAAGCCAACCACTTCGTTTCCATCTTTGGCTATCAGAACATAAGATGAGTTACAAAATGCCTTAAGAAGATTATCCTTATTCTTAGTATATATGGCCCAGCCGACAGAATCATACAATTGTACAATATTATCAAAAGCTTCAGTCTTCCAATTTTCAGTTAACAGTATCTGGCTCATCCTACCTTCTTCTCTTCAACAAAGACTTTGCGAAGGACATCATTCATCAAAGAAGTATAAGAAACGTGGTGTTTCTCGGCCAGATCTCTAATGGCTTCTAAAACATCTGAATCAAAATTGGCTGTAATTTTCTCTCTCGACACCTTCTTCAGACAAGGCAAAGTTGAAAGATCAACATCAATTTTGCCAAAGAATTTATTAGGCAATCTATCAACTTTTTTTAGTGCTTGCTTTAGATTTGGTTTTTTCATTTTTGCCATGGAGCGCCTCCCAACATTTCCAGAGATATTCATAATTCTCATGGATGTATTTAATAATGCCTTTAACTGCTCTTATTGAGAATTGAGTAGACCCAATCACCTCAAGAGTCACTAGCGAAATCTTAACTTCAGCCTTCTCCCCTTTTGCTATTACATGCACATGAGCTGGGCCATGTTCTTTAGGAGGAGCGAATACCTTTATTTTCCACTTTTCATTCTCAATGACTGTCCCGACCTTCACTAACATATTATGCCATACTTTTATATGGGTATAAAGCCATACTTATTAAAGTTACAATAATGCCTGAGTAGATCTTTCCAGTAAATTCGACAACCTAAATACCTATGGATACCCAAGGGTGCTCCACATTTTTCACTTTTGATGATATATTTTAATTATTTCAGCAGGATAGAAACAAATGCCCGAACTACCCGATCTAACTTCGGGCAAAATTAAACTCCAAGCATTTTCATCATTTGTGAATGGAAATCAACTTTCAAGCAGCTTCATCACTTCACCATATTTCACTTAATTTAATGCCATTTCACGACTTCAGTCGGAAAAGTCGGAATGATGCCCACTCGTCTTGACTAATACACAGTATTATGGACAGGCTTTTCAAAGAAGCACCATCATTTACTAAAAAAATTGAATCTATAGGTGATGAATCTCTTTTAAGAACTATTCAGGATGCCATCCTTGAAAACCCAAGCGTGGGAAGTTCGGTCGCCGGTACAGGCGGAATTAAGAAATTCCGAGTATCTGACCCTTCACGCGGAAAAGGTAGGAGGTGGACTTCGGGTTGTTTATCTCGATCTACCAGATAGAGAGGTTACGTACCTACTCTATCTTTACGGAAAAAATGAAGCCAAAGATTTAACATCAGATGAGAAAAAAGCGCTTAAAAATTTAGTCAGCTCTATTAAAGGAGAAAGACAGTGAAAAAGAAACGTATGGCAGATGGATTACTAAAAAGTCTTCAAGAAGCTGTCCAAATGGAAAAGGGCCTACTCAAAGGCCGTGAGGCTTTTAGACGTCTTTCAAAACCTGCTCCTAAATGGACCAAGAGTGGAATAAAAAAACTTAGAGAAGAAGTATTCCAGATGAGCCAGCCAGTATTTGCTTCACTTTTGAACGTAAAAACGACAACCGTCCGTGCTTGGGAACAAGGCCAGAGATCCCCTGATGGCGCGGCTTCAAGACTACTTGAGATTTTTTCCAAGGATGTAGACATTGCTGAAGAGTTGGCATCTTAAGGGTGAAAGAGGTATAACGATTCAGTGCCATAATCATTAAGAGCGGCACTTGGTTGTCGTTCTTCCCCCCTCTCTCCTCGTCGTAAACGTCAGCAACCTTGTAAATAGTTCAGGGTATCTATCGGATTTTTCAGGTCATTTCATAATGGCGAAGAAATACGTTACAGATATTGGATTAACATTTGTTTAATGAAATTAAGTTTAACTAATGGAAACACCGCCTCCATTTCTCTGATGTCCAGTTTACCTAGTCCCATAAACCTCTACTCGATCTAAAATGTCACACAACAAGATGGCGACCCTAAGGCCAGTATGTAAGATGCTTATGGGACGATCCTCCTACCAAAGGCATAACAATGAGTGTTCAGAATAAGACATGCCATAGTATTTTAGTTGTTGAAGATGAAAAGGGCATTCAAGAAGTTCTCAAGATGGCATTAGAGATGGAAGGATATGAGGTCTTTACGGCTGACAACTGTAAAGAAGGGCTCGAGATGTTGGATACAATGCCAACTCCCTGCTTGATTTTACTTGATCTGATGATGCCGGTGATGAATGGTTGGCAATTTGCAGAGGCAATATCAAAAGACATGACCCTGGCAACTATCCCGGTGGTTCTTGTTACAGCTTATGCGGATAGGGCAAAGTTGATTCCATCTAAGGGTATTATTAAAAAACCTATCGATTTTGATAGCCTCCTAAATATTGTCAAGCAGTGGTGTAATGAAATTTCTAACTAATATCATCAAAGTTTCTTTGCAATTTAATCGGGCAACAAAAAAAATCAGACACGTTTCTTCCAGGAAGGTAAGCGATGGACTATGAGAAAAACAAAGTCTTCTCATCTCAAAATGAAGAGATAGAGTTATTAAAAGAAGAGATCAGGAGTCTTAAAGAAAAAATCCAAAATGAAACCTTACTGTCCATTCGACTGAATCGATTATTAGAGTCCGTGAACATCATCCCATGGGAAGCCAATCCAAAAACAGGCCAGTTTACTTATGTAGGTGCACAAGCGGAAAATATTCTCGGATACCCAGTTCGGAGTTGGCTCACAAAAGACTTCTGGGTCAATCATATCCACCATGAGGACCGCGAGAGAGCGGTTGCCCTTTGTTTTAAGGAAAGTACCACTCGAGAAAAATATACGTTTGATTATCGAATGATCGCTGCAGATGGACGGATTGTCTGGATTTATGACATCGTAACTGTGATTTCTGAGAACGGAAAGGCCAAGCTTCTCATTGGTTATATGTTAGACATCACGGATCGCAAAAAATTTGAACAAATGCAGGAAGAGCGCCTTTTAGAACAACAGCATGCTAGAGAAATCGCCGAGCAGACAATGAGGATGCAGGATGACTTTCTTTCCATTGCTGCTCATGAATTACGTACTCCCTTAACTCCGATTTCCATGCAGCTGCAGTTGCTAGAGAAGATACTCATAAAAAATGCTGACTCTGATTTTTCAATATCAATGAAGCGAAATTTATTGAAATTGACTCAGAATTCAAAGAGGGAGATTAATCGTCTGTCGAGTCTTATTGAGGAACTACTAGACGTCTCTCGAATAAGCGCTGGCCGTCTAGTTTTAAATTTGAAAGAAGTTAATTTGAGCACAATAGTTCAATCACAGATTAAACGCTATCAGACCACGGCCTTAAAAGTAGGAAGTCTCCTCCACGGTCGAATTGAACCGGGAGTTGTCGGCATCTGGGACCCCACAAAACTGGAATCATTAGTTGAAAATCTGCTCACCAATGCGATCAAATTCAGCGACGGCAACCCCATTGAAGTTAGGGTGGGAATCCAAAAAAAATCAGCAATTCTTGTAGTAAAAGACCATGGAATTGGAATATCTAAAGAAGACCAACAGAAAATTTTTAAAAGATTTGAACGTGCTGTCTCTGTAAAAAATTACAGTGGCCTAGGGTTAGGACTCTTTATCGCCAGCGAAATAGTGAAAGCGCATGGAGGTTCTATCAAACTGGAAAGTGAGATTCACCGAGGGTCAACTTTTGTAGTTGAACTACCATTAAGACAATTGGCCAATGGTTTGAGCTAAAATTAGCCTAGATTTTTTCCCGAGAAGCAGTGCAGACCTCATTCGTTTTGAATCCCGCGAGTATGACATGAATGTTTTTGAAACTTGGCCAGATCGCCTTTATGACTTGTCTTTTATCTCTGCCAGAAAGATTACAATAGCCGCTTTCAAGATAGCAGGGTACGTGATCTCGAAAGGCACGAGTTTTTAAATCGGCGCACGTCAGATCGGGTGGATAGGTATCCATTTCTCGGATAAGACAGCTGCGTACATCATTAATCCAGCTTTGACCCAACGGGGAAAACCGATCTTTTCTTGCTTCAAAACGAAGGCAATAACGACGGCCAAACTGAAGTGGATAAGTTCTACCTTGACAGTGTCTGGCAGCAGCAACACAGGTATAGTACTCGCAGTCGGTAGAAAGATAAGCGCATCTTTTGGGATCTGAGGCCAGCGCCGAAAATGCCACAAGAAAGAATACGATTATAAGGGATTTCATAGGCCGAAACTCTATCATGCCCTGGAGATTTAAAATAAAGAGAAGTAAAACTTACACTTAAATAGCCCAATGTGCTTACTGAATTCAGAATACAGGGTGGCTCGCGCCACCCAATAAAAATCATTTCTCTAGTCTCGCTGGGAGGCAACACAACGAATATAGCGTTTCTCGTCGCGATATCTGTAATCCGATCTTCCAACGCCACCATTGAAGTACCACACACAATTGCGACATTCAGAATACGACGACGCCGACCAGAAATCGTAATCCATATTAGGAAGAACTTTCCGAATCCCATTAATGCTAGCGAGTTGCCAGTCATTTATGCTTGGAAGTCGCCATGTAACCTTTGGATATGTCAGCCCTGCCTTAAAATCTGTTTCAGGATTCACATACGTGTAAGAAGGAGTTCCACCGCCGGCGGCGATTTCACCGCCTACTACATCCGGACAAACACTGATCGGACTTGCTTGCTGCAATTTTTGGTTTACAAAGAACGGCGCTGAGTTTTCAGAAACTCCTGGCTCCGATGTGAACTGAGTTTCCCTAACTGAGACTGCACTCGGTTTTGAATACCCAGCCGCTCGGTACCAATTGTAATCTGTCGACGATTTATCAGACCACAGGAGTTTGGTTCTTTCATCACGCCAGACTTCATATTTGGTACCCACATTGTCTAAAACGCTCACCAGTTTCCAGTCGCCTTCCCCATCTTGTCCGTATTTCTTCCCGTCATAAAACGCCCATAAACCGTTCGCGGTGGCACAGTCGGCGATTCTTGCCTCGATGCTCCCGCTTATTCCACAAGCAACAATATTTGCTCGCGAAGTAATCACAGGATCGTTTGCAGCGATGGTTTCAAGATAGTGTCGTTTCACTGGGTACTCTGGGACGTCAGAGTAATCACACCCCCATAGAGCATCAGTCAAGCAAGGGGCATATCTTCCATCTGAATCCGCCAGAGGACTTGGAATGACGGAGTGGTTGTCAGTAAACGTTTCGTTTTCTTCAGCTTCATCTTGGAGGCTTGCAACGACTCTGTCAGGTGCTGCAAAAAATGCAGCAAAATCACCCGGTAAATACGGAAAGCTCGCATTGTCTTTTCTGGAAGAAAAGCTCAGCATCATGATCGGGTCAGAGGACGAAGAAGATCCACCGCTGCCAGAGCAGTCTGCTGTGCCAACAACATTTAAGATCGTCGTGCCAGAGCAAATCTTATCGGCAGCAGGAGTAAGGGATCCCTGTTGAACCTTAAACGCTTCATTACAAGAGGAGAGCATAATCATGGACAAGATAAGGAATGAGTTTTTCATGTTCTCATTATCGGACTAAAAGGATTTATACTTAACCTTTTAACGACAGAGTCCATGTATTCTAAAGGTTATACCCACTTTACACCTAGGCGAGGACTTGAGGTTGCAAGGCATCTGCCGCTTTTTGTGGGCAAAATGACTACCATCCTGCTTGTTCTTAAGTCTTCAGACACCTTTTAATTCCCCGTATCTATAAGATAAAGCTAAATATCCGACCAAAAAAGACCGATACAATTTAAGATAAGTCAAACAGAGGGGGGCGGTTCCCCCCATTCATCACCGAGGTACAAAATGAAAACACTATCGCGCATTTTAAGTCTGGTAATTTCTCTCCAGCTAGCAGTGGGGTGTTCAGGCAGTCAGCTGGCAGTTACGGGTGCAGGAGTGTCCGGTGGATTGGGGTTGTCTTTCTTGAGTGGCTCGATTGCTTCATTCGAGATGATTTCCAACGCCATTATGCCTACAGCGATGGCAGCGGGAGATTTGACTGTGTACACTCTCGACCCCAAAACATTAGAAAGAGAAGAAGCGATCTATAGTGAAACCGTTAAAGGCGCATCCATAGGTCATAAGTACAATATTGAGATTCCAGCTGAGCATCAAGGGAAATTAATGGAAGTGCATTTCAAAGATGCAGATGTTTCTATTGTTACTAAACAAGAATTTACTTATGTTCCAACTATAACAACCAAAGAGAATCAAGAAGTAGTAGCGGATTTAAGCCAGGCCGGTACGCTTGAGGCGATCGTAACCAAGGCGCTACTTGCTAAGGCCATTGATGATGGTATTAACGCAGCGGAAATTCCAGACAAGTTACAAGAGCTTAAACTAGAAGATAAAAAAGAGATCTTTCAAATGCTCGGTGCCGATAACAAAGCCATTTTGACCCAATTGATTTTGAATGTGGAAACAGCAGACACGACTCTTAAATATATTGTTGAGTACTCAAGCATAGTTGCTAAAGAAGGGGTTGTAAGTGCCAGCAAATTGGCAACGGATCTCCTCCTCATAGGTTTACAAAACAATTTTATCGAAAAATCTCAACAGATGTTTATGTTTTGTACCAGAACTGACGTGCAGTTTTATCTGCCACAAGAAAAATACCAATACTATTTATACATCGATACTACCGACCCAGATTTAATGTATGCTGAATTTGCGTATATTGGTAATGTTAAAACAGTCGCAGATGAGCTCATTAGAAGAGTGCGCGAAACCGGACTTAAGAAAAATTTAACAAGTTTACCTAATTTGGTATTTAGCCAAAGAGCGGATTCAAAATCTGACAGCATTATTATTTCTTCTTGTCCGATTTATACCAGCGGTGTTGCTCCTTTGGATGAGTCGGTAAAAGCCGCTATTAAGGTAGAAGAAGCCATAAAATTTGATCTGAATATTCTTAGAGATGCAGACGCCAGTCGCGTGGTCGACTATTATGCGGCACAGGATTTTTATATGAAGGCGATTAGTGCCGGCCGAGTCGAAATGAGACAAAGGCTATCCTCTTCAGGCATTGCCCCAGATCGTTGGGACGCATTGATTGAAGAAGCAGCAATTGAAGCCCAGCGCTCGATGAAAGATATTATAGAGTATTGGAGAATGAACCGTGTTCGCTACGAAGTGAAATATTTTGATGCAGTCTCAACAAAAGATCTAAAAATGGCGCCAGACAAACTATCAGGTCTCTTGAAGGAGGCATTTAGTCACGCTTTAAAGGATGTTGATGAAAGATTAATTGCCCTTGTTGGTGTGGAGAATAGTAAAGAAATTGAAATTTGTTATGACTATCAAAAGGAATTGGCCCTAGCAGAAATGTATTCCCGCTACGAAAAATGGGAAGAGGCCCGCATCGCAGCTGGCATCAAATAATTTTATCACAGAAGGTATTGGTGGTTTCTGTAGTCGAAGAGTCGTAAGCGATCCACTAAACCATGGATCTAAATCTTGACCGGTAGTCTGGGTGACCTGACCGTGTAAAATCGGTCCAGAGCTTATGCTATACTGAACTATACCCATCACACTTGAGCTTTCAGGTTCCCAGAACTTCATAATTGTCAGTTAAGAGCGTGGCGAGTTCAGTTCGGTACTTTCGAATATAACGAAAAAAGTTCGTGCAGGCATTTTCAAAATCGGCTTTCACTTCATAGAAACGGAATTAGGGGTGATTGAAGCCTTTAAAACCATGCACGGAAAGTACCCACCTACTTTCCCGAGCCTGTTGCCAATTCTCTCATTAGATCGAGTCTTCTTAAATAAAATGAAAGTGATTAAGGCCGTGACCCTCAAAGATGGCCATTGGAAGAAGCTTTCTGACCACTTACCGCTCTATGTGGAGATGGAAATAGAGCCTTAACAGAATCCTGACACTCCTTGATTGAGGCTTAACGCTCAACCCCTGATTTATTGGCTATAAACAGGGAATCAGATCAATCAATGGAGTAAAGAATGAAATTTCTTGTAGTCGTATTGGCAGTCCTCTTCTCACAATTTTCTTATGCAAATGATAATCAAAACTCTGACCTTATGGTTAAGACGCTGGAAGAAGCGGGAGTGACTAGCTGGGGTCGCAGACAAAACCTTCAGGCCCACGTGACTTGTAAATTTAATCGTCACCAAACTTTCCGTTGTATCATCACTGCAAGCGGAACTTTTGATAATAATGGTGGTGTTTATAAAGTCCATACGGGTGAAGAAGCTGTTTTTATCTCTGAACTTTTAAAGTCTTTTGAGGTTTACCCTTCTGGCCGCCGAATGGTTCAAGAGGCTTCAATGTTTTGCAAATTTTTCAAACAAGATAAGGTTCGCACTTGTATCGACCAAAGCTTTGATTCGCCAGTTAATTAATCGAGAATTTGTGCCCGTTTGAGAAGGCATAACATCGGCCAACAAAACGCATCTCATCTCCACGAACCACTATGCCTGCTCCATCGGGACAGGCGTAGATGGTTTTAGAAGAAGTCTTGGACTGCGGTCGTAAAGCTGTAGTCCTTGTAGCTTAAGTACCTACCTTTACCGATCAACTTTTCCAGCGTTTGGTATACTAAAAGGTTGATCATGACAAAAAAAACGAGACGAAAATTTACTGCCGTGGCCAAGGATTGCCACGAAAAGAGGCACTCACCCAAAATATTGCGATAGAATCAGTGATCATTAATTATCCAAAATACAAGCCATTACGCACATAAGCGTCACCAAACCTTAGATGAACCTTAAGAATTTGGTCCCCTACTCATAAACAAACATTTTTTCTGTGACGAGCCAGCCTTTTAGAAGATAATTCATATAAGAATAAATCTATTTAACCAGGACGTATGTGATGAAAATTCAAAATGCAATTTTGTTATGTCTTCTTCTCAGCTCTCGGGCCTTCGCTTCGATTGCTACGCCGGTAGTGACTAATAACGCCAGCGATTATGGTGTTAAGTTCACTTATACTGGCACACCCACACTGCTGCAGCTATTTGTAGACACCAATAATTCAGCGACTTCGGGTTTTGCTAAAAATGGGATTGGCGCTGAGTATTTATTAGAAAATGGAAAACTTTATCGTTTTACAGGCACAAGCCAGAGTACTTGGGGCTGGACTCTGGTTAAAAGCGTGACATATTCAAAAACTAATCTGGGGGCCAACTGGACCATTCTGAAATCCGACTTAGGTAATACCGAAGTCGTAAAATTTGTGGGAGCAAAAAATGCGCCGGAAGAAGCGACTGTTGCCGTAACAGTAACCAATGCTCCGACTGTGGCCATCTCAACCCCAGTGGTTACCAATAACTCAACTGATTATGCGATTCAATTTAATTACTCCGGCACGCCAACTCTATTCCAGCTGTATATTGACTCAAACAATTCTGCCAGTTCTGGTTTTAGCAAAGATGGAATTGGTGCTGAATACCTAGTTGAGAATGGAAATCTTTACCAATTTAATGGTACCTCTCAAGCTACTTGGAGTTGGAGCGCGGTTAAAAGTGTGGCCCACAATGCTACTTCAGGGATTGCTAGCTGGACCCTTTTAAAAGCCGACCTAGGCAATACCGCTCAGTTAAAAATCATAGGAGCTAGAAATGCTCCTGAGACAGCTTCAGCCGTGGTATCGATAACCAATACGAGTGGTGGCACTACTGGCGGAACTTCAGACGGGTTACAGAGTACCATCCAGCCTCAGGCCAGTACCAGCACTTTCAATAACCCTGAAAGAGGCTTCTATGTCTTTTATGATAACGGTATCGCTACCAGTGCCTCTTCTTTTACTTCACAAATTGCCGCAGGTAAGACTGTGGCAGATATCGGGGTGTACCTGGGTGGCTTCATGGATCGACCACTCGACAGTGCTTTTCTCACTAAGTATCAGACGATGTTTAATAATGCTCGCTCGGCCGGTGTAAAACTGGTTTTAATTCATAAATATCATGATTTGGAGAGTATGAATGCAGATCCCGAGGCATCAGTCATTCTCGGTCACATCTCACAACTGGCACCAATTATTTCTAGTAACGCCGACGTGGTCTTAACTGTACATGCTGGATTTCTGGGTGGCTGGGGCGAATGGTATTACACTCAACACAAATCAGTGACGGTAAGAAAAAGTATCATCATGGCACTATTGAATGGCTTGCCTGCATCGATGACCGTGGGGATTCGTACTCCGGGAGATAAAGTTAAAATTTTTGATATGACAGCACCCAACGCTCCTCGTGTTGAGATCGCAGCAGCGAAACGAGTCGGTCACCATAACGACTGTTTTGTAACTGGTGCGAATGATGTCGGAACCGGTGGTGAATATACCCTCTCAACTCCTTGGAGAGATTTTATTGGCCAGGAAAATAGAGTTCTTTCAATTCCAGTCGGTGGTGAAACCTGTTGGTTTGATCCCAAGATTGGCAACAGCTACGGTTCTTGCAGCAATTCAAAAGCTGAAATGGCCCGCCAAGGTTACAGTTATATGCATGATGAAGGTTGGTATGGACCAACTGTTAATGGCTGGAAAACCAATGGCTGTTACGGCGAGATGGATCAGCGACTTGGTTACCGCTTTAAAGTTAACCAAGTCACAGTTCCAGTGGAAGTTGCCAGAACAGGATCTTTTGATTTTAATATGCTTTTGGAAAACGTGGGTTACGCTGGAATGATCAATCATCGTCCAGTTAAGCTTGTGCTTTATAATTCGCAAGCAGAACACACGTTTGATTTAAACGTATTACCTCAAAAATGGATTCCAGGTGTCCATACGATTAACCAAACCATTAATCTCTCACAACTCGCGATTGCAGCGGGTGACTATAATGTAGCGATCTGGATGCCGGATAATGCTGTGGGGTTAAGAAGCCGCCCTGTTTATTCTGTGCAGTTTGCGAACCAACAGGCATGGGATAGTGTGAAAGGCAGAAACATTCTAAAAAATGCCGGCCAGGGGAATTTAGTTATTAGAGTGAATTAACTTAAATAATCATGAAGGCCAGCGCCCTGCTGGCCTTCCCTTTTTAGTGATCGAAGTTAGTGTGGGTCTGAGTAGTTGAAATCCTTGTCTGCAAAAATAATCATACATTTTTAAGCCAATATTTCCGATAGGACTCCCATGAGTCGAAAATCCAGCTCGCCTAAAATTTGGTTAATTATTAACTCTCAGAAAAAGGGTCCATTTGCCGTTTTAGAGGTTTCTATGGAGCTTAGTCACGGGAACCTCCATCTCATAGATCAGGGTTCGTATGACGGGCTTAAATGGCTGGCACTTGGAGAGATGCCGGAGTTTAAGTCCTTTAAAATGGATCTGCCACTGCGACCAGATATCAAGGGTGATCCCACCCGCATCGTTCGTATTGCTGATCTCATTGCCCAAGATCAGGCCTCGCCTGAGAAAAAACTTGAGCGCTCACTCAAAAGACAAAATCGAATTTTACAAGGCGTGTGCTTTGCCACCGTCTGTTGTATCCTCGCTTTGAATCTGAAATTTTCTTCTTTGCCAAATAGGCAAACAATCACACAGCAAGAAGTTAAACTGGTCTTGCAGAGTAATGAACAGAAGGATTCACCTTTAATTATTCCCAATAAAGTGGTTAGTAAGGAAACTATTCAATCGGTAACTCAACTGGAGCAAGTATCTCCACAAGAAGAGTATCAAGAAGATGTAGAGGCAGAGCGTGAATTAAACGCTGCTGCCAAACAAGCTTACTTCACCCGTTTACCTGCCAGTGATGAAATGGAAAACAATGACGAAGAAAGTGACCAATCACCGACTGCAGATTAACCATGCCTCTGCTTACTAGGTTTTTTATCCATCATCGACTTGAAAGAGGGGCTTTATATAATTTAGAGAGCTTGTAGTGTTTAACAATAATCTTTCCTCTATTTTAATCTAAGCACACCAATTTCTTACACCTCTTTTTCACCGACCTTTGCTGTCGGTAATTGGAGGTCCCTGTGTCTAGCCCTTTGTCAAACCGTGCTCGCCGTCTTTATTCTGAAGCAGAAAAAGTGAAGCTGATTGAAGAGTTTTTCCAATCAGGCCTTACTATGAATGCTTTCACTACGAGTAAAGGGATGAGCATCACAACTCTCTCAACCTGGTTAAATGAGCGTGGCCTTAGAAAGGAAGTGGCGAATAAAAGTGGGCCACGTTCTTCAGATGAACGTCGTCAGGCCGTTGAGGCTTACCACGCCAGTGGCTTAACAATGAGAAACTTTGCAAAAACCTGGGGTGTAGGTCAGGGCACTCTATCGAAATGGATCAGGGCATATGAACAGTTAGGTCCAAAAGGTTTAGAGAACGAATCGTTTTGCGAGAATGCAGAAAAGCGAGGACCAAAAGGAATAAGTGAAAGATTAAAAGAAGAAATAAAGAACATTAAACTTCAAAATTCCGAATTAGGTTTAAAAAAGATTAAGGATATTCTGGCACGCTTTAAAGGGATCAAAGTCTCACCAGGAACAATTCGAAAGACCCTTGTTGAAAGTGATATTCCACTTGTAAAAACTGTAAAAAAACGGAGGCGTGGAGCCGATCAGATTCGACATTTTGAAAGAGCGAAGGCGATGCAGCTTTGGCAATCAGACATCACAAGTTATGTTCTCACACGGCATGGACAAAGAGTTTATCTAACTGTGTTTATGGATGATCATAGCCGTTACGTTGTTGCTTGGAGTTTAGAGCTAAGACAAACGGGTGAGTTTGTCTTAGCTGCTTTATTAAATGGTATTCAAAAGTTTGGTAAACCAGAGGAAGTGCTTACTGATCAAGGCAGACAGTACTTCACTTGGCGAGGCAAAGGTGAATTCCAGAAGCGATTAGATAAAGAAGGAATCAAGCATGTGGTCTCTCGCAGTCATCATCCTCAAACATTAGGCAAATGCGAAAGATTTTGGGAGACAGTCTCAAAAGAATTTTGGACTCGTGCAAAACCGCAGGATTTAAAAGATGCTCAATCAAGATTCGAACACTTTGTGAATCACTACAATCATTTTAGACCCCATCAAGGATTAGATGGAATGGTTCCTGCCGATCGATTTTTTGGGGTTGAAAATGAAGTCAGAAAGATTCTCGAAGAAACGATGGAGAAAAATGCAATTCGTCTTGCTGTAGACGAAGCTCCAAGGACTCCGGTTTTTCTTATAGGCCAGATTGGTGACAAACCACTCAGTCTACATGGTGAATCCGGAAAGCTTGTACTTCAAACGCCAACAAGTATTGACGAAATTAATTATGAACATTTTGGACATAAAAAAACAATTTTAGGAGATAATTATGAACGAGTTAACGATTACAAAAAAGAAGCGGGGTCGAAAGAGCGGCTTTGCGATACCACCGAGACCGGCATTACCAGTGAAGGCAATCTGGCATCATTCGACTCCAGAGGAGAAGAACAGGGCCCACCAAACTGGAATAGTAATAATGGAATACTGGGTGGGGAAAATAACGAAAGAGGAAGCAGCGAAGAGATTAAACATTCCGATGATTCGTATGTGGCAACTGTCACAAATAGCAGTATCGGGAATGTTAGCTGGACTCCTCGTACAACCGAAGATGAGACTCAAAGGGGAAATGATGAACAGGGAAGACGATCCGAAATATTTAATGAAGAAAATTGCGGAACTGGAGAAGACGATAGCGATGCAGGATCGATTGATTAGTATTTTGCGAGAAATGCCTGGTTGCAAACAGGTAGGTCTTCCTGATGAATCCAAGAAGGATAAAAATGCAGCGATACAAGCAAGAGCTAACTCAAAAGATCGGTCAGTGGCTTCTGGAAGAAAAAAAAGGACCATCTCAAAAAGATCTAGCGAAAAGTCTGGGGATAGATCCGAGGACGCTTAGAAATTGGAAAAAAAAAGCACGCGAACATAGGTCTCCCGTAATTGGGAGACCTTCATATACATCTTCTGAGAGGATCAGGGCCATGATTCTGGTTTGCCGAGAGCTTAGAAAGCAAGGTTACCCAGGTAGTCCAGCTGTTTACCAAAGGCTGAAAGGAAAAGTTCCACGAAGAATGGTTAACGAATACGTAAAAACTTTTAAGACGAGACATTTAAAACGTAAAAGAGAAATCCTGATAGAGAATAGAACTTCTATTGAAGTGCTAAAGAAAAATGTAATTTGGTCACAAGATGGAACTCATCTCGGCAGAATTAGAAAAACTGCGATTGAAGCTCAAGTAATTAAAGATCGAGGTAGCTTGAGCACTATTGGAATACAAGTTGGGATAACTGCAACAGAGAGCGAAGTACTGAATCAGTTAAAATTATTGAAGCAAGAGAGATCGCTTCCTTTGGTGTGGATGACTGATAATGGAAGTGCTTATATTGGAAATAAACTTGTGGAATTCTTAAAAAATGAACAAGTGATTCATCTGCGATCTGCACCAAGAGTTCCGCAACATAATGCAGCCGCAGAAAAAAACATGTGCGAGTTAAAAAAGGCTTCTCTGCTAGGCAAAGGAGTCTCACTGGTTAGCATTGAGGAAGGTTTTGCCCGTTTAACGAGGGCAGCTGACCAAATTAATACGTACAGGCCAAGGTATTCCAAAGGTTACAAAACTGCCAATGAGCTGGAAACCGAGCTATCTACGGCCCATAGAATAAATAGAAAAATGTTCTATAATAAGTGCATGAAAACCTTAAAGACGATCGAAGAAAGTAACGAAAAGAGACGTGTACCAATAAAGAAAAGAGATGCTGTGTTTAGCATATTAAGTGACTTAAAGCTGATTACGATTAACCGAGGTGTAAGAGGTTGTGTTTATAAAAAAGCGGAAGTTTTATTGTGAACACTACAACTTTTCCAGAAGATAAGAGAGTCGCGGTATGGGCATAACGAGCATCAGATAAGAATTTTGAACGATAAGTAGAAGCAATTTTGGCAATATCTATAGTGCCTTCAGCAATAGGAGATGTAGGTTTAAAATCAACTTTAAAACTATTTTCGCAGCTGCAAAGGAGCAAAGTAAAAAATAGAAATAAAATACTTTTTAAAATTGTAGGCATTTAAAGCTCTTTCGTTTTGTTTCAAAACAGTCTAAGCTTTTTCGGCTTAAACCTTAAAAAACTTGAACAGAAGATGAACAATTAGACACTTACGAAGGAATAAAAATAGTTCACGTATTTGATTGCCCTGTTTTGTGGGCACGATCAAAGTGTATCAAAAGTCTGGTGATCGGTGTCTGATGAAGGGCCCAGTCTAAGACCTAGTCTTTGATCTGACATTAGCAAACTAAAACAAAGAATTTCCAAACGGCCTGAGACCTCAAAGATCTCGGGCCATTTTTTTTTGGTTTCTACATCAAACGACCTCGACTCCTATAAGGTCTTGCCCGGAATTGAGACGCCGTCTCACGATTAAGACAACTGTTCAGAACACTTTCGTGAAACACTTGTCTCATTGTCTCAAAATTTGAGACACACTTACACCTCCAAAAATCCTTATTCCTCACCACTTAGATAATTTTCTTACATCCCTTCCAGTTGGCACGCACTTGCATGTAACTCCGTCAGATACAAAATGTGTCTCACGATAACAATGGAGGAAAAATGAAAGATGACATCTTAGAGCATTTGGGGAAATCCATCGCCATTACAGTGGGCGGATTTCTTTTTCTGTACCTGATGATTGTAGCCACTCAAGATCATCCTATAGGTATCGCCCTTATCATTGTTAGAACAATTGAGACTTTAGCAAAATGGTTTTTCTGGGCGGCGATTTTAGTCGCTTCATTTTTCTTCACCCTGTCCGGCACGGGATACTATTTAAATAGAAAACGTGAAAATAAAGAACTTGAAAGGAAAAACGAATTGGACGAAGAAGCGAAACATAGGGGCATTGAAAGAGAGAAACAACGCCTCGAAGAGATAAAAACATTGGAAGAAAAACAAAAGTTTGATGCCATGAACGACCTGCGAATGGAGCAAGAGCGGCGGATTGCAGAAGAACACAAACTTAAAAGTCGAAGTGCTGAGGATGCTGTTAATGAAGCCCTCAAGCACTTCTTGTGAGGTGCTATGACAATTACCAACAGGGATCTTGAGCTATTTAAAAAATTGTCTACGTATGGAATGCTTTCAACCAAGCAAATTAATTTTTTGTGCTTTAACTCAATCGCATCGACGACTGTCTTGAGGCGTTTGCGACTACTTGAAGAAAATAAATATGTGCAAAGGATTCTAGGCTTAGAGTCCAAAGACTTGCTTTGGGCCTTGTTACCGAAAGGCGCAGAAATAGCTCTTGTAGAAATTCCCAAACGACATTGGAGTAAAAATTTATTGGAGCACGACTTTAAACTATTGTCCTTAAGGCTTGCCTTAGAAGAAAGTGGTCTGACCCATTCTTGGATGCCTGAGCATTTGATTCGGGCCAATATCTATCAAAACAATAGTTTTAGAGCAGCAAAAGAAAAACTTATCCCTGATGGTTTCATGGGCATAGAAGTAGATGGGAAAAGGCTAAGCCTTGCTATTGAGTTGGAGCTGACCCTAAAAAATAAGGACAAGCTCAGAAAAACTTTATCACGCTACCAATCTCAAAAAGGGATAGCCGGAGTCTGGTATATTGCACCCACGACTTCACTTTTAAATTCCATCCTTGAGATATGGAAAAGCATAGGAAATTACCAAAACTCACCCAACATTTATCTATCAGTCCTGAAGGATGTAATGACATATCCACTTAAAGTGAAAGTCTTTGGTAACGGCAATGGGAGAATTGCGAGATCACTTTGGGCACAGATACCTGCTCACCCTATTGCTCACTCGGTGAGCAGTCAAAATGAAAATAGAGAACAAACTTTGATTGAAATAAGTACAGAGAATCACGCGCCAATTTATCAAAATACGGGATAAAGGGAAGGCCGTCTCCACCACTGACCTCCCACCCCCAACGATGTTGAGAGTAGGAGGTCAGTGCTTACAACGGCAGAGGAAAAATACAAAAATTAAGGCGCGTGTTAAAACTAAAGAAAATAAAAATTGAGAGACTAACTGATGAAAACCAAAACTAAAAAATTCGGACGAAGGCTTAGGGTATGGAAAATAAAAGGTACATCAGAAAGGGTTACAAAGAGAATCAAAAAGGCAATAATGAGAATGAGCTGTTAAAGGCTCAAGGGTTCTTTGAAAATTTAATATGGGGAATTGAAGAGGTCTGTGCTTATACCAAGTATGCCAAGGGAACAATCTACAACTTAGTCAGTCGTGGAGAAATCCCTTATCGCAATCGTGGTAGAAGAAGAAAGTTGGTCTTCGTTCCAAGTGAAATCATCGCTTGGTTAAAAGGAGAACAACAATGAGCAGATCAGTACACTACAAAAAAATGAAAGGTGCCAAAGGCATCTCACAACACAAATCGACTTATCATTACATGGCAGAAAAGCGCATCAAGGGAAAGCTCTACTCTATGACTTTTGTCTCACTTTTTGAGGCAAAGGAGTGGAAGAAGAAATTTGATGGCAGCGTAATTCCAAGATCCGCAGGAAAAGAAAGTTCATTTGCGACTCTTAAAGAAGTTTGGGAAATGATGCAACAAAAGCATTTTCCCCTTCTGGCGTCTTCTACCAAAGAGATTTGGCGCAGACGCTATAAGTTGTTGGAAAAGATTGAAACGCTTCCGATGGATCAGATCACACCTTCTAAAATCACTGAATGGGTCATGTTCTGGGTGGAACACTTTAAAACTGATGAGTACCAAACCTCAGGACGAGGCAAAGCTGGACGCTGTAATCTTAAAAATGAACTCAATATGTTTGTGAGCATTTTTAACTGGTACAAGCAAAGTGAAGTCTTTGAAAGAGAGGCCCAGCCACTCACCTGTCCGGTAAAAGCGAAGCATCGCAAGATGGGATTTATCAAGCCATTGCCTGACAAGAAAAAGCAAATTGATCTAAAAGATGCCTTTTTGTTTTTCGATTGTTTAAGTCCCTTGTACCAAGACTTGGCAAAGATGCAGTTTTTTACGGCCGGACGAGTGGGAGAAGTCGCAGGGATTCAGTGGAAAAACGTGGACATAAAGAATCGTCGCCTTTTAATCAAAGAAACCTGCATCTGGGATATGGCGAACAAAATGTTCATTGAGCTTAAACCCTTTCCGAAAAATCGGGAAACAAGAGCGGTCTTTATCACTGATGAAATTATGGCAGTCCTGAAACACCGTGAATCCTTTATGATAAAGGGCAATGACTTTGTTTTTCATGTTGAAGGCAAGCCACTGAACTACTGCACCATCCAGATTAACTATCGAGGAGCGCAAAGAAAAAGTGGAGTACCTTACACCGGAACGCATATCTTGAGACATGGGATGGCCAAACTTGCTAGACAAGTCGGAGGTGGCCTAGATGCAGTGCTTGCGATGACAGGTCACAAGGATTTAAAACTAGCTGACCATTACTCTAAGTGCACAGAGGACGATCAAAAGAGCTTCTCGGAGATGATCATGAAACATATCCGGAAAGAACTTAATCAGGATCATCCCAAGGCCAACTTTGAGAACGTCATCCAGCTCAGGCATACAAAGTCAGGCTAAATTGTGATATAAAGTCGGAACCGCAGTCGGAAAAAGTCGGAATGGGTCTTAACTGGCCCATTCCGTTTTAACAAAATTAAAAGGTTAACTACCACATGCCCGAACTACCCGAAGTCGAAACAATCCGCCTGCAACTCTCCCACTATCTGCCTTTCAAGATAGTCTCTCTTTCTACGACTCCACAGCTGAAACAAAACATTCTCCACACCGAGCTCGACCTCATCAACAAATCCATCATCGCCATTAAACGCAAGGGCAAGATGCTGGACTTCATTTTAGACGATGGCTCCCACCTGCTCTCACACCTGGGCATGACCGGCACCTGGCTCATAGGCGAGCAGATTAAGTCCGGCAAACACACCCACCTCACTCTCAAGGGTGGGCGCTATACCCTCGCCTATGATGATCCTCGCCGCTTTGGGCACTTGTATTATTACTCCAAAGAAGAAGCTGAAAAAAAACTCGCTGAGCTGGGTCTTGATCTCACTGATCCGGATTTCACTCTGGAATATCTGACTCAATCGATTAAAAGATTCCCCGAGCGTGCGCTCAAAGTCACTCTGCTGGATCAAAAATATTTTGCCGGCTCCGGCAACTACATCGCTAACGAGATCTGCGCCCGCGCCGGCATTCGCCCGATCCGCAAATGTCGGTTGATTAAAAAAGACGAGTTCCCCAAAATCCTCCAAGCAATTCACGAAGTCCTGGCACCTGCTCTCGCCTCCGGTGGCACCACCTTTCAGGGCGGCTACCGAGACTCCACCGGGGAGAAAGGCCTGGGTGTCCAGCACTTGGTGGTCTTTTATCAGAAGACCTGTCAGCTGTGCCTTAAAACCCCCGTCAAAAAAATACTCCTCGCTCAGCGTGGCACCTATTACTGTCCGAAGTGTCAGAAATAAACAGCTAATAACCTGACTATAATCATGTCTCGTGTGGTGAAGCGAGAGCTAAAATCCTTTTAGACAAAAATAAAAGGGAGTCATTATGAAAACAAACATTCACCCAATTGAAAGGGCCTTTAGAATTATTCTTGGAGTGGGTCTGGTAGCCTTTGCTTTAGTCGGTGTGGAATCGGCCTGGGGATATATTGGATTTGTGCCGCTCCTCACTGGTCTGGCCGGTTGGTGTCCAGCTTTTAAGATCGCTGGCTTCTCGACTTGTCCTGTGCATGCAAAAAAAAATAAATGGCCCAGCACAAAACATTAGAAGTAAGTTATCCTTTTAGCATGATAAAAATTCTGATTATTATGCTCTCATTGAGTAGCGCCTTTGCTTCAGATAATTTCTCCGGCAAAGACTCTATGAATGATATTAAATTTTCTGACTACAAAGAGTTTCCTGAGAAATGGACTCTCGTCACTATCCGGTTCAGAAAAGACACCAGTGAGATGCGTCTGACCTACGCCAATGAGCTGGCACTTAAAACTCTTAAGGAAGGCTCCATCAATTACCCTGATGGCGCCGTCATCGGTAAAACTGGATTTCACACGGGAGTCGATCCTCAGTTTGTGAGTTCAGTCGTTCCCTTGAGCATTCGCCGCTACCAACTGATGGTTAAAGACAAAAAGAAATATGCCGCAACTGGTGGCTGGGGTTATGCCCTGTTTGATGCTAACGGCGTAACCTTCCCGGAAGATCCAATCGTCACTCAGAACGCCTGTTACGCTTGTCACACCATCGTTGAAAATCGCGGGGACGTGTTCTCGCAGCCTTTCTCCTTTACTCAAAAGGCCAAGTTCTTAACACCCAATGCACCAATGCCCCAGACTCAGATTCAGTTTGTGTGGACGCCGGTCAAAAAATTGCCCAAGCGGATTCTGCCCTTGTTACCAGAGGGGACGAAAAAAGTTCGCTTCGTGAAAAACTCTAAACTACGCATGAACCTGTTCCAGGGAACGCTGGATGAAATGAAGCCAATCCTGGAGCATGAAGTGGTCAAACAAAAGTCCCCGGCGCTCTTTTTGTCCTCAGATGAAAAACGTTTTGTTTTGGTCTACATGAAGAAAAGCCAGGAATGTATGGAGCTAGGGTCGTTTGAAATTGTTTCTACCGACGTGAATAATAATCACGTGGTAGAAAAATATTGCGCTCATGACTAGAGAGAATTAAGTTCGCTTATAAAGTCATCACTTTCAAACATTTGCTGGGCGAGATAATCGGCCAGAATGAATGAAGCGTGAACGTCAGATGGATGGTGAACTCCACCAATAACTCGGTTCAATGAATATTCAGCAGAACGGGCCATGAATTTCTCAGAGCGCTCAGGATAAACTTTTGAAAGAACACGGGCCGTCAGACGCGCCATCAAAGTGTGCCCACTTGGGTAAGCGTAAGACTTCTCCAGTCCAATACAAGGCTTAATTTCGCTGTTAGCAAGGTAAGGACGCGGGCGTTTGTATAATTTTTTAGCGATCAAGCTATTAACACCTGCATTAGCGTAGGCATTTACTAAAAAGAGTTTCATCTTTGTCACTTCACTCTTAGAGAGGATCCCACCTTTGCCGCCAAAGAGAACATCTAGAGAAGTGTGTGAATCATCTTCAGCGAATTTACAATCCTCAGCAGTTCTTGTTTGCTGGTATTGAAGAAGGATTTTAAAGTCTTCAGCTTCTGCAGCGGACCCGGCCTTCGGAAAATCACCGATGACTTTTTGGATTTCCTTAGGAGTCATGACAATAACTTCTAGCGAAGCTTGCTCAGCAAAAGCAGTAGTAGTGAGGAGTACGAGAATAAGTAGATAGATTTTTTTCATAGGCCAATCATCCAATAAAAAACTCAAACCATCAACTTTCATTTGCTGACACGCAGCCAAATGTTCTACTTCAATAACTCATCAATTGGCCGCAGCTGACAGCGGGATTTGTCCTGAGCTTCTAATTTCGCCAAGACCGCCTCAATTTTTGTTGCCTCTTTGCCTAGAAGTTTACCAGTCTCTCTAATCAGGCCGAAGAGCTGCTCTTTTTGTTCCGGAATACATATCTCTTCCATTACTCGCGAAGCTGAACGCGCCCGCTTGAAATAGACTTCTTCAATCATGATGAAAACTTGATCTTTAAGGGAGGTGAGTACCCCAGCAGTATACTTGTCAGTCTTGAGCGTCTGGCCGTATTTAACCAGATCCTCCAGCAAGTACTCTCCGGTCATGCCCCATTTTTTGCCAATCGCCCAGGTTCCAAGATCAACCAGTAGTACCTGCTCTAGTTTCGTCACCAAGGAGGCAAGTCTTTTATCCAGCTGCATCGGCTTAGTTGAATTCCTGCGGTAGTATTCCTTAGGTAAACTTCCAAGTTCGGGCCAATTCATCTGTTGGGAAGAATCGTCGGCCGGACCTGGTGCCCACTCATTTTCTTCCACTGCGCCCGCATGATCTATGTCAGTAATTCTATAATGGTATTGAGTACCAAAAGATTTTTTATGAAAAATAAGATTGTCCCCTAAAGAGAAAGCAGCGTGGCCTCGAGAGCTGCGGGCATCAAAGACAATAATATCCTGATAGGCCGGAGTTGTGACTTTGACAAAATTTGCTTTCAAGATCTCTTCAAACTCTTCTGGTGAAACGTAGCGTTTTGCCGTTTTAGAAAAATAACCGTTGGCAATGAGTGCGGTATTATAACAATTAGGGCCATGGAAATCGCCTTGACGATTGAACATCTCTTGAATAAATCCTTGAAACCGCGGGTGCGTTGTCAGGACCTGCTTCGAGCCCAGTTTGGGAACCAGGATCTCCTTTCCAGCAAGGTTATAAACCTCGTCCTGGGTCCAACCCAAAAGAGAGCAAAAAATAAGACTTAACAGAGGAATTATCATGGCCGTCTTGTAGCATATTTCTCAATAAACTAGCTAAAGGCCTGTAAAACCTACTATACTGAGTTTGTAACCAAACAGGAGTTTTCAATGTCTTACAAATTCCCCTTCATTCTTACAGTTATGGCCATGGTTGGTGGTGTGTTTATTGCGATAATGTTTGGGGCCAATGAAGCCTACTTTGAAAACCGCATCCTTCAAGGGCTGGAGAAGAACGTAAAAGTTCAATCCATTCAGGACCCGACTGAAAAATCAGCAACGATTAAAAAAGAGCAAGAAAAAAACTGGCGCTACTTTCAAAGATACCACTTTCACGCCACGGGAATTGCTTCCCTTTCTCTGGCCCTGTTAGTCTTTCTGGCGTTTGTAAAAGCTTCTAAAAAAGAAATTCTCACTGCTTCATACATGATTGCAATTGGCGGTTTTCTTTATCCGTTCGTCTGGCTTTTCGCAGGTCTTTATGGACCGGAGATGGGGCGCAGTGAAGCCAAAGAAGCTTTTGCTGTTTTGGGTTACATGGGTGGGGTCTATCTCGTAGGCATATTATACGCGATGTATCTTGCCGCTGCGAAGCCTTGGAAGACTCCCTTAAATTTTTCCGAAGTCTAAAGAGACGCGCTAATTCCCCTACCTAAATTCATTCATTAGTGAAGTGACATCGATTTTTATCCATGTTTAATTTCAATGAACGAAGGGGAATCTATGAAACAATTCTTACTCTCTGTTCTATTTGTTTTACTTTATGCAGTACCAGCAAGTGCCGTCTCAAATTTCGATTTCACTTTTAACTTTGGTCCTTCTCTTGCTCAAAGTGGCAACATTGATAAATTAGGCGCACCTAATATCAATACCGGCTTTGGCTTTAATTATTATTTCCAACCCAAGCACGGGATTGGATTTAGTTACAACAATGAATCAAGCTTTGAAGGAACTAGCGACACCCCCAGAGTCAAAGACGCTTCGATCTCGACTTTTGATCTGCACTATTCGTACCGCTACATAAAAAATAAATTTCACTTCATTGCTGAACCAGGAATGGGTTGGCAAACCATTTATGATGAAACTTCTGATCCATATTGGGGTTATTACTACTACGATGATTTAACCACTGCCCTTATTCTCAACTATAAACTACTCGTGCGCTTCATTGTTAAAGAGTGGGATCCGGGGGACGGATCAATGAGTGGATCCTTCTTTCTTGGTGCCGGAATTATTCAGACCTTTTCATTTAGCGATGATCTGAATGGTGAAGACATTAGTGGTAGTCGACTGGCTTCCATTTTTCAAGTCGGAGTTGGTTGGTAGTGTTCAATTATTTAATTCTATTTTTTTTCTTCCTGGCGATCTCACCGCAGTCAAGGGCTCAACTTTTTACAGTTGAAATCACTGACTACGGTGGGCTTGAAAACTCGGCACTTCTCAAAGCTGCCATTGACCGGGAATTGCAAAAATTTGAAGATGAAGTGAATGCTAAGCTTCCGCAAGAGGGTCCAGACCGACTTATGCAGGGTATGGCCAATACTTCCGTTATGGCATCCAAAGGCATCGGTAAGGACTACGCCTCGTACATGAATATGTATCTGATTGGCGTCGGGGCGGGAGTCGCACTTGATCAGCAATACGATTCAACCATTGATAGCGAAATCAGCGGCGGTGGTGGTGCCCTCGGAGTCGTGGTGGGATCAACTGCGAGAAATTTAGGGTTCCAAAGCTTTGCGGGGTTGGATCCCAAGCGCGTGGGCATCTACGCCAATTTCATGAGGTATAAACACAATCAAATTATCCAGAGTGATCCAGAATCAGAGTCGAACCTGGCGGCCGATCTTTTTAACCTTGGAGTTCACTTTCGATATGACTGGATCGATGGAACCGGAAGCCCGATGTTTGGTTGGGGTGGCCTCAAACTCCATTGGGGATATGATTACAACCAGACGACCATTGTCTTTGAAAATGATCTTGATAAAAACATCAACCTTATTGATCTTCCCAGCAGTGGCGGAGACACAGCTTCCATCGCTGGAAGAATTACCGGTAGTCCGAGATATCAGGTGAAAAGCCAAACCCACTCCATTCCCTTAGAAATTTCTACTGATGTTCGTTTTCTCTATTTTTTAACTCTCTATGGCGGACTCGGAACAGATATAAACTACGGGAAGGCGACAGGTGAAGGTTTACTTAACGGCAACGTGAGTCCCCTTGCCTGCACCAGCGGTGCCGCCTGTGTGGGCATCACAGATCTCAAAGTCCAAGTGCAGGCCAATCTCGATGCAGAAGGCAGAGTTGATCCACTCATGCTGCGTGGTTTTGCGGGAGTTCAGTTCAATGTTCCTTATTTCCGCATTTATGCCCAAGTTGATCAGGCCTTTGGCACTGAGCTTATCGCCCTTAGTACTGGATTAAAATTTGCATATTAAGACCCGGAGTTCTCAATATGAGAAAGATCCTTCTTATTTTAGTTCTCATGATGAGTTGCAGTTGTATAGCGACCAGCAAAAACAAAAAACATGAAGCAACCATTAACCAACTTGAGCTCCAGGAAGATCTCCAGCGTTTTTACACCCGGTTTACCGAGAGAATCGTTGATACCGTCTATCACAAAGGATCCGTTGCATCCCATGACCTACAGACATCAGTTACCCAGTATTGGCTCTACGATTCTGAAGCCTTAAAAATCGCCACGGCCCCTTTTCCGGTTGTGAATTTACTGGATATGTTGGTCTTCATTAAACTTAACAAAATAGTCATAAAAGATTATTGGATTCCTAAAGTCTATGGACACTATGGGCAATCACTTTTAAGAGCTTTTGAGGATTCCGAAAAAGACCTGGAACATATTGCCTTCAAAGTTTTAAACCCGCTTCAGTTTGCACAACTAAATCAATTTATAGAAGACTGGAGGCTTGAAAATCCGCAGCAAATTAGAGTGGAGAAAATCCGTCTCGCTGACTTTTCAAAATACGCCAAGGCCAAGAAGAAAGAAGAGTCATCGTTCTCCCTTGTAGATACCTCAAGTGCGGTCCAGGCAGTGGACCAGATGGTTTTGGTTGCGAACCGAGGGATCTTTCTGGCGCAACAAATCCCCTCCATTATCAGGCTCAATGCGCGCATCGGCGCTCAAGAAATTTTGAGTGATACTGTCAGCTCTCTGCAAAGTGCTCCCCAACTTGCTCACGAACTGAATCAGACGAACTCTTTGATTGATAACGCTAAAGACCTCGTGGTCCAAATGGACCATCTTGCCAAAGACACTCATGCGATTGTGAATCTTTTACCAAAAAATCGCAAAGGTGGAGTCAATATCAAGTCTGGTCTCAATCAAATCGATTCAATCCTAGAAAATGCCAACATTCTGGTGGCGCAATTGCAAGAGCAGCAACCTGTGAATAAACAGACTCTCAAGAACCTGAAAAAAGAATTTCAAGCAATGGTTTGGTTTTTGGCGCTTGTAACGGTCCTAGTGACTATACTCATTTCTGCTTTCTGGTGGACGGGAGCTTACCTCTATCAGCGGTTAACACAACGAAAGCCAATATGAATGGTTTCAGCTAATTTATTAAAGAAAGAAGATTCTTATGTTCAAAAAAACGACTCCTTTAATGCTAGCTGCAGTAGTGCTACTTATTGCTTTTAGTTATATTATCTCCAATGGTTTCAGTTCAAAAGGAGCCAAATATTCAAAAATCCAAGCTCGCACCATTGCCTATATTGGTGATCAGTCTTGCCAAAAATGCCATCTGAGTGAATTTAACGAATGGAAACAATCACACCACTATATGTCGATGTTGCCTCCAAATGATTCGAACGTAAAAGGGGATTTCAACAATGTGACTTTCACTGCCGACGGAATTAGAAGTCGTTTTTTTAGAAAAGGCACAAAATATTACATCAACACTGAAGGTGATGATGGCAAGAACCATGATTTCGAAGTAAAATATATTTTTGGATTTAAACCATTACAGCAATATCTTGTTCAGTTTCAGGGTGGACGATTGCAGGTTCCACGGCTGAGCTGGGACGTAAACAAGAAAAAATGGTTTAACCAGTATGCAGGAAAGAAAATACATTCCAATGATTGGCTACACTGGACAGGGAATGCTCAAAACTGGAATACGATGTGCGCCTCTTGTCACTCCACCAACCTCAAAAAGAATTATGATGTTGCATCCGATACTTATAAAACGAGCTACAGCACAATAAATGTAAGCTGCGAGAGTTGTCATGGTGGTGGTCAACAACACGTTGACTTTATAAGCAGTGGCCATTTTAAATCAGGAAAAAGAGTGAAAGGGAGTTTCCTGAAACTGAATAAAAAATCAGGTCAAACCCAACAACTTAATGCTTGCGCTCCTTGCCATGCCCGTTTGTCTGAATTAAATGATTCCCACATTGAGAGCAGAGAAATTATGGATAATTACATCCCGCAAATACCGGATTCTGAATATTACCATGCAGATGGACAAGTAGATGACGAAGGTTATATTTACTCTTCTTTTTTGCAAAGTAAAATGTTTGGTAAAGGGGTTCGGTGTACGGATTGCCATAATCCGCATAATACAAAACTAAAACGTAATGGCAATTTGACCTGTACGCAATGTCATAGTGCCACTAACTATGATTCCCAAAATCACACTTTTCACGCCAAAGGAAGTAAGGCATCGGAATGTATCAGTTGCCATATGCCAAGCAAATTGTATATGGGTAATGATTTACGTCACGATCATAGTTTCAGAGTTCCACGTCCAGATCTTTCTGTTAAGCATGATACCCCCAATGCTTGCAGCAATTGTCATAATGACAAATCAGATAAAGTTTTGGCCGATGCCATCATCAAATGGCATGGTACAAAAAGAAAATATCATTTTGCTGACGATCTTGTCCCTGGAAGCATATTGGATGCCAAAAGTGAGAAGCACCTGTCGAATCTTATCGAAAATAAATTTGTTCCAGAAATTATCAAGGCAACCGCTGTTTTTTATCTTGGCAATATTACCACGCAAACAAGTTTGAACACATTACTGACCGGACTGGGCAGCAAGGAAGCACAAGTCCGATATCGGGCATTGAGAAGTTTAAATTCTTTTCCTATTAATGTTTGGCGTGATGCCGTTGGCCCTTTACTTTCAGATAAAGTGAGGGCCGTACGAATTGCGGCTGCGGATCTTTATATTACCATTCCTGTGAAGCAAATTCCGGCACAATATGCAAAGGCGTATTCATTGGCACAAAAAGAACTGGAAAAATCACTTATTTATCAAACTGATTTTTCGACTGGAAACGTGATGTTAGCCGATTATTATATGAAACATCAGGATTATGCCAACGCCGAGAAATTCTATTTACGTGGTCTTAAAAAAGACCACAACATGAATTACGCCCGGCTTAATTTATCCGTCGTCTATAATATGCAAGGAAAGAACAAACAAGCCTTAGAGACATTGGATAAGGCCATAAAAATTGATTCGAAAAATGAGCGCATCTATTACAATATGGCTTTGCTGTACATTGAAATGAATAATATACGGGAAGCCGAAAAAGCTTTTGCCAAAGCGGTGGAATTGAAATCGCTGAACCCCAAAGTATATTACAATTATGGATTATTGCTGAATCAAAACAAAAAGATTAAAGAAGCCGAATCGGTTTTATTGAAAGGAATCACCATAAATCCATCAGATGCCGAACTCTATTATGCGCTTACTTTTGTATATATTCAATCCAACAACAGGAGTAAGGCCCAGCGAACTGCAACAAGATTAAAACAATTGGATCCTACCAATCCTAATTATCAGCAGGTTTATAGAGCTGTTGGTCTTTAATAATATCAAAACGATCGAATCAATATTAAGAGATTCCAATTTTTTTTGCTGTTCGCAAAAAAAGTATTACCGTTTGCTCCTTGCATGGAAGTTGAAATTTCTTAATATCAAAGACAGCTTTGAATGATTCTTTTAACCGGCGAGGATAACATGAGCAAAAAAACATTCCTTGGACTTTCTGCAATCCTAAGTTTTTCGGCCTTAGCGCAAAGTGTACTTCCTTTCCCACCAACACCTTCAGCCAGTAGGGCGAGAGACACACTTAAAGAATCTGTTCACATCAGGCGGAAAGTACCCCAGCGTCTGCCGGCCGATGCACCCAATATTCTGATCATCATGACTGATGACACAGGACCCGGGCTGCCCAACACTTATGGTGGAGAAATCAATACACCGACGCTCTCAAAAATTGCGAGTACCGGAATCAGCTATAACCGCTTTCATTCAACTGCTATGTGTTCACCTACCCGAGCAGCTCTACTGACGGGAAGAAATCACACGCGTGTAGGTAACGGACAAATCACTGAGCTCTCAAATGACTTTCCTGGATTCAGTGGCGTCATACCAAAAACTTCGGCCACCGTGGCCGAGGTCTTGCGAGAATATGGTTATTCCACCGCGGCTTTCGGTAAATGGCACAATACTCCTGCCAACGAAACCAGCAAGGCGGGCCCCTTTGATCGCTGGCCTTCGGGCTATGGCTTTGATTATTTCTATGGATTCTTAGGTGGAGAGGCCTCTCAATATGAACCAACGTTGGTTAAAAATACGACTTACGTGACTCAGCCAAAAACTGCCAAGGAAGGTTATCACCTAACTGAAGACATCGCTGACAACGCCATTGGTTGGCTGAATGAACATAAGGCCCTTAGTCCCGACAAACCCTTCTTTATGTACTGGGCGCCAGGCGCTGCTCACGGCCCTCATCAGGTAACTGCCGAGTGGGCAGATAAATACAAAGGCAAATTTGATGATGGTTGGGATAAATACCGTGAGAGAACTTTTAAGCGCATGATGGACATGGGTCAGCTTCCAAAAAATGCGAAACTCACTCCCCGTCCCGATTCGTTAGCAGCGTGGGATAGTATTCCTGAAAATCAAAAACCATTTCAAAGACGACTGATGGAAGTCTATGCCGGCTTTGTTGAACATGCGGATTACAATGCTGGACGAGTCGTCAGTGCCATTGAAAAACTTGGGATGCGTGAAAATACCCTGATCTTCTATGTCTGGGGTGATAACGGCTCAAGTGCCGAAGGACAAAATGGAACAATCAGTGAACTCTTAGCAGAAAATTCAATTCCCTCTAAGATCGAAGATCATTTAAAAGCGCTGGATAAAATTGGAGGCCTGCCGGCACTTGGCTCGCCCAAAACGGATAATATGTACCACGCTGGCTGGGGTTGGGCAGGATCCACTCCTTACCAGGGAACAAAACTTCAGGGCGCCTATTTCGGTGGAACGCGGCAGCCACTGGCCGTATCGTGGCCTAAAAAGATTGCAGCGAATAAAATTTCACGATCTCAGTTTCACCACGTAAATGATATTACTCCGACCATTTATAATGTGCTCAAAATTAATCCTCCCCAATTTGTAAATGGAGTCAAACAAGATGCCTTCGATGGCACAAGTATGGCCTACACTTTTAATGCCCCCAACGCTAAGCCTCGCAAAGACACCCAATTTTTTGACATCATGGCGAGCCGGGGAATTTATCATAAAGGTTGGTTTGCCGGTACTCGTGGCCCCCGCGTTCCATGGCTCACAGTAACTCCCGGAATAGAAAACTGGGATCCGAGGTTCGATACTTGGGAGCTGTATAACCTTGAAAAAGATTTCACTCAATCAAACAACGTGGCCTCTAGATATCCAGGAAAACTGGCACAGCTGAAAAGATTATTCATGAAAGAATCGATGAAGAATTTAAATATGCCTATTGGCGGTGGTTTGCTGGCGGTATTTGATCCATCGTCGGTGTTACAAGACCCACATCACTCCTTTACCTACGTTGGTGCCATCAACAGGATCCCAGAAATAGCAGCGCCAAAAATTGGAACCCGGGCCAATGTGATAAATATGGATCTCAAGATTCCGGCCGAGGCCAACGGAGTTCTGTTTGCGCTGGGAGGTTACTCTTCCGGAATAAGTCTCTCCTTTCAAAATGGTGAGCTTGTCTATGAGTACAACACCATGGCGATCGAGCGCACTCAAATCCGAGCAAAAAATATCCCCAAAGGTGACGTCGCCATCAGTGTTGAGTTCAGACCCAAACCTCTGATTTACGATACACCCAATAAAAATCTACAATCGGCAGATGTGGTAATTAAGGCGGATGGAAAAACAGTCGCCAAAGGAGAAATCCCCACTACCGTGCCCATGATCTTCAGCTTAACCGATTCTCTGGATTTCGGTATGGATTTGGGCTCCCCAGTCTCTGAATATTATTACGAGCAAGCTCCTTTTAAATTCAACGGTCAGATTGAAGTCGTCAAAATTGATTACCTGGACGTGACCGCGCCGAAAAAAGAAACAACAATGGTTGAGGTGAGTGAATAAGACTATTTCTTGGGATTGAGGTGCCAGCAGAAATAAAAAAATCTCTGGCACTATCCCTCGATTTCATTAGGACTCAAAGCAAGGGTTGGGAAAATCCTCTCGACTACCACCTGACTCTGCTCTTCATCGGCGATACGCTGAATGCAAATGTCGAGTCCATCACAGGCCGCTTAAACAATATTTCATTCAGCCCATTTAAACTCAAAACCGACAAACTGGAATTTTTTCCTCGCCGTGTGCTGTATTTGAGTTTTGCCCCGTCTGTGGAACTTACACAGCTCAGAGAGCAGATCGCCCAAATGTATCCAGAATTTGTAAAACCAACGGATAAGCCGTTTACCCCTCATCTGACGATCAAACGATGGCAGCGCTATGAGTATGATGAACTTAAGCGCAACATTCTGGCCCATCCTCTGGTCCCCAGAGAATTCGAAGTGAAGCATGTGGCGCTTTTTAAATCAGAGAAGGATGCACAGGGGCAGAAGTATCATGTGATACAAAAAAAATGACCATCTATTTCGATGGTCATTTTTCGTTCACGTTTTAGAAGCGAGAATTTCGTTTCCAATTTCCCCTCTTGACCAGCTTTTACAGAATGAACTGTTAGGCCGTGAACTTGGTATAAGTTTAAATCTCGTGAAGTGATTGGTGAAGACTGTTTATTCTAAATTGTAGCGAAAGATAAGTGAGAAAGTGTGTTTGGGCCTACAGACCTTCGCACACCACTTCGCCTCTCAAAGCGGCACAACTTCTAATCATGTTGGGTGATTTAACTAATGATTCCCAGAAGTAGGCTTCACAGATTTGTTGCTTAACTGAAGCAGTTTGATTTTGACTTGAGAGTTTTGCTGCTAATTCATCGCCACAAATTTCAATTGTATCATGACCCAAAGGCTCTGCTGTGCCGAGGGTTTCTGAAAACTCCGGGGAACTGAGGGCATTTAAATCGACACAATCACCAAAACAAAGTTTCGCCTTGATTGGTTTTTGACAGCCCTTTTTTCCAGCGTTAAAAGCGGCGTAAGGAAGACTTAGTTTGAGGCCACTGAGGTTTAAATCAAAATTCTTCTGATTCGCGACCTGAATCTCCGGCACCAGCATCCCGGCAATGGAAGGAATGCGATTTGATTTTGCCGAATCATTAAAGGGAGAAAGAGTGAGATTTTTTTCTTGGCAACCTGGGAATCTGCTGAGCTTCCAGGCACCGGATTCAAGTTCTTTCATTTCAGAAGCTTCAACGAGCTGAAAACCTTTGCAGCCCTCGGCTGCTTTTTCGAGACATATTCTTTGTGACCATGACTTCAGCGACACTCCAAGAGAACTCCACAGAACATTCGTTTCGTTGGAGCCGTTCCCTGGGAAAAGCCCGAGATTTTTGGGAATGAATGCACCTCTTATGCGCTCCATCTTACTGGCCTGTCCCTTACATTGAAATTCACAACTCACATCAACAAACAGACCACCATCATGATCGGCCGATTCTTCATGCTCACATTTCATTGCGACCGTCTCATTATAGACTTTTACCCGTTGATCCATTTGCTCCAGCGGTTTGGCGTTAAGGTGGGTGGTGAGTAGCAAAATAAAGAGAAGTGTTTTCATTCATTAATTTTATCAGTTAACAGATCTCTTCATAACAGGTCAGCTTTTGCCCTATGCGAGGCACGATCGGAATATGCGAAGCTTTGACTGATTGGCCTTTACAGAGTTAACAGGGAGATTTAGGGTTACAGTGACCAGGAGGCGCACGTTGGATTATCAAGCCGAACTTCTGCGTGAAGTAAAACACAAGTACGCACTTTCAAAAGAAGTCTGTCAGGCCTATCAGGCACTGCCTCGTCATAAATTCCTTACCAAATTTTCTCCCGATAACGTCAGCTGGTTGAGTGCGACTCCCGAGAACCTCCCTTTTATCTATGGTGATAACTCTCTCCTCCTCTATCAGCGTCAGGGACAGGTCGCGACTATCTCCCAACCTTCTTTTGCTTTAAGAATGCTTGACCTCCTGGATCTGAAACCCGAGATGAGGGCCTTTGAAGTGGGCACTGGTAGTGGCTGGAATGCAGCACTTATGGGGTATCTCGTGGGTAGAAGGGGCCAGGTGAAAAGTTGGGAAATTATTCCGGCCGTGTTTCAGCAGGCCAAGGCCCATCTTGAAAAATTTGATCTTCCGCAGGTAGAAATTTATCAAGGAGATGGACTACTGGAGATTTGGGAAGAAAAAGAATTTGACCGGGGAATTTTCACCGCCGGCGCCTGGGATATGCCCGGCATTCTTTTTGACGTGATCAAGGACGGAGGTAAATTGATCTTCGTTTTGAAAACAACTCGTGGGGATCTAGTGCTGGCGATGGAAAAATTCTCAGATCATTTCCGGGTCTATGAGAAAGTGCCCTGCAAATTTGTGGCATTAAGTGGCGCATCCCTGGGCGTTTACTACAATGATTTATCTGAAATTTATCGCACCAAAGGTGAAATCACTGTCTGGCCTCAGGGAACCATGGGACTTGGAGCAAACGTGGTGATCGGGCGTGATATGATTTTTAAAATCGAATAAAAAAAGGCCACCTCGCGGTGGCCTCTGTTAGCTCATCCTAAGCTATACGCAAGATTAGTCTTTCTTCTATTCCTGATCATCCGTGATCACACATTCTTCATCTGTATTTGTCTCATCCTGAGCACTTGCCATTTGAATATGAAGAGCAAAAATACTTGCCAAAGATAGTAGTAAAATTTTTTTTAGGTTTGAATTAATTCTCACTGTCACACCTCACTTGAGTTTTTGGTATGAAGTGATCTTGAACGTTCGCTAACCTTTATTCAAACAAAACATACCGGAGCAAACTTCAAATTAAGCTTGAGAAAAATAATTTAAAAAAATGAAATGGGAGTGTATATGCAGGCTATATAAAACAGGCCACATCCAGTGGCCTGTTTTTACGGCATTCAGAGTTACTTCTCGTTGAGGTAGATCACTCTACTCAACTCACGGCTTCTCCTCATGCTTTCATCTCTTGCGAGATACCCAGATTCTATTCCCCGAAAGTGAGAAGGGGAATTTGATTAATCCTAAAGAATGTCGGATCAATTCTATCTGCGATCCAGTACCTGCATGGAAAAATTGTAATCATTGGAATCGTTCTTTTCGCCATTCACTTCACTGACTTTTTTCCAGTTTTTAAGTGAAAGCGCTGGGAAGAAGACATTCCCCTCAACGGTCGCTTTTACCTCTGTCAGATAGATGCGATCAATCAGAGAAAGGGCATACTTATATATTTTTTCTCCACCGATAATGAACAATTCAGTCTCGCCATTTCTTTCGGCCTGCTTAATGGCGCGGAAAATTGAGCTGAACCAAAACACGTTCTCAGAGTTGGCACGTGGCTCACTTGAGATCACCAGACTCATGCGGCCAGGCAGTACCTTGCCAATAGATTCAAAAGTTTTTCGGCCCATGAGGATGTGATGACCCATGGTGAGTTTTTTAAAATTTTGCAGATCATCTTTTAAGTGCCAAGGCAGTTCGTTGTTTTTACCGATCACATTATTTTCAGATTTCGCAACAATTAATGAAACTCTCATTTTATACCGCCACTGGTGCTTTAATATGTGGATGAGACTCGTAATTCACAAGCTCAAAGTCCTCGAACTTAAATCCAAAGATATCTTTGATATCAGGATTAATTTTCATTTTAGGAAGAGCGAAAGGTGTGCGTGATAACTGGAGTTCTGTTTGCTCCAGGTGATTTACGTAAAGGTGGGCGTCTCCCAGAGTATGAACAAAATCCCCCAGACCGAGTCCGCAAACTTGTGCCACCATCATGGTCAAAAGAGCATAACTTCCAATATTGAAAGGCACACCTAGAAAAATATCTGCTGACCTCTGATAGAGCTGACAAGAAAGTTTATTATTGGCGACATAAAACTGAAACATCGTGTGACAAGGAGGCAGCGCCATCTTGTCTACATCGGCGACATTCCATGCGTTCACAATTAAACGACGGGAATCCGGATTTTTCTTAATCATATCTATCAGGTTTTTAATCTGATCGATGGTGCGGCCGTCATGAGTTTTCCAACTGCGCCACTGGACTCCGTAAACGGGGCCCAGGTTACCGTTTTCGTCGGCCCATTCATTCCAGATCGAGACACCATTGTCTTTGAGGTATTGAATGTTTGAGTCACCCTTCAAGAACCACAAAAGTTCATGGATAACGGATTTTACGTGGCATTTTTTAGTCGTTACGAGAGGAAAACCTTCTTCGAGGTTAAAGCGCATTTGGTGGCCGAATACAGAGAGCGTCCCGGTGCCGGTGCGGTCTTCTTTTTTCACACCTTCACTCAGCACTCTTCGCATGAGTTCATGGTACTGCTTCATCCCTGCCCCCTATTATATGTGTGTGTGATAAAATTCTAGCATTTTCACCAGAGGTTGTTCAATCAACAATCTTGGTCAAAAAATTGACAATTTTCCCTGATTGCCTCAGAGGCAAATGCTTATTAGAATAAGACATCATTTTTAGGAGAATCCATGAGCGCCGTTATTTCAGGTTTAGATCGAATTATTTCAGAAAAAGAGCTGCAAGCTAAGTTTAAAGGCCGAATTGGTTATTTGTGCCACAGTGCTTCTGTGACCAAAGATCTGGAGCATGGACTACTTGCTCTTAAGCGCGTTTTTGGAACTCAGTTAACAAAAATCTTTGGCCCACAACACGGCTTTGTGACTGACGTTCAAGATAACATGGTGGAAACCACTCACTACACTCACCCCTACTTCAAACTTCCGGTTTATTCTTTATATTCTGAAACTCGTATTCCTACCGACGAAATGCTGGAAGGACTTGATCATATTTTTGTGGATCTGCAAGACGTAGGAACCCGCATTTATACTTACATCTACACCATGACTCTCCTGGTGGAAGCTTGCCAGAAAAAAGGTATTGAAGTCGTCATTCTTGATCGACCAAATCCTATCGATGCTGTGACACTAGAAGGAAATATTCTGGATCTTAAGTACGCATCGTTCGTGGGACGCCACCCGATTCCAGTTCGTCACGGTCTGACAATGGCCGAAGTCGCCAAGATGCATGCCAAATATTGGGGCGGCAAAGACGCTAAACTCACCATCATTGAAATGAAAGGCTACAAACGCGAAATGAGTTATGAGGACACTGGTCTTCCTTGGGTGATCCCTTCACCTAATCTTCCGACCATTGAAGCTGCTTATACTTTTGTAGGAACTGTTCTCTACGAAGGAACCAATATCTCTGAAGGCCGCGGCACTACGCGCTCACTGGAAATTATTGGCCACCCGAAAATAGAAGCGTTTGGTTTTCATGAAAAACTTAAACCAGTTCTAGCGAAGGCCAATCTCAAAGGATTTATCCTGCGACCACTAGTGTTTTTACCGACTTTCCAAAAACACGCTGGCAAACCTTGCGGCGGATACCAAATTCACGTCACTGATCGTAAAACGTTTGAGCCGTGGCGTTTGTGTCAGTATCTTTTAAAAGAGATGTATCACGAGCTAGGTTCTGAATTTAAATGGAAAGAGCCTCCTTACGAATATGAATACCATCAAGTCCCAGTTGATCTAGTCAACGGCACTAACGAGCTACGTTTATGGGTTGAGAAAAATGGAACTGAGGACGAGTACCAGGCAATTATGCAGAAAGGTCAAGCCGAGTGGCTTGAGCAGCGTAAGAGCTGTTTAATTTACTGAGGGGTTCCGTGAGAGTAATCCATTTGAACTGGAGTGCTCTCTTCTGGTGATGGGGCAGGAGTCTCGAGAGCTGGAGTCGGTTTAACTTCAATTTTTTTTGCACAAGGATTTTCACCCCTCTGGGAGACTGAAAAAATCTGATTCACCATTCTATGGACTTCAGGATTATTACTTTTTCCGGCCTCATGAATTTTGCCTTGAGGGTCCCAGTAGGCAAGCTCCCTCAGCTCATTGGGCCTATCCAGATAGATTTTGCGGGCCCTCTTAGTCTCTTGGCATTTCGGCCAGGCACTGGCCATTTCAACCCGAAATTTCTGTCCCAATCCATCGTAATAAGAGACAGAGATGAAAAGTGGATCACTACTGGCAATAGACATCGAGGTATAAAGACTCATTAAAAAAAATAATTTCATGCTCTGATTATAACACAACCTTGGGCGCGCCCAAATTTTTTGAAAATGACTAAGTGCAAGTATTTACTCTCACAGGTCAGCGTGATACCTCGCCTTAATGAGCGCAAAACTTCTCCGTGGACTCACCCTCATCGACGCCATTTCTATTGTTATCGGAACCATTATCGGGACAGGTGTATTCCTTAAGACATCTACCATGGCGATTTTGGTGGGGAGTCCCTTTTATGTGCTTCTCGCCTGGGTGGTGGCCGGACTGCTTTCGCTCACGGGTGCTCTCGCTTACGCAGAGCTGGGCAGTCTCATGCCGGACGCCGGTGGTGAATATGTTTATCTCAAAGAAGGTTACGGAGATCTATGGGGCTTTCTCTACGGATGGATGAGGTTTTGGATCGGTTCCCCGGGCTCCATCGCGGCTTACGCAGTCGGCGCCATGACTTTCATGAGTGGAGTCATCGATATGAGTTTTGTGGGCGGAAAGACCACTGCCTCAGTTCTGGTCATCATCTTTTTTTCTCTGCTTAATTGTCTGAGTGTCTCTTTCGGAGGGCGACTTCAAGCGGGCATGACAGCACTTAAAATTTTTATGATTTTAGGAATTAGTTTCGGTATCTTTCTTTTTTCTGAGAGCGGAAATTTTAATCACTTCTTAGAAATAAAACCTGGTATAGATGGATTTGCAGGATGGTCAGCCTTTGGCTCAGCGGTATTAGCTGCTCTCTGGGCCTATGACGGGTGGTGCAACCTGACAATGGTGGCGGGAGAAATCAAAGACCCTCAAAAAAATATACCTCGCTCCTTAATCATTGGCATGTTTTCCATCCTGGCGATTTATGCTCTCGCAAACCTGGCTTTTTTCTATGCCCTCCCACTAGCAGAAATTTTAAATGCCAACTCAAGCGCGAATCCAGACGCACTTCCTGTGGCGACCAAAGCGGCCCTGACATTTTTAGGCACCTCTGGTGTGGCCCTTTTATCAGCGGCGTTTGTATTCTCTGCTCTAGGTGCCATGAATGGATCTATTCTCACTGGTTCCAGAGTTCCTTTTGCTATGGCCCGTGATGGTTTATTTTTTAAAAAACTTGCTTCAGTCAATGAGACCACTCACGTGCCCATCGTTTCCATACTCGTTCAGGCGTGTCTTGCTATTGCCCTCGCTCTGACCGGAACCTTTGATCAGCTCACAGATTATGTGGTTTTTTCTTCGTGGATTTTTTATGCCATGGTCACCAGTGTGGTTTTTGTTCTCAGAAAAAAGCGCCCCCATGATCACCGCGCCTATAAGGCCTTTGGTTACCCGGTTCTGCCACTTATTTTTATTATTTTGGGTGTTCTACTTCTCATCAACACGATTCTCACCAACCCTGGTGCCACAATGGTCGGACTGGCCTTCATTTTATCGGGAATTCCTTGTTATTTTTTCTTCAAAAAAAGAAAAACCTTACATCTATGATTTTAAAACAATTCTAGGGGTTACATTTCCGGAGTAAGTTTATATTCTAATATAAATTTTATAAAGGAGCATGCATGCTTGAGACCATTGAAAAGGTCACCGGCGATTTCGTTGGCCTAGTTTGGGGTGTCCCACTAGTTGTACTCTTAGTTGGATCTGGGATTTTGTTTACCATCTACTTTGGCTTCCCGCAGCTTAGATTTTTCAAACACGCTATTCAAATCATTATGGGTAAGTATGATGATCCCAAAGATAAAGGTGAGATCTCTCACTTTCAGGCCCTATGTGCTGCTCTCTCGGCGACTGTAGGACTTGGAAACATTGCGGGTGTGGCCGTGGCCATTTCTCTAGGTGGACCTGGTGCCGTTTTCTGGCTATGGGTTGCCGGCTTTATTGGCATGTGCACAAAATTCACTGAAGTTTGTTTATCACTTAAATATCGTGAAATCTCACCTACTGGAAATGTTCACGGTGGACCGATGTTCGTAATCAAGAACGCTCTTCCAAAAAGTTTTTATCCATTTGCCTGGATCTACGCTTTTTTCGTTATCCTCTCTTCATTTGGTGCCGGGAACATGTTCCAGTCAAACCAAATGGCAGCGATCTTAAAAACTTCTGCAGGAATCCCGGAATGGGCCTCAGGAGTTGCTTTCTGTATTGGTGCTGCTTTGATTCTAATCGGTGGAATTAAGCGCATCGGCCAGGTCACAGAAAAAATGGTTCCGGCAATGGTTGGACTATACCTTTTCGGGGCCCTCTGGATTCTAGTTGCTCGTTATGAAATGATTCCAGAAATGTTCTCTCAGATTTTCGCTGGAGCTTTTGCTGGTACTGCCGCTATTGGTGGATTTGCTGGTGCTGCTTTCAAAGAAGTGATCATCATGGGTATCCGACGTGCGACGTTTTCAAACGAAGCAGGTATGGGTTCAGCAGCTATGGCCCACTCGGCTGCGAAATCAACTCCAATTCAGGAAGGGATCGTGGCCCTGCTTGAGCCATTCATTGATACCATCGTGGTGTGTTCTATTACCGCCATTGCGCTTCTTCTCACAGGTGCCTGGAGTGCCGAAGGTGTTGCGGCCGGATCAGAAATGACCGCTTACGCTTTCGAAACAGTGATGGGACCTGCTGGTCGCTGGATTGTGACTGCAACTGTAACTCTTTTTGCTTTCTCAACAATTATTTCTTGGGAATACTACGGTGAGCAAGGTGTGACTTTTATCTTCGGAGATAAAGCCATCCCAGTTTACCGCTACATTTTCATTGGATTTATTTTCGTGGGCTCAATTGCTCAGCTGAATATTGTACTTAATATTTCAGATGCAGTTTACGGACTCCTGGCCATTCCAAATATGATTGCCTGTTATTTGCTTTTACCTAAGGTGAAAGAGATGCTGGTTGAATATTCTGCCAAACTCAAAAACGGCGAGATCAAACGTTTCAAATAAGTCAATTTTTGCTTAAAGGCCCTCGCAAGAGGGCCTTTTTTTTTGTATATAAATTCCAATCAATACCTGAGAGGAATTATGCTTAAACTTTTTGTCAAAAAAGACATTGGTCAGCTTGTAAAAGAGGCCCACGATCCCAACATTGAATCCGGAGAACACGCCGGCGGATTTCAAAGACACCTTACTGCCTTTAGTATCACCATGCTTGGTATGGGTGCCATTATCGGCGCAGGAATTTTTTCTCTTACGGGAGTAGCGGCCGCAAATTATGCTGGCCCTGCCATTATTTATAGTTTTCTCATCGGTGGCGTACTGTGTGCCTTTGCCGGCCTTTGTTACGCAGAAATGGCAGCAATGGTACCTGTATCAGGCTCCGCTTATGCCTATTCGTATGCCACTCTGGGTGAATTTGTCGCATGGATTATCGGCTGGGATCTTATCTTGGAATATGCCTTTGGTGCTGTGACAGTTTCAGCTTCGTGGTCAGGTTACTTTGTTTCACTCATCACTAAAACTTTCGGCATACATTTATCTGACAGCATGATGCTTTTAACCAAAGGCCCTTGGGAACTCGTAACCCTTGCTGACGGATCCCAGGTCACAGGACTATGGAACCTTCCGGCATCAGGTATTGCTTTACTCGTTGCCATGGTTCTCTTCCGCGGAATTAAAGAGAGTTCATCAGTTAACAACATCGTTGTAGTGGTTAAAGTGACAATCATCCTCGCCTTCATAGCATTAGGCTGGGGAGTTATGGATTCGTCCAACTGGATTGCCAACCCATCTGCTTCAGGCCTTGCCTCTTTAGTTCCTCTTGAATCTTTGTCGCTACGTCACGGCGTAGAGGCCATGAGTTATGGATGGAATGGAGTCCTGACCGGCGCTGGTGTCGTTTTCTTTGCCTATATTGGATTTGATGCGCTTTCGACAACTGCTCAAGAGGCCAAAAACCCTCAAAGAGATTTACCAATTGGTATGCTCTGTTCACTTGTGATTTGTACGATTATTTATATCCTCATGGCATTGGTCATGACGGGCGTAGTTCCTTATAAAGAATTAGGTGTCGCTGATCCTGTCGCTGTTGGTGTGGATGCTATTGTTTCCAAGCGCAACTGGGGCCCGACTGCTGGATTTTTAATTTCCGGCACTGTGAAGTTTGGCGCATTGGCCGGACTAACTTCAGTGATTCTGGTTATGATGATGGCACAGACGCGGATCTTCTATGCTATGAGTAAAGACGGTCTTCTTCCTTGGTTCTCAAAACTTCATCCTAAATTTGGAACACCGGGAATTGCGACAGTTGTGACAGGTGTGTTCGTGGCCCTTGCCGGTGGTGCAATGCCTATGAGTCTCGTTGGTGAGCTCGTTTCGATTGGGACTCTCCTGGCATTTGTTTTAGTTTGTGCTGGAGTTTACATCCTGAGAAAGACTCAGCCCGACGTGAAGCGACCTTTCAAAACTCCTATCTACTGGTTTGTAGCACCGGCCGGTGTGATTTCCTGCCTATGGGTGATGTCTGGTCTTCCAAGAGATACCTGGATGCGACTAGGGGTCTGGCTTATTCTAGGATTTATGATCTACTTCGGTTACGGCGCCAAACATAGTAAGTTACAAAAATAAAAAAAAGGCCCTCAAACGAGGGCCTTTTTTTGTATGTCATACAAAGAAAAAAAATTATCTAAACATTGGATACAAAGGCATTGGAACAACGGCTTTTACGTTCACTTCTGTCTTAGGTGCAACTGGAATGTCACGAACCTGAGCTTCAGAACGAGCAATCGCATCGTTAATAGACATAGTGTTCGTCATTTGAGCGGCCATTACAGCTCTATCAATGTTAACGATACCACCAGTAGTTACTTTTTCTGTTAAGAAGCCTTTTCTATCAACAGTTCCCATAAGGATCTTTTTAACTTCAAGCGGAGTAAGTTTAACGTTCGCTTCTTTGATTTTAGCTGCAACGTTGGCCACATAAGGAGCCGCTTGAGAAGTTCCAGAAACTTTTAAGTAATCGTTTCCTGGAATAGCTGAATCAACCAACATACCTGGAGCTGCGATATCAACCATTTTTGTTCCAAAGTTTGAAAATGGAGCAAAGAATTCATTTTTATAAGTCGCACCAACAGTGATCACGTTATCGGCTTTGATGTTAGCTGGAGAAGTTCCGAACTCATCGTTAGACATGCCATCGTTACCAGCAGCAAAAACGAAAAGAACATTTGGAGCAGCAGCTACAAACTTAGATCCTTCTTTAACTAAAGCACCAATGAAAAGAGAAGCAGCTCTGTTTGACTCTTCTTCAGTTGGTTTTTTGAAGAAAATGGCACGGAAAGCGAGGTCTCCGATCATTTTACCTTGCTTAAAACCAGTTCCGAAAGAACCGTTAGCAACGTCAACTTTGTGAAAAGCAGCGAAAGTAGCGATGTTTGTGAGAAGTTTCATTTGCTCAGTAGCAAGGGCCGTGAATGCAGTTTCAAGAAGCTTCCATTTTTTTTCTGGATCAGCAGACTTGTGGTCTGAAAGACCAGCAAAGAAAGGCTTCACTTCTGTAGGAATTAATTTAATTCCCATCGCTTCGTTTTTTGAATCACGAATAGTGATACCAGCAACGTGTGTTCCGTGAACGAAGTTACCGAATTTGCCCATTTCTTTTAAGAACTCAGGATCTTTCTGTTTAGCTTTAATCCAAGCGATATCGGCTTCAGTCGCTTGTCCAAGGAAGTATTTACCTTGAATGTCGAAATAAGTTTTGCAATCAGCTGAGAACGTTCCAAGATATTTATAATCAATGATCATGCCGTTTTGTTCAGCAAAGTTCCAACCATTAACATCATCCTGGTATCCGTTACCATCTTCATCTCTGTTGTCTGCTATCTCATTTGAGTTCGTCCAAAGATTAGGAACAATCATTTCATGTTTATAATCAAGACCTGAATCAATGACGGCGATTTTTGCGGCCTGGGCAGATGACATTGCACCAAGAACAGCGAGAGCTGCGATGAACTTCATATTTTCTCCTTCCATGAGAGTTTAAGTTCTGAAATTGTCTCGTTATGGATAGAGAACGTCAAAATAAAAAAGCCCCTCTTACGAGGGGCTTAAAATAAATATTTGTGAATGAAAATCTATTTGAGATTTTTTAGACCAGGAACGTTAGTGATAAAAGTCACGTCTTCTCCGCGACAACCATCATCAGCGCACTTATTAGAGACCTGACAACCCAACGCTGAGTTGTAAACGTAGTCAGTTTCGCCGCGAACCAGGATCCCTTCAACTTCTTCTGTCTCAACGTTGAAGACAGCTGAGCCAGAGTTTCCACCGTAAGTATCTAAGTTGGCTGAAAAGAATTTGCTCGAGAGACTGCGAACTTTAGCGCCATCAGAAATTTTAGTTGGAAGACCAGTTGGGTGGCCAATAACAACAAGGGATGCGCCTTTTGCCACTTTACCAGACTTGCGAAGCTTAACTGGCTGACGATCAGTTACAGTGCGGTCAAGCTCAATAAAGGCGTAGTCGTCTTTAGTTGTATTATCCAGAGCGCGAGAGATAATTTTTTTACAAGAATATACACTTGTTGAAGGTACGTTAATTTTGCCTTGCTCAGCAGAATCAACTTTGAAATCAAAAACCCATTTATATTTTTTGCAATCTTCGTCGGCTTTAATACAGTGTCCGGCAGTCACAAGTTTGTTACCAGCAACTAAAAAGCCAGAGCAGTTAGCGGCAGAAATTTGCTGAGAGAATCTCTCCTGAGCACAAATCCCGCGACCTTGAAGAGTAGAACCAGTAATTTCAACTTCACCGTTTAAAACTGATTTAAGGTTGGCACCATTAATCATGGCAGCAGTTGATTTAGATAATTCTATGAAAGAAGCATTAGTTGAATCGTACACATCTTTACGGTTATCTTCGCCGTAGATAACGTCGATACTGTCAGTTTTGGCGAAGGCAAAAGCAGAAAGAAAGAAACAACCAAGAATAAGAATTGAAGAAATTTTCATGCGGAAATCCTTTTCCAAAAAATTTTTTTTGTGACTCAATAACCGAGTACTGTTGATGATTGTTCCAGAACCCGAATAGATCCGTAAACTAAAAGATTCTTACAGGCTGGATTGGTAAGTGGTTGGAAGGCCGCGAGAATTGCTCTGGGACGAATCGCCATAGCCGACCATCCGGATCAACTAAGCTACAAAGAGATGTGTCAGCACCTAGGAAAAGGAAGCGCGTTGGACCACGTCGGTAATAAAAGAAATCGACCTTCTGCTTCAAGGCTTCATATTCGGCCGGATCTAGAGAGAATTCAACATTACTGGCAACCTGATGTGGTGCTGAAGGAACTTTTTTAATTTCAAGCCAGGTAGAGTTCAGATCGAGGCGCATAGAAATGTCAGTCAGTTCCTGCAGATCAAGTTCCAAAACCTCTGTCAAAAATGACAGGTAGTCTTCGAAATAAATTGTTTCTAATGTCAGGCCTGAAAGTTTCATACGGATATCTTACCGCGTTTTAAAGGACTTAGGCTTTTTTAAATTTCAGAATGAAACACGTTTGACTCAAATCAGGGGAAAGTTCTAAATCTCCGCCCATATCATTCATTAAGCCCTTAGAGATGCTTAACCCTAGTCCAGTCCCTTTACCAATATCCTTAGTGGTATAAAATGGCTGAAACATTTTTTCTCTAACGGTGGCCGGAATACCAGAACCGGAGTCTTTAATCTTGAGCATGGCCTGATCACCTAGGACCTCGGTCGAGAGCCATATATTTCGTTTGTCCTCAGGAATTTTACCAAGTTCATCGATGCTATTGTTCAATAAATTGATAATAACCTGGGACAAATGGGTGAAATTGGCCTTAACAAAAAGTTCCGAATTCACACCTGTGATATCAAGATTAATACAGGAGCTGCGTATCCTCTCTGAGGACAAGTTTAAGATATCATCAATTACTGAGGCCAAATTAGTCGAAACCAATTCATTTTGGCTTGAGCCTTTAGAAATCTTACGCATAGAAGTCACGATCTTAGAGATTCGCACCGCCATATCATTTATTTTAGAAATGGTTTTAGTGACTTCAACATCTGTGGCAGTCCCAGCACTGATTTGGCCCATGATCATTTCCGCCCGGCCAATGATGACCGCTAACGGATTATTAATTTCATGGGCAAGGCCAGCCGCCATCTCACCAAGGGATGCCAGTTTTGAAGATTGGATGGTGGAAAGTCTTTCTTGTTCCAGACTTTTTGTTACCTGTTCTAGCCGGTCGCTATTTCTTTGATAGCGTAGATAGATGGCATACAGCAGGGCAAAAAAGAGGAGGACACCGACAAGACTAATCATGCTTGAGAAGTATCCAAAGAAAATATTTTGATCGATAGCTTCATTTTTTTTGAGAAGGTATTCTTCCACCAACGTCTGAACGTCCCCTCTCAGTTTAGGCAAGAAATCTAAATGTGATATATTTTTAAAATCTTCGCTCGAAGCATTTATAAAAGCACGATAATTGGGTGATGCTTCCAATTTAGCAGAGACTTCCGGGAAGTCGTTTGTCAAAACCAGCAATTCCTTAAGAGAATCATCCAGGACATAGGCACGAATCGAAATATTCTCTTGATCAAGCGATTTTTCCGCCAAAAGATGTTCCGTTTCACTCATCACTCTGCTCGCTGCACAGGATAATTGAAGCGTGGGAATGTCGTTACTTCTAAACGAGTTCATCAACTTGTATGTTTTGATCTGTGAATAAAGACCAAAGGAAAGGACAATCAGCAGAAACGCTAAACTGAAAATGGCCAAGCGTTTAGGAAAAACGTTTACCGAATTATTCATTTAGTAGACGAATGCCCAAACTAAAGAATATACGTCGAAGTTTTCGCCTGGGTCGCCGTTGGTGAAAATACTCGAGTTAGAAGATCCTGCAAGCGAAGGTGAGGCTACTGAAATGTTTTTATAATTCACGTGCTCAACCCCGGCCTTAAGGATGTTGTTGTAATCAAGGCGGTAGTTGACGTTAAAGGCATAAGTAGTGGTCTTAGAGGGGGCCAGATGAGAATCAACATCCAGATCAGTGGAAAAAGTTACAACTGGAATCCACTTCTCGTTGATTTCCTTCCCGGCAGTGACGTACATGCCCTCAACTCTTTCCAAGACAGAATTTTCTGAACTGATAAGTGAATATTCGGACATTATGAAAAAATCTTTCGGGCGGTACTGAGCACCAGCCGTGAAGCCTTGCAGGGCTTCGAGCTTGTAATCCTGGGCGTAACCAACAGTTGTCCCAGCTGGAAGCCCAAAAGGAACTCCAGAAATATCCGTTTTAATATCGAGATCAGCCTCTCCACGATACGCATTAACAAATCCCGAAAAATCTTTAACTTTCAGGTTCAAACGGGCACCAATCAAGTTATGAGCAGCCGTTTCATAATCAGCAGACGCACCTTTGAAACTATCTTTGGTGTCCCCTGCGTACAAATGCATGCCAACGTTAGAGCCAAAATCTTTTTCAAGACTTAAACCAGTAAATGCATAAACTGGCACACGTCCATAGACCTCGCGAGGAGCTTTCAGCCAGGGCTGAAGGGCTTGAATTTGAATGTTTTCTGAATGAAGGTTAAAAGGAAGACGCTGCATCCCGACTCTGACCACTGTATTGCTATTGAAATGATGTCTTAATTGTAGCAAATCAAGACTGATAAAAGATGAGTCGGTATAAACAAATTGCGCTAAGACCTGATACTTATCATCGATGGTTGCATCGACGCTGAATCCGGCCGTTGTCAGAGGAGAAATAGTGACTTTGTTATAAGTTTCGTCAAAAGTGATGTCATTATCTTCAATAGTTGTTTGCGAGCCTTTGACACTTCCAAAGAAGTGAACATTCTGCGCAAAAACGTTATAAGATGAAAAAATTATAATGAAGGCAAAAAGCAATTTCATTTGCACGCTCAGGAAAAATGATTATGATTAATATCTATTAAGTATTTCTTATTCACAATGTTATGACAATGCAATTTACTTTGAAAGGGTTTATGCAGAAATTTTTTTACTTAACTCTTCTTTTAGTGCATTCGCTTTATGCCCAAGCCTCCGCTGCGGATGTATTTGTTGCTGTGAACAAGTCAAACACCACCTTAATTAATGAGCAAGGTGTTTTAAAAATTCTCAAAGCCGAAAAGCTCACTTGGGATGACGGAAAATCTGTCGTTCTATTGATTGATAGCCTTGAAGAAACTGACTCCCAAGCTTTTGATGAAGTCACTAATATGTCTAAATCACAGTTTATGGAGTATTGGAGAATTAAATTCTTTTCCGGCAGAGCTTTGATTCCTAAACAAATCAAAAACCAATCAAATGCACTTACGATTCTCTCTGAGAATAAGAACGGAATTTATATCAGCATCGGTAAAGAGCTTAGTAAAGTGCTCGTTGACAGCCAAGATCTTCGCATCATCAATCTTAAGTACTAGCGCTTAGATCTTTCTTCCACTAAAAGTCTGGTGGTATCTTCCAATCTTGTCGTAATTGTTTCGAATAAGACTTTAAACCACTTGGGTTGAGTTGAGATAACCGATTCAAATTTCTCTTTCGGTATTGCAATTAATACACTGTCGGTAACGGCCATAACCGAAGCCGTACGAGTACGATGTAACAGGAATCCCATCTCCCCTACCATTTCTCCTGGCCCGACGGTTGAGATGACAATATTGACGCCATTAACGCCCTTTCTCACCACACTCATCTTTCCTTCTTTCACAAAAAAGATATCAGTCCCAGTGTCACCCTCTTTAATCAAATACTCACCGGCCTTAACAGTGATAATGGAGCCAGGAGAAGCATTTGGGGCAACTTTCTTATCCAGAAGAAAATTAACCTTGTCCACCACTTCCCTGGGGCTAAAAGGCTTGCTGAGAATTTCGATATTTTCTAAAAGATCGATTTCCATCCGGTGCTCTTCCACAGAAGCACTAATCAAAATAATGGGAACAGGTTTAAAAGTATTCCCGGCCTTCATCATTTTTTGAGCATCAGTTGTATGAATATATTGAACAAATTTGATCCCATCTTTTTTGGGCATCTTAATATCAGTTAAAACGAGATCAAAAACCTCATTGGCATATTTGAAAGAGCCATCCACGCCATCAGTGGCCGTGACAACTTTGAAGCCGGCATTGGTGAGGATATCCGAAAGCATTTCAAGTAGATCACTATCATCGTCTACAATCAGAATTTTTTGTTTAATTTTTTGTTTGGCAACTTCCATATGCTCTCCGTAAATTCAGGCTTTATTCTACCTTAAGGAACAGGTAGACCCAACAAAAGATAAAGTGGAAGTTTATTCGCTAGAGGGAGAGGAGTTCCGGGCGATGAGTTCTTATCCAGATCTCTCCACTACTTTTGAGAAGAAGTTTTTTAATTTCTAGTGCATGAACATGATCCAGCTCATTATTACTGGTGACCGAATATTTTTTGCGCAAAAATGATTTACGCGAAAAGCCAATCAGCCAACGGTCATGGTCAAGATCCTTCTGGAGCTGTCCAAAACTTTCGATAATCGCCCAATTCTGTTCATAGGTTTTAGAAAATCCCAGACAAGGATCAAAAATCACCTGCGGGTGACGGTGCTGATGAAAATAGGCCACAAGATCTAATGAAGCCGCGACATAATTCATGTGCTGGCCAGAGTGCTCCCGGTCTGGGGCCAGGTTATGGCAAAAAATATAATCAAAACCGCTCAATAAATACTCTCTAACTGAATCATCAAATTTGCCGGAGACATCATTCCAGACCAGTTTGGATTTTAGTTTATGATCCTTCCAATATTTTAAAAGTTTAAAGATGGTCTCAGGATGATAAGTGTCGGCACTAATAGTGGTCGAAATATCTTTGAGAAACGGCAACACCATCTCCCATCTGTCCCACTCCGTTGTGTGAGAAATCGCGCTATTTTGAGGAGCGGTCGATTCAGCACCGATATCAATGACTTCGAATTGTTTAAGAAATTGCAGACGTTTTGAGATGGAATCAGGGGAAAAGAATTCGCCGCCATCAGAAAAAGAATCGGGGGTGATGTTCATCACCCCCATTCGTTTTAAATTCATTTAGGCCGGAGTCGGTTTACCAGCGCCGAAGATCGGAGCAGCACTTGCAGTTGTGCCTTCAGAAGGAGGAGTTGCATCAGTTGGTTTTTTAGTTAAAACCGGCTGACCAATATCCTTACCAGCTACGATGTTACGAATCTGCTCAGCATCCAATGTTTCCCAGGCAACAAGGGCCAGGGCCACACGGTGAAGGGCATCAACGTTTTCATTGAGAATTTTCTTCGCGATTTCGTAGTTGGTGTGAACCAGGTTCGCAATCTCAGAATCAATTCTGCGAGACGTTTCGTCAGAGAAAGAAACACTCTCCCCACCGTAAACCATGCCACCGTTTGATTTAGCATAATTAATTGGACCAAGCTTCTCGCTCATACCCCAGTTACAAACCATGCTGCGAGCAAGATCTGTAGCTCGTTCGATATCGTTAGAAGCACCGTTAGTCATTTCACCGTAAACGATTTCTTCTGCTACTCGTCCACCCATAAGGAATGAAATGAAGTTCTCACCCTTCTCTTTAGAGAGGTTAAGCATATCTTCGTTGGGAAGCGTTTGAGTTACACCCAAAGCTTGACCACGAGGCATAATGGAAACTTTATGAATAGGATCTGTCTGAGGAAGGTTCATCCCCACGATCGTGTGGCCTGCTTCATGGTAGGCCGTGAGTTTTTTCTCTTTATCAGAAATCATCATGGACTTACGGGCCACACCCATAAGAACTTTATCTTTGGCGTTTTCAAAATCACTCATGCTCAAAGCTTTCTTCCCATCACGAGCGGCCAGAAGAGCGGCTTCGTTCACGAGGTTGGCCAGATCAGCACCGGTGAATCCAGGGGTTCCTTTAGCAATGGTTTCTAGATCCATATCTCCTGCAAGGGGAGTTTTACGAGTGTGAACTTTGATAATTTCGTGACGACCACGAACGTCCGGGCGACCCACAGTTACACGGCGGTCAAAACGACCTGGGCGCAAAAGAGCTGGATCTAGAACATCCATACGGTTAGTCGCGGCCATAATAATGACGCCTTCATTTGATTCAAATCCGTCCATCTCTACCAGGAGTTGGTTAAGGGTTTGCTCACGCTCATCGTGACCGCCTCCCATTCCTGCTCCACGGTGGCGACCAACAGCATCGATCTCATCAATAAAGATGATACACGGAGCGTGTTTTTTACCTTGTTCAAACAAATCACGAACACGGCTGGCACCTACACCCACGAACATCTCTACAAAGTCAGATCCTGAAATTGAGAAAAATGGCACACCGGCCTCGCCTGCAACAGCACGAGCAAGTAATGTCTTACCTGTTCCGGGAGGACCAACCAGTAAACATCCTTTAGGAATTTTACCACCCAAAGTGGTGTATTTTTTTGGCTCTTTTAGAAAGTCCACAATCTCGGCCAATTCTTCTTTGGCCTCTTCCACACCAGCGACATCAACAAAAGTGATACGCTTGTCATTTTCAGTCAGCATTTTAGCTTTTGATTTACCAAAGCTCATCGCTTTGCCGCCGCCAGACTGAAGCTGCTTCAAGAAAAAGAAGAAGAACACAAAAAGCAGAATCATTGGCAACCAGTTGATCAACAATGTTGAAAGAAAGCCCTGTTTTTCTTCTTTTTTGTAATTAGGAATAATCCCGGCAGTTTTCAAAATGCGGAATGTTTCGTCACCAGTGTTACCAGTCAATTCAAAGTAACTGCCACTTTCGTAGCCCTCATTGAATTTCCCCTGGATGACATTATCACCCTGGAAAGTCACTTCTTTCACTTTGCCCGCTTCAACAGCAGTGATGAAGTTCGAGAAGTTAATATTTTTCGCCTGAACAGTTTTTTGTTCAAGTGCTTTCATAACGAATGCCATGATCAGAATAACCACGATCCACAGCATGAGAGTTTTTTGTTGTTTGCGCATAATTCAGTACCTTTTGAGCGTTAAAACGTCTGAAGCAATTATACGGGAGGGAATTATTCTTGGAAAGGAAAGAGATTAGACAATGTCCAAAGAGGAAGAATCCTGAGTTTTTCAGGCAACTTTTCTTTTTTGCGCTTCCACGTCTCTAGACACTTTTGGGCCGTGACAAAGCGATAATTTCGGTTTTTACAGACGAGAGAGACCAATGGAAACAGTGGATCATAAACCGAAGCGTTTAAGGTCTTGGCGACATTACTTGGCTCACACAACAGAATTAGGCCAGGCATATTCAGCATCGCGTCCGAAGTCTTGGTCAAATTCTCCCAAGCGTACTGCAGATCTTTGAGCTTAAACGTCGGCAGACTCATCAGCTCTGCGTCTGAAATTCCCGCCAATACACTGGAAATCGCCTGATCATTATTCTTCATCTTCTGCTGATAGATCATCAGCAAATGATGGGTGTAATAAATTTCCGTTCCACCACTAAAATGAAAAGGCCCTTTCTTCTGATTATCAATCGCCTTAAACATTTTTAAAATTTGCGCCGAGATTTCGCCTCGATCAGTTTCAGAGAAAGTGTGCAGCAGCTCCTGCACCTGATACTGAGAAAATTGCGGGCCTTGAATAATCGCCCCCTGATCAAAGACATGAATTTGATTTCCATGAATCCGATTAGTGATACTTAAATGCAGAATCGCCGCCAAGTGGTTGGCGTGATTCACATAGTGCTTCAGATATTTTGGGTAGCGCTTCTTAATTAAAGGAAGCAGCTCCCCTCTTAAAAAATTACGGTCGTATTTTGTGTCTTTATTAGTGGGGTCTTCGCTGAAGCTGATTTTTTCAAAACGAGACAAACTGATCAATTGATCTTTACTGACACACAAAAAAGGGCGAATAATTTTTCCGTTCCGAACCGGAATACCTAGGGACGACTTAGGTTGGCCCGAGCGGTATTTTTGCATCAAACTCCACTCATAAGAATCTTCCAAGTGGTGCCCCATCCACAGGCACTCCCCTGGTCTTAAGTTCCCAGAAAGCAGCGAGCGGCGGGCCTTGCGCGCCCGATTTTCAAAATCCCCTGCGTCCGTACCCAAATCCTGAGCGTGGAGCATAGTAAAAGGAATCTCATAAAGAGCACAAATTCCCTGGACCAGCTTCCCGTCGTAATCCTGGCCTGAGCGGGTATGGTGATGAACAAAAACCGCTCGAATGGGTCCGATCTTGCCTTCTTTGGAGAGTTGATGGGCAAACCACAGCAAAACCATGGAATCCACACCACCGGACACCGCAATAACGTGGGATCCGGAGAGTTCCTGGGGAGTGGCCACATTGCCCAAAAAGCCAAAAACATGCTTAAAGAACAAGGCCCTATAAGGGGTGCGACTGAGTTTTTTCATAGCTCCAAAGCAGTATAATCCTGCGAAATTGTTATTGACGAGAGGCACTCATTTCAATAGTATGACTCTACTTTTTTCTTATGGCGACGTAGCTCAGTTGGTGAGAGCACAGCATTCATAACGCTGGGGTCGGCAGTTCAACTCTGCCCGTCGCTACCATTCTTTTATCTCTTTTTTTCGCCCCTTCGTCATATAATTCTACCCAATTTTTCGCTCCAAAAAGTGCTCACTTCCAAAAATCGCCTCTACTTTGCTGATACTTGCCCTCGCCGTCAGACACACCAGTCGGTCATGGATTTCAATTTGGGTTTTACCTCGGGGAATAAACTCTTTATCTTTGCGGTGAATAAGCACCACCAGGACGTCCTTCGGAAGACCTAGCTGAAAAATCGATTTACCAATCACCTGTGACATGGATCCGATATAAAACTCGATGAACTCACTGGAGTGGTGGCGGGATTTAAAGGGCAGTTTGCGTTTATCAATGAGTGGCTCCTGCACCTGAGTCCAGGCGGCCATGAGTCCCAAGCTCGTTCCCTGAATCAGCATGGTGAAGACCACGATGAAAAATACGAGGTTAAACATCACTGGGGCCAGAGACACATTCTTGGCCAGAAAATAGGAGGCCAGAATAATCGGCACCGCTCCTCTGAGCCCTCCCCAACTTAAAAACCAAATTTCTTTGAGTGAATATTTGAAGGGCAAAAGGCAAATCGCCACGGAGATGGGACGGGCGAGAAAAACCAGTCCCAAAGAAAAGATGAATCCCTCTCCCGCCACTGGCAGCATCTCTGAGGGCTTCACCAAAAGTCCCATGGATAAAAACATCGCCACTTGCATCAGCCACGCCAGTCCATCATGGAACACACCTAAGGTGAGTTTACTAAAATACTTTTGGCTTCCCATGGACATGCCGGCCAGGTAGACACTTAAAAAACCATTTCCCCCGCAGTACTCAGTCAGGGAATAAATACAAACCACGCCCGCAATGGTGAGCACCGGATATAACCCTTCAAATTCCAGATCAAGCCAGTTAATCAGCTTAACGAGTCCTCTGCCCAAAAACCAACCAGAGAGAGCACCCAGAGACATCTGTATAAAAAAGGACTGAAGAATTTCGCCCCAGGAAAAATCAGCTGGAGTCAAAATCACCTGAATCAGACTGAGAGTTAAAAACACCGCGATGGGATCGTTACTTCCTGACTCAAGTTCCAGGAGCGATTGAATTTTGGGTTTAAGCCCCAGCTTCTTGGTTTTGAGAATCCCAAAAACCGCCGCCGCATCTGTGGAAGAAACCGCGGCCCCCAAAAGCCCCGCGTGGAGCAGATCCCATCCCATCACGTAATAAACCAGCGATCCGATCAGGACCGCCGAAATCAAAACCCCAAAAGAGGCCAGGGCCACGCCTTCTTTCCACACATGCCGAATTAGCGAGAGCTCAGTTGAGAGGCCACCGGAAAAAAGGATAAAACTCAAAGCGACGGTTCCCAGACCATGGGTGATATGGGGATTATTAAAGGTCATGCCGCCAGGGCCTTCCGGACCACTCAGCATGCCAACCACAATAAAAATTAACAGGGCCGGAATCCCGATGCGGGAAGTGGTCTTACTGGCGAAGACACTGAATAGAAGTAAAAACCCTGCAGCGAACATCAACTGCAAAAAGTGCTTATCCATCGAGTTAAAGTATAGACCCATCGGTGGGGGTGATCAAAAACTCCAAAAGTCGGAAAACCTAAACAAATTAGTCGCTTGTCCAATTATGCCCAACCTTTAGACATTTGTACTCAAAACAACCATTTACCTAGGTCTAATATACTGATTTTCCAAGGTTAAAGAATGTCACAAGATTTGCATTAGTGGTGGCAGGTTCTGTCGTTTAAGTGGTCAGGTTGTGTAGAGTTTACATCCTAAGGGTGTTTATACTGCAAAGCGTTAACCGCAAGCTTAAACTTTCAGAATAAAAAAAATACACGTTATTTTTAATCTTAGAGAGGTCTGTGTGATTAAAGTCAAAAGCCGTCGCAAGTTACAACCTTACAATCCAAATCTGGGTTTTATAGGAACTGTGAAAGTTGATGTGGCCAATTACATTTTCTCTTCCAAGCGCAGACGTGCTCCTTATCAGCACTCTAAGGCGTTGGTGAAAAATCTTCTGACCAGAGAAGTTTCCATCCACCTTAAAGAGTCACAAAATCTCACTAAATTTATCCGTAAGCGCGATCTGACTTTCCAAAAATCAGATGAAAACGGTAACTACAAGATCTTCACTGTTCCTTGTACGACGACCATCGTGCCGATGCAAAAATCAATTTTCAATACAATTGAAAAAGCAGCTCAGTCACTCATCGTCTCTCTTCGCTGCGTAATTCAGGATATCTATGGTTCAAAATCAATCAAAGACTCGGGTTTTGTAAAATCACTTCCAATTGAAATCAGAAGCATTTTTATCGAAGCAATTCAAGAATCACCAAACTACTTTGCCCAACTCCATAATCCAAATATGAAGAAATACCCTTTCTTCGATAACGTCGGTCTGGATTTAGTTTTGATCGAGGATTATTTCGAGCAATCTAAAAATTTCGAAGATCTGCTAAAAGCTAAGAAAACTGATAAGCTTCCAAGTCTTCCATTCAGAATTCTTGAGCTTAATGCTGGTGCCCCATCGGGTGCTTCAAACAATATGAACGTGCTTGAAGGTCACTATGAGCAGAACCCAGATGTTCTGGATTCTCTTGGCCGCCTCATGCCTAATGATCACTTTCAGGTTCTGGCAGAAACATACAAAACTCTGGGTGAAGACTGGACTGGTATCAAAGATGGTATTCAGGTGATTCTTCCTCCGGGCGGAATGAATGGTGCTGCTCCGGAAATCCATAACCTTGCTGCTTATTCAGGACTTGTTTACGCTGATCCCGTCCAACTTTTCTCAGATGAGAAAGGTTATATCCGTCTGCGCACGATCAATGGATCAAATCCAATCGTGACTGCAATCTACTCACGAATCAATGCTGACTCTGCCTTATTTGATGTTGATAAAGGTGTTATCCTTAGAGACCCGGATACAAATGAGCCGATTTACCTTCGTGATTCATTAAAACTTGGTAAAGACGGTGAATCTCCCCTGGTTCTTGACGTGAAAGGGAATCCAATTCCTCTTCAATCTGATTACGCTGTTCCAGGACTTTTGGACGCAGTTCTTACGAAAAAAATCTACATGGGTGGATTAAACCGAATTCTTGATAACAAAATTATTCTTGCCGCTCTTACGACATACGCCCCTAAGTACTTCGCAGGAAAAATTAAGGAACTAGGTCTGGCCAGCAATGGTCCTAAGATCACTCCTCCTGAAACTCTTCCACCGAAAAAAGAGTCAGTAAAAATCATTGAAGCGAATCCGGAAGAATGGGTAGTAAAAGCACCAAATCTTTCAGGTGGCTCTGGTATTTACATCATGAAGTCTCTTACAAAAGAATCAAGAAAAGAAGTTCTTGATATGATCAAAAAGAATCCGTCTCACTATGCTTACCAAAAGCTGGTAAACATCGCACGCATCCCGGTGGCGATGAAAGATAAGAAAAACGGCACTCGTTTTGCGAATCTGGCAGCTGATATTCGCCTTTGGGTATTCTACGGCGGCGGAAATAAAGCTCTTCCAAAGATGACTCATAATGCGTTGGTAAGATACGCTCCGGAAGAAAAAGGGCCAATGAGCTCCATCGTGAACACTTCTAAAGGCGGCGGTTACGCTCCTTTCGTAGTGGTAGATGATGTTGGTTCTTCTGAATCAGTATCGGCCATGGAGTTTATTAAAACTAAAGCTCCGGTACCTCTTCAGACTCACCTGCCAATGTTCGTAGCGGCTCAACTGATCCAGGTTTCAAGACTGGCAGTCGAGATGAGCACTCATTTGAAAAATGGCACAGCTGATAGTTATACAACTTTGGGTCTGGCACTTTCACTTAAAACTCAGTGCCGCGAAGTTTTGAGTTTTATGAACCCAAGAGCGATTGAGCCTATCTATAAGATTATTGATTTACTTGAAACAAAACAAGAATCAATGGCCATTGCTAACTTTTTTGACTTGATTAATCTTAACCAACTTAACCTGGTAGCGACTCTTCAAAAGCTTGAATCAAAAAACAAGTTGCCTCGTGGATTCCGCGAGCGCATGGATGAGCTTTTGATTTTGGACCAGGATATTGTTTACCAGAATTACACTGATGAGAACCGTAAGCATGACCGTAGAGTTTTAAAAGATCTTAAGAGTATGCTGGTTGAGCGCGCCAAAGGCGATAAAGTTCTTCTGAAAGAGTACAGAGCACTGATGACTAATTTGACTTCTACTACGGAAGCTGATTTCCCAAGAGAAATCCTGACTGGGAAAACTGGTCAGAACCTACTGAAGTTGATTGAGACTTTCATGAATATGGTAAGAGACCGTCTTCAGAATTCAGAAAAAGCCATTGAGTTTGCGAAGCTTTTCTCAACAGAACTAGTTCACCCTGAACTGAAATTTGATACTTTTGGCCTGAAAGAAGAGTCTTTGAATAAAAAAGGCGGCTTCCTGACTGCTTCTCAAAGAGAGTTCGCTACTGGTGAGCTTTTAACAGAATCAGATTATATTTCGGCACCTATGAAAGAGGCCCGTGCCACTTGGATTAAAATTGAAGCAGAGGCCAAGAAACTGGACGCGACTAAGCGTGCTGCTTTCCTTGCTAAAAAACGTGCTGCTCATTTTGAAAACTTCCCATTCCTTGCCCGCATGAATCAAATCATGAATTCAAAGCGTGTGGGAGTTAAAGACTTAATCGAATTAATGCCGGCCATGCCTTACGCAAAATTCAACCTTGAAATGTTTGCGAAAAAACAAGGATTGGCACTGGAAGAGATTTTCACCAATGAATTGACTCCGAATAAGATCTCAATCCTGACTTCTAAGCAAATTGGTGAGAACCACCTTTCAGCTCAGGATCACGCTGGTGAGTGTTTTGCCAAGAAGAGAAAGTCCCATGGTCTTTTCTCAGACTCAGATATCTTTATCTGGATCAGAAAAGAGCTGGATCCTTTAACTCAGATCTACTCTGCTGGTCACGAAGTGATTCACTTTCACCAGATCGAAGAGACCACAAAACTTGAGGCCAAAGCACTTTCAGATGGCGCGATCGCTCAGGCCTACTTCCTGAACTTCTATGGTAACTTCATGGGTGTTTCGGCCGCTTCACTTGAGGGATTATCGGTTGATATCTCGGTTGAGCGTCAGCCACTTTACGGTCTGGCGGATAGAATTGTGCCTTACTTCTACTCTCCACTTTTGACTGAGATCCGCACAGGGATCAACTCATCACGTGAAAAATATGATGCTGTCTTGAATAAATACGGCTCACTTTTTGGTTACATGATGCCAAATTCTAACCAGGTTAAGGTTAAGGCCTTGCAGGAAATTATTCCGGCCCTGGAGAACGCAAAAAATATCCTTTTTGCTAAAGAGTTGGGTCTTGAAATTGGTTGGGATGAAATCCGCTCTGCGATCCCAAGTGCTAACAACGCTCAAATTAAGACTTTCGGTCCTAAGATTTTGCGTGCAGTGAAAAGAGCTCTGCCAGATTACGAAGCACTTACCATTATTGGTAACCACCAGTTTTACGGTGTGAGCTTTGCAAGAAAGCTTGATATCTCTAGCTCTATTTCACTTAGACCAATTCTAAGTACGATATCTCTCGGAAACAGCTATAACCAAACTCAACAACAGCAGCAGCAGTAGGATATTAGAAAATGAGACTTGAATTATTGACCTCTGATATTCCAGCACTGTTTCCATTTTTGGAAACTCTCCTCCAGGACGGGGGAAAAAAGCTGTACTCAATAGATGGTGAAGTCACTCGCTCCAACTTTGTTGATGGAAGAAGTGGCTACCACTACCGTGAAGGTGAGCTGGAAGCTTCACTTGAGTTCGGTATTCTTTTTGGCGGCTCGGGTTACGTGATCCGTCGCCATCTTAAGAATGGTGTCGAGGAATGGGAAAGATTCGATCATTTTGATAAAAACGGAAACTTCACGTTCACCAGCCCCCAGGCAGCGCTGGATCCACTTTATGTGGACACCATGGATATGGACATGACTTGTCCGATCCTTAACCATCTTTATAATTTTCTCTCCCTTGAATATAATAAAGCTTCTGAAGGCAAGTCATGGTCTACGGAGCAAGTTCACGTCATTGAGAAGTTTTTGCGCCATCTTTATAAATCAAATATTATTCGTCTCGCTATTAGAAACGGGGTTAAAGATCCGGCAATTGCCTATATCTATAACAAAATCCTTAAAGCTGAGATGGATCCCGTTCTTACCTGGGAAGAGAGACAACTGGTTTTTGCGGCCTACAAAGAGAGCTTAGATAAGGTTCTGGCGACCAAGATTCGCGCGCACAAACTTTCCAAGGTTAATTTTAACTTTAAGCTTTTAAGACAGAACGCGGCCAACTTTACTAAGCGAGTGGCGGCCAGACCTGTAAGCAATGCTAAAGGTCTCCTGTTCCGTTACACAATCGGTAAAGTTCTTTGGTTCGTGAATACCGTTAAAGACAACTTGGGCTACTCTGTGGCCTTAGCGGTTTATGGACCGTTCACATATTATTTTATCACCATGCCTATGAATCCTCATGCCATGCAGGCAGTAGGACGCGTCCGTGGTGCCTACCTGGACGCTAAGGCCCAGATCACTGAGATCGTGGATCAGACTTCAAGCTCAAACGTGACTGCTCCGGCCCCAGTGAGCCTGCCTGAGCAAGTGGTAGTAGTAGAAGACACAGTTTCTACCAAAAATGCTGCCCCTGAAACTCATTCAGCAGCTTCTGCTCCAGTGGTTGATCCTAAGGTCATGGCCAACATCATTTATGTTTCGGAAAGTACTCTGGGTCCGGTTCAGGAAATCGCTGTAGACTTGGGTGAAGGCGTAAAAGAGAAATTTAAGCCAACTTTTTTAAACATGCTCCTCACAACTGAGATTCCTAAGGTTGATCGCCAGACCTGGAACGAGCGCATGAGTAACTTCAAGCAAATGCAAATTGCCTATGAAGAAAATATTGAATACGCCTCTCGTATGGGCCGGCTGGAGCAATTAGAAACTCAGTATAACTTCCCAATGCAAGTTGAAAGCACATGGGAAGAGCTTGAGCGCTACAACAACATGATCTTTCGTATGCGTGAAGAGAACCCAAATCTTTCACCTAAAATGAAACAGTACCTGACAAACGAAATTAACCGCACTCAGCAGTTAGAACTCTACCTCTGGGATCGTATGGGCCGCTTCGTCTTGGATCAAATCTATGTGATGCTCGATCAGGACAATGAACAAAAGCGCAATGATTACTATGTTGGACGCTCTTTTGTTTTCATGCAGGAAATGACTAACATCCTTTCCTGGAGATACAAGAATTTTAAAAAGCCCGAAGGCTATGAGCGAATTGAAAAGCTGGCAAACTTCTACGCTAAGAATCGTAAAGAGTTTGGCACAGTCATGAAAAACTTAACTGCGAACTCGGATCTGTATAAGCAGAAAGACCTTCTTAGCACTAAAGAGTTTCGTGGTTACATGAAGCGCCAATGGGAAATCCTTTATCTTCAGAATTCAAAAGCTGAAGAAGCTTCGAACAACGGCCTGAATATGTATATCTGGTCAGTGCGAAATACTGCATGGGTTCTTCAGTCTCTTTATTCTGCTAAGCGCGAGGAGCTGGGGCTCTTGATTAAGCGGGATATTTCTGGTCAGATGTTTTCGCCGGGAGATCTGCTTAATCGTTCTAAGATCTCTATGATGTACGAAACTCACGTCCACAATTTAACATTGGAATACGTGGGTATCAGAGAGGAAATCATGAATCGTCTGGGGAAAGATATCGAATCTACTCAACGTATGATGGTGCTTACGAACCTGAAAGAATTTTTGTCTGATCGTGAAAAACTAGACGGACTTAATGTTGCGAACACACAAAAAACAGCGGGAACAACTCTATGAAACTGAGAAAACTTAACGTCTCTTCCCAGTTGCTCATCCTTCTCCTGGCCGCTTTGGTCATGGGATTCATGCTACAAGTGGCGCAGGCACAAACTCTTCAAACCGAGCTTCCTGGCTCTTCTCTTGGTAGTAGAATCAGACAGAATACAAGTTTGTCTTATTATCACCAATTCCTTGGCCCAACAGTAGGTGGACCGAGTGGAGAAACCTATAACGTATTTGTTGAGGGGAATTCTCCTTACCAAAGTTTTCACGCAGGAAGCATTCGTTATACAGTTAACCCTGACTGGGCATTTGGTCTGGGAATGGGTGCAACCACTGCTTATGGTGACTCTGTTACTAATCAGCAGACTGGTACAAAAACAGCGAATTTGAGAGATGAATTCTACAATGCGAGAGCTTTTGTAAGTGTTCCTGCTCTTAGAACTCCCATTGGTACACTCTTTACGACAGTTTCTTATGAGGCCCCTACTTCTGTGGTTTCTCGCCGGGATAACATGCAATACGGTGGCGTTCTTGCTCAGAGTTTTGCTCTGACTCTCCCGAGTATGAAGTTTTCTGCGGGTGTTTCTTGGCAGTACTACAGAATGTTTTTTAAAGAAAATGTCGAAACTCGCGGTGCCAATTATTATTTCCCGGGATCAGTTCCTGAAAAAATCGCCCGTCAGACAACCATCTTTAGTGGTGGCCCTTACATGACTTACAGACATAATGATAATTGGGGTATTAACTCTTCAATGATCTTTGATTGGGATCAGCGTGGAGATCAAACAGCAACGGGTAGCTTCAATAACAATCTGCCTGATCGTGCTCGCTTGGGTGTGAGCTATTTTCCGACGCGCTTTAAGCAAATTGCCAACGTGGGTATTTTCACTCAGTCACTCATCAAGTACACCGCAGACACTCACACCATGGGTGCAGAGTTTGCGCTTAAATTCTAAGCTAAAGAATCACTTATTAAGTGCAGTTGCATGAGCTGCACTTGATGATTTACTCAGTCCATCCTTCTCCACCGATGCCTCGATCTGAAGTGCTAGAACAAACAATGAAAGAATAAAAAGTTGTTTAAACATGGGTTACCTCGTGGCATGCCTATCGGTCAGTACCTGACAAAACTAAACAAGATTCTCTCTCCAGGCCAAAACATCCCATAAGTAGCTGAATTCATGGACGTACTGCGCAGTGTAACTTTTTCCCAAATGGTGAATACCACTAGGTTTAACGCGCTGCTCGCGATACACATGAACTACTTATTTTTTATTCTCTCAGGAGGTTCCTTTGAAACGATATCTCGCTCTAATCACCCTTGCTGTCTTGAGCACACCAGTGTTTGCGCAAGGTAATGATATAGAAATAAACGAGTTCTGTGAGCCAAAAAATCCGCAAATTATTAGAGAGGGTGATTCAGAAAAAATTTATCCCTTCAAACCACTTCCACTGAATGTTCTCAAGTGCCGCATTAAGCGACTTACTGAAAATGATAACTACTCAATTGATTTGCGCGAGATCACTCAAAGAGGATTAACCAGCGCCAATACAAAATCTCAGCCGTGGGGTGGATCTTTCTGGCCACTAAACCAAGGGCAGATTGCCAATCCTTACCAGGAAAAAGACTACACCATTCTTCATGGCGCTTTTAATGGTCTTGAAGTGACTTCATGGAAATACAATTATAATAAATATCAAAAACGTCAGGAGAAAGTTCACCCTAAGATTTATGATCTTAATGAAAAAGAACTTTCTGAACTTGCTCCTTCTGAAAAATACGACATTCTGTTAGGAGATACTTCATTTGATTTAACTAACCGAGTTTGGAATTTCGCCACGACTTGGGGAGAGAAAAAGAAATGGGGCTTCTTAAGTTCAATTGACCTTCCGGCCGGCTATAAAATCCCTGAAGCTTCAAGCATGCTTGCTCTTTGGGAAGGTATTTGTCACGGATGGGCAGTGGCCTCTGGTCACTATGACCGCCCGGAAAAAACTGTTTGGGTGACTCTTCCAAACAATAAAAGAATGCCTTTCTACCCGAACGACTTAAAAGCTTTAATTTCTCTTATGTGGGCCAACTCAACGGTACAAGATTCAGTGATCTCTGAAGGTCTTCGTTGTAACCGTAAAAATCCTGAGAAAGACGAGTTCGGTCGCTACATCGATACTGAATACGATAAAGATGATAAAACGCTTCTTCCACGTTGTGCTGACGTTCACCCGGCCATTTATCACACAAGTATCGTAAACATCCTCGGAATCGAGGGACGAAGCTTTGTGGTTGATAAATCGGCCAAGGCGTCAGTTGCAAACCAACCTGTTTCCGGTTACGAGTACACTTACTTTAATCCGGACTCTGGAAAAGAAGGATCACTCGAAGCTTCAGCACTTAAAGTTGAAAGATATGCTGAAGATCCATTTAAGTCGGCACGTAACCCTGAAGCGAAATATATCGTAGGTGTTGCGATGAACCTCAAGTACGTAAACTGGGAAGATCCTATAATGAAGGAAACCAACTCTCCTTCTGATGATGAAATCAGCGATATGAAGTTCAACTACGATCTTGAACTTGATGGAAATTTTAAAATCGTCGGCGGCCAGTGGCGCGTTGATAAGGATGGAAGTGGTCGTTTAATCAAAAACAGCACTCACCAGCCGGATTTCTTTTGGGTAGTGCCACGTGATTATAAAAAATTCTTCCAACCTCTTTCAGGTCTGCCTGAATGGGATTTTGCTAAAACAACTCTGCCTCCGAAGGAGTTTAAGTCCGCTGCTCGTGGAGCTCATAGCTTCATCTACGAAGTAAGTGGCAAGTACGCTGGTGACGGACAAGATCCTAAGTGTCAGGTGCTTCCAATTAAGCGTGGAAATGGCCCAGTCAAGGAAGTGAACTGTACTTTCAAGTACCCACGTCCTCAGCCGTTGATCAACGTTGTTAATAAACTTTTGGAAGAGTCACGTCGCTAAGAGGTTTGGAATGAAAAAAATTGCACTCTCCTTAGCGCTACTCACGACTTCTGCTTTGGCAAGGCCGATTCCTGAAAATGAGCGGATCACGCCGCTGCTTCAAGGCAAGCGCGAGATTACGAATCTGGTGGAATTTGCCAAGCTTGGAATTAATGAAGCCCAGACAAGTCTGGATTTGTGGTCAGGATCTTACTGGCCACAGTACCAGGGCTCCCTCGGTGTCCGCTACCGGGATCCACAGTTCATGACTCTGATGACGAGTCATGAGCAATACGACAAGTTTAAAGAGCTTCGAGAGAAGTCTCCACTCTATACTTATCTGGGCAGGGAAAATATTCTCTCTCCGGCAGAAAAGTACGACTCCATCGTTGGTGATTCCACCATGACTCTCACTAAATATTCGTGGGAGCTGGGTGAGAAAAACGCCAAGCTGGGGAGAGTTCCAACTTGGCGAGGTATCTGCGATGGCTGGTCTTCAGCGGCGCAAATGATGCCCAGACCGGCCAAGGCCGTGACCCTTAAAACTCCGCAAGGCAAAGAGATTACATTTTTCCCTGAAGACATCAAAGCACTTGGGTCCCTTCTGTACGCCCGTGCTCAAGAGAACGTTATCTTCCTTGGAAAACGCTGTTATCCCGTTGTAGGAGTATTCACGGGGGGCTGTGATGCCACCAATCCAGGGGCGCTTCATAAAGCGATTGCCAACCGTGTTGGTGTTTTGAAAAAATCTTTTAATGCTGATATTTCTACCAGCTCCGAGGTTTGGAACTATCCGGTAAAAAGTTATAAATTTACTTACTACAACGTATTTAATGAAGAAGAGTCTTCTGATTTTAAGAACGTCTATGAAGTTTTTGAGAAGAAGCATCGTTTTTCTAAATCTGGCCGCCGCCACGAAAAGACTTACGCCATCGTTGGAGTCAAAGCAGAAGTCGTCTATGCTGACATGAGGGAGGCACATCTGCTTGCCACTGACAGCATTAACGAAGATAAAGCTCTCACAAAAACATATTACTATGACCTGGAACTAGACCGGAATTTTACAATTCTTGGTGGTGAGTGGACCAGTGCTGCCCCTGATTTTATCTGGGCGCCAAATGATAAGACTTATCCAGTTTCTGACGGAGAAGTGAATCGCAAACCGGTGACAGAAGAAGAAATCAGAAAAGCGGCCCAAATTTCATCAAAAGTTGGTCAGCCGCTTTCTGTGATTGTTGAAAAATTATTCGAACTTTCTAAGTAACATTTCGGAGGGGCTTCTTAGTGAAGCTCCTCACCTTTTAGAGCTCTTTCAGACATTTCTCTAACGATATATCCGATGGCATAAGGAGCAGAATCATGTTCAGCTGCTGACTTGTGTCCAAAACCAAGTTTATGAGTCCACTCATGGGCCAGATTACCAGCGACATCACTTGGCTTGAATCCTTTAAAGAATTTCCAGTTGATATTGATGGTATTGATATCACCATTGGTCCAGCCAATGACTTTTGAATAACGCTTATAATACAATTTTAGAAAAAAGTTCATTTCTCCCGGAGTATCCTGTTGAAGATCTTCTCTTCCGTCCATGAATCTAGCGTAAACCTGCTCGTTGCTTAGACCTTTGTTTGAAGCAAACTCAGTCTTGCCTTGAGTGTTTACAAAATTGATCACTCTTGATTTGAATTCCTCAGAGTTAACAACTTTTTCCATGACATCGAAGGCCTGCTCAACCTTCTCCATGCTTTTAGCATCAAATCCTTTGATCTCCATGCCTTTCACAGCTAGGTACCCAGCATTCACCGTGTAAGGTTGGATAAAACGAGCATCAGAGGCCTTTAAAGACTTAGGAGCGATAGTGAACTGCTGTGAGTGTTCATGTTCATGAGGGGCAGTAATTTGAGTATTTGAGAAAGAGGCACATAGTAGTAGTGATAGAGAAAACATCCAGTTTTTCATAACTTCATTCCTTGAAGAGTTTTGGTATTCAACTTTTCGGGAATTTTTGAATTAAGTTGTGGGATATTTGAGGATGCATGGAGACGGGAAAAATCTACCCTATGCCTTGGCAAATCGTCAGGGACCATGGGAAGTTTCGCTCTATGAAACGCTTGATTTTACTTACTCTCGTCTCCGCCCAGGCCTGGTCAAAACCACTGGTTTTGCTCAGCTATTTTGACGCCTTCAATGGGGCCGCCTTTAATAACTCCGAGCGAATCGCCCATGCCTTGGCGACAAAGCTCAATAGCGAAGCCTCACCCTTTGAGATTAAACTGTGCGCCCTGAACACAGTTTTTGATAAGGCCTATGCTCAAACTGAGGACTGCTTAAAGGCCTTGCCCGAAAGACCGGTCATGGTCATTGCCCTGGGTGAGTCTACTTGCCAGGTGAAAGTCGAAAGCATGATGAGAAATAAAGATAAAACAAATGGTCCGGATAACGCCGGCGAAGAAAGAAATAATTCAGTCATCGTCCCAGGTGCCCCTGAGGTTCTGGGGATGCGCTACCCTTTGCCACAAATGTACTGCGCACTAAGTTCTTCTGAGAGAAAAGATATTGATGTGTCTAATAATGCCGGAAGTTTTGTTTGCAATAATACAGCTTTTCAGATGAGTTATCACTATCCGGAAGTTCAGTACGGGTTCATTCATGTGCCGGCCAATAACTGCAGCAATCTGATAAAAAAATCTGAGTTAGCAATATCGCTTTTGGAAAAAATGATCATTAAGGGCGTAAATTTTCTTACTACTGAAGAAGAAAACCCGGGACTCCCGCATTCAAGCAATGAACTTCGTCTGCCTACCAGTAAAAGTGCAATCAGAAGCCTTCGCCGAAATTTTGAGAACAAAGATGCCTGCATCCACGAATATTTGAAGCGCTCTAAAGCGGCCGATGAGGGCGGAAGATTTTTAGGATTAATGAACTAAGGCAAGAACTGATCTGTCAGATCAAGACTCATGTGAAGCCCCAAACTGTAACCGTTCTTATAAAATCCACCAATCCAGGCAGTTCTACCTTCCACCGACGAGTAAGGAGATCTTTTTGAAGACTTCTCTCTGATGCCCGTGAGGATGCGTGCAGACTCAATGGGTGGCAAGCTCACGTCGAGCAATTTAGAGAGCCTGTCATGAATTCCAACCAGGTCCTGCATCACAGGTAATTCATGAGCATCGGCCCTTGAAGAAGATCCCAGAAGAAGTTTTTGGGTGTGGCCGTGATAAACGAAATTATCACCCTCGAGAGTTAAGGAGAAAGACTCTCTTCCCAGATTTATATTTGAAAATTCGAGATAAGAGCCGTGAACAGGCCTGCCAGCTTTTTTAGGATTCCAAAACCGGTTATAAATCCCTCCAGCAAAAATCACTTTATCAAAGGTGGTGGTCTCGCCCGTTTGGGTTTTAACTTCCACCCCCGCTTCGTTTTCATTAACAGCAGTGACAAATTCATTTTTAAGACTGAGCGGAAGCTGCGCCGTTTGATCGGTCAGCCATTTTAAATACATTTGAGTATCAATCAGAAAGCCCGGCTCCGCCGCCATGTAGATGGGTTTTTTAAGTGCAAAAGTAGGAAAATCTGTACCCTCACTTCCGGCGGGGTAGCGTTTTTGAAACTGATCCAGTTTTGAAGTGGCACCAGAATATTGAGTGATGGGAAAAACGCCTTGAGGTCGATCAAGATTGATATGCTCAGAAAAAGTTTTAAAAGCAGCGACTAAAAGATCACCTAAATCCGAGTGCCCAACAGTGACGCCTCTCATGGCAACAATGGCGGTTGACCTTAAAGAGCAGGTACGGGCAAAACTATCAGAGTCAAAAAGTACTATACTTGAGAAGTTTTTTTTCTTCTTGGCAAGAGTATAAAGCAAACTTCTGCCTGCTATACCTCCTCCAATAATGGCGAGAGTGGTCAAAATCAATCCTTATTATTTATTTCCCTCATATTTTCTCACAATTTCTTGCCAATTTCTACCCTTGCTCGTTACCCTAAATGACCATTTATAAAGATATTCCCAAGGATTTTGAAGCATGGCCCCTCAGATTTTAGACCCACAAGCAATGATCTTTTCAACCACTAAACTGGGACTTCCCCCACAGAAGGTTTTGGCAACTTGTAAGCTACTTTTTGAAGAAGAATGTACCATCCCTTTCATTGCCCGATACCGTAAAGAAGTCACCGGCAATTTGGATGAAGTTCAGATCAGAGATATCCAGGACACCTATAATGAATATGTAGAAACAGAAAAGCGCCGGGAATTTATTCTCGATGCTATCAAGAAAATGGAAGCCTTAACTCCAGAGCTTGAGCGACAAATCAAAGTGGCTTCAACTCTTAACCAATTGGAAGATATCTACGCTCCTTATAAATCTAAGAAAAAAACCAAAGCAATGATTGCTAAAGACAACGGTCTTGAGCCTCTGTCTGAAATGATTCTTAATGGAACAAAAGACATCCGCACCATGATCGCAGAGCTTGAAGAAAGATTTGTGAAACCAACTGAAGGCAAAGTCAAAGACGTGCAAGACGCCATCAATGGTGCTTGTGATATCATCATGGAAACATTCTCTCACAAGCTGGAGTTGAAAGAGCGCATCCGTCAGACTTTCTGGGAAAGTGGCGTGATGAAGGCCGTGCTTAGAAAAGACGGCGAAAAAGTTGAAGACGCTCAGAAGTTTAAAGACTTCTTTGAATTCTCTGAGCCACTTTCAAAAATCAAAGACCCTAAGGCCAGTCACCGTTATATGGCGATGAGACGCGGGATGAATCTTAAAATCCTAAAAGTTGATGCTGAGATTGCTCCAGAGATTGGCTACTCTCTGATTGAAGAAGAGTTTTTCCCTAAAAAAGATAAACTCGCCAACTACGAACTTCTCAAAAAGTGCGCTGAAAAATCATTCACTAACTACATCCAGCCTTCGCTTGATCTGGAAGTTAAAAACGATCTAAAAAAGTTTGCCGACACTGCAGCGATCTCTGTCTTCGGCATCAACTTAAAAAACCTTCTGCTTCAGCCGTATTTGGGGTCTAAAGCAGTTTTAGGTATTGACCCAGGAATTCGTACAGGGTGCAAAGTCGTGATCGTGGATAACACTGGTAAATTCCTGGGCGACCACGTGATTTATCCGTTTGAGCCCAAAAATGATAAAGTCGGCTCCGCTCAGATTCTGACTAAGATGATTGAGATGTTTAAGATTGAATACATTGCCATCGGAAACGGAACTCACGGTCGTGAGACTCTGGAGTTTGTTGAATCTCATATTCCACAAGTCAGAGACGGGCACGTGAAAGCCACCATGACTTCAGAGGCAGGAGCATCAATTTACTCCGCTTCAGATATTGCCCGCGCTGAATTTCCCGATAAAGATGTCACTGTCAGAGGAGCGATTTCTATCGCTCGCAGATTCCAGGATCCTTTGGCGGAGCTGGTAAAGATTGATCCTAAATCAATCGGCGTAGGTCAGTACCAGCATGACGTGAACCAAATTCAATTAAAAAACAATCTGGAAGCAGTCGTTGAGTCCTGCGTGAACTACGTGGGAGTTGATCTTAACACGGCCTCGGCCCCTCTCCTTTCTTACGTCTCAGGCATTGGCCCGACAGTGGCGCAAAACGTTGTGAAGTACAGGGATACCAACGGCGGCTTTAAGTCCCGTAATGATCTTTTGAAAGTGACTCGTTTTTCACAAAAAGTATTCGAGCAATCTGCAGGATTTCTTCGTATCTATAATGGGCCACACGCTCTTGATGGAACTTTCATTCACCCAGAGCGCTATCCGGTGCTTGAAGAGTGGGTAAAATCAAAGAAAAAAGATCTTAAAGATTTATTGATCGATGATGTTCTTCAAAATGAGCTGGCCTCAGATAAGCAACTCAAGTCTCAAATTGGGGAGATCACTCTGACTGATATTGTGAAATGTCTTAAGGCCCCGACTCAAGATCCACGTACCACTTTTAAATCAGTTGATTTCACTAAAGGCATCTCCGGTCTTAAAGATCTTAAACTCGGTCAATGGTATAACGGTGTCGTCAGTAACATTACGATGTTTGGTGCCTTTGTTGATATTGGTATCAAAGAAAATGGTCTTCTTCACATCTCTGAGATGAGTGACCGTTTTGTTGAAAATGCTATGGATGAACTGAAAGTGGGTCAGGAATTAAAAGTTCGAATTCTTGGAATTGATATGGACCGTAGCCGAATTTCACTTTCGTGTAAGGCGGATTCGCAGACTGAAGGTGTGACAGGAACTGGCGCGAATGCAGGTCAAAGAAGAGGCGGAGGTGGCCCTCGCCCACAGGCGCAACCACAAATGGCTTCTGGTCCGCAGTTTAAAAACAATGCCTTTGCAGGACTAAAAGGTCTGGACATTAAAAAGTAAAAACAGTTTTGGGAATCTACTTCAGTGTAGATTCCCAAAAACTTACTTATTCAGCGTAAACGTTAACCATTTTTAAAGTTTCACAAGTCAAAGAATCAACTACCACTGCTTCAATTCCATATCCACCCATGTATTCACTGGCAGCAAAGAAGACTTCAACATCTACGTCGAAACCAAGTTCAACTTCAGTTCCGTAGTACTTAAATGATTTCTCAAGCTTTTTGAAGCTGTAAACTTCGCCTGTTAAATGGTGAAACTCATTGTTCACGTAAGTATTCATGTAGCTCTTAAGTGCCTGCTCTTCGCAAGACTTACCGAAAGCAACAAATGAAATAGCGAGGGACAATACCAAAATAAGTGTTTTCATGAGGGCCGCCTTTATGTTTAAAGGTCAATTAGGCCCAAAAACACCCTCTGGCAAGATTGAGGTGCCCGAGTTTGTAAAAACTACTGGTTAAAAATCCCCGGAAACTGCCTCTAGGGTCGTCTTGATGGCGTTGTCAGCGTTGACTGTATCCAGGGCATCCAGCAAGACATCAATATTCAAAGTCAGCGTAGAATCCGCCGAGACCACAAAAACACCATCAAACTTAATGGTCATGTTGTCCTGAGTACTGAAAGTCCCAAAGTTATTGGTAAAGGTCACGCTGGGTTTTAAAGGTGTTCCTTCGCATTCTTTCTCAAGATCAAATTCAACTCTCCCGTATGTTCCTTCAGGAACTGAGACGGTTAATAAATTGGTTCCGTTCGGATCAATCGATATTTCACCCAAAAGTAAATCATGGTTGCTTCCGTTTGTGACAGAATCCGGTTTGAATCTTAAACGTTTAAAACAAAATTTGACGTTGGAGACGTTGGCAAAAGCGGAAGGAATCAAGGCGTCCCACCCCTTCTTTATCCATGCAAAGGGCTGCTGGTCTTGCATAGTCACGGTCACCTGTTTAGTGGCAACAGGATTGCCGGTAGTCGTGCCACCGCATCCGTAGAGCGAAATGAGAAGAATGAAACTTATCAATGCTTTCATTTTTTATCCTTAGAAGATGTTAGCGGAAATCCAACGAAAGAGAAGTGATAAACATTTTCCATCTTTTTGGATGACTCGCTAAGTGCCGAGATTTTCTCAAGAGCTTCTGAGAGAATCACTTTCGCCTCATCAAAGTTTTCTTTATCCAGCGCCATAGTATGCCCGAGGATGTAGCGATCATCAGAACTGACCTTGTGAATAGACTCCACGGCCTTTTCGAGCATTTGGGTGTGAAAAGCAGAGAGGGACAATTTATAAATCTCTGCCTGGCAATCAAGTCTTCGAAAAGCCCCATAACTTGCGAGCAGTTTATGCTTGTGAAGGAAACTCAGACTCTTTCTTATTTCGACCAGTGGTACTTGAAATAAGAGGCGCTCCTGGATCCAATAAGCGTCGTCTTTAAAGTCTGGCAATTCACTCATTTCTCTTATAGCGATGTTCCACCATTTTTTTAGATATTTATAGGTCAGAACTTCTTTGGCAGACTCGTCTTTAAAATCATTAAAGCGACTAAGACTCTTCATCGCCGAATGTTTTTTATCTATATCCGGATCATTTAATAAAATGAGTTGTTTTAACCATGAAACTTCCTGCGCATTCCAGGAGAAAAAGGGCGCAAAAACATCGACATTTTCTTCTGTGAATGATCTCTTTCCTTTGGCCATCAGGGAGAGAAGTGACACTGAGATATTAAGTTTTGTCGCGAGATTTCTCATGGATTGCCCCTGAGTCTTATACCAGGATAAAAGATCGGCCAGAAAAACCTCAACTTTTCGGTAACTGTACATGTTTGGTTTTTCTGGCCGTTTGATCATATCGTCCTCAACTTATTAAAGATCACCACTTACGTTTTCAAGAGCGTCTCTCAAACTTCCAACACCGTTGTAAGCATTGGCGGCGTTCAAAATATTCTGTGTCCCAAGAATAAGTGTTTCAGCTCCGTTTACAACAAATGTTCCTTCGAACTTAATTGTAATACGTTCTCCCGAAGTAAACACACCAAAATCATTTGAGAGATTGACTGAGTTCGCCGCGCATTCTGGTTCAAGATCAAATTCAACTCTGTAGTAAGTCCCCTCTGGCACGTTCACCGAGGCCAGTTCGGTACCGGCGCTCGAGATGGCGACTTCACCTAAGATAAGGTCCACATTGTCTTCACTTAGTAACGGGTCCAGAGTAGCGCTAAGATCTTTTTTAAAGCGAAGACGTTTAAAACAGAGTCTTAAATCACTGACCGCCGCATGCGCATCAGGTATTAAAAAACTTGAGAGTCCTGCAGTCGTGTATGCCCCAAGTTGCATACTGACCGGATGAGAGGGTGTAGCACTTACCGGACCATCGTCCTTTGAAGGCAAACAACCATAAAGAGCTACAGAAACAAGAAGAATTGCGAGATGACGTACCATATTTTTCTCCTGGCTATCGAAACTTGTCATAAGCTTCGTGTTACCTGAGAGTTTAAGTTAACTCGTGATTCACTGCAACGACAAATCAATATCATGTCAACACTATCGGTATTTTTTCACATGACTTTAGGTGGTTACGTGAAACATATTCAATCAAAACCAGGAATTCTGTAAACACTTCAAAACTGGGCCAGATTAGGAGTTGTTTCTTCATCCATAACTACTAGAATGGGAAAAAATGATTTTATTCTTCTCTTAAAGGATCTCTCCCATGAACTCATATTCAGATTCAGCAGAATGGAAATACCTCTTTAAAAATTGCTTAGACTGGGAAAACATCATTCCCCTCTATGTGAAAGAATTCCCAACTGAGGATGGTTACAAAGACGCCCAGGAGCTGATTAAATTTTATGAAGAACTACTCTCAACAGTTGCTGATTGGTCGACCAATCAACTCGCTCCTCGCGCTAAAGAATTAGATAAGGAAGGGGCCGGGACACTTAAAGACGGCAAGACTTATCCGGGTGTGGCACTTTCTCAAAGTTACAAGGAGGCCAATGAGCTGGGTTTCTTCTCTCTGTTCTGTGAACTAAAATATGGTGGACAAGGCATCCCTGTAATCATGGGCAGTATGATGTTTGCTCATATTTTTAAGGCATGTATACCCACTGGAACTCAAATAAGTTTTTACACTTCTATCGCAGATATGATTGAGCGCTTTTGTGACGAAGCAGATAAAGAGCGCCTTCTCCCGCAGTTTGTCGAAGGTAAAATAAGTGGGGCCATGTGCCTGACTGAGCCTGGGGCCGGATCAGATGTCGGAAGCCTCAGAACAGTCGCCACCAAACAAGACGATGGCTCTTACCGTATCACTGGTAGTAAGATTTTTATCACCAACGGTGGTGGTGGAGTTTGTTTTGTGCTCGCACGAACTAAAGACGCCCCAAAAGGTTTAGAAGGAATTTCACTTTTCCTGGTAGAACAAGGAAATTCAAATTACAAAGTGGTCAAGATTGAAGAGAAAATGGGCTTTCATGGCTCTTTCACTTGCGAAGTGTTATTTGAAAATTCAATCGCCAAAATCGTCGGCAAAGAACATGAAGGCTTTAAATACATGCTTCACCTGATGAATGAGGCCAGACTAGGAGTGGGTCTCCAATGCCTGGGTGGGATGGAAGCGTGCCTTGAATACGCCAAAAATTATGCGGCAACTCGTGTTCAGTTCGGTCGCCCCATTGCTGAGCTGCCTCTGATGAAACGAAATTTAAATGACTGGCAGATTGAACTTGATGGTTTTAGGGCCCTCATGATCGACACCATGTCTCACTATGAGATCTATCAAAAGCTTGATCTCAAAAAGCGGCACACCGGCGAGCTGAATGAAAAAGAACAACAACAGTTCAAGAAGGCGACCAAATGGATGCGCAGAAGAACTCCTCTGGTGAAATATTACGGTGCTGAAACTTTTACTGCTCTATCACAAAAAACCATTCAGGTGCTTGGTGGATACGGTTTCATGCAAGAGTATGAAGCGGAAAGACTTCACCGCGACAGCTTCGCTCCTCTGCTCTATGAAGGCACCTCCCAGATCCAGGCCCTCATGGCGCTCAAAGATCTTTTAAAATATGTCATGAAAAATCCTAGTAAGTTTGCTCAGTCTCTCTTGGGAGCTCACCCAATTTCAAATCTTTTCAGCAGTGATGAAGTGACAAAAAACTTCACGGCCGCGAACTACCGCTTCAAAAAAGAACTCACAAAACTTTTAGTCAGAAGCCTCAGACCGGATATGGATATAAAAGATCCGACTCAGCTTATAAGCTTCCTTCAATCCAAAAACTGGATGAATGAGCAGTCCATTGAAAAAGTAATGATTCACGCGGAAACACTCACTCAAGGACTCTCCTACCTGGAAACCCTTAGGGCCTTGGCCAAACACGCTAGCAAGGATAAATCCCGTGAGGAGCTATTCCATAACTACATCAATTTAGTGACTCCAAGACTGGAAGGCCTCTACGCAGACTGGTCAAGAGACTTTAGGTAAAACTCAAGTTTTACCTGACTATTCCGATATGAATACCGGAATGAAATATCTCCTCTGCCTCCTCCTGGCCTCTCTTTCTTTGCCCACCAGCGCCGACGAATGTCTGCTGCGTGATCAATTTCTGAATGAGACGGCAGAATCTGTTTCACAAGTTATCAAAAAAACCATTTGTGAAACCACTCCTTCTATCTCAACCCAAGCCGAGATGGAAAAAGTGCTTAAGACCATGCTCTACAATCAAGGCCTGGAACTTGCTAACGTTTCAAAAGACCGCCACAAAGTGGGAGACCATTTAAATGACTGTAGTCCGGAAAAAGACTCCAAAGCTTTGGTGATAAATTTTGCGGGGACCGGTTCATTTAATCCAAGATCATTTAACGTCATGACTGAGTTTATGGCGTGTTTTGCAGAGAAAAAATTATCAGAAGATTTGAGTCATAACGTTTATCAAACTTTATCCACACTCCAGCAAAGATTTCAACCGTCCCAGTACAAGTGGGATGGCTCAGAAGTAGGTCCCATTAATCAGTTCTTCAGAGACCCTTATCTAAAAAAGAATGCAAAGTTTTTAGATTTTGCTACGTTTGCTTCTGAGGAATCAGAAGTGATCGCCGATCCCAATAAACTCAGCTGGACGGAATTTAAAAAGATTCCGGCCGAGATGAATAGATCAGTTTCAGGCATACCGAAAGGTATTGCCTCGGCGATGGTTTGTATTAAAAAGTATCTTACTGCCGCCAAGAAACTCTCCATCAAACCCAAAATCATTGTCCTCACTCACAGCAGTGGTGGCCGCTCGGCGGTTAAATTTGCTGAAAATTTAAAGTCCATGGTCAACCCACAGACTCAAAAAAAAGATTATCAAATTGATCTCGTGTTCTCCATGGATCCTGTTAAAGAAGCCCATGAGGCGATGAAAGAAGTTTCAAGTCAGTATGCGGGAAGAATCGCAGACCGTGCAGCAGATTATATCCCTTTCGTGGATACTAAAGACAAACCTATCAACGTGTGGTCAAGATCGCAGCCCAAATCTCTGTATAAACCATCCAACACTTCCAGATGGGTCAACGTTTATCAAAATAAAGATACTGAGGGATTAAAAGGTCCGGTGGGCTTCGGCATTCGTGGTAGTCCCATTGCCAACGCTGATATTAATAAATTTATCAGTAAAGGCATGGGTTCGGACGCGCACGGAACAATAGTTTACAACGATGAAACAACAAAATTATTTATCAGTGAAATGAAAAAGTTGCTGGGCAACTAATCATTCAGTCGACCAGAGTCCCCAAAGTTTTAGAACTCTTCGCTCCTAACTCCTTCAAATTCTCCATTCTCGAGGCCAGGCTTCCCTTACCTGTCAGCATTTTCCCTTTGAGATTATCAAAAGAATCTCCCACCTTGCGAATCTGAGTCTGCATCTGATCCAGGTCTTCGGCCACTCCGGCGAACTTATCGTACAAAGCACCCGCTTGTCGGGCGATTTCAATCGCGTTCTTATTCTGTCTTTCCTGTTTCCAAAGACTCGAAACAGTCCTGAGTGTCGCAAGCAAAGTCGAAGGACTGACAATGACGATGCTTCTTTCCCAGGCAAAATTAAAAAGCTCTTTGTCTTTTTGCATGGAAAGAGTGAAGGCCCCTTCAATCGGCACAAAGAGCATGACGTAATCAGGACTCACAAGTTTATCCAACTGATGGTAACTTTTTTTAGAAAGACCTTTGATGTGCTCATAGAGTGAATCAAGAAAACTAGAGAGATCTTCCTCAGTGCCGTCATTCACATAACGCTCATAAGAAACCAGACTGACTTTGGAATCGATGATCAGGTGTTTGCCTTCCGGCAGATTAATAATAACGTCCGGCATCTGGTGCTTGCCTTCTTCGTCCTTGAGTTTAAGATTTTTTCCCTGAAGGGTGAATTCTTCACCTTCTCTGAGTCCGGAAGCCTCCAGGACTTTCTCCAGAATCAACTCTCCCCAATTTCCCTGAAGTTTTACGTCCCCTTTCAGGGCGCGTGTCAGATTCTCAGTTTCAAGGCTCATCTTCTGTCCGGTCATCACGATCCGCTCAATCTCTGAATGCAGTTTTAAGCGGTCTTTAGTATCAACCAGATGCATTTCTTCAACCTTACGTTGAAACTCTGTCATCTTTTCTCTAAAGGGATTGAGCATCAGCTCCATGCCCCTGAGTGAATCTTCACGAAAGCGCTTGGATTTCTCTTCAAAAATCTGCTGAGAAATATCTTTGAGTCTAAACTCGAGCTTCTCGCTGCTCTCCTGATGAAATTTTTCCTGCAAATTATATTTTTCTTTGAGTAACTCATAATTCAAACGCATATTTTGAGTTCTGAGATGCTGGATGAGCAGGCCAAGAAGAAGTCCGCTCACTAAAGATAAAAAGTAGTATTCCATCAGTTGATTATTTCAAGGTCGCGCATGAATGCCAACAATGAACTATCAAGATCAAAACAGTCGGAATTAACCCGAGAAAATTTGTAATCTTAAATCTTTCAGCTATGATAATTATATGGCGAAGAAATCTCATGCCCTCACCACCACTTATAATCCTGATCTGGCCCAAAAGTTTCATGAGGCCAGTCAGAAAAAAAGTGATATTCAGGACTTTATCAAAGAATTTTTGGTCCAGTTTCTTTCTGAAGATACCAAGACTGCTTATATTAAAGACCTGAAATTCTTTTTCGATTTTTTAAGATCCGGAGATGTGACTATTTCTCACCCATCTGAAATCAAATCTTTTCATTTTCAACTCTACCGAGACCACTTAATGGAGCGGGGTCTCGCCTCAGCGACGATAAACCGCCGCTTAGTTTGCATTCGCTCCTTTATTAAATGGGCAGTAGCGGCCAGGCTGATGGAGCATAATCCTCTCGATACCGTGAAACTTCCTAAGGTGCAGACCGAGTCACCTACGGTGGCATTTGATGATGAAGAAGTGGTCAAAATGATCAATGCACCAGATATTAAAACCCATAAAGGCCGAAGCCACCGGTTGATTATGGTGATGTTATTCAATCTCGGTCTTCGTCGCTCTGAGCTTATCAATATCAAACTTTTTCAACTCTTCCAGGACCGAGGCCACATGGTGCTCAGAATCCACGGTAAGGGTGACAAGGTTCGCTTAGTGCCACTTAACAATCTCGTGCAGTCTGAAATTCAGGATTATTTGGATCACCTCAAGAATAGCGGCGTTGAAATGGGTGGTGAGGACTATTTACTGCAAACGGATACCGGCAAAAAAAATAACCGTCCTATGGATGGGTCCACCATTTACCGGGTAATTGAGCGCTACGCCTTGGGACTCGGGATCAACAAGTCTGTTTCCCCTCACTCATGCCGGGCAACAGTCATTTCACACTTACTCGATACCCAAAATTCGGCAATCAGAGATGTTGCGACTTTTGCCGGCCACGCCAATATCACCACCACCGAGCGCTACGATAAAAGACGCAAGAATCTGGATAAGTCAGCTGCTTACCAAGTAGATTATGATTTGAAAAAGGCTTAAGCCGAATGCTCCAAGAGCTTCGTTTGATAGTGCTCACGAATAAGCTTCTGAGTGTGAACCACAAAATTTTGAATATTCTTGATTTTGCTGTTTGAGGCCATCAATTTTTCGTATGAGATAAAAAGATAAACTTTTTTATTCTTTAAAAAATCAAAACTCGACTGAACATTAAAATCCTTCAACTGACAGGTCACTACGTCTTCTCTGTTAGATGAATACATAAGGTTAAAAGCGTATTGAGAAAGATGGGACTTTAGTTCTACCAGATCTTTGCTGCAGCCCTCTGCCAGTGATGCCGAATCAATTAAGATGCGAATTTCTGTTTCTTTAGAAATCTCACTCAGAAAAAGCTCAGAGTCCAAAGAGAACAACAGACCATTCATCGTCAGTTGCTCAAGCCCAATCAGTCCGGCCTTGGTAAAGTCCTTACCAAACTCAGTAAGAACTTTTGATTTGAGGCGTATGCGGTAATCACGCTTGGGAAGTTTATCTTTCAAAAGATAAACCATTACAAAATCTTTATAGGTAGAGCTGTTGAAACATTCAGCAATGGCCATTGAACGAAATGGACCTGTGCCCGAGATAAAAGAAATCTCAATCGGCCCAAATGGATCAACCCCTAAAGACAATTGCATCTGATTCAGGATATAGCGCTCATACAAATCAAACATAGTAGTCTGATGAACTTTGCGCTCTGTTCTGATCCAAACAGGAATGAGAGAGAGACGCTGTAGGGCCATTTCTTTATTTTTGAATTCTTTTTTGACTTCAGGATTACTTTCCAGACGAGTTTTAACTGCCTGACAAGTTTCATGATAATCGGCCCAATGAAAGACCATATTGCCATTACCACACAACGAAAAATCTTCACCTAAACTCTGCTGAATAGTTGATTCGTTCAGAAACGCCAAGGGGAAAAGTTCTGTCAGAGAAAGGTGTGCCATGAAAGTCCTCTTCGTTTAAAAAGATTCGTCCTGAATCTCTTTAAGTATTTTAACCCGGAAAGGAATTCTAACCAACACTTCTCACAATCGAGACAAAACTTTGATTTTCCTTCCTGAAATTTAGGAAGGATAAGTAGCTGAAAACCACCGAAATACCGAATGGGATGAATAAACTGAGGGTTATGTGGCTGAAATTTAATTCAATGGGAAACCGTCTTTCCACAAAGATGTCCGGGATCAGATCGTGACCATAAACCTCAAGTATTCTTAAGGTGATAAAACCTGCCACTGTCCCGAGAGAACAAATGATGGCAGAAAGTATCAAAATGAATCTGAAGCACAATTTAACCAACATTTGTTGAGGCATCCCGAGGATCCAAAAACTCATCAGGTCCCGGCGAATTTTGGAGTAAAAAATCAAAAGTCCCGAGGTTATGGCAATCGCCACCAGAAGACTCATACTGATAAATAAAAACAGCATCACCTTAGTTTCCAGATTAAGTGACCACACTAAGGCCCCATTCATTTCTTCCCAGCTCACCACACGAAACGGAACTTCAGTTTTTACCGCTCTGAGCTTGGCCAGGATATTTGAGTCAAGATGATCAAAAATTCGAATCTGATTGATGCCTCTTTCTCGCAGAAGGTTTTGAACAATCTCAACTCTCCCCCACACTTCAAATTCATCTACTTCGGGTAGTTCTGTGTAGAGATAATCCGACAACGTCTCAGTCACAAAACGTGGAACCTCACCCATGAGTGAATCCGTCACTCCAGGGGAGATAATCTGAAGATCATCAAGAAATTGCAAATGAAGCTTTGAAGAGAGCTCACTGCCTAAAATCAGGCCGGAAAAATCCTTGTCGTCCAAAAATTTAGGTCGCTCATCATCGAGTTTCACTCCATGAATTTTGGCCGGAGCGACGTAACTTTTAAATTTGAGCATGACTTCAGATTCAAGTTCTGAATAAAAAGGGATCGCCTCTTTCTTCAAAATTTCCTGGATGTCCTCCATGGACTCATTAGTGACAGAATCAAATTGGATAAGGTAGCTGCCGTGGACGTTTTTAGAGCGGTTGATGAGGCCTCTTTGCAGGCCACCCATAATGCCCTGAATGACCATTAGGGAGAAAGCAGAAATAAAAAGGCCAACGACTGCTATGAAAAGCAGACGTTGGCGGGTCTTAGCGAAGAAAATATATTTAAAAAAGTAGCTAAAAAAAGGCCAGATCTTCATTCGTCTCATTTAGAGATCATAGAACTTTCTCTTATCATTGACCATCAGAGAAAGCATCGGGGCCACCTGATAGCGCTCCTTATTCACTTCTTTGGCGAAGTTATTCAAGCGCTCAACGATCTGTTCCAATCCTTCCTGATCGGCCCAACGAAGAAGTCCACCCTTGAAAGGAGGAAAACCCGTGCCGTAGATCATTCCTACGTCAACAGTGGCCGCTTTATCGCAGATTTTATCGGCCAGGATGTAGGCAGCTTCGTTTACCATAGGTAAGAACAGACGCATCTGAATCATCATCTCGTCCATATGCTTCTTCTTAGCTGGCAGAAGTTTTGAAATTTCAGGATTCTTACCAGTGGATTTACCTTTCTCATCATATAAGAAAAAGCCTTTGCTGTTTTTCTTACCCAGAAGTTTAGCGTCATAGAGTTTAGTCGATAATGCACTTGGATTCGCTCTTTCGCCCAGACCGTCATGCATGATTTTTCCCACTTTTACACATACGTCGAGTCCGATCTCATCCATCAGGCGGCACGGCCCCATAGGCATACCGAAATTAAGAGCGGCTTCATCCAACTCTTCCACTGTGACACCCTCTTCTAACAAGAAAGCTGCCTCATTGAGATAAGGAGCAAGAATTCGGTTCACCAAAAACCCCGGGCCATCTTTAACAACGATAGGAGTTTTCTTCACATCCAGAACCCATTTAATGAGAGTCTGAACTGTTTTAGGATCAGTTTTTTCGTGAGTGATAATTTCAACCAATGGCATTTTATTAACCGGATTAAAAAAATGAAGACCGGCAAAGCGCGAGGAGTTTTTAAGTGCCTTACTCATCTCTTGAATGGAAAGCGAAGAAGAATTGGTAGTCAAAAGACAATCCGGGCGAACGTATTCTTCTAGCTCAGCAAAAACTTTTTTCTTTAAATCCATGTTCTCAACCACGGCTTCCACCACTAAGTCAGCACTCTTCATGCCTTCCAAAGTCAGTGTAGGCTCAATAGAGCGCATCTTACGGTTAAATTCATCTTCACTCATGCGACGTCTCTTGAGTGCACCGGCAAAGTTCTGAGAGGCCTGTTTTAATCCCAGCTCCAGAGCTGCGGGAGTAATATCTTTCATGAGTGGGGCTTGATTGTTATGGGCAAAAAGCCAGGCAATACCACCACCCATAACTCCTGCACCAATAACTGCACCACGCTTCACAGAGGGAAGCTGGTCTTTGTTATCCAGTTTTTTAGAGTTATCAGTTAGAAAGAAAATGTGTTGCAAGTTCTTTGACTGAACACTTTGAGAGAGTTCTGCAAAGGCCTGGGCCTCCATCGCCAAATAATCTGCGCGATTTTTTCCGGCACCACTTTCAAGCACTTCTAAAATCTTCAAGGGTGCTGGATAAAAACCTTTAGTGGTTTTAAGCACCTGTTCGCGAGCTTTCTGGAAAATAATTTTTCGAGTCAGAAAGTTATCCATTGCCGCTTTTTCAAGCTCTTCTTTTAATGACTTTTTCTTCTTAGGCTTGCTCAAGTATTGAGGTGCAAGCTCTTTCATACGCTCAACTGGCAAGACGGCATCGGCCAGTCCCATTTTATAAGCGTTTTTTCCTTTGATTTGTTTTCCAGTCAGAATCATATCCAAAGCTGCAGGCAGACCCACTTTTTTTGGTAAACGATAAGTTCCGCCGAAACCAGGCAAAACACCCAGCATCACTTCGGGCAGACCCAGAGCTGTTTTAGAATTGTCTGAAACAAAGATTTTTTTGCAACATAGAGAAAGTTCCAGACCACCGCCGAGACAAACACCATCAACTAAAGACGCTGTTGGCATTTTGAGGTCTTCAATAGAATTAAACAATTTATGTGCCTGCTCTAAATTACGAAGAGCATCTGACTCATTTTTGAGATCGTTGATAACAGAAATATCCATACCCGCCAAAAAGACGCCCGGTTTATGAGAAAAGAAACAAAGCCCCTTTGCGCCTTTTTTCTGATCTACTTCAGTCGCAGCCGCCATCGCCTGAGTTAACTCCGCCAAAGAATCACGGGTAAGAGTTGTCATGGATTTTTTTTCATTATATCCAAGGCCAATCCAGATAATTTCGTTTTTGATCTCGTAAGAAATATGTTGATAGCTCATTTCATGCTCCAATTAAACTTTCAAGTTCTCGATAATGACTGCTCCACCCTGACCGCCACCAATACATAGTGAGGCCAGACCATATTTTTTCTTCTGGCGCTTAAGTTCGTGAGCAAGTGTCACCACTAAACGTGAGCCAGTCGAACCAACCGGGTGTCCTAGAGCAATACCGCCCCCGTTCACATTCAGTTTATCCAGAGGAATCTCACCGATAGTTTCATCGATGCCCCATCTCGAAGATAAATTCTTATCCTTCATGACTTTGATACAACCCAAAACCTGAGCAGCAAATGCTTCGTTTAATTCAAACAGGTCAATGTCTGAAAGGTTAAGACCCGCGCGTTTCAAAACGCCGTGAGTGGCGAGAACCGGACCAAGTCCCATTCTCTCAGGCTCAAGACCGTGGAAATGGTAATCAATCATTTTTGCCATTGGATCAAGATTATATTTTTTCACCGCTTCTTCTGAGGCCAGCAGCCACATCGATCCCCCATCAGTGATAGGACAAGAGTTGGCCACAGTAACTGTTCCAGTTTCTTTTTCAAAGTAAGGTTTAAGTTTTCCCAGACCTTCGACGGTTGAATTTTCGCGAAAGCCGATATCATCAGCGATCATTTTGTCCAGCTTGGCACCGGCAGTGATAGGGAGAATCTCTTCACGAAACTTTCCAGCTTTGGTTGCAGCCGCGGCCAGGTGGTGCGAGCGATTAGCGAATTCATCTTGCTCTTTGCGAGAGATACCGAGTTCACGGGCCAGGGTCTCAGCTGTGGCACCCATATTTTTTCCACAAAAAGGATCGGTTAGACCCTGTTCAATGGCGATGACCGGAGCAAGGAAGTGGGGACGAAAAGCGGCCATCACTTTTAATTTTGCAGCAGGTGATTTTGCTTTCATCAAGTTGATGAACATTTCAGTCATGTCTTTGTTGAACATGAGAGGCATTTGCGACATGTTCTCTACGCCACCAGCAAAAATCAAGTCAGAGCGGCCACTGGCGATTTTATCATAGGCCTGAGAAAGAGCTTCCATACCTGAAGCACAGTTACGGTGAACAGAGTAACCAGAAGTTTTTTTATGGAGACCGGCCTCAAGGGCAATGACTCTTCCGACGTTTGGATATTTGGCAGGTGTACCGGTGTTTCCAACGATCACTTCATCAATCTGATCTGTAGGGATGCCATGCTTATCAACTAAATGGCGAATAAGATAATGGCCAAGATAAGGGGCCGCGATTTCTTTGAGTTCTGCTCCACTCTTCACACATGGAGTACGTTTTCCATCAACCAGATAGACTGTTTTCATATAGGTCCTTTGAATAATAAAAAGTGTTCGAAATTGACCCTTCTATCATAATTCAAGGACCCTATCTTCTGAAGGCAAAAGTATTTCTGTCGGGCATAATCTAAGTCGCGTCAAAAATAAAAACCCCCGGCCAGGGCCAGGGGTTTTTTCGAGGGGAACAATCAATGATCGCCGGGGTTAGAAAACGACTACCGCACCAGCGAAAATCGATAAAGCGTTAGCATTAATGATTTCTGTACCTAACTCACGAAGACGTTTTTGATCCGGGTTATTAAACGGATTCTTCGAACTTTGTGAAGAAAGCGAATTCCCTAGACCCGTTGCATAGGCAGCTTCAATATTGATTCCGAAACCTTTGGTGATCATGATTTCTGTACCACCCATAACGGTTCCAGAGAAAAAGCTAGTTTGGAATTCTTCGCCGCCGAAGTTATACTGTTGCATTCCAGACCAAGTAGAATTTTGGTTATTCTCAGTATACTTTGCAGTAGCACGGTTATAACCCAGGCCTGCACCAATATAAGGGCGGAAACGCTCACCTTTAGTGATAAAGAACTTACTATAAAGATCAAGCCCCATGGTTTTGTACTGAATTTCACGAGACTGGTAACCCAGACCATAGTTCACAGCTGAATAAGTGTTATTCGCAAAATCATTAGTCTTAAGGCCCGCATAGTTCAAACCAAGACCCATGCTAAAACGAGTCGTAATATTTGATTCAAGTCTTAATCCGGCAGCGATTTCAGCTTCAAGTTGCTCAATTTTACCGTTGTACTGAGTTGAACCGGCAAAAGGGATAAGCTTAATTTCTTCAAATGGCGCGCCTGAGGCAGTAGTCGCCACCGGAGCATCAACTACCGAAGTTGCAGCAGCTTGCTGAACTTGAACTTCCTGAGCAACCACTTCATTGTTTCTGTTGCCACGAACATACTTATCACAATCTTTGCCTGGAGTTTCTTCCATCAAACATTTAATTTTTTTGTTATACTCTTCAATGTCTTTCTTCGCCGACTTCTTGTTATCAAGATAATCTTCTGTCGTATCAGAAAGTTTTTCAGTCGTTCTGCTTAACTCCTGATAGCTTTTAGTTTTATCTTTGTTCAGCTGAACTTCATTTTTTTGTTTTCTGATTTCGCTCTTGATCTGCTCAAGCTCCCCATCAGTTACTTGCTTCTCTTTAAGGTACCCATCCACATCTATGGGGTCAGAGTTCAATACCTGTTCTTCACTTTGTGCATAGGCAGCACTAAAGCTTAGGGCAAGCATCAACGCTAATAGGTTTCTAGATTTCATACATTCCTCCTCGAAAAGGATATTTCAGATCATTTTGATGGAAGTGTACGTCAATAACGCGACGCGCTGTTGAAAATTAAAGAGAGGGTGTAAATGTTACATTATCGAGGCAGGCGGAACTTCTTATACTGGAACTGGGGATCAAACATCGCCTTATAGAACTGCATGTGGACATTGATGTAACTATCTTCATTTGTTAGCAAATACTTCTGAAAACTCTTAAAAAAAGTAAGACCCAAAGACACACAAACAACGATCATGAGCATGTACTCAATAGAGGTCTGGCCTTTTTCTTTCAGGTAGTTACTTAGCTTCATAGGTTCAATTATACCCTAAACTCCCTCAATTCCATAACAAAGGGCCAAAAGCCCGAAGGAACGATAGCGGAAGGGTCCCCAGTACTCGAAACCCGCGATATTCTTATCTTGAACAGCAACCTCCAAAGGCAGTCGGGTTAGAACCGGTGCCTCAGATTTTCGATTTTCCCGGAGCTCACGCAGATCCAGCGTCACACTTTGAACCCCTCGGGTTTCAGAATTCAGCTCCTCAAAAGGCATCGCTTTGCCGTCGTCACGATAAGCAAGTCGGATTTCTTTCTCATAAAACTCCGCTTTAGATCCAGGAAGTTCGGGATATGGGAAATGATAAAATGCAGCTCCTACACCTCTACCCAGTACGCGGTAAGGGCGCTCAGAGCCTAAAGAATCATTTTGGGCGATAAAAGTCAGATCCGTCGGAGGTATCGGAGAAGAGGCGCGCTTAACCGGAGTCATCAGAATTTTTCTAAAGACGGGAAATTTAGATTTCACTTCAAAAGGAACACTCTCAGGCAAGTGAGCAAAGAAGAGAACACGATCTCCCGAGATCACGCCTTCAAAGCTCTCCAGCAAAAGATTCTCGAACTTTCTATCATGGAGCTGCCAATATTGGATCGAGCTCTCTTTAAAGTCCCCACCTAAAAGGAGCAGTCGCCGTTTGAGCTGGGTTGTGAGGAAAAAATCCTGCAATCGATAGATAGGAGAAAGCAGACGAAAGAAATAAAAAGGTATTTCTTCGGGCGCAAGATTCGTCTTCAATTTTTCTTCTGCTGATACACCCAAAAGATGCATCAGGCCTGAGTACTTAAGATCCTTAGAGTCAGAGTATTCCTGGTTTACCAAATCTCCGAAACGAGTATAAAAAGTTTTTATCCATTTCGGACCCTGAAGCTCAAAACGCAGCCCACGGGGTCTCTTGCAGGAATCAAAACAGGCCGTTTCATAGCGGCGCAGTTCTTCCAGAAAATAGGTATTGAAGGATTCAGGAGAATCACTGTAGAGCATATCCAGATCAGTTTTATCCAGAAGCTCAGGAAATTTCCTGAGAACCTCTCTTATATTTTCAAAAGGACTTTGACCTAATTTCAGACGAGTCTGATTGGTGACAAACTCCATTTGCGCCGGCAAAAGAAATTGCTTCAGATCAAGCAGTTCTGGAATGTCATAAATTTTTCCCAAGCGCAAAAGCGAGAAGACTTCCATCTCACTTAGGTAATGAAAATGATAACTGTCGCCCAGAAAGCGTGAGTCATCGATCAAAAGTGTTGAGCGATTTCTTTTAAGAGAAATGAGTCCACGAACCAGGGACATAAGGCTCATGCCAACAAGAATTTCCTGATACCGGTTCTTTAACATGAAAGGACTTCCTTCTGAAACTTCGGATACGAATCAATTTGCGTTCTTAGTCTATCATGAACTTTGAAACCGGAGATATCTTCTGAAAGCCAATTAAGAAATTCCTGATTGTTTTTGACTTCTTTCATACTGCCATAGGACTCGGCCAGGTCAAACTCCGTGGAGCGGTGATTCACTGGCCCGCAACTCAGGTGCTCACTGCCTGCCACTAAGGGTTCTAAAATGGAGTGAACACTCACCCCAAAACCGCCGCCCACATAGGCCATGGAAAAATCCGCATAAAGCTCACACAGAATACCTTTTTTATTAACCAGCAAAGTGGAACCAGTAGGAGCAGTTTGAGTATCATCAGAGAGAATTTCCAATTTGCGCCCAAGACTCTCCAGCTGCAGACGCATGTTCTCTATGATTTCTGGTTTGAGCTGATGGGGCACAATCACCAAAAGGATATCCTGCGGAAGATCCTTGAGTAAAAAGAGATCCTCAGGCCAGGCATTACCTACAATCAGGCGCTTGTTTCGAGGGTAGTTATCCATCAATTTTTTTAAGACCTGATACTGAGGGAAAATTTTGGCAAACTTCTCCTCACGCTTTTCCATGCGTCTTTTGATTTGTTCCATTCGAAAATCATAAATAGTGCCGGTGAGGCCCAGAGTCTTGCCTTGTTCATAATCATTTTCAGTAGCAAAAATAGTAAAATCGGAGGCACGCAAAAAGGCCCGTTTGAGAAACGAGATACGTTTGCCCTGAACTCTTTCTTTTTTAAAAGTTACCCAGACAAATTTCATTTTGTGTCCAGGCCCAAAACTCCAAACCAGAAATTCGGGAAAAAGATCATAGCGAACCAGCACCAAATTGGTGGAGCTAATCCATTTTGAGAAACTTAAACTAAGAACAGGATATCTGAGGTAGCGGATAAGATCAGGGTGGCGCTCATACAAATCGATCACGCCCTTCTCCACGCTGGGAGAAAAGAAAACCAGCTCCAGACGTTTGCCGGCAGCGAGAGCATCATCAATCAGGCTTGCTACCTGCTGAAACTCTCCTTCACTGGAAAATTCAAAACAAAGGTCAGCCTTAAGTCCATCAAGCTTAAAACTTCTGCAGCCGCGCTCAGTTTCATTTTTATTTTCAAAAGCTCTGCGCTCCTGAACCTTAGGCACAAAATAAAGCAGACCCTTGAGAAGAGTCAGAATAGGTAAATAAACGCCGTACAAAAAGGCCCGCCCCAGGTACCAACTCATGAGTGAACCCCCATGCTGATATAGGTCGCGAAAACCTCAGCCGCTGTGATCCCCTGCATGCAATAAACTTGGTCACGAAAGCACGCTTTAGAGCCCGTGGTTGAGCAGGGCTTGCACCACAATTCTTTTGAAACGTATTTTGATCTTGATCCATGGGGGGCAAATCCAAAGCGTGGATCAGTGGGACCAAAAATCGTCAGACAAGGCACCCCATGGGCCTCAGCGATGTGGTTCATCCCCGAGTCATTGCCAATACAAACTTCGGCACCGGCCAGAATACTCATGGATTCTTTCAGAGAAGTTTTTCCCTGAAGGTTAATCAGGCGCTCGGACTTAATCTCTTCAAAGGCTTCACAAAACTTATCCTCTGGTCCGGCCAGAATCACAATTTTAGAATTGGTCGTGGCCAGTAGTTTTTGTGCCAGCTCCACAAATGACTTTACCGGCCAGCGTTTGGGAGCAAATGAAGCGGATGGTGCCAGGACAATATATTTCCCCTCAATTTTATATTCCGGAAGGGGTCCCAAAGAAGTCATTTCTTGATGAGGTCCGTGGACAAAATCTTTGGTCCTGCGGACACCATAAGAATCGAAAAACATGGATTCAAAATCGTTAATAATTCTTTCTGTCTGAGGCTCGAGTCCAAAAACTCTCACACTGATGAGGCGCTTAAAAAAAGTGCCTTTCAGTTTAGTCAGCAAAAAGCGCTCCCAGCGCCGCTTATCAATGGTCAGGGCCGGAGTGGTCCAATAATTCAGGCGCAGACGAAATGAGCGCAGAGTCGCGTGAAGATCCATAATCAGATCAATGGGATTTTCGCTATCAAGGTGATCAATTTTTTGGATCAGATGCTTCCATGTCTCTCCTCCTCTGCGGTTAAACGTAATCACGTTATTAATACCGGGGTGAGAATCAATCAGGGACGCAAATTCCTGGGAAGTCACAAAGGACAGCTTCAGGTTTTGCCCGTAAAGCGAGCGCAGCCAGTTTACCGTTGCAGTTTGTAGGACCACGTCTCCCATACTGGAGAAGCGGATGAGAAGAATATGCATGGGTTAATTAAACTAGATATCGAGGGGAACGACAACGCCATAATCCCCGGAGTGCTCTTCAAACTTTCGCTGATTGTAATCATTTTTAAATTTTTTGAATTTTTCCCAGTTCTTTTTACCCATGACTCGGATGAATTCCTGGTCCCGCTTGGCCTCTATATCAAGGGCCTGGCGCCTTTGCTCGAGACTTGGTTCACCGTTTGCCGTGGAAACTTTATGCAGGCTTCTGAAATACTGCTCTTTGATTTTCTCTATTTGATCTAGATCCTGCTGACTCAAATTAAGCTTGCCGGTTAAGAATTCCTGACGATCGGTATGAACCTGCTCACTGACTTCTTCCGCAATCTTGGCGGTGTCTGCATCATAAGTATTCACCATCATCGCCCCCTGAGGGTGAGGCGCTTTTTTTATTTTGACTGGTTGAGCTTCTGATTGAACACGCTCCACTTTGTGTTCCATAATAATTCGCTCAATGGGCGGCTGACTCTTCTCCTGAAAGTATAAAACTCCCAGGACCACATTCAGAATCAAACTCGCCAGCAACAAAAACTTCATTAGTTGTTAAGCAGTCTGGCCGCTTCCTTCGCGTGATAAGTCAGAATCACATCCGCTCCAGCACGTCTGAAGCACATCAGATTTTCCATCATGACTTTATCATGATCAATCCAGCCGTTTTGAGCAGCGGCCTTCACCATGGCGTACTCTCCACTGACGTTATAGGCGGCAATAGGAAGAGTGAAATTTTGTTTGAGGCGAAAGATTATATCAAGATACGGCAAACCTGGCTTGACCATCAGGATGTCGGCCCCTTCCGCTTCATCTAAAGCTGCTTCCCGAAGGGCCTCTTCACCGTTGGCCGGATCCATTTGATAAGTTTTTTTATCCCCTTTTTTAGGGGCAGAATCCAGAGCGTCCCGGAATGGACCATAGTAGCCTGAAGCATATTTAGCGGTGTAACTCATGATCATGGTGTTATGAAAACCTTCGCGGTCCAGAGCATCTCTGATAAAGCCCACGCGACCGTCCATCATATCTGATGGGCCGACAATATCCACTCCAGCTTTGGCCTCACAGATGGCCTGCAGGGCCAGCACTTCCAAAGTAGCATCATTTAAAATTTCGCCAGTCTTAGGATCAACTAAACCGTCATGGCCATCAGAGGAATAAGGATCAAGAGCAATATCCCCCATCACCATCATGCCCGGTAAAGCTTCTTTAACCGCACGAATGGCGCGGGCATTAAGTCCATCAGAGTTATAAGACTCAAGAGCGTTTGGGGTTTTAAGGTTGTCGTTGATCGCTGGAAAAAGAGCGACACTTTTCACACCTAGTGAGTAGAGCTCTTTAGCTTCAATCACTAGTTTATCAATGGAGAGGCGATCATAGCCCGGCATAGATTTAATCGGAATTTTCTGGTCTTTGCCCTCAATCACAAACAATGGAGCAATCAGTTGAGCGGGACTTAAAAAATTCTCTCTTACCATAGAGCGAATCACTTCATTTTGACGGTTACGTCTTGGGCGAATCATCATTGGGTTATACCTTTTGCATCGCCATGGACTTAAACACCACAGCGTACATTTGAATTTGTTTCATCATGGCCGCCAGACCATTAGAGCGGTTCATTGAGAGATGCTCAGTGATACCAACTTCAGATAAAAATTCTGGTTTGGTAGAAAGAATCTCGTCAGGAGTAGCATCAGAGTAAACCGAAGTGAGAATGCCCACGATGCCTTTGACTAACACAGCATCCGAGTCGGCGTAAAAATAGACCTTCCCATCTTTGAATTCAGGATAAAGCCACACCTGGCTTTGGCAGCCTTTGATTTTGTATTTTTCTTCGCGCTTATCTTCAGGGTAGGCCGGAAGGTGTTTACCCAGGACGATAAGCTCCTTGTAACGGTCTTCCCAGTCCTTGAACTGTAAAAACCTGGCCTTAATCTGACTCGTTCTCTCTGTCATTTCCACGTCATTTCCCCGTTTTAAGGCCCTAGTATGTCCCTATCGCTGGATTTAGTCAAAATGCCTCAATAAAAAACACTGTAAAGTTTAAGGTTTTTGCTCGGAGCACCGAAAAATAAGAGTATGAAACCTGCAAGTGAGCCATATATGTCCATTGACCTCAAACCACTTACCGACGAAGTCATCCATAAAATGGGTTATGGTCCGCATGATTTGTGGATTGTAAAACATGAAGAAGAAGTTTTTGGACCGTTTGAAGTTGAATCCCTTAAGCACTACGCCGTTGAGAATGAGCAGTTAATGCAACACTCATTCGCCTCTCGTATGGATACCAATGACTGGCAGCCGTTTTTCTCCCACACTCATTTTCAACCGATCTCGGGGCATGCCAAAGAAGAAGAGAAATACTGGATTATGATTAAAGGCCAAAAAGCTGGGCCTCTCTCACGTCTGGATATAGATAAAAAAATGGAACTAGAAATTCTCTCATTGTCTGATCATGTGTCAGTCGATGGTGGGGAAACTTGGCAGAAATTTTTTAATCTCGAAAGCTTTGTTCCTCAGGATGCTCCTGTTGGGGCCCCTCCAATGGCGCCACTTGAATCAAGTTTTCAAAGGGCCAAAGAAGATCTGAATGAATGGATGGATAATCACGAGCGGACTGGCTCGCATCTGGGATTAGCCGCACTCACTTATTTGGACCAGCACCGGAATAAAGGCGGACTGAATCTGGAAGAGATGGATCTTAAATCCCTGGCCGAAACAGAGGTTAGTCGCTCTTTGAAATGGGCCATCCCCTCGGCTTTTGCCGGAGTTGGGGTTCTGGTCATGATGGGAAATTTTATTTTGTCACCTTCAACATCTGATATTGGTTCGGCAAAAGAAGAAAAATCAGAATCAATTGAGCAAACGAAAACACATACCGCAAGAAATCCGTCGCAAATGAACCGTCGACGCCCGGCCAGCTACCGTCCGGTAGAAAACCAGCGCTCAGCGCTGACCCAGGCCCCACCGATGAATCCAAGTGAATACCCTACACACGTAGAAACTCACTATAATGAACCTGACCCCATGATTGACCCCGTCTCAGAAGCAGAAAATAATCCTACCCCTGAGGCCCAAGAGCACTCACTGGTGAATAATAATATTCCGGGGAATGAAACCTTGGATCAGGTTATGGCCGGTGGAGAACAAGATCCACCTCCTGAGCAGCCAGTTATTGAAGAGGCCAGCGATTTCTAAATTCCGCCTGGGCCTTTCCATCATGCTTACGTAGAATTTTACATCCACATTCCTGGGCCTCAATGCTCATGGGTTTAAAGATTTGAAACTTACCACCCTCGATGTACTGAGCAAATTCTTCTCTGAATTTATCTCTGGCGTCCCATTCAAAACAAGTCATGAGCAGATTTCCAATATCAGTGGTCTTTCCCTGCTGGATTTTAAACTCAAGTGGCACTGTGGCCTCTTTTTCAAGATGGCCTCGCAAATAACTTAGGTTCGAAGGCAGTTGAACAAAAAAGTTAGAAATCATGATTCCGGTTGAGGTGTTACACATCCCCCCGGCCCACAAATCTTTGACCACATACTCACCGGGAGGAAGCTTCATGTAAAAAGCCCCTTGGGTTTTTCCATACTCATACTTCTTTTTGGTTTTGGTATTTTCAAAATAGATGACAGTCGCCCGTCGGTCGTGGGGAAATGAATCAATGGGAACCATAGCGTGACCAACTAACAAACCATAGGGTCCAATTTCAGACAGTGCTTCGCCGTTGTAGGCCAATTCCTTCTCAGAAGGTCCCGTCGCACATCCAACCATAAAAATCAGCATTAAAAGGTATCGAAACAAGAAAAATTCCTTTGTTGTCGCGCTTGGCCACTGCTACTATAAGTTCGCGTGAAAAACTCAATCGAATATTTAAAATCATTTTATAGAACTCCCGTGACTCCGGAAAGTTTTTTTCTCTCTCTTGAAGGGATTGAAGGCTCCGGTAAATCAACTCAGATTAAACACCTTGAGAAAATTCTTACTGATAAGGGATACCGAGTACTCACTTTAAGAGAACCGGGCGGCACTGAGTTTGGAGAAAAACTCAGAGAAGCGATTCTTAAAAGTTCTACTCCTCTTCATCCCCTGGCCGAATGTCATTTATTTCTGGCCTCTCGGGCACAGCTCTTAGAAGAAAAAATATTGCCTTTTTTACTGGTGCCGAAATCTGTTGTGATCCTTGACCGCTACATTGATTCAACCATGGCCTATCAGGGCAAGGCCCGCCATCTGGGTCTTGAAACTGTTTTGGAGCTTCACCGTCATGACCCTTTAAATCTTCTTCCTCACCGAACCTATTTCCTGGATATCTCCTTAGAGACCTCGCATGAACGCCAGGCCAAACGCGGCCAGGAAAAAGACTATTTTGAGTCTGAGAAAACTGAATTTTATGCCAACTTAATCGACGGCTATAAAGAGATGGCGCGGATTTTCCCTGAGCGAATTTTAACTATCGACGCTTCAACAACTCCCGAAGAAGTTTCTCAAGTCATGGCCCTTGACCTGGAGAAAATTCTCGCATGAATATTCATGACATCTTGATGAAGAAAGCTGAAAAAAATGAACTCGCCCACTTTTATATCGTGGAAAGTTCTGCAGCAGAAGACGAGGCCTTTGCCTCCCTCATGAAATTTTCCACCAATTTTATCCGTGACTATTACCATAAAATTGAAAACGCCAAACAAAGCATGACTAACCTCATGGATCATCCGGATGTTTATGTTCTGGGGAATCTGCCTGAAACTGAAGACAAGGAAGACAAATTTTTCTCTGTGGAAGAATCTGAAGCTTTCGCCCGCTTTTTTGAATTCAGGCCAGTCCAGGGGAAACGAAAATTTGCCGTCATCACCGAAGGCCACCGGATTAACACCCTGGTTGCCAATAAATGGCTGAAGCTCTTAGAAGAGCCCATCGGCAACTCCACTATCTTTCTTTTAAACCCACGGCGCCAAAAACTCCTGGATACCATTCATTCCCGTGCCCAGCATTTAAGACTGCCCGTATCAATTTCTCCGTCCAATCTTGAGAACTGGAAAACATTTTTGAGTGATACCAAAGCTCAATCCCTGTCTCAATTCATCGAGAAGAACATTAAACAAAATCAGGACGTCTTCTTCTGGAGCAATGAAATGATCAAGTGGGAAGCTGAGCAATTAGAGCAAGCCCAGAGCAAAATCGCTCTCGTTGACTGGCTCAAAAGGCTGCAGGAAATGGAGACATTTCATCAACCATCCGCAACAAAATGGACGCTGTTTTATTCTTATCTTCAAAACCACGTGCTCGGTCGACTCTAGCAGGGACTAAGTCGTTGACATACCTCGGAATTACTCTGACAATCAACCCATGACAATTGATAACAACGAGGAAGGGACAACTGAACCTTCATCGAATGAGATAATCTCTGAAGATCATTCTTTAGAGACGGATGCCGAAAGAGAAGCATACCAAGAAGCAGAGAACCGGGAAGACTCAAGATTTAAAGAAGGACAAGTCCTTCGATTCGTCAGAGTGCGCTTTCCAGGTAACTCCCGCTCCTTTGCATTTCTTGTAGGTAAAAGACGTATAGAATACGGCCAGAAAGTTGTGGCCATGTCCGACCGTGGAATGGCAGTTGGATACGTAAACTCATTTCCCTACGATGTTCCCTTTAACAAAAGCATGCTCCCTGTTCGCAGTATTTCAAAAGTTGCGATGGAAGAAGACATTGTTAAAGACCAAGAAGCTTACCATCAGCAGAAAAATGCCGAAAATATCTGTAACGATTTAATCGAAGAGTACCAACTAGATATGCACTTAACTCACGTTGAGTTCACCTCTTTTGGGAAAAAAGCCGTTTTCTATTTTATTGCTCCGGCCCGGGTCGACTTCAGGGATTTGGTAAAAGAGCTGGTTGGCCGCCTTAAAACAAGAATTGAACTTCGTCAGATTTCTGTCCGTGACAGATCCGCCTCTGTAGGTGGAATCGGGCCATGTGGACGAGAACTTTGCTGTTCATCGTTTCTGACTAAATACGGGAACGCCGGCATTAAGATGGCGAAGAACCAGGACCTCACCCTTAACTTTTCAAAACTCAATGGCGTTTGCGGCCAGCTTAAATGCTGTTTGCAATATGAAGATGAAGTTTACCGCGAGAAAAGATCTCGTCTTCCTAAAGAGGGCGACTTTATTTCTACTCACACCGGCGAAATTGGCCGCGTCGACAGGCTCCACTTATTAAGTGAGCAGTTTGTGATGATGACCAATCGTGGAGTGAGAAAAAGGTACGTGGTTGATCTCTATAAAGATACGTTAACTAAAGATGAGGCCAAGTTCCCTCTTGAGTTTGAATCTGTTTCAGATGAAACCTTCAAGGTGATTGGAATGGACGAAGCTGAAGCAAAAAAAGTTCTCGCCTTTGAAGCTGGAGTTAAAGCACTTAAAGAGCCAAGTAAGAAGTTTGCTGATTCTATTTTTGAATCGCTCTTCGGTGAGAAGTCTTTGGGTTACGATTTACCTGACCTGAAAGAGCCAGAAGGCTCAGTGAAAAAAGTGATTCTTAATCCTGAAGAGGAAGAAGAGATTGCCTATACTATGTCGGCCGACGATATGCTGGATGAAGATGATGAAAGTCTGGCACGCCCAACTCAACATCAGGCGCAAAACCGACCTCAGCCTCGCGATAATCGCGGGCCTAGGCCGCAAGGACAACAGGGTCAGCAGGGTCAACAAAACCAGCAGAACCAAAACCGAAATAATCCGAATAGGAATAATCCCAATCAAAACCGAGGCCCTCGTAACCCGAGGTAATCTTCTATGAGGATTCTGCATACCTCTGACTGGCATCTTGGCAAAAGACTTTTTAAATTAGACCGCTCGCCAGAACATGCCCTCTTTCTAAACTGGCTTGTGAATACATTAATTGAGAGTCAGATTGATCTGTTATTGGTGGCCGGTGACATCTTCGACACCCCCACACCGCCTCATCAGTCTCTGGAAATGTTCTACGAGTTTCTCCACCGTGTATCAACCGAAACCAAGACCCAAACCCTGATTATAGCTGGCAACCATGACTCCGGTCTTTTGCTTGAGGCCCCCTCAAAAATTCTCGCCCCTCACCGGGTAAAGGTTTGGGGAAAACTCTCACCAAATGTAGAAGATCATTGGACCCAGATTGATATTAATGGAGAAAAATTAGAAATCTGCGCCATTCCTTTTTTTAGATCCTACGAACTTCTTCCAAACGGCGAAGGAGATGCTCTGAGTGTGCTTAAAACTTATCTCTCCAGACCAAAGACCGCTCCCCAACTCCTGATGCTGCACCATTTGGCCGGCATTTTTGAAGCCGCGGGATCAGAGCAAGTCATTACACTCTCCGGAGTGGATTCTATTCCGACCGAGGTCCTGGAAGGTTTTGACTATGTGGCCCTGGGCCATATTCATAAGCCACAAAAAATTGCGAAAAATGCCTACTACTCAGGCTCTCCCATCCCCATGCGTTTTTCAGAAACCTATCCAAAGTCTCTGATGAGTTTAGAACTCAAAAATGGTGAATTAAAAATTGAGAAAATAGAGATTCCTCTTTCACGGGCCCTTCACATCATTAAGGCCGATGAATCGAACTGGCGTGAGAAAATTGCCAAGATGGAAACCGCCACTGAACTCACCCCAATGGTAGAAGTCCAGATGAACCTCAGTCAGCCCGTGATGGGTCTCATTGACGACATCAAGGTGAGCATCGAGAAGAAGAATATGGAGCTTCTCTCCTATCTTCCGAATTATACCGGAAGTGAAAAGAAAGAGCGCCGCCACGACCGGTTATTCGAACTCTCTCCTCTAGAAATCTTTCAAGAATTTTATAAGTTCAAATATCCGGATGCTCCGGAGGTTCCTGAAGATCTAAAAAATGATTTTAAAGAATTGATACAGAAGGTAAGCCATGCGTCTGATCAAACTTAAAATTAAAAATATCGCCTCCTTAAAAGGAGAGCACGAAATAGACTTTGCTCAGATTCAAAATCAGAGCCCACTTTTTGCCATCACCGGCGAAACAGGGGCCGGTAAATCCAGCATCCTGAATTCCATCGGTCTGGTCTTGTACGGCAAAGTTTATAAATCAAACATCACTCAAAATGATCTCGTGACTCTTGGAGAAAAAGAAGGACAAATTGAATTGATCTTTCAGGCCCAGGGGAAAAACTACCTGGCCTTCTGGCGGGCTAAAGTCAGGAAACAAAATGGAGAGTTCTACTCCACTCCCCAGCCGGCCCAAAGGGAGATTTACACTCTCGACGGTGATCAATTCGGGAGTCCTAAAACGATTCTCACCAAAAGAATTGAAGAATTATTAAATCTGGATTTTGACCAATTCTGCAAATGCATCATTTTAAATCAGGGAGAATTCGCCAAGTTTCTCTCCAGCTCATTTACTGAGCGCAAAGAAATCCTGGAGAAACTTTATCCCGGAGAAATGCTTGAAAGTCTGTCCCGAGAACTTAAATTAGAACTAGACGGGCTACAAAAACAAAAAAATGATTTAGACATAGAACTCGCGGCCCTAAAAGGTGATGGCCCTCAGGGCGGTGACCTGACTGCACTCAAAGACCAGCTGGAAACAGACTATAAACTTCACGAAAATTGGTTCACGACTTTGGAATCCATGGATTACCATTTTCTGAGTTTATTTTCCTACCATACGAAGTTTATCGACACCCAGATAAAGATTGAAACCGTCAAAACAACCTTGACCAAAGAAACAAGCACCTTTAACGAGTTTCTGACAGCGACTCAGAAGACGACAGAAGAGTTACTGATTGTACAAAAAGAGCAGGAATTAAAACTGCCGGGTCTGCAAGAGCTGCTTAAATCAGAGGAGTCCCTCAAACACTCTTTGGAACAAAAAGTTGAAACAGAAAAAGCTCAGCTTAAATTTCAAGCTCTGGTTAAAGAGCTAGCGGCCGGGATGACTCTCTCTGGTGAGAAAATCAAAGTCTGGGATGTTAGATCCCAGGAGACAATTAAAAGTTTTACTCTCCCACTCAAAGATTTGAAGGCCCACTCTTCTGCTTTCGATCCCCTCTTTGATCTTTACACAAAAAAAGAGCTACTGGAGCAGGAAATCACCACTAAAGATGAAAGGCTCTCGCAGCTTGAAATCCAGGGCAAAGAAGAGGCCAATGAACTCAAAGACCTCACTTCTAAAAAAACTTCTTTTGCCGAAGCTAAGAGAAGACTTCAAGAATTGGAACTTAAGAAAAAAGATCTGCTTAAAAACATTGAAGACAGGCAGCGCGCCACCATCAAGAGTGAAGAAGTCACTTTAAAATTGTCAGAACTCGTCAAAGAGGAAAATGAGACAGAGCTGAAAGTTAAGACCTACTCGGCTGAACTGACCCAATATCAGCAAGAATACTTGCCTCTTGAGACCACGATTAAACTGCAGAATTTATTGAGTGCCGTGGAAGTGTGTGTGACCCATCCCACGTTGCTGGAGAGTCAAACTTGCCCGGTTTGTCAGACTCATTTACCGGAAGAGCACATTCAGGGACTGCGCTCCAATCTGGCCAAAACAGATTTCACAAAAGTAAGAATCAGAGAGGCGGAACTCACCCGCCTTATCATGAAAAAAGAATCTGATCTTCAGCATCTAAAAGAAAAAAAACTTCAACTACTGGAAGACCAAAAACAAAAAATCAAAGAGAGAGAGGCGATCACAGAAGTGCTTAAACAAGAACTTCCTGATCCAGAGATAATTGAAAAAGAGCTTAATGAATCTCAGAAAAAAGTCTGGGAGCAAGAAAAGCTTCTGAAAGATGAGAAGCGTCTGACTCAAGTTCTGGCCAAGACCAGGGAGCAGTATCTGACACTCAAAAATGATATTGCCGGGAAAAACCTCACGAAGGCTCAGCTCTTCGAGAAGCTCTCCCTCATCCTGGCCCCTATGCCATTTTTCAAAGAGCTCACCTCAGAAAATCTTGCATTACTCAAAACAGAAGTGAGAAAGCTCACCACTTACCTTGAGATTGAATCTCAGGGCGAAAAACTGGAGCAAGAAAAGGCCTACTTAGATGAGAAATTCAAGGAAGCTCAGACGAATCTTGCGAGTTCAAGCACGCTGCTGGCCGATCTTCAAAGCAAAGTCTCATCCCTAGCGGCGATTCTGGACAAGGAACTTAAAGGCAAGAAGGCTTCCGAACTTATTTCTGAACTCTCTACTAAAGTCAGAGAGAAGGCCGAGGCCTTGGGCCACAGAGAACGTGACTTGAAATTCCAGGAATTAAAACTCAAAGAATCACAGAGCCGACTCTATACTTTGGACGAGTTAATCAAAGACATTGATATGCAGTTCACCAAAGAGATTCATGCTCTTCGTGATTTCTCCAAAGTCGCCCTTCCCCGCCTGACCAATGAGTTGACTACGCTGACTGAAAAACTAGGCACACTCAACATTGAGCTCAATAGCTCTGAGGCCTTATTTGTTCCGCTTAAAGAATTAATCGGAGCGCAAAAATCTTTTTATAAAGAAAAAACTTCAGAACTCAAAATGAGTTTTGCCTCAGTCAGGGCGCGTCTGGAAGACTGGGAAAAACGCCAGGACAGAATTACGCTTTTAATCTTAAAATCCCAGGACCTCACGCAGAACCTGGAGCGACGAGCGAGACTCTATGAGGTTCTTGGTAAAGATGAACTACGTACCTTTGTTTTAAGTCTGGTGGAAGAAAATCTCATCACTCAAACCAATGATGAGCTTCAGAAATTATGCCAGGGACGCTACGAAATCGTTCATCAATCAAGACGCATGAAACTGACTCCAGAGTTTTATATTCTGGATAAATTCAGAGAAGGCGGTCTGCGCAAGGTCTCTACGCTTTCTGGCGGAGAAACCTTTATGGTCTCCCTTGCCATGGCGCTAGGTCTGGCAGAAATGACCCGAGGGAAAGCAGAAATTGATACCCTCTTTATTGATGAAGGTTTCGGAACACTTGATCAGGAATCCCTTGAGGACGTCCTGGACATGCTCAAACAAATACAGACTCGAGGACTTATGGTGGGTATTATTTCTCACGTTAAGGCCTTGACCAATGCTCTGCCTGTGAACCTGCAGGTGACCAAAAAACAAGATGGTACTTCTTCAGTGAGTCTTCAGTACAACTGAGCAATCCTGAACAATATAAGCGGTAATTTTGTCGGTGGATTTTTGCGCCACACACTCACAGAATTTATTAAGTGATTTTAGCCCCATTGTATTGACCTGACTCTGGGTTGCGGTCTCCATGCATGAACCAAAATGTTTGACCCATCTCTGTGGATTCTTAACCTCTGCCGGAGCAAACTTCACAAGGTCCTTCTTCCCCTCGGCAAAAAACATTTCACAAGCTTTCTGGGTTCGAAAATAAGAATGAAACTTCCCCTCAGGACATTTAAAAATATTCCCAATCACGATACGGGTTGAGTCCCTCAGATAATCACAATCTTTTCCGTATTTCTGACGAAGATTAGTTTTAATTTCATCCAGACCGGATTCGATTTGGGCGCAGACAAGTTTTTCATTTCTTTCCCAAAGTTTTTGGGCCAAGGCCGGAAGAGGCATCAAAAACAACAAGAGAAAAAAGATTTTCATTTTTTCTCTACCAGGATTTTGATAACTCTATCGGTATTGTCTTTTGACCTGACATGCAGGCAATTGGTGGTTCCGGAGGGAATTCCCGCCAGGTCACTTAAAAGATTCATACTACTGCTTTGAGGCCCGAGATTAGTTTTTAAAATGGCATCTCCTTCACGCAAACCGATTTGGTAATAAATGGAGTCCGAAGGCATGTTCGAGAAACGCCAGAAACTTGCACCCTCTTCATCGTGCAGTTGGGTGATCTGGGCATCCGTTAAAAACTGGGAGACCTTGCCCTGGATTTTAGCCGCATCGGTCTTGGACAATGTCACAGTCTCTGTGGCTTCGGGGCAGACCGGCAGATCAGACCTGGATGAACAGGAAAAGACGAAGAGAGAAATGAGAATTAAAAATAGTTTCACTATAACTCAACAAACATTTGGGTCCAATATTTCACACCCCGTAAATCTGTGTAAACAGCGAGACCACTATGGGAGTAACGGGGCTCCTCGATGGCTTCGCGGTGCTTCGGAGAATCGAGCCAGGCCTGAAACACGGCCTTAATATTTTTCTGTCCCATCGCCACAATTTCACCACACAGCTTAAGCCTGCCCATGCGGTTTTTGAGGCGGCGACATCGGACTGAAAGGCCGGTGTGACCAAATGGTCTGGTATGAAGGCCCATGCCTTTAACATGGGTATAAGCAATTTCATGGATGCTATGGTGGTATGTTAAGAGGCCCAGTCCAAGCTTGTTTCGGTGATCGTTCACCAGCTCCAGGTACATTTGATTGAGCGTTGAAGCATCAATTTCCTGAGCTTCCTGGGTCTGACCCGTTTTTTTGGTCTGCTTCTTTTCAAAACCATCCCCACAAGCGAGTGCGAGATTCAAAAGAATCAGAGATGATAATAATTTCCACATGAGCTAATTGTTTCCAGAGGCTAAAGAAGTGTCAAAAGCACAGCGTTAACTGTAAGACAAGTTGAGTTAAAATTCATGTCCAATATGCTTTTAAATATCCTAATCTAAACAGCTATAAGGATGTTTATGCATTATCTACTGCTCGCCTTCGGTCTACTTGTTTCAGGGGTTACTTTTGCTCTTCCTCATCTGGATCTGGAAATGTCCACCGAGGAATACCGTCATCACCTGAAGCATCTCACAAAAAATAAGACCCTTGCTGCTGATGATCCGGCGATTACGGCGTCCCTCAAACTGGGGGATCGACTCAGTAAGTGGATCGCAAAAATCAATGCTTCTCGCCCGGCAGACGCTGCGATTCGGTTGACCTCTCCTCAGACCCGCAGAGGAATTCCAATAGATGCTCCAAGCATTTACTCCCCTTCAATTATTAAAACTGGAGCGCAGAAAATTCTCTCCGAGCTGCCAGATTCCATGAAGTCCGTGATCACCTCTGATGTTGAGCTTCCAACATCTACTGGCCTGGACGATGAGACCTTCATCAAACACGCCCGACTTTTGGACCGTAACTATCAAAGTGCCGCCCGCTATAAGTCAGTCAATGCTTACCGTGGGGAATACGAGGCAGCAGCTTCAGAAGACGTGCGCGGATATTTTTACCTGAAACAAAATAATATCACGGCCGAAAGTCTCAAAGACGTGACGGCCATCCCAGCTGAGCAGGTTGCTCCCATCAAGGCGGCCCTGATTAAAATCTGTTTTAACAAAGAAAGAATCTTTGACGCCTGCGAAAATAAGCTGGAGAAAGCATTCAAAACCAACACTCTTGGTGCCTTCTACACCAAGTACTTTTCGGCCGCGCAAAAAATATGGAACAACTTTTTTGTAATTCCCGCCAATGCTGCCCGCTCAGACGTTGATTGGTCTGGTTCAGTGATGACGGTTCCTTTCAACACTCCTTCTATCGCTAAATTCGTGCCTTACCTTCAGGACAACATTGAAGATGAGTTTCGTTTTGCTGATTGGACACTGAAAATGAATTTCGGCACTTTTGGGGATGGCCCTCGACTGGTGTTTCAACCAGGTGTGGTTCCACATGTTAATGGTCTTGGTGGCAACCAGATCGTCATGGATTCAAATCAGCCAATTGAGGAATATGAATCTCAGTGGACCATTCGCCATGAATTTGGCCACGTATTGGGTCTGCCTGATTGCTACCACGAATTCTATGACACTAATCTTGAAGCTTACGTAAATTATCAATTAGATATTTCAGACCTCATGTGCAGCCGCGCCGGCAACATGAAAGAGCGTATCTACACAGAACTTAAAAAGGCTTACGGTAAATAATGAAAAATCTTATTCTTGCTTCTGCTCTCATTGCTTCGACAGCTTTTGCCCACGATGAGCATGACTGGAGAAAAGACTACATGGCCTATCTTTCAGTTCAATATGAACTACCGATGAGTTATGAAAAATCTGGTCCCGCTAAATTCTCTACCAAACGTGTCGACATGGATTTCTTTAAAGAAAAACTGACGACACTATCAAACACAAGCGACCGCCGATCTACCGAGAACCTCGATGTCGCCAGACAATTCCTTAAAGAAGAGTACGAAAAACTCGGTTTTGAAGTTCGGTTTGAAGTTTTTGGCGGCGGAGCAAACTTTGTGGCCGAGAAAAAAGGAACTACTGAGCCCCAAAAGGTTCTGATCCTTTCCTCTCATATTGATTCAGTCAGATGCAAGGGTGCCAACGATAATGGAACGGGCACCATTGGTCTTCTCTCAGTGGCCCAAGAGCTGGCCAAAAACAACTACGCTTACACTGTACGCATTCTGGGTTTTGATAAAGAAGAAACTGGTCTGGTGGGATCTGATGCCTATGTTGCTTCCATCAAAACTAAATCAAACATTATCGGGAATATTAACTTTGAAATGATGGGAGTGAACTCTCGCAGAGATGGCAGCTTTCACGTGATTGATTGCCAAAAAGAATCTTCGATTGTCCTTAGTAACGCCATCAAGTCATCTATCGCGACACTTGGACTTCCCTTGACGGTTGTGAAGGCCTGTACTGACCGAAGTGACCATGCTTCTTTCTGGAGACATAATCTTCCGGCAGTGGTGATCTCAGAGAATTTTTTTGGTGGAGACGCCGATCCTTGTTACCACGCCAAGTGTGATATCGTTGATGATCGCCTGGACTACAAGTATATGGGAAATATTCTGGAAGCGGTTCTTGATGCTTCTGAGAGTTTACTTAAATAAAACATATCTGGTGATCACTACTCAAAGCAGTGATCACCGACAAATAACTTAGAACTCAGCGTTCTTCGGCGTTCTTGGGAACGGAATCACGTCACGGATATTACTCATACCCGAAATGTACATCACAGCTCGCTCAAACCCTAACCCAAATCCTGAGTGAGGAACTGAACCGTATTTACGCAAATCCAGGTACCACCAGTAGTTAGTTGGATCCATTTTAAGATCACTCATACGTTTAGTGAGTTTCTCATAAGAGTCTTCTCTTTGAGATCCACCAATAAGCTCTCCAACACCAGGAACAAGAACATCCATAGCACGGACTGTTTTTCCGTCTTCATTCAACTTCATATAAAAGGACTTAATCTCTTTAGGATAGTCAGTCACGATAGTTGGGCGCTTAAAGTATTGCTCGGCCAGGAATCGTTCATGCTCAGTCTGAAGATCAATTCCCCATGAAACCGGATATTCAAATTTATGAGTTTTAGAAACTTCCTGCAAGATTTCAACCGCATTGGTATAAGTCACGGTCTCGAACGGTGAATTCATCACATGTTCAAGAGTTTTAAGATTTTCCGGAGCATATCTTGAGGCAAGGAACTCGAGTTCCTCACCACACTGCTCAGTGGCCCGTTTGATCAAGTGTTTTACATAATTAGTCGCCAGCTTAGCGTTGTCTTCCAGAGTGGAGAAAGAGGCTTCAGGCTCTACCATCCAGAACTCAGACAAGTGTCTGGCGGTGTTGGAGTTTTCAGAACGAAACGTAGGGCCAAAAGTATAAACTCTTCCTAAACCACCAACAGCAAACGTCTCAGCTTCAAGCTGCCCTGAAACCGAAAGAAAAGTTTCACGCCCAAAGTAGTCTTTGGTGAAATCGATGCCACCTTTATCGTTTTTTGGAAGTTTATCCAGTGGCAGAGTAGAAATCCTGAACATTTCCCCCGCGCCTTCTGCATCTGAAGCCGTAATAACCGGAGTATGGAGATAAATGAAACTCTCATTGGTAAAAAACTCATGAGTGGCCTGGGCCAGTACATGGCGAAGTCTGAATACTGCTGAAAATGTATTGGTGCGTGAGCGAAGGTGAGCAATTTCTCTGAGATATTCCAGTGATGTTTCTTTTTTCTGAAGTGGATAGTCCTCAGCATTCAAGCAAAAAGTATGAACACGCTTGGCCTGCATTTCTACCGGCTGCTTGCCTTGTGAAGCAACCAACAGACCCTCTACTTCTACTGATGATCCTAAAGTCAGTTTGATCACATCTTCGTAATTTGAAAGAGTCCCATCAACAATAATCTGAAGATCTTTTTGAGTTGTTCCGTCGTTTAGAACAAGAAAAGAAAACTTCTTTGACTGACGAAATGATTTAACCCAACCCTTAACAATGATCGTTTGATCAACTGGTTTCGTTTCATAAACTTTTTTAATTAAAAGATAATCGCTCATTATACATCTCCAAGAATATGCTGTCTGATTTCTTGAGTCTCATGCCACTTAAGGCGTGGACCGAATTGTGACACTACTCGACTGGCGGCAAGTGAGGCGAGTTTCCCTGCGGCGGCATGAGTGTGGTTGTGAGTGAGGGCATAAAGGAAGGCCCCTGCATACATATCACCTGCTCCGTTAGAATCGATGGCCTTAACAGCGTAAGGTTCAATATCAATAAAAGTCACTCCGTCCCAGATCATCGCCCCGTTTTCACCCTGAGTGATAACAAATGTTTTTGCCACTTTCTTCAGAGCTTCTCTGGCATCAAGCACATCTGCTGTTTCTGTAAAGCCGAGAGCTTCTGTTTCATTACAAAAAAGAAGATCCACGCCTTTAGGTCCGAGCATCTCAGTTAATCCGCCCTTGAAAAACTTCACCATATTGACGTCTGAGAAAGTTAAAGCGGTTTTGATTCCAAATGCCTCTGCAATCTCTCTGGCCTTAATGGCGGCCACTTTACCTGTAGGAGAAGCTACCAGGTAGCCTTCCATATACATATATTTTGAATTTTTAATCGCCTCAGCATCCACTTCATCCGGGCCAATTGAAGCGGTAATACCCAGGAAGGTGTTCATGGTTCTTTCAGCATCCGAAGTCACCATGACCAGACATTTTCCGGTTGTCCCTGAGTGACGGTTTTGGTGAGTTAAGTTTGAATCAACTCCATTATCTTGTAGATCCTGAAAATAAAAATTCCCGATAGGATCAGATGCGACTTTACACGAGTAATAACCTTTGGCACCAAACTGAGAAACCGCGATGATGGTGTTAGCGGCCGATCCACCACATTGTTGTTTTTTTGGACTTCCACCTAGAGCATCGAGCAGCTCGTTTTGTCGTTCCTCATCAACTAGAGTCATCAAACCTTTATCAATTTTATATTTGGCCAGAAATTCTTCGTTAATTTCGTATTCCATATCAACTAAAGCATTTCCGATGGCGTAAACGTCATATTTTGAGGTCATGATCACTCCTGAACAGAAAAAGATCTTACTTTAAGGGATTTAAATCGAAAAATACACATCATATCGTGTTGCCTTACCCTCAAATTTTAATTGAGGGCCAGGCCCGAGTTCCACCGACAATCGGGGACGTTTCACGACTAATCTTTTTGCGCCTAGCTGCTTGGAAAGCTTCAGAATTTCGAGGGCATCCTGATCCTGACCAACAAAACTTCGAAATATACGCATCTCTTTTTTGGGCAGGGCCCGCTCATTGGCGTCTTCGAACATGGGATCAAAGAAAACGACCTCAGGAATCGGATTTTCGGCCAGAAAAGTGGCCGCATCCTGCTCCACAAATGTTAGTCGGGCCAAGGCCGGATGATGAGCATTGGCCAGAGAGCTTTTAATCAGAAAAGCAATAATGGGATGCCTCTCAAGGGTCACCACTTCACAACCGAAGCTTAAAAATAAAAGTGTATCACCAAGAAGCCCCCCGGTGAGATCCAGAATTTTAGGACGCACACCACTTTTGACTCCCACCGCCCGGGCGAGAAGTTCTTTCACAATAGATGAGCGCTTGAAAAACTCTTCATGGCGCTTCAATTCATAATCAATTTGTATTCCAATTGGATTTTCTTTGAGGTCGTCTGAATGGAGCCAGTACTGGCCTTCCTTCCATTCTAAAGTGAGATGAAGTCCCGCTTGATAACAATAATTATTGAGGCGTTGGAATTCTGACGTCTCGGACGTCAGTTCCCCACCAATGACATTTAAGTTCATGCAGCATTTTAGATAAATGTTTAGCTAAAGTCGATCATGACCTGATGCGTTTTATCGTCTTATTTCTTAACATTTCTGTTACAGAGGTCTAACATACATCGACAAACTTTTGATTCTACTCGATAAGGAATTTCAATGAAGAGTTCACTCGCGCCTCTAAATTATCACCCAGAAGAATTAACCAGAGAGCTTAAGCCCTTTTATATCGGTGCTGATGAAAAAGATATTCAGGAGATGCTCAAAACTCTTGGGATTAAATCTCTTGAAGACCTCTACTCGCATATTAGCGATGACGTAAAAATGACTTCGGTCCCCATGAACAAACATATGAGTTATGAGGAGCTGATTGCCCATGTCAACGACCTCGCTCGTAAAAATAAATTAAAGCTCTCCTTCTTAGGAGACGGACTTCCTCAATACCAGGTGACTGATGTGGTGGGACCGATTTGTAATATACGTGGTCTGACCACTGCTTATACTCCCTATCAGCCAGAAAGATCACAAGGGACACTTCAGACACTTTGGATTTATCAGAGTTTGGTTTCTCAGCTTACGGGATTTGAAGCAATCAATGCTTCTCTCTATGACCGCTCGACTTGTTTATTTGAGGCCATGAACTGTGCCCTCAGACTGGTGAAAGATTCCACAACCATGATTGTGGCCGCCACTCTCTTCCCTGGAGATTTGGAAGTTATTGAAACATACGCCCGCGAAACAGATCTCAAGCTTATCAAAGCTCCAGTCAATGCCCAAACTGGGCGCACAGATATGGATGCCCTGAAACGTATCCTGAATACAACACCGCAAATAGCCGGTGTGGCCTTCCCACAGGTGAACAACCTCGGGAATATTGAACCGGTAGATGAAATCGTAGACATTTGTTCTAATCACAATATTAAATCAATTGCTGTGATTGACCTAATGTTACTGGGACCAGCAGGTCTTAAACCACCAGTTAAATTCGGCGCCAGAGCACAGGGTGCAGATATGATTGTGGCCGAAGGTCAGCATCTGGCAATTGGCCCGAACTTTGGTGGACCTGGACTTGGTGTATTTGGCATTCGCTACAACGAGCAGGATAAAACATCTATCCGTTCAACTGCTGGCCGCTACATTGGAAAAACTACCGATTTAAAAGGTCGCGAGTGTAAGGCGCTTATTCTTTCAACTCGTGAGCAACATATTCGCCGTGAAAAAGCGACTTCAAATATTTGCTCTAACCAATCATTTGTGGCCACTTTAGCAGGAGCTTCTATTCTCGCCCGCGGCGATGAAGGTTTTGAGGCTACTCTTAAAACGGCCCGTGGTCTGGCGGAAAAAGCAGTTGAATCCCTGACTCAATTTGAAGGCGTGGAACTTCGGTTCCGTGCGACTTCATTCTTTAATGAATTCACCTTAAAACTTCCGGTTGATACTCAGAGCTTTATTCATAAAGCTTCCGCCGCTGGCATCCAGGTGGGTGTGGACGTCTCCAACCGTCACCCTGAAATTCAGGGCGAGAATCTTCTGCTTTTGAGTTTCACTGACATTCACTCAGAAAAAGACGTTGATACACTCATTCATTTTTTTGAGACTCAATTTGAAAAAACTAAGCAAGGGGCAGCTGCTCCTAAGATCCAGTCGGTTGCTCTTCGTGACGTGGCCCCTGGTATCCCGAAAATATCTAAAAAAGACCTTCTTCATTATTATGAGAAATTAGGAAAACAAAACTTATCTCCAGATGATGGGATCTATCCATTGGGTTCATGTACGATGAAGTACAACCCGTACATAAATGACTACGCGGCTTCACTTCAGGGTTTTACTGATGTTCACCCTCAAGCCCCAGTTGAAGATGTTCAAGGTTCTCTGGAAATTTTGTATGAAATCCAGGAAATGTTTAAGGCCATCACAGGTTTGCCTGGGGTTACTACTCAGCCAGTGGCCGGTGCCCAAGGTGAGTTAGTAGGACTCAAAATGTTTCAGGCCTATCACCGTGATCATGGTGAAGCAGATACCAGAAATGTTTTAATCATTCCTCGCTCTGCTCACGGAACGAATCCTGCCACGGCCACCATGGCCGGCTACCAATCAAAAATCATTGATGGCAAAGTTTATGGTATTTACACTGTTGAGGCCCTCGCTAATGGTGAGATGAATCTTGGTCAGATTAAAGACTTCCTTAAAACTGATGGTCACCGGGTAGCTGGTGTCATGGTTACCAATCCCAATACCGCCGGAATTTTTGAAACCCAATTCCAGGAAATGAGTGCTCTCATCCACGCTGTGGGCGGATTAGTTTATATGGACGGCGCCAACATGAATGCCATTGCTGGCATCATTGATCTGAACAAACTTGGTGTTGATGCTGTTCACAACAACTTACATAAAACCTGGACCATTCCTCACGGAGGTGGTGGACCAGGGGATGCCATTGTGGCCGTTTCTTCGAAGCTCGTGGATTATCTGCCTGGCATTCAGGTAGTAAAAAAGAATGATCAATTTGAAGTCGTGAAAGCCAGCAAATCAGTGGGATCTTTCCACCGCCATTTTGGAAATTTTGCCCACAAGATTCGTGCCTATACTTATATTAAGGCCCTTGGTGCTGACGGCGTGAGAAAAATGAGTCAGATGGCGGTTCTCTCTTCACGCTACTTACAGACAAAACTTCAAACCACTTATCCGCTTCTTCCTCAGGGATCTGCTGAGACTCCAAGAATGCACGAGTTCATTTTGACTTTGAGTCCTGAGACCTTCAAAAAGATTGAAGCTTCAGGCACACCAAAAACAAATACCGTGGCCCGTATTGGAAAACTCTTTTTAGATTTCGGCTTCCATGCGCCTACAGTTGCCTTCCCGGAACAGTTTGGTCTGATGCTTGAGCCAACTGAAACCTATGGCAAAAAAGAATTGGATCAATTCGCAGATGTAGTCACAACGATTTTAAATCTTTTGAATGAGCATCCTGAAGTTCTGAAGACGGTTCCTCACTTCACACCAATTGACCGGGTTGATGAGCTGGCAGCGAACAAGAACCCTGTTCTTTCAGAGACCATTACTAAAAATTTACCGGATATTATTGCGGACCGAGTGGATGCTGAGAAGCTCAGAAACTCAAGCCCTTCTGATATCTGTGCCATGATCGTAGAGGCCCACAAGAACGCGTGAGCCTTGGTCACTGAATAGTTGCCTGACCTTGATCGATTTCACGCTGAAATGTTTCCGCGTGAAAGACATTTGGTTTGGGCAACTCAACCAAAAAAGTCGTATGATTGGCACTCTCGACGTAGCTCAGAGTGCCACCGTGTTTCTCAATAATTCCATGGGCCAGAAATAGGCCGAGTCCAGTCCCTTTATCCGGCTGTTTGGTGGAAAAAAATGGCTCCATCAAATGGCACGCCGTTTCGGGAGGGATGCCGGCCCCCGAATCTTTAAACTGCAGCTGAATCGTGGTGTCTGTCTCACGAACAGTCACTTCAATCCATTTGTCAGAAAGAAATTCAATTGCATCAAATGAATTATTTAATAGATTTAAAATAACCTGCTCCAACTGGATCTTGTGTCCTTTAAGAGCACAATTTTGTTTGCCGTAAAACCTTAAACTCACTCCATGATTTTTCATCCGTTGACCACAAAATGCCAGCACATCATCCATCAATGTCTTAACTGTAAATTCTTCATCAGCAGTTCGCTCATCCTGGTGAACGAAGTCCCGCAACCCCTGAATGGTTTTTTTAATTCGGTCTGAAGTGGCAAGAACCATTTCCAGGCCTTCAGAAACTTCTTTGGAGCGACTAGGATCACGATTGATTCTGATCAGCTGGGTGGTCTTGGCCTGAACAATGGCCAGAGCATTATTAATTTCATGGGCTACACCGGCCGACATCATTCCCAATTCAGAGTACTTAGATTGGCCAAGAAACTTATCACTTCGCTCTTTTAAAGCGTATTCCAGCTGTTTCTCATGCCGCCCTTTCATGATCTCCATGTAAAAAGCAGTGGTGGCAGCTGCTAATCCAATTTCAACAATGAAATGTCCTGCCACCCCGTAAGGTAATAAATCCGTCAACCTCCAGAATGGGTAGAGAAATCTCACCAAAAAAAACAGACCCAAAAGGGCAAATGAGGCATGGCCTAAAACGGATACATCCCTCCAATTCATCTTCTTATAAACGTCGGCCATAACCAGAGCGCCCACGACTCCGACTCCCAGACAGAAGGGAGAACTATAAATCATAAAAGGTAACTTATTATAGGCAAGGATCAACGTCACAAAGGCACCAATGGCAAGGACGATGACCTTACTGCGCTTAAACAGCTCCATCCCTGACATATCCTCAGCGACCTTAATAATGCTTTTGATGGGCCACACCCACCCTAACATACTCAGGGCCACTAACTCCTCATTACCCATGCTAAAAAGATAAGTGATGATGGTCATGGAAGCGAGTGACGCCCAAAACTCTGTCAGATGCACAAACTCTTTCGAAGCGAGTCCCCGCGATAAGAAGTAAGAAAGGGCCCCCATCAGTAGGGAGACAAAGAACGAAAGAAAGAACATTAATTCGATAGTGGTCTTCATAGTCTCTATTCTAAATGTAAGTTTTATCAAAGCTGACCTCAATTTGCTCCAAAGAGTGACAATCTCAAATGCTTTGATACTCATAACCTACTGGATAAAGGTCATAAAAAGAGCAAAGGTTTACTGACAGAATCGGTATATATTGGTAAAAAAATCAGATTACAAAAGAAAGGATTTTAGTCCCATGAGTTTCAAACCACGCTGTACCTTTGCGATTATCTCCCATCCTGATGCTGGTAAAACCACTATGACTGAAAAGTTATTATGGTTCGGTGGAGTCGTGCGTGAAGCGGGTATGGTGAAATCTAAGTCCGGTGAATTTGCAAAATCAGACTGGATGGAACTGGAGCAGCAGCGAGGAATTTCGATTACTTCTTCAGTCATGAGCTTTGAATACAATGAGCGTGCTCTTCATCTTCTGGATACTCCGGGACATAAAGATTTCTCAGAAGATACTTACCGCACACTGACTGCCGTTGAATCCGTGCTGATGATGATTGACTCGGCCAAAGGTGTGGAGGCCCAGACGATTAAACTCATGGAAGTTTGTCGTATGCGGGACACCCCTATTGTGACGTTCATGAATAAATTTGACCGTGAAGCGATGGATCCGTTTGAGCTACTCGACAATATTGAATCCATTCTAAAAATTCAGTGTATCCCTATGACCTGGCCAGTTGGTAACGGCGTGGACTTCAAGGGCGTGTATGATTTTAAAACAAAACAAATTCTAAGTTTTAAAAATGCCCGTGATCCGTTTGCTCCAAGCTTTATCGACGCTTCTGATTTAGATGCGGCTTCGCTTAAAGAGGCAATCGGTGGACCACACGTTGAAAAACTAAAAGAAGAACTGGAAATGGTGGAAACACTGATTCCCCCATTCTCCATGGAAGAATACCAGGCCGGGATTCAGTCCCCGGTGTTTTTTGGTTCGGCGCTGAAAAATTTCGGAGTCAAAGAGACGCTTGATTTGATCACCCAAATTGGTCCCACTCCAAGAGCACGAGAAGCGATTGTTGCTCCCTATGATTCAAATGCTAAAAGAATCACCGTTGAACCTACTGATCCAGAGTTCACTGGGTTTATTTTTAAAATTCAGGCCAACATGGATCCTAAGCACCGTGACCGCATTTCTTTTATGCGAGTGTGTTCGGGACGTTTTTCCCGCAATGATAAAATTTTCCATATCCGATCTGGAAAAGAAATCCGTATCGCAACTCCCCTCATATTCCAAGCGCGAGATCGTGATATTGCCGAAGAAGCCTTGGCCGGCGACATCATTGGTTTGTATGACACAGGAAAATACCAAATCGGTGACACTTTCTCGATGGGTAAAAAACTCATCAAATACACGGGGATTCCAAGTTTTTCTCCGGAACTCTTTATGCGAGTCACCGCCAAAGATCCAATGAAGGCCAAGCATCTGGAGAAAGGTCTTTCTCAATTATCCGAGGAAGGGGCCACTCAGCTTTTCATTCGCCGTATGACCAATGAAAAAATGTTGGGTGCAGTTGGTGCTCTCCAGTTTGAAGTGGTTAAATATCGCCTGGAAGCCGAATACTCAGTTGAGGCCACTTATGAGCCAGTCTCTTGGGCCGGCGTCAGATGGTTAAAATTCCCTGACAAAAAATCTGAAGAGAAATTCGCCTACGATAACTCGTCCGTTATTATGGAAGATAAAGAGAAACGTCTGTGCTTCGCTGTCAGGACTGAATGGGACTTAAGACTCGCTCAGGAGAAAAATCCTGATGTGAAGTTCTATAAAAACTCAGATTATATTGATTAATAAGCACTAGTCATTTCAGACACTTGGCTACTTCCAAATTATCTTAGGTTAAGCTAATGTCTTATCCTCTAAAAAAGCTATATTTCTAAATAAAGAACACCGATAAAGCTCTAAAATATTAGGGCCAGTCATGAAACTTTATCTTCTACTCTCGCTCACGTTCCTCTTCGTAGGATGTAATGCCAGCCGATTTAACGTCTCCGAAGGCGCAAATAACAGAATCGGGCAACTCTCAGTTTCAGCTTCTTCAATCATCCTTCAAATTAGAGACTTGATTGAAAATTTTGCAGATCCAGGAAAAGGTGTCGGAGAACCATATTTGCTAAGCGATGGTCGAATTCTTTTTTTCACTCCAGGCTCTAAAAAAATTTATATCAAAGACCCATCGGCCAATTCTGGAGCTGGAAGTTTCACAGAGCTGACACCGCTCAGTCAACTTTCCTACCGACCAACATTAGTTTTATTACCAAATGATAAGATGCTCATCCTTGGTGGCCACGACAACTTGAATGCTGTACTTGATACGGTTGATCTCTACGACCCTAACGGTGCCGGAGGACTAGGCAGTGTGACCTCCCTCGCTCCCATGAATAATGCAAGATACATGTTTGGAGCAACATTACTTAATGATGGAAAGATTTTGATCTCCGGAGGAAGGGACCCATCAAATAATACTATCCCCAATGTGGAATTGTATGATCCAAGTGGTGCTGGAAGCTCAACCGAATTGACCCCTTTATCTGCAAACATTGAGCAGCACTTTTCATTCAAAATGACCGATGGAAAAGTTTTGATGCTGTCACTAATCTTCAGCAAGGGTTATCTCTATGACTCCACAGGTGTGGGCTCGTTCTATGAGTACACTGCTAATCTTCCGCCCTCGAGATATTACGGGCATCAGGCGATAAAGCTTATTGATGACAGAATCTTTATCTACACCGGAACTGACGGTTCAAACGCCCCACTGGACGACATCGAGATATTTGACCCAGCTGGAAACGCAGGAACAGGCTCCACTACTGTCATGACTAGCCTTCCTAAAGGTGTTGGTTACGGGAAAGCAGTCGTGCTGAGTACAGGTAAAGTTCTCATCGTTCAGGGGGAATGGAACAGGGACGCAAATCAAAAGAGTGTTTTCCTGTATGATCCTGCGGGAGCTGGAAGTTATCAAACCTTGACTGAACTCGAATTTCCCCGTGAATCATCGATGGGGCTAGTTAAAATCAGTGACACAAGTATTCTCGTGGTGGGTGGAGGTTCTGGAAGAGCAGAAGAATATAATCCTAGTGCCAATAGTGGCAGTGGAGGAACGGTCAATCCCGCGCAGGCACTCGCAACGTCCTATCACGCATCAAGCCTTCTCACGAATGGGAAAGTGCTAGTCACTGGAGGATACAACGACAAGGGCGATGGCTTTGATTACGTCCAACTATTTACACCGGGAGCTCAGGGTGAATCCGGAACCGTGGTGACACTTAACAATCTCAACTATGACAGAGTAGGACACCTGGCAGTTCCACTTTCCAACGGAAAAGTTATTCTATTTGGTGGTGAAGATATAAATAACACTCCAACCAACACGGTTGAAATTTATGATCCATCTGCAGCTGCTGGACTAGGCGCAAGCACCACCCTTACACCCATGCTTTCAGCCAGGGCCTATCAAACTGGGCACCTCTTAGATAACGGAAAAATTATTCTCATCGGTGGTAGCAACGAAAACTGGGACAACATCACTAGCGTGGAACTCTACGATCCAAGTGGTGTCGGCTCTTCAGTCGCCCTTACTCCAATGAATATTGCCCGCGGGTGGTTCCACCGGTCTACCTTGCTCTCAACCGGAAAAATTTTAATCAGCGGAGGTTATGATGTCGCCTGGAACATTACTAATACGGTAGAAATTTATGATCCAGAAGCAGCGGCCGGTGCTGGAAGCAGTACAAATCTTACAAACATGAACTCTTATAGATATAATCACGGAGCCTTCGCCCTTGAGAACGGAAGTGTTCTGCTGATTGGGGGGAATGATGAAAATGACGAACCCCAAGCAACTGTTGAGCTTTACAACCCTGCTGGCGTGGGCTCAACGACAAATCTCGCTTCATTCACAAATGCTAGAAGCTACGCTTCAATAGAGCTTCTTCCTAGCGGAAAAGTAATCATCGCTGGTGGCTACCAATATATTGCCAGCCAATCAGTAAGAGTCCTTGATGTTGAAATCTACGATCCAGCGAGTGGAGGATCTTCTTCAACAGTTCCAGGAGCAGAAATTAATTCAAATAGTGCCACCACAACGGTTTTAGCTGACGGACGGGTCTGGTTATTCGGAGGCTACGGCGAAGTGATGGGTTACAGCTCGGACTGGTCATTTTTCTCCCAAGCCGAGTCTGCCCAATTAACCACTACTGGTGGCGACGGCAATTATGTTTATGCCATTTCATCAGGAAGCGGAACACTTACCTCAACAGGACTATTCACACCATTTGCAGTTGGAAACATCACAATTGGAGTGACTGATGGGAATGGTAAGACTGGAAGTGTTTCAATTACTGCACAATAAAAAATGGTCGCCAATTAATCCATAGCGCTAAATTCTTCACACTACGCTCACATGACTATTTTCATGAAGCCCGGTTATATTTTTATATAACAAAGGGCATTCATGAAAATGTTAATTCTTCTTTTTTCATTCTCGGCACTCGCCGCCAATTTCAAAGGAAATTTTAAGGCCCAGGAAGTCGAAGACTCAAAAATACTTTATGATCTCAATGTTGAATACGACATCAGCTTTAATAACTCATCCGTTTCTTTTAAACCGTTCCTGAGCGGTATTAAGGAAATTGAGAGGGGTTACACCGCTGAATCCCTGATGTCCGCCTTCTTCACTGTTTCCGATCCCCAAATGCTGGTGTATGCCCAAACTACGACACTGAAAACAATGACCACCTCTGAATCTTCCGTGGGTATTGGCAAGAAGCGCTTAAGACTCACCTCAGACTGGAGTGTCATTGATACAGAGAAAGTGAATGAGATCCTCAAACAAATCATCATCGTCGATGAACGAGAGTTGCATTTTGATCAAGAACTCATCAAACTTCCTCTGGTCCTCACGGTTTGTGTTGGGCAAGACCGAAGGCTCTCCCAAACAGTGAAACATCTTGGCTGTCAGGAGATCCAGGATCATGAATTCAGTGCCGGCACGGTCATGCTGAATGAGATTGATTTCCACCGAGCTCATTCAAAACGCAATCTGGTGTATTTTTATGACTGGAGAGTGAAAGGAGCTTGGCTATCAGGTGTGCGCGGTCCAGGACCATTTGTGGTCGTAGAGAGATAAAAAAAAGGGACCCTTGCGGATCCCTCTCTTTTAAAACGTAAGAAAGTATCGACTACTGAACTTTGGCCTTGAACCAACATCTTGGACGAAGACCATTTTTGTGACCTAAAGAACCATGACAAGTACCGGCCACTTCTGAATTACGTTCAACGTTATCATTGAAGTTAACTTCACAAAGAGAACCTTGGAAGTATGTATCAAGACGACACTGAGTAGCAGGGTGGTTATCATTAGTTGTCGAAACAACTGCTGCATCCGGAGTATCAAATTTAGCTGGAGTTGGTTGACTTCTAAGAGATTGGAAAAGTCTTGCAACTGAATCACCGGCCATACCGCCGCGAACACAAATCGCTCTATCTTCAGCAGAAGACCACGCTTTAGCACAAGCATCAGTCAATGCAGCTGGAACATCCATAGCAGCAACGATTGCAATGTTATCATCGTTCAAGAATGTACGACGAAGACATTTAAGGTTTGAGAAGTAATCAGCTTGGCCTTCATTTGAAGCCCATGTGCTTGAGTAAGCTGATGCTTTAGTTGGAGCTCCACCAATGTGGTGACCAATTTCGTGACAAACAACCAGAGACATACCATCTTCAGTGATTGCATCGTGACGAGCAAGACCACCGAACATATTTACCATCCAGTTATTACCTGAACGCTGAGCGTATGCGTTTACAGTTGCATCATCCCAATCACGGTCAATAACAAGTTTTCCACCTTGCTGAGCTACGATGGGTGCGTATAGAACTTCAACTCTTTCAATAGCGTTATTGAACTGAGCTTCAGTCAGACCACCAAATCTTTTGGCGTTTACTGAAATTTTTAAATTATTTTCAGGAACAAAACCTTCTGATCCGTTCTCAGAACATGACCAAGTTGGCTGTGACAGGGCGATGGCCGCAATTAGCAATCCTTGCTTTAAGCTTTTCATATATTCTCCTTAATCCGTGGTGAAAGCTGCTTCTTACTGTTAATTGTGACAGGTTTTTAAAAAGCGTCTACGCCAACTGCGTGAAGTAAGGTTTTGTTGGTTGGAGTAATCTCATCAGCTAAAAGGATTTTTAAAGAAACAAATACCAAGCACTCAATGTAAGAAAGGAAAGCGGAACACCAAAACCAACCATCAAACCAGCAAGCTTGGGATGCAGTCCATAAGATGCAGCGAGTATGCTGGAGGTAATCATTGGTGCCATCGCTGATTCTAAAAGTACTACTTCGAAAATTTTCTGCGGTACATCCAACATGCGATAGATGAAAAAAATCATCATCGGGGCAAGCACTAATTTGAATCCTAAACCCCATGTAAGAAATTTCCATTCACCATGAAGATCTCGTAGTTTAAGTTGCAAACCAACACTAATTAATGCCAAAGGGGCAAGCAGACTGGCGAGCTGTTCCAGAATACTTTTTGTGATCCCTGAAGCAGTCCAATGAAATGATGTAAGAATCAGCGAGAAAGCAATGGCGATAAAAGGCGGGAAGAGTAAAACGCGCTTCAAGATCTCTCGCTTGGCAGTGGCCCCTTGAGAAAAGGATAGTGCCAGCCAGACCCCAAAAGTTGAGCAAATCAGAAAGGTTCCTGCTTGATCCAGCACCACGGCGTATTTAATCGCCTCCACCCCGAGAACCGCTTCGATGATGGGGAAACCCACAAAGGAGGTATTTCCAAGACCGGCGGTAAGAATTAAACAAGCGACGGTTTTTTTATCCCAATTGAATCTCGCTCCTACCAAGGAGAAAAAGATTAACGCCAGCATGAAAATAATCCATGCCACCAAGGCAACGGGTACTAATTCCTTACTCCAGGTCAGAGTTGGAATGGAGAGCAGAATAACAGCGGGCAAAAGGGCGTAAAGAATGACAGTGTTTAATCGAAAATGGAGGTTCTTCGGAATGCGTTTTACTCGCTGGAGTAAAATCCCAATTATGAGGCAGACAAAAATGATGATCAATTTAGACATTTAATGATTTTAATCAATGGCCTTCAGAAGTTCCAGAGTTATAATTTCATATGATGAAAGTAAAATTTATTTCAGTATCATTCCTTTTAGTTCCTTTCGTTGTCTTCGCTGGTGTCGATAAGGACATAAGCTTCGGCGGATTCATTGATACCTATTATGCTTTTGATGCTAATATGCCTAAAAATCACGAGAGGCAGTTCACTACTCAGCCCGTGCGCCACAACGAATTCAACATTAATCTTGCCTATTTTGAAGCGGTCCTGAAAAAAGAAAAAACTCGAGGTCGCCTGGCCCTGCAATATGGTCAATCAGTCACTAAAAATACCATTGGTGAACCAAGTGAAGGAGCAACTTCAGGTGCTCAAGACGCCAAGATTTTTCAAGAAGCTTATGTAGGCGCCAAACTTAATGATAAAACCTGGATTGATGGCGGTATTTTTTTAGGAAATATTGGCGCAGAATTCTGGATTTCTAAAGACAACTGGACCTACACCCGTGCGATTAATTTAGATTATGTCCCCTACTACTCTGCTGGTGTACGAATAGACCACCAGCTGGATCAAAAACAAAGTTTTCAGCTGCAACTATTAAACGGCTGGCAAAACATGTCTGAAAACAACCAAGGCAAGGCCATTGGTATGCAGTACAAAAACGTCATTTCAGACACCGTTACTTTTACCTACAATAACTTTTTGGGTGATGAAGAGGTTGTGAGTCACAACCCACGCTTTCGCGCTTATCAGAATTTTATCCTTCGTTGGCTGGCCTCAGAGAAATGGCAATACCTCTATGCGTTTGATTTTGGACATCAGGCCCAGCAAGACAATGATGGAGTCGATCCCTGGTATTCAGCGACTTTAACTGCCAGAAGAGTTTTGAATCCAAAACAGTCCTTGGCCATTCGTGGCGAGTATTATAATGACCGCCATCAGGCGAATATAGTCACTTCAACCGTCAATGGATTTCAGGTTGTAGGGGCCTCAGTGAACTTTGATCAAAAGCTGGAAGAGAATGCCCTATGGAGAAATGAGATTCGCGGATTTTATTCTGTGGATGAAATTTATCCCGAAGGAAGTGGCGGAAAAAATCGCTTGGATGGATTTTTTGTTACATCACTCTCGATGTGGTTTTAATATCCAGGTGACAGCGCCACCTGGAATAATGACTATTAATCTAGAAAGATACGGCAAGTGAACCAAGCACAAAGCTATCTTCATCAGAAAGCTCACCTTCATCATCAGTCCTAAAGACAGCATCCTTGGACTTCACATACCTTCCCTCAACTCGAAAAGTGGCAGCTGAAGTATAAAGATACTCATAAGTAAGCGTGTACCCATTATTATTCCAACCATGCTTGGTTGGTGGAGTTGTTTCTAACTCAGGAATGATTGTATGGGGATCATCAGTACGGTCATAACGAGCAGCAATCCCATGCTGGGAAGTCAAGGCATAGCGAAGACTCACACCGTATGACTGCCAAGGTGTCCAGGGCTTTTTACTGCTTGTTAATTCCTGCTGCCAACCAAGATCCAGTAATGGTGCAATAATCCACTTCTCATTAATGTGGTATTTAGCAAAAATATTGTTGTAGTAACGGTATGAAGTCTTTACCCCAGGTAAACTCTCATCTCCGATAAACATACCCCAGTTAAATAAAAAGTCCTTTGGCTTGTCATACACGTAAGCAAGACCGAGGGCCCTTTCCTTATTTTTGTCACGCTCAACTTGCCAACCATTAGTGATTTGAAATTTGATCACTTCATGCTGAGCGAGTTTATAATAGAACCTGACTCCCGCATCGAAGTCAGGGGCAAAGTCAGTCATATACGAACGCGTGGCGTGCATATTTTCTTTGTTGATAAAAGTCTCAAAACCAAAAATGGAAGGCATATAACCAAATTCCATCATGAGCTTATCACTTAACTTAAATGAGGCACTGGCCTCCCTGATGTCCTTTAATCTTTCTGGCTCATCTGCATACATTTTTTCCACAATGTCTCCAAAGTGGTAGGCCAAACGGAAGCCAACGTTCTGGTGTTCAAAGTCCACTTGAAAAAAACCATAACCGACAGAAAATTGCTGATCATAAAGTGGATTGGAAGTGTATTGTCTTCCACCCGAATGATTACTCACTTCGAAATCCTCTTCCCCATGAACAGGGTTGCTGAAGTCGTGAGCATAATAGCCATCAAAATAACCTGAAAAGCGGAGTTCTTTATCCCCCGCCTTAACTCTCAACACACTATCGTGAATATCTTTGGTCGCCCAAACATTGCTACATAAAAGCAGCGCACTCATTATTATAAAACTAAATTTCATCTACAACCCTTCGTGTTCCCAATTAATAACTAAATAGAACTGCTGACTAAGTCAGAGCGAAGGGCGGTGGCGTGGGTAAGTTTTGAGGTCCCCACTCAAAAAAATAATAGGGACAGTGCAGGTATGAATAATAAGACAAGTCTTTGGGAAAAGACTTATATCTAGAAAAGATGCTACTAAACTTGAACAATTTATCTTCATAATTCAGTTTAAAATCATGGGTCATTCGCTGAACCTTCAACGAATGTAAAACGAGATATTTTTGAGGGGAAACCTGTGAGAATAGATTTTCTGGAGAGTAAACCTCTTCTGAACCACGGAAGTCGATGAATAGAAAAAGTGCTATAAAGAGCAGGAGGAATTTCATTGATGGTTATTATAAGATTAAATTAGGTAATCTAAAAGAACGAGTTCAACAGTTATTGGAAATAAGTGAAACACTCCAGTACTAGAAAGATTCCCGAATCGCCGTGATGGTTTGTTTGATCGTGTGATCTTTTGAGGGGGCGACAAAGATAGTGTCATCCCCTGCAATCGTTCCCAGGATATCTGCCGGCTTATTCATATCTAAATGACGTGCCACAAGTGAAGCAGAACCCGGAGTGGTCTGAATGACTATCATCGAATCATTGTTCAAAATGTTAATAATAAGATCGCCCAATGACTGAGAAGCAAATGAAGTCTCAGGTGCGGACTCAGACAACCGGTAAACCGTCCGGCCTTTATGATCGGTTCCTTTAATCGCACCGAGTTTGCGCAAATCCCTCGAGATAGTAGATTGGTTAACGTCGTGACCCTTGGCCTCGAGCATATCGCGGATCTCTTCTTGAGTAGAATTTTTTCCTGATTCCAGGATTTTCCGCAAAATTGTAAATCGCTCTGAAACTGAAGGAGACATATTTATTTACCTTAATAATTCCCACAACAATGCTTTCTGCACGTGGAGACGGTTTTCGGCTTGCTGATAAATAAATGATCGATCATGATCGGCCATCTCTGAAGTGATCTCCTGCCCTCTTACCATTGGCATACAATGCATAACAATCGCCTGAGGTGCAGCGTTTTTATAAAGCTCTTCATTCACCTGGTAGCCAGCAAATGCCTTGATTCTTTCTTCATTCTCGCTTTCAAAGCCCATGCTTGTCCAGACATCAGTATAGATGGCGTTGCACCCCTTGACCGCTTCAGCAGGAGTATTAAAGGCTTTTACACTTCCAGTTACACCTTTTCTCATTTGGCACCACTCCAGGAGTTTGCCATCAGGCCGATAATTGGCCGGAGTTGCATAATGGACATGAATGCCAACTAAAGGAGCAAGGACCATGAGGGAATGAAGGATATTATTCCCGTCCCCGATATAAGTCAGAACCAAACCTTCGGTGGAACCAAAAGCTTGTTTCATTGTAAGAATGTCGGCCAGTCCCTGGCAAGGGTGATGCTCATCAGTTAATCCGTTCATGACGGGAACTTTTGAACGAGAAACAAAACGATTCAAACCTTCCTGCCCGTGAGTTCTGATCATGATTCCGTGAACGTAACGAGACATAACTCCTGCAAGATCTTCAGGCTCTTCGTGCTTTCTCAAATTGGCCGGAGCTTCAATCACGTTCCCACCAAGTTCAGTCATCGCCAGAGTAAAACTCATGCGTGTGCGAAGAGATGGTTTATCAAATAACAGGGCGAGAGTTTTACCTTTGAGGTCATCACGAAGGATGCCTTGGTCTCTTTCTGTTTTAAGTGTTTCAGCAAGAGTTAGAAGATCATTAAGTCTGTGAGGACTCATTTCTTTGCCATCTAAAAAATGGCCCTTATTAGGAAACTGCATAGTTGTTCTCCTTCATTTTCATCACTTGTTCAAGCCGGCCCATTTCAACACACATAGTGCCGCCGTATCTGGTCTCGATAAGATCCTTCATCTCTAAGGCGTGAGTCACACAAACTTTTTTCACCCCAGTCAAAAGCGCTTTTTCAATACTGCGGCTTTTGGCGAGCATGCCACCGGTGACTCCGCTTTTATCCATCAGAATTTTTAACTGACTGAGAGTTAATGAATCGTAAGGAAGCCCATTACAATCCAGAATTCCACGCTGATCGGTAGCATAGACGAGTGCCTTGGCATTTAATGTAGAGGCCAGTGAAGAAGCTCCCCAGTCTGCGTTGATGTTATAACTTTTGCCTTCTACATCCACACCGATTGGAGCAATGACTGGAACAAAGTCCATCGCCAAAGCATCTTCCACTATGGCGGGATCAACTTTTATGACTTCACCCACTTGACCTAAAATTGAATTCATTGGACGACAAAAAAACATATCTTTAGTGTTACCTGGAATACCAATGTTTTTGATTCCGTACTCAGTGAAGACGTCACAGATCATCTGGTTCACTTCACCCAGAGCACTTTCGATGACCGTCATCATTTCCGGAGTCGTAACTCTTTGACCTTCATGAAAGATCCATGAAATATTTTTTTCTTCAAGTCGCTTGTTAATCATGGGGCCACCGCCGTGTACAACCACAACTGATTCACCCTGCTCTTTGAGAAGAACAATCGCTTGAGCAAGATTTCTTGCTGCTTCTGGATTAGAAAGGGCAGCTCCGCCCAATTTGATGACCCAAGATTTCATTAGTTATACTCCGCATTGATATCAACATATTTTTTAGAAAAGTCACATCCCCAGGCCTTCACAACCGGAGTCACATTTGTGTTCGGAAAAATAATTTCCACTAACACAGTGTCAGTACGCAAGAGTCCACGCACTTTATCCCGGTCAAAAAGAATCGGCGCCCCGCCCACGAAAATCTCTTCACCCTGAAGTTTTAAAGTCATCTGGTTAAGTTCTGCAGCTGGAATCCCCTCTGCTCCTAAACGAGCAAGAATTCTTCCCCAGTTAGGGTCTTCGCCGTGAATGGCACACTTAAATAAAGGACTAACGGTTAAACCGCGAGCAGCTTTTTTGGCCAGCATTAAATCACTAGCGCCAGTCATATTAATTTCGATGAGTTTAGTCGCCCCTTCTCCGTCTCTGGCAATCGCCTGGGCCAAAAGCTGAGAAACTTGAATCACAGTTGCTTGAAAAAGTTCTTTATCATCTTCAGTTTTAAGTTCGATCCCGCTGGCCCCGTTAGCAAGTAAGAAGGCACAGTCATTGGTTGAAGTATCACCGTCAACGCTGACCATATTAAATGACTGATCAACCGCAGTTTTCAAAAAGGTATGAGCTTGAGTCGCCTCGATTTTGGCGTCAGTTAAAATATAACCAAGCATAGTCGCCATATTAGGATGGATCATGCCCGATCCCTTGGCGATTCCAGTAATACTCACGTCTCCGGTAGAGAGCTTAAGCGTGGTTGAAACTGTTTTAGGAACTAAGTCTGTAGTCAAAATGGCGTTGGCAAAATGTTCAGCCGTATTAGTCACACGGGCAGCAAGTTCAGGTAAACATTTATTGATGAGATCAACATTCAAATGAACACCAATCATGCCGGTTGATGCCACAAGCACTTCTTCAGGAGCGCAGCCCACAACTTCAGCAGTCGCCTTAACCATCAGGTAGTTATTTTTAATCCCTTCTTCGCCGGTGGCGGCATTGGCCTGGCCAGAGTTCGTGATGATGGCGCGAATTTTATTAGAAGGAACAAGTTTCTGAGACCACAAAACAGGAGCGGCCTTAGCTTCATTTTGAGTAAAAACTCCAGCGGCAGTGATATCAGTATCAGAAGTGATCAGACCCACGTCTGGACGGTACTTTCTCACACCTGAATTCACTCCACCTGCGTGAAAGCCTTTAGGTAGTGGTGTTTTGGCAATGCCTGGTCCAAGTTTCATACGATCGCCTCCAGATGCTCCAGCCCTGTTGTTACTGGAAAATGATGAATCAAATTAAAATTCTCAACCGCTTGAGAAGCTGCTCCCTTAAGGAGGTTGTCGATACAAGAAAAGAGATAGAGTTTTTCGCCGATAACGGAGAAAGAAATATGAGTTTTGGCAGTGCCCACAACTCGCTTCAGTGAAACCATCTCACGCGAAATTTCCGAGCTGACTTCTACCAGCGGATAGTTGCCGTAATAATCTTTAAAAGCGTGAGTGACATCACTCGCCTGTTTGCCGTGATTCAGTTTGCAGTAGATGCCAGCGATAATCCCACGACGAGTGGGAATCAGGCTGGTAGTAAGAAATGGATCAATATTATAATCACCAAAAATCTGAGCGTAGAGTTTCACTTCAGGCAGGTGCTGATGAACGCCTACTTTATAAGGTAAACATTCCCCATCAACTTCACTAAAGAGTTGTGACTCCACGGCTTTTTTTCCGGCACCAGTTGTTCCTGATTTGGCATCAATCACAATCGAGTCAGCGTGAATAAGGTTGTCTGTTAACAGAGGTAATAGTCCCATCAGGATCGCCGTGGCATAACAGCCAGGGTTTGAAATAAGCACGGGTGCTTCAGAACTGGGCTTCATCCAAGGAACCAGACCGTATTGAGCTTTTGCAAAAAGTCCAATTGATGGATGCATCATATCATAAGACTCTTTATAAGTGGCTTCAATGTCCCCGGAGCTCAAACGAAAGGCCCCACTCAAATCAATCACGCTAGTTCCGCATTCCATGATTTTTGGAGCGAGGACGGCCGAAACTTCTGCCGGAGTGGCCAAAAAGACGACCTGATAGTCTGACGGGTTCATGTGAGAAGCCGTTTGCGAGTTATAAGTGCCTTTTAATTCAACGTGCGGGTGCTTGTTTAGAAGGCGTTGAAGTTCCTGGCCTGAATATCCAGACCCACCGACTACCGCCACTTTAATTTTCTCCAAAGAATAATTATGCATGCACGTGCATAATTATTCATATTTATTTTCTCGTCAAGTAAAGAATTTGCTTGTTTTTTCTTTTTTTATGCATAATTATTCACTTCTCTTGCATAAACTGAAAAGGAGTCTATATGACTAAAAAAATCCTACTCGCTTTTTCTGGCGGTCTTGATACTTCTGCTATCATTCCGTGGTTAAAGGAAACTTATAATGCTGAAGTCATCGCTTACTGTGCTGACCTCGGAAACGCTCCGGATGGTGAGTACCTTAAAGGTTGGGCGAAAAAGCTCGGTGCCAGTGATTTTATTTTCGAAGATCTAAAAGATAAATTTGCCAGCGAATTTGCTTTCCTTGCTGTTCGTGCCAACGCCACTTACCAGGACGACTACCTTCTTGGTACTGCTCTTGGAAGACCCCTTATCGCTGAAAGAATTGCTCACTTTGCTAAAAAACTTGGCTGTGATGCCATCGCTCACGGGGCGACAGGTAAAGGTAATGATCAGCTTCGTTTTGAAAAATCTTGGGCGTACCTTGCTCCAGAAATCGAAGTCATTGCTCCATGGAAGAAATGGTCTTTCACTGGACGTAAAGAATTGATTGAATACCTTGCGACTAAAGGGATTGCTTTTGAAAATGTTGAAAAACTTTTCTCAGTAGACGTAAACCTTTTCCACCGTTCTTGCGAAGGTGGAGTGTTGGAAAACATCACTAAAGAATATAACCCGGCCGCTGTATATGAATGGGTTGCCACTCCTGAGAAAGCGCTTAAAGACGCCGTCACAGTGAATCTGACTTTCAAAAATGGTTTACCTGTTGCGGTTAACGGCGACACGATGGGCCCTGCTGCTCTATTAACTAAACTTAATCAAGTTGCTGGCGCCGCTGGTGTGGGTGTGCTTGATCTCGTAGAAGAAAGAACTATCGGTATTAAAAGCCGCGGCGTTTATGAAACTCCGGGCGGAACTCTGCTTCACCTTGCAGCTAAAAACCTTAAGCATTTAACCTGGAACCGTGAACTTCAGACTGTTGCTCGCAACGTAGGCGAAGCTTATGGTGCCGCGATTTATGACGGTCACTGGCATTCGGCCGTTCGTTTTGCTGCAGAAGCTTTTTTTGTTGAAGCCTCTAAGACCCTTAATGGCGACATCACGATTAAACTTGAAGGCGGCCAGGCACGTGTAGTTGCTCGTCAATCAAACTACGCTTTGTATGATGAAGCTGGTGTAAGCTTTGAAATTGATCAGTACCAGATGAATAAGCACGCCAATGGTTATTCTAAAACAGTTTGTTACGGACCTTGGAAAGCAGGGCTTCGTGATCAAAAGAACTTTCAAGGATAATCACCATGTCTGTGCTTTCAACTAAATATCAGCCTTCTAAGAGCGAGCTTCTGGCCAGTTTCACCAATGGTGTGCGTCCGGATAAGGAGCTTTATGTGCAGGAAATTTTAGTTCAGAAAGCATGGGCCAATGGATTATTGTCCATAGGCATCCTGGATTCTAAAGAATTGACGTTGATCCTGGATGCTCTTTCTCAAGCAGAAGCTCTAATGAAGGCCAACAAGTTTGATTGGCGCGAAGAAGACGAAGATATCCACATGAATCTGGAAAGATTTGTGAGTGATCATACCCAAGGATTGGGAAAAAAGATGCATGCTGGAAGATCTAGGAATGATCTCATTGCAACGACGCTAAAACTTCATGTGGCCGATTCTGCCACTGAAGTTATGGCACTTTTAACAACGCTGATTGAGAGCATGGTCTCTCTGGCCGGTAAGAACAAACACATTATCATCCCCGGCATGACTCACCTTCAAAATGGTCAACCCATCCGTTGGAGTCACGCCATTCTTGGACACGCCTGGGCGCTTAAGCGTGACCTGAAAAAATTTGAAACGGTAAAAGCTGATGCCTTAAGCACTATGCCCATTGGCTCGGCCGCTCTCGCCGGAACAACACTGGCCTTGGATCTGAATCAAATTGCCAAAACGCTGGGCTTTGATTCTCCGTCTCTTAATAGCTATGACTCTGTTGGAGAGCGCGACAGTGTCATCAATTTCTTGCAGGCCTCTGCCCACTTTGGTGTTCACCTCTCCCGCCTGGCCGAAGATATTATCTACTGGTCATCGGCACCAGTGGGTCTGGTTGAGCTCTCACCGAACTGGTCAACTGGCAGCTCCATTATGCCGAACAAAAGAAATCCAGATATCGCTGAACTGGCACGGGCCAAAGCTTCACTATGGATGGGAGACGCTAGTGGAGTGCTGACTTTAGTAAAAGGCCTCGCAACAAGTTATGCCAGTGATCTGCATGAATCAAAAATTCCCTATCTTCGAGTCACGAACGACGTGAAACTCACTCTCAATATATTTTCGCATTTTGTGGCCGAACTCACAGTTAATGATAAACGGGCAAAAACTCTTTTGAACCAGGGTCATATTCTTGCGACAGAACTTGCTAACCACCTCACTGATCAGGGTATCCCTTTCCGTGAAGCTTACGGCGTGGTTGCGGGTTTAGTGGAGCTGGCCGAAAGTAAAAAAGTTCAGGTTCATGAGCTGGCCCTGAAAGATATTCAGACCCTCACTTCAGGAATTAGTGCTGACTTTTTAGGGAAGCTGACTTTTGAGGCCACAGTTGAAAAAAGAAAATATGCTGGTGGAACGTCGCTAATAGAAATCGAAAAACAAATTACACTTCTCAAATAATTTAGTCATTCCTCCATTTTTTTCCAATCCACACAGAAGTTATTTTTCTGTCCTGTGGCATAACGTCTGAGAATTTGATCACTTACCATTTTCTAACTTGTCCTGCCTTCTTGCAAAAGAGCAGGAGTCTTCCACGACTCCCCACTGAAGGGGAGCCTTTTTACGGAAAGGAATGTTATGGAAGACATAAGTAGGGTACTGATTCTGGTCATTCTATTATTACAGCTTGCTGTAATTTTGAAAAACCAATGAGGTTTTAGGGGGAGTGTTAGAAGCACTCCCCCACCTGCTTATATTTAAATTATACCGAAAAAAAATCGCACCACAAGCCGCAAAAAGGTGCCAGGTTGAGCAGTGTTAACCTCTGAGAATTATTTATATCCAAACTTTTTGAGTTTTTGTTTGATCACCCAGTCTTTCAAACAATCCGGAAAATATTTACCAACGAAGGCCTGCATCTTAGCGTCTCCGCCTACGGGGTAACGAGACTTTGGTTTTGGGGCGGTGAGAGCGTGCAGGAAAACGGCCACAACTTCTGAAACCTCACTACTCATGCCATCGGCATTTTCCATGTTATACATCGCCACTTCAATTAAAGGTTGATAAAGAGAAAGTTCAAGTTCACTCATCTTTGCTTTTTCTGCCAAGGCTTCATCCAAGGATTTTTTATAAATCTCTGTTTTAATTTTTCCCGGCTCAAGAATCGCCACCTTGATATTCCAGGTGGCCAGCTCAATTCTTAGAACGTCCACAAATGATTCAAGAGCAAATTTACTGGCCGAATAGGAAGCAATCATGGGTTTTGCAAGAAGACCAGCTGCGGAACCGGTAAACAAAATTCTGGGATCTGTTGATTTTCTAAGTAGTGGCAAAAAAGTCTGAGTCATCGCCACTGGTGAAATGAAATTCACCTCCATCTGACTTCGGTATTTTTCAAGAGGCTGAAATTCGCTGGGACCAGAGGCAGAGATACCGGCGTTGTTGAATAAACAATCAAGGTGCCCGCACTCTTTTGAGATCAGATCAAAAGTGTCCTTGCGATCCTGCTCACTCAGCACATCCATTTTAATGGGTCTGATGTTTGGATGGAGAGCCCTAAGCATTTCCCCATCTGAATCTTTGCGATGACCGGCGTAGACAATAAAATGAAGCTTGGCCGCGGCCAGAGCGCATGCCTTTCCAATTCCTGAAGAGGCCCCAGTGATTAAGATGTTTTTCATGGATCTATTTTCGACTCTTGAGCTAAAAAATTCAAGCCCTTATCTTCATCTTACGAGTATGGGATATTATTTATTCCCACCGAATCCCCTCCCTAGATATTATCCTCAAAACACTGAGGTAATATATGAAACGTCTAATGGCTTGCTTGCTCGTTCTCTCAACCACTTTATCTTTTGCTTCCGAAAATCCAATTCTTCTGGATGCTTCCTGCAAAATTTTGTGCGTTAGCGAAATAAAAGAAATCTTCACGTCTCAAACAAGGGCCTATGAGCGAGTCTATGAAAATTTATACGTCGACTTTAAAGGTATCTCGAGAGAGCTATTGGACAATAGGACTACGACTGCGGAGATGAATAAACTTTGTAGAAGTGCCTTTAATGAGAAGTCTTTTAGTGAGGCGAATAACTGCTTGACCTTTAAGCACTAAATCAAACAGGAACATCTCATGAAAAAAATTACTTTTATTTTGATGGTCTGTCTTAGTTTGGGAATAAGGGCGCAAACAACAACTCCTTCCTGCAGCGAAGTCTACGCATCTGCCGCTGAAAAAGAAATGAAACGAGAAAAATGGATACTCGACAAAGGTAGCCTGGCCTATGGTCTTTCTCTTCCGGCGATGTTTACAGGTAATATCTTTATCGTCTCAGGCTTTCTTCTTACTGGAAGTCTGATGGTGGGTTATAGCAAATTGTATGATGCGCGAGAGATTCGAGTCCGTGACTTACACAGTGAAGGGTCAAAAAGACTTATGAGATTTACTAGAAAAATGAAAAAAACAGTATCAGCTGAAATTGAACAAGAAGAAATAATTGAGATTATTAACGAGGGACTAGAGACAGGACTTTTCTGTCAAAACGCCCCAAAACTCGCGTCCCCAAAAGAAATTAAATCACACGTAGAAAATATTCTGGGAGAAAGATACTAAGGTAAAATCAAACCCTGGACAAAGATCCAGGGTTTGATTCCGTTCAAAAACTAATTACGATTGATATTATTCAAATCCTCAAAAGCGACTTTTAGACGTTTCACAAAACTCTCTTCACCTTTTCTCTGCCAAACTCTTGGATCGTAGAATTTTTTATTCGGTGAGTCCGCGCCTTCAGGATTTCCGAGCTGGCCTTGAAGATAAGCTTTTTTCTCTTCGTAGAAATTCTTGATGCCTTCCCAGTAAGCCCACTGCATATCTGTATCGATATTCATTTTGATCACGCCGTAATCAATGGCCTCGCGGATTTCTGACTGCAAAGAGCCTGAGCCGCCGTGAAAAACAAATGATACCGGCTTAGCAGCAGTTCCATATTTTTTCTGAACGTATTCTTGAGAGTTTTTCAAAATGATAGGAGAGAGTTTTACGTTCCCTGACTTATAAACCCCGTGAACGTTACCAAATGAGGCCGCCACTGTGAAGTTAGAGCCGACCTCTCTTAATTGAGAATAAGCGTAGGCCACGTCTTCAGGCTGAGTGTAGAGTTTTGAGTTATCGATGTCAGTGTTATCCACTCCATCTTCTTCCCCGCCCGTTACTCCCAACTCAATTTCAATTCCTGTCTGCATAGCTGACATACGCTTAAAATACTTGGCCGAGATTTCAATATTTTCTTCCAGCGACTCTTCAGAGAGATCCAGCATGTGAGAAGAAAAAAGTGGTTTTTTGTTGGCCTTAAAATTCGCCTCTCCAGCATCCAACATATGATCGATCCAAGGCAGAAGTTTTTTAGCTGCGTGATCAGTGTGAACGATAACCGGAACTCCGTAAGCCTCGGCCATTAATTGGATATGGTGAGCACCTGAGATCGCCCCTAAGGCCGCGGCCCTATCATTTTCTAGTTTAAGAGATTTTCCGGCATAAAATTGTCCGCCGCCGTTTGAGAATTGAATTATGACCGGAGAATTAACCAGCTTCGCAGTCTCAAGCACTCCATTAATGGAGTTAGTCCCAATGACATTCACAGCTGGCAGGGCGAACTTATTTTCTTTAGCGTACTGATAGAGCTCTTCAAGGGCCGTACCAAATACTAATCCTGGTTTTAATTTCATTTTCAATCCTTTGTTTAGACTGGAAGATTGTATTAGAATGAGGAGTAATTGAAAAGGAACGTGCCATGTCACTTAAGCAAAATGATCTCTTGCAATACCTTAACCAGCAGATGAATCCTCAGTATTTTGAAGATTACGCCCCGAATGGGCTGCAAATTGAGGGCAAAACTGAGATCACGCGACTGGCCTTTGCGGTTTCTGCGACGCAAGACTCCATCAGACAGGCCATCGACTGGGGTGCTCAAGGTTTAGTTGTTCACCACGGATTGTTTTGGAAGTATCAGGGTCCCCGTACTGTGACAGGTGCCTGGGGCGAGCGGGTTAAGTCTTGCGTGAAGCATGACTTAAATCTTTTTGCTTATCACCTCCCGCTTGATGCTCACAGCGAATTTGGAAATGCTGTGGCCCTGGCCAATAAACTAGGGATGCAAAATCTCGCTCCCTTCGCTCTATATAAAAAGCAGCCCATGGGGGCCAAAGGCTCACTGGCGACACCTCTGAGTGCAAAAGACTTGAAAACAAAACTAGAAAAGCTCCTCGACCACTCTGTGATCCTCGCCTCTCCTGATGAAAACAAACTCATCAAAACCATCGGCATCATTACCGGTGGCGCCAATAACGACTGGATCAAGGCTATGGAAGACGGTCTGGATGCTTACCTGACTGGCGAAATTTCTGAATACAACTGGCATGATGCCAAAGAGGCCGGGGTTCATTTCTTTGCAGGCGGGCATAACGCCACCGAAAGATTTGGCATTCAGGCGCTGATGGAGAAGGTAAAAAAAGACTTTCCCGGCACGGATGTCCAGTTTTTTGACTCCACAAATCCTGCCTAATAACGTCGGTTAAATTTACCGAACACTTGTCGATAAGCCACCATGACTAAAAGAAAATATGATTTCTCAGAATTCAACCAAGAATTGCTGAAAGGTAATGCGAGTATCACTCTCATTGATGAGTTAACTCCCCTTGGTCAAAAACTGACTTACTCCCAAGGTGACTGTGTTTTAAAAACCGGGAACCTGAATGACTCTCTGTATTTTCTGATTGAAGGTGAAATCGCCATTGTGGTGGGCCAGGAAACTGTCGCTACCCTCAAACGCAAAGGCGACATCATCGGAGAAATGTCCATCATCTCAAAAAACTTATGTTCCGCCGATGTGGTAGCAGCAACTCCTACGATCATGCTCAAAGTTAAAGTCGACGAGCTCAAAGACAAGTCCAGCGACTATGAACTCCTCTTGTATAAAATCTTTTGCCTGACTCTGACTGAAAAATTAGAAAACACCAACGTAAAAGCGCATAAGTTTGAAGTCTTAAACCGCTCCCTTGAGGAAGAAGTTCAAAGACGCACCAATGAATTAAAGCTCGGTTATAAAAAACTAGAAAATATGTACGCCGAAAATATTCTCATGGTGAATAAACTTTCAACTCTGGACGAGGATTACATCCAATCCTCTCTAAAAATCTTAGACCAGGCGACTGAGGGATCAAAACTCGATGCTCTTAAAATCAATTTAAAGCTGATTCAAAAGTCCCTATCTCCCATGAAAGAGCTCAAAAGTCAGCAGGAGCAGCTTAAAGACCAGCGTGTGCTGGTAGTAGAATCCAATCCCAAACAAAGAAACATGATCAAGATTGCTCTAGGTGGAACCGGAGTCAAAGTTGACATGGTTAAAACCGCAGAGGAAGCTCAGGAAGCTTTGAAATCTAATGCCTGCGATATTCTTTTCTTATCAGCAGAGATGCTGGAAGTGGCGGATTTCGTCAAAGAGCATAATATCAAAACCAAAATTGTGCTTATGACGGAAGAAGAATCCAAAGAATACATTTCTAAAATTAAGCAGTATCACTTCATCTCAAATATCGTGGCCACCAAAGAAGATGACCGCGCCTTTAATATCAAAAGTATCTCAACCACTGTAAGTAAAATGACCACCGGAGATATTTTTGGGCTCGAGAAATATCTCAATTGGGGTATTGAAGTCAAAGAGTTCGCCGTGACCAATTCCAAAGAGCGCCAGGACATTAACGACCAGGTGATCAGTCACCTGACGGAGCTTGGAATCCGAAGTGTCGTCAGAACTCGCTGCCAGATTGTGATTGAAGAACTTCTCATGAATGCTATCTATGATGCTCCAGTGGACAAGAATGGCACTCCTTTGCATAACTCGAAGTCTCGAACTGAAGCCATTGTGCTGACCCCTGATCAAAGCGGAAAACTGCGTTTTGCCACTGATGGACTCTACCTGGCGATCTCAGTAGAGGATCCTTTTGGCGTCTTCAAAAAAGATACCATCTTCAAATATCTCGAAACGAATTATTTTGCTGAAGAAGGGAAAGAAGTCATTCACGAGGGCAAAGGCGGGGCCGGTAAAGGGCTTTTCATGATTACGGAAAGTGCTGACCTGGTGATCTACAACGTCTCACCTCGGTCAAAAACTGAAGTCATTGTGTTATTTGATTTGGATCCGTCCAAAGAGAAGAAATCAACGTCTCTTCACTATTTTGAGTTATAGACTTACATCTTTTCCCCATAAACTCATGACTAGGCAGTCTGAAGTGATTCCATGAAATTGAATGATAAGAACAATACATATGCTAGGGACACGACAATTCTTAATTGCTAATATTAGTATTGCTTCGCGGAGAATCATGAAGAGATGTTGAATACAGCCGCACCATCACAAATGTAACAATAATTACAATTGCCAGATACTTTTCAAAACCCTTGTTTGGATATTTATACACAAAGTATAAATTAAAGAAAAGGGCAACGCCCAGAACTATCAGCAAATAATAAAATTCGAAAAAATTTCCAAGCCCAGGGTCATTAATTTTAAACATGAATAATAACGCATGAACAAAGAATGGGGACACCAAGGAGAAAAATCCTCCCCAGTTCCATTTTAGCCTCAATCTTTTAGTTATTAAAAAATAAGGGAGCCCAAAAACTAAAAAAACGATTAAAGAAACTAAAGCAAACTTAGGTATTCCTTCATAGCTAAAATCCACAGTAGGCTCCAGCAAAACTTTGGCAGTTATTTGTTAAATTGTAATAACTTTTCTTTTTAAATTTACCAGTCGCATTTACGTTATCTACAGCCTGTCTCATAAAACTCCAAAAAGTGTTTTCACCGGGATAGCATTTCAGGGATAAGACACTTGTCTGGAGTACATTTACATTGATCCTTGTATTCACATTGGTTTTCCAGTTGATCCCAGCATCCACCAAGATCATGGCATTTATCCCTTTTAAGAAAACCTGGAATAGAAAAAGCGAAGTACACTATGGATAAAACTAAAAGAAGGATCACAAGAGATTTAAACTTAAATTTAAATTTAAATTTCATACTCATCTTTTATATTGATATTGCGCAGACATTTTTGCTCACAATCCCTCACATTTGAACTTGCGAGACTGTCTAAGGAAAAACACTAAAACTAGAATTAAAAACAACTATCCCAGCAGCAACCAGACTTCGCATGATGATCCCTTTAAAATTTGAGAGATCATCATCTCGGTCTACAAAGCGCTATGTAAACTCAAGATTTCTTAACTGCTTAACGCGACGATCAAAATTGCTGATTTTGAATTATAATCTTATTTCTTAACCAGAAAATACTGCTCGCCCATTTCATTCATGTTGTAGGCGGTTAACTCGGCCAGTGGCCCGTAACCGAAATACAAATCACAACGAGCGTTGCCTTTAATGGCGCCGCCAGTATCCTGACCAATAAAAAAGCGCGAGAAAGGAACTTTAACTACCACGCCATTTTCATCAACGTGGCTGGCCTTTTTGGTTTTCACGAAATTAATCAAACCCGTTGTCTTATAAACTTTTGAATCCATCGCCAAAGAGCGGCCTTCAGTCAGAGGAATATTATCCAGACCAACTGGCTCTTCATTTGATTCTTTAAAATAAACGTATGACGGGCAAGAGCCAAAAACTTCTTCTTCTTTATCCGGATTTTCCTGAAGAAATTTACGCTGATTAGGAACAGAAGCATTCTCTGGCTTCAAGTATCCCTTTTGAACCAGGTAGTGATAAATCATTTTGAAAGACTGAGTATTTTTCCCATCATAGCTTAAGTACTTTATCTCTTTGGTGCCGTCAGCATTTTCAATATTGATTCTTCCTCCGCCCTGAACATGAAGAAGGTAAAGATCAAAGTATGAATCCTCAACCCAAAAAATTTCATACCCTTTACCAGCAAGAGCACCTTTGTAATCAATCTCAACGCGGCTGAAGTTCTGAAGTTCAGGCTGAGTAGGTTTTCTATAAACTGCGTGCTTAAAGCGCTCTGTAGGAACGCGAGAGCCAGTTAAATCCGGTGAGTAGTAAGACGTGTACTTAGTGGTCAGGGCAGCATCAAAGCCTTGCTGGCGCTGCTGCTGTTGGGCAGTTTTTGTGGGAACCGGTGTGTAGATGGCAAACTTCTCGTTCACTTCCAGGTTAAACTGATCCAGGCAAACATTTTCAGGCTGATTTTCCTGGCACTTTTTAGCAGCAGCTGAAAGTTCTCTGAGAAGAATCAAAGAATCTTTTAAAACTTTCTTCGGATAAAGCTTAGTGCCAAACTTGATTTCGCCGGCCAGGCCTTGGATCTCGTAAGAGGCCAGTTGACGCTCAATCGCAAGATCCAAATTTGAAAAATTCATATCATCAGCAAAACTAAGTGACTGTTGTAAACGAACTGTAGGAGTGGTCTCAGCAGCAGTGGCAGAAACACAAATTGTCAGAGCTAAAAGCCAAATTTTCACGACGACCCCTTAGAAGAATAACCTCAAGATTATGATGGGCCCGGCTCCCTCGTCAAAGCATATTTCAAAGGCGGAAGTCCTTTCATACCGGGGTCTTGGACGTCTGTTATTTCGGTGAGTTAGAGGGATAAATCTGTCACATTTTTTTTTCCTACTGGAAGCCATGAGCTGGCATTATAGGAGCTGTCTAATCCTTAGACACACTTCCAGTAATTATCTATTTCAGCTTCACCAGACCCCGTTATAAACGATGCCAGGGCCTCGCGACTTGGCACCAAAGTTGAAGTTAGAACCTCCAAATTCGTTATCTTTGGAGGAACTATGTTCAAGAAAACTCTTATGGTGGTATCGTTGATGGCCCTAAGCCCGATGGTTTTGGCCTCTCCGGCCTTCACTTCTGAGAATCCACTTTATAAGTATTCAAGAAATGAACTAGGCCAGCCACAGAACAAGTTCAAAATCGATTATCAAACTCTGGTGGAATACTATAAATATGCAGCGGGAAATGTTCTCTCTCCCTCAGATACCAAATCACTCCTGATGAAAGATCAGAGCAAGGCACTGATTTCCAAGGAAGACCTGAAATTTGAAGTCAATTTGAAAAAAATGAACATCACTCCCCTCATCCCCCTGGCACCAGAAACGGCCCAGGAACTTTTCCAATTTGATATCGATGCCTATATGAGTGAGCATCCAGGGGAAGACTTTGTATCGGCCAAGAAAAATGCCTTCAAAAAACTCGCTTTCGATAAAGAAACACAACATTTTGACCGTGATTATCTCCATATGTCAGACTGGAAATCCCTCATTCACCCACCGGTGAAAAATCTAGGGGAAGACTTAGATCGTTTCTACAAGGACAGTCACGAAATCCCGGCCGATTCAAAAATGCTGACAGCAGATTTTAACCGCGAGTTGGATGAAGTCTCTAGTTCAGAGCTAACCAGCGGCAACAAACTCAAACTTTTAGTTAACGGTCTTTCATTTAAAGAAAAAATGAAAAGAGTCAGAGAAGCCAAAAAATCAATTCTTGTTGGTGTGATGTCCTTTGCTTCAGATCCATCAGCATTTGAAATGATCGACCTTCTTATCCAAAAGAAAAAAGAGGGCGTAGATGTTCAAGTGATACTTGAAAAGCTTTGGACATCAGCATTTTTCAGAAAGACCCTGAACAAGTTCAATGAAGGCGGCATTAAACTCATGATGGCCGATGACATGTATAAACTTAAAGAATCAGAGAAGGGCCTCTTTCACAATAAAATTTGGATTTTTGATGAAGAACTGGCCATCGTAGGCGGTCAAAACATCGTGAACAGTGCCAACAATTCAACTGGGTTTAACCACTGGAACAAAGACACTGATGTGTTGATTGAAGGTCCAATGGTGACTGATGTTTTAAAAGAATATAACGTGCTTAAAAAACGCTATGACAAAAGATTTTTTGACCGTAAGAATAGACAGTTTAACCTGGATACTGGTGTGACTGCAGAGGCCTACGATGCCATCATTGCTAAAAAACTGGCCGATGAAAGAGCTAAAGGTTTGAGAGGTCAGGAGAACTACGAGAAGTGGTTTGCAAACCCTGAGACCGCTACTAATGGTGCTTGTCGCTTCGTGATCCAGGGACCTCAAAAAGATAAGAACGCTATCTCTAAAGCATACGTGAAAGTTGTAGACGCTGCTCAAAACCATATCTACTTCGTATCTCAGCATATTGAGTACGATCTGGATCTTCCGGAAGGTCAGGCGTCTTGGGAAACTGAAATTTATAAATCACTTTTTAAGCGTGGTGACGCTGGTGTGAAAATTGACTTGATCGCTAACGGTATTGATGGTGGGTTTGCTGAAATCGGCCAGAACATCACAGCAGGTAAAAAAAGTGAACGTCGTCTTAGACATCTAGAGAAAAAATTTGCCCGTCAGGAAAAACGTGGTGAAGAGCCAGGGACTTTCATGTCGCGCTTGAGTGCAAAACTTGGTCTTAAGAGCACAAAACAGTTTGGGCCATACTTAGATAAGGCCGCTCAAGAGGATAATTTTACCGCTTGGATGCACTTTCAATACGTTCATTCTAAGACAATGTTGATTGATAACATCATGGCGTCAGTAGGAAGTTTCAACTTTGAGCCCTACTCAGCTGAGAAAAGTCACGAGTCTACAGTCCTTTGTTACGACCAACGCCTGGCGCAAGAGCTGAAGGCCGATAACATCCGCGACATCGTAAACTCTACCCCGGTCTTCCCGTTAACCATGGTTAATGAATAACATACTCCGCCTGATATAATTTTCCTTGAGCCCCCCTGTCGGGGGGTAACCAAGGAAGGTTATGTCGAAAATCATTGTTCTGTTTCTAGTTCTCATCACACACGCCCAGGCCTCTCCCCTATTCAAAACGGATGACTGCCATCCGCAGATAACTAGCGCCTGTCCTTTGGACGCTTATGCTCAAAATAGTGGTTGGTTTAATCGCCTTCGCCATAATTTTGTCATCAGCTATCAAGGCCTGAAAGATTATTACCAACACGTCTCTGAAGGTATGATTTATGAAAATCCTGAAATGTATGAGCTTCAAAACTCTGCGTATCAGGCACTCACCAATCAATCCCGTAGCCACTTAACGTTCATGGTGGATTTTGATAAAAAAGTCATCACTCCCATTCAGGATCTTTCTGCTGAATCGGCTTCAAAACTTTTCCGTTTTGATAATCAGCTTTTTAATCACACTATGGGCGAAAATGATTTTTTAAAGAGTAAGGCCAAGTACTACAACCTCACTCGCTTTAACCGGACTTCACTTCGCTTTAGTCGTGAAATTCTTCTTATGTCAGACTGGACCTCACTGATCCACCCACCCATTTTTAAAGTGGAAGATATTCAGCTCACAAACTCGACTAACGAATCAGTCTTTCGCAGCAAAGACTATCACATGGAGATGGATGCCCAGACTCAAACAGAACTGACACAAGGAAATGAGCTGAAGCTTTTTGTGAATAATGCCTCTTATGCAGAAAAAATTCGCCTGGTTCAAAATGCCAAAAAATACGTTTTTGTTGCGGTGATGTCTTTTGCCTCAAGTAAAGATTCTAACCGCCTGATCAATGCTCTGGTGGAGAGAGCTCAGGCAGGCCTGGACGTACGAGTGATTATGGAAAAAGTATGGACCATGATTGCTTTCAAAAAAACTGTCGCGGCCCTGAAGGCCGGCGGAGTTAAAGTAGAACTCTCTGATGACCTGATTCGTTTTGGAAGAAACCAGTCTCTCTTCCACTCAAAATACTTCATCATCGACGGCGAAGTCGGCATCATGGGTGGACAGAACCTGGTTGACCGAAGCCATAAAGCATCAGGCTACAATCACTTTAACAAAGACACCGACGTCAGAGTGATTGGCCCGACCGTGACTGACCTCTTGGAAGACTACATCAAGTTATGGCAGAGATTCTCACGTCAGGACTTCCCTGCTTCGTATAAATTAGAAGTACTGGAACAAAAAGCTGCCCAGAGAAAAAGCGGCAACCGTGGGACTGAAAACTACTCAACATGGCTAAATGGAACTGCTCCTAAGGGTATGTGCCGTTTTATTTCCCAGGGACCTCATTCTGATAAATTCAAAATCAGCCGCGCTTACCTTGCCACATTTCAGAAGATGCAAAAAGATCTGATCTTTGCCAGTCAGCACATTGGTTTTGAGGAAAAGAAAGGCACCATCTGGAGTTCAAGAATTTACTCAGAATTATTTGATAAGGCCCGTGCCGGTTTTCCTGTGACTCTCATCACTAACGGAATTGATGGGGGCTTTCTGAAAAACGAAGCCACTGGTCCCTTTGCCTCTTTCTTCACGAAAAAATTGAACAACATAACTGGATATCTCAATACGGCCATGCGTCGAAACAAACTGGAATACGTCTCGAAAGTAGATAATTTCGAAGTCTGGCAGCACTTTCAATACATCCATTCCAAAGTCGCCATTGTGGACTCGGAAGTGGCCGCGATTGGAAGTTATAACTTTGAAACGTACTCGGCTGAACATAGCTATGAAACAGCTATTTTCTGTCAGGATCGTGGTTTGGTGGAAGCACTGGCCAATGATCTTAGGGTGACAATTGCGAACTCGACTCCGCTGGTACTTGATTCCTCTAGCCGCTAATTTTTTTCAAAGGCTGGGAGCTATGATTGGCTTCCAGCACTACTTTTTCTATTCAAATTCAGCATCACTAAAAGTTCCATCCCAATTCCAGTCTTCAACGTTGGGAGTGAGATCAACAGTTTTTAGAGCTGCGCCACCAGCATTTTTAACCACCCAATTCCCATTAACTTTTCTTAGGTAGATGTTGTGGTGCTGGTAGGTATTAGGTTTGGCGGTTAAAACTGAAAAAGTAAACTGGCCACCGGTGGCGGCATAAATCGTGGCCCCGGAAGATTTTTTCACAATGAGGGCCGGTTTCTTTTCCCCAGATTCAATGTATTCAAGCTTTTCTCCTGCCTTGAGCTCAGCGAAGGTTTTAATCATGGTTTGGGACTTCTTCCCGTTCACATTAAAATCAACTCTGATACCTGAAATATTCCCGCTCGCATCGGTCACAACTGAGACTTTTCCGTTGCCCTGGTTTTTGTAGAATTTAGTCACCGTCACTCCCAAAACCTTTTGAGTCTCGGCCATTGAGCCGGTAATGCTCAATGCACTTTCGGCCAGCTCATCAATCGCACTGAAAGAGCCCCCCGTAACCTCACACACCTCAGTAGCATGGGCCGACGGAAGTAAATTGAGGGACAGAAGTAGCAATAAAATTAGTTTTTTCATGATCTCAGAATATCATAATCTTAATTTTTTAGGCCAAGGGGTATAATTTTTTCTAAGTTAAAGCCGAATCCCCATGAGAAGAATCGAATTCTTCGCAATTTCAAAATCAAAGCCCATTTTCTGGTAGAAGGCCTTATTGTCGGATGTCGGGCCGGTCATGATATGCAAGCCACGGATTCCCTGGACCTTCAGTTGCGACAACAATTTCAGTAAAAGCCTTTTTCCCACTCCTTGGCCCCTGGCATCAGCATGGCAGTTGATGTGAAGATGGGCAGGATAGGCCGTAAAATGCTCTTCAAAAGCCTCTAGATGCGGCTGAATGGCATACAGGTTCGGATCCTGGGTTTTAGGCGCACCCAATACATAGCCCAGCACTTTCCCCTCGTTGATCGCCAGCCAGGCATATTGTGGGAAATTGACCAGGTAGAATCCTACGTACTTCCAGAAGAAAGCATCTTTTTCTTTCTGATCTTTGAAATCTTTTTTAGTCGAGGCTTCAAAAAAGATCTCTGAGACCTGAGGCAGAAATGATTCCGTATAATTTAAGATTAGAGTCTCTGACATAAATTCCAAACTTGATACTTGGCCCTGAATGGCGGGTCGATATGTTTCACGTCTTTGACGGGCTCAAACCGGTAAAGGTGGATCCAGTCCGGCAAAAAGTCCTCGATCATTTTCATCAAAGGCAGTGTAGGATTTTTTTGAAGCAGCTGTTTAGTGGTAAAATACCAGTCAAACAAAAGGTTAAACTCGGGCAGATCACGAATGGCTTCAAACTCTCCGTGAAAGGTTTCTGGTTTAATTTTGATAAACTTTTTTGAATTCTCCGCCCATCTGGCCAGGCGAGATGACGTCTCCGAGCTGACAGAAAAGTATTTCTGCCAACTCTCACATGAAACCCCGACCCACTCCAGGGCAATCATCCAGGTCTCATGTTTAGAGGGATCGGTGAGAACTCTTGAAAGTTCTTCCCACTTCATCTTCATACTATCAAAGGATAGAGGGAGTTTTAGTTCAGGCTTCATCTGCTGCCAGTCTAAAAGTTTTTTTAACATGGCGATAGGATGATGAGACTTTTGCAGCTCACTCCAGATGTAGGTCGAGCTCATCCCGTCCACTGGCATCGCGACTAAAAGATTTTTAAGTTCTTGGGTGAATTGAAACTGCATTTTTTCAGCGAAACGAACCGCTCTTAAAAATCGCACCGGATCTTTTTGAAAATTTGGGCCAGCATGATGAAGTAGTTTCTCTCTTAAATGAACCACGCCATTTAAGGGGTCCAGGAGATCAAACTCTTTAAGGGTAGTGAACCTGATTCCCATGGCATTAATGGTAAAATCACGTCTTAAAACGGACTGCTCAAAAGGCAGCTTAAAATCAAACTCCGCTGTGAAGTTCGAGTGTCCCTGAGACTCGTTGAAGACCTCTTTTCGGGGCGGGGAAAACTCAAACTGAATATTTTTGTAATCAAGACGGATGACCTCATAGGGCATGTAGTTCACTCTCCCTAATGCCGAAAGGGACGTCCCAAAATCTTTCCAGAAATTTTTATTAAACGAAACTGTCGGATGAGTGACTTCCATGTCCCAGTCACTACCTACTAAACCCGTTAGAAGATAGTCCCGAACCACTCCTCCCACTAAAGTGGGAACCAGTCCAAAAGATGAGACGATCCCATAAACTTCATGAAATGCGGCCGGAATCTTTGTCGCAAATTTTTTCTTATCAAAACTCAAGTTAGAGTTCCTTTGCAACCTGCAGAAGAAATTTATACAGCTCTTTGATCTTATAGTTGTCAGCTTCATCAGCATGAAAAGCGAAGGATACCTTGTTATTGAAGACTTCGAATTCTTTGCCTACGGTTTTAACATTTTCTCTTTTGTAAGAGCGCTTCATCACGTGAGTTGGCACCACCGCAATCCCTATCCCCTCATTCACCGCCTGAAGCATTTGTCCGAAGGAATTCACTACCAAACGTGGCTTAAGATTTCGTGGCACAACTCCGAACTTCTCCTTACACCAGCGGTAAAAAGTCGGGTCATTGTTGTCGTAGAAGATAATCGGGTGACTTAGAATTTCTTTTAGGTCAGATTTGGCAGTGATGTTAAAGCTTTCCGGAAAAACCAAAGTTGAATATTCAGAATGCAGATCTTTTTTATCCGCAAAGGCCGGCACCAGATGCTCAGGCATAATCAAACAATCAACTTCATGTTGCTCAAATTTTTTGATCAAAGTTTCTGGAAAATCCATGGAGAGCTTAACTTCTAATTGCGGATAAGCAGTGAGAAAATCCAACATCCGGCTAGAGAGCCAAGTTTTACCCAGACCATAAAGGGATCCCACATGAATCTTGCCTTTTATTTCATGATTCTCAAGATGAATCTGCTCAATGGTTTCTTCAATGCGCTTGAAGTACTGCTTGGCCACTTTCGCTAAACGCATTCCGTTTTCAGTTAAGTTCACCGACTTACCCTGACGAGTGACGATGGGGAACGCCACCTTGGCCTCAAGGTTTTTAAGCGCCTGCGAGACGGCTGACTGCGTTACGTTTAATTCTTGCGCCGCTTTGGATATGTTCTCGTTATGAGACAAGGCTATAAGGACCTGAAGTTGGGATGATTCAATCATAAGATATACCTCTAATATATATTAGTTTGAATCAAGGTTTATTTAAAGACAATCGGCATACTTAAACTCAGCATGAATCCTTTGGTATCCCGCTCTACATCCTGAAAGTTTTCATATTTCGCCTCATCATACTTGAGCATCAGGTATTCAAGGTTAATTGAAAGAAGCGGAAAAGGAGTCCATCCCACGCCAAGTTTGAATCCGGAGCCTTTTTCTGTTCCTGGAATATCAGAGTCATCCAATTTGTATTCGGAAGAGAAAATGTATCCGGCCCACCCACGAACTAGCGGCAGCCCCACCATGAAAGTCGCCCCTATGTTGGTAATCTTACTTTTGAAATCATGCTCTTCTTTCAGGTTACTGGTCATGAAATCTAGGCCCAGACCCCAAATACCGATGCCGTAGCCAGCACGCGCACCGTAAGCGGGACCTTTACCGGACTCTGTTGGGACTTCTAACTGGGTGCCATAATTGTCATAATCCCCGCTGTGCTTAACCGAGAGGTAGCCAACATAAGGCTCTATGAAAATACCTGCAAAAGAAGAAAGAGAAATGGATAAGCAAAGAACAGAGAGAACGAGTTTAAAGCTCAAAAAAAACCTTTAGTTAAAGAGTGATCCTATGAGCTTACACTGAAACGCACAAAAAAAAAGGGCCAGGATGAACCTGGCCCCTTGAATTCAAAAATTTATGCGAGCTGCGAATTAATCACGCTCAGCAAGCTTCTCTTTTCTCTCTGCCATTACTTTCTCTTGTACGAAAGAAGGACATGGCTCGTATTTCGCGAATTCCATTGAGTATCCAGCTTTACCAGCTGTACCTGAACGAAGAACTGTTGCGTAACCGAACATTTCAGAAAGAGGAACGTGAGCATTAATGATCGCGTCTCCAGAGTCAGTTGACTCAGATCCTAGAATTACACCACGACGAGAAGATAAATCTCCGATAACAAAACCTTGGAAGTCTTGTGGAGTTTCAACTTCTACTTTCATGATTGGCTCAAGAATGATTGGAGAAGCATCTTTAATCGCTTGTCTCATCGCCATACGTGCAGCAATACGGAACGCAAGATCGGATGAATCCACATCATGCGACTGACCGTCTTGAAGGTAAGCTTCAACGTTGATCACTGGGAACGCTGCAAGAGGTCCCTTGTTCATAACGTCCATGAAACCTTTTTCACAAGAAGGGATAAATTCGTTAGGAATTGATCCACCCTTGATTTCGTTAACCATACGGAAAACTTGGTCTTCACGCTCTTTACGATCATCAGCAAGGAACTTGATCTTACCGGCAACTTTACCGAATTGACCCGAACCACCTGATTGTTTCTTATGTGTGTATTCAAATTTAGCTTCGCCGCGAATTGTTTCACGGTAGTTAACTTGAGGAGCACCAACATCTACTTCAGCTTTATATTCACGCTTCAAACGCTCAACATAAATCTCAAGGTGAAGCTCTCCCATTCCTGCAATACGTGTTTCACCAGACTCTTCATCTGTGAAAAGGTGGAATGTAGGATCTTCTTTAATGAAGCGCTGAAGTCCTTTAGACATACGAGCTTGCATTTCTTTATCTTTAGCTTTGATTGAAAGCTCGATAACCGGTATAGGCACGTGCATGCCTTCGCACGACAGATGCTCTACGTTCTGATCTTCCGCTACGAAAGTATCACCCGAAGCACAGTCAACACCGATCATTGCGATGATATCACCAGCAGAAGCTGAATCGATGTTTACACGGTCGTTTGAGTTCATACGAACGATACGGCCAACACGGACACGTTTCTTAGTACGAGTATTGAAAAGAGTATCACCTTTATTAAGTGTACCTTGGTAAATACGAGTATAAGTCAACTGACCGAATTGTTCGTCAGTGATTTTGAACGCCATACAAACAAGAGGCTTGTCCATATCTGGCTCAAGATCAATTTTTGCGTTGATTTTAGAGTCAATCGCCTTAGGCTTCTCAGAAGTTACTGGAGAAGGTAAATAACGAGCAACTGCGTTCAAAAGAAGTTGAACACCTTTATTTTTGAAAGCTGATCCAAGGAAAACCGGAGTGAAAGAAAGAGCATTTACGCCTTTTCTAACTGCACGGTGAATTGTTTCCATAGAGATTTCTTTACCATCAAGGATGTCTTCCATCATTTGATCGTCATATGCAGAAACCACATCAAGCATTTCTTCACGAGCTTTGTTTGACTGGTCTTGAAGTTCAGCAGGAATGGCTTCTTCACGAACGATTTCTCCGTTCTCACCGTCGAAGTAATAAGCCTTCATAGTGATAAGGTCGATACAACCTTTGAAGTTTTCTTCTGCACCAATAGGAAGTTGCATGAGAACAGCATTATGATTCAATTTTTCTTTAAGAGCTTTAACACCGTTGTACGGGTTAGCACCCATACGGTCCATCTTGTTTAAGAAGGCCATACGAGGAACGCGGTAACGCTTCATTTGTCTATCAACTGTAATTGACTGAGACTGAACCCCAGCCACTGAGCAGATAACCAGGATCGCGCCATCAAGAACTCGAAGAGAACGTTCAACTTCAACTGTGAAATCCACGTGTCCCGGAGTGTCAATTAGGTTGATTTTGATTTCTTTCTCATCGCCTTCAGCGAATTTGATACCTTTACGGTCAATCCCTTCCCAGTTAACAGTTGTGGCCGCAGAAGTGATCGTAATCCCCTTCTCACGCTCAAGCTCCATGTGATCCATAGTTGCGCCGGCGCCGCCGCCTTTAACGTCTTCGATCTTGTGGATTTTGTCGCAGTAGAACAAAATACGTTCTGAAAGCGTGGTCTTACCAGAGTCAATGTGGGCGGAAATCCCAATGTTTCTGGTTTTTGGTAAGTTCTTGTCAATCATCTGCACTCCAAAAAGTAGTTGAATGGTTGTTTTTAGGCTAATTTTTAGCCTGCATCATAATGGAACGCCTTGAGATTCGTCAATTTTTTTAATGCTTTTTGCTTATTGCCAAAAGACAAATTTTCGACGAAATAATTAGGCTATGAATGGCAAGAAAGATTTAGATAAATCAACACTCTACGAAGCGGTCAAGACCCTGGTGGAGCACCCAGCGAAGCATATCCACCTTGACCAGCAAAAGCTCTTTACTCTCTTTAGTATAGCTTTCCAGTACATCCTGTTTAAATCGACCAAAACTCCCGGCCACTACATTATCCGCATCGAGGACCCCTCTTTGGCCGAAAAACTGGCCCGTAAGGCAAAAGATGAGACCACACGGAAGTTTATTGGACGCTTGATCGTTCCCCGTCGCCTGACTTATGGCAATTCAACTTTCCATTTGGATTATTTTCCGCTCCAGACCTGGGGCATGACTAAAGACATTCCGAAAGAAAAACTTCAAGGTGCTATCATCGTTAAGAACACTTCCCACAATCCCATGATTGATGAGACAGATTTCAGGCACGTCAACGAAGATGAGCAGGCGATAAGCTTGTTTGGTAAAAACTATTACCTCAATACCTTGATGGATATTGCTCCCAGAACCATTACTATCGCCTTTAATGAAACTTTTGATGGACTTGAGACTATCGAATTCCCGTTTATTGAAGAGAGCTCTGAGCGCATGGTAGACGGTGTGAAGATTTCTGAAGATATTCAGTTCGAAGAAGACTGATCTTTTTTGACTCCCTCAACATATTCGGCCAGAGACATAACACCTGTGCGGTCCCACTCTTTCCATTGGCCATGTTTGAGATCTGATTTGTATTTTCCCTGGGATTTCATGCTGCCAGATCCGTAATAAAATACCCAAACCCCAATTTTGAGACCATCGCTATACTCGCCTTCGGCCATTAATTTGCCAGAATCATAAAAATGCTTCCAAAAACTAGAGCGCTTACCTTTTGTGACTTCACCTGTGGCCGCCAAAACACCAGACTCGAAATAAATCTCATTCTCCCCGTCCTTATAGCTTTTGGGGTAAAACATATTGGGTGGGGGTAATTGCCAGCGAAAGCCCTGAATGCTTTCCTGCGCCTGAAGTTTTCGTACGGCCTTGAGAATAAAATTTTTGGCCCCTTCTTTCTCACCCGAAGTCACTTCTTTCAGGTAACCAAGCTCATCTTTAAGTTTTGACAGATACTTAGGGATATTTGATTCAAAGGCGGTCATTTTATCCGGGGCGAGACCAAACACACACTTAGCAAGAACACCCAGCATCTGTTCTTGAGTCTTAAGGACCGTATCAATTTCGTCACTTGGTAGATTGATAAAGTCGTCAAAAGTGCGGACGTTCTTCATCACGTAAGTCATAAAGACTGGATCTTCCAGGATTCCGGCCATCAGGATCTGCTGGCGACTAGTGGTACTGGACGTTTCCACGTTCAGCACAAATTCCTTAAAGCCGTCAAAACTTCGTTTTTTTATTCGATCGAGCATACCCATGGTAAAAGAGTATAAAGCAAAACAATAAAATAATCATCTTCTGCCGGCTTGCTCCCAGTGATGGTGGGAACTAAAATAATAGGATGAAGCTTTTAATCCTAAGCATTTTAATCCTTTTTTCCTTCCCCTCATGGTCATCTTCCTTTTCTTATGAGGAAACTGCCACCAAATTGGGCCTCTCAATTGTTTCTATTGGTAAACCTTGGACTTTTACTGGCGTAAACCGATTCTACACCGACCCTGGCTTTAACCGCGCCATGCTGGTGATGGAGAATGTCTCAGGTGTTAAAGCGGGCCTTATAATGACGGAATTTGAGCGATACACTTTGGTAGAGTATCCGGTCTCAGACACCACCTACAACTCAGTGGCGCTGGTTAATATTTCTAAACATCAGCTTGAAACGTTTCTCTTCCCCCACACCACTCACGTCCAAAAGCGACTGCAAACCTTCGTGGATTTTTTTATTTCCAGGGCCCACGCTAATGAGCAATGCGAAGTGGGAGGATTGAATCCTTCGCAGGGAACTGGTCTGGACGGAGTCATGAACTTTTTTTCAACCGGTTATTTTCAAATTGCCTCAAGTTGCCTAACGGGAATTCTTGAAGGCATCTGGGATTCAACTGGGGGGCTAGTTGAGTCGGCCTGGAGTGGACTTAAGAGTCTCGCCAGTGACCCGAAAAAATTTTGGGACGATAAAGTTGGTCAATTTTATAAACTGAAAAGTTTCCTCATGGACTTTGAAGTGAATATGCAAAAGATGTTTGCCTCCTTTAAAAAACTTCCGGATGAAACCAAGGCACAAATGCTCTGCTCCTTTGTGGGAAGTATCGGCACAGACATTATTATAACTGTTCTAACGGCCGGAGCTGGTTCTGCCAAACTGGCATTAAGCCTTAAAAATTACGTCGCAAAATTCGTTAAAATCGAAGGCCTCATGAGTAAACTCAGCAAACTCGGTCGCCTCGGAGAATTACCGGCCACGTTTTTCGAAAAACTCTCCAAAGGGCTGATCTCTGAAAAACGCCTAAGCTCCATTCAGGGACTCTCCCATCACGAGTTTGATGACCTCGCCTTAAAACTAGTGAAGTGCTCATTATGAAATACCTAATCACCCTCTTATGCCTATTCCCCGTTTATAGCTTTGCTCTTTCCTGCGAGAAAGCTGAGAAGATGGGTGAATTCCTGAACATGAACGGCCAAAAATTTATGGAAGCGTCTAAAAAACACAAACAAGCGGGCAACCTCGGTGAGCTGAGTGTCAGTGTGGGCGACGTCAACCAGGCGAGAAAGATGGCCTATAAGTTTCCCGCACTCCAGGACTTGGGTTTTCCTCCCGTTACCAAAAGCTGGGAGCCGTTTATTGTGAAAATGGAAAAATCCTCTTTAAAAGGAATGAGAAGCGGCTGGAAGCACACTAACGCCAACGGAGACATTGCAATTATCCGATTAGACTTTGATCCTATCAAAGGTGGTCACTACAATATTGATGTCACGAAGAAAACTCCGACTGGTAAGCAGTCCTATAAACTGGCCATCGAATTTGACTGTAATGGCAAACCTTGCACTTCAGAGCAAGTGGTTAAGCTTGCTCAGGGAATGAATTAATTTTTTTCTATTTAAGTTTAGAGATGACGAGTGACATTCTCGCTTGAATATCGGCCAATTGCTCTTCAGAAGATACAAATGGAAGAGACAGACGTAAACCATTTTTGGCCTGATCCTTAAAGCCCAGGTGAGACATAATTTTACTTGCCTTGGCCGCCCCGCTGTTACAGGCCGACCCGGCAGATATCTCGAGACCATTTAGATCAAAAAGCGCCAACGTTATATCAGAGGGATGCTGGTTAAAATAAAAATAAATCGTGTTTGAGTTGCGGTGTTTGCCTCGTCCGGAAATAACTCCGCCAATTCCCTTCAACTGTTCAACCAGAGCGCTTTCCAGTTTTTCTCTCAATCGGAAATTCTGAGCAATATCCACCAGGGCCAGGTCTTTTAAGGCCAGGGCCACACTCATGATCCCCTGAGGATTTTCCGTCCCCGATCGAAGTCCACTCTGCTGCCCGCCCCCCAGGATGAGAGGTGAGAAAGAAATCGTTTTACTAAAAAAACTAAAACCGATGCCCTTGAGAGCTCCAAACTTATGCGCCGAGAAGCTGAAGATGTCTGCAACTTTAAGTTGTTTCCAGTCGAGAATTTTACCCGGGGCCTGGACAGCATCAACATGAATATATAAATCAGGGATTAATTTCAAATTCTTCAGTTCACTCAGTGGGGAGACGATGCCCGTCTCATTGTGAACCCAAAGGTGATGGTACAGGATGAGGAGATCAGGATTATTGTCTTTTTTATCCTGAATGTTTTTTAAATTCTGGGCATGATCATATTCAAGATTTTGATCAATAACTAATTCCAGGAATTTCACGTGGGCACCAAAGAAGTGCTCCACTAGCGCCGTAACGGCAGGATGATCAGTTTTAGAGTAACAAATCAAAACTTCCCTACCCTGGAGTCTGGCCCACTCACTAAATGAGTAAGCAAAGGTCATCATCGCTTCGGTCGCACCAGAGTGAAAAAAAAGTTTTGTTTCATTTTCGTTTTGATCAAATGTCTGAAAAAGTCGGGTGCGAGTTTCATTGATAAGCTTACGGGAAGCTTTGCCTGACGAATGCTGACTGGCGGGATTGGCAAAAAGCACTTCGCCGCTTTTCAACCAGTCTAGGACTGATTGAGAAAGCGGCGAAGTAGCATTGTAATCAAGATAAAGACGTTTTAGATCCACTCTTATTGGTTAATTTCACCTACGTTAGAGCGAATTGAAGATGTATTAGCTACATTTTCATTAAACGCCTCAGCGCCTTTAGCTTTACGAGCAAGGTCACCAAGAGTTGTTGTAGAGAGGTAGTCCATCATGATGGTACCAAGATTCTCGAAATAAGACTTAGTCAGGTTGAACTCTTTAGTATCAACAACTGCGTTGATATCGTTACCTGATTCATCTTTCATGATTTCAATACCAGAAGATGGGATACCAAGGATATCACGAGCTGGGTTGATGTTCTCACCAACACAGTCTAGAACGTCCTTAATAGAAATTTCGTCCATTGAACGGGCCAAAACATAACCGCCGCCTGGACCGCGAACTGACTTCACTGCCTTACCTGTACGAAGCTTTCTGAAAAGCTGCTCTAGATAGTGTAAAGAAATTGATTGTCTTGTAGAGATCTCTTGTAGTCTTACTGGATTTCCACTTGAGTGAAAAGTAAGGTCAAGCATAGCTCTGACTGCGTAACGCCCTTTAGATGTAAGTCTCATTGTCTTCCTCCATAAATCCAAGTTGGTAATTTTTTAATCGGGTTCCTAAACCATCCTTGTCACCCGAAAGACCTATTCATTCTGAAATGCCGCTCACTGCAAAGCAGACTGAAAATATCTCCTAAATAGTATGACCTTTTATAAATTCTCACGTCAACTTTTTATTATTGATGTTCACCTAATATTTGGTCGGGGCACATGGGCCTATGAAAAAGCTGGGTAATAACGGGAGGTTAGAGTGCGCGCAAAGGTTGACGGTGTTAGTTTGTCTCCGGGCAAAAAATTCCGACAAACTTAGTTAGTCATCATGGAGAGTGTAGAAAGTGAAGTTCCGAGTGGCCTCTTCATCTGCTTCGGAGGCCTTGGGGTTGACCTTAATTTCCAGTAAATAAGGGGTCCAGTTTTCTGGTAATTCTCTGATCACTCTTCTTGCGAACTTCATCCCCCACTCAATAAAAAAATACTGTTTATCTTCGATGTATTGAGGAATTTCAAGTTGAAGTACATCTTCATTTTTTTCTAAACGATAAAAATCAGCGTGAACAATATTTTTATTTTCCGAAAGAATTGAATAGGTCGGGCTTAGGATTTCATTTTCGCCTACAAAAAATTGTGTGAAAGTCGTCTTCCCCGCTCCTAAATCACCTTCTAAGATAATCATCGCCGGAACTTTTGCCAAATCTTTCAGCTCATAAACGATATAAGGAAGATCTGATCTGAAAACTTTTTTCCATTCTCGAACTACTTTCTTATTCATACCTTATGCCTCGGACTTTAAAAGTTCATCTAGTGTTTTGAAAGCCTCGGGGAAAGCTTCAATCAGACTGGTGGCCGTCATGGGACGTACACCATTTTTCTCAGCAGCGGCTTGACCAGCTTTGGTATGAGCAATCACTCCCATAAGAATGGTGCGATTCAAATTTTCATAAATATTATAAAGAGAGACACGTTTTTTAAGGTTTGCTTCCTGGCCAATAAGTCCGCCCAGGATACCTGCGAGAACATCACCGACTCCACCAGTTGCCATCCCATCATTGGGAGCATAGTTAAAATACGTTTTACCGTTAGTGAATCCCAGGTACGTACATGGACCTTTTAAAATGACTGAGCAGTTAATACGCTCGATCACTTCTCTTAAATAATGAAAAGGCTCTTTATTAACATCCTCGAAGGGGATGCCGGCAAAGCGACTGAACTCACCAAAATGGGGTGTCATCAGCGTAGGTGCATTTCTTAATTTAAAAACCTCGGCGTCCTCGTTAAGTGAAAGTACATTGATCGCATCGGCATCAAGTACAACCGGTCCTGAGAAATTATTGAGGATCTCCAAAACCAACATCCGTGCACGATTGGATCGTCCCATTCCAGGGCCAATGACAATGGCGTCGTATTTTTCAAGGTCTTTGAGCAGGCGTCCCCATTTAGTTTGGTCGAGAGGAATATAGCCGGTCATGACTTCAGGGATTAAGCGAGAAATGAATTCCTGGTACTGCGGCTCCCAGGTAGCAGCAGTCACCAGACCGGCACCAACCTTGAGCGCGGCCGTCGAGGCCATAACGAGGGCACCAGTTAGTCCGTGAGATCCGCCGATCACAAGAGTGTGGCCAAACAATTTTTTATCCCCAAACTTATTTCTGGGCTGAGGAAGTTCATTTTTGATATTTTCATCAATCAAAAATTTGTCTCCGCCTTTATCCATAATTGGCTTAGGAAGTCCGCTGGAAATAATTTTAATCTCACCAACGAGTCTTGCTCCTTCGGCCTGATAATAACCAAGCTTAGGCAGCGAAACAGCAAGTGTCAGGTCGGCCTGAATAGCATTCCCCTGGATAAAACCCGTATCCCCTTCTACACCGGTGGGAATATCAAGAGAGACTGTGAAGGCTTTCTCTTGGTTAATGAAATGAATAACATCATAGATAAACTGCGACAGGGGAAGCCTCACTCCTGTTCCAAAAATCGCATCGATTATAATTTTAGGTGATGAGTTTTGCTGAAAGTAAGCCTCTAGCTCATTGACGTCATCAATGTAGGCCGTCCTGACTCCGTAGGATTCGGAAATTTTCAACTGCTCTTTCACTTCCTGCGATGAATCGTTTTTATCAAAAAGTAAAAATGCGTTACATTCATGGCCCATGCTTGAAAGGTGGCGGGCAATGGCCAGACCTGTCCCCCCATTATTGCCTTTACCGATAAGAAAAATAAGCTCACCGGCGTGGATGTCTTCGCCCAGCTTATCAGTAATCGCCTTGGCCGCTCTTAGCGCAACATTTTCAATGATGAGTTTTTCAGGAAAATGAAACTTCTTCTGTGCCTCAATTTCCAACTCTTTCATTTCTTTTTGTGTAACAATTCTCATCTTAAGCCTCGAGAGGGTATTTTTTTAGGAGGGTTAACATCTCTTTGATGACGTGGCCAAGGCCAATAAATAGTGCTTCAGCAATGATCCAGTGACCAATATTATATTCTTCAAATTTCTTTTCTGCCAAAAGAGGCTCAAGTGAATCAAAAGTAAGTCCATGACCGGCGTGATAACCCCAGCCTTGAGCCTTGATTATTTTGTGTCCTTCCCGGTACATTTTTAAATGATGCGAAATATCTTTTTTCTCAAGAAAATCCTTAGCGTATTCGCCAGTGTGAATTTCAACAGCGTCGGCTTTTAAAGTCAGACACTTTTGCAAAACCGCCGGGGTTGCTTCAACAAAGAGTGAAATTTTGGTGGTTGGAGAATTCTTTTTAATGGTTTCACAGGCAGCCTTCACCCGGGCGTAATTTTCTTCGTTAATGACATCCAATCCGCCCTCAGTCGTTCGCTCGGCGCGCTTCTCCGGGACCAGACAGACCCATTCGGGACGCTCGATAGAGGCCTTCTTAATCATTTCATCTGAACAGCCCATCTCAAAATTTAGCGGCAAACCAAATTTTTTACACACGCCGTGAGTATCTGGAACATCCTGGTCCTGGATGTGGCGTCGGTCTTCTCTTAAATGGATTGTGATTTGATCTGCACCCGTGGCCAGGGCAATTTCCGCGGCCCGCGTAACCTGCGGGTAGAATTCCCCGCGCTGCTGCCTTAGTGTTGCCACGTGGTCAATATTGACACCCAGACGAGGATATTTCATTTTTAACCTAATGCTTTAGTTACTACCTGGGCCAGCTCGGAACATAAGTTGCTAACGAGCTGGGGGTCTCTGCCCTCAACCATAACCCGCGCCAAAGCTTCAGTCCCAGAGTAGCGCAGAAGTATGCGTCCCTCTTTTCCTAATTTTGCCTCAGCATCTTTCATCGCCTTCTTGATTTCAGGAACATCTTCAAAAGGGACTCTTTTTTGAACCAATATGTTTTCCATCTTCTGAGGAAACATTTCTATTTTTGTCAGGTCGGCCAGTTCCATATCATAAAACTTGATGCTCTCGATGACTTTGAGAGCGGCCAGAATTCCATCCCCGGTAGTCGAATACTTCTTGAAGATCAGATGCCCAGAAGGCTCCCCTCCAAAAAGTGCGCCGGTTTGTCTCATGTGCTCAACGATATATCTGTCTCCAACCTGAGTTCGGCTAAACTTCAGGCCATGTTGCTGCAGATAGAACTCAAGACCAAAGTTACTCATCACTGTTCCAACAACTTCATTGGTTGGACCAATTTCGTGATTATCTTTAAGAAATTTTCCGCAAAGCCCAATTAACTTATCACCATGGATGACGTCGCCGTTTCCATCAACGATAGTCAGACGATCCCCGTCACCATCAAGGCAAACGCCCAGATCGGCGCGATATTTTTTCACAGCATCTGCACAAAGCTGCGGATGAAGGGCACCACAAGCAAGATTAATATTTGTCCCATTGGGAGTATTACCGATTGAAATAACTTCTGCCCCTAATTCTTCAAACACTTGTGGCGCGAGTTTGTAGCCGGCCCCATTTGCGCCATCAACTACAATTCGTAAACCTTCCAGCGAGTACTGGGGAGAGAGTGCTGCTTTGGTGTGAACAATATAGCGGCCAATGACTTCATCTAAGCGTTTCGCATTACCTAACTGGTCACCAGATCTGACTTGAATAATGGAAGGGTTAAGAACCATGTTCTCAAGCTCAAGCTCGATTTCATCTGGAAGTTTATGGCCAGTTCTATCAAAGATTTTTATTCCATTATCTTCAAATGAATTGTGTGATGCTGAAATCATGACTCCAGCATCGGCCCGCATACTTTGAGTCACGAAGGCCACACCCGGAGTCGGCAGTGGTCCGGTTAAGATGGCGCGTCCACCCTGTGAACAAACACCGGCCGAGAAAGCTTGCTCCAACATGTAACAAGATAAACGGGTGTCTTTCCCGATAATAATTAAAGGCTTCTTAGAAAAATTGCGTTGAAAGTAGCTTGTCACTGCTCGACCTAGAACAAAAGCCACTTCCCCCGTCATGGGATAAGTATTGGCCCTACCACGCATACCATCAGTTCCGAATAATTTTCGACCAGACATAATTTCTCACTTGCAGAATGAAAATACAGATGATTTCACTATACCATTTTATTGAATATTAACAATAATGCTCTTGGGATTGATTTCTAAAAGATGGATGCTTGGTGGAAGGATAACCTTCAAGGGAACTTCAATTCTCCCCCTGGCATTTTCCGGAATATCGGCCCAGACCTGGACAGTGGATGAGATATTTGATCGGTTTTTAATCACTTTCTCCGGGACCAGAAGCTTTAAACTTGCAGTTTTGATCTTGCTCTCAATCTTTTTGGTGCGCGTAAGAAACTTTATGGGCAGATCTTTAAGTGTAAGATTAGCACTGGCGGCCTTGAGCTGGTAATTGAACGTGACATCATAGCCCGACGTGAGGGTGAGCCTCTCATCAGTGACCGCCACTTCAACGGCAACACTTTCCTGTCCTATTAAAGTTTCGAGATCTATGGGACGGGTTGGCAATTCCTTGAGCTGGGCGATGACGGAGCGCGGTCCATAAACCTCAACTTCCGCGGGCCTCAGCTCCGTTTTAACCAACGAAAGTTTATCCGGAAGGATTCCCGCAAATTGTAACTTCAGTGGAACAATCTTCGATGCTTTGCGCTCTAAACGAATAGGAATTCTTCGAGGGACGACTTTTTCCACCACCATACCAAAAGGTAAACTAAGTTGCGCAGGATTAATATCAATATGGAAGGCCAGCTCTCGCTTGGAATTGGCACGGTTCAAATCCACCACCAGCCGGTCTTCTCTTTCAGAAACTGTACGCACGAAGGCCCTGGGACCAGTAATCATAAAGGTCACTTCAAGTGGCGGCTTCTGAGCAAAAATCATATCTTCAGGTAAAATATATTCCAGCATCACCGTTTTTTCGAAGCGGATTTTCTCTGAATTCAGAACATAGGCCCATAAAAAAAGGGAAAGTAACAATGAGAAAAATTTTAAAGAATGTTTTTTGATTCTGTTTTGCATCTTCATAGCGCTTTACCCGCCACTTCCGATGAAGAAATACGATCAATTTCAAGCAGAAATTTCCGAAGGTATTTTCTTAGATGCTCTTCGTTTTCCATGTAGTGGAATACGCCGTCATAACAAATATTAATTCGCCCTGTTTCCTCTGAGACCGTAACCACCACTGCGTCAGAGATTTCTGTGATTCCTAGGGCCGCTCTATGTCTGGTTCCATAGTGGCGATCAATTTCAACATTTTTTGAAAGTGGCAAAAAGCATCCTGCGGCCTGAATGACACCATTATAAATAATAATAGCACCATCATGAAGCGGGGATTTCGTCTGGAAAATTGAATAAATAATGTCTGAGTGGATCCGTGAATCAAGACGTGTGCCGCTTGATGAATAATTCAGGAGTCCGTGATTTTTTTCAAAGACAATCAACGCCCCTGTTCTCTCTCTTGAAAGTGCCGAACAAGCAGCAACGACTTCCTCAATTTGCTGATCGAATTTGGTGCGGCTGTTGCGGCCAACAAACTTGGTACTGGTAATGGAAACAAGAGCACTGCGAATCTGATCCTGAAAAAGTACAATGAGAATAATAAAAAGATAATCAAAAAAGTTTTGCAGGATCCAGCTGAGTGAATAGAGCTCATTAAATTGAGAGAACCACCACAGAAGCGCAAGTGCCACAATTCCAAAGAGCATCTGGTAAGCACGAGTCCCCTGAACAATGATCAAAAACCGGTACATAATCAGTGCGACAACTAGAATATCTAGAAGATCAAGAAATCTAAAATTGGTGAGAAGAATTCCCAAATGCTGCAAATCGACCTCGGTTTATATGAGACTTATCGGCGGGTTAAAATGAAATAGTAGGTAAAAAAAAAGGCCCTCTTGCGAGGGCCCTAAGAATTAAGCGGCTTTTTTCTCTTCGATTGGTTTCGGTGGATTTTTCAATGCTTCAATAATTTCGTCCGTAATCAGCATCTTTTTACGAAGGGCCTCTCGGGAAATGCCCATGGCAGTTGCTGCCCGGGATTTATTTCCTTTATGGCGTTTAATCTCGGCCAGAATCATCTCTCTTTCAACCAGGGCCACACGGTCCTTGAGCGGAAGATTTGCATCGTCAGCATGAGGAATATTCTCCAACATACAGCCGTTGTTTTTGCTAATATCAATAATAGGCGTCGACTTACTTCCAAGATCAGAGATCACGTGAGCTTTTGGATTGTAAAGGACTGCTTTTTCTACTGCCTTCTCTAGCTCAACCACGTTTCCAGGCCAGCTATAACCAGTCATCTGCTCTTTTACTTCCTCAGAGAAGTCTTTCAACAAAAGTCCTTGTTTGCGACATTCTTTTTTCAGGAAAAAGCTCAAAAGATCTTCAATATCCTGTGGACGTTTTCTCAGAGGTTCAATCTGAACTTCTGACGATGACATGTAGTTAAAAAGATCCGGGTTAAATGATCCAGAGTCTTCAATCATCTGTTTTAAATTTCGAGAACTGGTAAATATGACTCGAGTATCAAGGGAAATGTGGGAACCGGGAATACGTCTTTCAGACAGAACCTTGAACAGTTTCATCTGCAAAGGAATGGGCATATAACCCACTTCGTCCAGGACAATGGTTCCGCCGATACATTCTTCAAACTTACTTTTATTCCCTTCAAACCCAAACATTTCTCGGGCCAGAGTTTCTTCATCTACACCTTTACAAGAGATCACCACGTAAGGAGCAAGACCACGCTTACCCTCGTTGTGAATGATGCGACTGAAGAGTTTTTTACCAACTCCCGTCTCACCGGTAATCACCAGAGGTGAATCAATATCTTTTAGGCGTACAACTGCTTTTCTGATTTCTGAAGTTTGAGTTGATCTTCCGATCCATGCAAATTCTCTGTCGTAGGGAGTAGAGAATCTTCTGATGAGAGATTTTTCAGACATTGGGCTGTAATGGTGAAATACAGATGACAGGATCAGACCAAGTACTTTCATGGTCTTTTCATCTTCCACTGTAAATCGATCTTCATTTCGTTTATTTAAAATTTCAATAACCCCGATGATTTTATCTTCGCGGTTGGTAATCGGACTACAGATAATCGAGCGGGTATCATAACCAGTTGCTTTATCCATTTCTTCAGAGAAACGAACTTTATCTGTTTTGCAGTCAATATTGAGGGAAACACCAGTCGTGAAGACTGATCCGGCAATACCTTTTCGGTAGTCAAATTTCAAAAGCTCTTTATCAATTCCCAGAGCTGCTACGGCTTCCAGCTCATTGGTTTCTGTATTTATCAAGAAAATCGAAGCACGCTGACCATTCAGGATTCTGACGATCTCTTCCAACATAGACTCGACAAATTTTTCTTTATTTCCGAACTGAGTAATATCTTTAAATAGTGAAAGAAGCAGCGAAAACATTTCAAAACCCTCTTTCTCAGAGGCGTAATGTTGAGTCAGGGCAAGTTTAATCAGACTGTCTTTAAGTCGCTCAGGCGGTAAACTCTGAATATATTGCTCAATGAATCGCTTCATATTGGTATAATCTTCAGCGTCCATTTCAGCGCCATAACTCATCGACTCTTCAGCGTTAGCACCGACATTGTGGAAGGCGCGAACAATGCTTGCACCAAAATCAAAACGAAGACGTTTGAATTGTAGTGAGCATCGTAAAATGGTTCCAACAGGAAGTGGGAAGGTTGTGACAAATCCCAGCCCAGTCATACTCACATCCATCAATTTTACTTTCTGAACGGTCTCAAATTTGCCTTGATCATTTTCAAATTCTACCAAAAACTGCACATCATCTCGAGACTCCACCGGAACTCTGAAAGATTGGTAATATTTAAATTCTGAAAAGCTGGTAAGCATGAAAGCTCCTTATGCACATTAGTCACCCAGCTTATCGGTTAAGTTTCTTTGAACTTTAGCCTTTCTGGCAGAAAAAATTGGCACTAAGGAGTTTGTTGATGATGTTGATTCCCGTGATTTGCTCTAACTGCTCTATTCCAGGGACTGTGTTAAGTTCCAGAATAATCAGCCTCCCGTCGTCGATGAAAAGATCAATCGCCCCATAAAGAGCACCAGATTTCTCAATTATTCGGTCGATGGTTTCCTGGAAGGCTGGCGGTAAGGTGGCCTGAGTGGCCATTCCCTGGGCCCGGAAGTTGGCCGCAATTCCGGATCTGGCGCTTCTTTCAAGGATGGCGGAAAACCCACCTTGGATAAAAAAATAGCGCAGCTCCCTCGCCCCTTGAATATACGGCTGAATCAGATAATCCTCATCACGACCTTTTTTCTTTTTCCACCACGACTTGAAAGTCGCCCATGTCAGGGACTCAATCCCCCATCCCCCTTGTCCAATCAGTGGCTTCACAATGACCTGTGGGTATAACCGAAAAAACTTTTCGATCGTGATAAGATCCATCCCTTTAAGTGGGAGCCAATGAAGGGTGGGAAAATCTAACTTCTCAAACCATGCATATTGAGCTGGTTTGGACCTGAACCGCTTAAGCGAGGCCAGTGGATTAATAAGCTTTTCCTGAGGAAGGGCCTGAGCGATCATCAAATCCAAGTCACTGCCATAGACACCGGTCGTGCGAACCACGTAGTGATCAGCTTCCGGTAGCAGAATGTCAGACCAAGGATTAAATAGTTGAACATGATCCTGCCCGACCTCTTTAATCAGCCTTTCGTTGAAATATGTCTGGGGATTTTTAGTGATGATAACTAGTTTATTCATAAACCTTCATATAAAATAGTGACCATGCCATTATTCCGTTTTTTCGTGCTCTTTGCCAGCATGATTACATCAGTCCACGCACAAGTTGAGGCCCCCAAGGCCCCTTACCCATTAACTGAGCCAGTTAAGAAGTATTGTGAAAATTTAGGCACAAAATTTTCGGCCTATAAATGGGGCGAAGTCGGCTGCGAGAATTTTAACTGGAACCATGTTCGTAATTCAAACTTAGGCACACCACTTGTTTGGACGGTCTTTGGCGATGAAAATTCCCTGACAGCAAAAGAAAACACCACTCTCATTTTATGTGGAGTTCATGGTGATGAAATCACTCCGGTAAAATTCTGCTGGGATCTGATGCATGAATTTAAAAATAATCACACATTTCAGGATAAATTAATCGTGGTGGCCCCATTGGTTGCACCAGACTCTTTTTTTATTACGAAACCAACCCGCACCAATGGCCGAGGCGTAGACGTTAATCGCAACTTTCCCACAAGTGACTGGCGCTCCGATGCTGTCAAACTTTGGAAGAGAAATCTTAAAAGTGATAAAAGAAAGTTCCCAGGCCATAGTTCTGCCTCTGAACAAGAAACCATCTTTCAGATGAACTTGATTCTTCGCTACAAACCTAACAAGGTGATTAGCGTCCATGCTCCACTCACTTTGCTGGATTATGACGGTCCTTCCCTTAAGGCCGATGCAGGAAAAACGGCGAGCATGTTACTGGAGCAGATGAGTGAAAAGGCTTCCGGCTATAAAGTGTCAAACTACCCCGTTTTTCCAGGCAGCCTTGGTAACTGGGCAGGCAAGGAAAAACACATTCCAACCTATACTCTGGAACTGCCTAATTCAAATCCCGCGGAAACAGAAAAATTTTGGAATTTATTTAAGGATGCTGTGATCTATGCTGTTGATCACAAGATGAAGCCAACCGTCGATTAAGGCCTGTATCTCTCGTCACAAATTCTCGAACAGTCCTCATCGTGCCGGGCAATTTTTTTCTTCGCTAGTTTTACCCCATAAAAGTCGGCCTTAATATCTGCGATTTCAGGATTGCCATGGCCGAATAAATCACGAAACTCCTTCAAAACACCAACCACACGAACCTGCATTGCCGGACAACGGAGTGCTAGATAACAAGAAACCGCACAATGTTTAAATTTATCGTAGGTGTTTAATTGTTCATCAACCCAAATCTGGGCCGCAGGAATGTTTTGGTAGCTACAAAGAAGTTTTTTATCAGGGGATTCAGCATGGGCCAGAGGCATTAGCATAAAAAGAACGAGAAAAAGAACTTTCATAAATGCTCCAATGTTTTGGGCCAACGAAAGTCATGCTATAAAATATTTTGTGCCGAAGTAAACTACTTTACCAGTTCTGACTGAAGAACTTTTGATAACGCTTTTAGGAACGAAGGGTTCACTTGCAGCTCGTGCCTTAAACTTTGACCCATTTCAATTTGCACGCCGGGTAATTTACAACGATTCACGACATTTTTCATCGAGGTTCCAGAATTTGGAGGGCAACACAATTCACAGCTGCGCCATTTAGGGAATGTTAATGCAAGGGCGCGCACGTAGGCCTGGCGCATTTGGGCATTCGCCCCACCAACGCAGAAATCGGCTTCATCCCCTTTAAGCCCGTGCAGGCTTAAGCAATTTTTTGCATTTTGAGAGAGTGCAGATAAACGAGGTTCATCAAAATCCGTACTGGTCAGATGGAGACCATGGTAATCATCGGCGAGCCCAGTAAACGAGTAGAAAGAAAACTTATCATCTGCAATAGCATCGGCCAGTTCAGTCGTTCCCGACTCAATGGTGCCACCATGAATCGCCATCACCAGTGAATCAACAGATCCCACTCGAGTTTTGATTTCAAAATCCTTGCCTTCTTTTTTAATTTTGGAAAGTTCTTTGAAGGACGAAATCTTTTGAGCGAGCGCAGGTGAACAAATAAAGAGAATCAAGAGTAAAATTTTCATAAAAAACATCCCCTTGCTTTTAAACAAGGGGACCTTAGATTTTTAGTCTTACCAACCAATCCCTTGCCCGGTACTAATTCCGAAACCTGCGTTCCCAGAATTATAGGGTGAACCTCCGCTGGATCCGCTGGTGCTCCCCATACCGTAGCCACCTTGAGGCATTTGTCCAAAATATTGCTGACACTGCATGGCCTCTGAATTAAATCCGAAACCGCCACCCATGCCATAACCACCGCCGAAGCCGCCGCCACCGATTCCGCCAGGGTAACCACCAACAGCTCCACCACCGATACCACCCTGCATGCCACCAGCAACTCCGCCATTAACTCCACCTACGTATCCGCCCACGGCCCCGCCTTGCGGATTCATTTCTCTAAACATTTCGAAATTCGTATTAGCACATGACTGGAGTTGTTTTTCATATTTCTGATGGACTTTCATCACGTGATCACAACGAACATGGTTAACAGATTGACCAGCGTGATTCACTTTTGTTTTGGCATCATAAACAACTTGAATGACTTCAGTCGGTTTACACACTCCGTCCACGACCTGCATTTTATAACTTGCACCGTTGGGAATCATCATATGAGATTTATCCATTAGTTTGGAATAACCCTCTGTAATTTTAGCGATCGACTTTTGATCTTTCTTCGCCTGCTTTTTGAGTTTTTTTAATTCATCTAAATCAACGCCAAGATTTTTCGCCTGGGCCTTAGATAATTTACTCATAAAAATATACTCACCAGAAATATTTTGTGATTTTGCAGGACTGAGCATGACTACTGGGTCATAGGCCAGACTATCCATAGTGAGTCCAGAATACACTGCGGAATTCATCGCCCACTGCTTATGCATGCTTACAGTTCCAGCGTCGATCTTATCCTGAGCTGTATTGACCTCAAGGATGTTTCCGTTTTTATCTTTTCTGACTTTGTACTTAGTGACTTGTGGCTTACCGTTCATACCCAAAAACTGACCCTTGAAAGTATAGGTCGTTTCTGTTTCATCATTGAGCATCTTAGCGGTTGAAACATCTGGATTAGGCTGCATGCCTGGACCGGCCATGAATTCGCCTTTATGATTTAATTGCGGGCCATAAAACCCAAGTGCCTGCTGACATTGTGAATAATCAATTGAGGGAATCACCCCTTGAGCAAAAACCGATGAGCTAGCAAGGACTGCGGTAGCGAGAAGAATGTTTTTCATGGAACTCCTTTATACTTCTGTAAAAAAGTATAAAGGAAGATTTAAACAAGTTAGCAAAAGATCTCTTAGGGCAATAAATACCTAAGCCTATTCGTCAGCTTTTTCCACTGCAGGGAGCATGCGGACAATCAAGGCCGGCAAAAACACCAGAATAGCTCCCGTAATGTAAGCCGTCACTGAGCCAAAACGCCAGTAAACCAGAGAGGCATAAATTGGCCCGATCACTCGGCCAAGGGCACCTAGGGATCTGAAAATTCCCAGACTCTGACCTTGCATATGTTCCGGTGAATAAAAAGAAACGAGTGAAGTTAAGCACGGAATCGTCATGGCAGAACCAATCGAGAGGAAAAAGAGTCCTGAATAAAGCATCACAGGAGACTGGGCAAAGGCCAGCAGCACAAGACCAGGAACAATCGCCACTAAACCTTGAAACGCCATCTTACGTTCACCAACTTGATGGGCCTTACGGCGAACATATCCCCCTTGAACCATGGCTATAAAAAAGCCGATAAAGATGAACATATAGGCATTATCCATGGAGGTATAACCCAGTCGCTCCACCGCCAAAAATGTCAGAGTAAATTCCATGCCTGAGAATGCCGTAATAAAAAAGAAGTAACTTAAGTTTGTGAGATTCACGCCTTTAATTGGCAAAGGTTTGAAAAGTTTAATCGGATTAATACTTCTCTGAGGGTGACCGATGGCCTTTTCTTTTTTAAGTGTTTCCGGAAATGACTTCAGGATGGTGAAAAAATTGATAAAACTCAAAAGTGCGGCAAGACCGGCCGCCGCTGAAAATGGATTCACTCCGTAAGCTGCCCACTCTGGATGGTGAGCAATCGGGTTATACATGGAAAGAATTCCCCCCATCGCCGGGCCGAAAACAAATCCGAAAGCAAAAGCAATTCCAATAAAGGCCATGCCCTTAGAGCGATTTTTAAAGTCAGTCACATCACTCACAACTGCTGAAGCAATTGAAAGGTTACCCGACATCAAACCACCCACAGCACGCGCTACAATAAGCAAAGTGAATGATCCGGAGAAAAACCACAATACATAACTCAGAAATAATCCAAAAACTGAAATGAGAAGAACCGGTCTGCGTCCTATACGGTCCGAGATTCCTCCCCAGATAGGAGCTGTCACAAATTGAATCAGTGAATAAAGGGCACCCAGAAGTCCTCCGAAAAGAACCACGGTACTCATACCAACATTTCCAGTATCAGATGTTGAAATTGACTGAATATTCCCAATCAAATTCATCATACCGGAGAGAAAATAATTATCCGCATCGACACTTAAATAGTATTTGGCCATGGCCGGGAACATGGGGAAGATGATCGAAAATCCGATCAGATCCATAAACATGGTAAGAAACATCAACTTCAAAACTTTTTTTGACTCTGGAGTTAATTCAGAAGGGCCATTTTTTGTCTGTTCAGTAATCACTGTTTGGTACCTTTGGGTTGCATCAATTGGATAGAATAATTCTTGTCGCTCATTTTCTGAACCATTTGTATAAACGTTGATAAAGTGAGCGTAGTCCTTAATCCACTCAGGGTCTGCATTCACACAAGGAATGTGAACGAGAGAGCCCCCCGCTTCTTTTACTTCATGGGCCAGCTCGTTACCAATTTCATCAGTGGTCTCAAGACAGTCCACGACAAAACTTGGGCAATAGACCCCAATTTTTTTTACTCCATCCTCAACTTTTTTAACGACTGTTTTGTCAGTGTAAGGCCCAAGCCAAACTTCCTGTCCAAAACGAGACTGAAAAGTCATCGAGACGGGTATCGAAATTTTTAACTGCGAAAGGATGAGTTCATATGTCTCTATACAGTGAAGAAGATAAACATCTTTTTTCTTAAGCACTCGTCTTAAAGGAATGCCGTGAAAAGAGATGATTAATTCCTGCATATCAGGATGTGCCTTGAGTGACTCTTGAATTTTTCTCGCTGAGTGATCAATAAAGGCTTTTGAACGGTGGTAGGAAGCGAGCACCGTATAACTCGGAATATTCACACGTTTTTTGAAAGCATTACTGATGGTATCTACCACTGATCCGGTGGTGGCTTCCGAATACTGTGGAAACTGAGGCAAAACCAGCACTTTTTCGGCCCGAGTGCGCACGTTTTCCTGCTCCCACTTATCCAAAACATCCCCCACTCTGGGCTCGGATAATAGAAAAACATGATCCAGTTCTAAGTTGGAGTTTAAAAGTGGCTTCAGTGCGGCCGCGACTTTTTGAGTATTGGTGATAAGAGGAAATCCGTCCTTTTCCAGGATTCGGGCATAGAGTGCAGCAGACTTTTTAGGTCTAAAAGGTAAAACGAACAGGTTCAGGATGATTTTCCACACCAGAGGATTGATATCAACCACTCTAGGATCCCCTAGGAATTCCCGTAGATAATCCCTAACATCTTTAACCTTGGTACTTTTTGGTGACCCCAGTTGCCCCAGGATGACTTTAATTTTTTCTGACATGCTAGACTTTTCCCACACATGACGCTAAATGACTAGAATCAAAGATTAAACAAGGGGTCTTCCATGTCCAAAAAATCGAAATCCGAAGGTCGTAAAGACAAAGAATTGGGTACGGTCAAACTTTTGGGCAACACGAAAACTGATTACCCTGAGACCTATGCCCCTGAAGTCCTGGAAAAGTTCCCCAATAAGAACCCCGATAACGACGCTTGGACCAGCTTCATCTGCACCGAGTTCACTTCTTTGTGCCCAAAAACCGGCCAGCCCGACTTTGCTAAAATATTCATCAATTATATTGCTGATAAAGAAATGGTTGAGTCCAAATCCCTCAAAATCTACCTCTTCAGTTTTAGAAATCACGGGGATTTTCATGAGGATTGCGTTCAAAAAATCTGCAAAGATTTGTTCAAATTGATGAAACCTAAATACCTGGAAGTCATGGGGGACTTCACTCCTCGTGGTGGCATCGCCATCTTCCCTTATGCTTCTATGAGTAACGGATCAAAAGACTTTGCGGCCCTCAAGATGAGTCGAATGGCAAACTATGCCCCAGGAAAATACGGCATGGACCTCTCACGACTTTATTAATAAAATAGTAATATCAAGGAATTAGTATGTTTGGTTTAGGAATGGGCGAATTAGTAGTTATTCTTCTTATTGTGGTTCTGATGTTTGGCGGAAAAAAACTTCCACAACTAGGAAGCTCGCTTGGTGAATCAATCAAGAACTTCAAAAAAGGTATGAAGGGCGACAACGACAACGATATCGACAAAAAGTCTTAATAACGTTTTAAGACTTTTAGCACGATCGGATCATTTTCTTGCAGATCCACACTCTCTTCAAAGATTTTTTCAACCACATCTTCATAGTTTGCTGACTTACCATTTTCTTTGAGAAGGTGAAGAATATAGCGCGCAGACCGATCGATAAGTTTGTTGTTACTGGATCTCACCCACGTCATGACATTTCCCTGATAACGATCCAGCAGTCCCATAATCAAAGTGGAATGGGCATTCAAAAGCATCTTCACCATCAAGTGATTAAAAAGTTGATCCTGACCCCAGTTGAATTCCACTTTTTCCTCAAGACAGCGAAACTGAATATTCCCATTTTCATAAGAGACTTCAAAATCTACTGTTGGAATTTTATGGGATCTGGCCTTTAGCCCCTGGGCAGAAATATCAAAACCAAGAAGTTTAATAAGTCCGATGCGTCCATCAAGTTCCGGCCATTCAAGGGCGCGGGGCTCTCGCCACAGAAGTTCACTCCACCCGTGACCCGCATTTTCGGCATCCTGAATAAAGAGATAACTCAAGGAGTGATGGTCGCCAGGCTCCAGCCGGTTTTCAAAACCTCGCAGAGAAAATGTAGGAGATCTCTCGGTGGTGTCAGTTAAAATGCTAATTGCCAAATGTGGATCTGCCACATAGTTCAGAAACTTTTTCTCTTTATAAAGATTCGCCTCTAGAGTGGTGAGCCCCTTCATGATGGCGTAATCAGTTGTGGTTAATCGATGCAAAAAGTCCTGATAAAAAGCGTCGAATGTTTTTTGATCAGGGAACTCATAAAGGAGTCCCATTCCCATTGCCAGCATCAGCACAGTAGACGCCTGCATGCGGGTCGAGCCGGAAATTCCCATCGGTCCAACATTCAGATTAACTTTATGAATTTTCGTATTCTCGATCACTTCTTTTGAGCGCTCGATCGGCATCAAAAGCTCGTCAGGATTACAGTATAAAAAATAGGGAGAGCGCTTAGACAACTTGGCCGCAAGATTGGCGGCACCGATAACAAAGGGAGTCTCCCCACCTTCTGTCGGAGAGAGCAATAAATCATGAGCGCCAAAACCAAGCTCAATGAGTTGCCTCTCGCCATATTCAACTTTATCTTCAAAACTCTCCACTGATTTTATGAGTGCAAAATCTCCACCGGCCATGAATGAAACAATTTGGTTTGAGCCACGGTGGTTTTGACGAAATAATGTCTCAAGCACCAGCGATAATCTTCCCGTGGCGCCACAGCCACACATAAACACTTTATTTCCGGCCTTAAGTGTCGCCTGGATATCCTGCGCCATTTGCCAAATCATGCCGGACTTTTCTTTCATCATGCCCAGAGCTTCTCGGTCTACGGCCTGGAGCACACTCAGCGCTTCGCCTACGTCCTTATGAACAAGTTGCGAGAGGTTCCTCGTCAATGGATGAAAGCTCTCAGTCACCAGATGACCTAGTTTGAATTGAGGGGCGATTAAGAGAAATTCACGGGCCTTAGATTTTGCAGACATAGTCAGAACATGATATGAGTTCTTCTATAATTTGGCCTGAGGTTTTTATGCATTTAAAGAAATTCGCACTTTTGTACTCGCTGCTTTTGGTCTTAGGCCTCTTTATTTTGTCATTTAACGATATTCTTTTTATTTACTCGGCCGAATCTCAAACCGCCAAGGTAACCCATTTTGTTGAGGGCAAGCCCGAAACCTTTTACAAGTTAAGTGGAAAGTATGAGGAAAAAAGTCTCTCCCCCGCTATCTCTTACCAGGTTGGGGATAAGCTTTATACGCACATTCCGAAGTATAGCTGCAAAGAAGGATGCCACGACATCGGAAGTGATATCACGATATTTTATAATAAAGACAAACCAATAGAAGTTCTCGTTTCTAGTTTTGGGGGTATGTGGAAATACAAAATCTATTTCCTCATTATCATGGCAGTTTTGCTTCTGACAGCTCTACCCTACATCTATTATCACTCTAATAAACGACCCGCGTCCGAATTGAACGGTTAAGTTTACTGATTTCACTCGCCAATTGATCAGCGTGTGATGAGTGAACGTCCATCACCAGATAACCAATTTTATCATCCGTCGATAGGGACTGCCCTTCAATATTGGCCCCGGCCTTAGAAATGATTCCGTTAATTTCACCCAAAACACCTGGCTCATTTCGGTGAACATTCAGGATCCGAGACGTACCTTGTTTGACCGGCAAATCCACATTAGGAAAATTGACGGCGCCAGAAGAAGATCCGATCTTTAAAAATCGGCGAAAACTCTCCGCTACTTCACTTCCAATATTTTTCTGCGCCTCTTCGGTACTTCCTCCAATATGAGGAGTCAAAATGACGTTGCTCAGACCTTGAAGGGGTGAAGTAAATTTCTCTTTATTTGATGAGGGTTCCACGGGAAAAACATCCACTGCGCAGCCAGCAATGTGCTTTGATTTGATGGCAGAAACCAGAGCCTCTATCACCACCACTGTTCCCCGGCTGGCATTGATCAGGTAACTTCCTGCCTTCATTGTAGCAAGTTCTTTTTCACCGATCATATTCATGGTTTCTGGAATTTCTGGAACGTGGAGAGTAACAAAATCAGATACACGCAGGAGCTCATTTAAACTGCTGGCGACTCGAGCGTTACCAAGAGGAAGCTTTTTAATTGCATCATAAAAATACACTTTAAGCCCCATCGCCTCGGCCAAAACACTTACCTGGCTCCCAATATGACCGTAGCCCACAATGCCCAAAATCTTTCCACGAACTTCTTTAGAGCCTTCGGCCGACTTGACCCACTCACCTGCATGAGCTTTGGTATTACGGTCGCCCAGCTGACGAGAAAGTGCGATCATTTCTGCAATCACCAGCTCAGCTACTGATCGTGTATTGGAATGAGGAGCATTAAAAACAGCGACTCCATGACCTTTGGCGGCCACCAGGTCAACTTGGTTAGTACCAATACAAAAACATCCAATAGTATTCACACTCGTAACTGCGTCTAAAACTTTTTTTGTAATCTCAGTTTTAGAGCGAATTCCCAGGGCATCATAGCCAGGAAGGATTTTTATGAGTTCGTCCTCAGACGGGGCATGTGTAAGCAAGTCAACATGATAGCCTTCTTTCTCAAGGGCTTCCTTAGCAACAGGATGGATATTTTCAACTAGGAGGATACGAGGTTTTATATTTTTCATTGGAAATATTTTAATGAAATGTGTTGCGGATGGGCCACACATTCTTGAATTTATTCATGCTGCAAGGAGTTAAACAAGTAAGCCTTGAGTTGACATCGAAATCAATTGATGAAATTTTTGGGTTATGGGTAAAGCCTTAATTACAATTCATTCATGTCCCATGTTCAGCGTGGACCATGATCTGAATATTACTCATTCCAATCAAGCATGGAATGAGATTTTTTCTGAAGTTTCCTGCCTTGGTCCTTCCATGGAAACCAGCTCGCTGGCGGCTTATCTACGTGACCCCTCCAGCGTCTATCCCATCCAGGTAGAAATCAGTTTAGAAGGAAAAAACGAAACTTTAATTCCCTACACCTGGACTGTGCTGTCTTCAGATAAAAAATCTTTTAATTTTTATGGCTACTATCTGGGACCAGCAAAAGACTTGGAAGCAAGATATGAGAGGATCTATAACTCCACTACTGATGCCATCATGTTACTTTCTTCAGAACGATTCACCGATTGCAATCAGGCAACTCTCAAAATTTTTAAACTCAAATCAATAGAAGATTTTACCAAGTGCCATCCTGCTGACCTTTCCCCTCCCGTTCAACCCGATGGGGAATCTTCACTTACTAAGGCCAACAGGATGATTGATAGGGCCCTAAGAGAGGGCCGGGCATTTTTTGAATGGACTCACCGAAATTCAGAAGGTGTCGATTTTCCATGCGAAGTTCTTTTAAGTCGTTTAGAACTCAATGGAACATTTTATGTTCAGGCCTCTGTGCGAGATATCAGCAACCGGGTCAGGCTGCAAAAAGAGATCGAGGAAGTCAGAATCGCTCAAATCAATTCCTCCAAGCTGATTTCTTTAGGTGAAATGGCAGCGGGAATTGCCCATGAAATAAATAATCCCATGACGATAATCCGCGTCCAGGCAGAGCTTCTGCAAAGATTTTTAAAAAAACCTGATGAAGTTAAAATTGATCAACTACAAAAAGGCCTGGCACTGATTGGGTCTACAGTTGATCGAATCAGCAAAATCATTAAAGGTCTTAGGGCCATTTCAAGGAACTCCTCTCAAGACCCAATGATTGAGCACGAACTCTTGGATATTTTCCAGGATACCTCGGCCCTTTTTGAAGAAAAATTCAAATCTAGTCAAATAGGATACGAATTGAATTTCCCCAATCATCCGGTCCGCATCCTTTGTCGCCCGGAAGAGATATCCCAAGTAATCTTAAATCTCATGAATAATAGTTTCGACGCCATCGATGGATCGGTTGCCCCTTGGGTTCGGGTCACGGTCACCTGTGACGAGAATAAAGTCTATTTAAAATTTTCAGACTCCGGAACGGGAATCCCTGAAAAAATCAGAGCGAAGATTTTTGAGCCATTTTTCACTTCCAAGGAAGTTGGGAAAGGAACTGGCCTGGGTCTAAGTATTTCAAGAAGCATTATCGAAATGCATGGCGGGCAATTTACCTACCAGCAATCAGAACCCAACACAACTTTTCAGATCGTGCTGCCATTGTCCGGAAAAAAATAAAAATGAATTATGCTAAAAAACTAGCTGCCATTATTCTGCTGGCCCTGACTTATTATGTGGCCGCCAAACTTGGATTTATTTTCTCGGCCTTCGGAGGCCGCATATCCGCTTTATGGCTCCCCTCTGGCATCGCTTTATCTGTTCTCTTTATATTTGGAAAATGGTTGTGGCCTGGCATTTTGTTGGGTGGTTTTCTGGCCAATCTAAACACAGGTGCACCTGTAAGCGCTTCTATTTTCGTTGGCATTGGAAATATGCTGGCGGCCTGTTTTGGGGTGTGGCTACTTAAAAGGCTGAAGGATTTTCGGCCAGATTTCTCCCGGGTTAAAGACGTTGCAAACTTTTTTTTACTCGCAACCGCAATAAGCCCTCTTGTAAATGCCGGCATAGGCGTTGGTACTTATTGGTTGTGGGGAATGATTCCTACCGAGCATGTCGTTTCTGCCTTTGCCACCTGGTGGTCGGGAGATGCCATCGGCATTCTGTTTCTTTTTCCGCTTGTATTGATTTTGTACTCTGCCAAATGGCAGATGCCGTCACACTTTCTTAAGCTTGAAGCCATCTTTGTGAGTTTGTGTTTCATTTGGGTCGCGGTACTCGTGATTACATCTGATGCATCCATCAAATTTATCGTCTTCCCATTTATTGTTTGGTCAGCGATTCGTTTCCAACAATTGGGAGTCGTGATTATGGTCATGATTCTGGGATTTGTGACGATTCCAATTTTTATCTTAAAGACCCAGTCCCAAAGTGATTTAATGCTTCTCTACGGTCTGCAATTCTACCTCTCCTCAGTCAGCCTCACAGGTCTTCTATTGGCGGCTTACATTGTTGAGCGAAAAAAGATTGAATCCGAACTGAGAACGGCAATCGAGGCCGCTAAAAGTGCTACCGTTGTTAAATCACGTTTCCTGGATATTGCAGCTCACGAACTTCGCACACCCGTGACGTCCTTTTCCCTTATCGTTCAACTTGCCATCAAACAACTAGAGCGAGGCCAGCCAGTGGAAGAATCCACGCTCCTGCGCCTGCGATCACAAGCTGAGCGCATTTCTCACCTTGTGATAGATCTCCTTGATGTCTCTCGACTGGAGCGAGGAGGATTGATTCTTAAGCTGGAGCAGAAAGTCCTGACTGAAGTCATTGATGACTGTCTGAATGATTTCAAACTCAGGCATCCAAACAGAAATGTAACCGTTAAAAAAACTGGTGGGGCCCTTCCAAAAATTAGTATTGATACAACCAGGATTTATCAGGTGATTTCCAATCTACTGGATAATGCTGCCAAATTTACTCCTGACGATTCTCCTCTCGAAATCGTACTTGAATCCCTCCCCAGTCAAATCCAGTTTTCTTTAACTGATCATGGGCCAGGCATCACGGAGGAGCAAAAGGCAGTCATGTTTACTCCTTTTACCAGAGGTTCTACCGAGCTTACCAAACGCTCAGGAGGACTTGGTCTGGGACTCTACATCTGTCGAGAAATCATCAGGCTTCATGGTGGTGAGATTGGAGTATCGAGCGAATTAGGCAAAGGAACGACTTTCTATTTCAAGCTTAAAAATTAGACCGAGAAGCTTTAAACTCTTTTTAATTAAGTGGTCCTTTACCTTCGTTATTGGGAGACTTACAACCAATCGTTGGGATTCCAGTTCTTAGGCAATCTGAATTGACTTGAGCTGATACCGTCATAGAACAAGTCCCTTCTGTGGCCATTCCCACAAAATCTTTACAAAATATTGCACCCGTAATCAATGAGTTGTTTGCTGTAATCCTTGCTGATGGGGCCAGGATTGTACCGGGAATTCCAAACATATTTTCTCCGCTGAATTTAATTGTAATTTCTTTTGCGGTAAAAAAATTCCAAACGATGGATGATGGCTTAGCGGTCCCCTTTAATACAATTGCGACTTCATTAAAATTAAAAACCTCACCATCCAGGTTTATGACGAGGGTTTCATCATTATAAGCTTCTAATAAAATCGTTGAGCCTTGCTGAATTTGACTTGGATTAAGTGTTATTGTCTTCACACCAGGAAAAACTGAATGAGCAAGGAGTCTTGAGGCAGTATCCATTTGAAAAGATATTTTCTCAAAAGGTGCAGTCGCAGCTTTTGTACCCGTAACCCCAGTATCGCTGTATTTATGCCTGGAGGCTCGAACACAAGCAAAGCTTCCTTGGCTTTGCACACTCCCCCTAAGCATTTTAACTTCTCCCCTTGCTTCGAGTGGACATTGACGACTGCTACGAGAGTGTACCGAATCTTCAATTAGAAAATCTCTGAGGTAAACATCTCCTCCCGCACCTGTCTTGCCTAAAAAATCACTACAGCCTGCGCTTATGTTATTTTTAACAAACACCGTATAGTCAAAAAGATTGGAAGCAAGCGACAAGGGGGATAGGACCAAAAAGAAGAGGCAAATAATTTTTTTCATAGTTAACGATCAATATCATTATTATTCAATTTGTGACTACCCTTCTAAGATACTTTTTACATGGCTTAAAGTTAAAAATATTGTTCAGCTTAGTTAAAAAAGCGTTAATGCTGCTCGATTCGTCCCCCCCCCCGGCCCGGAAAACTGAACCAAAAATGATAGAATTTAATTGAAGCCGTATTATTTGCTTTCTAGGCATCGATAGGAAGAAACAAAAACTAATTTTAACTCGAGGACATAAAAAAAGGGAGCCCCTGCTTGGCTCCCTTCTTTTCGACATCCGTGTCTTTAAGAGTAACATCCTGTCACTTCTTACATTTATTATACTCAAAGATTATTTTGTACAAAGAGAAATAATGAGGGGAAAGATTTTCCAAGCGTTTCTTGTTTAAAGAAAAAAAGAAGCTACTCAACCATTTGCCTTACCGAACTCATAAATAGTAGCATTAAGTCTATTAAGCTATCGAAACATTAGGATTAGAAGAGTGAAAAAGACAAGTACCCGTCTAAAATCATCAGGAAATAAAATGAAAGAATTAAAAACTTTCACCTACTTCATTCCCGCCCCACCTCATCGAAAAAATGGTTATCGTGAAAAAGAGTTCGATAAAATCATGCATGGAATCTTACAAAGTGGATTTGAGCTCGTGGATCTCCAGACCCAAGCGATGGATTCGGGTATGTTTGTGTTGGCAGTTTTAAAGGTCCCTAATAAGAAAATTGGCAAACTTGATGAACATCTTGATATGCACGACAAATTCAAACTTCGTGACTCACACTCCTCGCCAGAGATTGAATTGGACGAAGATGATGCTTAAGTGGTTCTTGCTCTTGATGCTTGGAGGCTGCTCGTTCTTTGTGAATAAAATTGACACTGCAATGGTCAACGAAACCGACTACCTAAAGAACATTCCCGAGACCCCCACTTTCTGTCCGCTGAATGAGAAACCAAAACTTCAGTTGGTTAGCACCAATGCTCACTCTCAAGAACTTTACCAGGATTATGCAGGGAAACACCCGGAGTTTGATTTTCTAGACCACTTCGCTCTCTGGACTCTCCTGCAACTCTCCGTCAGACCTGATCAATCCTCCCCTAGCTCTCGCCTCCAAGTGCTGCTTCAGCTCGGCGGGGAAAGTATTTATCTCGATTTTTTCTCGGAGTCCCCCGAAGATCAGTACCCACTGCTTTTTGGTCTTGAATGGATTTTGAAAAAATACAAAAAGAAAACATCCCTGGAGTCTTACGCTGCCATCCTGGACCAGCAATTCCCACAAAAACTGAAGGCCGGAAAGGAACTGGAAACTTTCCTCATGGCCAATCAGGCAAAAATTATGGACCACCCTACTTTAGGTCCGTTTTTTATCCGCGGGACAGAAGTCCTTAAAGAGAATGAGCGAATTCCCAAGATAAGTTTTCTCGAAGTTATAAAATTTTATCGCGCAAAAACTTCCAAACAAAAAGTTATCGTCAACAACTCCCTGACCAAATTTAATACCGAGTCTGGCCAGGTGGGCAGCTGCAATTACGATTTTAATCTCTATGATAATTCGATTTTCCTGATCGATAACGTGATCCCTGCTGCCAACCTTTTCGGACTGGCCAAGGGAACATCAGCTTTCATGGCCTCAACCTCTCAAAAGATGAAAGAGATTCGCCCTATTAATGGATTCCCTCTTTTTCAAGGCGAGTCCAAGGTAAGAAGCTCTGCAGTTTGTGTGATTCAAAATGACGGCAACCGTATCTGGACCTTCTCCAATCAGAGCCGGGATCCAGGCCAGCACTTGTTTCACCTCGTCCGCTACGGATTAACCAGAAGCAAATCCATCCCTGAGGTGGATAAACTCATCAGGCACTCCCGTCATCTATTTTTATCTGATCCTGTTCGACTTGTGATTGAATCTCGCCGAAGTCGCTCCGACCAAATCGAGAATTTATTAAAACTCAACCTTCCCATCTATAATGCGGATCATCTGGGCAACATATGGGCCTTTAGCTTTTTTGATTCTCAAAGCCGTTTTATAATTGATGACCGCAATGTCGGATCTTTTTCGTGCAAATAGAAATTAAGGGGAAGGCTTCAGGACGATCCACTTTTATTACCTATGAAGAGCTGGACCTTAAAGAGAATCTGCTGATTTTCCTGAGAAAGAAGGGCGTCACCATTGCTTCATCATGCGACGGCGAAGGTGTGTGCAAAAAATGTGTGATTCAAAATGACTGGCTGACTTGTATGATGACGCTGGAAGAATTTTTCCAGCGCCAACCGAACAGACAAATTATCGTTGATTATCTTTAAAGCTGCTTGAAACCACCACGACCCGTGATGTGGTAAGAATCAGTTTCAAGGCTCGCCTTGATAACAGTTTCCACTGTGTACTCCATGGCCAGGATCGCCCCGGCAAGTGGATCGGCTTTCGTGCCATGGTTCTGAATCCCATTGAGCTTCATCGTTGCAGAGAAAGTATAACCCCAAAGAGTAGTAATCGAATCCGGAACGATCTGCGCCGCTGTTATGTATGCCCCCTTACCTTGGTAAGTTCCACCATAGGTAAAGATCACACTGTAGCGAAACTTAACAACTTCCATTCCGTAAACGTTCTTATAGATAATCTCGTAGGTTGTTTTCTTAGGCATTTTCCAGTTTTCTGTCTCAAAAATGTCTACGGAAGTACCGCCAGCTCGAGGGATGACGCTGATGGGAGCATAGCTTGTCTTGTTAACGGGTTTACCTTTTTGTACCAACTTATAAATATCTTCCCCGAGGGCCACTAACTCTTTAGCGATTCCAATGATTTTACCCACGTTAGCCGCACTTACCTGGCCGGACTTGTTAGGCATGCCTGGGAGCTCCAAAAGGGCTTCCCTCTCCATTTCTTTTTCAAGGACAGTTTCAGAAACTTCCTGATTGAGGACATCTTGATGAATTTTTGAGATTTTTACCGAATCAATAGTGAGATAATCTGGATCCTCAGCAAAAGCTGAACTGACACCAAGAACACTAAGCACCAACAAAATCCTGAAATTTTTCAAAGCCATGTTTCCCCCTTTGGTTTTGAACTGTGGCCCTTTGAACCATTGTCGACCACCAAAGTCAAAGCTGAGGCCCTGGAAAAAGCTTACAAACGAATGACGCGAGTCGCCATCTACATATATGTAATTATTTCAGAACTTTCGCTTGCCAGAAAAGCTCAACATTAAGTAAAGTCAGCCTTGTTATTCATTAGCCAACCTTATAGGCAGCCTAACCTCTGCTTATATATCGAGAAGGATGATCGGATGAAATGTGCAGTAACTTTTTTGGCCTTGGTAGCTTCTTTATCACTCCAAGCCGCCATTACCATCGGCGCCTACAACATTCGTAACTTTGACTATGATGAGCGCTACAGAATCCGCACTAACAAAACCGAACTCACAAGCATGCTTTTAAACCTCAAGGCCGATGTCCTGAGTGTTGAAGAGATTAATAACACTGCTGAATTCAACACTTTTATCACCACTAAAATGCCAGGCTATAAAACGGCCCTCTCTGAATGCGGTGGCGAGCACGGGCAGCACCTAGGTTTCATCTATAATTCAAACACTGTTGAAATGTTGAGCTTCAATGAAGATCTGGCCGTTTCTGATCCCGGTCAGGCCGGTGGATGTAATACTGGTTCAAGACCTCTTGGGATTGGACTTTTCCAGATCAAAGCAACTAAACAAAAGTTTTACGGGATGACGGCCCACCTTAAGTCTGGCTCTAATCCAGAGTCGATACAAAAGAGAACAAAGCAGTTCGAGATTATCAAAAACATTATTAAAGAGTTAAAAACTAAAACTGGTGTGGCCGATTTCTATCTCGCCGGTGACCTTAACACGACTCAATACATTTCTCAGGGTCAAGACTTCAAAATGCTTACTAAATTTGTAAGTGATCTTGGAATGGTTAACCTCACAGACAAACTTGGTTGTTCTGCCTACTGGTGGGGCGGTACTGAAGATGGGATGGAAGATCCATCACTTCTTGACCACGTGGTGGCGACTCCTGGCCTGATCAAGACAACTGTCAAACCGCAATTGAATGGTCACTGCAAGAAAGTATCTTGTAAGCAGGCCTCTTTAGCGCAGCTGGGAGTGAGTTATGAATCAGTTTCGGATCACTGTCCAATAACTGCTACTATTCAGTAATTTTCTTCTCAAATCACTAGTTCACTCCTAGAATACTGACAGGGGTGAACTATGAAATACTTAAGCATTGATATTGAAGCAACTGGTCTCGCAGAAAACTGTCTCATGATTGAGTTTGCGATGGTTCCCTTTGATACCCAATTTCGTCGCCTGGAAGAATCCCTCGCCAGAACTGTCTATATTCACTGCCCTTCTTTTGAAGATCTAAAAGATTCTCTGGACCCTTGGGTTCGTGACCATAACGAGAAAATTATTCGCAAAGCTCACGCAGAAGGAATGATGCTCTCTGAGTTCAAAGAATGGTTGGAAAAATACCTTCTCAGTCCGGAAGTTCGCCAATATTTTGGTTCTCAAAAAATTGTGCTTTTTGGAAAATCGATGACTGCCATTGACCTTCCCTTTATGACCCGGGATCTTGGGTGGGATTTTATGCGTAAATACTTTCACCACCGTAATCTGGACCTATCGGGATTCGGTTATTCGATGATTGACCTCGGTTTACTTCCCCAAGGTATGGATTCCGGCACCAACCTCATGAACCACTTGGGTATGGGTGCAGTTGCTCACACCGCTTTGGAAGACGCGAAGAACACCGCCATCATGTACTTGAAGCTGTTGGATAAATACGAAACGAAAAAAACCTGAATTTAGTCAGCTGATTGAGAAAGATATTGGGCGGGATTTCTGGCCTTATTTTTAACTCTTATTTCAAAGTGCAAATGCGGCCCGGTTGAGCGGCCGGTGTTTCCAATTTCAGCGATCCGCTGACCTTTTTTGACCTTGTCGCCTTTATCCACTTTGTTAGTTTTGTTATGAGCATAGACAGTGAAAATCTCATTACTGTGGGCAACGACGATCATGTTACCATAGCCGCGAATTCCATTATCTGAATAGACAACAACCCCATGATCAACTGCAACGATAGGAGTGCCTTTAGGAGCGGGTATATCAATACCATCATGATTTCTGCTGCCACGTTTACCATAATGCGAAGACACTTTATAAAATTGTGGAACTGGCCAGATGAAGCGCCCTTTTCCTAAACTCGAATAATCTTCAATGACGTAGGTATCTCTGAGTAAGTAAGCAATACCAACTTTAGAAGGGACAAAAATCCATTCCCTGCCAAGAAGAGCCTTTTCTGTATTGGCTGATTTTATTTCGTCTGGAGTGACGCCATAATTACGGGCGATTTTGGGTAACTGGGCGGGAGTTTCCAGATAAACATACTGTCCACTTTTCATGCTTGAGCATGAAATCGTGATTAACAAAATTATTAAACTAACCAGCAATCGTTGCATTTAGTCTCTCAATCACATTAATAAGGCCTGAGTAATCTTTGGATGTTCTACCCACCAAAGCGTGAGGCGTTATAGATACGTATCCATCGTGGACGGCCTGACAATCCGATTCTGGATTCTCAGCGAAGCCTTGGTAAAGACCCGCAATCCAAAAATAATCTTTCTGTCTAACGTCTACTCTAGCATGAATTTCTTCAGAATAGCGTCTAAACCCAATCTCTGTGAGCTTAAATCCCTTAATTTTCGAATATTCTACGTTCGGTACGTTGATATTAATAAGTGTTAAGGAAGGAATATGCTGATGCATACCCTGTTCCAGACAAACTCTCACCACCTGGGCAGCTGTTTGGTAGAGATGTTCGTCTAAGACCGAATGGAACGCCAAGCTTACGGCCAGTGCTGGCACTTGGTGAAAAGTGGCTTCCCGCGCTGCTGCGACAGTACCTGAGTAATATAGATCCTGCCCCAAATTGGCGCCGCGGTTAATGCCGGAAATAACCACATCTGGTCTATTCTCTTTCATCACGTGTAGTCCCATCAGGACACAGTCCCCGGGAAAACCTGAGCAGCCATAAATATCAGTTTCTAATTTTTCTAACCGCAAGGGCTTATCCAGGCTCAAGCTGTGGCCAGTTGTGGAGCGCTCCTCAAGGGGAGCAATAATTGTGGAATGAAATTTTGTTTTTAATTCATGATGTAGGACGCGGATTCCGGGAGCATGAACCCCATCATCATTGGCCAGAAGCAATTTCATAAGTCGTTCTCCAGATACTCAAATTCATAAGGCGAAATTGATCGATTTGTCTGAAACCAATTTCCATCTCTTTGCCAAGGTCAACACTTAGAGTAAGGTCTTTTTCCTGAACATACAATTCAAGATCTGAAAAACTCTCGACGTGAAGAATGACTTGAAGATTTCGCGCCTGAATCATATGCCATAGCTTTGGAAGATTCTGGTATATTTCTTTAAATTTAACGGGAAGAACCAGCGCCTTTAAATGTGGAAGAGTGAGAATATTCTCCCAGTCACCCTCAGAATTAAAAAACCAGGTAAAAGGGTGATGGATCGAGGCGTAATAAGAAACATGCTGAGTGTCTCTGAACTCTAGTTCAAATTTATTTTTCTCTTCTCCTAAAAGGCTAAGAAAAGAAATCACGGTGGCGGCCTTGTCGTTTTCAAAGGTCAGATAGGTCTTTTGGTTTTTAAGCGAAGGGATCAAACTCTTCAAAACGTGAAAGGGAATCAAGTTCAGACTTTTTCCACGCAAATCGAAGCCCAGTTGAGGCACATGTAGGGACTGAAGAGTTTTTAGAGTATTAGCATCAAAGACGCCATGGATGAGTAGGTCCATGGCTTAATTATAGTAGATCCAGAAGGATTGGCCGGAAAAAAGATTCTCGGCACTTAGTTCCCACGGATTCTGGATGAAATTGATAGGATATGAAATCTTTCGACCGCGACATCACAATTTCACCCTCTTCGACTAACTTTTCGATGTTTTCAGAAGTTGGACCATCTATGACGGCCAGAGAATTGTAGCGCTGGACCCAGACTTCCTCAGGTAAGTTCAGCCACTTTTGCCAGTGGCCCGAAAGATTTAGTTTAATTTTCTGTCCATGCAGTGGATGGGCCGACTTCACTACTTCGCGCCCTTCCAGCCTCCAGAGGATCTGGTGGCCGAGGCAAACTCCAAATATTTTTTTACCGGATTTTTGCCAGGATTTTATAACATCAAAAATATTCTGATAATCGTCGGGATGCCCGGGTCCGGGGCCCAGGACCAGTAAATCATGATCGGAGACAGAATTAAAATCACTCCAATGGATCACGTCTACAGAGAGACCAATATTTGCCAATTCCTGGATCACGTTAAAACTAAAACTGTCGTCGAAATCAATGAAGAGTGCCCTCTTCATTGTCTTTTTACTGCAAAATAATTATTTCTATACTGAGCAAAGTTATCATCACCAAAATTAAACAGCAGGTTAAAGAAATAGCGGGAATCAACTAGACTCTCCCGATAGTTGAGGTTCAAAATCCAGCAGTTATTGTCTGGCATGATATCCAGAGAATAAATGGTGCGAATATTTTCATTGGCCTCTAAATCCACATCCTTCATGATGGCAAAGCCCAGGTAGTCAGTGGGTCTGATCTGCCCCCCGGCCGAAATGGTTTGAAGGTTAGAATCACCAAAAGAATTGTAATTGTACGCAGCGAGCAGTCTAAGATAATCAAAGCTTCGATTGAAATTAATAGAAAAAATATTTTCTTTCTCGTAGTGGAAATAATATTCCTGCATATTGATAATCCATCGGTCGGCAGCATATCCGGTTTGGATCATCAGTCGGGTCAGACGCTGGCGATCATCCTCAACATCCTGACCCAGAAGATAGCCCTGAGAGAAATTAAACCAGCCAATCCGCGAGTACGTAAAATTATCTCTAAGGTACTTATCATCTACAAGATAATTGAAAACTTTTGGTCGCTTGCGAATCAGAGTGTTATTCCACTGAAACTCCACAGTGTTTTCCGGAGGAATGATAGTTCGGGTAGTATTGGCACCAAACTTATACTCTTCAGACCTGACCGAGTCCTCATAATCAAACCAGCCTTCATACTGATTAATTTGAGTCTTAAAGCGCTCATTGCCGTAAACATTTTGTGAAGGAATATAGTGGTGAATGAATTTGAAATCCTGAGAGTGACGGTAACTATTTCTCACCTGCACTATTGTGTCTCTCGCAAGTTCTGACTCAAATGTATCCACTTCTCCTACCAGGCGATTGGATTTCTCAGTACTTTTGATAGGAGAGAGCCCCTGCTCCTTCTTTTCCCGGAGCTGTTTTAAGTCCTTTTCAGGAATGTACTTTATAGGGATTTTTTCTTCAAAGGCGAGACCAAAAATCTTGTCCATCGTAAAGCTTACTTCAGTCTTTACCAGCCCTGCATTTTTTCCGAAATTATCCTGATCATTGTTAGCAAACTTATACATCTGCTGGTCGTAGGTGTACCGCGAACTGAGGCTGACAGGGCCAACTGTTAACAGATGCCACATCAAGTACGGCTGAACTGAAAGTCTGTCAGCGTTTCTCAATCGAAGCGCCTCATCTTCTTTCACCTGATGAAAATGAGTGACAGAGCCGTCTACTCCAACCGCAATGTGCTGAAAGAAGGGAGTATCAGACTGAATGAGGGAATAAGGTACTGAGGACAGGGTCACTCTTGGTAACGTTTGCACATAAGAGCGATCGAACTCGGTGGGCTCGGAAGATAACTGATTTCTCAGGTAGTCGCCGTTAACTCCAACTGAAAAATAATTTTGTCTCCAATCAGCAAAACCACTAAGCCCCATGTCTGAGCTGATGATTTTATCATCGGTAAAAGTGGGATGGTCTCTCACAATGTCCAGATCCCGCGCACCGGTAAAACGAAGATGAGAGCCGAAATTGGATGTAAACTGCTGATGGGTCTCAAGCTCCGCAAAATATCTGAAGAAGAGATCCCCGGATTGCTCCTGAGATGTTTTGCCCGGCAGGTAAATGGAGTCGTTAAGTATGCGGGTGTTCATTTCAAACCAGCTCACGTCAGTAAACCGCTGACGATACTGGACATCTCCGCCGTATCCGCGAGTGGCCCAAAATGTCGGACTCAGAGTTGCATCTTTTGATTCATCAATGGCAATAAAGATAGGTTGTTCAAAGGCCAGACCTTCGCCTAGACGGGAGGAAATTTTAGGAAAGAGTAATCCGGTTTTTCTTTTAGATTGGATGGGAAGAACAATATAGGGAATATAAAGAACATCCACACCTTTAATTTTCGCCAACCCATGCTTAATCGTGACGTATTCCCCTACCCTGACTCGGATTTCTTTACCAAAGACTGACCAGGATTCGGCACAATCTCTACAGGTTGTGAACTCCGCTTCTTTGGCGACGTATTCATTTTCATTTTTTCTAATGAGTTCGTTCGCCACGAGATTGAAATCAAGAGAAAGAATTCTGGCATTTTTAATGTTAGCTGCACCGGTGGCGATATTGTACTCGATATGGGATCCATAGAGAGTCATATCTTTAGTAATTACCCGGACGTTGCCTTCAACTTTGACCAACATGGAATCTTGATCAAGAGAAGCAAGCTCACCGTAGATCGTATCAGACTGGGAAATAATAACGACGTTCCCCACGGCTTCGAAATACTTACCATTGTTCTTTCTATACGCTTTATCAGAAAAGACGTTGATCTTGTCGCCTAAAGTAAGTTGCGGTTTATCGGCTGCGGAATAGAGGTTGGAGCTGGCCCAGAAGATAATAAGAACCAACCACCAAGATTTTTTGGTGTGTCCATCCTTGAACATGGTCCGAAATATTTTCAACAAAAGTTAATCCTTCCTGGAGCGTAAGCTTTTCTAAAACATCCTTGGGGCAAGCCTTAGGGTGAGAGAAAGCGGTAACCAAAACTCTCCCTAAATTTGCCTGTTTCAGCATCTTTAACATAACACCGATGTCTTTTTCGTTTCTTTTCGAAAATGAGGTCACTACGGCATCAAAGGGAGAATCCTTAGAATTATAATTCGCTGAGTGTAGAAATTGAATAAGTTTTCTCACTCCATCCACATTGTGTGAGCCGAAAAGCCTCCATTCGTTCATTCCCTGGATGATTTCTCCTCTCGCAGCGAGTATTTCTGAGGAAGGTTTCCAGTTTTGCCCGTCGAGTGGGGTCCCTGTAAGAGTACAAAATGCTGCATGAGCTAAGAATTGATTTCGTTTTGAGAACTCATAGGCAGGGATAGCAAGTTCATCCCCTAAATCCAGATGAGTGGCCTTCAGCTCCTGCGCCTTCAAGCTTGCCCTCTCCCTTAGATAATCAAGATCCAGATAACTAATCAGAGTCGCATTTTTTCGTAGGACGGCGAGCTTTTCATTAAGAATTCCATCATAGCGGTTCCCAAGAAACTCCTGGTGATCCCGGGAGATGGAGGAAACTAAAACCGTCCCAGCATCCAGAGCATTAACCGCGTCCAACCTTCCGCCAAGTCCTACTTCTAAAAAAAGGTATTTGGGTTTTCTTTTTACGGCCCAGCGGCAAAAAACGAAAAAAAGGAATTCATAGTAGGTCAGCTGAAATTTTTCTTTTTGAACAATGTTATGAGTCTCAAGAAATATTTCTTCCACCTTGGCGGAGTCAATATCCCCCGTCTCCGACGAGAATCGCTCAGTAATGGAGTGAATATGAGGTGAGGTCCAGGTACAATAAGTGGATTGCTTGAACTCTTGCCCCAAGCGGTGAGTGGTTTCACCTTTGCCATTGGTGCCTGCGATAATTACGATTTGAGATTGCTGAAGGTCGCTTTTAAGATTGGCCAGTGCCCGCTGAATACGCTCCAGTCCGGGAGTATAAACTTCCTGCCCGTAATGCTTAAGAACCCAGTCCTCTAAGCTACCAATCATATTCCCGGAGAAAACATTTTCATAAAGAAGCTGAGTTCTTTTTTGAGGTCCCTGCGGTGAATGATTCGGTCAATAAACCCATGCTCTTTTAAAAACTCAGAGCGCTGAAATCCTTCAGGTAGAGTCTGGCGAATGGATTGCTCAATCACTCGAGGGCCAGCAAAACCAATCAGAGCTTTGGGTTCAGTGATATTAATATCTCCCTGCATAGAAAAACTTGCAGCACAACCGCCGGTTGTAGGATCAGTCAGAAGTGAAATATAGGGAATGGCATGAGTCTTAAGACGCGCTCTTGAGGCAGATGTTTTTGCCAGTTGCATGAGAGAGAGAATCCCCTCTTGCATACGGGCCCCACCAGAGCAGGAAACGACGATGACTGGGATTTTTTTTTCAAAACCTATGTCCATTGCCAAAGCAATTTTTTCGCCGGTCACAACTCCCATGGAGCCACCCATAAAACGAAAATCCATCACCGCAAGTGCTACAGGCTGACCATCGATGGTTGCCGTTCCACAAACCGTGGAGTCTTTCATGCCAGTGGTTTTTATAGCGGCCTGAAGTCTCTGGGCGTAAGGCATTTTATCTTGAAACTGTAAGGGATTATTGGAAATTAAATCTGGAGAAATTTCTTCAAAGCTATTTTCATCAGTCATGACCGCAATACGCTCATAGGCCGAAACGCGGTAATGATAATCACAAAGCGGACACACGTGCAAATTTTCTTCCAGCTTTTCGGCCTGAAGAATCTCCCCACATTGATTACATTTTTTCCAAACCCCTACTGGCGAATTGCTGGCCAGCTTCTTAACGTTTTTAAGTTTTGGGTTCTTGACCTGATGAAACCATCCCATCTGGTGTTCCTTACCTTAGATATTTAAAAACCCATCTTAAAACGCAACAGACTGTTTGAGAAGGAAAATGCCTTTAATCCGTGGCAGCAAACCATTGAAAAGAGGAGCTGGATCTTCCTAAGTGCCCGAATAAACAAACCAAAACGAGATCCTGGTCTTTTCCAATAATCCGACTATGACTGTCTGTTATATTGTTAAGAAATATTCAATCTCGCCGATAAGCAGAGCAAGGTGAACTATATGCAAAAATGTTTAATTTTTCTTCTCGCACTTCTATCTCTAACCGTTCAGGCCAAAGCCGAATGGAATCCCTACATCATGAACCATGAACGATTCGTTCATTTAAATGATGAAGATAAGCAGACACTCATTATCCGCACGATGGAAATGATGGTGGAGCTGGAAGCCAAATACGCCAAAGAAACCAAAGTCTCAGGCTTCTCTGCTGAACGCTTTCAAAAATATGTTCGCATCATCAATCAAATGAGAAGTTTTCTTATTAGTGAAGCCATCGCGGCTCCTGGAAAAGCAGGATTTCCACAGTTAGGTCGTGAATTTACAACAATTCTTAATGATCAAAAAGAGAAGGGTTGCATATACGGTGGATGGGCGTCTGAGATTGTTCAACTGAACGGTAGCAGTGTTTGTAAGCACCCTTCAATGTCTAGCAACAAAAAAATCAGAGCGGCTTATCTCAATGAAAATGGTTCATGTACTGGCCCGGAGAAAATTAGCTGTAACCCACTAGTTTTTGGATTTAAAAAGGCTAAGGGGGAAGTGGCATTTTGTGTGGATACTGGATACACCAAAACGAAAGAGAACAAGGCCCACAACGTCTCTTATGAATGTATGAGAGCGGCTTTGCAAGTGGAAAAAGTTCCGGAAGGTCAAGACTCCAAGGAAGCTCGCCTCCTTTATATGTCTAAGGCGATGAGTGCCGAAGCCAATAAAGAAGCCTTCAATTCTGTTCACTCGCAAATTTTCCAGACCTGTGCCTGTGCGAAAGGGCAGATGAACCAAGATTATATGGATTATATTCGTCCCCATAGAACGTGCTTTGGGATGATGAATAGCTTAAGGGCCTTTAAATCGACGGAATGTGAGGGTCTGGTTGCCACTATTCCGAAGGAAAATACTGAGTTTCTTACCAAGTGGAATAATTTTTTTAGTGACTCCAACATCAAAAAGCTCGACGTACCAAAGACTAAACATCCTGGTCCTTTCGATGATCAATACAATATGTTGATTAACGATAAGGCCGTTCAGCAATACTGTAAGGGAGAAGTTCCCCCACCCATCATTGTAACCCCAGTTTTACCTGAGAAATCAGTTGTCTGTACTTCTAAATGCGCACCGATGGAAGGGGCCCCTGGCAAATACCTCTGTGAAGTGGCCACTGCTGTTTTGAAAATCAAAGAAAATGGTGTTGAAAGAGAAGAAGCTATAGACCTCGCAACATTAAAGTTAAAAGAGCTTAAAGATGTAACTCCAGAAATGGATAAATTACCAATAGAACTCGCTGACGGCACGAAAGCTAGTTGCCCAATTAAGATTGAGGTTAAAAAAGATCTGGACAAAAAAGAATGTGCGATTGCAGTGGCCGACGCTAAAGATGACACAAAAAAATCAGTAGCGACTCTCTCCTTCAATGGTTATAGCGACAAAGAAAAACCCATTAACATTGTCTGGAAGCCCGCTGGAACGCCCAACGAAAAAAATCCTTTAGAAATGACCTTCGCCAAAACAGATGCAGATCAACCACTGGTCGTGACCTATGCCATCGAAGGTATGGCAGCACCAAAAGAACCATTATCATGTTCAACCTCGATTCCAAAACTCGGGGAAAAAACTGATGATGCCATACCGACCATTGATACCGAAGCTGAAGCGGCTACTGCCACATCAGTGAAAGTGAATGCCAAGGTGATGCTGGGTGATAAGGACATTACCGCCGATCTGGGCAAATACCACATCTCATGGATTCGCAGCAAAGATGGTGGCAAAACGCCACAGAAGAAAGAAGTTAAAAAATCAGCGAATAATACTGGTCTGGAAGAAGAAGTAGACCTGGTTGATGCTAAAATCAAAGAGCAAGAAGCCAAAATCGAGAAATTGAAAAAAGAAATTAAGGACGATAAAGACTCTAAGAAGCAAACTAAGTTGAAAGAAGAACTTCAGGCAGCTGAAAAAACATTAGAAGACTTAAAGAAAGAAAAATCGGCAAGTACAGAAGCGACTGCTCAGGGTACCACCGAAGTTAAACCTGCCGAGGGTGAATTTAGTCAGGATGTCTCAGTGACAGAGACCAGACTCGCAGAAGTCTATGAAGCGTGTGCGTCTTTGATCGATGATAAGGGAGTTTCGGTTGCAGGGCCTAGCTGTAAGCCCATCCCACCCCTTGAGGCGGCAAAGCCAGTAAACAACACAAATAATAACTACAACCCAGGTCAAAACTCGGCGCCACCGTCATTTCAATTGCCGGTCTACAACACGAGACAAATGGGTATTCAGTAGGAACTAGAAGTTAAAAATCTCGCCATCTTTTTCTAGAACTCTCAGACGCTTCTCCTGAAGCTCTGAGATTTCTTTTAAAATGACATCCCGATAGTTCGGTTTAATATGAGTCAAAATAACAGGAATTTCTGAAGGCATTTTACTCAGCTCCACCTTCAAGCTGGAAGCTGTATGGTGATCAGATGCGATAGCAACGTGCTTAAGAGCGTTGGGAAAGCTCACTTCGGTAAAGATCGCTTTGAGATTTTTGACTGCTCGGGCCAGTTGCCAAATTCTCTCAGTGCTGGCCGTATCAACCGTAAACACCACAGCACAATCGCCCTTCTCGATGATGTATCCCATAGCATCGTTTGGATGTTGCACTTTGACTGGAGTAATTGTGTAGTCTTTTATTTTCAACGGAACTTCAGGTTCAATGGCGTTAATTTGCATGGTGGGATTTTTCTCATTGGGAAGAATGGTAAAATCCGGCCAGATGGTTTCATTAAAGAGATGTTCTTTAAGAATTCGTTTCACTGTTGCATGGGTGAAAACTTGAAAAGGGGTTTTTCTTAGACCAAAACAATTATCACAAATAAAGGCGAGATCCTTGATGTGATCCAGATGAGAATGGGAAATCAGAATATGATTAATTTTCGACTGCTCTTCTACACTTAATGTCGAAGCCACTGAGCCTGCATCGATCAGGATCTCACCATCAATCAAAAATGAAGTGGTGGAGAATCCCCGAGCAAGTCCTCCATGACCACCTAGTACCTGTATCTTCATTAAGATATTTTAAACGTTTTTTGAAATGAATCCACTATTCTCTCTTTTGCCTGGTCAATTCTGAATAAATATCCTTAGTTGGGCGATCAAGAATAGCCCCCAGGAGCTTCGCCAAATTCCTGGGTCCTCCTTGATTTGCCAACAATTCGAGGGCCAGAGCGCGAACTTCTCCTCCCATTTGAGAAACAGATTCCTGGCGGTGAAACATCAGAACGAATTCTCCCTTGAATGTCACCTCTTTCTTTTTCTCTTCCCACTCCCCGGCCTTAAAGCGCACCACCTGCTGAAATTTTTTGGAAAGCTCCCGCACTAGCGCCACTTGAAACTCCGGGTGAAGAACAGAGAGCTCATCCAGAGTTTCCTCAATTCTAGTTGGGGCCTCAAAAAAGATATGTGTCCCGTAGCCTGTCTCATTAAATGACTTGGCCCGTTTGCCTGACTCACGTGGAAGGAAGCCATGAAACTGGAAAGGTATAGGAGGAAGTCCTGAAAGTTCCAGCGCCATAATGGGAGACGAAACACCAGAGTAGGACTCTACTTCGATTCCTTTTTCATAGGCTGCGAGCACCAGTGGATAGGCCGGGTCTGAAACAATCGGACTCCCCGCTTCGGAGGCCACATAAAGATCACCCGCGTTTAAAAACTCTAATAATTTACTCACCTGAGACTGCTCGGATTGATCATGCAGGGAAAAAATTCTCTTCCCGCTAACCGATACACCTACGTGGTTTAACAGCTCCCGGAATACCCGAGTGTCTTCCACGGCGAATACTTCACCTTTGGTTAAGGCTTCAAGAACCCGCGGGGTTAAATCCCCCAGGTTCCCAATTGGTGTGTTTAACAAGATGATTTTTCCCACTCTGATACCCTTTGCTACTTCATGATAGAATTTCTTAGTTACGGGCAATCACCAAGGAGAAGACCCCAATGAGTATGAAGGCCAACGTTCTAAGAGACGCCAATGGAAATATTATCGTTCATATGCAGGGGGATTTAAACTACGATAACAGTTACCCACTAAGAAATGAGCTACAATTGATCGCAAATAAGAACCCAAACACTAAAATCACCATCGATTTGGGTGGAATTGACTTTGTGGGATCATCAGGTATTTGTCACTTTGTAGAAACTCTGAAATTAATGAAAGAAACTCAGAACCATAACGTTAATATTTCTAACGTAAAACCTGAGTTTTTGAAAATCTTCAAGCTCTACTCACTGAATGAAGCTGATTATGTCGCTGAGCTCATGAATTTTGATAATGACGAGACTGAGAACTTAAATACTCGTTTCGGTAATCGCGACCAAACTTTCGAAAACTAAGCATTTCTCTCAAAGCCGCACCCCCAGGGGTGTGGCCCTTTCTTCTCTCCGGACTATACTGATGACATTTATCTGTGCTTAACTAGTTACATGATCATGTCGTATTCGCCTATTCTATCCGTCTTGAGACCTCATCAATGGCTTAAAAACCTTTTGGTTTTTATTCCCCTCCTGGCGGCCCATAAATATGATCAGCTACCTCGTTTATATGAAGCGGCCCTGGCCTTTTTAATTTTTTGCCTCACAGCTTCCAGTGTCTACGTGATAAACGATCTTATTGATGCCAAGGAGGATGGCCTCCACCCTAGAAAAAAAGATCGCCCTTTTGCCTCGGGAACTCTTCCCAGATCTACCGGTCATAAAATGTGGATGATCCTGCTGATCGTTTCGGGTTTACTATCCTTCTTTTTTCTCAACCTGAATTTTACCCTATGTCTCTTTTTGTATTTTCTTTTTACCTTGGCCTATACGTTTAAAATCAAAAGAATCGCAGTTCTGGATGTGCTGGCACTCTCTATGTTTTATACGTTCAGAATTATCGCTGGTGCTGCCGCAGTAGAAGTGATCCCTTCATTTTGGCTTTTGACCTTCTCCATGTTTTTCTTTTTAAGTCTCGCCACCATGAAACGTTTCATAGAAATTAATTCCTTTAAGGCCGCTGGTAAATCTGGGCAAATCACAGGCAAAGGCTACACTTGCGATGATGCGGGCCTGCTATTAAATTTTGGAACAGCTGCCGGATTTTTATCCATCATGGTACTTGCTCTTTATATTCAAGACCCTCACACCATCAGTATGTATCTGGCACCTCATTTCATCTGGCTCGCTTGTCCAGTTTTACTCTTTTGGATTTTAAGGGTCTGGTTTTTGGCCAATCGAGGCCGGGTCCATGAAGATCCCATCGTCTTTGCTCTGAAAGACAAAGTCAGTCTTTTACTTGCCATCATTGTAATGGGAATTTTCTCCTTAGCAAAACTCTGGGGAAAACAATGAAAGAAACAAAACAAATCACTGGATGGGGGCGATTCCAAAAGACCCAAGCGACAGTCTTTACTCCTGCCTCAACAGTTGAAGTGGTTAACTCACTAAATAACGAAGGGCTCATTGCCCGTGGTGCCGGTCTCAGTTACGGTGACAGCTCACTTGCTCCCGTAGTTTTGGAAACTAAAAAATTGAATCAAATGACTTTTGATCAACAAACAGGCCAATTAGTTTGTGAATCAGGAGTGAAGCTTGATGATATTCTCAATCTCGTTGTCCCTCTGGGATGGTTTCTGCCTGTCACCCCGGGAACAAGTCTTATTACAATAGGCGGCGCCATTGCCAGCGACTGCCATGGCAAAAATCATTTAAGTGGCGGCACTTTCAGTCAGTACGTTGAATCTCTGGAATTATTATTAGGCAGCGGTGAAAAACTAACCGTTTCAAGATCAGAGGCGGCAGATCTTTTTTATGCAACTTGTGGTGGTATGGGTTTAACGGGAATTATTCTCTCCTGCAAAATGCAACTCAAACCAATCAGTTCTGGGCATATTGTTCAAACGGCAATAAAAATCAGCTCGCTGGAAAATTTACTCATGGTTTTTAAGCGCCATCAGCAGCACACTTACTCAGTCGCCTGGATAGATGGTCTGGCCTCAGGTGAAAATTTAGGTCGCTCCATCCTCTATTTGGGTGAGCACGGCAGTGACACTCCACTTAAAATGGCCCCATCCAGGAAAATGCGAATTCCCTTCCAATTGCCTTTTGGTATTCTCAACTATTATTCGGTGAAATTTTTTAATTATTTCTACTTAAACCAAGTGTCAGCGAATCCAAAAAATCAAACGTTGAATTTAAACCAATTCTTTTATCCACTAGACCGCATCAAAAACTGGAATCTCCTCTACGGCGATCAAGGATTTATTCAATACCAATTTGTCATACCAGAAACCTCTGCTCTTGAGGCGATTAAAGAAGTGTTCAACGAGATACATAACTCCCGTGAAGTTCCCTGTCTTTGTGTTTTAAAGCTTCTGGGCGCGGAAAATAAAAACTTACTAAGTTTCCCCATTCCCGGTTTTTCCCTCGCTGTCGATTTCAAAGCAAATTCCGGTATAATGCAATTGTTACCAATCTTGGACAAAATTGTTTTAGGCCATGGAGGAAGAATCTATCTGGCCAAAGATGCCCTGATGTCGGAGCAGACTTTCAAATCCAGTTATCCAAGGTGGAAAGAGTTTCAGGCCACAAGGCACAAGTATATGGCTATGGGTAAATTTGCTTCTCATCAATCAAAGCGCCTGGGGTTAGAATGACAAAAAAAATGCGTTATACCATCTATCTGGCAGTTGCCATCTACGCAACTTGGTTTGTGGTTTTTGAGTCTTTCAACCTTCCCCATAAAATTGATACACACATCCATGTTTTCAGAGTCATGAATTTCATTGAGAGTTTCAAAAATGGCATTCTCTTTCCAAGTTGGCACGAATCCCCTTACTGGGGTTATCCGGAAGATTACAATTTTTTTCTCTCTTATCTTTTTGCATCCTTACTAGGACTCATTTTCCCCATCGCGATCAGCTTTAAAATTAGTTTTGTTCTATTTTATTGGTCCGCGGCCATTGCCTGTGATTGGACTTTGGGCAAGATCTTTGATGATAGACATAAGGCCTTGATAGGATCTCTGCTCTATGTGAGTTCCTCATCATTTGTAAATTTTGGTCTTGGTTCGGGCTCCCTTCCCAGAGTCGCGGCTTTCGTCTTTTTTCCTCTGATGTTAGGGATGTTTATTGAATGGTGGAAAGTGCCCACAAATAAAAGTACCCTCCGGGCCTGCCTTGTCTTTTTCCTGGCCTATCTGGCCCACCCTATCGCTGCCCTTGCAGGGGTTTTCTCAATCCTCTTCATTCCCTTCTTCTTTAAATGCAGTGGAACGTTACGAGACAACATAAAAATATCATGGAAATGGTTTTTGCTCGGCTCTCTTCTCTTTGCCTGGCCGCTTGGTCACCTCATTCTTGCCAAGGGCCTTTCCTCATGGGACGAGGTTTACAAATTTTACGCTCAATTTAGGTTACATTTTTTCCTTAAAAGCTTTTTTGGATTCTGGCTTAATAATCAGGAGAGGACTAAATACTTCTACATGGGCAGCTTCCCGCTCATCATATCCCTTCTAGGTTCTCTATTTCTTTTTCGAAGAAAACTATTAGACCGCTCCACACTGTTCGTCTTCACTCTCACTTTCGTAGGTTTCATAATCATTCTTTTCGGTCAGGATGTTGTTGGCCGCAATACCTATCGATTTGATCTCATTTTCAATTTTGGTATTTCGGCTTCCGCAGCTATCGTTCTTTCCCAAATCAAATGGCGCTCTGTGGTTTCAGTGCTGGGTCTATTGATCGTCCTGGAGCAGACTTACTTTTTTAGAACATTTGGTGGCAATGATTATATTGATGAGGCGATGGTAGAGGGAATAAAGTCTCAACATCAAAAGGATTTTCAGTCCCCGAGAGTTCACATGGATCACATCAATCCCAACTTAGTTTTAACTAAAAAACAATTTGAAGCTCTCTCAGTGAATCAATGGATTGAATATCACGGTGTGCTTGAGGTGACCCCCTACAATCTTGGTCTCATCCCCTTCGACCAAAGTATTGCGAACCGAAAATCTCTATTTGATTTTCTCGGTATACCCAAATTTGACCAGCAAAAGTCACTAGGTTCTGCCACTTCCTACTCGCGATTTCTTTATATCGAGGCGCCTACTCGCAAAGATTCCTATGGGCGAGTTTATGCAGAACTGCTCAAAGATAAAATGTTCGATCCTTACCAGATGCCCATGGTGTTCACTCAATCGGCCACCAACTCCCTGCTCATTAGAGATAGGGTAAGTGGTTTCTCCGTTGATCCTGTGCATGACTCAGGTTGGAAAAATAAAGTATTTGAGTATTATAAAGGGAATCAGATAGAAGAGATTTTTTCACCTCTGACTACACTTGCGGCCGGTAAACTGGTTGTGATCAAAGAAGCTTCCCACCCCAGACGTGAAGTCTACTTAAATGATGAGCGGGTAGATTCTCTGACCGTTGAACCAGGATTAACCGCCTTGATTCTGGAAAAAAAATATCAAGGCAAAAAACTTGAAATCCAATCAAGATTTCTTACCATTGAAAAGCTCCTCGGTAGCATAAGTTTACTGGCCTTGATTCTCGTTATCGTACTTTTAAAAAGACGAAAAATGGAAGCCCTATGAAGACCCTTTGGCTTGAATTTGAAAATGATGGACCTTGGCAAAGTACCAATATTCTCAAGCAAAGCTATCTGGAGCTTTACCAAAATGCGGGTTTAAATCCTGTTGTTAAGACCATCAAATGGGATGATTACCTTAATCCAGAATTCTGGAGTTCAATAGCTGCCCTCCCCATTGATACAGTCATATTGGCCGACATGAGATTTGATCTGGTTCATTGGCTTCCCCTCATGCAACAACATCTTTCTTCTCAGTTAAAAATTCAGGTACACATTTACGGCAATCCCCTTAAAAGGATGAAGCGCCTGCAAAATTCTTCTCTTGATTTGCCGAAACTAAACTTGTCATTTGTTGTGGGCTCCAAGGTCCAAGAAGATCTTTTTGTGAGCATCTTAAATTCTCCCGATAATGTGACTTATGCTCCCTTTATTCCCACAGACCGTTTTCACACGAGTGACGAGGTCAGGAAAAATTGGCGAAAGGCCAATCATTTCAGCGATGAAAAACTTTTTTTGTATACTGGTAGAATTTCCTATCAAAAAAATGTTCATCACTTGTTAGAGCTTTTCTCAATTCACTCAAAATCCAATCCTAAATCCAGACTCATTATTGTTGGGACACCTGACAATCTGAACTGGCGCGAAGTCCCCAGGGCGAATTATCTTAATTACTCAGGTGAACTTTTCTTTGAACGACTTCGAATTCTACAGGAGCGAGGAGTACCCGTTACTTACCTCGGGAAACTGGAAGCGTCAGAACTTTTGGAAGTTTACAACGGATGTGACCACTTCGTTTCCATGAGTACTTTTGATGGAGAAGATTTTGGTCTTAGTGTGGCGGAGGCCCTCGCGGCCGGACTTCCCTGCTCACTGACCTCGTGGGGAGGTTACAAAGAATTTAGAGCCTTAAGCCAAGTCAAACTATGCGCTATAGAGCTGAGAGATGGCACTCTGGGGGTAGATTATGATGGGTTCATGGAGTCCTTAAATTCTCTTTCCAGCGATAAAAAATCCAATGCTCAGGAGTTTTCCCAGTGGAAAAAAGAGCGAGTGAATCAATGTTTACATGTAATCAGCACACTCAAAACGGCTCCCTTTAAGGGCTTTACCACCAAGTTTGAACAATACTGCGCAGACCAAACAAGCAAAGGAGAATTTTTTGAAAAAGATAAAGAATTTTTATCCGCTTATTGGGCCTGAACAAGTTCTAGAAGATTGGGTTGTAACACTCAAAGATCGCCCGGATCTTTTATTCGGAACGAAAGACACCGACTATATCTCGGCCTCCCCCCGACCTATTCTTTACTTTGAACAATTGCCTCTTAGGTGGCTCAAATCCAATCCGGGTTTCCTGGTCTTCTTAAGGCAGCCTTTAGAAACAGAGCTTCCTCCCTGGATTATTCCACCTAAAATTTCCAGCATTCAGGCCCCGCCTTATTTTACTTTTGAATCCACCAGATCATCACTTTCACCCAAGCGTGTGTTGATCATCAATCACCACGTAACAAGCCTCGAAAAATGGGAAAACCTGGAATCAAAATACCCCGGCACTGACGTTCGCTGGATCAACTATTCTTGTCAGGCCCCCCCATGGCCCGAGCATAAAAGGATAGAACTGCGACAATTCTGCTATCACCCTGACTGGGCACCGGACGTGATTTGTGACCTAAATTATGGGCAGGGCGACACAATCTCCCCCGTTCACTTACACTCCCTTCACTCGGGTGCCAGGCTGGAGGTAAAACCCCAATTTGACGAGCATTTAACTCCTACCAAGGTGTTCAAAATGTGGTACGGAACTTGGAAAGTTTTTGATATAAGTTGATATAAGTTGATATAAGTTAATACAAGAGTTAAGATAATCTCATGAAAAAGTACGTCTATTTAGAACCTACCGAAATATCCTTAGACGATATGGTAAAGGATTTTATTCCTAACTACGACGCTATTGATGATTCAATCAAGCAGAAGACGTTGCAAATCTACGCCTACACTTGCTTTGGTACGCCCTACTTCACCATTCCAGATTGCCCAGAAACTACATAGACATCGCTATGAAACTTAAATCCACCATCATTATTAAGAACGTTAACGAGGACGTTGTTTTCGCTCTAGATCTCGCTGACACTCAAGACCGCTATTATAAATTTGAGGGTGTTTCTTCCGTTTTTCTCAAGATGATAAGTGCCGAGTCTTCCGAGGAAAAAATTATTGAAGAAATTTTGAAAACTTTTGAAGATACTAATCCTGAGCAAATTAAAAATGACCTGACTCATTTCATTACAAAACTCGAGTCCCTAAGCTTTCTGGCCTAATAGATCTTTTATATATTCTACAAAGCCTTCGGTCCTGGATGCATGCCCTAGTGTTGCCCGTTCTCTGGCCATTTTTGAGATTTGATTTAATCTTTCTTTTGGTAGATTGAGAATTTCAGATACTCTTTTAAACCAATCAGCTGAGTGCATATCAACCAGAAAACCATTTACCCCGTCTTCAATTTGCTCTTCATGGCCGGAGTTATTTTTGTTGGCCAGACATATACACCCTAGAGAAAGAGCTTCTTGAAGTGCCAATCCCCACGGCTCATAAATGGCAGGAAAAATCACCAGTCGACTCCTCAAAAGTTCTTCCACTAAAGAAAGTGAATCCCACGCCCAAGGCATGACAGATATAGAGTGGGCCAAAAGCAATTCCTGAGACTCCTTAGTCAAGGCCCGGGGATCAATTCCACGAATGAATAAAGGATGCTCACGCCAGTCCTGTTCAAACATGAGATGAAGTCCCTTAACAGGGTGAAAACGACCAAAGAAATAAACATCCATAGTTTTATCAAAAGTTTGATCTGTCGTTTTCAATTCGCTGGCAACAGGGATGTAGGTAATGGGTTTAGCTTCGACCTCAGAGGTATAGAGATCCCTTAAGTATCGACCGCTATTTTGAGAATTTGTGATGAAACGGGAAGCCCTGGAAATGAAGCGATTCTCAAATTTTAAAAATAGAAATTCTTGAGCATCAACCAGAGTTGTCATTGGGGCCGTAGTAAGCTTGTCCAAGGCATGGATTCCGCGACTCGATTTAATCGCATTATAAAGTGGTTTTCCAAGGACATGAACGTCATAAATAATCCTGGCCTCGGGAAAATCAAAATAGGCCAAAGTCATATAATCGCCGATGATGAAATCAATTGGAGACGAGATTTTCTCTTTAATAATTTGCCGGTAGTACTCAATTTGTTTTTGAGAATAGGGATTTTCGCTTTCATTCCAATCAATCCATTGAATATCTGGATGACTCTCCCCCTCAATTGGCCTTTGTGAAAATATAAAGATTTTAATGTCGACGAGATCTTTTAACTGGGCATGAATAGCAAATGCTGATTCGGCGACTCTGAGCATACCCCCACTATTGGAAACCATCGTGTAGACAATCATGAAATGATCTCATTCACTGATGCCAGGGATTTCCTGGCCCGCTCAAAAGCTGCTTCCCAATTTGTTTCGTGGGGCCACAGGCTGATCTCCCACTTACGAAGCAGTTTATTTACGCTCTGATGAATGTCTTCCTCACTTTCAGCAAACGTATAAACCATTCCACCTAGAGAAGGATCAAAATGATGACCTATGCATTTGTATTTTTCACAAACCGGCAACAACGCCCGGATAGTATCGAAGGAATCTAGCTGATCCTGAGTTCTAGTTGAAAACAGCATCTGGTTATGGGAAATCATATTTGAAGTCTGATCTTTCCACGGTTGAACGGCGCTGCCGGGGAAATAGGTTCGCATTAATTTCCAGAAGACGTCATCCAGTCCATGAACCTCATCCGGCCACAGAGTTTTATAAGCAGCAAAGGTCAGCTCACACATAAAATAAAGATGATGGACCCAGGAATCATAAAAAAGAATGCCCTCTTCCCCACTAGTGACTTCTAGAAAAGTCTTCCCAAAGTTATTGGGAATATCCTTATCTGAACAAGGAATGACAATCTTAATGAAGGGGTAAAGTGCCGACGAATCAGTTTTAAAGTCTATGGACTCTGTATCAATCCATCGTCCATCGATCAAAAGATTTTCACTGTTCGGAGAGCGGTGGACAACCCCTACCGAGTAAGCGTGGATATAGTGATCGATAATTTTATCCAGCATCTGCTGAGGGCCGAGTTCTGGAAAAGAATCAGTCAAAAAACTTTTAACAACTCTAATATCTGTGTCAGTTAAAAAGCTGGGATCAATTTGGCATAAACGAAAGGAGTTGGACTCCCTCACCACTAAAGTCAAAGGCGGGCTTCCAGGGGGCACTTCAGCATAGTTAAATAACCCTAAGATGGAGAGGCAACCAAGCTTCGTTTTTCTATTGGCAACTAATGAAGAAAGATAGCCCTTCAAAGCGTCTCTAAAAACCAGTCCTCCCCAGGAATGATAGAAGTCCTGATCAATACATAAATTATTTCTACCTACTCCCTTAAGCTGAATATCTTGCAAGAGAACATGGCGAGAGGATCCCAAACTTAAAAATGGCTTACTGTAAAAGCGCTCCGTCGGAAGGGCAATTACTGCGTCCCCGATCCATTTATCGAAATCGTTCTGATCTACAAAAACACCTGAAAGGGTTCCAATGGTCTTAAGGCCCAAGTAAGACAAAACATCATCCTCTTCAGTTTTTTCAGTTTGAAGATTAAACTCCGTTTTAATCCAATTCATGGTTCCGCGTTTTTTTTCGGGATAGGATTCCATCAGCCGTTTAACAAAAGCTGCATTGGCCTTTAATTTAGGCATATAGGATTCGTCAATGATCCATGGAACGATAGTTGCTCGAACGAGATAGACTGGAGAATACTTCCGGATGTCTAGGTTCCACATTTTAAATTAAAAATTGTACTGAAAAACATTCATTTGTATTGGTGGAAAACTGCCACCTTTTTTCTTCTCTGAATCAAAGGTGAAAGACTGATTATGCATATGTTCTTGCATGACCTCAAAGCGATCAAAAAATCCACCGCGCTTAGATCTATCATCAGGATCTGCTTCTCCGCCTTCTTCTGCATTGTACTCGTCTCCATAGACGTCGCTGGATTCCTGATAAGGTGAAGTATTGTCTTCATAACTTCCGGCCTGTCTTTGATGATGAGAGACCAGGACATAGGCACCAAAAAGAAGACCTGCATAAAGACCTAGAGAAGCACCTTTGGCGACGGCACTTGAAGTATTCCCGAAGGCCATAGTTGCTAGACCCAGGAGTGCACCGCCAGCAGTACCATAACCCGCCATCGTAAGCATGGCCTTGGCCTTGACTGGCATTTCTGCGTGAGCAGTTTGTGGTCTAACCACGGCAAAAGTGATTAGAAGAGCTAAAAATAAGCTTAAGAAATTTCTCATGATATTAGGTTAATGAATCTCGGGACTTTTTGCAAAACATAAAGATACCCGACAAAAACGCTACTTCCCAATCATCTGCAAAAGTTTTGTCCGGTGACCAAAGAGAGCGGCCAGAAATTGCTGGGACGACGACAACCTTCTTTTCTGTGACCTCTCCATCGATTCTAATCCGACCCTTGAACTTTTGACCTCCGCCAGCTCTACCACCCAACCCTCACCGTCTTTAATCAACCGGGCCAGATCAATCTGCCCTAGATTTCTCAATCTAAGTAAGCTCGGGGAAACGAGCAGAGGAATTCCTCGGGAATGAAAGGTTAGTGAAGAGGCCATTTCAATTTTAAGTCCGCAGGAACTCTTTAACGCCTTTGAAGGTCTTTCTGTGGATAAGGCAGGGACCGTGCTCTTTAATGGCATCACGGTGCGCTTTGGTTGGGTAGCCGTAATGTTTATTGAAGCCGTATTGTGGGTAGAGTTCATGCATGGTCCTCATGTAGTCATCACGCTTTTCTTTGGCGATGATTGAGGCCAAACCAATCAGAAGAGATTTCGAGTCGCCCTTGATGATGGGTATCTCGTTCCATGGTGAAGTTTTCGTACCCCACCTGAGCTTCATATGTCCGTCGATAAGAACTGTGGTCTGCTTCTTTTTCGTTGTTGAAAGAAACTGCGAAGCCTCTTTCATGCCACGCAAACTGGCAGCCAGAATATTTTCTTGATCAATGATTTCGTGATCCATTTCCCAAGTGACATAACTGATTTCAATGCCCTTAAGATTTAAAATTTTCTTTTCACGAAAACTTAAATCCTCCACACCCATTTTTTGCAGAATTTTTAATCTTTCTACGGGAGTAATAGCCTTTGAATCTTTAATCCCTTGGGACTTGAGACTCTTAAGAAGAATTTTAAGCGAGGCAGCGTCTTCAATCAAAATTCGTATCGCACCAACGACAACGGGCCCACCCAGGGGACCCCGCCCTACTTCGTCGGTAGCGATAATTTCCTGAGGGAATTCAGAGATGAGTTTAAGCTCGAGCATAGAGCTTAAGTACAATACTTGACCGTTAAAAGACAAAAAAAAAGGCTCCCTAAGGAGCCTTTTCTTTTTAACTCGATCTCGAGATTAGTCGCGATTGTAATCAATAGCAATTCGAGCAGCTTTACCTGTTCTAGTTCTCAAGTAGTTGTGTTTAGCGCGGCGAGATTTACCTTTTGAGATAATCTTAACGGCTTCAACAGCTGGAGAATGGAAAGGGAAAACACGCTCAACACCCACGCCGTCAGAAATCTTACGTACGCGGAAGTGACCATTCATTTGACCAGGGTGTTTCATGGCAATGCATGTACCTTGGAAATTTTGAATACGAGTTTTTTCACCTTCTTTAATACGAACGGCTACTTCAACTGTGTCACCAGTTCTGAATGCAGGAAATTTCGTAGCATTCGGGTTGGCATAGATCTTTTCAACAACATCAACTAAATTCATAACGTCCTCTCATAACGAGCCTTCCTTACGCGCAACATGTGGCCAGAGGGAAGGGAAATAATAATGAGATCAGAGGCTTCGGCCAAGTAAAAAAAGCAGTGATAATATCCGTCACTAGTTAAAATACCTAAAGGCGATGAGGCAATATATCTCTATGACCTACCAGATAACAGGAGCATAGGTATTTCGTCAAGGAAACATCACCGCTAATTGAAGGGCGGGACACAATTTTAAGCAGTTATTTAAGACCAAGAGCTGATTGGGCCAGACGATCACAATAGATGGCTACGGCGGACCGCACCGAAAGATGGTTATAACCGTCGGAAGAATTTCCAAAAATAGGCTCGAGACGAAAGTCGGCCTGAGAAGTGACTGCTTCTGTCAGTCCCCAACCAGTGCCAAAAAGAAGCAGCATGGGGGCCCCGACTTCTTTTAATTTATTCAGAAGTGCCAGTTCTTTGCCATCATATTTCTCAAAATTTGCGCCGGTCACTACGATGAATGGACGCTTACCTTCAATCTTGGTGATCTCATCAACAGCGGCTTCAATCGTATCACTGACAGTTGCATCCGATAGGGCATTCTTACGATCCGGATTGTAAATGAGGCCGGAATCAGCTTCCCAAAAACCTAAGATTTTTTTGACCATGGTCTGCTGATTTTTAATCGGAGTAATGATGAAATATTTATTGAACCCAAAAGTACGTGCACTTCTGGCAATGTCATGAATATCAAGATTGGTCACTGATGTAGTGATTTCCTTACCGTCTTTTGAACGAATAGGGCCATGAACAAGTCCAATATAAAAGGGTGTCGGAAAACTCATGATTTCTTATAAACGAAGGGTGTCTATTCTGACAATTTATTCTTTGATTAAATCGGGTCGCCATTTTTTAGTCATGGCAATTTTCTCTTCGTGTTGCCACTCAGTTATCTTCTTATGATGGCCTTCTAGAAGAATCGCAGGAACTTCCATCCCCTCAAACTCCCGGGGCTTGGTGTACTGAGGAAACTCAATCAGACCATCTTCAAACGAATCATATTCACTGGATAATTTGTTGCCGAGAATACCCGGAACAAATCGCACGGCCGAATCAAGCATCGTCATGATAGCAAGCTCTCCACCGGTGAGAACATAATCACCAATGGAATAAAAATCATTCACATATTTGGTAAGGAATCTTTCATCGATCCCCTCATATCGACCGGCAATAAAGACTAAGTCTTTATCGCCGGTCCCTAAAATATTCATTCCAAAATTTCGAGCTTCTTTATTGCTCCAAACTTTCCCACGTGGAGATGTATACACTACATGTAGCTGCTCCAGACTTTGATATCCACCAGCTTCCTGAACACCCTTAACCAAAGCGTCCCTGAGAATATCAGCTCGCATGACCATACCCGGTCCGCCGCCGTAAGGTGAGTCATCAACACTTTTATATTTTGTTTGGGAGAAATCTCGAATATTAACAAAATGGACTTCAAATTTTGTATCATCAGAGCGCTCACCTCTGAAGGCAGCTCCCGAGATTCCACATTCTAAAAATGGCTTAAACATTTCAGGGAATAAGGTCAGAATCCAGATGCGCTTAATCACTCGGAATACTCCGGCAGGATCATCACAATTTTTTTGTTTTCTGAATCGATTTCCGGAAAGAAAGCATCAACGTAAGGAAGAGTGGTGACAGAGCCATCATTCAAGCGAACATCAAATAAGTACTGCATTCCATTGTCAGAAAAACTCTCCAATGTGCCGAGCTTCTCACCTTGCGGATTAACCACGTCCCAATCAACCAGATCCACTAAGTAGACTTCATCGTTCTCGGGCTCCGGGAAAGACTCTCTAGGCACAAACAGCTCGAAAGGTAGCATGGTTTCCAGGTGAGTGCGGTCCTTGACTCCTTCAAAGGTACAAATCACTTTGTTGCCAAACTGGAGCTTCTGGATGACCCACTCTTCTCCACCTTTAGAAACTTGCGACTTCTCATTTACTGGATAGAAGTAAACCTTCATCCCCTCATCGAGTATGCATTCGTCGTAGTTCTCATTTAACAGGCGCAATTCGGCCTGGCCTTTAATCCCATGAGGATGAAAGACAGAAGCTATTTTGACCATCTTAAGATTTTCTTTGCTCATAAAAATAAGAAACCCCAGCTAACACGATTGAAACCAATCGGTGAGCCGGGGCATTTTAAAAAAATTAAATAAGGTTTACTCGATAATTTCGAGGACCGATCTTTTTCTCAGCTTGGTTGAAGCGGCATTAAGGATTGTCCTTAGTGCTCGTGCCGTTCTTCCCTGCTTCCCAATCACTTTACCCAAATCCGATTTATCGACCTTGAGTTCAATGACTGTGGTTTGCTCACCAACAATCTCGTTTACTTCTACATTGTCGGGCATATCCACAAGAGATTTTGCGAGGTACTCGATCAAAGTTTTAAGTTCACTACCCATAACACCTACTTTATCCCCAGTTCATCCGGGTCTTGGTAGTATTATAACTTGATATTGTTGTTTTTAAGCAATGTTCTTACAGTATCAGAAAGTTGTGCCCCTTTAGAGAGCCAAGTTTTGATGCCATCAACGTTTACTTGCTTGATTGCTTCAGTAGCTTTTGGATCGTATTGACCTAATTTTTCAAGGAATTGGCCATCACGTGGGCTACGAGAGTTTGTAGCAACGATTGTATAAACAGGACGGTTTTTGCGGCCGCCACGGGCCATTCTAATTTTTACCATTGGGGATTCTCCTCTAAAGTGCACTAAAAAATTTTAAAATTTATATTTCATCTGACGGGCAAAGTCAAACCAATGACCATAAACCCTCAGAAATACTTCTTACCAAACTTGCTTTTCTTGGCACCTTTCTCTGCCTGCTGCTGACCAAACGGCTGCTGAGCTTGAGGGGCCTGACGAAAGCCTTTTACCGGTCCCATGCCCGGAATATTAGGTAATCCGCCACCCTTCATCATTCCCATCATTCCTACCATCATTTGACGCATCTGCTCAAACCGCTCGAGAAATTGGTTCACATCCTGAACGCTACGACCGGCACCACCTGCGATTCTCTTGCGACGCGAAGCGTCTATGAGTTTTGTATCTTCACGCTCTTTTTTCGTCATGGAGTTGATGATGACCTTCATCTTTTTCATTTCATCTTCAGCGGGAGATAAATCCCCCATCGAACGAAGGGCGCCACCCATACCGGGAATCATTTTAAGAATAGAGCCAAACGATCCTAAGCGGTTAATCGTTTCCATCTGCTTCACAAAATCATTGATAGTAAATTTACCTTTCTCAAGGTTGGCCATCATGCCCATTGCTTCATCTTGGTTGATTGCCTCTTCTGCTTTTTCAACCAAAGAAAGTACGTCACCCATATCGAGAATACGTTTGGCCAGGCGATCAGGATGGAAAGCTTCCAAATCCTTCATCTTTTCGCCAACAGAAATGAACTTGATAGGAACACCCGTTACATAACGAATCGAGAGAGCAGCTCCCCCTCTGGCGTCAGAATCCATTTTGGAAAGAACCACACCAGTAAGTCCCACTTTTTCATGGAACACTTTAGCCACGTTGACGGCTTCCTGACCGGTCATAGCATCGGCAACAATGAGGACTTCAGGATTATCAAGCGATTTACGAACGTCAACCAACTGGCCCATGAGTTCATCATCTACCTGCAAGCGACCTGCAGTATCGATGATGGCAATTTCTTTATGGAGTCGTTTGGCCTCAGCTAAACCCGCACGGACAATGTCCACTGGCTTCATACTTAAATCAGAATCAAAATAATCCACTCCCAAACTTTTCGCGTGAGTAATTAATTGATCTTTAGCGGCCGGACGAAAGTTATCAGCTGGGATGAGGTAAACGTCTTTTTTATTTTTGGTACGTAGGAACAGCGCCAGTTTTCCCGCGAAGGTCGTTTTACCAGCACCGTTTAGACCGACAATCAAAATAGGAATGATTGGGGGGCGATTGAGGTTGAGAACTTCATTTTCTTTACCCATGAGGTTAGCAAGTTCATCATGCATGATTTTGATAAACTGCTGACCGGGCTCAACACCACGGAGAACTTTTTCACCAAGGGCTTCAGCTTTAACTTTCTCAACGAATTCTTTTACAACTTTAAAATTAACGTCTGCTTCAAGAAGTGCGGTCTTAACCCCTTTCAGGGTTTCTTCAATATTTTCTTCAGAGATTTTGTTTTTACCGCGAAGTGCTTTAAAGGCATCCGAAAATTTTTCACTTAAATTATCAAACATGACTCTCTCTCTTTTTAAATTTAGCAGCATGGAGCTTACATCATTTTCAAGAGAACGCGAAGAGTCGAAAATCTTTTATTTTTGTCTATAAAAACTTAGGAAGGTGCTCTTTGAGTTTCTGGTAAAGCAGCCGGATCTCGTCAGGGCGTGAATACTGATCCCTGGTAACTAACGCAATTTCTCTGTAGGCGGTTTTTTCAACAAAGGGGTAATAATTAATGAGCCCTTTCATCTTTTTATTTTCGTAAAGCGCCAACTCGGGAATGAAGGTATAACCGCTGCCTCCGGCCACCAAATACTTTAGGGTCTCTAAACTAGTCGCCTGAGTCTTAGAAGACGTTTTATTTTTGGGTAATCGGCAAAAATCAAGCACCTCATCTTTAAGACAATTTCCATCGGAGAGCAGAACCAGATTCTCCTTATCCACGTCACTAATACTCACCTTCCCTGATCGATGTTTAATTTTGACGTCGGCGGGAGTAGCGAGCCAGAAAGGTTCTTTGTAGAGCGGATAGATGCGGTATTTGTTTTCGTCAAATGTTCGTGAAGCAATGACGGCATCCAGGTCACCGCGGTCAAGTTTTAAAAGCAGATCATCAGTTTGCCCTTCTTCGATGATAAGCTCCAGCTGAGGATAAGCTTTTCTCAAAGGCCCGATGATGTAAGGCAGGTAATAGGGGCCCACGGTGGCAATGGCACCCAACCGGAACTCTCCGGCCAGAGGATGCTTTTTGTTTTTGGCCAGGGAAATAAAAGCTTGAGCTTCATTCAGGATTTTTTTTCCGATCTCAACGAGTTCTACTCCCTGATCTGTCAGCTGAACTGATCTTTTGCTTCGTTCAAAAATCTTCAATTCCAGATGAGCTTCGAGCTTTTTAATCTGCTCACTTAAAGTCGGTTGGGAAACATTTAAACGAATGGCGGCCTTACCGAAGTGAAGTTCTTCGGCGACAGCAACTATGTATTCAATATCACGCAGAGAAAGCTGAGAAACGTTCATAGGCACCACCTATTAAATCAATAGAACTAATCTAATACACCTATGAGTAAAAGTCCACCATAATGAAGAAACAGAAGGAGCAAACTATGAAAAAAACATTTTATGAAACACAAACGAAGAAGAACTTAGAGGCGGCTTTCGCTGGGGAATCAATGGCAAATAGAAAATACCTCTATTTTGCTAAACTCGCAAGAGAGCTCGGAGATGAAGAAGTGGCCAAGGTATTTGAGGAAACTGCTCACCAGGAAACCCAGCATGCTTTCTCTCATCTTGGACTCATCTACCCCAAAGAAACTTTGACTGTTGAAAGACTGCTGGAGATGGCCATCGAGGGTGAGCGCTACGAGCACACTATTATGTATCCAGGTTTTGAAAAGACAGCGATTGAGGAAAACCAGACGGACGCTATTTCAGAATTTAAAGAACAGGGCCAGGAGTCTCGTGAACACGAAGAGCATTTTAAAAAGACGCTGGAGCTAGCGAGAAAAAAATTCGCCGCCCTTAAAGTGGTTGAAAAAATTCATGCTGATCATTACCAAAGTGTTTTAGACAAAAAGAGAGGTGCCAAATGAGTTATAAAAAATATAAATGTGTTTTGTGTGACTTTATCTATGACGAAGAAAAAGGTGACCCTGATTCAGGACTCCGGCCGGGCACACGTTTTGAGGACATACCTGAAAAATGGAGCTGCCCCGAGTGTGGAGTGACAAAAAACTTTTTGGAATTAATCGACTAGGTTTTCTTTTATCCATTCAAGACATTCCTCAGGGGCCTTGGCGATGAAGTCGGCCCCTGAATCTCTTAGAATTATAGCACCCGCACTTGGGTTCCAGACGGCACCAATACTTTTGACGTTAAAGTTTTTAGCACCGATGATATCGTTACTCGTATCCCCTATCACACAGATGAGAGATTTTTGAGTGTCATGAAGCATGTCAATGAGTCCGCTAATATGAGGCTTTGGGATGGCGTCATCACAGGTGGAGATTTGATCAAAAAATTTACCGATCCCCAGTTCATCAAAAATGCGCAAGGTTGAGCGTCTGTCTCTCGCAGTCCAGACATAGAGAACAGAATCGCTTGCAAGGGCCATTAAGAGTTCTTTGATTCCAGGATAAAGTGAGTATTTAAGACGAGATGTATCGACTAAGGTGCCGTCACAGTCAAAGACAATATGTCTCTTGGAATACATCATTTAATGAACCTTAAATATCTGAAAATTAATGACAAAAAGATATTCTTAAAGCAACTATTCGACAAGCAAAGGTATGAAAAATCTATTAAGGGTTTGCAAGTTCAGGGAGCTTCGTTTAAAAAGTACCTATGAAAAGCGTTACCCCTTTTAGTCCCGAACTAACCTCTAAGATTGAGAGATTTCAATCTTTTGCGACACCTATAAAATTAGGAAACGTCAGCTTTTCTTCCCGCCTGATTCTTGCTCCCATGGCCGGTATCTGTAATCTACCCTACCGTCTCTTAATGCAGGATTTAGGTGCAGGTGGCACAGTTTCTGAACTCATCTCTTGCCACGGGATTAACTACGGCAACCAGAGAACTCTGGAGATGCTCAAGATAGATCCGCTGGAGACGAACGCCGGCATTCAACTTTTCGGCGAAGACGCAGAGTCGATGGCCAAAGCCGCTGAAGTTGCAGAAAGTTATGGTCCAAAATTTTTAGATATCAATATGGGCTGCCCGGTGACCAAAGTTGTTACTAAGGGAGGTGGCTCGGCACTCATGAAAGAAGTTAAAAATCTTGCTCCACTTTTTGAAAAGATGAGAAGCAAGATGAAGATCCCACTCTCCATTAAAATCAGAACCGGTTGGGACGCAAACTCTTTAAACGCCGGTGAGATTCTCAAAATTGCCCACGAAAGTGGGATCGAATGGGTGGCCATTCATGGCAGAACTCGCACTCAGCAGTACACAGGGACTGCCAACTGGGAATTTATTGAATCACTGAACGAAATAAAATCACTTCCACTTATTGGTAACGGTGATCTTCATCATCCGTTCGGTGTTTCAGAGCGACTTCAAAAAACTCAATGTGATGCTTTGATGCTGGCCCGAGGGGCACTGAGAAATCCCTTTATATTCCTAGAGTCCCTTGATCCCGCCTATGCTTCACAAAAGCGCTCTATCTTTAGCGGCAATGACTACTGGGAAGTGATCCAACGCCTTCACGCCTACATTACTGAGACCTTTCCCGAAGAAAGAACCTCCCTGGTTCAAGTCAGAAAACTGGTGGTTTGGTTTGCCGCTGGCTTCCCGCACGCTGCCGCCTTCAGGTCCCAGATCTTCAGCTGCCAAGATTTAGAGGATACGATGAAGCTCACCCAGGACTACTTCCTCTCCCTTGGGGAGTCACAAAAGTTCATCAACTATGACGAAGTTTTCATGAGTTCCGGCCACGGCTAAAGATTTTTTCCGACCAAAGCACTAAAGTTCTAAATGTCTGGGCCAAAGTGTCCGATCATAGTGATTATGCGATATTTATATCTACTATTAACTATACCCTTCCTATCAGCCCAAGCGGCGGCACCGACCTGTGACAAGCTCAGAGATATTACTGCCGACCTGGAAAAATCCATTCAGTCCAAGCGCTTTGGCCCGGAAGTCTGCGACAAAATGGATGCCGCAAGTTTAGGTCTTCCAGCTGACTCCATTGGATTCTCGGGGGACTGGGATTATCGTTGCAAAGATTACTCGGCCATCGATCTGCAGCTCAAATCAATTGAAAATGAAATTGCTCTCTTAAAAGGTATAGATAGCTTAAAAACTGAAATCAAAGAGGGTCTAGCGACCATCGCAAAAGTTAAAAATCCAGAGCAAGCAAAAGAAGCTTCTGCTTCATTTGTAAAAAACCTTGAAGTCGCCCGCTCAATTGAGCTTTTTCTGGGCACCAATAATGCCAAGTCTGAAAATATTCTGTCCAAAGTTGTTGAAGATAAAGGCGGTTGGTTAGATCTGAATAGTTTTGCTGGTCTATTAAGGAAGCACTGTGGATCGTTCAGCCATAAAGGAACTGTTTGCGAAAAGGGTTTTGTTTTAACTGAAGAGACCTTTAAAGAAATTAATGAATTTATCAAAATCGGAAAAAACACAGAGAGAAAATTCAGCAAAGATCAGATTGAAGATCTCACAAGTGCTATGGCCATAAAAAAAGGCGAAGAGAAATATAGTTTCGCCCAATTATCCTCGGAAATTGGTGGGCTTGGGACCAATGGCCTTTTGGCCTCAGAAGATATTCAAAAGATCAAAGAGCTTCCAGAGCTAGCTAATGATAAAGGGTTTGATTTTCTCAAAAATCTCAAATCTTCAATTAAAAACATCAAAGAATCAGAGGGGCTGGTCCATGCCCAGGCGACTCCTACCCGTTTCACGGCCATCTTAAATGATCTAAAGAAGCGCCAGGAATGGGAATTGAAAAGTAAGCTTTCATTGGTTCTGAATCAGTACGGCGAACATCTTCCTGCCGGAGTGGCCGATGTTTGTAGTAATGCCAGAGAGCTTAAAGGAAGCATTGAAGAGTGCTTAACACCGCTTCAAAAGAGTACAAAACTTAAGTCATACGAACAATCGGCTGTTGGAGATTTGATTGCTGAGTTCAAATATGGCGAAGCTCAGGTTACGAAATTAAATGGATTACTTAAAGACTGCATTCCTGATCAGACCCTTGCCTATCCGGCCAAATGCGAAGGGATTATCACGCAGCAGATGGCAGATCTTAGTGCAAAATCACTTGTCCTAAATACACTGAAGGCCAAACATCTCCAAGAGAACGCTGACTTGATAACGTTCAGAAATTTTGCTCTGGAAAAACTTCATTCAAATGAATGCATGAATGCGCAAGATTCTAACCTCACGCCTTGTTATGCTGACATCGGAAATATCTCACGGGAAGCTATCGTCCTTTCCAAAGACACTAAAGACATTATTTATGTTTTTGAGAAGCCGGCAGCTGCCACTGAGGTCGCGGAACTTTGCTTAGACAACGAAGTCAAAGTGTCTTTTAAAAAAGATCTGTGTAAATTAACGGAAGAAGATGCTTCTAAGAAAAAGTCCAACGATGATACCTATGAAGCCCCGGTCTCGCCGGACAGTAGTGGGAATCCTATGGGACAAGCTCTGTTTGACCTAGGAAGCTCTATTCTTAATAGCATCGCCGGTTATATGGCGCCACCTGTGCAACAAATAAATCCCTATGGCCCAATCTTCCCTTATGTTCAACCTATTGCTCAACCAAAAGATATTTCTAGTCAAATCATGGATCCTTACCTCTCGAGCGGATTTGGAAACTACTATCCAACCCAGGGTCTCAGACCCTACTCGTCAGTGAGTTCTAATCTTGGGACTTCTTCGGCCTATGATTTTGGTGGCTCAAGCCACTTCAACTCCCCTGTAGGCTGGTAAACGCCAATTATTTTTGGCGGCCCTATTTCCCTGCTTGATCTTAAGAGTGGTAAAATCTACTATTAATTCAAGAGCTTACTTGTTGCTTACGAGACATCGGCATTTATTTCCTTGTATCGGTTAAAATAAAGATAACCGCTCGAAAATCCGAAAATAGTAAGGGGGAAACCAAGCACATGGATGTCAGGTACTTACTGTTATTATTCTTATTAGTTTCTTGCATGCCTGCAGGTCAGGTTAGTAAGGGTGATTTGGCAACAGATGGAACTTCGACAAACACAACCGGTGGAAGCGTAAACGGCAGTTCAACCATTCCGGAAACCCCGACTCAATGGAATTTTTTAGGCTCATTATCCAAACTCATTACGATCAATGTTTCAAATCTTAATAACTCCTACATCGTAGGTAAAAACATTGAAACCTACCTCAATACTTCAGGAACTTTTTCTGAGGACTACTGCTTAGTCAGTCGTTACTCTATTTCCGGACTGACTCACGAGCTGCGCACGAGGATTGTCCCTACTTCTTATTATGATTTTACGGCAAAAAGAACGGTTAAGATTTTTCGCGTCGATTTCAACGATCTGACTAATTCAAGTTCATCATGTGTTGTGAATTCAGCTGCTCCCATTGGTATTCAAACCATTGATCCAAGTGGCGCCTACGTAACAGACCCGACACCTACTGCCTCTTCCAGAACAACTTTTAATCCTTCATTGTTGTGTCCACTATGTACGACGATCTTAACTGCCAGCAAGGTTTTTATTGTCCAAAAAGGCCTGACGACTCTCTATGAAGTACCACTGGCCAAAATTGATATCAGAACTCTCAGCCTTTCAGTGGACCCGAACAATAATTCAAATACCAACACTGGAACATGCTCACAAACGGCATGTGTCTCCAGTGGATTTGACTGCTGCCTGGATAACCAGTGTATAACTGACGGTGCCGTCCGCCCATCGGCCACCACTCAGTATAGTTCAGAGCTTTTATCAGCTGAGCAGGAGAGACTTAATAATCCTCTGGCCTACCTCAATTATCCTCACCTCTACTATATCTGTGGATCTTCTGTACCAAGTACAACTGGTGGAAGCAGTGGCGGAAGCTACGCTCAGGGATTAACTCAGCTTAAAAAAGATTATTTTTGTATTCAGCATATGTATGACAACAGAACTGGCGAATCATTTCACCAGGACGTCTTAAACGGTTTAGATTTTTTCCCAGATGAATTGGATATCCCGGATGTCGTTAACTCGGCACCTACTTTGTATCCGGCCGACATCGAGTGCCGCAACAATGTAGATCCAACTTCGAACATGTATTATAAAAAAGTCGTGGAACGTCTTTATCAAAACTGCGGATGTGCCAAGACCACGCTGGCGGACATGATTACTTATTGCCCGGCCTATGAATATTCAGTGAACTTTTTTGAAAGCTCTGGTCTTCCGAATCGAATTGATTGTTACACCCCTCCAACGGGTGAGCCACAGATACCGAGCCAACAAACAGTTTCCATCAATTCCCGTTCAGCTCCTCACCGCTATTTCCGTACTTGCGGAGATGAGTTTGGAAGTACTGCAACCTGCGCCACTGGTGACAACCAGGAAGGCGACTTCTTCGAGTACCAGGATGAGGGAAAAATTCTTCCTTCGCAGGAACAATTCGGAATGAATTCGATTCTTGGTCAAATGAATGTGACGCTTGATAAGGCGATACCAGCTAAAACAATTGCAGTAGAGCTTGATCAGGTTTACCAGCTATCAACCACCTCTGGTTTTTATAGCCCTTGCCCAACTTGTAACAAAGATTCATGGTTCAACTCTTTCAGTGCTTATCCAACCACTGGTTACGGGACAGGACTTCAAGCCGTTGGGCACTCAACATCCAGAGACTTCTACGACTACAATTCCACAGGTGGTAACTACGAAGATACCATTTTTGGTCGGGCCTGTTGGATTCCACCAACGATGATCCCTTTTACTCATTACCCTTATGGGTCCACACAAACTCAACGTTTGGCGCGTTTAAAAACTCAGGCCGCTCTTTTTGCCAATGGTTACCAGCGTGACTGGTTTGGATTTAATAAGGGTGCTTTAATTGGATCCTTTGACGGAGTTTCATGGTTTGCAGTTGGTAAAGGACGAATTGTCCGTTCAACTTCGAAAAAACTTTTCCTCGCCATCAACGCTCCCTTTGCTGACCTGGCCTCTCCCACTTTGCAAGTTGTAAACGTTCAGGCCTATGATGGAGTTTCTCAGGCGGCCCAGCTTGATTATGACCCAAGCCTTCATTTATCTCACCCTTACCAGAATGAAGCAGGAAACTGTCAGGCCAATCACATGTGTAGCACAGACACAGATTGTGTGACGAAGCTTGGCTGGGAATACATGTGTGCCAATGTTCAGGATTTGAAAACTCAGTGGCCACAATTTGATGTTGATGCGAAAGAAAAAGCCGGCCTGGCCGATATTTTCACCATTGATCAGGTTCTAAATCAGAAACGCTTCCCTTCTTCTTCAACCAAACGCTGCGTGTACCGCGGAGCTGGCTCTTTATGTATTCCAAACCCTACAGGTATCGCTGATCTAAACAAACGTAAAACTCTTACTTGTGCTCCGAACTTCTACTGCGCCAACGTCAATACAGGTGGACCAGTATTCAACTCTAAAGTGGCCCGTTATGCTTCCAACTTGGAAGACATACCTGTTACTCGCAATCACTATTACGGAAAAGATGCCAACGTACTGGGCCGTCCATTAAGCTATGTGGCCTCAAGTCTCACAACCACATTGCCGGCCGAAGTAAAAACAAATTTGACTCAAAACATGTTGCAGTACGAATCAAGTGCAACTTCCACCACAGGAATTTGTCTGCCTGGAAAAGCGCTGCCAGACCTCGCAACTCAGGCCACTATGTTCAGTCCTTATGAGCAACATAAAGCTGCCGATGCTTTGGGAAGAACTGATTTTATAAGTCAAATTGGTGCTTGTAACTCAGGGCTCTTCACTAACTATCGTTACTCTTCTTGTCCTGTGATTAATAGTACTGGAGACTACGAATTTTTATCCTCTAATACATTGGCAGCGAATTACCAGCTGAGAGCACGAAACCAAAACTCATGTGGTCTTGATTCCTTATTGGTTGGTTCTAACTTAACTTCCAGCGCAGATGCCCTCTCTTCAAGTTCCCCTTTTAGAAATATTGAATCAAAAACTCTCAGCGCTCAAACAGTGGTTGAACCATCTTTTGCTCGAGATGCATGTCTCAGACGTGCTGGACAGGTTTGTCATACGGATCTTGATTGCGGTCCAAATAAGATGCATGCCGACCAAACTGAAAACTTCAGTCTCGCCTATTTTGGTAATGAAGCAGAAAAGAAATATTCCAATGAATATCTCGTTTGCGGTCAGGCGGATCCTAAACCATCACCACTTGATACTGTTGCTTTCAAAGCATTTGAAATGAACAAAAACCGCTGCTGCCGTGAAGTGGGCAGTGACCTCACTACTTACACCAGCTATATCCCTCGCAAACTACAACCAGTTTACACGACCAACGATGACACAAATACCGCCAACGATAGCTATGATCCCATCTCTTACGGGCTAAAAATGGCGCTTGCTCCGGGAACGGCCCCTAATGATAAATATCGTTATTCAAGACTCGCGACGGTTGAAAACCTTGGAACCACCGATAGACCAATTTTGAGTGCTTTCCAAGACCGCAGTACTTCCACTCCTTCAGATCTGGCCACCGCTCAAAGTGCTAACGTCATGACGCCTTATCAGTGGAAAACTCTGGGTGAAGCAAACTCTGAGGGCTGCTGCGGTGGCGGATGGATCAGAAAATTTTCTGACGGCGGAAATGACTGGTCTCGCAGAGACCGCGTGTATATGGATGTTTCGAATTTTGCTTGTATTAATTCTCGCTCTGTTATGCTCTCAACCCCGAGTGACGTCAAAGACCAATATGGATTTCCAACTGCTGGTGGTGCTGCTGGAGCCGCGGACGCTATCACTCTCTCAAACCAAGACCTTGGCGACTATTGTAAAGACATCACAGGAACTAAAGGAAGTTGCGCTCAATTTACTATCGCGAACTCTCCATTGGATGTTGGGCCAAGTGTAGACACCTATGCAGGTCTGCCTGCAGCGCCTAATGAAGGGGCCCATTTTAAAACATTTGGAATCGCTTTTACGAATTATAAAGATTATTATTTCTATCCTCGAAGTGCAGACGGGAATCCAGCGATCATCATCGATAAGTCGGACCCTGCGGGCAGAAGAAATATCCAAATTAAAATCCCAAGTTATATTACCAGAACGTCTTTTGATATTCCGGAATCTCTGCACGTTATTGGAGACACCTGGGGAACCGGACCCGGATTAGGTACAACAAGAATTCTCCTCTTTAACACCGCATCTGAAGGCTCATCCATCGTTTGTGAAAAGCGACCAGCTGCTGAGTTTACGGGTATTACGCCAACCTCGATCGACACTCCAGGAGCAGGCGGTCTGTGTAACAATTTATCAGGATCTGGTTGTTGTTATACATATGATAATCAAACTCGCATTCTCACTGTTGTCCCTGAATATTCGCACACCTTTGGTGCGGGTGTTGCCAATACACTAAAAATTGGGGCAAAAATTATCAATGCTTCGACTGCAGGTTGGGGTGTTGTCAATCGTCAAAAGGCTGGAACTAATACTCATTATCTCAAACGACTTGGTAAGCTAGAACTAACCGGTATCCCACAGATAACTTACGCACCAATCACTTGTAACGACAACGGTGAACGTCTTGTGCCTGGAATATTTAAAAAGACCGGTGTTCCGGACATGAAGATAGGTGATTTCAATGGTGATAATGGATACTCTTTCTACAAATCTTACTACGACTCTGCACTAGGAACGACAGTAACAAGTCGCTATACCAACATGTACGGTCTGAATCATGAGCCAGTCTTCTCTGAAAATGATTTTAAATGCTGTACTCCCCTTGGTAAAAAAACAAATTCAAAATCTAAATGTTGTTCAGGTTCTGGAAAAGACAATGGATCTGGAACCAGTTTCACCTGTGAGCTTCCAGCAGGAACTGACTTGATGGTTTATTTTAACCGCTTTGTTTCAAATGAAGGCAGAGGCACTGACCAGCCTGGTGGTGGACTCGTTGACGGAGACTTTAATATGCAGACTGGTGAGCCACTCATCACATCTGCCGTGACTCAAAAGATTTCTCTTTTAGGAAAGAGCTACTGTGCCTCAGGTACAGTGCGTCCGGGTGGGGCCTTCGGAGAATTTGACTTACAGCCTGCAGGTAACGACACCAACGAAAATGAAAAGATTTATGGAATAGTCGACTCATCAAAAGATGAAGGCGAACTCGCAAGTGGAAACGTGGCCGTAGGATACACCGCTTTTATGGCCGGCTTCCGCTGGAACCATCATCTCTATTGTGACGAATAAGTAGGAAAAATGAAAAACAGCTCTAAGACTCCCTCAGAATCCTCAATTGAAATGCGAGAGATGGTCATGCCTCATCATACTAACCCTCAGAACACAGTGTTCGGGGGAACAGTCATGAGCTGGATTGATATCGCTGCAGCGATGGTAGCGGCCCGCCACTGCGGACGACCGGTGGTTACAGCTCATATCAGTGATATTGATTTCATTGCTCCTATCAAGATGGGTTATCACGTATTGATTCAGGCCTCCCTCAACTACGTCGGACGCTCTTCTATGATTGTTGGCGTGAAAGTCACGTCTGAGAATCCCTACAATGGTGAATCAAGAACAACCACTAAGGCCTACCTGACATTTGTCGCTTTAGATGACCTGGGTCGCCCAGTTGTAGTTCCTGAATTAAAAGTTGAATCTGAAGATGAGATACGCCGGTTTGAAAATGCTAAAAAACGTGTTGCCATGAAAAAGTCAGTTCAGGGGACCTTGAAGCAAAAATCATAAATCGAGGATGGATCATGCCTTTACCAGCTCCTGGCCCTACTTAAAATAATAGTATAAAATTCCTCGAAGTCATTGAGATGATTCTTCACGATTGAATGCACAATGACGGGTTTAATTTCTTCATAATCATGAACCGAAATATTTCTGAATCCAACCATTGCACAAAGCTTCAGACAGATTTCTTTTGAAATCACAGACTGCTTATGCAAGATTTCAAAAGACTGCTTATATGTATTTGGAAGGCCCAGTCCCTCTTTGGCAATTGTGACATTGGCAAGGTCTATGCAAGCTTGAATTGCTCTTTGAAGATTAAGTTCATAAATAGAAAGTTGGAAGTCTGGATCTTTCTCAGTAAGAGTTGCCTTTTCGATGGCCATTAAGCAGTTTTTTATGACATTGATTTTAGAGAACACGACATCGATCTCAGACATATTTCTTCCTATTTAAGATATTATTCTCAATTATGGCACGTGATGTCTTAAAGTCAGGGTAGCGTGAAAGTTGTTTTACCTTCCACTCTAACATAAGACCAGGATTGGTATTAACAAGTAGTCTTCCTGTATCTATAACCTGAATCCCGTAGATTACATCAATATTATTTAAACTGATAAGATCGATATCATGTCCAAGCTTATCTTCAAGCTCATTCATTATTTTGAGCTTGAGGTCAAAGTCAATTTCACCATTTTTCCAATATACAGCTATATCAATATCACTATCCTGCCTAAACCGAGGAGTTGCAGCCGAGCCTAATAAAAAGCAAAAATCTGAAAGCTTACCAATTGTCTGGTCAACGATTGATTGAATTTTCTCAAAATCGATCTGCTTTACTGGATGGTTCATCTAAATCTCATTTAAAAAAAATCCACATCGGTCTTCTCAATGGATCTTGGTTGTCATATTGAAATGTCATACCTAATTCTGGAATTTCTACTTTATAGAGCTCTTCCATCACATCTACGGCCTTTGATTGAACTGGTGTTTCAACCCATTTGTAACTTTTAAATCGTTTTTTTAAAGAAGCGTAGGCGTCAAAATCAACCCAGTAAGTTAGTGCAATGGTGGTGATTTTGTAGGTCTTCTTACTCACAAATGCTTTAATGGGAAGCTGATCTTTTTTCGGAGGAAAATAATACTGAATAGTGGCTGGATCGGAATTATCAATTCTTTCTGGCTCACCCAGTATTGAGACCAGCTCTTGCGGATTGTTTGTTTTTTTTAAATTAAATATCCTATCAAACTCATCTCCTACTTGACGAGAAGGTAGTGATGTTTTGCAGCTCACAAGAATGAATAGAATGATAGAGATCGTTTTCATTTATCATTTTCCTTTGATTCAATAATCCTTTTAATGACCATGAACGAGAAAGGGTTAAATGTCATTAGCCTGGCTTGGTCTGTATAATAAACTTCGATATGATTTGTAAGATCTTCATTTATTGAACTTTGTGAATCAGGAATTAGTAGTTTTTGTGGCGGTACTAGTTCGAAATTATCGTTTACGTTCCAGCCTGAGGCCCTCGAAAATTCGATGACAAGTCTAGGATCTATGCTAGGTAATGCAATGTGCGCCATTTCATGGATTATAACAGCTCTTTTATCTTGTTCTCTAAAAAAACGATCAAAGATTAATAATGCTCTCGTTGGAGCAATGCTAGCTGCTGGATTCATTGAATTTCCGCCTGAATCTCCTCGAAGAATTTCTGTTAAGTGATATTTACTCAGCCAAGGAGGTAATAAAGCAAGGCTTTCCTGGACGATACTTTTTTCAGTGGCGCTCCATTTTTTTATCCTAGGCTTTAAATTGGTAAATTTTTGTTTTGTAAAATCTTGAAAATAATTTGATCTTCCAATTTCCCGACAATGTGCATCCCGTGAGTGTGCGGAAACTTTAGTGCCATCAAGTTGCGTATAGGAATCAATCCATTGTTCACGGATGTAAATCTCGTTTGGCCTGCAGGGAATTGCAGAAGTAAGAGTGGCAAACAAGAAAAGGATTATGACTGGCATCTATTAATGGTATCAGCTAGGCCAGTATGGTCAACTTAAACGATGAAAAGATACTAAAGCCCAGTGGGTTAAACTGAGCTTTAGTATCTTTCAAATGTTTCGAAGATCACGTTTAAATTTTACATGTTTTAGTCTTTTTGCTGGTTCAGACTTTGAAAACACGTCATGGAAATTTCAGAATGACCCAAATAAAAAAAGCCCTCATTCGAGGGCTTTTATTGTGTGTGTGCAGGAACTAAATCTCTTTCAAATTCTTTTTAAGAGTTAATACATTCATTAAAGCAGTCAAAACACCAACCCGTCAAACCTAAAGCACAACATCTAGTATTTTTAGTTGTCATTTAAATGACACAGAATCTAATATCAAAGACTTTGCGAAGTGCGCAAAAAAAAAGGCCCTCTTTCGAGGGCCTTTAAAAGCTTAATCTATAAGTTTTCTGTTCCGTTTCATAAGTTTTTTCTTCTTAGCGAGACGTTTTAGCTTAACGCCGCTCTTTTTGTTTTTTGATGCCTTCTTAGCTGGGCGAGCTTTTTTAAGTTTTTTCATATTTACTCCTCAATTAATCAATTCGTGTCAGTCTATAATAAAAGAATCTTTTTGCAAACGACAGGACGACAAATGAGATTAACTTATTTACTAATTTTCATCACTCTCCCGCTTTGGGCCCAAAACAAGCCGCGAATTCAGGTGATTCCGAACCCTCAGTCCCTTGAAGACTTCGACCATGAGTTCAAAGGATGCCCAGAAAACTCAGAATGTGACCAGGTTATGGGCCATATGTTGAGCCGCTGGAAGCTTTTAGTTTCTAAACTCAAAGATATTACCGACCCTAATAAGAATGCCCAGGCCCTGGAACTTTTCCGGGCCAAATATGGAATTCCAGTAGAGTTTTACACCAATCAAAAATCTCAACTGGGATTTAAGCCGGCCCTCAACAGCTCCCCTTGTAAGGAACATAATCCGAAAGATCAAAAAGAAAAAGTTCTTAAAGGAATTGCTTTCGTTAAATCAATCTCAAACGAGAAGGCCGTCATCTGGAGAGATCAGGCGCAAATTGAATTACCTCTAAAAGATAATATGGCCCCACAACCAGTAAAAGTTTATTACGATGCCGGCGCCGTCACTTACCAACTCCCACTTAATGATCAGCCTTTATTTATCAAAGGCCGTGAACTCTATATTTTGCGAGAGGATGAAGGGCTTTATTATACGTTAAAGGTTTCAGAGAATGGAGACTGGAAAGTTGTCAGCATTGATATGACTCAGTTAAGTAAGTGGGAAGATAAACGCAGCGAAGTGACTTGCCCCAAAGATCCGGAGAAAAGTCCGCCGGAATTTAACATTCAATTTTGTAAAACTGTGTGGGACGTAGACGCTAAAAAAGCACTACCAGTAAAAATTCGCCAAGGCTGTCTTATTTAAGTTTTGCCAGATGAATTTGATCCTGGAATTCAGCGCAGCCTTTTGAAGTAAGCTCTTTCTTGAGAGTAAAAAAGCCCAAGCGCCCTTGTCTCGTGTCCCGGTCGATCCGGATCCATTCTTTCGTATGAATACTGGCCTGTCCGGCAGTGGTCCCTTCAGAACCTTTCTCCAGATAGACGCATGTTTGATCAGGTTGCGCATCACAGTCCGACGGATTAATAGAAATCGTCGTAAAATAGATATACTCATTTCCGGCCTTGATAGGGCTGGCAAAACTATCCTCTCCCGCCAATTGGGCGCAGACTTTAGAAAGGCTGCCTTTATCTGTTGTCTCTATATCAGCAAAATAAAAATATGATCCGCCAGGCAGAGTAAACTTGTAACCATCGCCCCCACTCTGAATCGTTGTGGGAACAGTCACGACAGTGCCTAATTTCGTTTCAGTACACCCTTTGATGGAGTAATCAAATACTGACTGAGTACCAACCAAAGAAGAAGCACTTGATGTCTTTTGTGCAATAGCATCGCAGACCGCTGCTAGTTGTTGTTTTTGAGTCCCATCCACGAGCACAGGGGCGGTACTCTTGAGTTGCCCGACTTCAGTGTCTGCGGTGTATTGACCGCACGAAAAAAGCACCAATAATGGGGCCAGAATATGGATTTTCATGTGTAGTTACCTTTGGACCATATGATTTTTGATTAAATTACTGCGCATTCGATGCGCTTCGCTGACATACCTCTCAAACCAATGAGTCTGAGTCATCGAGATGACTTTTTTCTCTTCAGGATGAATAAATGTCAATGCATGAGGCGGCTGAATCATTTTCAATAAATAATAATTCGCAAAAACAGGAATTTTCAGAACAGATCTCATCGAGTCTGGTCGTGAATGAAATGATTTCTTTGAAGCATAATGGGTGACGAGATTATCAAATTTATAATAATTATCGCTGATACCTTCTTCGCATAGAGTAGCAATCTCTGCGCGCATCCCCTCATGATGATCTTTGAGAGAAAAGTTTTTGGTGAAGGCCAATTCAGGGAAAAAATCTTTCGACTCCGTCCCTACACGTACCATATTAAAAATAGAAAACTTTGGAACAACAACTGCATCAGTTTCAATTTTATCATGATGAAATTGTGGGCATGAATTGAGATCAGTCTCTAGGCCCAAATGGTTACTCAGTGAGAGGTACTGATGATAAAGAGCGGTAAAATAAACGCGCCTTGGAGACTTGCTTTCCATGTCCGTCACTTCCAAACTGGCCGGTGCGCGAGCAGCGGATTTTTGCATCTCTTCAACGAGCTCGGGAGCAAACGGCAACTCCATCGCAACCTTATCGGTTGTCACGATGTGGGAGCATCCAGCAAAAATAAAGGCAGACATCAGAGCTATTGTTTTCATATTTATCCCTCTTCCCCAGACTTCTCGGAAAAGTCAGAGAGAACTTGATTTCCCGAGCTTTTCTATCCATTATAAAGGGATGAAATACTGGCTAATGAAATCCGAACCCGATGTTTTCTCATTTCAGGACCTGAAGAAGCGTCCCAAAAAGACCGAGCCCTGGAATGGGGTCAGGAACTATCAGGCGCGAAATTTCATGCGTGATGAGATGCAAGTTGGTGACCTGATTCTCTTCTACCACTCGAGCTGTGAAGTCCCAGGTGTGGCCGGCATCGCCCGCGTGAGCTCTAAGCCTTACCCAGACTCAACCCAATTTGATAAAAAATCTGAATACTATGACCCGAAAGCGACCCAGGAAACTCCCCGCTGGTTTCTGATAGACGTAAGCTTTGAAAAAGATCTGGGAAAACACATCTCACTAGAAGAGCTAAAAGCGAAAAAAGAACTGGCCGAGATGAGACTGATGCAAAAGGGTAACCGGCTTTCAATTTTGCCGGTTACCGCTAAAGAATTTGAATTTATTGTGAATCTGGGAAACTAACTACTCAAGAACAGTAAAATTTCCGTTTGAAGAAATCTTGTCACGCTCGATGAAGACAGTGATTTCTTTTGCGGCTTTGTTCTTTTCAGACACAGTATAAGAATACTGTCCTTCCGGTAGCACCTTATAGAATTCAGAAGAACTAAAAGCATATGATCCAAGATTTTTGGCAACTGGAGAGATTTGTTTAACCGCCACAGTTCCCGAAATATTTGGACGCTTGATTTTGATCCCGGCACCACGATGAACTTGTTTCATGTAATTAACCATGGAATCACGGTTGCTGTTATAGAAACCTGGGATGTCGCTGTAGTTAGGCCACTTCATGTGAGAAACCTCAAGCGTGATTTGCAGATCGTTGTAGAAGAAACAACTCCAATCCTGCATACCACCTTTAACCACGTACCAGTCAGCACCATTGGTGATCCCACCAGCGAATTCTCTTGAACTTCTCATTTCAGGATTTAGTTCTGCATAGGCAAGAGAGAGCTCTTTCACCAGACCATCCAGCGGGTGGCGGTCATAAGTTGAGTCCCAAGGGTAGTTCGCTACAATCGTCCCGCCATGAAAATTGGCAGACAATGAAAACTTACGGCTCGCCTGAAATTTCATGACGTGCTGATTTTCAATTTGCATGTTGCCAGCAGTATTAGGGTCCGTAAGATCAGGAAAATCACGGTTAAGATCAGTGCCGTTAGCGTTGGCACGTTGTTTTCTTTCCGAACCATCCGGATTCATAGACGGCATAATATAGATCTCGGAGTTATTCACCAGCTCAGTCAGTTCCGAATCTGAACCATACTTCGCTGCAATTTCCTGGATCAGACTTACAGTCATTTCACGGCCAGTGATTTCATCACCGTGCATAGAAGAGATGTATTTAAATTCTGGCTCTACTTCATCAACGTTAACGTTATCCGAAATTTTCATCACCCATAATTCTTTTCCCTTAACCGACTTACCGATTGAGAAAAGCTTCATGATGCCAGGATTTTTTGCTTCAGCAGCTTTAAGCTTATTGGTAATTTCTGTGTGGCTTGGGTAATCAGAGAAAGCTGATTTCGAAACGGACTTCATATCGAAAAAAGGAATTTTTTTGCTATCAAGGTACTTGGCCAAACCTTTACTTCCATAAAGCTCAAAGCCTTCAGAAGAAACGTGATCCACTTCAACCGAGCCAGCTTCAATAAGGTCTCTGACGATTTCGGGTTTCTGACCAAAAACGAAGAGCTCTTCTTCAATTTTCACGGATGCAGAGGCCTGAGAGGCAACTGATATTAGGGCCAAAGAAAATAGAATCTTTCTCATAACAATCCTTTGTTTAACCTATGCTACTCCGGTGGGAGTATCATAGGCAAAGGTTGATATGAGAAGTTATATTTTTTAAGATTAATGAAATAAATACAGACGATTACGCGAAGAATAGAGGGCCAGGAAGTCATCAGTGGTCACGATATCAGAGAAAATGGCGGAGTAATCGTTTCCTAGGTTGAAATGATCTATGACCTTCATGGTTAAAGGGTCAACTGCCTGAATTTTGCCATCATAACTGGCCACAATTAACATCTGCTTCCACCAAGTTACGGCACTAATAGGCTGTTTTGAAACCTTCATTTTCTTAAGCACTTCGCCATTAAGATTCATGATGATAACTTCGCCTTCATTTGTGCCAAGTATCAGCTGCTCACCCTTCAAAAGGGGATGGGCCATAACGCTGACTCCAAATGTTCGAACTATCGCGCCGCTTTCAGGATTTATCGCCTTTAGCTCCCCTTCCGGTGAACCAGAAATGATCATGTCGCCGGCCAGTATGGGGTTAAGATCCACGTCAACAAACTTAGAGTTTTCGACTAGTTTTGTTTCCCAGAGAAGAAGACCCTCGGCCATAGAAAGGGCACCAATAAATCCGTCCGCAAATCCCACGATGACTTTATTGCCTAAAATAAGCGGCTTAGTGGTTCGCTGAAGGGTGGTTGTAACTGGTACAGCTCGCTTATAAACCCAGATAATTTTGCCAGTTTCAGCATCCATATGAACGAACTGATGGCCTCTGAGGTAAACAAAGAGATGATCCTTATGAAAAACTGGCGCACTCTCAACTGGTGCTGCCAGATCAATGGCGTATTTCAATTTACCGGTCAGGTAGTGTCTGACGAAAAGGCGCCCTGAGAGACCCCCGTAAACAACGTGATCATTGAAGAACTCAACTGGACCATTAAGCGGGGTTTTCTCGTCCTGGCTCCATAGCACTCGGCCTGACTCTACATCGTAGGCCGACATAACTCCATCAAGGCTGCCCATATAAACAATATCATTAAAAATCCGAGGGGCCCCTAATCCAATTGGAAGGTTGCCCGAGACGTATTCTGTGTCTAAATTTTTAGACCAGATATTATTTAAAAAAGTTGTTTCTTTCTCCGGGGCGTGAGGTTTAAAACTCCCACATCCCATGAGAGAAAAAAGAGCGATTAAAAGAAGGTATTTCATTGAGCAAGCTTGGCCATATAGAGCTTAGCCATTTTTGCCTGTTCGTCGTTAGGGAAAGTATTAATCACATACTCAAAATGAGTCTGAGCTTTGCCTTTTTCGCCGTTCAAAAGATTCAGACGACCTAGCTCAAGGTTAACCTTGGCAGACATCAAAACTTCTTTATCTTTTGCCAGTTTTTCCAAGACGGCAACGGCTTCAGGAATTTTGCTCATTTTTTCTAAAATAACAGCTCTTTGCATTCCAATGAAAAAAGCAGAAATATTATGAGTCGCATTCACTTTAGAAAGGATGGCTTCAGCTTCGCTAAGGGCCCCTTTATCTGCCAGGAATTTACCCATTTCCAGGGCCACAGGAACCATCGCCGGAGATGACTGAACATCAGCATCCAAAGCATCGAACTGCTTAACCAACTCAGGAAAGGCAACCTTCCCCTCTTTAGCTCCTGACCAAGTCTTAGTATTGAATTCAAAAACTTTTACTGAAACATCCAGTGCTTTTGATTTTTTGGACTGTTTCCAAAGAACATACCCACTCACTGCAATCAATATTGCTACGATGACAGCTATGAAAGTTTTTCGGTTTTCATAAATAACGTGACCGAAGTCCGTTTTATTTAGAGATTGCTCAAGAGTCTGGGTTTGAGTCGCGTCGCTCATGAAGATCCTTTTTAGTGACTTTAAAAAATTCATTAGAAGTTTAAAACTTCGTGAGTGCCGTTGTCAAAGATCAAAAGATTCCCTAGACTTAAACTATGAAACAAAAATTTTTGATTCTTATGCTGGTTCTTTTGCCCTCTATCGTCTTTGGTGCCGATCTTCGGGGCAGAATGGGCGTGGGAATGACTAACCAGCTTGCCAATGGCATCCCGGCCATATCCCTTAAAGTCCAGCAATCCAAGACTTTTGCCCTTGGGGGCCTCCTGGGATTTCAATCCGACCAGGACCAGACCCTCTATGGAGCGGGCATTAAGCTCTACCGCATCATTTTTGACGAGCCACAGCTTAATTTCTATCTGGCAGGATTATTTGCCACAGAAACATACCTTGATGACGAAGATAAAGTGGAATCAGGATTTCAGATAGACGGAACTATGGGGACAGAATTCCATTTTTCAGGTCTTGAAAGTTTGGGTTTCAGCGTGGAATTTGGTGTTTCGGCCAGAAAGGCAGACCCAGATGGCGGAACCAGTCTTGAAACCCTTGGCGATAGCTTCCTTAAAGCCGCCGTGCACTTTTATTTATAATGATGGCAATCAGACTACTTCTTTTATCAGTTCTGCTTTTCAGCTCCAAAGGCTTTGCTCAATCGAGTGATCAAGTCCTGCAAGAGCTGGAAGATGACACCGCCATGAGCGGCAGTGATATTTTTTCAGATTTTAACGAAGATCTTGAGTCCAGCCAGGTGCTGGAGGACGAGCGTTTTTACCGCTACGGCCGTTTTTTCTCGGTAAACTTAGGTGGTGGTCTCACAACTTTTACCGGCAACCGTGGTCAGGCCTATGATGATAACCATCCAACTTTCCATTTATCCGTTAACTACTTTTTAGATTTTCAAAAAGCGGTTCTTTTGGGGGTCGAATACTCAAAGCACACCATGATCCTAGACACAGAAGTAAACGGGTATAAGAATCTCGGTAAAATCGGAGCCGTGGTCACGGACATGACCAGACTTTTTGTGGGCTACAAGTACTACATCGACACCACTGACCTCGGAACTGCCATTACGTACTCCAACCCCTACTTTGTGGGGCGCCTTGAATACTGGTATCAAAAGAATAAATTTCTGGACCGAAAATCATTTGAAGATGTGACCGGTGGAGGAATTGGTACGGGACTTGGATTTGGTTTTGAATTTCCGGTTGAACTAAAAGCTTCTTACGTCGATGTGGAATTTCTTTATCACGTCGTGAACTTCTTTGATAAATTCACCCAAGACTATGCCCAGTATGAAGATCCGGACAGTACATATGGTTACGATGATCTGACAGGTAACGTAGTCACTATCATCGTAACCTATAATTTTACTTGGTAGTAGCGGCTTTCTTTTCTACTTTCTTCATTCGTCTTTCAATATCCGTCGAAGTTCTGAAAATCAAATGCACCGGTGTATTCACCAGATCAAATTCAGTTCTGAGACCATTCACAAGGTATCTGCGATAGTTATCAGGAATCCCTTGAGATTTATTACTAAACAGTAAAAAAGTCGGAGGACTCGACTTGAGCATCGATGCGTACTTGATTTTTAAGCGACCACCACTGGTTTTCTTAATCACCACAGGATTTTTATCTGTAAGTGTAGAAAAACAACGATTCAAGGCACCAGTCGGAATCTTGCGATTACGGGTCACAATTGTGCGTTTCAAAGCTTCACGCAAATAATTGATGTTGCGATTTTTTTGAGCAGAAATTGTCACCAACTGGCAAAAACTCAGCCAAGGAACATCATCTCTTAAATTCTGAGTCCACTCTTTCTTTTTCTTCGCATCAGCGAAGATATCTTTGAGAAGATCGATTTTATTTAAGCAGACGATCAGGGATTTACCTTTTTCAAGTGCAATATCGATCAGTCTGCGGTCCTGGTGAGTGATCCCTAGAGTTGAATCAATCATGAAGAGAACAACATCTGATTCTGAGATCGCACGCAGTGAGCGGTAAACACTTTGAGTCTCTATAAAGCCTTCAACTAGTTTAGACTTTCTGATCCCGGCGGTATCAACCAACTTGATTGAACGCCAACGGTTAACCCATTGAGCATTTTCAAGATTTTCGACTTCTTCAGCGGGAGCATTCCAGTTTTTTTCAATTTCGTTGATAATTTCGTTTTCAGAAAAATAGTCTTTTCCAGTATTCGACTCATCAAAGCTAAATTCAGCAGCTCCAGATCCAGTAATTTCTTCCTCTTCCTGGAAAGCTTTGAATTCTTCGGTCTGTCCAAATTCTACGTAGATCTTCTTCTCGTTCTCTGTCAGATCATCTTCATCCACTTCGTCCAGGGTCACATCCCCTGTCTCAGCGTACTTTTTCATTTCTTCATAGATCTTGCTGTTGTCTTTTCTGAAAGCATTGTCCTGAGTGCTAAGAAGCTCAATGTCCGGCCCAAAGTAGAGATCAACGTATCCTTCGATAGGATCAACTGTTGTGCCCGCAATTTCAGAAACCAGTGCGCGCTGGGCACCGACCAAACAATTCAGAAGAGTTGATTTACCAGCGTTAGGCGCACCAATGATGGCGACAGAAGAAACGACGTCGTTTCTAGGTTGAACGCCATTTTGGAGATTGGCCTCATCGTTTTGTGATTTATCGTTGGCCTTGAATTTCTTTACAGCAACCATCAATTTCTCACGAAGATCATTGAAGCCGCGGTTATGTTCGGCCGAGATCATATGCATGTCTTCATCATCCAGACCCAGATTGAAGAAATCGTATTGCTCGCCGTCCTGCTTTTCAGAGTCAAACTTGTTCAACAAAAGCCAGAATGGTTTTTTGGTTGAACGAATATAGTCACTGATGCCCTTATCAAAAGGTAAAAGACCATCACGAACATCTACCACAAACAAAACCAGATCAGATTCATCAATGGCAAGTTTTGCATGATCGGCCATGATATTAAAAAACGGATCGACATTGTTTTTCTTCTTCGGATCAATTTCAATTTTATCTGGATAAAAGCCGCCAGTGTCTACGAGGATCAGATCTTCCTCGGTGTAGTCGCCTTCAAAAGCTTCTTCTAACTTTAAAATCCCATAGTGACGGTCACGGGTCACACCTGGCTGATCATGAGTCATAGCGAGGTATTGTTTTTTCATT